>JGI12316J15310_10000004_pt8 | contig 698321 bp, 667 predicted proteins | sample MarCyaLeptolynsp_FD_15310 | JGI IMG/M metagenome (IMG submission 15310) | reverse complement strand
CCTCTCCCGGACTCAAGTGAAACAGTTTTGAGGGCAATTCCGGAGTTGAGCTCCGGGATTTCACCCCTGACTTGAAAAACCGCCTACGCGCGCTTTACGCCCAGTAATTCCGAACAACGCTAGCCCCCTCCGTATTACCGCGGCTGCTGGCACGGAGTTAGCCGGGGCTTCTTCTTCGGCTACCGTCATTATCTTCACCGATGAAAGAGCTTTACAACCCTAGGGCCGTCATCACTCACGCGGCATGGCTGCATCAGGCTTGCGCCCATTGTGCAAGATTCCCCACTGCTGCCTCCCGTAGGAGTCTGGGCCGTGTCTCAGTCCCAGTGTGGCTGATCGTCCTCTCAGACCAGCTACGGATCGTCGCCTTGGTGAGCTTTTACCTCACCAACAAGCTAATCCGACGCGGGCTCATCCAATGGCGATAAATCTTTCCCCCGGAGGGCGTATAGGGTATTAGCACAAGTTTCCCTGAGTTATTCCCTACCACTGGGTAAATTCCCACGCGTTACTCACCCGTCTGCCACTTTCCACTCAACCGAAGCTGAGCTTCACGTTCGACTTGCATGTGTTAGGCCTGCCGCCAGCGTTCGTTCTGAGCCAGGATCAAACTCTCAAGTTTGATGCTCCTGACTTAATCTTACTGTTCTTAAAAAATTAAACGGGTCTCTTAAGAAACGTTAGACCAGTCAGTATCTCTTTTGGCTTTCCTCAAATCGGCATAAACCGACCGTTGGATCGCCGACAGACACCGCCGCCTACGTTTCCCTTTCTTACATGATCACAATGTCAAAGAGCCATCTCTGGAACAACTCACAGAGGCGCGGAATGACGAAGAGACTGAAAGCCTCCTGCTTACACCCCATCAACTGCGAATTACTCAGAGAGCGCGCCAGGCGCCGGAAATAGCCAATCGGCTAGGCCGCCGAGCGAACCGGCTTTATATAAGCCACCCATGGGGGCGTCAAGAAAATCTCGACCGGTTTTCCATATTTTTTTTGCGCGTCGGCAACACCTCCCTATAGGTCAGAATAGTTGACAAATCCTTCACAGAGTTCATCGTATGCGAATCATTCGTTAGAGAGTCATTAACGACCCGCCTCTAGGGTTGTGTCTGCCAAACATAACGATAAGTGCCCGGCTCTGCGCTGCAGTGATCGGGTTCAGCTAATTTGCCGGAGACGCGAGACTTGAGTGAAAGCATCCCCCCACTTTCAGAAGGCAGTGCTGCGCCATCTGCCACTCAAAAAATGAAAGCGCCTTCCTCTCTAACAGAGAGAGAAGTCCTCAAAGGCCAAAGGAATACAAAACCAACAATTCAATTTGGTGAACCCTTGCCAATGCCTGTGGTCCCTCTGACCGAACTTGCATTGCCCAAGAGATGGTATGCGGCATCTGGCGTTTTGCTTGGTACCATTTGCGCGATTACTGCGCTCACCTTTTTCGCCGCAACGGGACCAGACCAAACCCGCGTCGTGAGCAGCAATGACGGCAATGTGGAAATCGTTGAAGCGCCAAGCGAGACGGTTGCCGAATTACAGCCAAGTGCCGGCGCTGTCGGTCCGCTTCCACCCGAGACCCCGGCCATTGAGAAGAGCGTGGTGACCGTCGGAAAAGGCGGCACCATGATGGGAACCTTGTTGAAAGCGGGCGCAGACCGTCTTGATGCGTACAAGGCGATCGAAGCCTTAAAGCCCCACTTTAATCCGAAGAGCATTCGGGTCGGTCAGTCCATCGAGGTCGGCTTCGTGACTGACGATCAGCCCATCAGCCAAGTGCCGACAACGGCTGTGGAAGACTCAGGTCCGCCAAAGCTCGCCTCATTCTCCTTTAGCCCAGATCGCATACGGACCATTGGCGTTGAATGGACAGATCAAGAGATCTATGAGGGCAAACAGACTGAAATCCCCCTTCTTGAAAAGAAAGAGCGCGCCGCGGGCATCATCGATTCCAGCCTTTACGCTTCAGCCGCAAATGTAAGCGTTCCGGATCCAATCATCGCCGAGCTTATCCGGATTTATTCTTACGACATTGATTTTCAGCGTGAGATTCAAAGAGGCGATCAATTCGATGTCTATTTCACGCGCTACTATGATGAAGAGGGCAAGCCCGTAAAAACCGGCGAACTGCTTTACGGTTCGATCACGACGGGTAACAAGAAGCGCGCGCTCTATCGCTTCACCCCGGACGATGACAAAGTTACCGACTATTTCGATGAAAACGGGAAGAGTGCAAAGCAGTTTCTGATGCGGACCCCAATTGAAGGTGCGCGCATGTCATCTGGCTTCGGCAAACGCCGCCATCCAATCCTTGGCTATACCAAAATGCACAAGGGAACCGATTTCGCGGCGCGGCGCGGCACACCGATCAAGGCGGCCGGTAACGGTGTTATCGAACGTGCAAGCCGGTTCGGTGGTTACGGGAAATACATCAAGATTCGCCATGCCAATGGCTATGCGACAGCCTACGCACATTTGAACGGTTACGCTCGGGGCATCCGCAAAGGTGTACGTGTGAAGCAAGGCCAAACAATTGGATATGTCGGATCAACAGGCCGCTCGACGGGGCCGCATTTGCACTACGAAGTCCTGCGCAATAACAAACAAGTCAATCCAATGCGCATTCGCATTCCATCCGGCCGCAACCTGAAGGACGGCGTCCTCGAAGCATTTGAGAATAAGCGCCGAGCTGTCGACAATCAGTTGGCACAATTGCCGGTGGCAATTCCCGTGGAGACAGCGGAACTGGAAACCGAAAAGAGTGCCATCGCTCGATAGCGTCTAAACAAATCGTTCGACAAAAGAGGCGCGATGATATTCATCGCGCCTCTTTGTTTTAGTGAAGCATCTGGTGTGAATCGTCTTCCGGTTTTCCTTGCCCACCATGTAGGGACCGAATGGGCGAGGACGACACCGGATCACCATTGATCACGAGACCGTTCTGATCGGCAGAGATGACAACTTCATCCCCGTCAGTCACAGTGCCTTCGAGAATGCGTTCCGCGAGAGGGTTTTGCAACGCACGCTGAATGACCCGCTTCAACGGACGCGCGCCATAAATAGGGTCGTAGCCTGTATTTGCCAACCATGTCAGCGCTCTGTCGTCGAGCGCAATGTTGATCTTGCGATCCTCCAGCAACCCTTCCAAGCTCTTGATCTGAATGGCAACAATGTCATCCATCTGTGCCCGGCTCAGGCGATGGAACAAGATAATCTCGTCCAAACGATTCAGAAACTCTGGTCTGAAATGACCGCGCACAACGCTCATCACCTGATCATAGGCGGCACTTGAATCTTGATCGTCTGACAAACTGATCAAATGTTCCGCACCCAGATTTGACGTCATGATAATCAAGGTGTTCCTGAAATCCACCGTACGACCCTGACCATCGGTCAAGCGCCCATCGTCCAACACTTGCAGAAGCACATTGAAAACGTCCGGATGCGCCTTTTCGATCTCATCAAACAAAACGACTTGATAGGGCCGACGACGGATCGCCTCTGTTAATGCCCCTCCTTCATCATAGCCAACATATCCTGGAGGCGCACCGATGAGGCGGGCAACTGAGTGTTTCTCCATGTACTCAGACATATCAAGGCGAACGATGGCCTGATCGTCGTCAAACAAGAACGAAGCCAATGCTTTGGTAAGCTCTGTTTTACCAACGCCCGTTGGGCCCAAGAACATGAATGAACCGATTGGCCGCGACGGATCTTGCAATCCGGCACGGGCGCGGCGCACCGCATTTGAAACCGACGCAATGGCTTCTTCTTGGCCGATGACCCGCTGACCAATCTTCGTCTCCATTTTGAGGAGTTTTTCTTTTTCGCCTTCCAGCATCCGGTCCACGGGGATACCGGTCCAGCGTGAAACCACCGACGCGATGTGTTCCGCACCGACAGCTTCTTCAACCATTGAGGTGTCTTCTTCGTCGGCGGCATCAGCAAGGCGTTTTTCCAGATCGGGAATAACGCCATAGGCCAACTCACCTGCCTTCGCCAAATCGCCTTGGCGCTGCGCGATTTCCAAATCTTGGCGCGCACGATCAAGCTCTGCACGCACTTGCTCTGCTTGGCCAAGTTTATCTTTTTCTGCGCGCCACTTGGCCGTCAGTCCAGCGGACTGCTCTTCGAGATCGGCAAGCTCTGTTTCAAGTGCCTGAAGACGATCGGTTGATCCTGTATCGGTCTCTTTCTTTAGGGCTTCACGCTCAATCTTGAGTTGGATGATGCGACGGTCAAGTTCATCAAGTTCTTCGGGCTTGGAATCCACCTGCATTCTTAGGCGACTCGACGCCTCATCCATCAAGTCGATTGCTTTGTCCGGCAGAAACCGATCGGAGATGTAGCGGTTGGATAAGGTCGCTGCAGAAACCAGGGCAGCATCCGTGATCCGTACGCCATGATGCAGTTCGTATTTTTCTTTGAGTCCGCGCAAAATGGAGATCGTATCTTCCACAGTCGGCTCATCGACAAACACGGGCTGAAAGCGCCGCGCCAATGCGGCATCTTTTTCGACGTGCTTGCGGTATTCATCGAGAGTCGTTGCACCGATACAATGGAGTTCACCGCGCGCCAACGCCGGCTTCAGAAGATTGGACGCATCCATCGCACCATCCGCTTTGCCAGCACCGATGATGGTATGCATCTCATCGATAAACAAAATGATCTCGCCAGATGCTGCCGTCACTTCCGACAAAACGGCCTTGAGACGTTCTTCGAATTCTCCACGATACTTCGCACCGGCAATCAACGCGCCCATATCTAGTGCCAACAGCTTCTTGTCCTGCAAGGACTCAGGCACGTCTCTGTTCACAATCCGTAACGCCATACCTTCGGCAATGGCTGTCTTACCAACGCCCGGTTCGCCAATCAAAACCGGATTGTTCTTTGTCCGTCGCGACAAGACTTGCATGGTTCGGCGGATCTCTTCATCGCGGCCAATTACCGGATCAAGCTTTCCTTCGCGAGCCACCTCTGTCAGATCACGCGCATATTTTTTGAGCGCATCATAGGAGTCTTCCGCCGAAGCGCTGTCTGCAGTTCGACCTTTCCGAACTTCATTTATCGCGTTGTTCAGGGCATTGGCCGTCAGACCTGCTTCTTTCAAAATTGCGGCCGCGTCCGTACCCTCTGCCAGCACAAGCGCAAGCAGCAGCCTTTCGGCGGTCACAAACGAATCGCCTGCTTTCTCAGAAATCTGTTCTGCAGATTGAAAGAGCCGCGCTGTCTCTGGTGCCAAATAAAGTTGTCCGCCGCCCTCAACTTTGGGCAATTTCCCGAGCGAAGTCTCGACGGCTTGAATAGCTTTTTCCGGAGCGGCGCCGGCGGCACGTATCAGATTTGCTGCAAGCCCCTCGGGATCATCCAGCAGGACTTTCAGCACATGTGTCGGACTAAACTGTTGATGACCTTCGCGCAGAGCGAAGCCCTGCGCAGATTGAATGAAACCGCGCGAACGGTCAGAGTACTTTTCGAACTCCATCATCTACCTCTCTAGCAGCACGTTTTCGCACTCACCCCATTAATGGGCATGAGCCACAACGCCTATTTTCAGATCGACTGACCCCAAAACTTGGCGATCCGTCTGACTCATATGTGTGTGTTGCCGAAGGGCAACACAAGGGCTGACGGCTCATTTTCTGAAGAAACTGTGTGCCAAAGAAAAACTGGCATGGATTCGTGAAAGACAGATTACACAGAGGGGCGACAGGGCTTACATGCCTGCGACTCAAATCCGTCACTCAAAAGCGACTCTCTCCAATCGTTCAGAGATGCCGCCAATCACATTGAGACTTAGATAGGTAGGGCGAACAAATCTATAAAACGGGTTCGCCTTCAAAACGCTGTGTTGAACAGTTTTCAGGCTGCGGCCTGATCGCCCGCTTTCGTGTCTTTGCCAGAATCCTTACCGGAATCTTTATCAGACTCTTTTTTGGCCTCTGCAGCATCAGCACTTGCCGACGACTTTTCTGACTCTGCCGACGCAGCCCCATTCCTTCGGCGAGAACGGCCAGAACTACGCTCACCTTCGCTTGCCGCTTCAGCCGTCGATGACTCTTCGCCGTTTTGCTCGGCTTGATTGTTTGACTTCCCAGCGCCATTCGACTGGTTCGCATTTTGTTGTGCATTTGCCGCGTTCTGCGCCGCATTGGCCTGAATTGCCACCAAGACCCGGTGGTAATGTTCGGCATGCTGAAGATAGTTCTCGGCGCTAATTCTATCACCGGAGGCATGCGCATCACGCGCCAGCTGCTGATACTTTTCATGAATATGGGAGGCGGTACCGCGGATTTTCACATCAGGACCGTTGCTGTCCATTGTGCGGTTAAAATTGTTATGTGGTTTTCTCCCGCGACCACGAGAACGTTTCGAGTTTTGGCCTTGCCTCATATGTTCAACTTCTAATTGGTTGCAAATATTTCAGAGAAGATCGATCTGTCGTGCTCTCTTAGAACGGCATCCTGTCGTGATCTTTGATCACTCCCAAACGAAGCAAAGCCATTTCCAATTGGCTAGATTATTGCTTCCGTTGATGTATCGAAATCCGTGCCTCTAGCCCTCTACTAAACACAACCGGGCGAGGCCAGGAATAAATCCCTCAGATCAAACTAGCGTCTCAATACGCGTATTCCAAGATGTTTTTTGACACAATTCAAAACTTTCGTTCGTTATTGTTCAGCCGCGCAACGACGCAACGATCATTCTGGCTTAGATCCTTAACAATATCGACAACGATCATACTATTTGCACGGAGCAACTGCGATACATCGGCAGCCTGTCGATGTCCGATCTCTAGATAAATCGTTCCCTCTGTCTTCAGGTGATCTGTTACGTCTTTACAGATTTCTCGATAGGCGCCGAGGCCGTCGGTCCCGCCAACCAGCGCCACCTGCGGTTCAAAATCGCGAACGGATCGGCCTAACCCACGATAATCATCCACGTCGATGTAAGGCGGGTTTGCAACAATAATGTCAAATGAACCATTAACGTTCCCTAACCAATCGCTCGATATCCAGGAAATGCGGTCAGAAACGCCATGTCGTATCGCGTTTTTGGCGGCTATGCCGAGCGCAACCTCAGAGATATCAACACCAACCCCAACTGCGTGCGGCAATTCCTTAAGCAACGTAATTAAAATACACCCTGTTCCCGTCCCGAGATCAAGTATTGACAGCGGCTTTTTTCGGTCCACAACGGCGTTGAGAATTGCCTCAATGATCGTTTCTGTATCAGGACGCGGAATCAACACACCAGGCTCAACGAAAAAAGTGTGTGACCAGAACTCTTTTTCGCCAACCAAATAGGCGACGGGCTCGCGTTCAATACGCCTTTCAATCAATTCAAATAGTTGCAACTGACTTCGTTCGTCCAACACCTGCCGATCGTAACGGATAAGCTCTTCCGGCGCACATCCCAAAACATGAGCTGTAAGAACACGGGCATCAAGTTGTGGCGACTCGACTTTGGCTGATCTCAATCGTTGAGTTACGTGTCGATATACTTCGCCTACGGAGAGTTCTGAACAATGTTGCACAAAACGATCCAACTAACCCGCATTCTCTCCAGCGCTTTCCATCGCAGCCAATCGGCTCGCCTGATCTTCAGCGATGAGTGCATCGATGAGCTCGCCGAGCTCATCGCCCGAGATGATGCGATCCAATTTGTAGAGCGTTAGATTGATCCGGTGGTCTGTCACACGCCCTTGCGGAAAATTGTAAGTGCGAATGCGTTCCGACCGGTCACCCGAGCCTACCTGCCCCTTTCGGTCCGCTGCGCGTTCGCTTTCAATCCGCGCACGTTCTTGTTCGAAAAGTCGCGCGCGGAGTACCTTTAGCGCTTTGGCTTTGTTCTTGTGTTGCGATTTTTCGTCTTGTTGAGAAACAACAATGCCGGTGGGCAGATGCGTAATTCTAACAGCACTATCTGTCGTATTCACGGATTGGCCTCCAGGGCCGCTCGCTCGAAAAACGTCAATCCTTAGGTCTTTGTCTTCAACTTCCACATCTACGTCTTCCGCTTCGGGCAACACCGCGACCGTTGCAGCCGATGTATGAATCCGTCCACTGGCTTCTGTCGTCGGAACGCGTTGAACACGATGAACGCCCGACTCATATTTCAGATGTGCAAAGACTCCTTGCCCCGAAAAGCCGGCAATCACTTCTTTGTATCCATCTACTTCCGATTCGCTGACAGACATCATTTCGACCTTCCAGCCATGAAGGTCTGCATATCTGTGGTACATGCGAAAAAGATCCGCGGCGAACAGCGAAGCCTCATCGCCACCGGTTCCGGCCCGGATTTCTACGATAGCATTTCGATCGTCGGCCGCATCTTTAGGCAGCAACTTAATACGTAAGTCATCCTCAAGGCCGGGCAATCGTTCTTTCAGGTCCTTGAGTTCCTCTCGTGCCAAGTCCCGCATCTCGGCATCCGTTTCATCGTCAGCAACCAAGTCAGTCAGATCATTGATCTCGCCGGTAACGGATTCGTAGTCACGGATGACAGTGACGACCGGCGTCAATTCTGCATACTCCTTCGAGAGTTTTACAAACTCGTCCGGAGGCAGATCTGTTGCCATCTTCGCCTCGATTTCTTCGAAGCGATCAACAACGATTTCAAGTTTCTCGCGCGGAATCACGTGAGCGGAACTGCCTAATGAAAATTGTGAGCGTTCCGCACTGGCCGTTACGGCGTGCGCGCAAAGCTCTGTGTTTATGCGACGGCTTGTTCTTCAGAGGCGGCCTTTTCAGCCTCCATATCAGCGGCTTTCTTTTCGACCAATTCGACAATGTGATCAATCATTTTATCATTGTCGACTTTGTGATCGGCGACGCCGGAAATATAGACCATACCGGAACCAGCACCACCACCCGTAAATCCGAGATCGGTTTCTCGCGCTTCACCCGGGCCGTTTACAACACATCCAATAATGGAGAGCGTCATAGGTGTCGCGATGTGCGCCAGTCGATCCTCAAGTGTTTTGACGGTTTCGATGACCTGAAAGCCTTGGCGTGCGCAAGACGGGCAAGAAATGATATTGACACCCCTGTGCCGTAAGTTGAGTGCCTTGAGGATATCAAATCCGACGCGTATTTCTTCAACGGGATCGGCCGACAAAGAGACACGTATCGTATCACCGACACCGGCCCAAAGAAGGGAACCGAGCCCGATAGACGACTTCACTGTGCCTGGAATCATGCCGCCCGCTTCGGTGATTCCCAGATGAAGCGGATAGTCACACGCTTCAGCCAGGCCGTGATAGGCCGCAACGGCGAGGAATACATCAGATGCTTTTACGCTGATCTTGAAATCGAAAAAGTCGTTGTCTTCCAGTATCCGCGCATGGTTCAGCCCACTTTCGATCATCGCTTCCGGACAGGGTTCGCCGTAACGCTCGAGCAGTTCTTTTTCCAGCGATCCGGCGTTCACGCCGATCCGCATTGAACAGCCATGATCTTTCGCGGCCTGAACGACTTCTCGCACGCGTTCGGGTGTTCCAATGTTTCCGGGATTAATGCGGAGGCAAGAGGCACCACCTTCAGCGGCCTCAATCGCGCGTTTGTAGTGAAAGTGAATATCCGCAACAATCGGCACACTGACCTGTTTGACTATCGCAGGCAATGCTTTCGTCGAATCCTCATCGGGGCAGGATATGCGGACGATATCCGCGCCGGCCTCTTCCAAGCGCCGAACTTGATCGACCGTCGCGGCAACGTCCGGCGTCAATGTGTTGGTCATCGACTGCACAGAAATGGGGGCGCCACCGCCGACGGGCACGGATCCCACATTAATCTGGCGTGACTGACGCCGAACAATGTCTCGATAGGGCCGAACGCTCATGAAATACTACTCCAGGGCTCCACCAGAATACGGGCTTCGTTTCTCGGAACGAAGTGCTACGCCGCTTCAGGCCCTGGATCAAGCGATACTCTCATCAGAAAATCAAGACCGGGGCGAGATCGCCCACGGGCCACGCAAAAACGCCCGAAAACCGGCCTTTACTGGGCGGTCCGGACCAACTGATCGGCGCTGAGGTTCAACTCGGCCAATATGCCGTCGCCAGCTCTGCCAACGGAGACACCGTCGACAAATACTTCCAGAGCTCCGCCGTTTCGGGTCGCTAAGACCAATCCAGACCGGTCAGGAATGGCAATTCGATCCCCGGCTCGAACCGACCCCTCGCGAAGAACTGTTCCACGCACCGTGTCATCCACGCGCAGCCAAGTTGCCTCCAAAGCCTGCAGAATGATGCGCGCATCCGCGAAACTCGCTTCTGCGTTCGCGGGTGGGACCTGTGTCACAGGCGCACTAGGCTGAACTGCTGAATCCGCGGCCACGGCAACACCCGCATCTTCGGCGCTGTCAGAAGATACCTGCCCCGCCAAACCACTGGAAGCCGCGGTCGGTTCCACAGAGGCCGCGGTTTCTTGCTCACTTCGTTCAGTCAGCATCCGATCCACAACGGCAGACAACTGCAAGCCCCCGATAACGGCAGCGACCAACAAGAGCCCAATAATCACCAGAGATCCTTGCGGCATCGCAATTTCATCTTCGGGCTCAGGAAAATGAAGGTCTTCGGCTTCGTCTTTCGGGCCGTCTAGCTCTGTCTTGAAACGCTGGACCGCTTGCTCGCCGTCCATCCCCAAATAATCTGCATATGAGCGAACGAACCCAATCGCATACGCACGCCCAGGCAGCGCATCCAGATCGCCTGTTTCAAGCGCTTCCAAATGCTGGCGACGAATCTTCAATGAAGCGGCGATCGTCCGAAGGTCTTCACCCAAATCCATACGAATTGACTTCAATTCATCGCCAATCGGATTTTGAACGGCAATGGGATCGGATTTTGGGGCTGTCTCCACATCGTCAGCGGCATGCTCAAGGCCCACCGGAAGCCGAGTCACATTTTCGCGCATATGCTCCTCTTCCGGGACTGCCGCTTCCGGAGACACGTCTTCTTTCTCCGCTTCGGTATCTGGGGGCAATTCATCAACCGTCTCGTCCAATTCAACGTCGGTCTCGAGTTTAAGGTTCTCCATACAAACCACTATTTCTCATAAGAACAGAGCAAAATTGTGGTTTTATGATGCCGAGATATCGTTAAATAAATCAAAATGAACGGCAGGAGGCAACGTGTCAGGCTACATCCTTCCGCTTAGCCAAGCATTCTCCATTGCCGGCTAGGATCTAAAAGACGACATCATTTTTTCGGGCAAATGCTTCCAAGTGCTCCCTTACGCTGTGATCTGGAAGTGTTAAGAGATCCTTAATGACTGGCTCAATTAAGGACACGTTAAGGCTGCGCATCATCATTTTGACGGGCCCCACTGCCGCCGGCGGCATTGAGATGCGTCGAAAGCCAAGACCAATTAGAGCCATTGCATCCAACGGTCGCCCTGCCATCTCCCCACATAAGCTGAGAGGCACGTCAAATTGACGACAGATATCGGCCGTATGGCTCAAGAACCGCAGCATAGGTGGATTTAGCGGGTCGTAACGTTCCGTCAATTTTGGATTGGCCCGGTCGCTGGCAAACATGAACTGAAACAGATCGTTCGATCCCACGGAAACAAAGTCAACGATTGGACATAGTGCTTCCAACTGCCAGGCCAGCGACGGCACTTCCAACATGGTGCCAACAGAAATCTTCTCTGGCATTTCCTGACCGCGCTGTCGCAGCAAGTCAGCTTCTTGATCCACCAATTCCCGCGCGGCCTTGAATTCGGAGACCTCGGCAATAAACGGAAACATGATGCTTAGAGACTGGCCTGCCGCTGCCATCAATAGGGCGCGAATCTGGTAGCGCAGTAACGCCGGACGATCGAGCGCAAACCGGATGGCGCGCCATCCCATTGCAGGGTTTTCTTCTCGGTCGTGTGCAAGATAAGGCAGAATTTTGTCTCCGCCCAAATCCAGCGTTCGGAAGACCACCGGTTTCGACCCGGCAACTTCGAAGACACTGCCATACAAGCGCTTTTGAACATTTAGCCGCGGAAACTGAGCTGAAACCATAAACTGTAATTCAGTTCGAAAGAGCCCAATCCCGTCAGCGCCTGACTCTTTGAGATGCGGCAGGTCCACATCTAGTCCCGCGTTGATAAGCAGCTCAATCCGGTGACCATCCCTGGTAACCGCGGGTTCATCCCGGATTGCTGCATAACGTGCCTGACGACGCGCACTGAATTGAACCTTGGCCGCGTACGCTTCGACAACATCAGACTGCGGCCTGACATAGACCTCGCCGCTATCGCCATCAGCGATGATTTCATCTCCGGGATTAACCTCCACAAGAAGGCCCGAAGCACGGCCGATTAGAGGCACGCCAACCGCCCGAGCCACAATGGCAACGTGGGAGGTTGGGCCCCCTTCTTCGAGGACAAGCCCCCGAATATTCGGACGATCGTAGTCCAACAATTCTGCTGGCCCCATCGTCCGTGCGCACAAGATGGTATCTTTCGGCAGTTCTTCACCAGCCGCCGTCACGCCGCGTCCAACCAAATGCCTCAAAAGCCGATTTGAAAGATCGTCAAAATCATGCGCCCGCTCACGCCAGAATGCATCTCCGATGCTGAGCAATTGCGCCCGCATGTCGTAGTGAACACGTTCAACGGCGGCTTCAGCCGAAAGCCCTGATGCGACGGCGTCTCGCATGCGTTGGATCCAGCCCCGATCGTGCGCAAACATCCGGTAGGCCTCAAGAACCTCTCGATGTTCCCCCTTTGCGGCGAATTCGGCTGTCGACAACATGCGGTCGATCCATGTCGTCAGCTCGCTTAAACCTCGGTTTAAACGATCGAGTTCGACATCAGCATCATCCGCAATAAGCCGGCTGACCTCAACGCGAGGCTCGTGCAGCACGACATGCCCCATGGCAATACCGCTGGCCAAGGCAGTCCCCTCGAGCCGTGCTGACCCTTTGGCTTGACCACCGTCCCCATCAATCAGTTCCGGATCAATCAGCTCACCAGAGGCAACAACCTCCGCAAGGATCATCGCAATATTCTGAAGGGCCTCAACTTCTTCCTCGTCATAATGCCGCGTCGTCTGGTTCTGTACGACCAGCACGCCGAGCAAACGACCGGTCCGTACAATCGGAACGCCCAAGAAAGAATGGAATGGATCTTCACCCGTTTCAGGTCGATAGGCGAATTTCGGATGGGAAGGCGCATCGGACAGGTTTATTGCTTGCACACGCTGCGCGACCAAGCCGACCAAGCCTTCGCCAAGATGCAGCACGGTGTTGTGAACCGCCTCGATGTTGAGCCCTTCTGTAGCATAGAGCTCTAGACTATCCGCTCCACGCTTGAGGTAGAGCGAACAGACCTCGGCCACCATGTTTGCCGCAATGACTTTGACCGTATTATCGAGCCGCATCTGAGGATCGACGGGCTCGGCCATCACTTCGCGCAATTGCCGCATCAAAAGGCGGGGCCGGCTTGCCGCAGATGTCACCACCGCGCATCATCCTTTCACGCGTTTATCAAATGGGAGGCTGAAAAATGGCCTCTTTCAAAATCGTCTCAGATCGTCCCAGATCGTTAAAGGGCATCCAAATCATAGGCTGTGTGAAGCGCTCGCACTGCAAGCTCTGTATACTGATCTTCAATCAAAACACTGATTTTAATCTCAGATGTTGAAATCACAGCAATATTGATGCCTTTTTCTGCCAGCGTTCTAAACATTGTTTGCGCCACCCCCGAATGGCTGCGCATACCGATACCAATGACAGAGATTTTGCTGACATTGGCATCCTGAGACAGACGCTTATAACCGATGGATTTTGCCGATTTTTCGACCACGCTGACGGCGCGATCCAAGTCAGCACGGGGCACAGTGAATGTGATGTCGGTATGATCACCGCCGTCTGAGATATTCTGGACGATCATATCAACATTGATGCTTTCATCGGCAAGAGGGCCAAAAATACCGGCAGCTACGCCCGGCGTGTCTTCTACACCGATGAGAGTTATTTTTGCTTCGTCTCGCGAATAGGCAATGCCGCTTACAACTTCTTGTTCCACAATCTCGTCCTCGTCACACACCAACGTGCCTGGCACATCTTCGAAACTCGATAAAACACTGACCCGGACACCGTGGACCATCGCCATCTCAACAGATCGCGTCTGCAAAACTTTTGCACCGAGTGACGCCATTTCAAGCATCTCTTCAAAAGCGATCTTTTCGATTTTCTTCGCTTTTTCGACGATTCGCGGATCGGTCGTATAAACACCATCTACATCTGTGTAGATGTCACACCTTTCTGCCTGCAGCGCCGCCGCCAAGGCGACTGCGCTTGTATCCGTCCCACCACGCCCCAATGTCGTAATGCGTCCGTCCGGCCCAATCCCTTGGAATCCCGCAACAACCGCGACTTCGCCCCGATCCATACACGCTAGAAGCCCTTCCGCTTCAATGTTCTGGATGCGCGCTGTCGAATGGGCCGATGTCGTCTGAATGGGGATTTGCCAGCCGAGCCAAGATCTGGCCGAGACACCTTGTCTTTGCAGAACCATTGCCAGAAGGCCGGCCGTGACCTGCTCTCCGCTGGAAACGACCGTGTCATATTCTTGAAAACCCTCAGAAAAACCGGTCCCTTTTGTCAATTCAACGAGATTGTTTGTCCATCCCGCCATCGCAGAAACGGCAACGGCAACTTGGTGCCCCGCGGCAACCTCACGCTTGACGATCCTCGCGACATTCTCGATGCGCTCAAGATCGGCGACCGAGGTTCCACCAAACTTTAGTACCAGGCGGCTCATATGTGTCAGCTAACCTATCTTTGACGAATCACTCAGTCTGGCGCCACTCGGATTGCATGACCGTGCGTCAAAAGAACATCGTGTTTCCAGAAGTCGCGTATTCATACTGATCAGAGTTGATCAACGCAATATGAGCGCCCTTAACAGATCCCATGGACCTAAATGAGCACTGAGCAGACGAAGTCCGACACAAGCGTAGACTCGGACGAGATCAAGCGATTTTCCCAAATTGCCGACGAATGGTGGGATCCCAATGGCAAATTCCGTCCGCTCCATCGTTTCAATCCGGCGCGCCTTGCCTATGTGCGTGAGATCATTTGCGAGCACTATGGCCGCCCAAGCAAGTCGACATCACCATTCGAGGGGCTCACTCTGCTCGACATCGGGTGTGGCGGGGGACTCTTGTCAGAGCCGATGACACGGCTCGGTGCCCAAGTTTTGGGGGCAGACGCGTCAGAAAGAAACGTAAAAACGGCGCGTGCCCACGCCGAACAACAAGGACTTTCGATCAGTTATCACCACACGACCGCAGAAGCGCTCGCCCAAAACCAACACGACTTCGACATTGTCCTTAATATGGAGGTGATTGAGCACGTCGCCGACATCAGTTTGTTCATGCACTCGTGTGCGCACCTGGTCAAACCAGGCGGGCTCATGTTTGTTGCCACGATCAACAAAACGCTCAAGGCGTTTGCTTTGGCGATTATCGGCGCAGAGTATGTGCTTGGCTGGCTTCCGCGCGGCACGCACACATATGAAAAATTCTTGGCGCCCGCCACTATTGAAAAGCTCGCCTCAAAAGAGGGGCTTATACACAAGTGCCAAACAGGATTGAGCTATAATCCCTTGTCCGACATGTGGTCCCGTTCGACCGATATGGATGTCAACTACATGCTGGTATTTGAAAGACCGCAGAAAGCGAATTAGCTATCGCGCTTCGGCGCTACAGGAAGTGGTGCAACGGGAACACCTTCGTCAACCAATTCTTTCGCCTCGTCTAGTGAAGCTTCACCGTAGATGTCGCGTTGCTCGGTTTCACCGTAGTGAATCTTCCTTGCTTCTTCCGGGAACTTTTCGCCCACATAATCGTGGGTCTTCTCCACATTCTTGCGAAACTCGTTCATCATCTTCGCAAGTTTTGCCTGCTGTCCGGCCAACATCTTTTGTTGTTTCGCGGACTTCTTTTTGCGGCTTGTAGAAACATTTGGTGCCATTATCGCCTTTTCGACCTTCTTCGAACCGCAAACAGGGCACACAACCTTGCCTTGGTCAGCTTGCTCGTCATAAGCGGCGCTGTCGCGAAACCAGGCTTCGAATTCGTGCTCTTTTTTACAGATCAAGTCATATTTGATCATCAGGCGTGTCTCCTAAACCCAGCCAAACTAGCACTCGGGCATACCAACTGCCAATAAAATGGCAGCGCCGTCATTATTTTACAAGATGCAATTGTTATTAAGAATTTCTGAAGACCGCCGGATGCGTGTGTGACTATTGCCCCCTCACTAAGAGGCAATCTCAGTTGGGATCTTACGGTCATGTTGCAAAGCCGGTATTTTCTGTCGGGCAGCGGCCACCTCAGCCAGATCCAGATCGGCCGCAATAAAGCCCGGCTCCTCTCCTTCAAGGCACGCTAAGACATCCCCCCAGGGACCATATATCAAGCTATGTCCGTAGGTATGACGTCCATCGGCGTGGATTCCTCCTTGCGCTGGGGCAACAACAAAACAACCCGTTTCGATGGCGCGCGCCCGCAACAGCGTATGCCAATGTGCGGTTCCCGTGACATAGGTGAACGCCGCCGGAACAGTCAAAATAGATGCGCCGGCTTGGGCTAGCTGACGATACAAGTAGGCAAAGCGGATATCGTAACAGACCGTCAGTCCAACCATTCCCCAAGGTGTTTCGCAAAGAACGGCGCGATCTCCTGCGCGATAGACCTTTGACTCTCGATATGTCTGTCCATCACCGACTTCAACGTCGAACATATGGATTTTGTCATAGGTCGCCGCAAGCGCCCCGCTCGGTGCAATCAGAAATGATCTGTTTGCACACTGCGACTCGCTGATCTTTATCGCAAGTGACCCAATCAACAGCCAAACATTGAGCTCGGATGCTAGTGCTTGAAAGGCATTGAGCGATCGATCATGAGACTGCTCGTCGACCTCAGCAAATAGCGCTTTTGACTTCATTTGCATGATGCCCGTCATTTCTGGGGTGGCGATGAAATCTGCCCCATCTGACGCAGCAGCTTTCACCAACTCGCTTGTCGTCATGATATTTTCGGCGACGGAGTCTGTCGAACGAAGTTGAATGCATGCAAAACGGCAGTGATCCGTCACCATCACTTAAATCCTCAGGCGGACAGCAGGTCGTCGAGCTTTCCCTCGACTTCCAACGCCGCAAGCTCATCTGAGCCGCCGATATGAAGTTCACCCAAAAATATCTGTGGAACCGTATAACCGCCCTCCGCGCGCTTCTCCATTTCGGCGCGCTTATCTGGATCCATCCCCACGTCTATCTCTTCATAGGCAATGCCTTTTGTGTCCAACAACGCTTTCGCGCGGTAGCAGTAGGGGCACATCATTGTCGTGTAGATGGTGACTTTTTTCATTTTCCGAGCCCCCGCCGTTCATTGGTGCATTGCTAATTAAGATGCCATTGGATCGACCGGTCCTACCACCCTGGCCAACGTCAGTAAATCGACCTTCGCGGCACCTGCCCTTTTCAATGCGGCTGCGCAGGCACGAGCTGTTGCACCGGTTGTAAGAACATCATCAATCAGCAACACATGCGTGCCTTTCACATGGGCTTTGCCTTTTGATGAGACCGCAAAGGCCCCCCGCATATTCCGGAACCGGTTGCGGCGGCCAAGGCCACCTTGGCTTGGTGTCGCTTTTACGCGTTCCAGAAAATGAGGCTGGACGGGTCGATCAATGATTTTTCCAAGCCTATGCCCCAACAAGGCAGCCTGATTGTACCGACGAGAAACCAAGCGCTGCCAATGCAAGGGCACCGGGACAATCAAGTCGGCTTGATCAACAAGGTCCGCACTCGCGGCAGCCATCCAACGGGCAAATACCGTCAAGCCCTCATGCCGATCGGCATGTTTGAACGCCAGAATCAGGTGACGGCTTGCTTCATCATATTGCAGGGGAGCCCTTGCGCGATCAAACTCTGGTGGATCTGCCATGCAGGCGCCACATACAAGGCCTTGCGATAGTGCGAAGGAGAAAGGCGCCCCACAGACCTGGCATTGAGGACTGCTCAAAAATGTCAATTCACGCCAACAGTCCGCGCAAAGCGCACCGCTGCTTTCGACAAAGGAACCGCAAGACAAGCACTGGGATGGCAGCACAAAGTCAAGCACATATCGGCCAAGCTGCTTTGCGTACCTGTTAACTTGACCGCCAACGGATTGCATGGTGAACACCTAATCTAACCACAAGATCAGACTTGAAAGCTGGCCTTTTCGAGAAAATCCTATCGGGTTTGACAAATAATGCCAGCACGCACTTCCTCAGATCGGATATCGGCGGGTCAAATGATTGAACTGAAAAGCGCACATGCTGTATTCGACCGCAAGCTGAGACTGATGCGCCTGCAACGTGCCCAAGGCAAGCGAAGTGACGCCTCTTTCTTGACTGATCGCGTTTTGACCGACTTCGAGGAGCGTTTGGCAACGATCAAAAGGGACTTTGATGTTGCGGTCGCCCTTTCGATCGAACACCAAGCTCTAGCTCGCTTCTCTCAGATCATAGCAAAAATCCGCTCTGTCACCTCAACTGGAGTACAAAGACCAACGCAATCCGACGCGCCGCGCATCGATCTCATTGCGGATGAAGAATTCATACCCTTCAAGGCCCAATCTCTCGACTTGTGTTTCTGCGATACAAACCTTCATTACACGAATGATCTGCCAGGCACACTCGTCCAGATTCGGCAGTCCCTAAAACCAGATGGCCTATTCCTCGGCGCGATCTACGGGCCGGATACCCTTTCCGAGCTGCGCCATGCTTTCTCTCAAGCCGAAATCGAAATGGAGGGGGGGATGAGCCCGCGTGTCGCTCCCTTTATCGATGTACGAGATGCAGGCGCGTTGTTACAACGTGCCGGTTTTGCACTACCGGTCGTTGATGCTGACCTTGTGAATGTCACCTACAGCGATGTTACGGGTTTATTCAGGGATCTCCGGAACATGGGGGAAACGAACTTTCTGCTTCAACGCAAGAAGTTACCTCTTCGCAGATCGACCCTTTATCGTTGTATGGAGATTTATCACGAGCTGTACAGTAACGACGACGGACGCGTCCGAGCAACATTCGAATTGATTTACCTTACTGGGTGGGCACCAGATCCAAAACAGCAGCAGCCCCTCCGACCTGGTAGCGCACAGACCAGTCTTGCAAACGCCTTAGGAACCGATGAGAAGACCCTCAAGTCCGGGGAGTGACCACAACATAAGTCATTCCGGAACTGTATTCAGGCGCATAGCGCTCTCATCGTTTGAACTTATTGAAGCCCGGCATCGACGCCTTGAAATCCACCATCCAGCGTGACGCCGATGGAATTGACAGCCCCAACGATCACGATGGAAATGAAACCGGCAATCAGCGCGTACTCGATCGCTGTTGCGCCACTGCGATCCTGCCAAAACGCCTTCACAAGATGTGTCATATCTCGTCCCTTACTTTTCTCGCAGCTCACAACAAATCGATCAAATGAGAGATGAGTGGCTCGTCAGCAGGCGGCATTGGGTAGGATCTCAGTTTGTTTGGGCGCACCCAGGCAATTTCTTGTCCCTCTAGCGCCCGAACGGATCCTTCCCATTTCCGGCACACATACAACGGCATAAGCAGGTGAAAGTCTGAGTACTGATACGACGCAAATGTAAGCGGAGCCAAACAGGCTTCAATCACATCGATCCCCAACTCTTCATTCAGTTCCCGAATGAGCGTTTGTTCCGGGGTTTCACCTTTCTCAATTTTCCCACCAGGAAATTCCCACAGACCCGCCATGGACTTTCCCGGAGGCCGCTGAGCCAGCAATACTCTCCCATCTTGGTCAACCAAAGCACAGGCAACAACCAACAGCACATCGCTCATCGGTTGGTTCCTTTCTTCGTTACGTTAGACAGCGAGATCTTACTGAAATCTCAATAGTTAAAATGCGACACGTTCCATGCATGCAGAAATCTGCTGTTCTTTATTCAGCACACGTCTTTTTCTACATTGAACTGGCGCCCAGCGTTTACGAACGGTAGTCGGCATTGATAGAAATGTATCCATGCGTCAGATCACATGTCCAAATTTGAGACCGCCCCGTTCCGACGCCGACATCGATCTCAATACTGATTTGGTCCATCTTCATACGCCGGGCCAAAGCGGCCTCGTCGTAAAGCCTGTCTCGAAGCCCATTCTTGGCGACCGGCAGGCCACACATCCGAATTGAGATCTTGTCGCGATCTGCAGCTTCGCCCGCTTTTCCGACAGCCATCACAACCCGTCCCCAATTTGCGTCCTCCCCCGCGATCGCGGTTTTCACAAGGGGCGAATTTGCAACCGCACGGGCAATATTCTTTGCAGCCTTTGTACTGGCCGCACCGGAAACACTCACCGAAATGAACTTCGTTGCCCCTTCACCATCTTTGACAATCTGATGAGCCAGATCGATCATGACCTCGTTTAGTTTTTCTCTGAAGTCCTTGAGACGCCGATCGCCTGCGCGTTCAATCGGCTCATACCCGGAAGCCGCCCCTGTTGAAAAAAGCAAGACCGTGTCACTCGTTGATGTGTCACTGTCGACCGTAATCGCGTTGAAGGATTCCCGCGTTCCCATAATGAGGAGCGTTTGAAGGACATCGGTCGGAATAGCCGCATCCGTTACAATGAACGAAAGCATGGTCGCCAAGTCGGGTTCAATCATCCCAGACCCTTTGGCAATGCCCACAATGTTCACTGGAACGCCATCGATCTCCGCCGTCCGGCCCGCCCCCTTTGGAAAGGTATCGGTGGTGCTGATCGCTTTTGCGGCCGTTTCCCACTTACCGTGCTTCATCTTCTCGACCATTTTCGGAAGCACTTTGACGACCTTCTCCGCCTTTAAGGGTTCACCGATCACGCCGGTGGAGGCCACATAAACTTCCTTTTGCGGGCATCCGACCGTTTTGGCCACCGCTGCCACAACGTCACGCATGGCGCGCTCGCCGACTTTACCGGTGAAAGCATTCGCATTGCCCGCGTTCACAATCAAAGCACGCGCGCGCGCATCTGAGACCCCTTCTCCGTTTTCATCGACCCCGAGATTTTTCTTGCACCACTCAACCGGCGCCGACGCGGTTTTCGAGGTGGTAAAAACACCTGCCACACTTGTGCTGGGGGCAAATGTGGCCAACCAAACATCTTTCCTTCCCTTGTAAGTTTCACCCGATGACGCCGTCGCGAATTTAAGGCCTTCGACTTGAGGCAACTGTGGAAAATGTGTCGGTGCCAATGGCGAGACCGCCAATTTGGGTTTGGACTTGGTCTTTCCCTTTTTATTCGGAATTGGCGCCGCTTTTGACCGGCGGGGCGCAGCCGCGCTGGCTTTCCGCTTGGTGCCGCTCACTTTGGACTCAGAAGCTTTTGATCCCGAGACCTGCTTTCTCGTCGTCGGGCTTGCGGCTTCCCCGCCTCTTCGAAGCCCCGCCTTTCTTAACGCTTTGGCAAGAAATTCGGCCGCCGTGTTGAGGTCCCGTGAGGATGTTTTCGCCCTCGCCGGCGCACCAGCGTTTTTTCTCTTCGCCATATTCTCTCAACCAAGTTCAAGGTAGCCTGCCGCGATCCCAAGGAATGGTCCACGATCCTTCAAGATTCGGACGTTATAGTGAAGAATGACGAGCGAAACCACCGACGTTGACAAGCCAAGGTCCCCTGCTTATCTGTCCTGGGCAGTCTGCGGGATTTGCCGGAAAATGGCGCCAATTAGGCCGTTTACAAAAAGCTACCCTTACGGCGAAGCTCAATTCTAAAGAGAGGGTCACTATATGCTTGGCCTCGGCGCCATCGCGAAGCGCATTTTCGGAACGACAAACGACCGGCGACTGAAAAAATACACTCCACTGGTGCAAGCGATTAACGCGCTGGAACCGGATCTGGAACAACTTTCAGATGATGAGCTACGCGCGCGTACAACACAGATGCGCGACCGCTGCCAAAATGGCGAATCTCTCGATGATTTGTTGGTCGAGGCTTTCGCTACGGTCCGGGAAGCCGCCAAGCGCACCTTAGGTCAACGCCACTATGATGTTCAGCTTCTGGGCGGCATCGTGCTGCATCACGGCAACATCGCCGAGATGAAGACCGGTGAAGGTAAGACGCTGGTGGCAACGCTGCCCGTGTACCTCAATGCCCTTTCTGGACAGGGTGTGCACGTCGTTACTGTCAACGACTATCTGGCCAACCGTGACGCCGAGTGGATGGGACAGATTTATCGGTTCCTCGGCCTTGAAGTCGGTTGCATCCTGAACAGCCTCTCTGATGACGAAAGGCGCGCCGCGTACGCCGCGGATGTCACCTACGGAACGAACAACGAGTTCGGATTCGACTATCTGCGCGACAATATGAAATACAGCCTCAAGGCGATGACGCAACGCGCGCATAACTATGCGATCGTTGACGAGGTCGATTCCATCCTGATCGACGAAGCGCGAACGCCGCTGATTATTTCAGGACCGACCGAAGATCATTCGGATTTGTATGTCAGCATCGATGCGATCATCCCGCGCCTGGTAGCCGAAGACTATGAGATCGACGAAAAACAGCGCCAAGTTTCCTTGACCGAAGAAGGAAACGAGCATGTCGAAGAACTTTTGAGAGAAAACGACATGCTACGCGGCGATAGCCTCTACGACGTGGAAAACGTCTCCGCTGTCCACCATATCAATCAGGCGCTGAGGGCCCATAAACTGTTCCAACGCGATCGCGACTACATCGTGAAAGACGGGCGCGTGGTGATCATTGATGAATTCACCGGCCGTATGATGGAAGGGCGGCGGTATTCAGACGGATTGCACCAAGCCTTGGAGGCAAAGGAACAGGCGCATATCCAACCGGAAAATCAGACATTAGCGTCCGTCACCTTCCAGAACTATTTCCGGCTTTACAACAAGCTGGCCGGCATGACCGGTACCGCCTCGACGGAAGCAGGCGAATTCGCTGACATCTATCAGCTCGAAGTCATGGAGATGCCGACAAATCTTCCGATACAGCGCGAAGACCACGACGACGAGGTTTACCGGACCGCCGAAGAAAAATACGGCGCCATTACCGATCTCTTGGAAGACTGCAACAAAAGGGGACAGCCGGTGCTGGTCGGCACGGTGTCCATTGAAAAGTCGGAGCTTCTTTCCGAGCAGCTCAAAAAGAAAAAGATCAAGCACAATGTATTGAATGCGCGGTATCACGAACAGGAAGCGCAGATTATTGCCCAAGCCGGTGTCCCAGGGGCAATCACCATCGCGACCAATATGGCTGGCCGCGGCACCGATATTCAGCTCGGTGGCAATCCGGAAATGCGTGTTGCATCCGAACTTGCCGATGTCCAAGACGAAGCGGAATTCAAGAAGAAGTCCGAAGCGATCATTGCGGAGGTCAACAAGCTCAAGCAACAGGCGCTCGACGCTGGCGGCCTTTATGTGGTCGGCACTGAACGACACGAAAGTCGCCGTATCGACAATCAGCTGCGTGGCCGAACGGGCCGTCAGGGAGACCCGGGCAAGTCAAAATTCTTTCTGAGCCTCGACGATGATCTGATGCGCATTTTTGGTTCGGAGCGCATGGACGGCATGCTTCAACGATTGGGCCTTGAACAGGGCGAAGCCATTGTTCATCCCTGGATCAATAAGGCTCTGGAAAAAGCCCAGCAAAAAGTCGAAGCCCGCAACTTCGACATTCGAAAGAACCTGCTCAAATACGACAATGTTATGAATGACCAACGTAAGGTCATCTTTGAGCAGCGTATCGAAATCATGGGCGCAGACGAAGTCCAAGAAACGATCGACGACATGCGCCACACGGTGATCGACGACCTGGTCGCCATTCATATCCCGGAACGGGCCTATCCCGAACAATGGGACACTGATGGTCTTCACGATGAGATTGAGAAGTATTTAGCCCTGGACCTTCCGATCAAAGACTGGTCAGAGGAAGAAGGCATTGCCGACGAAGAGATCCGCAAACGCCTTTACGATCAGGCAGATCGCCGGGTCGCGGAGAAAGCGGCCAACATCACGCCGGACATCATGAGGCAGATCGAAAAGGCGATCTTGCTGCAAACCCTTGATCACCACTGGCGCGAGCATTTAGTGCAACTTGATCACCTAAGACAGACCGTCGTCCTGCGCGGCTATGGCCAACGTGACCCGCTAAACGAGTACAAGACGGAAGCGTTCTCCCTGTTTGAATCTTTACTCAATCAACTCCGCCAAGACGTAACCGGTCAATTGCTTCGGATCGAAGCAGCACCGTCCGAACCGCAAGCCATTGAAGAGACACCGTTGCCGGAGATGAGTGCACAACACATCAATCCGACGACCGGCGAAAACGAAATGGCCGGCGAGGTAGAAGGTGGTGGACTGGCGCTCAAAACCCGGGTGCGGGCTGCGGATGGGCCCATTGATCCAAATAATCCCGATACATGGGGCAAGGTCGCGCGCAACGCCCTTTGTCCGTGTGGGTCGGGAAAGAAATTCAAGCATTGTCACGGCAAGGTCATCTAGGCTTTGCCCTAAATCTCCTGGTCTCTAGCCAACTCAGAGCACTAAGGACTCCGTCGCCCCCAAATGGACATTGATCAACTTGTTGCATTTGGCGTCTTAGCGGGGAGCCTAGGGCTTTTCGCTTGGGGACGCTTTCGCCACGACATTGTCGCCATCTTGGCTTTGCTTGCCGTTGCACTGACGGGCCTTGTAACGCCCGCTCAAGCGCTTGAGGGATTTGGTCATCCAGCCGTCATCACAGTCGCCGCTGTCTTGATGATCAGCCGGGCGCTAAAAAATTCCGGCGTTGTCGACGCCCTTACAAGACAGCTTGGCCCCCTCACCCGCTCGCCAGCTAGCCATATTTCAACGCTGTCCGGTACGGTAGGCCTCGCATCAGCCTTCATGAACAATGTGGGTGCATTGGCCATCATGTTACCGGTCGCCGTCAGCAGCGCGGCTGAGCGCCAGCGGTCCGCGTCCATCCTTCTTATGCCATTGGCGTTCGCAAGTATTCTCGGCGGAATGGTGACGCTGATCGGCACGCCGCCGAACATCATCATCGCTTCCTATCGTGAAGACGTTTCGGGCACCGGCTTTGGCTTTTTCGATTTTGCCGCCGTCGGCGCACCGGTCGCGCTGCTCGGGATCGCTTTTGTCGCGTTAATTGGATGGCGCTTGATCCCGCGCGAACGCCAGGGCCAAAAGGCTGAAGATGATCTGTTTCAGATCGAAGAATATGTCACTGAGGTCCGTGTTAAGCCCGGCAGTGCCCTTGCTGAAAAAACACTGCAAGAAGCCGAAGCCATGATGGGTAACGATGTGGTGGTGACAGGGCTCATTCGCGGACGGGGCAAACTTCAATCTCCACGGCCCGACATCGAGCTTCGGGAAAAAGACCTACTGGTTGTCCGCGCAGATCCCGCGGACCTAAAGCCAGTTATGGACCGAACGGGCCTCGAGCTTGTCACCGTAAAGAGCGGCAAGCTCGACTTGCTCAAACCCGAATCCTTGGAGTTGATAGAGGCGGTTGTCACGCCTTCCTCGCCTTTGGAGGGGCGCCAGGCGCTTTATCTAAGACGGCGCACAGGATTTGCCATGCGCCTGATTGCCCTTGCACGATCAGGACGCGCCATAAAACGGCGTATCCGTGAGACCCCCTTTCGCGCTGGCGACGTCTTGCTGCTGCAAGGCGAAAAAGGCTCGAGCGATCTGATCTCTGATCTTGGCCTGTTACCTCTGCCACAACGCAGCCTCAATTTAGCGATTACACCGCGCATGACCCTGGCGCTTGCCATCTTTGCCGTCGCTATCACAGCCAGTGCCCTTGGTTTCGTCTCCATTGCACTCGCCTTCATTGCTGCGGTTGCCGTCTACGCGTTGCTCGACATCTTGCCGGTTCGCGACATTTATCGAGGGGTCGATTGGCCGATCATCGTTTTGCTGGGCGGTATGATCCCCGTCGGGCAGGCGCTTGAATCGAGCGGCGCTACGGCGCTCATCGCCGATCAAATGCTCGCGCTCTCACTTGGCGCGCCCCCTTTCGTCCTTCTGACCGCCATCCTTGTCGTCACAATGTTCGTTTCCGATCTCATCAACAACGCGGCGACAGCCGTTGTGATGGCGCCAATCAGCGTTGAGATTGCGGAAAGGCTCGGCGCATCCGCTGATCCATTTTTGATGGCTGTCGCTGTCGGCGCGAGTTGCGCCTTTCTGACGCCGATCGGCCACCAGTCAAACACATTGGTTATGGGACCGGGCGGATACGAGTTTGGTGACTATTGGAAGATGGGACTGCCGCTCGAGATCTTGATCGTCGTCGTATCGGTGCCGCTGATCATGTGGGCCTGGCCGCTCGTGCCGACGATCAGCTAAGACCTTTGCGTCCGATATCCAAGAATTTTTGCCGCCTTTGTCTCTGCAATGTTTGGGCGTCCATGTTGCTCATCTCTTGCAGAGACCGCTCAATCGCATCACTGACGTTCGAAACGATTTGAGGAACATCACGGTGCGCACCGCCAACGGGCTCTTCGATAATACCGTCAACGATACCAAGAGCGTGAAGGTCGGGTGCACCAACCTTCATGCCGGCAGCCGCATCCTGCGCTTTCGCTTGATCGCGCCACAAAATCGACGCGCAGCCTTCGGGCGAAATCACCGAATAGATCGAGTGCTCAAGCATCAGAACTTTATTCGCCGTCGCTAAGGCGATGGCGCCCCCGGAACCACCTTCGCCAATGATGATCGACACATTCGGCACAGAGAGTTGCAGACAGGCTTCCGTTGAGCGCGCAATCGCCTCAGCGACCCCCCGTTCTTCCGACTCCTTGCCTGGATAGGCGCCAGGCGTATCCACCAGCGTAATGACCGGCATGCCGAAGCGGTCCCCCAATTCCATGAGGCGCACGGCTTTGCGGTATCCTTCCGGACGGGCCATACCGAAATTGTGCTTCAAACGGGACTGGGTATCCGACCCTTTCTCATGGCCGATCACGACCACCGAACGCCCTCGGAATCGTCCCAGGCCGCCCTGAATAGCCGCGTCCTCGCCAAAGCATCTGTCGCCCGCCAATGGCGTAAAGTCTTTGATGATCTCGCTGACATAGTCAGAAAAATGCGGGCGTCCCGGATGGCGGGCGACCTGCGTTTTCTGCCAGGGCGTCAGTTTGGTGTAGATGTCTTTGAGAAGTTGTTGAGCCTTTTGGTCCTGCTTCTGCGCCTCTTCGGCCAGCACCGCGTTTCCACCTTCTGTGGAAAGACGGCGCATTTCCTGCGCTTTCCCTTCCAATTCCGAGATGGGTTTTTCGAAATCCAGATAAGTGTGCATCGTTTGCTTTGATGACGGCTCACGCATCAGCAGCACTCTCCTGACCGTTGAGTTTGATGGTTAATGAAGGAATGTCCCAGTCCCACAAACATGTACACAAATTTCCGCTGAAGGCGAGCCAAAAGCGACCCGCAGAAGTTGATTATCGGTCTCAAAGGACGTCCGTTTCAGGCATTTCTGGTCACAAATGCGGTCGTTGTCTCGTCAGGTAGCAGAGAGCACGTGCGTACCGCGCTCCATCAACCGACCTAAGCACGACCCGAGGAGTGATCAATGTTTAAATGGATGATCGAAAGAGCGTTAAGAAAGTCTGAAGAAACGACCGGTGAGAGTGCGGATTGGATGCGGGAAATCTACACGCACTCAAGCTCTGCCGCGTTCAAGTTCGCGTTCTTTTTACCAATGGCTCGCCATCGGTCGGTCGTTCCGGTTGCGGCTTACAATGTCGCGCGCCTCGTCGCCATCAAAGCCGAAGACTGCGGCCCCTGCACGCAAACCGTGGTCAATCAGGCACTTGGCGAAAAAGTGGACCCGGCGATTATCGCCGCAGCGATCGCCGACCGGCCTGACGACCTGCCTGATGACGAAGCGCTTGCCTTCAGATTCGCCGAGGCAATTGTCCGTAAATCCTTCGATCTTGCTGATCTCAGCGCGGAGATCGTGCAAAGATGGGGGAAACAGGGATTGATCGATCTGGCCTTTGCGATTTCATCAGTTCACATTTTTCCGACTGTGAAACGCGCGCTTGGATATGGAGAGGCCTGCCATTTGGTCGAGCTCAACGGGGCGCAATTGCAAGTCATGAAGGCAGCCTAGTGTCAGACCCATCGGCATTCGAAGAAAACCGCTCCTATTTGATCGGCCTTGCCTACCGAATGGTCGGCACCTTGAGCGAGGCGGAGGACATCGTCCAAGACGCTTATCTTCGTTGGCATCGATCGGATCAAGCCGCGATTGAGGATGCGCGTGCCTGGCTGACCACAACCACAAGCCGGCTGTGTCTCGACCATCTAAAATCCGCACGGCGGCAGCGCGAAACCTATATCGGTCCCTGGTTGCCCGAACCCCTCCTCACTGACACAAGCGCCAACCCTCTGGGCGCCATTGAAACCGCAGAACATATTTCCATGGCATTTTTGACAACCTTGGAAAAACTGACACCGGAAGAACGCGCTACATTCCTATTGCATGATGTGTTCGATTATTCCTTTGACGAGATCGCCAACATCTTGGGCAAAACGACGGTCAGTTGCCGCAAATCGGCATCACGCGCGCGGTCTCATCTGAAGGACGGGAAACCCCGCTTCACCGCTGATACCGAAGAGCATTTGGCGACGGCGCAGAAGTTTCAGGAATTGCTCCTGGATGCCGACCTCACGGGGCTCATCCAACTGTTCAAGGACGATATTGAGGTTTGGACTGACGGAGGCGGCAAAGCATTGGCAGCTCTCAACATCGTACGAGGCGATGACAAGGCAGCGCGTTTCTTTCTTGGGCTGGCCCGGAAATCACCGGCGATTTCAAACATCGAGCTGCGCATGATCAACGGCCTGCCAGGTTTCATTGCCTATGAGGACGACAATCTATCTTTTGTGGCTTCGATCCATGTAACAAATGGTCAAATTCAGGCCGTTCATGTGGTCCGCAATCCCGACAAATTTGGCGGGGTCCTGCCACTTCACTAAACATCCGTTCCTTTCGCTAACGGATGATGATCATTTACGGCCGCCTTTAGTCGCTCTTCCTGGATGTGCGTATAAATCTGCGTGGTCGTGATGTCGGCATGTCCCAACATTTTTTGAACACTTCGCAGATCGGCCCCGTGATTGAGAAGATGGGTGGCAAAGGCATGTCGAAGCACGTGTGGCGAGATATCCGCAGCACTAAGGCCAGCGCGTGCAGCCAGTTGTTTGAGGAGTTGGGCAAACCGATGGCGTGTTAAATGCCCCTTCGCGCCGCGAGATGGAAATACCCAATGGTTGTCGCTGCCTTGCTGGCCTTTCGGAAGAAAGCGCTCTCGAATCCCAAGATAGTCTTCTAGAGCGTCTATCGCGGTATGGCTTAGAGGTACGACTCTCTCTTTGTTGCCTTTGCCAACAACGTGCAATAGACGCCGCTCCGTTTGCAGGGATGTCATGCGCAGACTGACTAACTCTGAAACCCGCAACCCAGTCGCATAAAGAACCTCGACCAAACAACGCAAACGAAGTCCGTCTGCATCTTTTGCCAGGGCCGCCGTTTCAAGCATGGCCGTAACATCATCTTCACGCAGGACACCGGGGAGGTGTTTGTCTGGCCGGGGCATATCGATGGTCGTTGTGGGATCATCTTGACGTATGCCTTCGGTATACAAAAACTTGTAGAACTGTCTTGCTGCCGAGAGGCGCCGAGCGACCGTTGATTTAGCCAGCGCTGTCTCGTGAGCATGGTTCAGATATGAACGGATGTCAGCGACTTGCGCATGTATAAGCGTCGTCTTTTCCGTAGTGAGGAAATTGGATATCGCTGCTAAGTCGCGCCGATAGGCGTCCAACGTATTCAAAGCGGTTCCGCGCTCCGCACTCAGCATTTCAAGAAACGCGTCTATCTGGTTTTGATCGGACACGCGTCCGCTACTCCGAGGCTTCTTGAGCGAGTATCAGTTTTGAGCTTGAACGGTGCTTCCGGCACCCTGTCCAAGAGCCGCCTCAAGGGCCACCGCACGTGCATCCTCCTGCAAGCCCACCTTGACCAATGCTCGAACGAAATACCTGACAGCGTCAGGATGGGCCTTTGCCGGCCCTTCGGATCCAACGACTTTGAGGCCAAGAAGCACTGTTTCTCCGACACGTCCGCCGAATGCGGCCTGTTCCAAAGAAGATAACAATCCGGCATCGACTGCCGACTGGAAAGGCGATTGCTGGGGTACCCCGAGCCTCTCCCACACTTGAACCGGTACATCAAATCCTAGCGCATCCAGCAAGTGAAGTTTCAGTCCAGTCCGCGCCATAATCGACGGATCAAAGCTCGATTGCTGCCGAGCCGATTCGATCAGATCAAGAAGGGATTGCTCCGTCCAGGGCAGCCGCTCGCTTGGCCGGGAAATGCGCAGATCGGACTCAAGCTGATGCAATACGTTGGTATTGGCTAAACGGACCGTCGCGAATCTTGGATCGACCAATTCATACCAATCGTAGGCCAAATCATCATTTCCGATGGTCAACAGAGCCCGGATGAAATGCCGGGATGTCCAAGCAACATCCAGATTGGGCGTGACGGCTTCTGTCGCCTTGGCATTCACCCTGGCAATAACGGGATAGATGTTGTTCTTCTCGGCCTGATCCCATGCAAAGGTCAGAATGTCGATTATCTGGTTTTGGCTTTGTGCCAGTCCGGCGGCCTGATAGAGCAAGGCTTGTGCAAGTGCCGGTGTTTTCTCGGCGGTTGTCTTCTTGGCGTCGGCAATTTCACTCTCGGTAAATTGAATCTGGGCATACGCCCGTTGAAGCTGTTCAATACCCATCACGCCCTTCTGGACCGCCTGTTCAATGTAGGGAAGACGATCCTCCACAGACAAAGTCGATGTCAGTGAAAGCATACGCAGAACCGAGGGGCTCGCAGAGGCCGCGTCGGAAATGGACAACAGGTCCACACCAAGCCGACGCATCATTGCGAAATGGATCGGTTCGAATTCGGTTCCTTTTTTGGGCTTGTAGGGGGTGTCGTACAACAGATGGGTCATCAATTCGAAGAAGAGCTGATCTTCGCCACCCCGCTCGCGAACCATTTCTGTTGTAATCGACGCGGGCGCTGTATTGCCTAGCAGGATCTGACAATAGGCCGCCATCATGCCCCAATGCAGGGACTCACCCACCTTGCGCATTTCGCCCGCCGTTTCGCAGGCTTGATCATCACGCCCATCCATCAGCAATGCGTCTGTCCGCGACTTCATCAACCTTTCATCAAGCAACGAAGGCGGTAACTGCTCAGTGAGCTGTTCAATCCCAAAGTGATCGCCGGCCTCAAACAATCGATCGACACGAAGCAGAAGAAGGCTGCCGTCAGCTAAGTTTCCGGCAGGCGGTTTGCCCGCAGACATAAGGAGCCGACGCGTAAGGTCATTGAATGCGAAAGATGTGGTCGCTACCGGAATGTCTTTCAGCAACGAAGTCACTGCGGAAGCTTGACTGCCGGCCCACAAATTTGTGCCGAAACCGCCGCCCGGCGGTGGCGGTGCACCGGTCGAAGAAATATCAACCGAACCCAAAGTTCCAACCTGGACACCACCATCTTCCATGCCGGGACGTGCGCCAATTGATCGAAATCGGCGTGTTTCCTCTGGTGTTCTTCCAAAAACGTCGGGCGCGCCTCTTTCATCACCGGTCTGCTCTTCAGGCGCAGGACCAGATGGCACGATACCCACGGGTGGCCCCGTCACTTGAGCCACAAGGTTCGTGGCCGTAAACAGTGCCAGGACCAACGTCGTCCCGGCAACCAGCCTTAGAAAGCGAGCTTGCCGCACGTCACCTTGGAAACTGATCATTCGGAATGACTTTTTCGATCTCTTGTTCTGGAACCGGAATGTTCTGGGCGTAGTAGATAAGCGATCCGGCAGCGACAGCGAGCAAGACGATGACGCCGACTAAGATTCGAATGGCATTCGTCATGGGGGATACATCCGAGTGTCATGTGATTCGGTGGGCCGGACCCTTTATGGTTAAATTTGCCATTCCAGCCAAGCCTTTGTTTTATGACACATAGACCGCTGGTGGTTACGATCCGGTTTCAACCACCAGATTACGGCTATAATAGGACCTGCAAATCACCGTGGCCTTCGGTTAATGGAACCAACGCCGATTTGGCCTTATTCAGGTATGAGCAATTAAGAATTTGAAAACCAATCGGAAAATAGTGCTTGTTGGTCTTATGGGTGCGGGTAAAACCACCGTCGGCCGGCTTTTGGCGAGCAGGTTGAAATTGCCGTTCATTGATGCCGACGACGAGATAGAGAAAGCAGCCGGCTGCTCCATTCCGGAAATCTTCGAACGCCTGGGCGAGAAGGGCTTTCGAGACGGCGAGCGTCGCGTCATGTCGAGGCTGCTCAGAGGCAAAGAATGCGTCTTGGCAACCGGTGGCGGTGCCTTTATGGCTCCGGAAACCAGAGAAGAAATCAAACGGCATGGACTTTCGGTCTGGCTTCGTGCGGATCTCGACTTGTTGATGGACCGTGTTTCGCGACGACGAAACCGACCGTTGCTCAACAATCAGAATCCAAGGGAAACGATGGCCCGTTTAATCGACGAGCGATATCCCATTTATCAGCAAGCCGATATCACCGTGGACAGTGGTGAAGAACGCCATGAAACGGTGGTCGAGAAGATCGTTAAAGCGATAAGCGAACACAAGGAACAAGAGACAAATTGACGGATGGCAAACGAAACGTTCGCGTTGAACTCGCCGAACGCTGTTACGACATTGTAATTGGAGCATCACTTCTCGCCGGCGCCGGAAACGCGATAAGTAGCGCTACTGGCGCAAATAGAGCCTTTATCGTTACAGATACGACAGTCGGCCCACTATACCTGGAAGCACTCACGGCAAGTCTCACATCAGCAGGCATCGCAGCTCATAACCACGTTTTACCAGCGGGAGAAGCAACGAAGAATTTTGCCCAATTGGAAGCGGTTGTTTCAGCAGCGCTTGATGCCGAAATTGAACGTAGTGATGTGTTGGTGGCACTTGGCGGCGGTGTGATTGGTGACCTGACTGGGTTCGCGGCCAGCATCTTGCGCCGTGGCGTGCGCTTCATTCAAATACCGACAACGCTTCTGGCACAAGTCGATTCATCTGTAGGCGGAAAAACAGCGGTAAACACGCGCCAGGGCAAAAACTTGGTGGGCACATTCCATCAACCATCCCTCGTTCTGGCTGATACTGAAGTCTTGAAAAGTTTGCCGGAGAGAGAATATCTCGCGGGGTATGCCGAGGTCATCAAATACGGCCTAATTAACGACCCAAACTTTGTCGATTGGCTTGAGATGAATGCCAATCGCACGCTTTCGCGAGATGAAGAGGCGTGCAGCTACATGATTGAAACATCATGCGCAGCAAAAGCTCGAATTGTGGAAAGCGATGAAAAGGAAGCCGGCGATCGAGCGCTTCTTAACCTTGGGCACACATTTGGACATGCGCTTGAAACGGCAACGGGATACTCCGACCGGCTGCTTCATGGCGAGGGCGTTGCGATCGGCTGTGCACTTGCTTATCAATTCTCTCATGAATTGGGGCTTTGCGAGAAAGAAGACACTGATCGTGCTATTTCACTTTTGAAAACATCGCGCCTCATTCACAACATGTCTGACATCCCCGGACCACCGCTTCGGGCCAAAGACCTGATCGCAGCAATGCGGCAAGATAAGAAGGCCTCTCAGGGCAAGCCAACATTCATATTGACCCGAGGCCTCGGCCAAGCGTTCGTCTCACGAGATGTGACGCTGGAACAAGTTGAGGCATTTCTGGATTCCACATTAGCGAGCTAACGATGGACCCCATCCTAATTTTTGTCGTGATTTTCTTTCTTCTTATGTTCTCGGCCTTTTTTTCGGGCTCCGAGACAGCACTTACCGCTGTCTCCCGTGCCCGAATGCATCAGCTTGCTAAGGACGGCGCAACAAACGCGCATACGGTCGGCGAACTGACGAATGATCGCGAGCGGCTCATCGGAGCAATCTTGCTAGGCAACAATCTCGTAAACATTCTTGCGTCCGTTCTCGCAGGAAGTGCCTTCGCAACGCTGTTCGGCGAAGCCGGCGTCTTTTATGCAACAGTCGTCATGACAGCATTGGTTTTAGTGTTCGCAGAAGTCCTGCCCAAGACCTATGCGATCAGCGCGACTGACAGCTTCGCGCTTTTCGTAGCACCTGTTTTGCGGATCTTGGTTTCGGTCCTTGCGCCCATCGTTACTTCAGTTCAGTGGGTTGTCCGGCGCACGCTACGCCTTTTTGGTGTCGACATTGACGACAGCGAAGACGTTCTCTCAGCACACGAAGAATTACGCGGTGCCATTGATCTCCACCTTCAAGAGGGCGGCGTTGTACGCGAGGATCGCGACCGTCTCGGCGGTGTGCTTGACCTTCACGACCTTGAGGTGAGCGATGTCATGGTGCATCGGAAAAACATTTCAATGATTGATGCCAGCATTCCGCCCGGTGAAATTGTTGCTGAAGTTTTGCAAAGCAGGCATACGCGAATTCCAATTTGGCAAGACGATCCCGAAAACATCGTGGGCATACTGCACGCGAAAGACTTGCTGATCGCTTTGGGAGAATGCGATTGGCAAGCGGAAAAACTGGACATAGCAAAACTAGCGACCAGTCCATGGTTTGTGCCTGAGACCACATCGTTGCGTGCACAACTCAACGCGTTTCTGCGGGGGGATGGTCATATGTCAATTGTCATTGACGAATACGGCGTCTTGATGGGGCTGCTTACGCTCGAAGATATCTTAGAAGAAATTGTGGGCGACATTTCTGACGAATTCGATTTGCCGGTTGTCGGCGTACGCCCGCAATCAGACGGTTCCGTAATTGTCGATGGCACGGTTCCGGTTCGCGATTTGAACCGCGCGACGGACTGGAACTTGAACGAGGAAGAAGCAACAACGATTGCAGGGCTGGTCATTCATGAAGCCCAAACCATTCCTGACGTTGGGCAAGTTTTCACGTTTTACGGTTTCAAGTTCGAAGTCATTCGACGTCAACGCAATCAGATTACCGCGCTGCGCATTCGAAAAATCCGGCGCAGCGCAAGCGCGCAACGCGAAACCGTCGCAGCGTCGGCTTGAGCGTAGCTTGCTTTAGTCTTGCACCTCTGCCGGTGTCAGCGCGCGGATCGAAAGAGCATGAACCCGATCGGCAAGTTCTTCTGAAAGAATTGCATAAATCATCCGCTGCCGTGCAACACGTGAGTGGCCTTCAAACGCGTCTGCGACAATGCGGACATTAAAGTGGGTCTCACCTCCCGGTTGAGCGCCCGCATGGCCTGTATGCCGGCTTGAATCATCGACAATCTCCAAGACTTTTGGATTCAATTCGGTGGTCAACTTACGTTCGATATTTTTGGCTATAGACACAACGATTCCATGTGACTCGACAAATAACCGGCTAATGTGCCTGGGTCGGTAAGACTTTGTCAAGAAAGAGGAATTCTTGTATCTGACGCATTCGCCATACATAATCGCGCCCCATGACTGAGACACCAAAATTTGTTTTCGACATTCCTGTTAAGCCAAAGAACAGGAAAAAGAAGCGGCATGAGCCGGTGAAACATCGCTGCCACGTGGAAGGCTGCAAGAACCCCGGTGAATTCAAGGCGCCCAAAAACCCGAATGATCTAAAAGACTATTATTGGTTCTGCCTTGATCACGTGCGCGAATACAATCGCGGTTGGGATTATTTTAAAAATATGTCCGAGGCTGAGGCCGCAGATTTTCGAAGAGATGCGGTTACCGGCCACAGGCCTACCTCGCCGATTGGGTCCAATCCGTCCGGCGGAGGTCGATTTGGACGTATGGACAACCTACATGATCCCTTCTCAATCATTGATGACGGCCCGGGTAGCCATCAGGCACGGGAAGCAAAAACCCGCCGTCCAAAACTGGGGAAAATAGCGAGGGACGCCCTCAACACTTTGGGACTAGACGAGACTGCCACCTTGAATGAAGTCAAGGCACGGTATAAGGAACTCGTCAAACGCTATCATCCCGATGTAAACGGGGGCGATCGAGGGGCGGAAGACAGGCTGGATCGCGTCATTCGCGCCTATAAGCAACTGCAAAACAGTGGCCTCGCATAACCAATTTGGGCCAAGTTTGGCCGATATTGGTCGATTGGGATAAAGCACTATTTTAGATCTTGGCGCACCTGGCCGGCGCCACTTCAATGATGGAAAGGCGGATGACGAACGATAACTCCGACGGAGAACTGAGGCTGCCTGACACAACGGTGTCTGCAGCAGAGCTTTTCAACATTGAGACCGACCTGAAAGTACCCGCTTTCAAAGAACCCAACGACTATGTGCCGGATTTGGATGAAGACTACTTGTTCGACCGGGAGACCACGCTCGCCATTCTTGCGGGTTTTGCACACAATCGTCGTGTGATGATTCAAGGCTATCACGGCACGGGCAAATCGACCCACGTTGAACAAGTCGCCTGCCGACTTAACTGGCCTTGTATTCGCGTCAATCTCGACAGTCACATCAGCCGGATCGATTTGGTTGGACGCGACGCAATCGTGCTGAAAGATGGCCAACAGGTCACAGAGTTCCGCGAAGGTATTCTGCCATGGGCCCTGCAACATCCAACAGCACTTGTATTTGATGAATACGACGCAGGCCGCCCCGACGTGATGTTTGTCATTCAGCGTGTGCTTGAAGTCAGCGGCAAACTTACTTTGCTCGATCAAAACAAAGTCATTCGGCCACACCCGGCCTTTCGCCTTTTCTCTACAACCAACACAGTTGGCCTAGGCGACACAACCGGCCTTTACCATGGCACCCAACAAATCAATCAGGGACAAATGGACCGGTGGAACATTGTCACGACACTGAATTATCTGCCGCACGACTCTGAGGTGAATATTGTTTGTTCAAAGGCCAAGAGTTATCGGACAGAAGAAGGCCGGGAAAAAATTTCGGCCATGGTGAATGTGGCAGATCTCACGCGTTCGGCCTTCATCAACGGCGACATTTCGACGGTGATGAGCCCACGTACGGTACTGACTTGGGCTGAAAACGCAGAAATCTTCCAGGATGTTGGCTTTGGATTTCGCGTTACGTTCTTAAACAAATGCGACGAGCTTGAACGCCCGACTGTCGCCGAGTTTTATCAACGTTGTTTTGGCGAAGAATTGCCAGAATCGTCTGCCCACATAGTTTTGGCATAGGCGGCAACGAGAGCGGAGCTTTTTTTGAAACCTGAAAGTCCAGTCGATAGCTTCAAGACCGCCTTAACAATGACCATGCGGGCCATTGCGGAAGACGCGGAACTAGAGGCAACGTTTGGCACTGAGCCGCCCGCGTTACGTGGGCGACGCGCAAGGTTGCCGCAGCCTTCGCGCGAATTGCCTGCCGAAGAGGTTGCTGCGGTTCGCGGATACGCAGACGCGCAAGCATTGCGGCTCGCGCATCATGACGACGCTGTCCATAACAGCCGCTGTCCAACGGGAAGCAACGCAAGAGCTGTCTTTGAAGCGGCGGAGCAGGCGCGCATCGAGGCCATCGGTGCCGTCGCTATGGAAGGCGTTGCAAACAATCTGGCCGCAGCCCTTGAAGATCGGTGCAAATCGGAAGGCTTTGCACGCATCGAAGAGCGTGACCAGGCGCCACTTGGCGAAGTTGTCGGTTTGATGATGCGGGAAAGAATGACCGGGCAACCGATCCCGCCCTCGGCGAAACAAATGGTCGAACTCTGGCGCCCATGGATCGAAGAAAAGGCAAGCGCGACACTCGACAAGTTGTCAGCACAAGTCAAAGATCAAGAGTCGTTCGCACAACTGACCCGCAACATCATTGCAGATCTCGGGATGGGCGATGAGTTGGGCGAAGACCCCGACGACATGGACCCCGATTCCGATAACGAAGATCAAGATCCGGATGATCAAGAAGGTGATCAAGGCGACGAAAGCCCTGAATCGGACGCCAGCTCAAGCGAGCAAGTAGAACTCGCAGAAGGAGAGAGCGAAGACGGAGACGAACAAACTGTCGAAATTGAATCGGATGACGAACAGTTTGACAGCGATGCCGAAGATACAAGCGATGGAGAACAGCCCTGGCGGCCCGATTCGATGTACCCGAACCAAACAAAAAAGGGGTACCGCATCTTCACGACAGCTCATGACGAAGTCATTGAAGCGCACGATCTCTGCGACAACGAAGAGTTAGGTCGGCTGCGGGCCTATTTGGACCAACAGCTTCAACAGTTGCACGGTGTCGTGTCGAGACTGGCGAACCGTTTGCAACGCAGATTGATGGCGCAACAAAACCGTGCGTGGGAATTCGATCTTGAAGACGGATTGTTGGACGCGGCCCGCCTGTCGCGGGTGGTCATCGATCCAACGCATCCTCTGTCTTACAAAGTCGAAAAAGACACGAACTTCCGCGACACAGTCGTGACACTGCTGCTCGACAATTCCGGATCCATGCGCGGTCGCCCGATAACCGTTGCCGCGATGTGTGCGGACATTTTGGCCCGGACGCTAGAGCGGTGTTCGGTAAAAGTTGAAATCTTAGGTTTCACAACCCGGGCCTGGAAAGGTGGCCAGTCGCGCGAAAAGTGGCTCAGCGAAGGCAAACCGGCCAATCCAGGTCGGCTCAATGACTTACGTCACATCGTCTACAAGTCGGCCGATGCCCCTTGGCGACGCGCCCGGCGGAACCTTGGCTTGATGATGCGCGAAGGTCTGCTCAAAGAAAATATCGATGGCGAGGCACTCATCTGGGCACACAACCGTCTGTTGGGAAGACCGGAACAACGCAGAATCCTGATGGTTATTTCAGACGGCGCGCCTGTTGATGACTCCACCCTGTCTGTAAACGCAGGCAATTATCTCGAAAAACACTTACGCGAAGTCATTGAACAGATCGAAACCCAATCACCGGTGGAACTGATTGCCATCGGCATTGGGCACGACGTGACCCGCTATTACAGACGTGCCGTCACAATCGTGGACGCCGAACAACTAGGCGGCGCCATGACAGACAAACTGGCCGAACTTTTCGAAGAAGAATCTCCAACTGCGATGAAACGCGAGCCTCAGAGCCGGGTACGCGAACCCCAAAAAAGGCGCGGCGGTTTTGAGATGCTCACAAAAACAGCGTTGCAATCGGTTCAAGGTGCGGCAAAGAAAGAGCAGACGCATCGCGTCACGGGCCCCGGAGAAGTTTCCCGTCGCTCATAAGCCGTCCTTAGAGCCAACGCTCTTTGAACATGCCCACTAGCTGGTCAATGACAAATTGGCGATAATCCTGACACAATTTCTGAGATAAACTGCGATTCGGGATATCAGTCTCTCAAGAGGTTATCTGCGTCATGCAAATCATGCGTGCTGTTTCTGTCGGGCTATCGGCCTTAGCGCTTCTAAGCGCCTGCAAAGAGGATCCTCCCAGCCCCTATCTCGTCGACATTGAAACGACAGAAGTGGCGCTCAATCCGGAGTCACCCGATCAACAGCGGGTCGGCAAACTCACATATAAGGGCGGGATTGAAATTACTTCAGCCGATGATCGAGTTGGCGGTCTTTCCGGTCTGATTGTGAGTGCGGACGGCAAAGAGATCCTATCTGTGACAGATGAAGGTCAGTGGTTTAAAGCCAAGCTTTCTTACAGCGGAGGTGAACTGTCCGGCGCCTATGATGCCGAGATGGTGCCAATGCTGGATCTCGACGGCGAGGAACTTTTCGGCAAGCAAGGTGATGCAGAAGCGGTCGAACTTGCCCCTGGTGAAACTATCAATGGCAATGTTCTGGTCAGTTTTGAAAGAAATCACCGGGTTTGGTCTTACGATCTCAGCCAAGGGCTGGCTCAGGTCAAGCCGACACCTATTGCGATGCCGCCGGCACTCGACCAAGCAAAAAACAATGAGGGCGTTGAAGCCTTCGGCTTCTCGAACGCGTCCACGCTTCTTGCGCTAACTGAAGGCACGCTGGATGAAGAGCAGAACATTGTTGGATGGTTGGTCCCCTTTCCCCCTGACGCATCCGCAGGAAGCAGCAGCCGGATCAGCCTAAAGAGCCGCAATCCTTTTCGTCCAACAGATATGGCCGTAATGCCAGGTGGAGATATTCTGGTTTTAGAACGGCGCTACAACCCACTGACGGGTGTTGGGATGCAGTTACGCCGCGTTGCCGCCTCCACTATTAAACCGGACGCCACAATGGAAGGGGAGGTTCTCGCAAACCTGCCGCCCAGTTACTCGATCGACAATATGGAGGGCTTGGCGGTTCGTACCAGCGGTCGCGACACATTGATTTATGCGTTGTCCGACAACAACTTTTCACGCGTCCAACGTACGCTCTTGCTGTTGTTCGAGCTCGAAAATGGTTAGCCTGATCAGGCGCCGCCAAATCCCGGCAAAGGCCGGATCAACGGACGCAGTATCGCGTAAGGCAATAGCATCACCATGGCCATGCCAACCTTTACTGCAAGGTCTACAGCCAGTTTGTTGAACCAAACAGCCTCGACGCCCAGCTTCGACGCTGAATAGTAGATAACGCCAAAAAACAAACTGCCATATAGGGCGCTGTATAGCGGGGCTCGCCACCAAGGCCGGCCACGCACTTGATCAAAAATGTACACACAGACCAATTGGCCAACAATGATGCCTGCCAAAAATGCGGCCGTGACGCGAGGTGGGGGAATGAGGCTGGCGGCAGAAACAGCTTCCAATCCGGGCGCCAAGAACAAGTACCCGCCGATGATCAATGTCCAAGTGATCAGCACCTGCGCAGTCGCATAACCTGCGCCGTAAGCGCGGTTGGTTAAGATGATGGCGAAGAAAGACCACGGCAGTATGAAGTGGCCCACAGTGAGCCAATAGCCGGGATGCAAATACCATTGATCCGATGGGAAAAACCGATCGAAAACGGTCACATAAATGCCCATCGTTTGGTACGACAAAGCAAGAGCGAGCAACAAACTGGTTACCGGCAACAACAGCCGGACCACGTGGCCGAAACCACGGGCAACAACAACGAAGAAAGATTCTTCTTCTTGTTCTGCGCGGTACATAATCTGTCTCATCTGGCTCATTTCAACGCAATTGGCTTATGAGCAGCAAGACCTATGCCGCGTTAACGATGATATTTTTTGGATCTGAATTGGCTCAACGATCGCGCACCCGAAAACCAATCTATGCTAGAGACGCTTTAAACGCGTCACATGCTCAGGCTTCAGCAGCACTTGCGGCCGATGCTTTCGAAACCGCCCGCTTGATCTTTAAAGCCCGATCCGACAGGACGTCATCTTTTGCTTTAAGCAAAAACGCATCGAGACCGCCGCGGCGGTCCAAGGTGCGGAGTGCTGCCGCAGAAACCCGCAGGCGGAACCCTTGTTTGAGAAGATCGCTATGCAAGGTGACATGGGTCAGATTCGGCAGAAATCTCCGGCGCGTCTTGTTTTGCGCGTGACTAACATTGTTACCTGTCATCACAGACTTACCCGTAAGCTCGCAGCGCCGTGACATGCCAAATCTCCTCAAAACCGCCAAACACATTGGCGGAAACATCTATGCTCAAAATTTATTGGACGACCGTTAACCCACAGCATCAGGCCGCAGGAAGCGCGAACCTATAGGGTGCCAGCCAGCCTCCGTCAAGCCTTCGCAACCAGGCCTGCCAGTCACGCCACACGGTCCGGTTGCGGCCGAACGGTTTCGGCGAAAAAATGCAGAATGACAGAGTGTCGCAAATCTCGACAATACTTGTACCAAAATTGGACAGTGCGGCCCCTAGCCTTGTCGGCGCATTCGCGCAAATAAACTACACTTTTTCGTCCTTACACAGATGTTAATTCAACATGACTACCCCGTTCTTTGTGGTCATGTTTCTTGACAACACAATACTTTGTGCATGAACAAAAGAAGAATTTTTGCATGTAAGTGATTCGGTCCGCTTCTGTTCCATCTTTATTCTGTTCGTTAATGGCCGTTTACAAACGTAAACAGCGCTTGAAAATGCGGCCAGTCCTGGCATGTTAAGCAGGCATAGTCCACGCCGGTGCGCCTAGGCTTGATCACGCTTCCTGGAACCCTAATTATGCTTGGAGTTCACCCTTAACATTTACTTTGGCCGCACGATCAAACAACAAGACGCAGGCTGTTTCACTGGATCGCACCCGGGCTTCCCATCCATCCTCTTTCCGGATCACAGACCATTTTGACTACCGTGACTGACAAGATCACCGCTGTATTAGGGCCGACAAATACAGGGAAGACGCATTTCGCCGTCGAGCGCATGCTCGCGCACCACAGCGGAATGATCGGGCTTCCCTTGCGGTTGCTGGCACGCGAAATCTATGACCGTGTGGTGGACCTTGCCGGTGCGCCATCTGCAGCCCTGATCACCGGCGAAGAAAAGATCATTCCACCGAACCCTCGCTTTTACGTCTGCACCGTCGAAGCAATGCCTCTAGAAATTGACGTCGCGTTCATGGGCATTGACGAAATTCAATTGTGCGCAGATCCAGAACGGGGCCATGTCTTCACGGACCGATTGCTCCACGCACGTGGAACAGAAGAAACCATGTTCATGGGCGCCGAAACAATGCGGCCCTTGATCAAACAACTGTTGCCGGACATCGCCTTTATCAGTCGTCCCCGATATTCGGACTTAACTTACAGCGGCCCTCGTAAAATCAGCCGCCTTCCGAGGCGATCTGCCATTGTCGGCTTCTCATCAGACTCCGTATACGGAATTGCCGAGCTAATTCGCCGCCAACGCGGCGGCGCCGCTGTTGTCATGGGAGCCCTTTCTCCGAGAACGCGCAATGCGCAAGTGGCGCTTTATCAATCCGGAGACGTCGACTTTTTGGTTGCGACAGATGCCATTGGCATGGGCCTCAACATGGATATTGATCATGTTGCATTTGCCAACCTTAAGAAGTTCGACGGGCAGATGCACCGCCCCCTTCGCCCCTCTGAAGTCGCACAAATTGCGGGGCGAGCCGGTCGCCACATGAATGACGGGACTTTTGGGCCGACCGGCGAAGTCGGCCCTATGGATCCGGATCTGGTCTCTCAAATCGAAAATCACCGATTCGACCCCGTTAAGGTCCTGCAATGGCGCAGCCCAAATTTGGATTTTTCTTCTGTAGACGGACTATTAAGGAGCCTTGAGGTATTGCCACCTCAAAAGGGGTTAACGCGGGCGCGTGCCGCAGACGATGTGTTGGCGCTCAAAGCGATGAGCAAAGATCCAGACATAACAAAATATTCAACGGCACCTGCCGCCATAAAACAACTTTGGGAAGTCTGCCAGATCCCCGATTTTCGGCAGACGATTCCAGAGGAACATGTCCGCCTGCTGACAACCATCTATCTACATCTTATGGAACGAGAAGGGCGTATTCCGCCCGATTGGATTTCCGGGCATCTTGATAAATTGGATCGAACCGACGGCGACCTCGACACACTGGCAACCCGCATTGCGCATATAAGAACATGGACTTTCGTTTCCAACCGCAATGGATGGCTCGATGATGTGAAACATTGGCAAGAACGGACACGCGTTATTGAAGACAATTTGTCGGACGCGCTCCATGAACGTCTGACCCAACGTTTCATTGATCGTCGTACCAGCGTTCTCATCAAGCGCTTGCAGCAACAAGAAGATCTGAATGCAGCCGTTGGCGGCGACGGCGATGTCACCGTTGAAGACGAGTATGTCGGAAAGCTGTCCGGATTTCATTTTGTGCCGGACCCTCGCGCCTTTTCCGGTGAAGAAGGTTTGAGCCTCAAGACACTTCGCCAAGTCGCCTCTCAAGCCTTGTCGACCGAAATTATGGTCCGCGTTGCAAGACTATCCAACGTACCGGACACCGCAATTCAATTGACCGAGAATGGAAAACTCTGGTGGGAAAGCAGCCCGGTTGCGCAGTTACTGCCCGGGCCTGATGCCCTAAGCCCCACGGTACAAGTCATTTGCGATGACATCGTAGATGAACGCGCACGGGCACGCATTCAATACCGTTTGGATCGCTGGGTTAAATCCCACATCGCCGAGCACTTGGCGCCGCTCGTGAAGCTGCGCGATGCAGAACAATTGGAAGGCGCTGCACGCGGGCTCGCCTTTCGCCTCGTCGAATCGATGGGGGCATGCAACCGGCGTCAGATTGCAGACCAAGTTCGGGAAATCGACCAATCCGCCCGGGTGGGTCTTCGCCAGCTGGGCGTGCGTTTCGGCGAGTTCAGCGTTTTTCTGCCGGCCCTTCTCAAGCCTGGCCCCGCGCACCTGAAAACCCTTTTGTGGGCTGTCGCCCAAGGATATACGGCGGACGGCCAGCGGCTGCTGAATACATTGCCACCTCCACCCAGCCCCGGCTTAACCTCCATACTGATCGACAAAGATGTTCCCACAGATTTTTATGAGATCGCGGGATTTCGCATTTGCGGCCATCGCGCTGTACGCATCGATATGCTGGAGCGTTTGGGAGATATGATCCGTCCAGATGGTGGCAAGAAACGCCCACCCATCAAATCAGGGCCAGAGACAGCATCAGAGAAAGCATCAGAATCAGAGAACGCATCAGATGCGAAAGCGGAAGAAACAAACAAGGTCAAAACCGAGACCAGCGAATCCGCCGAAACAGATCATTCAGCACATGCTGATGTCGCAGGCGAAGACGACAAAAAAAGCTTGAGCGAAACTGTTTCGCCTACAGATCAAGACAGAGAAGGCGCAACTCAAAACGTTGCGGACGAAAAACCCGAAGGCGCTACGGATGACAAGAAAGACAACGCACAGCAACAGAAACCTTCGGAGCCTGCGGAACCGGACCGAAAACCGGGTTTTGTGACGTCGAATGCCTTCATCGTTGTCCCTGACATGATGTCACTCGTTGGATGCAGCGGCGACGAGTTTGCTGAAATTTTGAGATCGCTCGGTTACAGGGCATCGCCACATAAGAATGAGGACGGAGAGGAAGTCCAACTTTGGCAACTCCGCCGAACGCAACGCCCTCAAAAACAAAAAAGAAGACGGTCGCAACAAAACAAAGGGGGACGACCCGCGAAGGAGCATCGCTCGACGAAACCGCGCCAAGGGGGTGAAAGGTCTGGCCCAAACCGAAAACGGAAGGAGCGGCCAATCGATCCGGACAATCCGTTTGCCGCCTTAGCAGCGCTAAAGGATAAGAAGAGTGGCAAATAGAAAGACATCCGTTTGAGCGCCGATCCGAACTCTCAGAACGCGCAGCGCATTGACCGATGGTTGTGGTTTGCGCGTTTCTTAAAGACCCGGTCCCTTGCAACTAAATTTGTCGAACAGGGCAAGACACGATTAACCAGCCCAAACGCGACTGAGGCGATACGCATTACCAAAGCCAGCTATCTTGTTCGCGTCGGCGATGTTCTGACCTTTCCGATAGGTCGTCGTGTAAGAGTCATCAAAGTTCTTGGCATTGCAGCACGTCGTGGTCCTGCACCGGAAGCACAACAACTCTATGAGGACTTGGCACCTCCCGCCTCCAACCAATCGACTCCAACGCGAGGCAATGCAAACAAGAATGCAGACAGGGAAGAAAACGCGCGGCGACCGAACAAGCGCGAAAGACGCGCCTTGCTTGACCTAAAAAATAGTCCGCCCACATATAGTGGCAACAAATAGTTCTGAGAGTTCGTTCCATGTTGAAGCGCATCAAAGCCTTGTTTGAAAATTCCGATACTTCTCTCGGCGATGATAAGGGATTTGAGAAAAAGCAGGTTGCAGCAGCCGCGCTTCTCGTTGAGGCTGCCGCCACTGATGAGAGTTTTGACGAGGCGGAAAAGACGGCCGTCCTGGCGATTTTGCAAAGCAAATTCAGTTTATCCAGCGAAGACGCAGCGGAACTTTTGGCCGAAGGCCAAAAAGCACAAGATCAAGCTGTGCAACTTTATGGCTTCACACGCAATTTCAAAGAAGCTTCAGACCCGGACGAACGCATACAAATCATTGAAATGTTGTGGGAAGTGGCTTATGCCGATGGCGCGCTACACGATTATGAAGCTAATTTGATCCGACGCGTTGCCGGACTTCTCCATGTCACCGATCGAGATCGGGGCGAGGCACGAAAAAGAGTTTTGGCTCGTTTGAGCCTGTGATAATGACGAGAGATTAGGCCGTTCGAAAGCGGCAAGCCAAGGAGTAGAGAAATGACCTATATCGTGGTCGATGCCTGCATCAAATGCAAACACATGGACTGCGTTGAAGTGTGTCCAGTGGACTGCTTCTATGAAGGCGAAAACATGCTGGTAATCCATCCTGACGAATGTATCGATTGCGGCGTATGCGAACCAGAATGCCCGGTCGAAGCAATCAAACCTGACACGGATGACGGCCTCGAAAAATGGCTTGAGCTAAATCGCGAATATTCAGAGAAATGGCCGAATATCACCGTAAAAGGCGAACCTCCGGCAGACGCGAACGACTGGAATGAAGTCACCGATAAGTTTGAAAAACATTTCAGTGCCAATCCAGGCAAGGGCTCTTAAACACGTTAATTTCGCGCCCCGCGCCAGGCGGGGCGCGTAGGATCGTCGCGTCAACTTCAATTGCGACGTTTTTTGTGCTATATTTGCTTTTCTGCTCAAAACACGGCGCGGCGAGCCTATCGCTGGCGTCGATTTTTTTGTCCTGATGTCACCGCAGTGACAGCAGCACGAAGGGTATTAGGTTCTACATGGCAAAAAAGGCTTCCAAATCCTCAAAGAAGTTGGACTTCAAGATCAACGAGTTCATAGTTTACCCAGCTCATGGCGTCGGCAAAATCATCAATGTTGAAGAGCAGGAGATAGCGGGCACAAAGCTGGAATTGTTTGTCGTCGACTTCGATAAAGACAAGATGACCCTGCGTGTCCCCACGGACAAGGCCAAGGAAGTCGGGATGCGCAGCCTTTCGAGCACGGATCGGGTTGCCTCTGCTCTCAAAACCTTGAAGGGCCGGGCTCGGATCAAGCGCACGATGTGGAGCCGACGCGCGCAGGAATATGAAGCGAAGATCAATTCCGGCGATTTGATCTCAATCGCCGAGGTCGTCAGAGACTTGCACCGGGCCGGCGGCCAGCCGGAACAGTCTTATTCTGAACGGCAACTCTACGAAGCCGCGCTTGATCGGATGGCCCGCGAAGTTGGCGCGGTCGAAAAGCTCGATGATGCGGCAGCTGTACAGCGCATTGAAATGGCGCTCGAGAAAGAACCGGAAGTTCCTAAAGAGGAAGCCCCAGCGCCGGAAAGCCCACCCGAGAACTCGCCAGCCTAACCCGACTGTTGGGACTGACCGCGCGATCGAATGCCCATACGTCGACCCTCAACATCATCGGCACTAACTGCGCGGTTTTTTTCTCCTGAGAACTGTCGCTCGAACGACATGGCATCGCCAAAGGCACGATCATACCCCTCGTCAATCAACTGCTTGTAGTTGACGAGCGCTTCGGGAACCGTGCTGAGCATATCTCTTGCCAAAGCCTCGCAAGCTGGGAGCAATTCGGCAGCCGGCACAACGCGATTGACCAATCCCCAGTCAGCGGCCTGCCGTGCAGATAGAAAATTACCCGTAAGCGAGAGCTCTTTTGCGCGATAGATACCAATCGTGCGCGACAGCCTCTGGCTCAGTCCCCAGCCAGCCAATATGCCAACCCGGGCATGAGTGTCGGCAAACCGCGCATACTCTGAGGCCATCAAGACGTCACAGGCAAGAGCAATTTCAAAACCGCCAGTGATGGCGACGCCATTAATTGCACCGATGATGGGCCCCGAAAAATTGCTCATGGCCGTTGCGGGATCCTTTTCCGGCGTGCCTGTTTCAACACGCCTGAGACCCCTGTCCCCCAATTCTTTAAGATCGAGCCCTGCGCAAAAGGCGCGCCCGGCACCCGTGAGAATCATAACTTTGACATCGGGATCTTCTTCCAACCGGTAGACGGTTTCGGCAAAGCGGAGACGCAGTTCGCGATTGAGTGCGTTCATCGCATCAGGACGATTTAATGTGACGGTTGCGACACCGTCATGCGTTTTCACCAACACCACCTCGTCTGCCATCAATCCCTCTTCAATTCGAACAAGCTAATTTACTTACTCAGTCACAATCTTGTAGCGGCGCCCATCCTGAAGCCCCTGCGAACCACTCAAACCATTGAGAACCTGAAAACGCTCGGTTTGGAAGCTATTAAACGCCATGCGGCTGGCGAACTTCTGAACGGTATCGCCGGAACGTGCACGGACGACTCGTAAACGCAGGGGTTTGAGTTGACCTGCTTCTTGCGCCGATAGCCGTCTGAAACTTTCAATGGTTTGCTGGAAGCCCGCTTGCATGGAACTGGAAACGCGCGACGGTGCGAACAGAATGAAGCGAAAGATCTGGCTGTTCGACCACTGAACAGCGACCAATCGCAGATCACCACTACCCGAATTGGTTCGCATCCGCGTGATTCCCGTCGCCGCCGGCAAACCATTCAAACTGAACGTCTCCACATTGCTGAGGCGTACCTTCAATTGGCGTGCGAACACATTGGTCAAGTAACCGCCGATGCTTCCGCGATAGCCTTGAGCGCCAGCACCATCAAATTGAATGATGCTGCCATTCTGTGCGCGTGCCACGACGGCCTGAGAGCTGTTCTGCAAAACAAACCCTTTGGGCACCGTGAAAGTGAGCCGCAGGTTTGGATGTGAAAACGTTTCGCCTCTGACAAAACCTTCGTTGGGATCATCGCCGTGAAGCATACCGTTTACCGCGGTAAGGAATTCCTCCCGGCGCCGCGGCATGGCCCGCACAGCCAGCCCTGTTGTTTCGGCTTCCTCGATGGCCTTGATGACACGCTTTTGCGTGTTTGGATGTGTGGAAAAGAAGTCGACCCGGCTTGACCGGCCGCCTTGCCCGACGATCTTCGCGTGAAGTTCGGCTTGAGCATTCATACTCGCGAGAAAGTCGGACTGCGCAAAGGGATCGTACCCTGCTCGACTGAGCACACGGACGCCGACCAGATCTGCCTCATATTCTTGATTGCGGGAAAAGCTCGTCAGGTACAATTGCCCCCCGAGGCCAATCAAATCGTTGACGATGCCGCCCCCGACAACGGCACCCAAAATACCGCCGACAATGCTGGTGCCGATGGCCCGGTCATAACGCTTTGCGGTATGCCTTTCCGTGACATGGCCAACTTCATGCCCAATCACACCCGCAAGTTCTGCCTCGGAGTTGGCAAGCGCCATCAACCCACGCGTCACATAGACATAGCCGCCTGGCAGCGCGAAGGCGTTGACCACTGGGGAATTCAGTACGGTGACGGTATAGCCCAAGTCCGGCTCGTCGGAATTGGACGCGATGCGCCCGCCGATCTCAGCCACATAGGCCCCGATATTGCCTTCCTTGTAGACCCCGCCGAAAGACTTGAGGATTTTCGGATGTTCCTGCGCACCAATCTTTTTTTCCTGCTCTTTGGACATAAAGATCTGTGCATTGGCCGATGGCGCGACGGCACCGCTCATCAGCAATAGGCCAATCGCAGCGGCAGCAACTGTGCCCGCAATCTGACGGCCCCGGCGGATCTGTTTCCTGTTGATCATGACCCCCGCTTCCTTTTTCTGCTTGCGCCCCCTCATGACCCACCCTCAACTGGCAAGATTTCCAGTTGCTCAGGCACGGTCACCTCTATTGTGGGCCCATTATAGCTCTCGATCCAACCCCTGACACGCACGCGTTTACCTCTCAGGCCGGGCAGATCGATCTTTTCTTTGGTAAAGAGCCGCATGTTTTTTCGCTGGATGGAGACGGTGAAGTCTGTCCGCCAGTCAGCACCAAAATTGAGATAGGCCCGCCTCTGTCTTATGGCCACTGCCGTCACCTGGCCTTCAACCAACTGAAAACTTCCAATATGTGCGGCTGCCGTTGTCGGCGTCCGGACAAAAAAGGCGGGATTGGACCAATGCCCGGCGCCGGCCGCGCGCGCTTGCACCTCGTGTGCAAGCAATGTTTTCCCGCAAACGCGGTTGTCCGGCCAGGTATAGACCCGGGCAGTACCGGCGGAAACCAATCGCCCCTGGACCCAACGCTGCTCGAGTGGTGTCGTCCCCGCTACAATGAGATGGCCTAACAACCGGCCATAGCGGTCCATTTGACTGGGCCCCACACGAACCGAAACCGATTTGCCCTCAACAAGGCCGGTCAAACGGGCTTTTCCGCTCAAGACCGGCACTTCGATGCCAACCAACCTGACTTGTTGTTTTTCCGGCCCCTCTAAAACAACGGTGCGCCCATCAATGACATCCGCAACCCGCGCCTCGCCCGGCCATGGTTCTTTCGGCGCCTCAAGCGACTCTAGACAAGTTGCCGCGCGCAATTCTGCAACGTTCCCCACGACAAAGCAGAGAATGAAACTCAAGGCCGCCCAACAATTCGACCATTTCACGGTCATACCTGCAGAAAGGAGTGAGGCGCTTTCTGATGACGTCGCCAGAATGAGTCATCCCATTGTCTTAACTCATCTAAATAATGCGCCATTGGTGTTCCCGCCTGCTGTGACGGTGATCACAAAATCGCCATGACGGCTCACATGCTGGAACTGTCATGCTGAAGAGCCGCAAAAAAATCTATGGGCACGGCAATGGGCGCTTGGGTTCGTTCCGACAGGTCTGGTAAAGTCGTTCGCTATGCAACATCCGTTTCAAAATTTGGATCTCACAAACCAACAACGCGCGTCATTCCTTGTCTTGGCGCTGCTTACTGGTGCCACGGCCATATTCTCAGTCGCTGTGCCGTTTGAACATTTCTTGTTGGTGGTCCAACTGATCGGCGCCCAAAGCGGCGATGTCCTTCCCCTGATCTCCAACTGGACGATAGCCGAACGTCAGTCCTTCGCTTTCATGATCGGCTACGACTTTGTGTTTGATATCTTGCACAACAACGCCGCCGCATTGTTTGTGGTTTGGGGGGCGGCCCGGCTCAACGTGCGATCGGCCTGTCCGAACGAACTGATGATCGCAGCGTGGCTTGCCTGGGCTATGTGGCTCTGCTCGGGGTTGAACATCGTTGAGAATTTGGCCTTCCTCCACTTATTGGATTCACACCAGGTCACACCCTGGCATCTCATTGGGAAGGTCGCGTTTTCGTTTCGCGGCGTGGCACTGGTCGGTGCATTTGCCGCCGGACTGATATTCCATCTGCGCGCTGGAATCTTCGTACCCTGGAACACGCGCTTTGAAGACGCCCCGCTAGAATCATCCGTCAAATAAGTGCTTTTTCGGCTTCCACATGCTCGTGGCCAAGCGCCTCGGCGACCGGCGCGCAAGTGATCTGACCATTCCAGACATTCAGCCCATCACGCAAATGCGGATCCTTTTTCATCGCTTCTTTCCATCCCAAATCGGCGATGCGTAGCGCATGGGGCAGCGTGACATTATTCAGGGCGTAAGTTGACGTGCGTGCGACGGCGCCCGGCATATTAGCCACGCAATAATGCACAATGCCGTCGACGACAAAGGTAGGTTCGGCATGTGTGGTCGGGTGACTGGTTTCAAAGCAACCGCCTTGGTCGATGGCGACATCGAGCAACACGGCGCCTTTCTTCATGGTACGGAGCATAGGTGCGGTGACCAGTTTCGGCGCGGCAGCACCGGGAATGAGCACGGCGCCAACCACCAGATCGGCTTCGGCAACACATTCGGCCAAATTGGACTTGTTGGAGAATCGTGTTTTGGCGCGCGCCTCAAAATAAATGCCGAGCCTTTCGAGGACGCTCGGGTCACGATCCAAGATCGTGACATCCGCCCCGAGCCCAACGGCCATTTGCGCGGCATTGAAACCAACGACTCCGCCGCCGATCACCGTCACCTTGGCCGGCGAAACTCCCGGCACACCGCCAAGTAATATGCCGCGCCCGCCATGCCCTTTTTCAAGGGCTGTGGCACCGGCCTGTATCGACATGCGTCCGGCGACTTGGCTCATCGGACGCAAAAGGGGCAGCCCGCCGCGCGCATCCGTGACTGTTTCATAAGCAATACAGGTGGCTCCAGATGCCAACAGATCCTTTGTTTGTTCAGGATCGGGCGCGAGATGCAGATATGTGTAAAGAATGTGATGGGCGCGCAGCAGTTTGCGTTCTTCGGGCTGCGGCTCCTTCACCTTGACGATCAGTTCGGCGTGCCCAAACACTTGCGCGGCACTGCCGACAATCTCGGCGCCGGCATTTTGATACATCTCATCCGAGGCGCCGATGCCCTCGCCCGCACCGGTTTCGACAAGAACATGGTGCCCGCGTTCAACAAGCTCATGGGCACTCTCGGGCGTAAGCCCAACGCGATATTCATGGACTTTGATCTCTCGCACCGTGCCGACGATCATGGGCAATCGCTCCTCTTAGCAAGACTGGTTCCCTAATATGGGCATGAGTCGGGCCCTTACCAACAGGCAGCCCTAACTCCACGACTTGGCCCGCCGGCCAGACGAGCCACAAAATTGCCATCCGGCCCCTCCCTTGGGCCGAGAGTGTGGCCCCTCGTTGCCCCACAAGAATTGAGGGAGATCAAAGAAACAAACCTCATCGCGGGCTATGGATATTCTGATCGCAAAAGGAAATCCGATGTCTTGTCATCTGACTGTATGCGTTTGCCCAGCTCGCACGTATCGCCCCGCTTGAAAATGTCCCAGGCTTTTTTCAGCGGGCTTTGGTTTGCACTGTTCATTTGCATAACAGTGGTCCGCAAATTTCATGAACGCAAAGCAGGCGGCTATTCGAGCCTCAAAGATACCCCGATCGCTGAGGCGTCATTGATGGTGCTGTGGGGTTCGGCCGCAGGTGTGTTGCCGTTAGTTTACATCTTCACGGGCTGGCTGACCTTCGCCGATTGGCCGTTCACGCTGCCGCCGTTGGTCGGCTTATTGGGCGGCACCCTGTTCGTCGCCGCCATTTGGCTCCTCCACCGTTCTCACGCTGATCTTGGTCACTTGTGGTCGCCGACAGTTTCGCCGGAAGCAAAGCAACCACTTATCACCCAGGGCGTCTACAAACATGTACGCCACCCTATGTATGCCGCGCATGTGTTGTGGGGTGTCGCTCAAGCGTTACTTCTTCCAAATTGGATCGCCGGCCCATTGGCGCTTTTGCTCATGTTGGCGCTGCTTGCCCTGCGCATTCCGAGGGAAGAACGGGAACTGATAGCTGCGTTCGGCGATGCCTACCGACGCTATGGCCACAATACCGGCGCCCTCATCCCGAAATTCAGGCGCAGCGATACCTTAGAAAAAGGTAACGATGCCAGCGCATGAACCTGTGGCGCCGATCTCCAAAGAAGGAAACCAACCATGCACACAATCACTCCGTTTCTGCTCTTCACCGGCGAACAGCACGGCCGAGCAGAAGAAGCTGTGATGCATTACACAACCCTGTTTGAAGATGCGCGCATTGTGACAATCGAACATTACGGCGCCGGAGAGGACGGCCCGGAAGGCACGGTAAAACTGGCAGTCTTCGAGCTCGACGGCACCAGATTTCGCGCCATCGACAGCGTCGGCCCGCACGCCTTCGGCTTTACACCCGCGATCTCCCTTTTTGTTGATTGTAAGGACGAGGAAGAATTGAACGCTCTTTACCATGGCCTGATGGAAAACGGCCGCACCCTGATGGAAGTCGGCGATTATCGCTTTAGCCAAAGGTTCGGCTGGGTGGAGGACAAGTTCGGTGTCTCCTGGCAGCTCAATCTGCCGTGATGGATTAGCATCGAACAGTCTCAGTCCTTCAGCCCAAACTGAATCCAAACACTCAAATCTAATCGGGCCAATGACCGCAACACTTAGCGTCGATTACGGTCCAAGTATTTCCGCACCTGGCGCTGTTCCCATCCTGGCCCGAACAGGCTGAAAATCTCGAAGACAGCAAGTCCGTGAGACAGCACGCCAATGCCCCATCCGAACGCTGCCCATCCAGCCCAGAAATAGTCGGGCGAATAAACAAGATTGTATACGGAAAGGGCACCGATCACGACGACATAGGAAAGGAGGTGACTGTAAAAGCCTTTGACGTCACGCACATATTCCAGTGCTTCCTTTTCATCGGACGTTAGAGTGGGTCGTTCAGGCATAGCTTCCTCGACTGCGACTTGTGGCGTTAGACCCGCCACATCAACTTCGAAAACAGCAGCCAATGCCTTCAGGGACTCAAGTCCGGGGTTTTGACCCCTCTCGATCCGCTGGATCGTGCGTACGCTAAGCCCGGACAGCTCGGCCAATTGCTCCTGCGACCAAGCCCGTTCCAACCTCAATTTCCGTACGATCATATTTCAGCTCCGGCTGCGCGACACACTCGAACTAACACTTGCGACAAGGTTATCCCACGTCAGGAACCCGTCAAACGCCCGCCACTTCAATGAATTCAGTATCTTAGCGCACGCACGCCAATCAAGGTGGCGACCCGAAGCGCTACCGTCTCTAAGCAGCATTTGCTATAAGCAGGCCCACATCAGCCGATTGGGGCCCCGTAGCTCAGTCGGATAGAGCATCAGATTCCTAATCTGAGGGTCGCAGGTTCGAATCCTGCCGGGGTCACCAGCATTCCCAACAAATCTGAGACTGTTGATTCTCTGTGACTGCGCTGCACACAGGTCGCGCGCCTGGCGACAGCGCGAGATGTGTCAAGATCGTGCTTGTGATGAGATGATTAACATCATTTTTTTCGACTGACATTCGGCAGTACCGAACGTAGAAACGGCTACAAATCCAACTTCAATACGCCATTCCTAAGTTTCAAACTTTGGCTACTTCTTGAGCACCTTGTTGATGTATTCGGGGCGGGCTGAGATCGCATCTAGAAGCGCATCAACATCCACATCCTGATGACCAAATGTTTCAGACTTTGCTGATTCAGAGGAACTGTCACTGATTGGACTGCCTGCGGCATCCCCTGCAAAACCGATTGCGGCATTGGACCCTTGCGGCCCGAATTCCGAATCATTCTGTACACTGAGTTGGAGCGCATTCAAGAAGGTCTCTACATAATTCCGGAACGCCAGAATCGTTGCGGCAAAATTCCTCCGAGGTATACCGGCCACTTCCCAATCGTACCGACGGACAAAGAAACCTCCTTCTCGACCAATACCAACCAGCGCAAACGCATTCTCTCGACTGTAATCGTGTAGACGCTGGAGTGACGGGCCTTGTTGGTCGAAGAACGAAATCATCTGTAAATCAGTGCATACGGTTTGGTTCTCAGTTTCACAATTGCTTGGAACAAAGAAAACCATCAAACCAAAGACATTCGCAACAAGCATGGGGTTACCCTCTACGCTCTGCTGCATCCACTCGAAATCCAATTCGTTCAGAAATCCGCCGATGGAGGCGACGTCATAATTTGTTATGACTTGGTTCGGGTTCGGTACGTTTGAGAACTCTTCGATCGAGACACGCTCTCCACCAGTCAACGCCCAGGCACTGGCCATACTCACATACAATCCAAACAAAATACCTATTGCCAAACGCATAAGACACTCCCCAAACATTTCCCCTAATGATTACCAGAGCACAGATTGCAACAAAGGGAAAGAACAGACGTGCCTTACAAGAGACACGCTTTCTCCACTCGGATATTTACCATGTGGGTGGTGTGGGATCAGACTCGTCGCGGCAGCAATGCAAAAGAATCCGTTTATTCGGTTGTCCCAAGCCAGTTTCGGGCCATGTGTATACTTAGTAAAAGGAATTAGGCGGCAATTGTGCGCAGCTCGTAAGCGCACATGAATAGGGCCTACACATCAATGCGCGGCAACAGGCGACGCATTTTCTGCCGGTTTGCGCACGAAAGGAACGAACACAGCGCTCAAGACAATGAAGGCCGTCATCACTATCCACACATCGTTATAGGCCATGACAAGCGCTTCACGTTCCGCCATGCCGGTCACCATTTCCACAAGGGCAGTTTGCGTCCGGTCGAGGCTTGGCAGCTTTTCTTCCAATCGCATTTCCGGAACAGGCAAACCGCGTACCGCATCAAGTGAGAGGTTGCCTGTCGTCAATGTCTCGGAGATCCGGTGATAATGCAAATCTTGGCGCACTTGGATGAGCCAGGTGATGATCGCGAGACCAACCGCGCCGCCCAAATTGCGCATTAAATTATAAAGTCCGCTGCCATTGCGGACGTCTTCTTCGGCAAGCCCGCCGATGGTGACGTTGGTCACGGTGAGCATGACGAGCGCAAGACCGAAGCCACGCATGGCCTGCCCCAGTATCAATTGCGCGCCCCCAACTTCATTGGTGAGGTCCGCATCAACCCATATACCGCCGGCCGCGATTACCAGGCCGGCCATCATGACTATACGCACATCCACTTTCCGCGCAGCGATCGTGGCGACGATCATGCCGACAGCCATGAACACCCCCATCACAAACATGGCATTGCCGATTTGCAGACTGTTGAAATTGCGTATCGTCGCGAGGATGGCGGGAAGCAGATAGATAGACCCAAATTGAACAATGCCCGACGTGAACGAGAGCACGCAGCCAATGGCGAAATTCTGATCGCGAAAAAGCCGAAGATTGACGACGGGATCGTTGATGGAAAGTTCACGATAGATCAGCAATGCAAACGAACAGAGAGCGATAATCGTGAGCTGGAAAATTATATCCGATTCAAACCAGTCGTATTTCGTCCCCTCTTTGAGGACGAACTCGCCGCTGCCCAAAAACAGAATGATCAAGAGTATACCCCAAGCATCAACCCGTTTAAGCGAACTAAAATCCGGCTTATCAAAATCGACGAACAAGAAAACGCCGACAGCAACCAGCATGCCGACAGGTACATTGATCAAGAATAACCAATGCCACGACAAAAGTTCTGTTATCCAACCGCCGACAACTGGGCCAGAAATCGCTGAAAACATGGTCACAAATCCGGCAACCGCGAGGGCAATCGGCTGTTTCGACGGTGGAAAAATGATGTAGACGGCAGCCATCAGTATAGGAATCATAAGGCCGCCGGTGGCACCCTGGATCAGCCGGAACGCAATCATTGACGGCAAATCCCAGGCCGATGCGCACGCAAGGCTCATCACCGTGAACCCCGTGATGGCGATAAGGAAGAGATAGCGGGTCGATAGGGCCGCCGTCAGCCAGGCGGCAAGCGGAATGACAATAACTTCTGCAATTAAGTAGGCGGACTGGATCCACGCGACTTCTTCAATTGTCGCGCCGAGGGCCACACTGAGGGGACCAATGGAACTTGCAACAATCTGAATATCGAGAAACGCAAGAAAAACACCAAGGATGATCGACGCAAATGCAAGTATCTGTTTGGTCGTGAGTTCAAACTCGGCTTCACGCGAGTCAATTGCAACGTCTGTAGCGGCGCCGGTCATCGGCCGCGTGCGAATTGATCAACCGAGCCGGAATCACTTTTTGTGTTAATTGAAACCACCGACGACATGCCCGGACGCAGACGCCCGATCATCGGATCGTTTTCGCTGATCGCAATCTTCACCGGAATGCGTTGAACGATTTTCGTGAAGTTTCCGGTCGCATTTTGCGGTGGCAGAATACTGAATTCTGCGCCGCTGGCCGGTGCGACGCTGGCCACGACACCTTTAATCGATTGATTGGGAAAAGTGTCGACTTTGATTTCAACTTCTTGACCCACTTCCACATAGGTCAGTTGGGTCTCTTTGAAGTTTGCATCCACCCAAACCTTGTCGAGCGGAACAATCGCCATCAAAAAACGCCCAGGATCCACCAATTGTCCTTCGCGTACGGAACGATTGCCAACAACACCCGCCACAGGCGCCCTAATCACGGTGTCTTCGACACGCAATTGCAGAACTTTCAACTGTGCTTGCGCTTGATCGGTTAGCGCGGCTAGCTTTTCAGCTTCAGCATCTAAGAGCGCAATTTCTGCTTTCGCCGATTCATGCTGCGCGCGAGCGCCCGCCAACCGTCCTTGCGCTTGGCTTTGCGCGGCAACTTTCAAGTCATGATTTTGCCGCGACGTATTTCCGGTCTTTCTCAAACGTTCAGACCGCTCAAGCTCCGCATCCGTACGTGCCAGTTCCGCATCAGTTACGCTCACCTCCGCGGCAGTGCGATCAACGGCGAATGCCTGCAACCTTTTTCTTTCGTTGAGCGCCTTGATATCGGCCTGCAGCCGCGCAAGCTCGGCTTCGGTTCCAGCGACTTGTTGTTGAAACTCACGGTCATCGATGCGAACCAGCACATCGCCCCGCTCCACATGCTGATTGTCGCGCACCATTAGATGGGTGACATAGCCGGAGACCTTTGGGCTTATCGGCGTAATGTCACTCTGCACATAGGCATTGTTGGTGGTTTCAATGAAACGCCCAACCGTCAACCACTGCCAGCCAAAATATCCACTTGCCGCCAGTACCAAAAGTCCGATGCCCAATCCGGCCACCGTCTTGGGCCCAATTTGCACGCCGCCGCTTGATTTTTCCTCAGCCATGAAATAAAAATACACTGTACCGTTTACTTTTTCAAGATCGAATCGAGTAAAATATGGGGTTTATGACGGCTGAAATTGACGTTCCCCTCAAAGATCTGTCCGCGCGCGAGCGGCGGCGGCACGCTAAAAACGAACAAATCGTTAAGGCGGCAACGGAGCTGTTTTTGGCAGAGGGATATCGGGCGATCAGCATGGATCGGCTGGTCGAGACCGCAGGCGTTTCAAAAAGAACGCTCTACGCCTACTACGACAGCAAAGAGGAACTCTTTATCGCTGTTGTCAAAGCACAACTTTCTGAGCTCTGGCCAACTTTCGACCAAGAAGAACGCGAAGAAAACTCACTTGAAGAAAGCTTGCATGAAATCGCGCAACAGTTCAGTACTCTGATTATGTCTGACTCCTCTATCGCTCTAGCCCGAGCGATCATCGCAGAAACGGTCCATTTTCCTGAACTTGCCAAGGCGGTAAATGAAGTCAGCTTTGAAACCATGCTGGATCGGGTCTCCGAAATCTTGGAGCGCAAAGGCAAACATCTCGAATTTAGCTCAAAAGAAATCCGAGAGGCCGCCGAATCCTTTCTCGACCACCTATTGTCATTCAACTATATGCGGACCGTATTTGGATTAGTGCCGCCTTTGCGTGGCAAGAAACTGAAGGAACGTGTGGCCGGGCAAGTTCAACTGTTTCTGCGGGGCCTGAGCTAAAGACACCAGACCAGCATCCAGGCCCCAAACAACCAAACTCTCCTTTGGCGACCTGATCAAACCAAGAACATCGTACAGCCGTGACTGAGCGTTGAAAACCGGAAATTAATGTCTTGGTAACGCCTTTTGGGCACCGTCCGTTCGGGCCTCAAAGTGGTCACAAAAAATCGTTCACATTTCTGACCAAACTCATGATATACGCCTTGCGGTCCACGCGGAGAGCCGCAGCGTAAAAGAGAGTATCCATCCCTTGAAAAGTATACTTGTTTGATGGCGGGCGCGAAAACTTGGGGGTCCCGTCTCGAACCCTATCGCCACGCCGACGACCGTCGGGCGGTTCTTGAAATTGCAGTCACATTTGTTCCCTTCGTTGTCTCCTGGGTGGCAACGTGGGCCTTGTTGTCTGTGAGTTATCCATTGGCCCTATGCGCTGCGCTGATTTCAGCTTTCATGCTGGTTCGCCTGTTCATGATCCAACACGATTGCGGCCATGGTGCCATGTTCAGCAAAGCCCGGCTCAACGACTGGGTCGGCCGGGCGATTAGTGTGATCACCATGACACCGTATGACTACTGGCGCCGGGCCCATGCCCTTCACCATGCGGGCGCGGGCAACCTGGCGCGCCGCGGGATTGGCGACATACAAACACTGACCGTCAAGGAATATGAAGCGCGTTCTTGGTGGGGCAAGCTGCAATACCGGCTTTATCGCCACCCTTTGGTCCTGTTCGGGCTTGGCCCGTCTTATGTCTTCATTTTCCTGCACCGGGTCGTTTCGGGGCCGCTTAAGGGTACACCCAACCCGTGGGCCAGCACGATGCTGACCAACCTAGCCATCGCCCTTGTCTGGGCCGTCATGATATACGCCCTAGGCCTTTGGACATTCTTGCTTATTGAGTTGCCCATCGTCATTGGCGGCGCTTCGATCGGCGTTTGGCTGTTTTACATTCAGCACCAATTCGACCCGACCCACTGGGAGCAGCACGAGAATTGGCAGCGCGAAGACGCAGCGCTTCACGGCAGCTCATATTATGACCTTCCTAAGCCTATGATGTGGCTTACCGCTAATATCGGCATCCACCATGTCCACCATTTGTCGAGCCGTATTCCGTATCATCGGTTGCCGCAGGTCCTGAAAGATTTTCCCGCGCTCAAATCCGTCGGCCGGCTGACATTCTGGCAAAGCCTGAAATGTGTGCGTCTTGCGCTCTGGGACGAAGAGACGAAGCAGCTGATTTCATTTCGCGAAGCCAAACGGCGGCAAGCAGCCGGCTAGATCACTGTTAGAAGAGAGCAGCTTTGTGCGCTCATTCCGACGCCAATTGCATCCGCTTGAGCGCACGTTGCCCTAGGTCCTTGCCGCAACGTCTTCCCTTCCGCGAAGGACGCCGCCTATTCGGACCTTGACAAGCAGGTCCGATGTCGATGGTCTTGCGCCCAATCACTCACGACAAATACCGATTGGGAGGAACCATGGCGGCTGTCGAATTTGAAAAAGATGGACAACGAGCCATCATCACGTTGAATCGTCCGGAAGCGCGCAATGCCGTGAACGCCGATGTCGCGTCGGGTATGGAAGCTGCGCTCGACGAATATGAGTCTGATCCGAATCTTTGGGTCGCCATACTCACCGCGAATGGCAAGGCGTTTTGCGCCGGCGCTGACCTCAAGGAAATCGCTGCCGGAAACGGCGCCAGCCTGTCGACCAAGAAGGGTGGTTTCGCGGGCCTTGTGCAACGCGAACGCAATAAGCCGCTGATCGCTGCCATTACCGGCAGCGCACTTGCCGGCGGAACGGAAGTCGCCCTTGCCTGCGATATGATCGTGTGTTCCGAAGAAACCGTCTTTGGCCTCCCTGAAGTCAAACGTTCGTTGGTTGCCGCGGCCGGCGGTCTTTTCCGCTTGCCAAGGGCGATTGGCATGGCCCCTGCCCTGGAAGTCATTATGACCGGTGATCCGCTTCCGGCTGAACGTGCTTATCAGTTGGGCATGGTCAACAAGGTCGTGCCGACTGAGCAGGTGATGGATGAAGCGCGCAAGCTTGCGGACCGCGTTGCCGCCAATGCGCCGCTCGCCGTTCAAGGCAGCCGCCGCGTGGCCGTGCGTGCTTTCATGGATGAAGACGCTGCCTTGTGGCGCGCCGGCGGGAAAGAGTTCCAAGGCATTGCCGGCACCGAAGACTACAAGGAAGGTCCAAGGGCTTTTATTGAAAAGCGCCCACCGAAATGGCAAGGCAAGTAGCCTGTCAACACTTGCCGAGCCAGTTGGGCGCTAGCGCGTATCGCTCAACTGGCTTGCCTGGCTCACAACACGCAAAGTGGCATCTATCCGTAGTCTGACCAAATGCCATACGCGAAACTCCCTAGTAAGATGGGAATGATGACCATTTGACCCCACGCGGCTGGCCAGTTTTCTGGGAAATACAGCAGTGCTCCCCAATATGTGAGATAACACAGAAAAATCAGCGCCCACATGACAGAAAGAATGCCGAGTGATACCGGCGTCACTGCAAGGTGCCAAATCTGAAATCCCGCTGTCATAATGAAAATGATGCTGATGTGATACCAGCAAGCGTGCAGGCTTGCTGCAACAATGGAAGGCGCATTGCTTTCGGCGAGCGCTTTGAAGGGGTGGGCAATACCCCAACCGATATGGCCGATTCCGAGTACGAGACAGGCTGTCAAAGCGATCAGATATGCTGTCACGCGTCTTTCTCCTTACTACCGCTTCTAGATCGTCATACGCTCCAATCGCCCAAAGACTATTCGAATATTGGGCAACTATAGAACTCGGATTAGCGGGCGTAAGCCGTGCGATCAGGATTGCCGCTTTTTCAAGCGCATCAATACGTTTGACGTTGACGCATTGGCCGAATTGAGTACGGCAGCTCAGGTTTAGTCAGCCTGCACAAAGAGGAAAATTCCAACGTCGGCTTGCGACGCAAATGCACAGCCTTAAAGCATGATCATGTTTCACATAAATATGATCATGCCCCAAAACGATATGGGGATTTACGGTTGGTCGCGCGACCAAGAAATCTCGCCGGTTAACCGGATTCCACTTAACCTGATCGCGCTCCAGTGTTGTGATATCTGGAATACGCACCAAGAATGTCGGAGTCGCAAATTATCAAGGCGCCGGATAGGCATGCCCGATCATTTTAGTTCCTTCAAAGACCGCCTTGTCTTCAACGTGCCCGGTATCACCGACAAAGACAAAGTCAAACTCCTTGTCTTCATCAACATCACGATGAAGCATCACAATGTACATGTCGCCCGATTTCGGCTCGTGGTCGACCGTGATTTCGACGTCCTTGTTGTCGCCGTCCGTGATGTAGGTATTCCCGACATAAATGTTCCCGTTCGGCTTTCCGTCCTCAAACGGATGCATGACGAGCCAGCCATTTCCGTCGATGTGAACTTCGGGAAACGTGAAAGTCGATCCGTCCCGCGTTGCACCTTCGGTAATGATCCAGTTGGCTTCACCGTTCCCAATTGATCTTTCTTCTGCGGCCTGCTCCTCCGCAGCAACGGATGAGACGGATACCGCCACAAAGGCTCCTGCCATCAATCCAAGAATTTTGCGCATTCCTCCACTCCCCTTATACAAACGACAAATTCGTTACAAATCTTGCCCCGAACGTACTAACTCTGTCGTGCCATAACCACCGGGTCAACACGAATATCTTGATCCGGAATGGCGTTCAGGCCAGCTTATGGGCCACAACGCATCAAAGGGAACGCATCGAGATGGCAAAGATTGATCCTCGCCGCAGTTGGGTTTGTTTAGAACCGCGCATCGACAAAGAGAAGAACGCAGTCGTCAAAGGACTGATCACCGAAGTGCGCAATCACATGGAGGCCGAAATCCTCGGTCGTATCGAACCCTTGATGGCGACACTCACAGAAACCCCCAAATACCATTTTTGGGGACACCTGCCTGAAATGATCCTCGAAGGACAAGACGCCGTCCGCGGCTTTTATACGGACATGATGTCCCGCGGTGGCGAACAGTTCGAAGTCGTTACGAGAAACATCATTGCGGACGAAGGAGGCGTCATCACCGAAGGTCAGGTCAAACAAATCTATTTGGGCGAAGATCTTGCCGCTATGGGTCTGCAAGAGGTGAATGGGGAGAAGCTCGATCCCAAAGGCCGCTATTTGGGCGCGAGCCAATTGATCACAGTTTGGCCGAATGATGGGAACGGCAAGCTTGTTGGCGAAGACATCTATTTCGGCACGCCCATCGGTCAAAATATGGAACAGATCACGCTGAATGATATGGCGGACGGTTTCGAGTGGCACCCACGACTGACCGCTTAAGCGGTATGTTCAACCCCGCTTTGGAACCCACTCTGGCCCTCTGATCAGGTAGCCGATCTTGCTTGCCAAACGCTGTGTGCTACCGATCATACGGGCAAGCCGTGCGATACCGTGAAAGAACACAACAATGGGATTGATTGAATTGAGAGGTTTCACCAACCCATAGGTCACTGGTTCGTCCTCTCGCGCAAACGAGCCAAACAATCGATCCCAGATGATAAAGATGCCCGCATAGTTCTTGTCGAGATATTGAGGATTTGATCCGTGGTGCACGCGATGATGCGACGGCGTGTTTAGCACAGCCTCGATCGGGCGCGGCAGTTTTCCAATGACTTCCGTATGGAGCGCCGTTTGGTAGAGCTGAACGAGAATTTCAGCGAAGAAGATGACGACTGGATTGAAACCCACCAATGCCAAAGGCAGGTGAAACGGCAAGGGGAATACGGAATCCAACGGGCCGAAACGGTAGGCAACAGAAATGTTGAAATGCGGCGAGGAGTGATGAACCGAATGTGTCGCCCACGCCACCCCCACACGATGACTGAAGCGGTGCTCCCAATAGTAGGCGAAATCAGCCGCAACAATGCAAGCCACCAGTGTAAGCGGCGTTGTTTCAATTGTGAAGAAGCGGAATTCTTCGTATACGAAGTAAAAGATCGAAACGTAGGCGCCCGCAATAGCAATGCCAATACCAATAAAAAATGCAAGCGTGATATAGTTGGTGACCGTGTCGCCCAAGAGATTCAAAGTGAACTTGCGCAAGAAGATGTAGCGCAACATCTCGAACAACAGAAACACCAGGGCCGCCAGGAAAAACCAATTATTGAGCAACTGTTCCCAAACTTCGATTCGATCCAATGTGATCGATTGGCCAAGGAGGGTTTCCACGGGTTCAGGAAACACGGTCTTCTACGAAGTCGAGGACATTCCGCTGAAAAAAAGTTAGTGGAGCTTCCGCGCCCGCACCATTCGCCAACTGCGATACCTCGTAAGCGGGCGAAGCCAATGCGCGCTGCATTTTTTCGCAGATCCACATGTCTTCCATTTGAAAGTCGCCTGTTTCTCGAGCGTATTCCAAGATCGGCCGGTCCATCTTGGACAATTTGATACGCCCGTCGTCAGGATCCAATCCCGGCAGGTCGGGACCTGAATCCAGTGATTGGTATCGACCCGCTCCCCCATTTGGGGACCACAATCGAACCCTGAGTAAAGTTAGATCAGGGGCAAGCGGTTCCAATATCGATAAGGAGATACTGTAAGGCGACGGCGTGAGGATAGTTGTCGGAAAGAGCATGATCACGCCTGGAAATGCACCACCCACGGCATTCGGAATCGTTGGCGTGTCAGTCTGCGAAAGCGCTTCAGTGATGAATGTTGGTGTTGCTGTTTTCCGTCCCGTTTGTGTCGAGTACCAGGCCAGATGACGCCCATGTGCATCCCACACGTTCTGCTCTACGGGCGGACCACCCAGCGTATTTTCATGGAGATAGGCCAAGTGATAACCATCAATGGCATTCTCATAGAAAACTTTCCAATTGCAATTCATCTCATAGACAAGCTCACGCGGCGATTCCTTCAGCGATCCGTCGCAAAACGAATGCGGCCAATTGGGTAAGTCCGCAATCCAAGTCTCAAATGTCTCTGCAGGATCCGGGCTTGGATGCACAAAGATCATGTCCTTGTGAATACCGTGCGTGGCCGGCTTTAAGGCAAGTGACGACTTGTCCAGTCCCGGAAAACAGTTTGCTTGGTCTGGAACGCCGCGCAGCCCCCCATCAAGGTCGTAAGTCCAACGATGATAAGGACAAACCACCATATTTCCCGTGCTGCCCCGGCCCGGTTCAAAAAGCTCAGTCCCCCGATGCCGGCAAAGATTGTGAAAAGCTGTGATCGACCCGTCCCGAGTCCGCATGACGACGAGCGAATGTCGACCGGCCCGAATAGCCGCATAATCGCCGGGCGCGGCAATATCTGATGTCAAGCAGACAAAGGACCAACCGCGCCCAAACAAGTCGCTTTGTTCCCGGTCAAACCAAGACTGGTCTGTATAAGCTTCTACTGGCAGTAGCTGCTGTGCATCAGTTGGCATCGGGTGATAAGGCTTCATGTATTCGCTCCACAGGCCAATGGGCCTTGATCAGTGACAATACATGAAATCTTTGAATGAGACAATACTGTCTCATCGATACACGCTTAAGACAGTCCCTTTAGTAGAGTGCGATAGGCCAATTTGGGAGCATCCTTTCGTGCCACCGTCCCATCATGGATCGCCGACCACGCGGCCCAGATCGACATATCGATGACAGACACGGCCCACGGCGAAGGAATGCCGGCATCAATATCGCCGTTGGCCTTCAATGCCTTGACGAGCCTTTCGAGCCATTTGAGTTGAGCGTCGTACCCTTCACTGACTTCCTTATCGGGGGCGCGCCCGCCTTCTTTGTTCAGAAAGTGGTACCGGTCTCCTACAGGGATAACGGCTTCGAGCATTTCTTTAAGAGTTGCTTTTGGATTGGCCTTTTGAATTCTGATATTGGCGCTCGCTGCATTTGTTTCTCGCAAGGAGGCGAGTGCAATCTCTCGTACAAGATCATCACGCGACGGAAAGTGTCGATGAAGCGTGGCACGCCCAACACCTGCTGTTTGCGCAATTTCCGACAAGGACGTGCCTGGATTGTTGGCCAGCAGGTAGGTGGCCGCATCGAGAAGCGCTTTACGTGAAGATTTTTTCGCAAGTGATGCCATGAGACATGAATGGCTTAAACAAGAGACTCGCGTCAAGATCACATTCGTGGACCCAGCTATGCAGGAGACTGTGTCTGAAAATGTGGGCTCAATGTCGTTGCCCAGACTGGGCCCTACGCCAAATAGTTCTCAAGGTGATTATTTTGTTGGGAACATGCGATGCCATCCCCTGTTCAACTACCCGAAACACGGTCTCGCAGCATCCTTAGAATTGGCGGTTTTTTTTCATCGATTGTGGGGCTCAGTTTCGTCGGCGCCACGCTCGCCGCAGCATTGATGCCCGCCGAATTGCAAGCAAACCCTGGTATCACCGAGCATGAATTTTGGAGCATTCTTGCAAACGATCCGTCAGCTCATCTGACGATGCATTGGGCCTTTGCGCTCGCCGGGATCGCAGGTCTTGGTGTTGTGCCCGCAGCAGCCATTTGGATTTGGAATCGCAGCGCCGGATTCGCTGGCTTACTGCTTTGGTCGTCAACCGTTGGGATTCTTGGATTCGCTGTGCTCGCACGCAGCCATCTCATGGAAGTGGCTTTCGACGTCAAAGTGCTAACCAACTATGTAGAGTCGGGCAACGCTTATCAACAAGCCGTTCATGTCGTTGCTGGACTGGCACTGGACGTGCCCGATGGATTGCTCACATTGGGCGGTATAGGCCTTTGGATCATGACCCTGAGCATCATTGCTTACGCTTCGAAGAAGGCCGGAATTCTGTTTCTGTTCTGTGGCCTATCTGCTGCAGCCAGCCTGTGGGTTGGCGTGTTCGGTTATATGACCATGAATCAAACAATGATCGTCATTTCATTTGTAGGAGGCACATTGTTGTTTACACCACTGTGGCATGTTCTTCTTGCAGCCAAGCTGACAAAGTCGTGAATTGGTTTGCACAATTGTCACGCAAATCACACAAAGGCGTCACCTTCCAAATCTAGACAGTTGGCGTCCCTCTCGGGAATGATTTGGGGGTCGCCTGTGTTGCGTAACCGTACTGAGTAATTGGCGACCCTTCTTTTCCTACTTCTCTATGGTGATCCGACCCCCGTCCGGCGTGTAGATAACCGGAGGCGCATCCTTTTTCTTTGGTGGTGAGTAACCTGTTGAGTCTGGCTGTTCCGGCACAAGCGGCTCGATCATACAGCCGCAGCGTGATGCCAGCCCATCCGCGCAAAGTAGGACACCGTTTGCTTTGTCCCGCGGCTTGAAGCCCGGCGTTTGATAGACGCATTGTTTAATGCCGCCATTGTTTTCGCAACATTGTGCTTGAGCGGCTTGCGTCAGCAGCGGCGTCATCGCCAGCAATGCGAATGTCAAAGTCAGTTTCTTCATCTTGGATCCAATACCGATTTCGGAGACGTTTGATATCACTTAGGGCATGATCATTTATCTTCGATTCATGATCATGCCCATGTTTAACTGTTTGTCGCGCGATCGGACGGTTAACCGGCTTCCACTTAACTTGATCGCGCTCTAGGGAAACGAGTTGGCAGATACGATAACCGAGGTATCGCACAGGGCAAGACTAGTTCCATACCTTAATTGCAAACGCGCCTCAAACAACTCACAGATCAAACAACGCGCAATCCCGCAAATCACTCAAGCCGGCTTGACTATGGCACGGGAAAGCGTGACGGAGGCGATGACGACCAGAACAAATCCGAACGTCACGGTTGCCGCTGAATAGATGAGGAAAGGCACATAACCCTGTTGTGTGATGACCGATCCATAAAAGACCGGACCAATCGCTGCACCCAACCCGAAAGATGCCGGCGACAGAGAAACAAACCGACCACTGATATCACTGACGGCCAACAATGCCGTTGTGTAGGCCAGGCCAAAGAGCCATGCATACGACATGAGGATTAAGCCTGAGGTGAATGCCCAATTTGACTGTGGCAATCCCATAAAGAAGGTGCCGACCAGCATCATGCCCAACGAGATAACAAGCGGCGTGGTTTTACCCCACCGATCGCCCAGAAAGGCGGCGGCGCCAGAACCGATCAATGAGGCGATTAAAGAAACCGTCACCAAGAAACCAATCAGCTCACTGGACACACCCCGATCCATGGCGAGTTGCTCCAAAAATGCCCAGATACCCACAGCACCCAACGTGACGATCAAAGTGCCTGCAAGGACTGCAGAAAGAACAAAGCGCGCGAGGCTTCGCTCTTCCATCGCGGGTACCGACAAAGGCGCGCTGTTATCAGGTATGGGCGAAAGCGCCGCCAGCGCGACGAGCCCCGTTGCGGCCAACGCAAACATGGCACCAAATAGACCCCAAGTGGGTATGAGCCAATTTGCGTAGACAACCGATAAAACGATAGCAAGAGCCATTTGCGCGGCGTACATGATGCCATAGGCGCGGTCGGGGTCTTGGGCATCACCAAGGGCTGTTACGACTGGCGCATAATAGAGCGCAGAAGCGGTGCCCGACAGAACAAAGACAACAGGCCAATCAAGTGGACGCAGCATGAACGGGGTGAGCAGCGATGCAGCCACCATCGCGACAAGTCCGGCCGCAATAGCTCGTCGCCAACGCACGCGACGAATCCAAAACGGCGCAGATAAGATGCCAAGAGAAAACCCGGCGAGGCTGTAACTCGCGATCACGCCGACCTGGTCTTCGGTGAGGTGCCTTTCGGCAATCCACACAGAGTTTATGAGCGGAAGCAGATTGAATGACAGGCCACCGACGGCTCCAATCAGTGACGCGGCGGCGAGCGCCTTTGGTTTGTCAATCTGTTTATCCACGATCGATCATGCAGACCCTATGACAAGATGCTTACGCCCTTTATTCACCAAAGCGATCAGCGAAACGAGCGCCCATACACCTTCCAGCACAACGAAAGGATAGAAGACAATGAGCCACGAAGCATACGCAGCAATCGAGGCGCCAGAAAAATTAAGCGCCGGATAAACCCATCCCTCGGTCGACAGAGCATTAATAAGATTCAAAAAGAAAGCAAGCAGCAGAATAAACACGCCCAATGACGCGATGATTTGCGAGTCAATCATCAACCAATTCCCCTCTAAGGCAGCCAATAAACTTCGGAAACAAATTGAGTTCGGTCAGGCTCCGGCCCCATCCAAGACATTACGCTGGAGAAAACGCTGAAAGTGCCAGTTACATTTTTCCAAATGGCTTAGTGGCCCTGAACGATAAAGAGAGCTGTGCAAACCACTCTGCACACCCTCGCAAACCGGTATGTCTTCTAGATGGACACCGCGGACCCAATCTACCATCGCCTCAACTGTTGACGCGTCATTTGCAATTTCGGGCGGCGCCAACAGGTGAATGCGAAGCAGAAACCGGTCCTTCTCAAGGGCGTTGAATTCATACCACCCACCGGTTGGGACCTCGCCTTCGGTAAAGAACATCAATGTTAGTGGGAAAACGCATGCTACAACAAACGGATCACCCTCGGCTGACCTGGGCGGATTGTCCAACACGGTGAACAAGCCATCGAAATCGGCGCCACGTGTGCTCAGCCCCGGATGTGTCTGCTGCAGAGTATCCGCATGCGGTCCGATGTGATGATAGGACTCCAAGAAATTCTCAACCATCACCTTCCAATTCCAAGACGATTCAAACTCCAGCGTGGCCGCCGTCACCATTGCTGAAGGATCAATCGCACCCAATCGATCAGACAAGGATGCAAGTTGCTCGGTGAGGGGCCCCGCGGTGCCAGAGAGGTTGGCAAAAATCCATCCACCCCATTCTTCGTGCCGAACTGTGGGAAGATTACACTCCTGCGCTTTGAATATCGCGGATTCTTCCATGGCCGGTGCGGAAAGAAGTTTGCCGTCCAATCCGTAACGCCAAAGATGGTAGGGGCAATTGAGCGACTTTGTTGTGCCCTTCCCTTCAATGATCGGCATCGCCCGATGTCGGCAAATCCGGGATAAGACATGTAGCTTTTGGTTTTGGTCCCGTGTCACGACCAAGGATTCACCCAACAAATCCACAGCTCGATAATCGCCCGGTCGCGCAACTTCGCTTGTACGCGCGATCGGCAACCATCCCGCTTTCAATACAAGGTCAACCTCATCCTCATAAACGTCATCATCGAGATAGGCACGCGCGGGCAGAGCACGTGCAGAACTCATCTCCGAAGAAACATCTCTGTATACATCGATCGCCCTAGACATCGGAATTTTCCATTTTATTAGGTCAATAGACCTATAATAGGTTGACTGACCTATTTGTCAACCATAGTGTTGGGACATGATCGAATCGAACACGCTGGACCAACGACACAAGCAAGCAAGGGGACGCGAAAGACAGCGCCAGATACTGGACATCGCCGAGCAACTATTGATCGAAGGAGGCAGCGCCGCCCTTTCGATGCGAAGCGTCGCGGATCGCGCGCAGATGAGCCTCGGCAATCTTCAATACTACTTCAAGACAAGAGACGATTTGATTGAAGCCGTCGTTGAAGAGATGTCGCGATCTTATGAGGAAAGAATCAAAGAGATTGTATTGTCGGCGCTTACAGCGGAGGAACAACTCTTCAAGCTGGCGGAGTTCATGGTTGAGGATTTCAGAACGCCCGCGGGATCAACCTTGTTTTGGGAGTTATGGGCTCTGTCCGCGCACAACGCTGCCGCCGCAGAGGCTGTTAATCGGTTTCACGACATGGAAAGAAAAACCATAAGGGGACTCGTCACCGCCCTATCCCCCCATCTCACAAAAGCCGAAGCCGGTCATCGCGCAACAATGATTGCGTCCTTGTTTGAAGGTATAGGGATCTTCATTGGCGAAGGCCGGTCACAAGAAAAAAGCCATCGGACTATCGCGAACAATCTAAAGGCATCAGCCCTCGCGCTGGCCACCATGTAATGCGCGGCAATAGAGATCTTCCCGCTTCTACATTGGTTTTCTCCCCAATACGCAACAGCCACCTCAGCCGCTAAGGCTCGTCTTCTTTTGATTTAAATTGACCACACTAAATGCGTGAATTGAGACCGCTTTCCTTCAACCGCGCCGAATTGTGTCAAAAGCTGGGTCATTTGGCGATGTCTTTGTGATCCACCAGAACAGTTCATCTTCCATTCACGGCTGGGTCGATACATTTAGAAAACCCTCGAACAAGAGTTCGTTCCTTTCTTTTTTCGAGGAAAAGAAGATGACAGATCAGAGCGCCAAATTCCCGAAAATGAGTTTCTTCCGTACACGGCTTTTCAAGCTAAGCTGGACAGCTATTCCATTTGGGCTTATTTGTGGTTTTCTCGCCGCCCTTTCGATCGGTGGCAATAGCATCGCATCTGAAGACACGCCACTCGGTCTTTACGACTTGGTCGGAAATCGTGTCGAAAATCCAGAGATCGGTGTCGTCGGTTTTGTTCACGACGCGATTATCGACGAGGACGGCGCAATCACCTCATTAATCTTAGTGCGCGGCCTTGGTCAGAGTCCGAATCCAATCTCGTTTCACCAGATCGCCTTCTCTGACATTGAAGTTTTGGTCAATGCCAAAGGCGAGAGACAATTGCATACGACTCAAACACATGAAATGCTCGAGACTGAGCCTACATTTGTGTATACAGTCCTGCCCGGCGAACCAGCTACTGACATCATTACGCTGGCCAAGTCTGAGCAAAGCTTGCGGGCCGCGATGTTTCAAAATGTGTGCACGTCTGGGGACGACATTATTGGGTCCATTTCACACATCAGCAGTCATGCTGATGGAACAAACGTCAACTTTGAAGTCAGCTTTGAAGCACTCGGAACAAGCGCTCGTATTGCCGCCAATAGGCTAACCTGGGAAAAGACCGGCGGCTGCTATGTCCCCAATTCGGAGCAGCCGGCCACTGTTGGCTAACCGCATGGGTTAGAGGGCGCATAGCTTCCGCACGTACAACATTTCATCTCTGTACAGAATGAAATGCGCCTGGGCCCCCGCACCGACATTTTACGCCCTTGCACATCATTCTCGAAAGCGGGTGACGATACGTCCTCTCTTCACTGATTCGAATGCTCAGATACATCTCAGCCGCCTGCACCGCTGCATTTTCTTCACATCAAGTGCTGTTCGATTGCAATTCGACGCAATTTTCAGAACAGGCTGCAAAAATATGGGAACAAAATTCTCAAGATTGCCTGTTCCAAACAAATTCGCCTTGGCTTTCGAGACCAAACCATATGAAATAGCGGCCAGATGAAGCAGCGGTAAGTTACCCGACACCGAAGGATGGGGAGGAAATCTCTTGCAAGCGCCGACCGACCGAACCGTTTTTCAGAATGCCTGGGTCGTTGATGATCTAGAGGCTGCAATGAAAAAATGGGTCGACGAAATGAAAGTCGGGCCGTTTTTTGTCGCGGAACATGGTCCCAATCTGACGGATATGATGTATCGCGGCGAACCGAGCGAACTCTCAATGAGAGTAGGCATGGCGCAGGCCGGGAATGTTCAGATCGAATTGATCGAACCAACAACACAAAGACCCTGCGCCTATCGTGACACGGTAAAACCCGGCACGGTCGGTTTCCACCACATGTGTGTCTGGACCCATGACATTGATGCCGACACCGCCTATTTCGAGCGGCTTGGCTATCCGGCCGCAAATATTGGGCGCGCGGGCAATCTGCGCTTTGGATATTACGATACGACGCCGCTGATGAATTGCATGCTGGAAGTCCTCGAATATGACGAGGGCGCCGAAGCCATGTTCAAGAAGATCGCCGAACATGGCAATAACTGGAATGGCGATAATCCCATACGGGCTATTGAAGACGTATTTAACTGAGGACCAGAATGACCCACAATACTCAACCCATTCGCAGTGAATCGCTCATTGACCGCGTGGAACGGCTTCGGCCCGAAATAGAAAAAGGGGGCGACGAAGCACAAAAGATCAGGCGACTTCCACAGGAAACCGTCGACATTCTGATCGACGAGGGATTTTTCCGTTTCACGATTCCGACCGAACTTGGCGGTGACGATGCCACCATTTGCGAAACCGTCGAAATCCTCGAAGCGATCTCTTCGGTCGATGGGTCCGTGGGGTGGAATGTGATGCTCGGCTCCGAGATCAATGCCATGGCCGTCGGCGGCATGGACAAATCCTTGGCCAAAGAAATCTATGTCGACAATCCCCGGGTCGTTATGTGCGGGGGAGGTGGCGCCGTCGTCGAACCACCGCGCGCGGAAAAGCAAGCGGACGGCAGCTACAAGATTTGGGGGGCCATCGCATTTGTCAGTGGTTGCCATAATGCCGAATGGTGTTTCATGCCCGGTCCCATCTTCGAAAATGGCGAGCCGGTCCTTGATGACAAAGGCAATCCCACGATGAAGATGTGGATGATGAACAAAGCCGAATATGAAATCCTCGATACCTGGGATGTTGCCGGAATGCGGGGGTCAGGCAGCCATACAGTGAAAGCCACCGGCGCAACGGTACCGCAAAAACACGCAGGCATTGACCTCTTCTCGCTGCCGGCAAATTACGACAACCCGGTCTATCGCACACCGATACCCCTGCGCCTGTCCTACAACAAATCAGCGGTGGCGCTGGGTGTCGCCCGCAGCGCGCTAAATACGTTCGTGGATATTGCCAACAATAAAATTCCGGCGCTCTCCACTTCCAGTCTGGCAAACCGCCCCATCGCCCAACACCGACTCGGCGAGTGCGAAGCGAAATTTCGGGCCGCGCGGGCCTTCATGATGGAAGCGCTGGGTGCTGTCGAAGATGAACTCAATGGCGGCCGTCCCGTGCCCGGACCGGAAACCACAAAGACGGCGCGCCTGGCCTGCGTGTTTGCGGCCAATGCCTGTATGGAGGTCGTCGACATGCTCCACAACACGGCAGGGACGAGCGCATCATTCATGGCAAACCCCCTTGAACGACGTCTGCGCGACGCGCGTGCCTGTGCAAGCCACCGCTGGGTCTCACATTCATTGTATGCGGAACTTGGTCAGCATTATTTTGGATTGGAAGGCAATCCGGAATTCACCGGCACCGACATTCCGGTGCCAAATTAGAGCTACCTCTCGTTACTCCGCGCAAAGGGTTGTGTAGGCCGCTCCGTGTGTGCAGGCTGAACTCTGTCAAAACAAAAGGACTCAAATGAGCATTCTTGACCAATTCAAGTTGGACGGCAAAGTCGCGGTCGTAACCGGTGGCGGGAAAGGAATTGGGCGCGGTATCGTCATCGCCTTGGCCGAGGCGGGTGCCGATGTTGCCATTGCCGCGAGAAGTGAAGCCGACATTGTCGAGGTTGCTAGTGCGGTCCAGGCACTCGGTCGCAAAGCCGTCGGAATCAAAACCGATGTAACAGATACCAGTCAAATCGAGGCATTGGCCGATGACGCAGAAAAAGCGTTAGGCCCGATCGACATATGGGTGAACAATGCGGGCGGATTGCCGGACGGCGAACCGCGCTATCTCACACGGACCCCGGAAGACAAGTGGGATGCCCAAATGGATCTCAATCTTAAAGCGGTCTGGGCAGGATGTGTCACAGCATCGAAACGCATGGCCGAAAATGGCGGTGTGATTGTGAACATCTCTTCGCGTGCAAGCCGGGATATGGGCCCCAACCTTAAGAATGGACCTTATGCCGCTTCGAAAGCAGCCGTGAACAGCCTCACGGCAACCTTCTCGATTGAGCTGGCGCCGAAAATCCGCGTCAATGCCATCGCGCCAGGCCCGATCCCAACCGAGAACTTTCGCGACTCAATGAAGATGGACACGCCCGAACGGGAGGCGGAGCTCAAAAAGATGATACGCGCGCCCCTTGGCCGATGGGGTACTCCGGAGGATATTGGCGCTGCTGTTGTTTATATGGCTTCGCCGGCGTCAAGTTGGGTCACAGGCCAAGTTCTCTATATCAGTGGCGGTATGTAACCAAACGTCCGGGCTGAAACGGCATGGCACATCAGGCTAGAACCGACTACGATACGATTTCCCTTGCCCCTCTCACGCCGCACACAGGCGCCGTCGTCGAAGGCGTAGACCTTTCAACCCCCCATGACTCGCGCCAAATCAAAGAACTGAAAGACGCATTTCTCGACTGGCATGTTTTGGTCTTCAGAAATCAGAACATCACGCGCGATCAACACAAAGCCTTTGGCCGCCTGTTCGGCGAACTCCATGTACACCCGGCAAAGAAAACTCTGGGCATGGGCGGCGATCCGGAAATCTTCGATGTCAAAGCCGACGAAAAAACAAAGTTTGCCAATGGCGCCCTTTGGCATGCGGACCTTACCTGTGAGGCAATCCCGCCCTTAGGCTCAGCGCTGCTGATGAAAGAAATGCCCAGTGTCGGTGGCGATACTTTGTTCGCAAATATGCACGCTGCCTTCGAGGCACTTTCAGACCCAATTAAGGACATGTTGCGCCAGCTCAACGCCACACATGATGGCCTTCAAGATCTCGCGAATTACGGTATTCGACCTTCAGCCGATATTGATTATCCACGCAACACACATCCTGCCATTGTGCGCCATCCGGATACCGGCCGAGAATTGCTTTTTGTCAATTCTGCTTTCACCGCGCGCATCGAAAACGTCTCCAAACATGAGAGCGATGGTCTGCTCCGAATGTTGTGCGATCACATTTCCGGCGATCCTCGGCTTCATTGCCGCGTTAGTTGGGAACCGGACACACTCGTCTTGTGGGACAACCGTAGTTGCCAACACTTTGCTGTTTGGGATTACTATCCCGCCAAGCGGCGGGCTGAAAGGGTCTCGATCCAAGACACCGTTCGGCCACACCGTTAGTCCAGTAAGGGTTCAGTTGGCACCATCCGTTAACTGATCGATGCGTGCCTTGTATGGCGCAACAAGTTGCTTATCTTCAGCAGGCACACTTTGAATTGCCTTCTGCATCGACTGTGCACCCTCGAACTGCGCACGCACTTCGGGCGGCATCATGGCCAGCATCTCGGGCGTCATTTGCCCCATTTGCGGCATGCCGCCTTGCCCTTCCATGGAAAGCGCGAAATAGGCGGCCATGACTTTGTCAGCGATTTCAGCCCAGAGAGCTGTCGATGAAAACCCGTGCGGGGCGATGAGCTCTCCAACCTTTGCGTAGTCGGCCGGCTGCTGGGCCTTTAACGCCGCGAGTCCTTTTGTGTAGGGCTTGAAATCTTCGCCTGCTTTTGGCGTGAAGGTTTCATCAAAGACTTTGTCCCGGCCTGCCGCTTCGAGTTCGTCGCCAAATTTCATGATGGGCCCCAGCGATTCGACAAAGCGCTTGGTATTGTCTGCATCAAGGGCCTGTTCTGCTTGAGCCGCCCCGCCCATCATCAGGCAGGCAGCAAGCAAGGCCCCCACTGCCAATTTTTGCCAACGTGTTTTCATTTTCCCCTCCAGTTACAAACTCATCCAATCCCACCGCGCATAGCGCGTATGGTTGCCCAGTTCGATGTCTACTCAGTGACTTACATAAATGCAAATGAGTCGTCAGATGCACAAACAATGCTCTTGCGTGCACACAGACGCATCACGCTCATTTTATGTGCAACCCAACTGAACCTACCCTTAACTACGCTAAACCGCTGAAATCGCGTAGCTTTTCGCAATCAAGTGAACAACGCTCAAATTGGCACGCCCTTTGAAATGAAAGGAACATTAACCGTCGAAACAAATGGGTGTCGCTATGTTACTGCTCGTCACTTTTATGAAAATTTTGGGGGCCGGAGCCAAACCTTGGGAAACTGCCGCCGCGATTTCGGCACACGAAGCTCAATCGGACGTCCAATAAATCAGTCATTCTTCTTGCTGCGAAACGGCCCATCCACCGTTTCGCCTGTCATTGGGTCTGCGCCATCTCCCCGCGCGTGACCTTTAGGGGTGGACCCTCACGGACTCGGTAGTGCAGTGCGTTCTTTAACAAGATGCCGCTTTCGTGAGGCCACCCCGTCTTTGTCCGATTGAGATCAGCTTCTAGCGCAGATCAAGCAGTCCTCGGCACAGGGGTATCGCTTCTTCAAGCGACTGCCCCACAATCGCGCCGCGCGATGTATCCCCAATGAAAACGTCAGACGCCGTCCCGATCAGCGCCGTGAAACCTTGCGTATGCCACACGAGGCCGTCCGGAGCATCAGGTAAATTTGACGGATCGGGATAAGGCCACGATGTGATGTAGAGATAAGGTTCCGCATACGAACCATCGCCGGGCGAAAAGCCGACGCCGATAGAGCGATCGTTTTCACTTCCCGATCGATCAATCGAAATTAGCACGGCAAGATCGAAGTGATGCGGCCAAGTCCGAACAGCCGAAGCCCCTGGTTCGTCTGCGAGCTTGTCTTGGAGCAACGCATCGAAATTTTCAAAGTACCACTTGAGCTCCTCACGTTCTGATTCTGATGAGATGGGGACAGTCTCAGCTAGCTCTGCATCGTAAGGAAGGGTCACCTGTAAGCGGTTGCTATCGAGACCGGAACCATCGAGAAACTGTCGCACAGCCACCTCTGCCGGCTCGCCCTTGATGTCGCTTAGCTCAAGTTCTTGATTATTCAGCCCATCGACCGACAGGGCCAATTTGATTGGGTCAAACAGAAATCGGGATTTCCCGTTTGGCAATTGAACCGGTTGTGTGGCGAAGGCACTCTTCGCTGAATCCCAAGTCAAGGCCGTATGACTGTCGTCCGGCACCGGATCTAGATAACTGCGGGCAATTCGCGCCAGCCACTGAATACGATCGTGCGTATGCAATCTTGCATCGGCGAGGTGTAACGGATCAACGGCACCAAGGGCCCGCCAGTTGGCGTTCGTCATCATCAGTCTCCTCAACATTTTCAACTGAAGTAGATGGCCCGCCGCAAATCATCAAGACAGCGACGATCAACTGAACATCACCGCTTTGTGACCTTCATGGGCATTCCCCATTGCGGCCGCAGTGTGATGAGCGCCTGCGGGATAACGTTCGCTTCCGGCGATAACTCAAAATGGAAATCTCGCACCAAGCAAGCCAAAGCCATAATCCCTTCCATCATCGCGAACGACTGACCGATACAACTTCGTGGCCCCATATTGAATGGAATGTATTGAAAACGGTGACGCGCTTTAATGGCGTCGATCGTGAAGCGCCCAGGGTCGAATTTGTGCGGATTTTCCCAAAGTTTCGTATGGCGATGCACCACATAGGGCGACACAAATATATGTGTCCCTTTTTCGACAGGTCTGCCCAATACTTCCGTGTCACAAGCCGCTGTTCGTTCGAAAGCCGGAGCCGGAGGATACAGGCGCATCGCTTCTTCAAAGACCATGCGTGTATATTTGAGCTTTGCATAGTCCCCGGCAGTAGGGCTTTTACTTCCGATAGCGCTTGAAACCTCATCAACGATTTTCTGTTCGGCCCACGGGAATTGAGACAATAAGTAAAGCGTCCAAGTCAATGCCGCCGCCGTCGTTTCATGCCCAGCGCCAAAAAAGGTAATGATATTGCTATGAATCTCGGTCTCTGAGAGGCCTGCGCCCGTTTGTTCATCCTGGGCGTCCAAAAACATCTGCAGCAGATCGTCAGGCGGAGATGGATCGGCACGCCTTTCCTTCAGTATACGTTGAACTTCATCGGCAAAATATTGTTGCGCTGGCCGAATGCGCCAGTTCTTGGGGCGTGGCATCCATGTCGGCAATAGCAGCACATCAACCAAGTCAGGCTTGCTGAATGTCGTTAAGAATGTGGTGACGGCTGAGCCCATTTTCTCCGGATCAACACGCACGCGGTCAAACATGGTTCGGCAAAGGATTTCTAGCGTCATCCGCATCGTCGCGTCATGCACATTGATCGAAGCTTGATGCGGCTGACGTTCTAGTTCAACGCAACTCTCCTCGATCGCCGACACGATCAACGGGATCAAACCAGTCAGGCGCTGCGCTGAAAAAGCCGGCTGGACCGCATGACGCTGTTTACGCCAATGCTCACCTTCGGCCGTCAACAGGCCTTCGCCAAGAACAGGTTTCAAATAGCGATTCTGAATCGGTGATTTCGGAAACCGCTCGATATCACCAAGCACCTCTTGCAGACCATCCGGATCGCTTAAGATGATGATGTTTGGCACAAAGAGGGATTTAGGTGTTTGAAACCACAAGTCTTCATAGGCCTGCGCCGGCCAACCCGACAATTGATTTTCGCGAATCTCTTTGAAGAATGTCAGCAGGTTGGGAAACGACACGCGCGGATGATGGCGCACGGGTTCGCCATCAACAGGCTGGGGAGTGACTTCCATCTTTGCATGACGGCTTTCTATAGAGACATTCATCGCGCACCAATCGGCAGACAAATCTAGTCGTTACTGTATATGGCGAGGCCTTGGCCGTTCGACAACCGAAGATCATTCTATAGATGTGAGTCCGGATTGCATTTCAGCGCAAGTCCGTGACAAGGTGGCGCCAAATTGGTGAAGGAGGTCTCAACATGTCAGGTGGTGTGGGTTTTGTTGTCCAGAAGGACAATCTACGCGAGTCAAAAATAGAGGATGTCAGCATTGATGCCGGTGGTTTGGCGTCCGGAGAGGTCTTGTTGAAAGTCGAGAAATTCGCACTAACCGCGAACAACATCACCTATGCGGTATTTGGCGAAGCCATGCGGTATTGGCACTTCTTCCCTGCTGAGGAAGGTTGGGGTCGGGTGCCTGTCTGGGGATTTGGCGATGTTATCGCCTCAAAAGCCGACGGTGTCCCTCTGGGGACTCGCGTTTATGGATATTTCCCCATGTCGACGCATTTAACGGTGACACCAGACAAAATTACCGAGCGCGGCTTTGTCGATGCTGCCCCTCACCGTGCGCCGTTGCCGCCCGTCTACAACCAATATTCTGTGGTTTCGGCCGACCCAAACCATCGTGCCGAGCATGAAGACGCCATTATGTTATTTCGGCCGTTGTTCACCACTTCATTTCTGATAGATGACTTCTTGGACGACAATGGTTTCTTCGGTGCTACGAAAGTGATTCTGTCGAGCGCCTCCAGCAAGACGTCACTGGGCCTTGCTTTTCTTCTTCATGAGAACCGAAAAGGCAAATGCACGGTGACCGGGCTGACATCTCCCAGTAACACCGGATTCGTTAATGATCTTGGCTGCTACGATGAAGTCGTCACTTACGACGCTATTCAAGATATGGATGCAAGTGAACCGGTCGTATTTGTCGATATGGCGGGCAACGGTAAGGTGTTGAGCACACTGCATCATCATTACAAAGACAATATGAAATATAGTTGCCTTGTTGGCGGCACGCACTGGGAGAACCGCGGAGGCGCGGGGCGCGAGAGTCTACCCGGTCCTGAACCGACCTTATTCTTTGCGCCGGATTATGTTGTGAAACGCAACAAGGATTGGACCCCTGCCGGTTTCCAACAGCGCGTCGACCAAGCCTGGGATCAATTTCTGACGCCGGCGCAAAAGTGGATTCATGTGGAATATGCGCGCGGCGCCCAACAAGTTGAAAAAGCCTATCGGCACGTTTTGGATGGCGACGCCAAACCTGACGAGGGACACATCCTGTCGCTGTGGGATTGAGTCATTGGGCCAGAGATGTTGTGCTCGGGCTTGACCCGAGCACCCAGGATGGCATTACGGGTTTGCACCGGGCCCTCGGGTCAATCCCGAGGGCGACACTGAAGGCTACACGATCTTTGTATCGTGTTTGCCCCAATATTTGTCGCGCAGGATTCGCTTGTACAGCTTGCCTGTGGGCAGGCGCGGCAGTTCGTCGATAAAATCAATTGACTTCGGCACCTTGTAGTGCGCGAGCTTGTCACGTGCGAAAGCAACCAGCTCCGCTGCCAAATCATCCGATTGCTGAATATTTTCCGGCAATTGAACGACGGCTTTCACCTCTTCGCCCATTTCAGCGTTCGGAACACCGAACACAGCGACGTCTGCAATCTTGGGATGAACAACCAGCGCGTCTTCGATCTCTTGAGGGTAAATATTCACGCCGCCCGATATAATCATGTAGGCTTTGCGATCGGTAAGATAAAGGAACCCCTCTTCGTCGACATAGCCCACATCCCCCAGGGACGACCAATTTGAGTGTTCGGGATGTTGTGCTTCACGCGTTTTTTCCGGTGCATTGTGATATTCGAAGGGCATCACTTCTTGCTCGAAATAGATCGTGCCGCGTTCGCCGACAGGCAGTTCGTTGCCCGCCTCATCACAAATATGCAGCACACCAGCAGACGGCCGCCCGACAGAACCGGGATGTTTCAGCCAATCTTCGCTATTGATAATGGTCGATCCATTGCCCTCACTGCCGGCGTAATACTCCATGATGATTGGGCCCCACCAATCAATCATCTGGTGCTTGATCTCGACGGGACAGGGCGCTGCTGCATGTATGGCGATCTTGTGGGATGACAAGTCCCAACGCACGCGTTCGCTTGGGTCGAGCTTCAGCATACGAATGAACATGGTCGGCACCCACTGACTGTGCGTGACCTTGAATTCTTCTATGAAGCGCAGGGAGTCGATGGGATCGAACTTTTCCATCATCACAACCGTTGCCCCCATGAACAATGTGCCCATGGTGAAAGCAAAAGGCGCCGCGTGATACAGCGGCGCCGGCGATAGGTAGATTGAGTCTTCGCTGAACTGATAGGCGACCGTCAGCGCTTCTTTAAGACGGAAATCTTCATATACTCTTTCCTCGATCAACGGACGCTTGACGCCTTTTGGTCTGCCGGTTGTCCCCGAGCTGTACAACATCGAGTCACCCCGCCATTCCTCGGCCAAGTTCTCAGAGGGATAGGTCTTAATGGTCTCTTCAAAGCTATCCCACCCCTCAATTGTGCCATCCGTCATCAACCGGTGCGGACAGTTGGGAATGTGCGGCAACAGCTCCGCGGCAGCACTTTGCAGGGCCTTGGTGCTGACGATCGATTGAGCTTCACAATCATTGACGATGTATGCCGCTTCCTCTGCCGTCAGATAGCGATTGATCGTTGTGACATAGAGACCGGACCGGAAGGCCGCCCATGCAACCACGAACAAAAGCGCGTTGTTTTCCATGAAAAGAGCGATGTGATCGCCTCGGCGCAGACCCTTGGCATATAGATATTGGGCATATTGGTTTGACCAGGCATTCAGATCTCCGTAGCTCAACACGGCGCCCGTGTTGGCATTGATCACAGCTGGCTTGTCCGGAAACTTTTCGGCATGCGTACCTGGATACACTCTTCATCCTCCCAATATCCGATCGATTTCCGCAACGTCCGCGCCGCATCTCGATCGCTTTTGTCTGGATTGGAGGATTGCCCGCCGCGCGGGTTCCGTCAATGTTGCACTCCACGGGAATTCAGATCATTGTGCAGCCAGCAAATGCGCAGCAATCGAAGCAGCCCAAAATTCCATCACCGCAGGGAGAACAGTAATGAAGGCGGCAGTACTACGTGAAGTCGGCAAACCTATGGAAATCGAAGAGGTACAGGTCTCTAAGCCAGGTCCAAGAGAAGTCCTCATCCGCACCGCCTATGCCGGCGTCTGCCACTCTGACCTTCATTTCCAAGACGGCTCTTATCCTTACCCGATGCCCGCTGTGCTTGGACATGAATCCGCGGGAATCGTCGAACAGGTTGGGTCCGATGTAACATATGTAAAGCCGGGCGATCACGTGATTACTTGTCTGTCCGCCTTTTGCGGCCATTGCGAGCATTGCCTGACCGGGCATATGTCACTGTGCCAGGAGCCAGAATTGCAGCGAGGTGAGGGGCAAGACTCACGGCTCAGCTCTGGCGGCGAAACCGTGCACCAGTTCCTCAATTTGTCCTCCTACGCCGAACAGATGTTGGTTCACGAGCACGCCATTGCAAAAGTCCGCGAAGACATGCCGCTCGACCGTGCGGCTTTGATTGGTTGTGGCGTCACCACAGGCGTTGGCGCCGTCATTCACACAGCGGGTGTTGAACCTGGCTCTACCGTCGCCGTGATTGGTTGCGGTGGCATCGGCCTCAGCTGCATCAATGGCGCCTCAATCGCGGGCGCGGGCCGCATCATCGCGATTGACATGGTTCCTTCCAAGTTAGAACTTGCAAAGACATTCGGCGCAACCGACGTGGTGAACGCGGCAGATGGGAACGCCGTACAAGAAGTTATTGAAATGACCGGTGGCGGTGTCCACTACTCCTTCGAAGCCATCGGGTTAAAAGCGACAGCCGAACAAGCCTTCAGCATGGCCAAGCGCGGCGGCACAGCCACGGTTATCGGCATGATCCCAGTTGGCGAAATGATCGAAATCCATGGCGCAGAACTGCTTGCCGAAAAGAAGATCCAAGGATGCATTATGGGGTCCAACCGCTTCCGGGTCGACATGCCGCGTTTCGTTGACTTCTATCTCGCAGGCAAGCTTCACCTCGACGAAATGATCTCCGGCCGCATTGGGCTTGAGGGCGTCAACGAAGCACTGGAAGATCTGCGTGGTGGCGCGGACGTTGCGCGCCGGATCATCGAGTTCGAACATTAGGCAAAGTCGGCAGTCCAAAATCCGAAACAACGAGGTGCAATCATGGCTGACATTCGCAAGATGAAGCGGACGATCGAAGGCAAGGTTGCGCTAGTTACTGGCGGCGCAAGCGGGATGGGCCGCGCTACCTGTCATGTCTTTGCTGATGACGGCGCCAAAGTCGCCGTTACAGACTTGAACAAAGAAGGTGTCGACACCGTCGTGGAAGAGATCCGCGCCAAGGGTGGTGATGCTGAAGGCTGGCAACTGGATGTGGGCAATCTGGATGCCCTGAATGGAATTGTGCCCAAAGTCGTCGAACGGTTCGGCGCCCTTGATATTTTGGTGAACAATGCCGGCTTGTCGACATTCTGTCCCATCGAAGATGACGGGTATGAAGACTCATGGGCGCTGGCAATGAATGTCATGCTCACCGGACAAGCCCGGTTGATCCGCGCCGCGCTTCCCCATCTCAAAAAGTCCGGCGAAGGTCGCATCGTCAATGTGGCATCAACGGAAGGGCTCGGCGCGACGCCGCAAAACAGCACTTACAGTGTGGCGAAACATGGGGTCATCGGCCTGACGCGATCACTGGCGGTCGAGCTTGGACGCGAAGGCGTGACGGTAAACTGCATTTGCCCCGGCCCCATCCGCACGGCCATCACCAATGATATTCCCGAAGAACACAAGACAATCTTCGCGAAACGACGCGTCCCCATGCGGCGTTATGGGGATCCAGAGGAAGTGGCACACATGACACTGAGTGTTGTGTTGCCCGCCTCTTCTTATTTGAACGGCGTCACCATACCGGTTGACGGGGGCATGACGGTCAAGAACGCATAAAGCCAGAGTTGGCGCCAATTGACGCCAACATCGCCGGTTCTATACGGCTTGCGCGGTATCCAGTTTTTCTTTCAGTTCACGGCGTAAGAACTTGCCGCTTGCGTTCCGCGGCAGCTGTTCGTCCAGGAACCAGATGTAACGCGGGATTTTGTGCTTGGCCATGAGATCTGCGCAATGGGCCCGCAATTCTTCCGCGGTAATGCTCAGGCCATCGCGTAGGACAACGGCTGCCCCCACTTCTTCGCCAAGACGTTCGTCCGGCAAGCCAAATACCGAAACCTCCGCAACCGCGTCATGTTTAAAGATAGTGTTTTCGACTTCCGCGCAATAAATGTTCTCACCCCCACGAAGCACCATGTCTTTTGCGCGATCGACAATGTAAATGAAGCCATCTTCGTCAAGGCGCGCGATATCGCCCGTATGCAGCCATCCATCCGTAATCGTATCGGCGGTGGCGTCTGGCCGGTTGAGGTATCCCTTAATCACGGGCGCGCCCTTGACCCACAGTTCTCCTGTTTCGCCGACGCCCACTTCGTTACCTGCTTCATCGACACATTTGGTGTCATAGACCGGCATCGCCGGCCCTGCGCTGTCCGGCTTGTCGACAAAGAACTCGGCGCTGATCGCGGTGATGATGCCGCAAACCTCCGTCATCCCGTAGCCGGTATTGGGCTTTGCTGTCTCAACCGCATTGTCGATCTTGCCTACGAGATCCGGTGGCAACTGTGCGCCGCCGCCACCCAACGTGATCAGAGACGACGTATCCCGTTTCGCAAAGTCAGGATGATTGATGATTTCCCGTGCCATAACCGGAACACCCGTGACACCAGTAATCTTCTCCTCTTCAATCAACCGCAACGCCTCGCCCGCATCCCATCTGTACATGTGAATGAGTTTGCCGCCGGCCAGCGTTGTTCCGTGCGCGACGCAATTGTTCGCTGTCACGTGAAACAGCGGCGTAGTCAACAACGACGACGGCACAACGGGTTCCTGTGCGACGAATTCTTCCTCTGTACCTTCGACACGTGCCATCGCACGTCCCTGCGCTGCTGCCGCAAACGCCAGATTCATAATATTGTTTACGCAGCCGCGATGCGTAAGTTGCGCGCCTTTGGGCCGGCCTGTTGTTCCTGAGGTATAAAAGATGCACGCGTCATCATCTGGATCAATGGCGATATCGGGAAGATCGCCCCCTTGCTCTAAGAGAGCGGACCAAGGAACAACGTCGCACGGAAGATCATCCGTTAGGCGAACCCCAACAAGAAGGGCACCCCCCAATTGGTCCGTATGATCCGCAATGCGCGCAAGCCGCTCCTGGTCTCCGATAATCACTTTGGGGGACGCATCTTCGATGCCGTAAAGCATCTCATCGGTAACCCACCAGGCATTCATCCCGACCACGGCAGCACCAATCGAAACGATGGCCCAGTAGGACAGCATCCATTCGGGATAGTTTCGCATGGCAATGGCAACACGGTCGCCAGGCTTGACGCCTTGCGCGATCAGCCAATTGGCGATCGAAGCGACATCTTTGTGGGCCTGTGCATAGGTCCAACGCTCATCCTGATAGACCAGATAATCCCGATCCGCAAAGGCGGCCGATGCGAGCCAAACATCACGCAGGCTGGGCGGCGCCATAGCGAAGGCTTTCACTTTCGTGCCGCGAACCTCGACCTCTGTGACCGCGAACATTTCCCCTTCCGCGATCAATTCTCCCCATACTTCTTTAAGCTGCTTATACATCTGACACCCGGCTTTTTTCTTGAGATCGTTTCGACCCAACGCAAGGGGTCGTATCATCGGCACCGGCAAATCGCAACCAAATCATGACACACGCATTGAGCATTGGCTCAACACTCTGTCTGAAATATAGGGAGCGTACGGACTAAGCGGCAGAAATATCAGCCGACTTGCCGTTAGTACCGGCACGGGGAATCCTTAGGCTGGCGATGGTGCCCCGCCCTGGTTCACTTTCGATCAAAAGCTGCCCACCATGGGCATTGGCCACGGCTTGCGCCAAGGTGAGGCCCAAGCCGACACCTTCGAATTGCCGGTTCAGATCATCGTCGATCTGAGAGAAAGGCTGTAGAGCCTTTTGGATGTCTTCTGCAGACATGCCCGATCCGGTGTCACGCACGCGGATCAGCAAGACATCATGGCCGCTTTCCCCGTTGATGGTAACAACAACTTCACCGCCCGTACGATTAAATCTAACCGCGTTGGAGACGAGTTCCTCAACCGCACGCTGGATAAGCGATCGGTCGGCAAAAATGGTAGTCCGTTCCATCGGTTCACGAACGGAGACCGTAATATCGTTCGCACTTGCTTGTGCCTGCGCGTCTCTAACGACGCTATCAACAATTGCACATGCGCCAATGTGTTGACGGTCTAAGCGTGTTTTTGCGGTCAATCGGCTGGCCGTGAGGATACGATTTATGGTTTCCAACAACGCATGGCCGCTGTCCGTTATATGATCGAGATACGCAGCTTTGTCCGGTGAAAGCTCGTCGGAAACATCAAGTTTAAGCGCTTCAGCAAATCCTATGACATGATTGAGCGGTGTGCGTAGTTCATGGTTCATTGTCGCGAGAAACCGCATACGTGCCCGATCGGCTGCTTCCGCCTTGATATGCAATTCGTTCACTTGGTTTTCGGTGTTGACCAACGTCTGTTCCAGGCGGTGCTGTTCTTCCTGGGACGCGCATTGTTCACGATAGGCTTCGATACCCTGCTTAATGGACTGTGCCAGCTCTTTAGTATCGCAAGGCTTCGTATGGAATCTAAAGACTTGTCCTTCGTTGACTGCCTTGACGGCTGTTTCCTGGTCGGAGTTTCCCGTCAGCATGATCCTTGTAGAAAGGGGCGCCACTTCGCAAACACGTGAGAGCAGTTCAACCCCATTCATCTCCGGCATGCGCATGTCGGTAACAATGACGGCAAATGGGCCATTCTGCTGGATCAATGCGAGAGCATCAGCACCCGATTCCGCGGTACTGAGATCAAAGTGACGATAGAGTTGCCGTTTCAAAGCAGAAAGGATCCGACGATCGTCATCAACGAGCAGAACTTTTTGTGTCGGACTGGGATTTGAGACTTGTTGCTTCATATATCTCTCTCTTCCGGTCTCACTTTGGGCAACTCGACCACAAATGAAGTCGCCATGCCCGGCTCATCAAAGAGATGGATATCGCCACCATGTCTCTGGACGACGACATCGTAAGCCAATGACAGACCCTGCCCTGTCCCTTTGCCAACCGGCTTCGTCGTGAAGAAAGGGTCAAAAATCCGCTCACGGATCTGCAGAGGAATGCCAATCCCATTGTCGCTGATCTTTATGCGAACATGATTGGTGGTCTGGCAGGTTTCCACCGATATGCGGCCATCGTCCCGGCCCGCATCTTCGATCGCATGGGCAGCATTGATGAGAATATTGAGAAGTACCTGCTGAATTGGCCCACCCAAACAAGGTACCTTTGGCAAGGACTGGTCGAGTCTCTTTGTGATTTCCGCCGCGTGCTTCAGCTTGTTTCGGCAAATGGTGATCGCATTTTCGACGGCGTAATTGAGATCCAAAGGAACGAATTCTTCCGCACCCGGATGGCTCACGTCTCGCATGGCCTGAATGATTTGCCGCACCTGCTGAACACCCTCCAGGGACTGAAGGGCTGCTTTGGGAATCTCGTCAATCAAGAAATTGAGATCTACCGATCGATTATAAGAGTCGATTTCCACCAGTAATTCCTGATAGACATCGTCGGCCTGTGCCCTATCTGCAAGGCCTTTGTAACGTAAGTAGGCTTGATGGATTTCACCAAGTGCATCCGCCATAAACTGGACATTGTCGCCAATATATTGGATGGGCGTGTTGATCTCGTGCGCAACTCCGCTGGCCAGCGTGCCAATCGCTTCGAGCTTCCGCGCTTCGTTGAGATAGTTCATCAGCTTCGTGCGCTGACGCTCTGCTTCTTTCTGCCAAGTCACGTCTCGGATGACGAGTGTAAACCCAGCACTTGGCCCCTCACCCTCTTGACGGCTTGTGGCACTTAGGCCGACCAGAATCTGATCCTTCGCATATGTAAGAGCGGTCAATTCATCTCGATAAACGTCGTGCACCGTTTCTGGTATCTTCTTCCGATCAAACTGAGGCAGCACTTGCTCTACGCGCTCACCAATAAGCGCTGAAGTGCTGTAACCCAAGACAGTTGTCACTGCCTGATTTGCTTGTTGAATAACGCCTGTCACATCACAACAAAGGATGGCGTCCGGAATTGAGTCGAGAACTGAAAGTACATCTCTCGACAGCGGGGCCTGCGTTTCTCTTCCCAGCTCGCGCTCCAGGCGTTTCTGCAGCGAAAGCTCTTGTCCGGCGTGATGTGCAGCGATTTTCATTATTGCCGTGAATAGGTGGTTTTGTCGGTGAGCTGAAGCAGGTCCGTAAGGTGTCGGGAACACGTCCCCCACAACGAAGCAGAATGTTAGGCCTGCACCGCTTAAATAATCGCTTAGCGGCAACAAACAGCGGGCAACCGCAGCGATCATCCTTAAGGAAAACCTTCCCACTTGCGCACGTTGGTTAAAAAGGGGTTTAACAGCGGCGAACGAGCAACATCGTCAACTCTACTCCATTAGTTGCACGACAATATTTGCAGATTGGAAAGTTTCTCAGGCCACATTGGGAGGAGCGTTCGTCACCCTAAATAGAGAGGATCCCAAGGTGTGTGCTGACACCACCGCCTCAGCGCCGATCGATCACGTTGCGCGCCTATTACAAGACTTTACGGCAATTGCAAATCCGGCGGCTTTTGCGATGGCGCAAGATCTTTCCGCCTGTGTCGATGAACTTATACATGTACTGGACATTGACACCCCCGAACACCTGCATCTGGCGGCCCGGCTATCGTCGCTGAGTTTGGTCGGATTGCCCGTAGAGAGCGTCGAGAAGCTCAACAATGGGCAACCTATCTCTCAAAGCGATTCAGACTACCTTCTTCACAGCGCAGCCATTGCCGCTGAAATGTTGGCACGATACCCAGCGTTTCAACATGTTGCACACATTATTCAGTATCAGAACAAGGGCTTCGACGGTTCTGGAACCCCTTGGGATACCGTCAAAGGTGAAGACTTGCCCTACGCATCGCGAATTCTCAAAATGGCAAACGCGTTGGTATGCCAACCAGGGCCGTTGGCCATTACACTCGATCGTTTTGAAGTCCTCGACCGAGACTATGTACAATATGACCCGACTTTGCTCAAAAAGCTCAAATCTTATACGCAACAAAAAGCAAAGGCTTCAAACGATCCGCCGCGTAATCACCAATTGGTAAAGATCTCAAATTTGAAATGTGGCGACGTCCTTCAGCAAGACCTCTTTGGTCCTGACGGCAAACTCTGGTTGGCTTGCGACACCGAGATTACCGAACCGATACGCAAACACGTTCAGACAAGGCGCCAAGAAAACCGCTACGACGACGATATTCCCGTGCTTCGCTTGAACGATGAAACGGTCGATAAAAACTCCGAAGATGCCGCTTAAGCGCGGCCGAAGACTTGTTTCAAGTGATCGTTGAGAAAAACCCCTTGGGGATCAAGCTCGTTTCTAACGTCCAAGAAATTGTCCCACTGCGGATAAAGAGGACGAAGTTCGGTGGACGTCAGCGTATGTAGCTTGCCCCAATGGGGACGGCCGTTTTGTTCCCAGTGAAGGGGTTCGATGGCATCGAAATAGGCCGTGTAATCCTGGTCATAAGTCCGATGTATCGCAATCGAACAACTGGCGCGTCCGTAGAACGGACTGAGCCAAATGTCGTCCTGTTGGATCCATCGAAACTCAATCGGGAAGAAGACGGCGATATTGCTTTCTTCAATCTTCTGGCGAATCTTTCGCAGGACGCCAAGCGCCTCGTCTTGCGGGAGATGATACTCCATCTCATTAAAGCGATCGTTCCGTTCACTAGGGAACAATTTCCAACTGTCTTCAACAACGACGTCTTCCTCAATACCACTTATAACGGTTTGCAGAAGGAACTGGCGCAATGCGGGAGACCATCCCAACCAATCATAGGCCGACTTGAGAGATGCAAATCCTTCATCATCGGCGATTGCCGGCGGTTTCAGATCGTCGGTGGTTTCGTCAAGTGATATGCCCATGCACATGCCGGAAAACGGGATATAGTAAAACTCAAAATGTCGATGAGTCTTCGCCAACTCGGGCGCCGCTTCTAACATTTCATCAAACGGTTGAAACCATGTCCTGCGCTTGAGACGAAACGGTTGCTGGTTCTGTAAACGTACCTTCGTAATAACACCCAAGGCGCCAAGCGACACGCGCGCAGCCTGGAAAATATCGCCGTTATTCTCGGCATCACAATCGATTAGTTCTCCAGACGCAGTCATAATCTGCAGTGCTGTGACAAGCGTGGACATTGAACCGTATTCGGGGCCCGTACCATGGGTTGCTGTCGATAAGGCGCCTGCGAGCGTCTGTTTGTTTATGTCTGGATAAATCTTGAATGCTTGGCCGCGTTGATCAAGTTCATCGCCAATGGCCCCAAGGCGTGTTCCACCCATGATTTCAGCTTCTAACGAATCTTCATCATGCGCGACAATCCCCGACAGCCGGTCTAGAGACAAAATGGTTCCGTCTGTTGGAACCAATGCCGAAAATGAATGGCCCGCCCCAACGGGCCGAAGCGGCCTCGGCGACGCGCGCAAGACATCCGCCAGTTCTTCCAGATTTTTCGGCGCCAGCCTGGCCGCGGGGACGCAACTCTGACCGCCCGACCAGTTCTTCCACTCGATCACTCTTTTGTTGTCTTGGGCCACTGCGGGCGTGCGCGGCAATCCGGCCGCTGCCGCCAAGAGCGCCAGCGCATGAACCAGTTTTCGCCGGTCGATATCTGAAAGCGCCATTGTGCCTACTCTCCTTCGCCCGCCATAAAACGAATCATGCTCTCGAAGTCTTCTTGCTGACACTCAAAACATTGTCCAAGAGGTGGCATCCCCTCAAAACCATTGAGGACGTTATCGAGCAAAACATCCATTTCCTTTTTCATGACAGGACGCCAAGCGGCCTTATCACCGGTAAGGGGCGCACCATTTTCCGGGTCTGTGTGACAAGTCTTGCAGCTCAATTCATAGAGTTCAGCTAAGCGCGCATCTTGCGGCACCATACTTTGCGCGTTGCGGATAATGTCATCGCGGTTCAGCGCTGCGCTTTCATCGTCACCGCAAGCAGCTAAAGCCGAGCAGGCAATGACGATCACAAACGCGGATCTCGTCCACAATCGAAGCGTAGCCACAGTCAACCCATTCTCTCCCCTATGCGCTGCGCATAGTGAGATGTTTGCTTCATCGAAGCAACCGTCCTTCAAATTTGGCAAAAAAGTCTGTTAGGGGGTTTCTTCAGCGCTTGGCTGGGCATCCTGCAATGCAGGGCTTATCGGACCACCGCCCCCTGAATCACCTACCAGGTCTTCGACTTGTTCGGGCAGGCTTTGGGGCTCTTGTTCGACGGCCGGAGGTGCATCTGCCCTTTCCAAGGCAGCGCCCATGAGACCCGCCGAAAGGACGGCGGCCAACACCAGGATCGCCCGTGCGGTCGTGATGTCATCTGCAGTCATAATCCACAGAACGCCCGCAACAACGACCATCAATATGATCATTACACTGCTGAAATCGAAATATGCGCCGCCATATCCGATAAGAAATATGCCGATTAAGGGAATCCAGCCGGATAGTTTAGACTCTGACAATGCGCCTTACCTAGTTTCTTGCGAGCGTTTTCACTCAAGTCACCAGCGTTTATTCAAGCGCAAAAAAATTAATGGTCCGCGAATTTGTGATTACCAATGGATTAACAAAAGTGGCTGCGCCTCAAACCACTTCCAAACGATAGACGCGCGCTGCGGTCCCACGAAATAATTGGTCCTTCTCGTCTTCATTGTAGTTCTTCGCCATTTTCTTGAAAGCATTCCAAAGAACCGGATAGGAAATCGATTGCTTGTCGACGGGGAAATTGCTTTCAAACATACAGCGGTCCGGACCAAACTGATCGATGGTGAAATGATAAAAGTCTTGATGAGCAGCGACCAGTTCATCAGATGTGGCCGGTTTCGCATTCTTGTGAAAGCCAAAACCGTTTATCGGCATAGCAAGACCGCCAATTTTGCAGACCACATTCGGACAAGTCGCAAGATCAGCCACATCCCTTTTCCATTGAGCCTTGATTTCACTCCGCCGACCTTCGTAGGGCCCAATACCAAGCGGACCACCAAAATGGTCATGAATGATTGTGATGCCGGGATAAGCCCGCGCTAGGTCGGTGAGTTCGTGAATCTGAGTATGATACTGCCAGGCATCACACGTCATGCCGAATTTCTCAAGCTGCGCAAAGCCGGCCCGAAATGCAGGATCTGCGTAGAGATGCTCCTGGGGATTGGTATGTGAATTACGTACCGCCTGGCTGGCATCCCATCCCGCCGCATGGCGGATGCCGCGGAAGAGTCCTTTGCCTGCCTCTTCATGCGCTGCCAACACTTCGGCCACCGCCTCGCCAAGCATGAAGTCTGCAAAGCCAACGATCGCCGCAATTTGCGCGTGCCCAGGACCGCCTTTCTTTGAGTCCTGCGCAACACCCAAAACAAAATCGGTCTCGCCCACGGGCCGCATCGCTTTCGGGCCATCACTCCGATATTCAGCGGCGCATTCAACAAAGACTGTTTGCTCAATATTGTGACCGCTGCCCGTGTCCGCCCACAAATCCTCTAACAGGTAGGGCGTTTCGCGATGACGCCAAAGATGATGATGAGGATCGACAATGGGCCGACTTGGCTCGATGATGTCTTCCTGTATTTGGTCGAGCCATTCCTTTTGCGTTTGCGCGTTCATTCCTGACCTCATCTGACATGTTGCTGACGGTTACCGTCAGTCATTGCCTAAATCGCGTCAAGCAACATTACTGAACTGACTTATTTCAACAGGCGCCGCATCTGTTGCAATTCAGGCGTGAACATATCGCGGTTTCTGACTTTTTTGTTCAATCGCCCCTGGCGCTGCACACAATTCCAAACAACAATGGATCGAAAGAAATCATACAAAGGCAGACCTATGGCCGAGGCAAATACAAACAGACAATGGTTGATCAATGGCAATCCGCGCGGGCGGGCGCTGGAGCTTTCTGATTTCGAGCTCAGCAGCACCGAACTTGCACCGCTCAATGATGGTCAGGTAAGGGTCGCCGTCGAGTTTCTGAGCTTCGACCCTTCGCAAAAAGGGCAGATGGAGAACATCACCGGCTATACCAGTGGTGCTGAGGTTGGCAAAGTTATGTCGGCATACGGAACAGGCGAGGTGATCGAAACGCGTCACGCAAAGTTCGCAGTCGGCGACAAAGTGATGGGCTCTGTTGGTTGGCAAGACTATGCCGCGATGGACGGAAGCGCGCTGGAGAAGCTGCCAAATGATGATCTTCTTTCAGCACAGCTAGGGCCCCTAGGACCAACAGGATTGACTGCCTATTTCGGGTTGCTCCGCATCGGCAGACCAGAGCCGGGAGACACGGTCGTCGTTTCGGGTGCGGCCGGTGCCGTCGGCTCGATCACGGGTCAGATTGCAAAAATCTGCGGCTGCCGTGTCATCGGAATAGCAGGTGGTCCCGAGAAGTGCGCGTGGCTCGTCGATGAAGTTGGCTACGATGCGGCCATCGATTACAAGAATGATAAAATCAAGCAACGGCTGACAGAACTTTGCCCCAAAGGCATAAACGTGTTTTTTGACAATGTAGGAGGCACCGCCTTGAACGATGCACTCGCGCGCATTGCGCCCTTCGCGCGCGTTGTCATATGCGGGGGGATATCTCGCTACGAACAATCGACTTTACCAGCGGGTCCTGCCAACTACTTCAACATCGTCTTCAGGCAGGCCACCATGGAGGGTTTCTTGCTGAGCGGCTATGAGAAAGAGTATCCCGTGGCCCGCGCGCGCATTACCGAGTGGATCCGGTCCGGACAGATCAAATACAAAGAAGACATGCAAGAAGGGTTTGAGAATATTCCCGCGACCCTATTGCGGCTATTCTCGGGTCAAAATTTTGGCAAACAACTTCTAAGGCTCTCACGCTAACCGCAGCGGATCTTGGAACTCACTCAAAACCACTTACCTAAAAGAGCGGCAACATCAGCTGTTCGTAGCTGCTGCAATGGCTTGAGAAATTCCGATCAGAATTCAAGACCCAGCCAATCAACGGCTACAGTACAGACAAAGCAAACAGGAAATCTATTGTGACAGTTCTCTTCTCACCCTTCGCAGAGAAACGTGGCGCAGAAGCCGCCATAACGGATGAGTTCGGCTCGACCAACTGGTCCGACTTTGACCGGCGCGTAAACCGACTGATCAACGCGCTACGCGACTCAGGTCTGAAGGCTAGAGATACGTTCGCCATTCTGTCCGGCAATCGCCGTGAGTATTTTGAAGCCATTGCTGCGGCAACCCATGGCGGCTGGCGGTTTGTACCCATCAATTGGCATTGGGTCGGCGAAGAAATTGCCTATGTGCTCGCCAATTCAGATTCGAAAGCACTGATAACCGAGCAGCGATTTATCGACCACGCACGTGAAGCCGTGCAATCGCCAGATGTCCCGGAACTTAACTTGAAAATGGTGGTCGACGGATCGTCCGATGATCTGTTTCAGTCCTATGAAGACGTGTTGAGTGCGGCTTCCGACACTGAACCGGCAGATCAGAAGATGGGCGGCCCGATGTTCTATACATCAGGAACGACGGGGCGGCCGAAAGGCGTGGTCAGCAGCACCTCGACCGCCGATGCGCCGGTCGAAGTTATGCAATTGGTTGGTGCCGGCATTTCGGACAGCATGTCATTGCCGAAAGAGGGCATCACCCTGCTCGAAGGGCCTGTCTATCACTCCGCGCAATGGGCCTTCTCATTTTTGCCGATGATCGCGGGATCTTCCGTTGTCATGCGTCACAAGTTCGATGCGGCTGAAACGCTTGAGCTCATCGACCGGCATAAGATTACAAACATCCATCTGGTCCCAACGCAGTTTGTTCGTTTGCTACGTCTCGATGAAAAAACCAAGGCGGGTTTCGATGGGTCAAGCTTGGGCGTCGTCTGGCACGGTGCTGCACCCTGCTCGCCGAAAGTGAAGCGCGAGATGATCGACTGGTGGGGCCCGAAGATCAACGAGTATTACGGATCGACGGAAGGCTCTATTATTTCAGCAGTCACGGCTGAAGAATGGCTGGCAAAGCCTGGCAGCCTTGGCAAACCTTTGCCGATGGTCGAAGTCATGGTCGTCAAAGAAGATGGCAGCCGAGCCGGGCCGAACGAGGAAGGTACGCTCTACTTCAAGAACCAGATGGGTTCAGACTTCGAGTATCACAAAGACCCCGAGAAAACGGCCGCCGCACATTTGGAGCCCGGCGTGTTTACAGTTGGCGACATCGGCTATCTCGACGACGAAGGATCGTTGTTTATGAGCGACCGAAAAATCGACATGATCATTTCCGGCGGCGTGAACATCTATCCGAAAGAAATTGAAGGTGTGCTCGTTACACATCCCGCCGTCGCCGACGCCGCTGTGTTCGGCATTCCGAATGAAGAATTCGGTGAAGAAGTCAAAGGTGCTGTCGAACTCATTGACGGTTTTTCGCCAAGCGACGCATTGGCGGAAGAATTGGTTGCGCATTGCCGCGAGCATCTCGCGGGATATAAGGCGCCCAAGAGCATCGATTTTGAAGATGCGCTTCCGCGCCACCCAACGGGCAAACTGTACAAGCGCCTGCTGCGTGATCGCTATTGGGAAGGGGCCGGTCGAAAGATCTAGAGCGCGATCAGGTTTAGTGGAATCCGGTTAACCGTCCGATCGCGCGACCAACCGTGAATCTATAGCATGATCATGTTTCCGTGAAACATGATCATGCTTTAGCGCATTTCCGCATTGCTCCGAATTGCGTTGACCCTTCATCAAATCAATTCACGTCCAGACTTCGTCGTAGCGAGCGGACATAGATCGGGCCCTCAAATCTACAGGATCTCGGGCATTGGGATATCTTGACTGAACTCAGTCACGGCAGATTTTGGCGGCAAAGCCTCCTGCGCACCAATTCCTTGACTCGCCAAGGCACCTGCCGCCGACGCGAATTTCAACGCTTGCGCTGGTGCCTCGCCTTCACTCAAGGCGGCGGTCAAAACGCCGCAAAACGCATCTCCTGCGCCTGTTGAATCTACCGGATCTAAGCGCTTTGTCGGAACCAACATATGTGCACCTTCGACCACCCCGTAAGCGCCTTTGTCACCGAGAGTCACGACGACATTTGAAGGAACGTGATCCGCAAGAACGTGCGCGGCTTCTTCGTCGGGCACATCCGAAATGCCGAATGCCGCTAACGTATCGCGGGCTTCAACCTCATTGAAAATGGCCCAATCTACAAACTTAAATAGGTCAATCCAATCTGCGTAAGCTGGCGCAAAATTCATAACGGTGGTGACATTGGCATCGTGCGCAATTTGGAGGCCTGCTTGCACGGCATCTCTCGCAACCTCGCTTTGGCAGAGCAGCATACGTGCTTGCCCAATTGTTCTCTTTGCGGCATCCGTCAATGCAAGATCGTTGAGGACCCCCGCTGCAACAAGAATTTGCGTTTCTCCGCCCACGGATGACTGTAAGAGGGCCACGGCCGTTGACCCTGTGATCGTGTCTAAATGAGTCAGATCAATTGTTGAATTCGCGAGCTGTTCTTGCGCTGCGATGGCAAAGACATCGTCACCCACACAGGAAATGAAGGAGACTTGGGCATCAAATCTCGAAGCTGCAAGTGCTTGATTGGCGCCCTTTCCGCCCGGATGAAGGGACGCTTTTTCTGCAACGACGGTTTCATTCGGGCGCGGCAAATGATCCGCAACCGACAGAATGTCGAGAACCGTTGAACCAAGAACGACGACACTCATAGATCTTCTTTCCCTCCGAAATAACCGGGCACTTTCGCGGAAGCAGTTTGATCCGATTCAATCGCTCGATCTATAGGCACCGCCAAAGTTTTGAGGCGACAATCGTCATCGGATCACACAATTCTGGTGTCCATCTCGCAAGCCGGCTGCCAAACAGGAAAACCAGCACCCACGCTTAGGTCATGGTTAACGAAATCTGACGATCATGGCTCATGCTTCGGTCACTTGCCCTTTTCCTCCCCGTGTTGATGCCCTCGTGGCGTTTCTTTGCGATGGTGGCACCCTCCCCCCGCGTTGAGTTCACGCTGCTGCGCGAACCTCACGCCGCACCGGACGTTTGGCAGGAGTTTCGCCCGCGTCCCGCCAAGGTGCCGATGCGAGCCATGCTAGGACGCATGATATGTAATGCCCATTGGAACGAAACGCTCTTCATCACATCCTGTGCTGAGCGCTACTTAGGCGAAGGAACCCAAAAGTGTTTCGATCACATCCTTGCCTACCTGATCTCGGATTTACAGGGCAAAGAGCCCGCGAAAGCCCACAATGCGCAGCATGTCCAAGTGCGCTTCATCGTGGTTACGCGCGATGAAGATCGGATCGTTCGCGAGGAAGTCTATCGCTCGCCAGTCTATCCTCTTGAAACTGTCTCTTCAGCAAAATGACGTTCGAATTCGCTCTCCGTCTGACCGAGATACTCATTGGCTTTGCTCTTCTTCAGCAAAGCGTCGAACATCTAGCCTCTGGCGGACATAATCGGCCACTCTTCGCTGCACGCGCCCTTGCATGCCTGTTGTTGATGGTCGGTATCATTCCGGCTTTGGCCAGCTTTGCCCTTCTCGGACTCGGCATCATTCTACTTAGCCAATTTGACGGCCCCTACAATGGGGGAAGCGATCGGATGAGCCTGCTCGTCTTATTCTGCCTCAGCCTTGTCCATGTTCTCCCTGATCCCTACTGGCAGCAGGTTGCTTTTGGATATCTTGCCATACAATTGGTGCTGTCTTATGTGCTTTCCGGCGCCGTGAAAATCGTCAATCCCCACTGGCGCAATGGCGTGGCATTGCGGGATGTGTTTCTGTTTTCCGCCTATCCCATCAGCGAAGACTTACGCAAATGGGCTGACTGGCCGCGGCTCCTCTTCTTCATGTCCTGGTGCGTCATCCTGTTTGAGATCTTCTTTCCAATCGCCCTGATGACCCAATCCATGCTCATCGGGGGCCTTACCATTGCTGCGCTCTTTCACCTGGCGAACGCCCAGCTTTTTGGCCTCAATCGATTTTTCTGGGCTTGGCTTGCAGCCTATCCTTCGATCTTCTGGCTGCAACAAAAGTTAGAAACCGCTGACGCTCTCCTGATTTCGGCGGTGTCCAAGGGCATCATCATGTATCTTTGAATTGTGGAAGTCCCCCTATAAACGACGGGGATTTGCCGAATGTTGTGCAACCAAGAAGGTTGGCGTTCAACCATTGGGCAATGAAATCCCGACTCACTGAACCTGATTGCGCAAAGCGACGACCAAAATGGGAATGATTGCATCCAAGTTTTCCCGCAAAGAAACGCATTGACGAGGGCATTCGGATTTTGTGGCTACCCTTAATGCTTATCAACTCACCCTATCGAAACGTCCAAGAGCCGGACTGTCGAAGAATCCCTGCCCTTCCGGTTCGGCATGAACTCTCACACGGGCATCGGATGGTGACGATTCACCCAACACACCATATTCATCTGTTTGCGAGGCGCAAAAAACATCTCCACCTTTTGGTTCAACACGACCATTAAAAATGTCGACATCCGAGAATTCGAGAAAAAGGCCATCGCCGTCACGGCTTATGGTTACAGCGCCGCTATGGCGCGAATGGTATTCACCGCAGCACGCATCAAGATCCACTGAAGGTGCACCGCCGATCGCAAAGTCCTTGTTAAGCGCATCTGCAGCCGCGGCCTGCTGCGCCTGGTTCAGATCTAGAAACTCAGTATAGCGATCTTTTTTTGGCAGGTCGGCCAACCGATCGAATAGTTCATAGGCAATCGCACGTACCGCAACGCTTGCCCTGCAATTGATCAGAACCGAGACACCAACTGAGCGCTCGGGACAAATCATGGCAAATGTCGAAGCGCCGAGCTCTCCGCCTTCATGTGCCAGAATCTGCAGCCCGTCGATGTTTCCACGCATCCAGCCCATGCAGTATCCTTCGATGGGATTGGAACCAGAGGGAGACGTTTGCATCTGAACCTGATGAAGGGATTCAAGCGTGCCGTTTTCAATGGCCGGAACACCACGGCGCGCGTCAAGACGGAGATGCCGCTCCATCCAGATCAGCATTTCTGCCGCACTGACATACTGGCAGCTCTCACCTTCTCGTCCACCGCACCTATTCTCTGGTATTGGCCGAGGTTCTCCGTTTGTCCCCCCATGAGGCGCTGCCACGCCTTCTTTAAAACTAAATGGCATTTCTTCAACGAAACACCTCTCGAGTCCTATTGGCTCAAACAACCGCTGACGAATGAATTCCGTGAACGGCATTCCTGAGACGCGCGTAATGATCTCTGCAACAGCCGAGTAAGATAAGTTGCTGTACACAAACTGAGTCCGCGGCGGGGCAACTCTTGGCAGATATCGCAGTTTTCTCAGCACGTCACCGTGCGGCGTTGTGCGTGAGCGTCCCCAATGGCAGGCGCCGAGAGGCTGAAGTCCCAGTCGCATACCAAGCAGATCGCGAATTGTGGCGGCCGATGTGTATGCGTGCGTATCGAGAGTAAATTCCGGAAGGTAATTGACAACCGGGTCGTCGAAATTGACGCGGCCATCCTGAACTAAGATGCCGAACGCAGCAGCCGTAAATGCCTTCGAACAGGAAGCGAGCGAAAAGAGCGTATTCTCCCCGATGTCCGGCCCCGTCGAGACGTTCTCTGAGCCATACGTCAAAATCATTCGTTGATGCCCGCCTACAAGCGCTGCCGCGACACCAGGCAAGCGAGCATCCAAAGCCCGGCGTTCAATAGTTGCATTAAGTTCATCAGCAATACTGCTCATGCAACGTTACTCCTTTCCGCGCGCTCGGCCCGGCGTTCAATCCGTTTACGGATAATATTTTGTTTGTGTTCATTTAAGGGGTATTTGAGGATCAAGAACCCCGTAATCATTCCCATGACCGCAGGGCCGATCGCGATGATGGCAAGAAGACCCCAAACTGCTGTCGCATCGTTTTCCGCCCCTGGCGAAAAGCCCAAAAGCCCGACAATCGCCAGCCCCAACCCGGATCCCAATCCCGTTGTTGCCTTTGACAAGAAGGTCAGAAACGCAAAGTAATTGCCTGCCCTGTTCACACCCGTTTTGAGCGTGTCATAGTCGATAATGTCGGCGAGAATTGCCTGCGGCGAAACCGCATGAGTGGCGTTGAAGAATCCGGCAACCAGCGAGATGATCACCATAGGAATGAGTGACGCTTCTCCCACCGGCAGAATAATCAGCACCGGCGCAAACAAGGCCATAACAAAACTGGAATATGCCCAAGGTAAATGCTTGCCGAACCGCTTAACCGCGCGGAGCCAAATTGGAATCGAGACGATATAAGTACCCATCTGGGCTACGCCGAACAGCGAGATGTACTCTCCGAGCTCAAGATATGAACTGATGTAAATGAACTGGAGCGAGATGAAGGCACCTTGCGAAAGGCCGCTGGACAAGGTCGCACCAATAAACAACCACATAACGCGATTGCGCCGCAGAGAGTCTACCAAACCTTTTAGCGATGGACGTTCGATCGCGACTGAACGGCCCTTGGGAACAACGTAAACCGCGACGCCCACGCTCAAAGGCATGATAACCGCGATCAAACAGGCGAGATACCAGAGAACTTCAAACGTAAATTCGGTACTTCCCGTCCAGTAATGCAAGAGGACCGGCGAAGAAACAAAAAGCAGCCCGCCTGCGCCGCCAAAGAAATTGCGCCACGCAAACAAGGATGCTCGTCCATGATAGTCCCCGGACAGCTCGACAGCCCATGCATTGTACGGGATCATCAAACAAGTCCAGCCAACAAACAAAGACATGCACCAGAATAAGAAGTAACTACCCCCCGCATTTGATGACGGTGCGAAAAAGAAAAGTACAGAGAGAGCCGAAAGGATCGCACCCACTGCAATCCAAGGTTTGCGAGGGCCATAACGCGACCGCGTAATGTCTGAAAAATAACCGACAACAGGGTCGGAAACGGCGTCAAACAGGCGCGCGAAGACGAATACAAACCCGATCGTTTCCAGACTGACTTTTGTGTTTGCCGCGTAGAGGGCAGGCAGAATCCCGAATATGGGACCAAGCATCATTTGCTCGGCAAATGTAGGCGCCGAATAAGCGGCAAGCGTCTTTTTGGACAGTCCTGAAGATGTCATCGAGCGACCGGCTTGAATCCTTCGGAAGCTGTTGCGGACGAATGGGCATCACTGAACTCGCTGTCAGAGATACCCTGTGTCAGTAAGCGGGGCCGTTGCACCAAGGTCATAGGCCCCGCGTCTTTCTTGTAGCTTCCACCAGCCCCTAGAACTGGCCGCTTAACGTCAGCCCAACCGTGCGAGGTTGATTTCGGTGAAAGAAGCCGAAATTGTTGTCACCAAGATCGGCTCCTTCATTCCAAACATTCGAGACATAGACGAGACCTGACCAATTCTCGTTCTCGACACCGAAACGCACGTTACCGATATGATACCCGTCCTGCAAAGACTGTTTGGGCGAGAGCACTGCGCCAAACTGACTTGGCGGAAAGCGTTCGATGGAACTGAACGAATCGCCTTGTCCGCGTACATCGAAACGAACGACGCCATCCAAACCCATATTCGGCAACGGATGGGTGTAGGCAAACGAGGCGCCGTAGGACCAGTGCGGTACATTCGGCAAACGTGCGCCCGAAGGAATTGGATCGATGCCGGTAAGCGCACCCAAAGCAGCCGGGAAATCGGAATCCGTCTCGGCTTCTGTCAGATTCCCTCCAAGTGTGAAGCTAAGCCGATCCGTTATTTGCCCCGCAATCTCAGCTTCCAGTCCCATGACATGTGCTTCGCCGCCGTTCTTCGTGAATCCTAAGAAACCGTCGAACTCTTGTATCTGCAAGTCCTTCCAATCCACGTAATACGCGGCGGTAGAGAAGCTGACCCTGTCTTCCAACAGACTGAATTTGGCGCCAATCTCATAGTTCTTTGTCGTATCGGGATCGTACTCCGGTTCGAAGGTCGGCGATCCGGTATCGATGCCATTCGCACCACCAGAACGGAAACCTTCGGAGTAACTTGCATAGTAGTGCTGTGTGTCCGTCGGCTTCCAAGACAGCACCCCTTTGAAAACGGAGTCGTTGGAAGTCGTTTCGAAGAACGGGGTCGCCTGTTCAAAAATCGGATTTGGAAAGTTTGCCGCGAATATAAACAGCCCGCTCTGCGTTCCCGCCCGATACTCGTACTTCTCTCGAAAGGTTCGGAACCCGAATGTGGCCTCAACCGTATCTATGATGTCGAAAGAAGCCTCACCGAAGACCGCCCACTGATTGGAGTCAACGCCACCTTGATCACTCAGGACCCCTCCTGGAAAATCATCTCCCGCCGCGAACCCGGCTCCCAAGAAAGCGTTGTTGGCAAACGTCAGACCTGGCGTCGTCGCTCGCCCACTTGAGGTATCTTGGCTTGTGTTGCGGTAAAATCCACCAAGTATCCAGCGAAACCTCTGATCATCCTGTGAAACAAGGCGAACTTCCTGCGTGAATACTTCTTCGTCGCTCACTTCACTGAAAACAGAGGTTTGCAGAAAGTTTGCGTTGGGATCAGGTGTCGAACACAAAGTGGCCAAGTTACCCAGAACGCAATTGCGAACCGCGAAGCTGTTAATGTTGAGAACTGATATATCCGCTTCGGCTTGTCCAATCACGCGCTCACGATGAACAAATCCGGTGACCGACTGCAAACTGGCGAAACCCAGATCCCAGTCAATATCGAGATTATAGATCTCGTAATCGTCTTCCGAAGGGCTGTCCGCTGACTTGTTTGTCTTATCGCTACTGTCGAAGAGCGTTTCATTCTTCGAATCCACGTCCAACCTATTGACTTGCGCTCGTAGTACGGCACTGAAATCCTCAGTTGGACTGAACGCAAGTGCGGCTCTTCCGGACCAGACTTCGTTGCTGTTCACGTCCTCATCACCCGTACGTACATTGTCAATCCAACCATCTGACTGGCGGTGAGATCCGACAACACGCAAGGCCAGTATGTCTTCGGCCAAGGGGATATTCACCATAAGGTCTTCGCGATGCTCAATGCCCCCATCGCTAATGGTTCCGACGCTCGCCCGTCCGCTTACCTCGAATTGCGTTGGATCAGGTCTATTCGTGAAGATGCGGATAGCACCCCCCATTGAGTTTTCGCCAAAAAGCGTACTTTGCGGGCCACGCAAAACTTCAACACGATCTATGTCATAGAGTTGGAAATCGACCTGCGCGCTTGCCAGCGAAGACGTGACAGGCACATCGTCAACATAGACACTAATTGTCGAAGCGGTTCGCCGCGAGGGATCTGATGACACACCACGTATGCTGACGCGTGTTTGGCCCGGCGCAAACTCGACAAAATCGAGACTAGGCACAAGACCTGCGTAGTCGGAGAAACTATTAAAGCCATTGTCTTCTAAGTAGTCCCCGCCAAACGCGGTGACCCCCGATGGAACGTCAATAACAGTCGTCTCGCGACGCGTTGCCGTCACAATAATTTCGTCTATAGAAGCATCGGCAGGCATCGCCCAAACCAACGGCAGGGCCGAACTCCCCATCAACACACTCACAATGGCTTTTCTCAAAAGACTGTGCCTGACGCGATTGCGTCCATAGCCTTCGCCCATCTTTTTTCTCCCCTTCTTCCCTCCGCTCGCGGATTGGATTTATCCAGTTCAAAGCTAGTTAGCCGTGCCCTTCTCAAGGGATACGGCACCTCGATGCCGGTTTACTTCCGACCGGTGCAGCCAAAAAAAGCGTCTGCATCACCTCCGTCGGCTCACGACCTCTTTCGAGTTCTCTCCTTATCGGAGCATCTGCATCGAAGTTCATAACAAACGTTTGGTATTGTCAACCAGCTAGGCGTGGGATAGTGTGGGAGTGTCATAATTTTGGCACAGTCACGTAGGTCGCCTTGGAGCCCGCTTCCCAGACGCGCGCGTGCTTGGTTGGCGCACATTGGTTCGCCGTCGCCATCCATTCAGTCTGGGAATTGATCATGCTGCTTGGCGATGATTTCGCTGGTTCGGCCACAAAGGCCGGTTTTGACGCGGAGCGGCTACGCCGCCTTCATCGCTTTCTAATCGATTGCACGGACACCCTTGGTTGCGCGGGCGTCAGCGCCCTTATCGAATGTTCAGACCACCTTGCCTATCGATCCGTGATGGGCATGAGCAGCCTTGAGCTGAAAAGGCCGATGGCGGAAGACACGCTTTTTCGCATCTATTCGATGTCGAAGCCGATAACTTCGGTTGCGGCGCTTGCCTTGTTTGAAGAAGGCAAATTTCACCTAACGGATCCAGTGCGCTCGTTTCTGCCGGAGATCGGCGCGATGCAGGTGTATCAAGGTGAAAGCGACGGACAAATTCATCTGGCGCCGCAATCACCCGACATGACGATCGCTGATTTGTTGGGCCACACCAGCGGTCTGATCTACGGTTCGGACGAGGACAATCCAGTGGACCGTATGTGGGCGGACGCCCGTCTATTCCGCCGTGACGGCGTTCTCGCCGACGTTTTGACTCGCCTCGCAGAATTACCTTTGAGATTTCAGCCCGGCACTCAATTCGAGTACAGCATATCGCATGATGTTCTGGGCGCGCTTTTGGAAAGGGTCGAAAACAAACCTCTTAGTCAGATCTTGAGCGAGCGCATTTTCGATCCACTCGGCATGACAAGCACCGGATTCGAAGTTCCCTTGGAGAAGCTCGACAAGCTGTCGACCCTGTACGGGCCGAAGGGTGACCGCACATTGCAAGTGCTCGATCCGCCAGATGCCGGAAGCCGGTGGGCGGCACCGGTTTCCCTCCTTGCCGGCGGTGAAGGCCTCGTCTCCAGTATGAACGACCTTCATCGTTTCGTATCGATGCTTTATGGCCGAGGGACTTTTAGTGGCACAAAAATCATCTCCCGAAAATCGGCCGAGCTGATGACCGCCAATAGGCTGGACAAGGCGCAACGCGCGGCCCTCTGGATGGCGGGCTACGGGTTCGGACTGGGTGTCGGCGTTCTGCTCGATCCGGCGGCCAACGCTAATCTCGGCTCTCCGGGCGAGTTCACATGGGCCGGTTCCGCGTCGACATTCTTTTGGGTGGATCCCAAGGAAGAGCTCTTCGCCATACTTCTTATGCAACAAGAGCCGAGCGGCAGCCATACCATGGCTCGTTCCTTCAAAGCGCTCATGTACCAGGCACTGATTTAGAGCGCGCAATGAAAATGGCCAAACATTCACTCATTCCCCGAACCGCCTTTTTCGCGTCAGCGGGGCGATCTGAGCCCGTAATCAGTCCGGATGGAAACCACGTGGTTTTCATAGCGGAACATAAGGGCGCTCAGAACATTTGGATGGCCGCGTCGCGCAATTGTGCTGACGCCCATCCCCTTACCGCGGAAACCGTCAGCAGCATCCGGCAAGTTTGGTGGGCCGCGGATGGCGAACGGTTGATCGTCTTAAAGGATCCGACGGGCTCCGAGCAGACCGGCGTTTTCTCCTACGCCATTCATTCGGACCATTGGGTTTGTCTATCTCCACCAGGCGATGGGGAATGCCGGCCGGTAGTGGTCCGCTCAGAGATTGAAGACGAAATCCTGGTTGAATCGAATGACCGTGACCCCGCCTATTTTGATGTGTGGCGCGTGAACATAAGGACCGGAGAAAAACAAAGAATTGTCACGAATGACAGGTTCACATGGTTTCATGCAGACCGGTTCCTGCGGCCCCGGCTAGCCGAAGAACGATGCGAAAATGGTTTTGTCATCTTTCATACGGCAGAGGAAAACAGCAACTGGCGGCCCCTCATTCACGTTCCGCCGGAAGATGAAATGCAGACGCGGCCCTTCCGGATCTATGAACTGTTGGATCCCTTCGATGAAACGGCTGCGCGGATCTACGCCATGGACAGCAGAGACCGCAACACGGCAGCGCTCGTTACCTGGGATTTGGAGACGGGAGCGGTTCAACGACTTGCGGAAGACGCTCAAGCCGATGTGACAGGCCTTGTGATCGACGCAGCCGCGCACACGCCAATCGCCTGGTCATCGTCTTACGAAAAGCCGGAATTGCGCGCCATCGGCGCCGGCCCGCCGGCCGATCTGAACGCTGTCGACGAAGAACTTAAAATGCCGTTTTCGATCTTAGATCAATCAGTAGACGGACAGGTTTGGATTGTTGCCGCCGAAGCCTCAGAACGGCCACGCACATTTTTCTGCTACGACCGGTCCACACGGCAAACATGGCCTCTCTATGACGCGCGCCCCGCACTTGCCGACGCCGAACTGTACCCCATGCAGCCGCACGTGATCGAGTCACGCGATGGATTGAAACTCGTAAGCTATCTCACAATGCCGAAAGACCGGTCGCCCAGCCATGCAATGGTTGTCCTTGTTCATGGCGGTCCCTGGATTCGCGACGATTGGGGTTTCGACTTGTGGACGCAGTTTCTGGCAAATAGGGGATACGCCGTTCTCACTGTAAACTATCGCGGGTCCCGCGGTTTCGGCAAAGCATTCCTCAATGCCGGTGACAAGGAATGGGGCGGCAAAATGTTCGATGATGTCGTCGATGGTGTGCAATGGGCGATCGACAAACGCATCGCCGAACCGGGCAAAATCGGCCTGATGGGCGCAAGCTTCGGCGGCTACGCGACCTTGGTGGGCATGACGCGCGAACCGGACCTGTTCGCATGCGGTATTGATGTCTTCGGCGTCTCAAACCTGATCAGTTTTCTGGCGACGGTTCCGAAACATTGGAAGGTGCTTCGGGAAATGTGGGAACGCCGGCTCGGGGATCCCAACAATCCCGTTGACAGAAAAATGTTGGAGGCAAGGTCGCCTATCAACTTCATCGATCGTCTTCGCCATCCCGTTTTAATCGCGCAAGGCGCGACAGACCCGAGAGTCGTGAAGGCGGAATCTGAAAACATGGCCCAAGCAATCGAGCGGTCCGGCGGAGACGTTGCCTATCTTCTTTACCCAGACGAAGGGCACAGCTTTTATCAGATCGACAACGAACTCTCCTTCTTTGCCTGCGCGGAAGCTTTTCTATCAAAGCATCTCGGCGGACAGAGAGAAGCATTCGGCGATGAACTGTCGCGCTCCAGCTTAACGGTGCCCATGGGGGCCTCACTGATTCCTGGACTTGCGGAAGCGCTGGAATCACCCGTTTCGAACACGGAGAACTCATGACCTGCAGCGATGATCAAACACCGCAAGCCACCGACACGGCGAGCGCTGCCCAACACGCACCGCCGATGTCCGGAATACGCGTTCTCGATCTTGGATCATTTATCGCGGCACCCTTCGCGGCTGCTATCTTCGGTGAGTTTGGGGCGGAAGTGATTAAGGTCGAAGCGCCCAAGGCGGGAGATCCTCTGCGGCGCTTCGGAACACCAACTGAACGCGGGGACACGCTTTGCTGGCTCTCGGAAGCGAGAAACAAAAAATCGCTAACGCTTGATCTGCGCACGCGGGAGGGGCGCGAGATTCTGCTTGGCCTGGCACGTCAGAGCGATGTGCTTTGCGAAAATTTCCGGCCTGGAACGCTTGAGAAATGGGGATTGGGACCGAAAGATCTTTTGCACACCAATCCCAACATCGTCATTCTGCGCATATCCGGGTACGGACAGACCGGACCGCGCAAGGACTTACCGGGATTTGCCCGCATTGCACACGCCTATGCCGGCTTGGCACACTTAACCGGCATGCCGGATGGCCCTCCCCTGACACCTGGATCGACATCTCTCGCGGATTACATGTCGGGCCTCTATGGTGCCATTGGCGTATTGATGGCTTTGCGCGTACGGGAACAGGTCGGGGGTCAGGTGATCGATCTGGCTCTTTATGAGCCGATCCTCCGGGCCCTTGATGACATCGCGGCGACCTATGTGAAAGATGGTACCATCCGCGGACGGTTGGGCGCAGGCACATCCAATGCCTGCCCCCACGGGCATTTTCAGACCGCGGACGGCAAATGGATCGCCGTCGCATGCTCCAACGACAAGGTCTTCGCACGCTTCACCAAAGCCATGGGCCGGCCCGACCTGCTTACCAGCCATAGTCATGTCGCAGAACGCCTCGCCGACTCCGAACATATTGATGGAATCGTTGCCCAATGGTTCTCGGCGCGAAGCGTGGCGGAAGCATTAAGCGACTGCGAAGAGGCAGACGTTCCTTGCGCGCCGGTCAACACAATTGCCGACATACTTGCCGATCCTCACATTGCGGCACGGCGCAACTTAACCCGCATGGAGGCCGCGTCTGTCGGCACGTGCATGGTGCCCAACGTCATGCCTGCGCTTTCAAAAACGCCGGGACGCTTGGAGCGGCTGGGCCCCGAATTAGGAGAGGCGACCTTTGAGATCCTAACGGAACGTCTGGGCCTTGATGCTGCCACCTACGCCGAACTCGCAAAGGCAGGCATCGTATGACGCCATCTCGTTCTCCCGACAAGAATTTCGACCTGCAGAGCATTCTGGACAGCGCACGCCACGCCTCCGAAACACCGGGATGCGCCGTTGCCGTTTATGAGCACGGCAAAGTCCACACCGCGGTCTCTGGATATGCGGATGCGTTGGAACGGATTCCGGTCCACCCGAATACGGCCTTTCAAATCGGTTCGATCACCAAGCCGTTCACGGCGACTTTGATCATGCAGCTTGTGCAAGAGGGCAAGCTTTCACTACAGGACAAGCTTGCCGACCTGCTGCCCGAACTCGTTCTCAGTGACGCCAACTTCGGCGCGCAAGTTAATGTCTGGCATTTACTCAGCCATACCAGCGGTATTGACGGCGATCTCATTGTAGAGACAGGTGAAGACGACGACTATCTTGAAAAAGCGGTCACCGCGAGTGACGGCACGGCCTTCGTTCATCCGCCGGGCGCTCTGTTTTCCTATTGCAATCTTGGCTATATCCTCCTGGGACGGATCATCGAAAAAATATGCGCACAATCTTTCGACACGGTACTGGAGGAGCGTATTTTTTCGCCGCTCAAGTTGACCTTTGCGGCTACACGCATAACGGATCTTGACACTCGGCGCCTTGCACGCGGCCACGAAAAAAAAGACGGGGAACTGTCGATCTGTCAGCTCTGGCCTCGTTCAAACACGCCCTGCGGATCACGGCTTGCCATGCCTCCCAGCGAACTTGTCACGTTTGCGGCAGCGCACTTTGCCAAGCCTGGACTATTGTTGAGCGACGCCGAAGTAGCGCAGATGCAGCAGTCCGCCGTGGCGATGGCAAGCAATTTGCGCTGCGCGGCCTGGGGACTTGGTTGGATGCGGTTTGACTGGTCAGGCCAGAACATATTCGGCCATGATGGCGGCGTCACCGGCAACGCCGCATTTCTACGAATTGCACCGGATGCCGGTTTTGCGGTGGCTTTGGCCACCAATGGCGGTAATTACGCGCATCTCTATGGCGCGGTTCTGCGGCCTGTGCTGAAATGTTTCTTGGACATCGACGCGCCCCCACCAACTCCTACTGTGGACACGTCACTCAAACCAAGACTTGAACCGCTCGCCGGCCGCTTTGAACGCCGAGGCCTTTTCGCCGACATAACGCTTGAGAATAGCTCTTTGTACCTTTGTTCAGGCGGCGTATTAGGAGATCCAGACGAACCAAAGGGGCTTGTGCTCCCGGCCGATGACAATCTTTATCTTGTACGTCTGCCCAACATCGAAACGCCCATCGCCCTTCAATTTCTAGAGCCGGATGACACTGGGCGCCCCGCCTATATCCGTTTCATGGAACGGGTCTACAAACGAGTGTCATGAGATTTTTCGACGCAACGCTGTCGCACGAAACGAACCGCTTTTCTCCGATACCGACAAGTCTCGATTCCTATCGGGAGTTCTATCTGTATCTTCCCTCGACCGGCGAGGGAGCGGACATCCTGAATGCGCCCATGGAAGGCGTCAATCTCCACGCGGCCATTGAACGGCGCGGGCATGAGGCGATTTGCGGACTGGCGGCCTCGGCTCAACCGAGCCGCCCAACATGCTGCGCGGATTATGAGCATCTGCGCAATGAACTAATCGCCAACTTACAAAGCGCCGGGCCCATTGACGCCGTTGCCCTTTTCCTCCATGGCGCACAGTTAGCCGATGGCTATGACGATTGCGAAGGGGACATTCTTTCGCACATACGCGATGTTGTGGGTCCGGACATCCCCATCGGCGTGATGCTCGATCTGCACGGAAACATTACCGACAAAATGCTTGCCGCCGCGGACCTTCTGATTGCGTGCAAAGAATATCCACACTTCGATTTCGAGGACCGCGCGGAGCAACTGATCGTCCTGTTGGAGCGCATGGTCCGAAAGGAGATCACACCTGTTCAACATCTTGCCCGTGCACCGATGATAGGAACTTATTTCACAACCAGCGAACCCATGCGGACGTTCGTCGATGAACTTTACGCGTATGAACACCAGGGTGAAGCGCTGGCGATGAGCGTCTGCCATGGATTTGCACCGGCCGATATCACCGATGCGGGCGCTTCCGTGATTGCGATAACGGATGGCTCGAAGGAACGGGCACAAGAAATGGCGGAAACAACCGCACAAAAGTTGTTCGATATGCGCCAAGCCATTGCAACGCCCTTCGTCTCCTGCCGCGAAGCAATCAGCCAAGCGCTTGCGGCGAGCGAAGGCCCTGTGATTATCGCGGATGTGACCGACAATCCCGGGGGCGGCGCACCTGGGGACTCAACGTTTTTGTTGCGAGAGATGATTACCCGCAACGTAACTGGTGCCGCCGTGGCCATGATTTGGGACCCGGAAGCAGCCAGCCTGGCGGTACGGGCCGGCGAAGGCGCCCGGCTTTCTATGCGGATCGGCGGCAAGCTGGGGCCAACCTCCGGCGCCCCTCTTGATGTGGAAGCAAAAGTACTCTGTATCAGGACGGATGCGTATCAAATCGGCCAAAGCATGCGCTGTCCCTTTGGCCTTGCTGCCGCGGTCGATATCGGGGGAATCGAGGTCGTCCTCTATAGTCTGCGCAATCAGACATTTACGCCCCATTGCTTTACCGAGTTCGGAATCGACCCCACCGCGCGGCGAATACTCGTTGTCAAGTCACAGCAACATTTCTACGAGCACTTTTCCGCGATTACCAAAAAAGTCATCTACGCGACGCCACCAGGAACTGTAGACATGGCATTGAAATTGATCCCGCTCCGCAATGTTCGCCTTCCGGCCTGGCCCCTTGATGAACCACCATTCAGCGCCTTTGGCCGTATTTGGAAGTGACTTTTTCCCTTTTCAGTCATTATTCAGTATACGGCTTGCATAGGCAAAAAGACCGGGCCAACCACCGGTGTGGATAAACACCACGCGATCAGACGGTTTGAAAAATCCCTTCTGCGCCAAATCAATCAGACCGGTTAGCGCTTTTCCCGTGTAGACCGGATCGATGAGAAGGCCCTCTTTTGAGGCAATCTGAGCGACACTCCCGCGAACTTCGTCTCCGAATATTCCATATCCCTCACCGACATAGTCACCATTCACATGAATGTCTGTTCCAGGAATGGCTGCGTTGTGGCCAAGGAGTTGAGCCGTTTCATTCGCAAGCTCTTCCACCTGAGCGATCCGGCCGTCTTGATTGGTACCACTCACGCCAATACCCAACACCCGGGTGGGCGCCCCCAACATTCTAAACCCCGTCACAAGCCCCGCTTGCGTGCCGCAACTTCCAGACGCGTGCACGACCCAGTCGGCCGGACCGCCCATCATATCGGACTGTTGCGCGATTTCCGCCGCACACTCCACATATCCGAGAGCGCCCGTCGGGGAAGAGGCTCCGATACCGATGATATGCGGGGACTTGCCGGCGGCTCGCAAGTCTTCTGACAACTTTTTCATCTGATGCTGCCCTATATCCGCGGACGTAATGTCCACCGCATTTCCCTCTTCCTCTTTCGGCGCTTCGGCGAGGTGAATGTGCGCGCCAAAGAGTTTGTCCAGAAGCACGTTTCCGGAAGTCTCGTACTCAGGAGGTACGTTTTCTACAGCGGACTCGAGAACCAAATGACATTCAAGCCCCAGCCGTGCCGCAAGACCAGCCGTTTGACGCGCATGATTTGATTGGATCGCCCCCGTGGTGATGAGCGTGTCCGCACCATTGGCAACCGCCTGGCCAATGACATATTCAAGCTTGCGGGTTTTGTTGCCTCCGCCTGCCACGCCTGTACAGTCGTCACGTTTGACAAATAGACTGCTCAGACCGATCGCCTCGCCCAGACGGGGCATCTCTTCAAGCGGCGTTGGCGTATGTAGGAACCGGACACGCGGGTGTTCAGACAATGCTTTTGTAGTCCCATTCATAGTCATTATTCCTTATACTGAATGTCTATGTATTCCGAACACACAACCGGTAGCCGGAATAGAGAGATCTCGCGGCTCTTTCCTCACCATAATCACAGAATTGGAGGCAGAAAGGCTGTGGGTGGGACGGACGCCACCATAGAAACCTGCCCCCTTCAGCGGAGTGCAACTCATACTTAGGCGAGGCTGCGAGATCGCTTTCTCGCTCGGCCATCTGGAGGAAAAGTGTTTGCCCGACTTGGCTAATCTCTATGGCTCTCTCCAGTCTTCGATATCGGCCTGTGCACAATGCCGGGTTAAGGCCCGCGCCACAAACGGTTTCAGGTGGCGCAGGCGGCTTGATGCCTGCAAGTTCACCAAACACCAAGGCAAATACCTGATCGGCAAGATGACTGGCTAATCCCCCGTTGGTTAGGATGACGACAGCCGTCTTCGACTCAGGATGTACACGCATGAAAGACAGGAAGCCGATTGTGTCGCCGTCATGGCCGAAAAGTACGTCGCCATTCCAGTCATAACGTGCCCAACCGAGCCCCCACTGAACCGTACCCGCCGGTGCACCGGAAGGCAGGTTGATCTGGGGCCGGATCATCTCATCACAGAGCGTTTTCGAGAGGATACGCTTTCCATTGGGCGCCACCCCTCCGTTTAATTGCAGCAAGGCCAATTGCAGAGCCGAGGCAGCACTCATGGAGAGTGTCGAACCCACAGCGGCGCTAGTTGTCGGCAATACGAAGGCTTGCCCTTGGGGCACAAAACAGGTCGGATCTTCGGCGTCCTGCCTATGCCCCCACGCAACAGGCGCAGAGACCAGATCGCCGGGCAACACGATTGCGTCGCCGATTTGCATCGGCTGCAACAGACGCTGCCTCATCGCCATCGACCAGGAAACGCCCAAGGCCCGCTCTATCGCAAGGGCCGCAACCACGAAACCGGCATTACAGTATGAAAACCGGTCTCCTGGGGGGTGAATGAGCGGATGCACATTCAGTTCTGCGACATAGGCGGTCAACGCCTCTTTGTCGACCCCCAAATCCAGGAACAGATCACCATCCAAGCCAGAGCTGTGGGAGAGCAGATGACGCAGCGTGATTGTTTGGTCACCACTCGTGCAGGTCGGTCGGAGTTCGGGCACATAAGTGCCGACGGGCTCATCGAGTTGCAGAACGCCATCTTCCGCAAGTTGAAGGGCAAGGAGTGTTGTGAAGACCTTTGATATGGAGCCGATTTGAAAAACCGTCTCGTCACAAACAGGCGCACCTGTACCGCGGTTTAGGACACCCGCTGACGCGGTTACCAGCCGGCTACTGTGCAGAATACCGACCGAAACCCCTGGAACGGATGTCTTGAGACATAGTTCCGAAAGGGCTTCACTAAGATCTTGGAAAAAGTAATTCACGTATCGCCTGGGCGCGGCCACAGGCCGTCGTCGATTAAGAAGAAAAATACCAAACGTTTGTTTAATTCACAATACTTGTGTAAACTTACCGGCGTCAAGCCGCTATCCAGTTTGTCGAGGCCTATCGTCGGGCGCGGTGCCAAAGACGCGCTGACCAAGCGGACCAGCTCGCACAAAGTCCACCGGGAAAAAGGAAGCCAAAATGAAAATCTTCTGTTCCAGCTTCGTACATGAGAGTCACAGCTTCTCTCCCATTCCAACGAGTCTGATGTCTTACAAGGAAGGTTTTCTCTATCGCCCTTCGACAGGAGAAGGAGCCGATGTCATCGACGCTGTATCACCGGAAGGCAACTTGCGATCCCGCGTAAAAGCCGCCGGACACGAACTGATCGATGGTCTGCATTGCGCGGCAACCCCAGGCGGCCCTACCGCCCGGGCGCCATATGAAGAACTGCGCGATGAACTGCTGAGTTGTTTGCGCGAGGCCGCCCCGGTTGACGCTGTTCTGCTTTTTTTGCACGGTGCTCAGTTGGCCGACGGTTATGACGACTGCGAAGGCGACATTCTCGAACACGTGCGTGCCATTGTCGGGCCAGACATCCCGATCGGGGTCGAGCTTGATCTGCATGCAAACGTTACGGACAAAATGACTGAGAATGCGTCGATCATCATCGCCTGCAAGGAATATCCGCACACGGATTTCAATGAACGGGCGGGTGAATTGCTGCATCTGGTGGAAGAAATGTATGCAGGCCGGATTGCACCGGTCATGGCTCTTTCACGCATACCCATACTCGGATTCTTCCACACCACACGGGAACCCATGCGCAGTTTCGTCGACCGGCTCTCGGCACTTGAGGCGAGGGAAGGCATTCTTTCAGTGTCGATCGCCCATGGGTTCGGATATGCGGACACGCCAAACACGGGGGCAAGCGTGCTTGTGGTCGCCGACGACAACCTCGCCGCCGGGCAAGCTCTTTCCGACAGGCTAGCCGATGAATTGTTCGCTCAGAAAGACCTAATCAAGACGCCATTGATATCATTCGATCAGGCTCTCGACGAAGCCTTGGAATGCCGCGGAGGTCCAGCGGTCATCGCCGACACGTCCGACAATCCCGGCGGTGGCGCCGCAGGCGATTCGACCTTCGCATTGCGCGCCATGCTTGAACGGGGCCTCAAAGACGTAGCCCTCGCAATGATATGGGATCCGGCGGCAGTACGCACAGCCGAACGGGCCGGCGAAGGCACTTCCATCCCGATACGATTGGGCGGCAAAACTAGCCCAATGTCGGGAGATCCATTGGACGTGGAAGCCACCGTGCTCAAGCTAAGGAACGATGCCAAGCAAAACGCTTTCGGCGCGCCAACACCGATCGGGCCTGCCGCCCTTCTCGATATCGACGGCATCAAAGTTGTAATCAACAGCATACGAGAGCAAGTTCACGACACGGCCTGTTTTTCAGAGTTCGGGATTGACGCGAAGAACACGAAACTGCTTGTCGTTAAATCCGCCCAGCATTTCCACGCATCGTTTGGCGCCATTGCAGAAAAAATTCTCTACGCGGATCTTCCAGGCACGGTAACGTCGGACTTTTCCTCACTGCCCTACCAGAAGATCACGAGACCAATTTGGCCGCTTGACGAGTTGCCGTTTGAGGCGTACGGCAAGGTTTGGCAATCCTAAACACAAGAACGCTGCAAGCGCCGACAGACTTCAGCTTCTTTTCAGGGGCTCATTCTGTAACGAATGAGATCGACGATCTGCTTGGCGATGACGTCAGGATCGTCCTTATCCGGACGATACCAGACCGCACTGTGGTTAAGCGCGCCAAGCAATGCCATGCGCAGAAACTTTTTGTCTTCATCGCTTTTCAGCGGCAGCTTGTCGATCAAATCTCGAAATACTTGTTCCCAACGATCACGGATGTTTACCAAATTCCGGCGCAACTCTGTTCCTTTGGGCGGCATGCGCCCCCCCACGATCGCCGCGTAGTCAGGCCGCCCTAGTAACGCCTGTAAATGCGAGATAGATGCCTCTTCCAGATTGTGCCATGGATCTCGATCCGTCTTGTTGGCGGATGCAAAAATCTCCTCACCCCAATCTTCGGCTCTTTGATGGACGGCGAGAAGCAGATCGTCCTTGGACTTGAAGTGATAATACAAAATTCCCGGCGTCTTACCGATGTGAGCGGCTATGTCACGCATCGTGGTTGAAGCAATACCCTTTGAGGCAAACAAGGATGCAGCGGCGTCGACAATTTCTTTTCGCCGTACCTCTGTCGCATCATCGCCGCTCTTGCTGACCTTCGTACCCATCGCCTAGTCGGGAACCTTTTCTCCGTCGATGAACTGTTCGACGATTCGATTTGCAATAGTTTCCGGCTCGTCCATTCCCGGGCGGTACCAAATGACGGCATGATTGAGAGCACCCAGGATCGCCAAGCGCACATATTTTTGATCTATCGATTTGCGCAACGGCAGATCTTGAATCAAGGTTTTGAAAATTTCCTCGTAATCATCTCTCATCACGGCCAGTTTCTCGTAGAGCGCTCCACACTCGTGCGGCGGTACACTCATGACCGTCGATGCACAATCATCTTCTCCGAGCACGATCCGGAGCTGAGTCGCACAGGCTGTTTTGAACTTTTCCCACGGATCATCATGTTCGCTGACGGCCGCACGAACCTCTCGCGAAAGCAAGTCGAGTCCCGCGCGATACACAGCCATGAAGAGTTCGTCTTTGGATTCAAAGTGGTAGTAGATAGAACCCGGCAGGATCCCAACTTTCGATGCGATGTCCCGAATCGACGTTTCCTCGAACCCCTTCTCTTTGAACAATAGGGCGGCTGCTCGAACAACTAGTTGTTGTCGGTTGTCTTTTCGGCGCTTTTCTTTTCCGGTTTGCGATCTACCAATTGCTTTAATGAGCCGGACCAATCTTTAAATACCAAACGTTAGTTATTTTTCATTGCATATCCCAAGAGCGATTGCAACACCTGCCCCGCCAAACAGCCCTCACACGTCTACGCTTTTGGAGACTTCAGAACAAAAACACCCTAAACGTGTATCAAGACGGAGCGATAGACAAGCACCTGTGAAGTGCAAACGACATCGCATCGAGGTTGTGGCGACGAGAGAAAACGGTACCGGGAATTGATCCATAGAGCAAATGGATGAGGTGAGCCCGCTGCACCCGCCACATCGATTGCCCATCTAACGAAGGCAGGCCCATTCATCGCCGTGCAAACGAATTCGACTCTACGAAGATCGTTCTACCCGCACTAAATCCGCCAACCGATCCATTCTGAGATAGCATGCTGTCTATGTTGGCAAGCCAAGGACAGCGGCCCCCTTTTTTGCATCACACCACTTTGAGGCGGATCGGTCGTCCCTCCGTTAAACCATCAGCGGCTTCGACGATAGCATCGGCACTGATGCCATAGGCGCGGTAGAGATCCGGGATCGTGCCCGTCTGCCCGAAATGTTCGACACCCAACGCGGCCGTCCGATGCCCCTGGACGCTGCCGAGCCACCCAAGCGTTGCGGGATGACCGTCAATCACCGTGATAAGCAGCGCATGGCGCGGCACGCCTTGAAGAAGACGCTCTATGTGAGACTGGGCGGTCGATGCTCCACGCCGGCGTGCCCGCTGCGCGGCCGTCCACCCCGCATTCAAGCGGTCGGCCGACGTAACCGCCAGAACACCCAAATCTCGGCGGTCTTCACCGATACGCCAGGACGCTTCTATCGCCTCCGGCGCGACGACGCCTTGATAGGCGATGACAATCTCGCAATTGGGCCCGGGCGGCTTCAGCCAATAGGCGCCATCAATGACGCCTTGACGGAAATCCGGTCCATCGCGCGGTGCCGGCTGTTCGACGGGGCGTGTCGAGAGTCGCAAATACACCGATCCCCCACTTTCGTCGCGTAACCAAGTGCGTTCATCGACGGCGTCCTCGCCGCTACGTTGCATATAGTCAAATGCCCAGTTCATCAGTATGGAAAGCTCGTCGAGATAGGCCGGCTCAAAACTGGCGAGTCCGTCCTGCGACATACCGATGAGCGGACTTCCGATGGACTGGTGTGCGCCACCTTCAGGCGCAAGCGTAATACCCGACGGCGTGGCCACCAGCAGAAACCGCGCATCTTGGTAGCAGGCATAATTCAACGCATCGAGCCCGCGCGCGATGAAAGGATCGTAAAGCGTACCAATGGGCAATAGGCGCTCTCCGAAGAGTGTATGAGACAGCCCTGCGGCGCCGAGCAGCAGAAAAAGGTTCATCTCCGCAATGCCGAGCTCGATGTGCTGACCTTCTCTTGAAAAACGCCATTTCTGCGTTGAGGGGACGCGCTCATCACGGAACGTGTCCGCGATTTCATCTGAACTGTAGAGACCGCGTCGATTCACCCATGGCCCCAGATTCGTCGATACGGTGACATCTGGCGACATGGTTACAATTCGGTCGGCAAGGTCGCCCCCCTCTTTGCTTAGACTGTCGAGGATTTTGCCAAAGCCTGCTTGGGTGGAGAGTTCTTTCTCTTTCAGGAAAACCGGCTCTCGCGGCGCAATCAATGCGGCTTGATGGCGCCGCCGTCCGCGCGCAAGAAATGGGATCTGCCGCACAAAAGTTTCCATAGCCTCGGGTGGCACGTCCAGCCCTTCAAAGGGCTCCCACTCTTTGCCAGCACGTATATTCATTCGTTCACGGAGAATATCTATCTGAGCCGGCGTCATAAGGCCTGCATGATTGTCTTTGTGCCCAGCGAGCGGCGTCCCCCAGCCTTTGACGGTATATGCAAGAAAGGCGACCGGCCGGTCATGATCGACGGCCTGGAACGCTTCGACAAGGGACGGCAGGCAATGCCCCCCGAGGTTTGACATTAGATCGGCGAGATCATCGTCCGTATACGATTCAATAAGGGCTGTTACGTCGCCCTGATCGCCAATTTCGTCAAGCAGACGCTCACGCCAGGCCGCGCCGCCCTGATAGGTGAGCGCGGAAAAAAGAGCATTTGGACAACGGTCGATCCAAGCTTTGAGTTTGGTCCCGCCCTGCCGTTCGAAAGCCGCAAGCTGAAGGCTCCCATACTTCAGTGTGACCACATCCCAGCTGAACGCCGCAAAGATGTTGTGCAAACGCTCTGCTAGCCCTTCATGGACCGTGCCGTCGAGGCTTTGACGATTGTAGTCGATGATCCACCAAGTATTCGTCAGGCCATGCTTCCAGCCTTCCTGCAGCGCTTCATAAATATTGCCTTCATCGAGTTCGGCGTCACCGACAAGAGAGATCATCCGCCCCTTGCGTTGTTCGGCACTCCAAGGTTTGGCCGCGAGATATTCCTGCACGATCGAAGCAAAGGCCGTGATCGCTACACCAAGTCCGACCGAGCCGGTTGAAAAATCCACATCGTCCACGTCTTTGGTCCGGCTGGGATAGGATTGAGCGCCTCCGAGCCCTCGAAAGGCTTCGAGCTTTTCACGGGTCTGGTGACCGGCGAGATACTGGAATGCGTGGAAAACAGGCGACGCGTGGGGCTTGACGGCGACCCGATCCTCCGGCCTCAGCACATGGCCATAAAGGGCTGTCATGATAGACACCATGGAGGCGCAGGAGGCCTGATGCCCGCCGACCTTCAATCCATCCGTTTTTTCACGCAGATGGTTGGCGTTGTGAATTGTCCAGCAAGCCAGCCACAAGAGCTTGCGCTCAAGTGCCCTAAGGCGCTGGTAGTCGTCTAAGCCGGTCATTTCCACCCAGGCTCCCTCGTAACAAGCAAATCGCCCCTCATGACAGGCAGCGTCCGGCAGAAAGATACTGTACCCGGCCCCGCCCACTTGTATCTGCATAACCGGAGCCCATCCCCGCAAAGGCACGGACAGCAATCCCCGAGGAGGCCTTCTCCATAGGCCGGACGCTCCGTTTGAGGCCAACGCGGCAGCTCTTCCTGCGTCTAAAGAAGCAGGTATTCCTGACGAACAAATTATTGTCAATACGGAGAAAATTTTATAATAAAGAAAAAATTGTCAAAATGGAAAAGTCAGTTTTGCCACTTCACCACCCGAACCGATCCACGTCCGCGCCGCCAAGCGAAGGCCGCGACTTCGATCCACAAATGACGTCCGAAAAATCCGAGGTCATTGAACGGAACCGCCGGTTTATGCCGGGCGGCACATCCAGTTCCGCACGGTATCTTGACCCGCAGATTGTCTTCGCGAAAGCGGACGCGGCCGCCCTATGGGACATGGATGGCAAGAAATATATCGACCTGAACTGCGCCTTCGGCGCCATCCTCCTTGGCCACAACAATCCGGCGCAAATAGAGTCGATCACATCTCTTACAAAAGGCATCGACCTTGTCGGACTTGGCACGACAGAGCTTGAGGGGCAGCTCGCCGAACGCTTGTGCACAAATATCCCGTGCGCGGAAATGGTCGCTTTTTGTTGCAGCGGTACAGAAGCAACATTCCATGCGGTTCGCCTTGCGCGTGCGGTCACCGGACGCAAGTTCGTAGTGAAGTTTCACGGCGCTTATCACGGCTGGCACGACTATGTATCAAACAACAATTTGTCCGTAGGCAGAGATATGGGCCCGCACGTATTCGAGTCCAGCGGCGCCCTGCCGGCTGCCTTGGAGTCTACGCTGGTTCTGCCCTTGAACGATCTCGCACTTCTTGCCGAAACATTGCATGCCCGGAAGAACGACATCGCCGCTGTTCTGCTTGAACCGATGATGCACAATGTCGGTTGCATTGAGATACAGGCAGAATTCTTGACCGCGCTCCGCAGCCTCACTGAAGAGTTGGGAATCGTTCTGGTCTTCGACGAGGTAATCACCGGATTTCGTCACGCCCCCGGCGGGTTTCAAGAGATCTGCGAAATCACGCCGGATCTCGGAACATTCGGCAAGGCGCTTGGCAACGGCTATCCCATTTCACTCTTAGCGGGCCGCCGAAACTTGATGATGCATATGCAACCAAGAGCTCTGGGCGGCGATGTGTTGTTCGGCGGCACCTATAATGCCCATCCAATAAGCATCGCGGCGGCCTTGGCCGTGATCGACGCCATGCAGGAACCCGGCGCCTATGACCATCTCTTTGCGCTGGGCGCCGAACTGCGCCAGGGCCTTGAGAACGCGGCGCGACAAACGGATATGCCGCTAACCGTCTCGGGATTTGGCTCGGTGACAGGTTTCCATTTCGGCTGCGGTCCGGCCCAGTCATACACTGACCTTACGCGCATTGACGAGGGACTGGATCTGAAATTCCGCCGTGGCCTTATCGACCGCGGCTTTGCTTGCTCCACCACGCCGCTAAGGCGGATACACCTAACCCTCGCCCATACTCTGAATGATGTTCACCAATTCATCGCCTCGGCAACGAGCGTACTGCAGTCGCTGCGCGACCAACAACCGGAGACGTAAGATGAGTTCCGAGCTAAAAACCCAAAAGACGGGACAAGGCAACATCTCCCCTCCGCCCGACATGCTGCCAGAGATCGTTCGTCCCGAATGCTGGGCGACGGCCGATGAAAGAGAATGGGTGCCTCTTGGAAATGAAAATTTTTCCCTGCCCCTTTGCCTTAACATTAGCGAAGGCTACTGGGTTCATCTCTTGCGGGTGAGGCAGCCAGGGGTCATCAACCGTCATCGTCACTCGTCACCGGTTCACGTTCTCACCCTGAAGGGCCACTGGCATTATCCGGAGCGCAATTGGGTCGCGGGGCCTGGCACATATGTCTTCGAAGCACCTGGTGACGTACACACACTATGTGTACCGGAAGGCGGAACGGAGATGATCTTCATGGCGAACGTAAAAGGCACGCTGCTCTATGTGGATGAAGCAGGTGAGCCGACAGGTTATGACGATGTGTTCACCCGAATCGATGCTGCGCGGCGCCACTATGAAGCGATCGGTTTGGGGGCTGACCATGTGCGGAAGTTCATTCGCTGAATTGTCTCGCTGAGGCTGCAAGGTGTTTTCGTATCTCTCTCTTGTCCTTTACACCCCACATCCATAATACGCCTCACTGCCGACTAAGGTGTTCAAGGACGCACCCTAGCTCTCTAAGTTTGAGGCAAAACAACGCCGCTTAGGCCGCTGTTTTAGCATCGGCGACCCGGCGTTCGGCGATCCGGTCCGCCGTCGCAGCCGTTGTCGTGCCGGTAGCATCTGCTTCGGAAAGAATCGCAAGGCAGGTGTCATGGATATTGTATACGTCCTTTTCGATCTGAGCCTTATCCGCACGGTACCACTCGGCCGCACAAGAAATCAGGCCACCGCCGTTGGCCACGTAATCCGGAAGATAGACGATTCCGCGTTCGCCGAGACGACCCGCATCCATGGGCGCGGCCAACTGATTGTTTGCCGCGCCCGCAACGATGCCGCAGTTCAAGGCGGGAATAGTTCGGGCGTTCAACGTCCCTCCAACGGCGCAGGGGGCGAAGACATCAGCTTCAACGGCGTGGATCTCTTCGGTTGCGACGACCTGAGCGCCCCATTTTTCGACCGCAACTTGCGCATTGGGTGCATGGACATCGCAGACAACCAGCCTTGCCCCGGCCTCTGACAGGAGATCGCACAAATGACGCCCCACATTTCCGACGCCCTGCACCGCGACGGTCAAGCCGTTTAAATCGCCCGTTCCGCGCTTGTGTTTCAGACCAGCGCGAATTGCCTGAAAGGTCCCAAGCGCCGTCATCGGCGCGGGGTCTCCATAACCGCCATCTTCTGGGTTTCGGCAACTAACAGCGCGCGTTTCCTCACCGATCATACGCATATCGTCGGGATTGGTACCGATATCTTCCCCGATGATGTAGCGCGCCTGAAGCCGATCGACGGCCCGCCCCATGGCGCGCATGAGAGCGGGTGTCTTTTCCGTATGAGGATTACCGATCATGACGGATTTTCCACCGCCCAGGCGCACCCCGGCAATGGCCGCTTTATAGGTCATGCTTCGCGAAAGGCGTAAGACATCTTTTATGGCAGCCGTTTCATCTTTGTACGGATACATGCGGCATCCCCCCAACGCCGGTCCGCGCACTGTACTGTGAACGGCAATGATCGCTTTCAGCCCAGCATCCTTGTCCCGCACATAGACGACTTCTTCGTGATCGTCATAGTCGGGTGATGAAAACACCCCTAACGCTTGCGACATTGTCTCACCTTCAACTTTTTTTCCTGTTACAACTCTTTGGCAATCATGACGCACCACCCGTGACGGCCGTCCGGTCACACCAAGACGTCGAGAACATTGCATGGCCTATCCCCATAGCGCCGGACATGCCGGCGAGATCATCCCGCCTCGATAGGTCATCTCCGGTACGCGATCCCCCGCAAGCGCAAGGGGCCCGTCCAAATCCACATACTTGGCATGCTGACCGACGAGCATGGCAGGCGCCATCGCCAATGATGTGCCCAACATGCATCCAACCATAATCTCAAACTCATGCGCTTTGGCGGCCCTCACAAGCTCAAGCGCGCCTCTTATACCGCCCGTCTTATCCAGTTTAATGTTGATGATGTCGTACATTCCCACAAGCCTCTCAACATCACCGGCGACATGGCATGATTCATCCGCACACAGTGCAATCGGTAAATCCAAATTCATGAGCATGCCTTCGTCATCGCTGCCACGGGCACATGGTTGCTCGATCATCTCAACACAGAGCTGAACAAACGGGTCAACATAGGCGCTTAACGCGTCGACGCCCCACCCCTCATTGGCGTCGCATATCAGGCGGGCATCGGGCCGGGCTTCGCGGATCGCTCGCATGCGGTCGACATCGCCGTCCGGCGCGCCGAGCTTTACTTTCAACACGCCAAAGGCCGAATGCTTTAATGCCTCCTGTGCCATCTTTTCCGGCGTATCAAGGGTAATCGTCATGACGGTCTGCAACGGCCCCGGCTCGTCCTCTTTGAGAAGCTGCCATGCCGGAACCCCACCCTCCTTACTGGCAAGGTCGACCAGCGCGCAGTCAAGCGCATTAGCTGCGGCGCCACGCAAACCTAATTCCGAAACCGTCACCTCACAGCTTTGCTCGATCTCTTCCCGGCGCGCTTCAAGGGCCACCACCACGCTTCGCGGCGTCTCGCCAAAATGCGCGTAAGGCAGACTTTCGCCCCAGCCCCGGCATTCACCCGCCTGAAGCCGCACAACGACAACAATTGCATTGAAGTCCACCTTTCGCGAAATAGCGAACGGCTTCACCAAGGGCCATTCTTCGACGGCGACGTCCAACCTGCGCCGGCGGCTCATGGCAACGCATCCAAGATCGTATCGACGCCAAAACGAATTGGATCTGTACACGGAACACCAAGTTGGTGTTCGAACTCCGAAAGAAGGTCCCTGGCCCGGGCGATTTCGAGTTTGGCCGTGTTAATTGACGCCCCAATGCAGCGTATCTTGGGGTTGGTTTGCCGCCCCATGCGGATCGTAAGCTCAATGATGTCGTGAATTGCAGGAACGGGTTGCGTAAAACTGGCCAAGGCACGACGTGTCGGCTCATGGCACACCACGAACACATCTGGTTGAGACCCAAAAAGAAGCCCGAGCGATACACCAGCGTAAGCGGGATGAAGGAGGCACCCTTGTCCTTCAATGACATCCCAGTGTTCCGCCGCCGCTGCCGGAGAAAGGGTCTCCGCCGCGCCGGAGATGAAGTCTGCAATGACCGCGTCGACGGCAATACCTCCGCCGCCGATCAGGATGCCCGTCTGGCCGGTCGCCCGAAACGTCGCTGGAAGACCACGCCGTCTGAGAGCCGCGTGGATCGAAAGCGCCGTGTATTTTTTTCCCACCGCGCTGTCCGTACCGACCGTGAGCAGACGTTTGCCAGGCCGTTTTAGCCCCGTCCCAACCGGAAACGTCCGAGTGCTCTGCCGCACGTCGATGATCTTACGTCCCAATTCATCCGCCGTTTGCCGGAGGTTGGGAATGGCGGCGATCCTGGTGTGTAAGCCGCTGGCGATATCGAGGCCGGCTTCCAAGGCTGCCAGAAGGGCGGCAATCCAGGATACCGGCAGAGCGCCCCCCGCCGGCGCAACGCCGACGATAAGTGTGCGCGCACCGGCTTTCACTGCTTCTTCGAGTGTCACATCGGGCAAGCCGAGATCGACGCCACAGCCCGGAAGACGCATCTGACCGACACAATCGTCTCGACGCCATTCAGCGATACCAAAGCCGGTCTTAGCAACCACTTCGTCATCCACATCGCCCACAAACAAGAGATACGGCGGATGAATCTTCAGCATTTCGCTCATACCCGTACCCTCACCAGCAAACCAGCGCCGAGAACCATCATGAGACTGGGGCCGCCGCGTCACGCAGATCGTTCAAAAGAGCGGTTCCGTCCGCGCCAGCGGGGACATCATGCGGTGGTACCAGTTGCCGCCAAACCGGATCATCATAATGGTCAGCCAGCGCCGTTTTCACGGCCCAAATAAGAGAATGACGCGAAAGAAGCGCTCTTTGTGCGCTGACCGCCGCATTGGTTTTTCCGTCGGTGTTGGCAAGCGCGCGGCGCACCAAAGGCAAAGTCACGTTCAGGCTCGCCGAAATGACACCTGTGACACCACGCTCGAGATTTGCCGCAAGATTAGTTTCTGTTGAGACATAAATGCCGGGACGCTCTTTCCGAACAAGGGCCATGGCAAGAGAAGAATCGGGCGTGCTGTCCTTCACGCCCCGGATTATTCCGCCTTTATTAAGAAGCCGCGCCGCAAGGTCTGCACTGAACCCCACACCGGCAATCTGCGGGATGTGATAGAGGTAAATCGTTCCGTGTCCGCCACACTTAGACACCAGTTCATCGAACCAAGCCGCCATCCCTCCGTCGGAAACAGACTTGGTAAAGAAAGGCGGTAGAACGAGCGTGCCCCAACAGCCAAGATCATGGGCGGCCCGCACGGCGGATACCGCATCATCCAAAGCGCAGGCACCACTTGCAAGAATAATGCGTTCTGCAGGCACGCCGCTCCTGATCAGCGCATTCAGGGCTGAAATCTTCTCCGCAGCGGAAAAGAAGGTGCCTTCGCCCGTAGTTCCGAACAACACAATGCCATCGCAGCCATTCGACAGGAGAGACCTGCAATGATACGCGAGCGGCGATATGGCAAGGCCCAACCCGCCATCCAATGGCGACGGCACGGCTGCAAGAAGCTGTCCGGCTGACGCGGCGAAAGAGATATCAAGACTAGACGGCGAATGATCCATAGCGCCTTTCTGATATTGGAAAGAATTTTTCTGTTCAAGATATTTTTTTCATAATCGTAAAATTTAGAAAAATTCGAACTCGCTCTGTTGGTGGCTGATCAACCTCGCGGGCTTGGGGGAAAGTGAACCTTGCAATTGAAAACCGGCATCACTCGTTTTCGGGGCTGACCTCTGGCAGCGCCGAAGTTTTCCCTTCCGGAAAAATCTGTCAGAATCGAAAGCGATCTGATAATTCTCGCCCTCACCCGTACCGGAGCGCAGTCAGGTTAAAGAGTGAGGCCTCGCCGCACGATTAACCGCCAGGATCTCTTGTTCGCGCAATAGACGGTGCTTCATGGGCATGAACGTGCTCGAGGCAAGCGAGACATTGGGAGGCTCAGCTTGAATTATTTGGCTCAAAGTGAAATTGGCCAGCAAATCCGGCATTATCGCCGAAGCCGAAAGCTAAGCCTGCAGGATGTCAGCGACCAGACCGGCATTTCGGTTTCGACTCTTTCGAAGATCGAAAACAACGTTGTTGAACTCAGCTACACCCGCATGATGGCGATCAGCGAAGCTATCGGGATCAACCTCACGGAATTGGTCTCAGCAGACGAGAACGCCAACACGACCCCACTGTTCACCGCCCGGCGCAGTGTAACAAAGGCCGGTGGCGGCGCGGTGACCGAGGCCAAGAACTACATCTACGAATATCTGAATACGGATATTTCCAAGAAACAGATGATCCCCACCATCGCCACAATCAAATCGCGGTCTTTGGCCGAGTATGGTGAGTTTGCGGTGCATAAGGGCGAAGAATTCGTCCTCGTTTTAGAAGGGGAAGCGGAACTGCACACAGAACACTATCAGCCAGTGCACCTCAAAAAGGGCGATGCCACCTATATTGACAGCACCATGCCCCACGCGATGATTTCTGTGGGCAAATCGCTGGCCCGTATTCTGTTTGTGTGCACACACGGTATTCCCGACGACGACAAGCCACCGGCGTCAACACCCAAAAGAGCGCCGAAGAAACGAGCACGCGGAAAAAAAGAGATGATCGACTAATCTTCGCGAGTGAAAGACTCTGAGCTAGCCCTCCATAATCCACCCATTCTGAGCTAGGACTTTCGATTCGCACGCGGCATAACACCGGCCCCAATAGTCCATGAGCAGAGAACAACTCTTATGCTTGCTTAACTCGACAGCAGTGAGCTGGCTGATCTTTCAGGCCAATTAGGAGGAAATTGGTGAGGGCACGAGGAGAATCCCGAACCGGATCCTGTGCTATGGATGACCGGGTGACATCGCGCAAATAAGTGGTGGAGCCAATCGGAATCGAACCGACGACCTCTTGAATGCCATTCAAGCGCTCTCCCAACTGAGCTATGGCCCCATCATTGCCTGCAGGCGCTCGTCTGCGATTAGCTCCGCAAAACTACACGCCTGCCCTTTGTAATCAACTTGTAATGCGTCTCAAAGCCCGTTTGGTCAAGTGCCTACGTGTCGTCATCGTCGCGGGCCACGCCAGGATCGATAATATCCGAGACATCATCATCCATATCGTCGTCATCCGGAAGCAGATCGTCGTCCTCGTCGCCTAGATCGTCGTCATCGGTGTCTGCAATTCCCGCAATATCGTCGGCATCAATGTCGTCGGCTGATACTTTGCGCTTTTTGCGCTTAGACTTTTTGGTCGCCGGCTCATCCTCGTCGGGGACAATCTCTTCTTCTTCATCGTCGTCGTCATCATCGTCATCGCCTTCTTTGGCTTCAGCGATCGCTGAGCCGTCTTCAAGGACCACGTCAACGTCGGCGATATCGTTCTCTTCTTCCTCTTCGAGTTCCTCATCCTCCTCTTCAGCCTCAGCAGGCGCTTCCGCCTCGGCAGGCGCCGCTTTTGCCTCCTCTTCGGCTTTTTTGGCAGCCTCGGCCCGACCGCCGCGTGCTCTCATCCGGAAGAACACATCAGCTTCAAATGTCGTGCCGCATTTCGGGCATTCGATAGGTTGTTTTTCTAAGTCGTAGAATTTTGCACCGCAGCTGGGGCAAAGTCGTTTTGTACCAAGAGATGTGGCACCCACGGCGACCTCTTCGTGTTCGTGCAGATTGAAATTGAGACTCGAATTGAACTTCCTACTGCCACGCTCGGATCGCTCTGTCAAAAGATTCGATTCACACCATGTGATTGCGTCCACAACCTCCTTAAGATAGACCCAACTGCCTATTCCCTTTGGGTTTTGTGCATTGAGATACTGAATGCTTGCGCGCCGGCCGCGAAGAAACTGACATCGGAATGAACCACGAATCAAAGCTCACATCCCGCTCAGAAGCACGTATGACTGCCAGCGGCGCGCTGAAAGGAACTGTCTGCGTTCCAGGAGACAAGTCGATATCCCATCGCGCCTTGATCATGAGCAGTTTTTGTTATGGCGAAAGCAAGATTTCAGGCCTTCTAGAAGGCGAAGACGTCTTAAACACTGCCACAACCTTGCGCGCTATGGGCGCATCCGTCGACAGGACCGCAAGCGGCGAGTGGTCCGTCCAGGGAAATGGCGTTGGCAGCCTCGCCCAGCCGAGCAGTGTGTTGGATTTCGGGAATTCCGGCACCGGTGTGCGGCTGCTCATGGGCGCCATCAGCTCTCATGCCATAACGGCAACGCTCACTGGGGACGCGTCTTTATGCCGACGCCCCATGAAACGTGTCATGGATCCATTGAGAAATATTGGATGCCAGTTCTTAGGCGCAGAAGGCGACCGTCTTCCTTTGACGATGCGGGGCGCCGATGACCCGCTGCCAATCGACTACGCGGTGCCAGTGCCATCTGCACAGGTCAAATCCGCACTTTTGCTCGCCGCGCTGAATATCCCTGGTCGCACGCAGATTGTTGAGAAAACGAAGACGCGCGACCACAGCGAACGCATGCTCACGTATCTTGGGGCTGAGATTGAGTCGAAACCCACCGAGGACAAAAGGGGATCGGTCATCACTTTGCAGGGCCATCCCGAGATGGCCGCAAAAGACCATAGTGTTCCTGGCGACCCATCCTCCGCGGCCTTTCCATTGGTGGGTGCATTGCTGGTGCCCGGATCGGAAATCACTTTACCGAATGTCTGCCTCAATCCAGGACGTATTGGGCTGATTGAAACCCTCCTTGAAATGGGCGCTGACATTTCGATTGGCAATCGCCGGCCGGCTGGCGGCGAGGAGGTCGGCGATCTTCTAGTCCGCTATAGCCAACTGAAGGGTGTCAATGTGCCCGCCGATCGGGCGCCTTCGATGATCGACGAGTATCCCATACTTGCTGTCGCCGCCGCTTTTGCTACGGGGGATACGAACATGTCGGGTATTGGCGAACTCCGCGTCAAAGAGAGCGATCGGATCGCCATGATGTCTGAAGGACTGCGCGCCTGCGGGGTGGAAGTCACGGAAGGCCCCAGTGAAATGACTGTCACCGGGTCCAAGTCGACAAAGAATAGGTTAGGCGACGCCCGCATCGGGACCAATCTCGATCATCGCATTGCGATGTCTTTCTTAATCATGGGTCTTGCCGCGGAGGGACCAATCACTATCGATGATTCTGAGCCCATCCAAACGAGCTTCCCAACATTCTTTGACGTCATGTCCGGCGTTGGTGCCATCGCCCACGAAGGTGGCGCTTAGGTGATCAAGGTGAAACGCATTGCGGAATCCCACCATGTCGTCCAGTAAAAGTCTTATCGTGGCTGTCGACGGTCCCGCTGCCAGTGGCAAGGGCACACTGTCGCGGCAGATCGCCGTTCACAATCACTTAGCCCATATGGATACCGGCGCCCTATACCGAGCTGTCGCCCGCGATGTACTGAAAGGCGGTCATGCCGCGGAAGAAGAGAAAGCCGCCGTTGAGGCGGCCCGTACACTTGATACCGAAACACTGGACGATCCTGCGCTTCGAACCAATGAGGTCGCAAAGGCGGCTTCGGTGGTGGCTGCCATGCAAGCCGTCCGATCGGCGGTACTGGAGTTGCAGCGGGAATTTGCCCATCATCCGCCCGGGCGGCGGCGTGGCGCTGTCCTTGACGGTCGCGACATTGGAACGGTTGTTTGCCCTGACGCCCAGGTCAAACTCTTCGTCACGGCATCAATTGAAGCCCGCACAAAACGGCGGTTCTTGGAGCTCAAAGACCGTGATCCAGCCACCCTAGAGGCCGACGTCCGTGCTGATCTCATCGCGCGCGACGAACGCGACGCCAAGCGGGACATTTCGCCGATGAAACCCGCCGATGGCGCGCACTTGCTTGACACCACAGATTTGAGTATAGAAGCGGCGTTTAGAGCGGCTCAAAATATTATCGATTTGGTGAGCTAGGTGCGTTTCTATTGAAAGAGGCGCGCCTTGTTTGTTTGTGCAAACCGAATGGCAGCCACCCAAAACCGTGCCCGGCGCATTTGGGCAGTACGACCATTACGACCTCAAGACACCGACTGATCGGCGCCAACCATTCGGCGTTTGGGGTAAGACCGGCGGAAACAACCAGCCGGCCTGAAATTGAAGCCAACTTTAGGAGTTTAGATGTCCGAAGCATCAGCGGCTAGCGCTAACCCAACCCGCGAAGATTTCGCCGCCATGTTTGAAGAAAGCATGGCCAGCCATGGAGCGACCGAAGGGACTGTCGTCAAAGGCACTGTCCTAGCAATTGAAAACGACAACGCCATTATCGATGTCGGTCTAAAGACCGAAGGCCGTGTGCCCGTAAAAGAATTTGGCCTGGCCGGTCAGCCATCAGAGATCAAAGTGGGCGATGAGGTCGAGGTCTATCTCGAACGTGTAGAGAACGCGGCTGGCGAGGCCGTTCTGAGCCGCGAAAAAGCGCGCCGGGAAGAAGGCTGGGGACGTCTGGAAAAAGCATTTGAAGCCAATGAGCGCTGCGAAGGCACAATATTCGGCCGCGTTAAGGGCGGATTTACTGTCGATCTCGATGGGGCTGTGGCCTTCCTGCCCGGCAGTCAAGTCGATGTACGCCCGGTGCGCGATATCACCCCTTTGCTGAACATCCCTCAGCCGTTCCAAATTCTGAAAATGGACAAAAGGCGGGGCAATATCGTTGTCTCACGCCGAGCGGTCCTAGAAGAAACCCGTGCTGAGCAACGAAATGAGATCGTATCGAACCTCGCAGAGGGACAAGTCCTTGAAGGCGTGGTCAAAAATATCACCGACTACGGCGCTTTCGTTGATCTGGGCGGCGTCGATGGACTGCTCCATGTGACCGACATTGCGTGGCGTCGCGTGAACCATCCGACCGAAGTTCTTTCCATCGGTCAAACAATCAACGTGCAAATCATCAAGGTGAACCAAGAGACCCAGCGCATCAGCCTGGGTATGAAGCAACTTGAGGCCGATCCTTGGGAAGGCGTCGAGGCGAAATACCCAATCGATGCGAAGTTCGAAGGGCGCGTCACCAACATTACAGACTATGGCGCCTTCGTCGAACTTGAGCCCGGTGTCGAGGGTCTGGTCCACGTTTCCGAGATGAGCTGGGTCAAAAAGAATGTCCATCCAGGCAAAATCGTTTCGACCAGCCAACAGGTTGAAGTGATGATCCTTGAGGTCGATTCCTCAAAGCGTCGTATCTCCCTGGGTCTCAAGCAATGCCTCGACAATCCTTGGGCATCCTTCGCTGAGAAGTTCCCCATCGGCACGCGTGTCGAAGGTGAGATCAAAAACATCACCGAATTTGGCCTTTTCGTGGGCTTGGACGGAGATGTGGATGGCATGGTCCATATGTCAGATCTGGATTGGAACCGCTCTGGCGAAGAAGCCATCGCCGACTTCAACAAAGGCGACGTGGTCAAAGCCATCGTTATCGATGTGGATCCCGAGAAAGAGCGGATCAGCTTGGGGATCAAACAGCTTGACGGCGATCCCTTTGAAAGCCTGGCGGGCATCAAGCGCGGCTCGTCCATCACCTGTACGGTTGCCGCGGTCGAAGACGGCGGTCTCCAGGTCACCATCGGAACGGATGTTTCTGCCTACATCCGTCGCAGCGATCTGTCTCGCGACCGGTCCGAGCAACGGCCGGAACGTTTTGCGGTAGGCGACAAGATTGACGCTTTGGTTACCAATATCGATCACGGTACCCGCAAGATCTCGCTTTCCGTCAAAGCGCGGGAAATTGCGGACGAGAAGGAAGCAGTGGCGCAATACGGGTCGACAGACTCCGGCGCGTCGCTGGGTGACATCTTGGGAGCCGCGCTTTCCAAAGCGCAAGGCGAACAGGGCGAAGAGACGACCGACGGGGACTCTGAAGCCCAAAGCTGATATAGTTAGATTTTGAGGATTTGCGTTCGGCCGCGGGCAAATTCGTCCGCGGCCTTTTTGTAGGGGAATAGTGTTTTGGCCCTTGATGCTGATGCCATCGTTGATCGACGCCGCCTGAAAAGAAGCCGGTCAATTTGGCGATTTGCTGCCATTGCCATCGCGATTGTGGTCGCAATCGCAAGTGTGGCTGAACTCACAGGTCTGGCAAAGGAACCCCATGTTGCGCGTTTGCAGATCAATGGCATCATCCTTGACGATCCGTTTATGTCCGAGATCATCGAACGTATTGAAGAGGATGATAGTGCTAAGGCGCTCCTTGTTGAAATCAACAGCCCAGGTGGAACCGTAACCGGGGCCGAGACCCTTTTCGACGCCCTGACAGATGTTCGGGCGAAAAAACCGGTTGTTGCGGTGATGGGGTCGATGGCGGCCTCAGGCGGATATGCGGCGGCTCTACCCGCTGACCACATTTTGGCGCAGCGCAACACCATAACCGGATCGATCGGCGTCATTCTCCAATCGACTGAAATCTCAGGCCTGCTGGACAAAATCGGCGTTGGCGTGGAGGAATTCAAAAGTGCGCCTCTAAAGGGCGAACCCTCTATGTTCCATCCAGCCGACGAAGCCGCGCGTGAGGCCACCCAGGCCCTTATCCAGGACGCCTATGACTGGTTCGTCGATCTTGTGGTCGAACGTCGTTCCATGTCGCGTGAAGATGCCCTACGGGTCGCCGATGGGCGGGTGTATTCGGGACGTCAAGCGGTCGAGAACAATCTGATCGACGGCTTGGGCGACAGCGACACCGCACGGAAATGGCTGGCCGACAACAAAGAGATTTCGGAGGATCTGCCCCTCAAAGATGCCATCAGCTTCAGTGATTTTGAGTTTCTGACAACAGAATCGCGATCGATCCTTGAAGTTGCAATCATGGCGCTGACCGGAAAAACCCTGGAATCAAAAAGACTTAGGCTTGACGGTCTGCTGGCGATTTGGCAGCCTTGAGGGTGATTCTGGGACGCACCGCAAAGGGCGCCAGAAAAACTTAAGGTATCTGACCGGCAAATGATTAAGTCCGAACTTGTCGCGCGTCTTGCACAAGCGAACCCACATTTATACCAACGTGATATCGAGCGTATCGTTGGGACCATCTTCGATGAGATAACTGCCGCGTTGGCGCGCGGAGATCGGGTCGAATTGAGGGGGTTTGGTGCTTTTTCAGTCAAAAAAAGGCCCGCACGGACGGGCAGAAACCCCAAAACAGGCGAGCCTGTTGAGGTTGACGAGAAACATGTTCCGTTCTTTAAGACCGGGAAGGAACTTCGCGAACGCCTGAATGGCGCGCAACCGGAGCAGACATCTCAGGAACAGACGCCTCAAGAGATGTCTTTTGACGCCGATAAAACTGACTGATCAAATCCATGAAACTGCGGACAATCCTTGTGGTGCTGCCAGCAAGTGCAATTGGCGCATCGTTTGCGATCGCCAATAGATCATTTGTTAGTGTCAGTTTTGATCCGACCGGCCTATTCCCGTTTCTGACGACACCAGAGATACCCCTCTTCATGGTGGTCCTCGGCTCCATGTTCATCGGCATTCTGATTGGTGGCGCGGGCACATGGCTCGGCAGCCGGAAGAAAAGCAAGACATCTGGCGTGATGGCAAGTGCGGCACCGAGCCCCCAAACAAGCAAGCCGTCAATTGTCCCAAAACCGACCTTGCCAGCTGTCGTAAAGCCCCAGCCGCAAAAGAGCACCAATCAGCCTGCTCTTCCATCCGGCTGAGTTTGGGCCAAACCGAAGAGGCCACTGAAATAGGTGCCTTTCGAACCTATGTTAGAGCATATCAGGCGCTCGTTTATTTGGGCGAGCTAAGATATGGAAAGTGCTGAAGAGCAAATGGTTGTGCATACCAAAATATGCGGTCTGAGGACGGCTGAGACGATCAAATCCGCAATCGATAGCGGCGCCAAAATGATCGGCTTCAACTTCTTCGCACGCAGCCCACGCGCGGTATCGTTAACGCAGGCGGAAGAGCTTGCTGCACTTGTCCCCTCTTCTGTCGACAAAGTCGCACTGACTGTTGACGCCTCTGACACGCTCATCTCGAACATCTGCGAGGTTGTCGAACCCGACTATCTTCAGCTTCATGGCGATGAGAGTCTGGAACATCTTGAGTATCTGCGAAAAATGTTCGGCCGACCGTTGATCAAGGTCATTTCTGTAGCGACACAAGACGACCTCGACAGAGCACACACGTACGAAGAAGCCGCAGACATGATCATGCTTGACGCCAAGCCCAACAGTTTGTCGGGTGAAACTCTGCCGGGGGGCAACGGCGTGCCCTTCGACTGGTCAATGGTGACCAGTCATCAATGGAAGTGTCCTTGGTTGCTGGCCGGCGGGCTGACCGTCGATAACTTGCCGCAAGCCGTTGCGACGACAAGGGCAAACATCGTAGATGTGTCTTCCGGCGTGGAGGATCGGCCGGGCCAAAAGTCGGTTACCAAAATACGGGCATTCTTGGCGTGTGCGTCGCGCCTTTAGATCAAGCGCGTGTTGGAATGCTCTCGGCCAAACATAAAGGCAAGAAGGCTACCTTGAGGCGGGCAATGGAGCGCCCTTCCGCTTCTGTGGTGACCTCTTTTGCCGGCACCCGGCGGTCCTCGCAAACACGTCAGGATTGGTGTATGACACAAGATCTATCGGAATTGCCGAAACATAGGATTGCAGGCGTGGTTTCTCTTGCTCTTGGCTTGGCTTCGAGACATACGACAACAGAAACTGTGCCGTAATTGGGTCGAAGTTTGCGAACACATTGACTGACACCTCAGACGGCAGGGCGTGACGCGAGAAACAGAGGGAAAAACCATCCGAATTGTTTCAGAGTTCGGCAAGGACGCCCCTAAGTCGCAAATTTGAGACCAAGCGCGAACGCGCAAATACGGAGACGTGAATGAACTGGCTGACCAATGTTGCGAGACCCAAGATCCGTTCCTGGTTCGGTACGCGCGATACACCAGATAATCTTTGGCACAAATGCTCCAACTGCGGTGAGATGATTTTTCACCGGGATATCAAAGACAAACTCTATGTCTGCCCCTCTTGCGATCATCACATGCGTCTCTCGCCTGAAGACCGCCTTTTTTCGCTCTTTGGCGATCAGTATGAGCTCATTGATCCACCAACTGTTGTCGAAGACCCTCTGAAGTTTCGCGACGAGAAAAAATACACAGACAAGCTGAAGGACGCGCGGCGGAAGACCAATCACACCGACGCCATTGTCAGCGCACGCGGCAAGCTCGGTCAAAATCCTGTCGTAGCCGCTGTGCAAAATTTCGCTTTTATGGGTGGATCCCTTGGTATGGCAGCGGGCGAGTCGATTCTGGTCGCCGCCGATCAAGCGATCGAACATGGAGCCGCCCTCATCGTCTTCAGCGCCTCCGGCGGCGCCCGCATGCAGGAAGGCGCACTGTCCTTGATGCAGCTACCGCGAACGACCATTGCTGTTCACATGATGCGCGAGGCGAAACTGCCTTACATTGTTGTGCTGACGGATCCCACATCGGGCGGCGTAACAGCCTCCTACGCCATGTTGGGCGACATTCAACTCGCAGAACCGGGCGCCCTGATTGCCTTTTCCGGTCCCCGAGTGATCGAGCAGACCATTCGAGAAAAATTGCCTGATGGTTTCCAGCGCGCCGAGTTTTTGAACAAGGTTGGGATGGTCGATCTTGTCGTGCATCGCCACGATATGAAAGATCAACTGACGCGCATCGTGGATTTGCTTCTTTCAGCCCCCGGTCGCCAAGCGAAAGAGACCATTGAAGCGGAGCCTGTTGCACAACCGGTTGACGCTGAACCTATTCAGCCACCAGTTCCGCAAGATGGACTTTGATCCAACGTCGTCGCAAAAGCGGCGCTTTTCGCAAAGTTACGCTGAAGGGCAGACTCCCCCAACCAAACACGCCGAAATTGTTCTTGACCAGCTCGCGCAGAAGGGAACGCCCGACATTGACTTAGGGCTCGGCCGGATCCGCGATGTACTATCCGCGTTGGACACGCCGCAAACAAAGCTGCCACCGTGCATTCATATCGCCGGGACTAATGGTAAGGGCTCCACTGCCGCATTTCTGTTTTCAATCCTCAAGTCCGCGGGTCATAAGGTCCATCGTTTTACGTCCCCCTATCTGGTGGACATTTGCGAGCAATACACGGTCGCAAACACCCGCATTACAGACGCTGAACTTGCCGTTTTGTACGAGCGGATCGACCAAAAGGTACGTACACTGTCACCAACGAAGTTTGAAATCGAAACGGCCGCAGCATTTTTGGCGTTTGCTGAATCCGACGCGAACATTGCCTTGATTGAAACAGGCATGGGCGGCGCGACAGACTGCACCAATGTATTGGAAGATGTAGCGGCCACCGTGATTACGCCAATCGATATGGATCACCAGGCCTTTCTGGGCGACACTTTAGAAGACATTGCGCGACATAAGGCTGGCATCATGAAGCCGGGCGTGCCCGCGATCATCGGCCCGCAAAATCCAGAATCTCTGGATGTTCTCATTCAGCATGCGGAACAAATCGGCGCCCCTCTATATGCCTCCGGAACTGATTGGCAGGTCTTTGAGCAACATGAACGGCTTGTCTTTCAGGACGAAACTGGCTTGCTCGACCTGCCCCTTCCAGGCTTGGCCGGCCGTTTTCAAGTAGAGAATGCCGGGATCGCCATCGCGGCTTTGCGGCTTATCGCAGAAAGTTTCGACATCGCGCCCAGTTCGTTTGAGAACGGCATCGCCAACGCGGCCTGGCCGGCACGTCTGACAAGATTGAATAACCTAGAGAAAAAAGGCCAACTGCCGGACGGCTCTGAAATCTATGTGGACGCCGGGCACAACGCGCATGCAGCGCGGGCAATTGCTGGCGCATTAGCCGACTTTGACGAGCGGCGGCCCATGCCTATTGAAGTCCTAATCGGCATTCGCAATGGAAAAGACTTGAAAGGTCTGCTCAGCCCGTTTGTCGGACTGGCCGCCAGTATCACTGCCGTCACGCTTCCCAGCGGAGATGGATATGATCCAGAAGAGATTTGCCAAGTCGCTGCCGCCGCTGACCTCAAGGCACAACCATTCGATTCGCTTGAGGGCGCTTTAGCTCATCTCAAAAAGCGCGCCAAAGAGCCATGCCGTGCTCTGATTTTTGGGTCTCATGTTCTTGCCGGTGAAGCCCTTCGCCTCAATCATCAGAGCTAGCATTATGGCGTCGCCGTTTGCGCCATCATCGCCGCCAACACCCAAATCTCTCGAGCTTCTAAAATCAGTTTGCGACCAACAGGGCTACGGCTTCGAGTGGCTGGATACCTACTCCCGTCAACTCGTTCGCGTATCGAATGGCAATGTTTTTTTTCTGTCAGGTGTTGGACGTCTTCAATGCTTTCCGCTCAATGACGCGGCCGCGACGGCGGTTGTTAGGGACAAAGTGTTCACCTACCAAACGCTTCAAGCCACAAATATCAAAGTTCCAGCATTTGAGTATGTCTTTTTGCGGCCCGAATACCGCGCCGCCCGCGGAGAGGGGCGAGAACGGTCAGACTTGCCTACCCTTGCCAGCCGACTCGGCTTTCCCTTGTTTGTTAAACCACTCGATGGGTCGCGCGGAGCACTAACCGAAATCGTCTCAAATCTCGAGGAGCTCGAAGTCCACATTGATCACATCGCCGAGCGTTTTCACGGTGCCTTGATGCAGCCGGTTCTCGAGGGCCGCGAGTGGCGCGTCTTTATGATCGACGGCGCGCTCATGTTCGCTTACCAACGCGCACGTCCAGCCTTAAAGGGCGACGGTGTGCATTCCATTTCGGAACTGCTGATGGCGATCAATCAGCATCACACAGATCACGGTGTGAGTTTGATCGATGCAAGATCTGGATTTCTGCAGGGAAATCTCAAGTCGACCGGGTTAAGTCTCGACTCTGTTATGCAGGAAGGAGAAGAGCTGATTTATTCAGCGCGCGCCAATATCAGCGCGGGCGGACAGATCACCGGATACACAGAAGAAATCCCGAACGAAATGCTACACTGGGCACGCAAAGTTATGCGTGCCTTGCGCATTCGCGTGGGCGCCATCGATTTCTTTGAACGAGGCGCTTCGCAAGGATCCAACGGACTTGATCTCATTGAAGTCAACAGCAATCCTTCTCTAACCGGCCTTCTCACGACCGGCCGCGAAGATAAAGCCCGCGAAATATGGGCGCGCGTTTGCGAGCGTTTTTTCGCCGAGGCAAAAGACAAAACGGCCTTCGACGACGCCTCATGACGGATCGAAGCGCCATAAACCGCCTATTGGCGCACCCGAAGTGGGGCAATGGCATTGCACTTGAACGATTTGATCGATTACTGGACGCGCTTGACCTTAAGCCCTGGTTGAACACCATCGACGCCATCAAGATTACCGGCTCCAACGGCAAAGGGACCGTTGCCCTCTTTACCAGCGCGCTTCTTCAACACTTGAGTTTTTCAACCGGCACCTATACGTCGCCGCACCTTTTCCGCTTAAATGAACGCATCACATTGAATGGAACATCGGTGGACGACAGCCTGCTGAACCAGCAGCTCGGTCACGTTTTTGATCAACTCAGTCAGCTCAATCTGTCGGCCCCAGAAGAAAGTTTTGGCGGGTTTGAGATTTTGACCGCCGCTGCACTGTTATGCTTTCAAACGTCTGATCCCGACGTCCTGGTCATCGAAGCGGGCGTCGGGGGCCGCTATGACATCACACGATTGATCCCTGGGAAGACAACGGCACTTACGTCGATCGACCTCGAACATACTCAACTCTTAGGTTCAACGCGTGAGTTGATCCTTTACGATAAATCGGATCTCTGCCCGTCAGGTGGCCATTTGTTCGTCGGGGAGTTGGACGCTCCACTGCGCCGAAAGCTAGATGTGTACGCATCATTACGTGATGTCACTGTGGAACATGTTGTGCCACAAGACGACCCGGTGCTGAGTGCCCCTACTCCGTCTGTTCTTCAACACAACCGTGCAAATGCCACTTTGTCTTTGCGCTTGTGTGAAGACTGGATGAAGCGGCATTCAATTGTTCCCAAGCCATCAGACTTCAATCAGCGTGCTCTGAAAGCCCTTGCTGAAACCAGACTGCCTCTGCGTTGCGAAAAAATCGACGAGAATCCATCCATCTTTGCCGACGTTGCCCACACGCCGGCAGCGCTTCGCCGTGCTATTGAAATGGTCCGTAGCCTAACCGGCAAAACACCGATTGTGGTGTTGGGCATAGGAATTGCCAAGGATTGGGAAAGGATCGGCGACGCACTTGCGGGCCTTCAACTAACCCACATTCACTTCGTCGAAGATCACGCGACTTTTGTCGCTCCAGACAAATTGGCAGACATATTTGCCCAAACCACAATACCGCCGGAGCTTAAGATCATGCCGACAATGAGTGGCGCCTTTGAATCGGCCGCGCGCTCAGCCCAAGAAAAAAGGCTACCGGTCCTGATTACCGGTAGCCATTTGATCGCTGTTTCTGCCTACTGCCATTTTACCGGCATGGCATCATCCGATTTGGACCGCTATTAAAGCGCCTTAACCGGCGCGGCTGGCGCTGACACCAACCGATGACTGGATCCAATCGACGATTTTACTCTTTGGCATCGCCCCGACTTTTGTCGCGGCGACCTGCCCATCCTTGAACAACATCAGCGTTGGAATGCCACGCACGCCATACTTGGTCGGCACGTTGGGATTTTCATCGATATTGATCTTAGCGACGGTCAAATTGCCGCCAAGCTCACCGGCAATTTCCTCGAGTGCCGGGGCAATCTGCTTACAAGGGCCACACCATTCGGCCCAAAAATCGACCAGAACCGGCTCATCTGAATTCAGCACGTCGCTGTCGAATGACGCATCCGTCACTTTTGTCGTAGTCATTACTCCAAACCCTTTCTGCGGACGGCGCCGCTCCGTGAATCTCTCTTTCATCCAATCTAGGAGCGCCCCCTGGCAGCGTCAAGACGCGCACACACGCGTTTGACGCTCGTCACACCTGCAGGATTTGCTGAAGGGCCTCATCCATCATAAGTGGCGGAATCTTCATTATTTTTGGCCCGTCCGTCCAAATGAGGACGCAATCAATCGACCGATCCGGGAACATATTTGTGAGCAATGCCCGGTAAAGGGCCATTTGCCGGACATAGGCTGGTGAGACATTTTCCAGTTCGGTTGGCGCGGGACGATTGGTCTTGTAATCCGCCAGTAAAACCCGCTCATTCTCAACAACCATACGATCGACTTGGCCGTTCACAATGAACTTTTCCTTCGGCCCCTGGAGATGACCAATCACGGGCACCTCGCCTTGGCTGTCCAGGCCAAACAATCTGGCCATATCTGTGTCATTTAGAATTGAAAGAACGCGCTCGGAGACTTCATCTCTCTGCTCTGAGGACATCTGCTGACTACGCCGAGAAAGGAACTTTTCGATCATCAGAGCCCTCCGGGATGGCTCGACCGATGGCAGCAACTCCAACAGCTTATGGATGAGACGGCCACGCAGGAAGCGATCGCTTGCCGAAAGGGTGATGGGCGACAAAACCGGCGGTTCACCATCTCCGGCACCCAACTTTGAGGGTTGCGTCACCAACCCTTCGCTTTCGATCGTTGCGCGGATCTGCACCCAGGGTGGTACATCCATGATATCAGCAGGCGCATCAGCCGCCTCTTGGCGGCCAGACTTCACCCGTGGTGCATTTCGTTCCAACCGCCATACGCGCTCGCCTGATCGATCCGAGATTGGATCTGTCAGGCTACTGATCGTATTTTCGATCAAGTCATACCAACAGTCTTTCGGACGACCATTCTTGCCTTCGTATCCACATATGTAGAGGCGATCCGTGGCGCGCGTTAAAGCGACATAAAGCAGGCGAAAATACTCAGCGTGCCGTTTCTCGCGATCTGCGTCACACGCTTCCTTCGACTGCTCGGTGTCAAATTCGGATCGCGCCCGCCAAACAACCGAACCGTTCGTGCCGCCGATCTGAACAAGTTTGGGGTCATTCTGACCGGTTGGTACCGAACAAGTGTCCGGCAGAAATACAACGCCCGCTTCGAGACCTTTCGCGCCGTGAATCGTCATGACCCGCACTTCATTACGTCCATGCCCCAGATCACGTTTGATGTCAGATTGTGATTTTTCAATCCATTTGAGAAACCCTTGAAGCGATGGCGCCCGCGTACGCTCAAAGTCCAATGTCATTCGAACGAATTCGTCGATTGGGTCGCGAGCATCCTCACCGAGCCGCCCGATCAGCAACTCGCGGCCACCAAGCCCTACAAGAATGCGTGCGTAAAACTCAAAAGGCCGAACCAGATCTGCCATCGAGAGAACTTGCCGCAAGAAGCGTGAAGCCTCGCCATATATATCTTTAATTGCCTGAGCATCGTTTAGCGCTTGCCACAGCGTGCCATCTCGGCCATTGGCAAGCGCATACAAGTCTTCCTCACTCATACCAATCAGTGGCGATCGTAGTATCGCCGCTAACGTCAAATCATCTTCCGGTAGCAAAGCAAATTGGCCGACTGCAATCAGATCCATGACGGCGATTTGATCGGTCAAAACCATGCGATCGATGCCGGCCACTGGAATGTCCCGCATCTTTAGTTGACGGATCATCTCTTCGACAAACGCATTACGCCGACGGACCAAGATCATAATGTCGCCGGCTTCAAGGGGATTCCCCTCACGCCCCACAGAAAAATCAGGTTCGCGTAGCCACCCCTGAATCGTGTCCGCAATCCTCTGGGCGAGTTTCGCACGCGGGCTCACCTGGCTGAGTTGATCAAGGGGTGCGTCCCACGGATCGCGCGCCTCTTCTTCATCTGGGCAAATTGGCTCCCACACTTCAACCAGACCGACCTCGTTCTCACGGTACGCGCTGTGATGGAGTTCTGCCGCCGATGAAAGGACACCTGGCGGAAAACTGCCAAAAACCTGATCAATGAACTCCAAGACGTCAGGCACCGATCTGAATGACAGATCTAAAGGCACATTTTCCCATCCAGCGCCAATCGCTTTCGCACAGGTTTCAAAAAAGGACCGCATACGAACGAATTCCGCAGGGTCCGCCCCTTGAAAACTGTAGATCGATTGTTTTTCGTCGCCGACGGCAAACACCGTCCGCTTGGTGTCTGAGGCACCAGATCCGGCAAAAAACTCCTCTGACAATCGCTTAACAACTTCCCATTGGAGGGGGCTGGTGTCTTGGGCCTCATCAACCAGAATATGATCGATGCCGCCATCAAGCTTGTACAGTACCCAGCCCGCTTCGTAGCGTTTTAGCAAGTTGACCGTCTTGAGAATGAGATCGTCATAGTCGAGTACACCGCGCAATCTCTTTGCCCGCTCATAACGGGCAACAATAGAAACGGCCACCCGCATAACAGCCGATGATCGTTCAAAGAGCAGAATCGTTTTAAGCTCTTCGTCGAAATCCTTAACCCTGGCTTGTTCATCAACCAGTGTCTGCTCAACACCGGGGTGGGCCTTCAAGACCGCTTTCGTGGCGAGGGTCTTTCGAGGTTCGTTCTTCTGGGTCAGAAAGATAGATTTGTACGCCGCAAGTCCTTCCGCCGCATCTTCACGAGCAATGAATTGACCTAGTTCAGATGCGCGCTGTTGATCCTTGGATGAACCGCTTGCCAATGCCCCAATCGCATGCCGCAAGTCGGCAGTTGGGATGGCCTCGATGAAAGATCTCGTTGCGTCTGCATGATCCCAAGTACCAGACGAAACCAACGTCGACCGCAGCCGGTCAATGGCACCGTCCAGTCCGACTGTTTCAAAAAGTTGCCCAAGCCATATGCGGCGAGACTGTATTTCAGCGAGCAATTCATCGATCGTTTTGTCAGAAGCATCTCGGATCACAATCCGCCACGCGGCATTAAGGGCCGGATCAACACCTGCATTTAGGTCGCGAAAGAAGCTGTTTCGCACTTCCGCCAGCATTTCGTTTGCGGATTGATCGTCCAGCACATCAAAGTGTGGGACGACATCCGCTTCGACGGGAAACCGCCCCAGGACTTTTTCACAAAACGCGTGAATCGTCTGGATCTTGAGCCCGCCAGGCGTCTCGATAGCCCGGGCAAACAGACAACGCGCTTTCTGCAGGATCTCTCGGTCGGCTCCCTGCCCCGAGAGTTCATGTATCTCCTTGATCAGTTTTTCATCCGAAAGGGTCGTCCACTCGCCCAGCGTCTCGTACAACCGGTTGGTCATTTCGGAGGCGGCTGCTTTGGTGAATGTTAGGCAGAGAATTCTTTCCGGCGGCGTGCCGTCAAGCAACATACGGATAACGCGATTTATCAATACGCGCGTTTTACCTGACCCTGCATTCGCTGAGACCCATGATGAGTGCAGAGGGTTCGCGGCAAGTTGCTGCGCCTGTTTTGTCTTGAGATAAGCAGTGTTCATATCTCATCCTCCGCAGCGCCAACAGCCGTCCATTCTTTCACTCGGGCCAGGTGGTCGTAGTCGCCGATGTCGGACACAAACATCGGTGTGACGCGCGAATTGTAAGGTGTTTCTTGAATGTCATAACGCGCGACCAGACGCTTTAATCCCTCAAGCGTTGCGTCGGCATGTTTTGCTGCATCACCACCAACAGGCAGCTCTTCGCCGGGCGGCCGTCCACCGGACACCTTTATGTAGAGCAGGCGGCCAATCTCCCTTTTGAACTCATCCCCAAACCCACCAAGTGAAGCCATGGCGGCTTCCAATGGGAGCTGTGGTGCCAGACCACTTTCCACCTGACGGGTTCTGGGAGGATTACCCGTCTTGTAATCGATAACGTCGATCGATCCGTCCTTTAGGCGGTCAATGCGGTCTGCTCGTCCATGAAGTTCGAAAGGACCAGCAGGTGCCTGAAATGTAATCGCACCACTGATCTCTGTTCTGGTATGCGCGATATGTCGATGCCGCGCCATTTCGTATTCAGAAAACCACTCAGCGAGTCGCCCAAATCGCGGACGCCATGCCGCTTGCACAATTGAGCTGGCAGCATTGTCCGCGAACAATTCCTCTCCGATTTCGAGCAGCAACCTCAACGCATCGTCGTCACCGGGATACCGGTCAACGAATTGGTGGAGGGCTTCATGCACAAGGCTGCCGCGCTCCATGGGACCCAGGTCATCGTCAATGGGCCGCAACACACGCAGACCCAAGACATGACGCGCATAGATCGCATAGGGATCTCGTATCAATGTTTCGATCTGGGTGACGGAAAGACTACGTGGCCGGTGGGCCACGGCCGGCTTGGGCGTCGGCGGTTCGGCACTTTGTCTTTTTGCCTTAGGGAGATGCTTTGCTCTATCCAGCTCTCGTACCCAGGAAATGTAGGGTTTTGCCGGTTCAAGAACTTTCTTAAGATCAAGCCCTTCTGCCAGCGTACTTAAGCGCATCAACCAACGTGACGGTACAGTGGGCGCACCATCCACTTTTTCTGAACGGGTCAGAAAAACATTCGGCGCAGTTGCCCCTTGCAAAAAGTCGTGAGCGGCTAGTCCAATCCGTGTCTCCGGTTCGCTCAAGCCGAGAGCACGCCTCATGGGACGGCTTAACCAAGGATCGATTCCGACGTCTTGAGGCCAACTATTTTCATTGAGACCGCCAAGTATCATGACGTCCGCGCTTTGCAGACGCGCCTCCATCGGCCCCCAAATAGACAAGCGTGTGCGGGACTGTCCACGTTGCCTTACCAAACGGCTATGTCCAAAAACCTCTAGAAGTGCTCTATACTGATGAATATCGACCTTTAGCCGATCATCGGAAGCCTCCAGCAATTCCGAAAAGTAGAGCGCCGCAGCTTCACCCGCTTCCCGGCTCCAAATTCGCTCAGCACCTGTCTGCAGATTTGACCCTGCCAAGGCCTCACAGGTTTCAATATGTGCTGTCGCCAAGTCGGCTATTGATCTGTCTTTGTCGCCCCCAATTGTAACAAGGGGCGTGAAGGCTTCTTCCAATCGATCCAACAGCTCTTGCTGCCTGTCGTCACTCTCAGCGATCGCATGTCGCAGACCATCGAGTCCCGGAGACGGACGCGGACCCCGCAAAACGCCGAGTTCCAGCTCTCGTGCTTGGCGGCGAAGAACAGCGGGATCTTCACCCAACGCACACAAGGGATGCTTGAGAACACTGAGCAAAGAAATGGGACTGAAATTTTCTTCGACCGCACTTAGAACCAGTCTCAAGAATACCATCGGCAGCGCGTGGATGAGTGGAAGTCCGGCAGAATCATCAATATCAAGATCCCACTTGCGCAATTCTGCCGAGACACGCCGAGCAAGATCCCGATTGGGTGTAACCAGCGCACCAGTGGTTCCAGGTGTCTCCAATGTTTCACGCATGATAAACGCAATGACGGCCGCCTCTTCTCGCATGTCATCGGCATCAACGCGTGCGACCCCACGAAACAGAGCGGGCGTTCCCCCCTCAATTTGTGAGATGTCGGCGCCAAGAGTTTTCCATCGTCCTGTAGTTTGCCAGGGTCTTAAGCTCTCGTTGATAAGGCGTGCACGAACTTTTTCAGCCGCTGCCGGATGCGTACGCCAAATGGAAACGGCATCTCGATCGACTTGCATGCGTGTGAGCAGCTCTTTGAGGCCAAACTGCGCGTGCCCGGCGGCGATCGCCTCCCAACCATCTTCTTCCAGTTCGACATCGAGACCAGGAAGGACGACCAATCCTAATGGCAATCGAGCAACGCAATCGATGAGATCTGCGGTCGCTCGAATCGACCCGGTGGACCCCGCAACGATGATCGGGTCAGCAGGTGGGTTATTTGACAGCCGTTCTGTGTAGGCGTTGAGCAGACGGTTGCGCCGGTCGTTTGGATCAAGCGCGCCCTCTTCCTCCAATATTTTCGGCCAGTGCTCCGCGATGAGATTGAGGAAAACAAGCGAATGCTGCCAATGAGTCGCAAATTGTTGTGGGACAATTTCCGCGACAAGACTGATGTCGGCCTGTTCGGCCTGAATTTGATCGAACAGCGCCGCCAGATCAGCCGCCATAGCGGCGACATCATGCGGGCTCAAATCCAATTGCTTCACATACGGCTGGAGCAAATTGATGAGCAAAATCTGGCGACGGAGCGGACCGATCGCGGGCGGAATCTCCAGGTCTTCCTCTTCGGCAGCAAATGAATAGGTCTCATCAAGGACGAGCTCATCTTCATCGACATCGCCAATTGGGCGAATACACGGCAGAAGCGACGTTGACGCGTCGCCGACGGCCAAGAACGCTTCGGCGAGAGCACGCACGGCGCGCCGTGTCGGCAGCAAGACGGTGACGCGCGACAACGCAAGCGGATCCCCCTCTTTGCCAAAACGCTCACGTATGCCGCACGCCAAGTCGTTCAAGAAGTGAACGCCTGAGGGAATGGTGTAAACGGAAGGAGACGAACCGGACATCACGTCTAGGTTCGTCCATTCCGACCCAAAGGGCAATCAAGCAATTCGGATTTTGGCGGGATCAGCTTTCTTTTAAGAGTGCTTCCGCCTGCGCTACACCGTCAGGGCTTCCGACATGCATCCAAATGCCGTCATGGCGCATGCCGAACAGGCGCTCATCTTCGGCTGCCTTGTCCCACAAGAGATTTGTCGAAAAAGGGCCATCTGGCGATTCGTCAAACAAACGTGGATGAATTATTTGAACGCCCGCCCAAACAAATGATGCAACGCGCGCTTCTTCGCGGCGTATCAGTTGCCCATTTGGTTCCATGTCAAAGTCGCCGCGGCCTTCGTAACCCGTCGACGAAACCGTTGGTGCCATTAGCATCAGCGCGTCCATGCGATCCGGATCCCAGCTCTCCGCCAAACGGCGTAGGCTAAGACCCATCCCTTCTATCCAAATCGAGTCGCTGTTGTGGGTAATGAACGCATCGTTTCCGAGATATTTGAGCGCCTTCTTCACACCACCGCCCGTGTCCAGCAACTGATCGATTTCATCTGAAATCACGATGTCGACATCACTTCGTGTTTCCAAATGCGCGCGCAACATGTCGGCTTTATGATGGACGTTGACAACGACGCTTTTGATGCCCGCCTCGATCAATCGATCGAGTGCACGATCGATGAGCGCGCGCCCAGCAATCTTCACCAACGGTTTTGGAACGTCTTCACGAAACGCGCGCATGCGCTTTCCAAGACCGGCAGCGAGGATCATAGCCTTCTGTGGCAGTGTCATGCGGCAATGGTTCCGTCTTTTCCCAACGGACGCCGTGGGACATCTCGATCAGGGTCAGGTGCGATGGTACGAAGCGCCGCAGGAATCGACTGATCGAACCAATCGCGCAGTTCTTGCAAAGCCGGGTGCTCAAGGTCTGACGTTAGATACCGCCAAACACGTGGCAAATGACCGAGATAGACCGGCTTGCCGTCCCGTTGCCACAGGCGCATGAAAATACCGACGATCTTCGCATTGCGTTGCGCACCGAGCAGCGCATATGAGAGACGAAACTCGGCTTCGTCAAAATCGGGGCGCGCAGCCGTGGCGGCCGTTATGTATCGCTGCAGCATCAGATTTTCGAGTTCGGGCGAAACATCGCGACGCGCGTCCTGCAGCAAAGAAACCAGATCATATGCTGGCGATCCTCTGACAGCGTCCTGAAAGTCCAGAAGCCCTATGTGCGCATGCTCTTGCCGTTCGGGGAGCCAGATCAAATTCTCTGCGTGATAGTCGCGCAACACAAGCACATCGTTTGCGGATTCACGCGTCAAGTCACTCAATTTTCTCAAAACGTTTTGCCAAGCCTGCTTGTAGCTGTTCCGTGTCGTCTCATCGACACGATTTCCTGTAAAGGCCGGCAGAAACCAGTCAACGACGAGATCAACCTCAATGCTCAGCGCCGCCATGTCGTAGGCTGCCAGTTCATAAGAACCATCGCGCGGCGCCAACAGGGAATGAGGAACCGGTCTTGAATGTAGGTCCACAAGAAGATCGACAGCGGCGCCATAGAGTGTCTCTTCAGACACGCCTTCGTCTCCTTCCTTCAGCAGACGAGCGAAGAGCCGGTCTCCCAAATCTTCTAGAAGAACAAAACCATTTTCAGTGTCTTCAGCAAAAATCTCGGGCGCACTGTACCCCCAATCCCGCAGCCGATTGGCGATCGCAACAAAGGGAACGCAATCAACGGCAAGATGGGCAATTGCGCTATATCCCGAAGGCTTTCCAGAGTTGACCTCGCTGGTCTCGACAGGGGCGTTCATGAGGACCGCTTCACGCTCTCCGAGCGTGAGCCTTTCATAACTGCGTGCCGACGCGTCCCCTGCGAGAGGACGGCGCTGCGCATCCTGCCATCCGGCCATTCTTAGAAACTTGTAAAGAATTTCTTCGCGTTCGGTCATAGGTCCAATATCCGTCGCTTCAGGCCGACCAGGCGCTCTGACCAGGTGCCGCTTGCGCGAAAGGCGACAAGACGATCTGTGGAATTTGGTCCGATGGCAATTTCGACGTCCAGACGCGTCGAGGGTAGCAATTCTGCCATTCTTTCCGGCCATTCGACCAAGCTGATGCCGGTTTCAAGAGCTTCCTCATAACCCAGTTCATATATCTCATCCGGGCTTTCAATGCGGTAAAGGTCGAAATGCCAAACGGGGCATACCGCCGTTTCATAATACTGCACCAGCGTGAATGTGGGACTCGGCACTTCTTCAATCCGCTGCGTTCCCTGCTGTAATTGCTGAACAATACCGCGCGAAAAGGTCGTTTTTCCGGCCCCCAAACCGCCCCAAAGGGCGACAAAGTCTTGCATTTCGAGGCAACGGCCAACCAGACTGCCAAGACGCCACATGGCCTCAGCGTCCGGCACGGTGATTTCCAGTTGATCGGCCATTCGGGGCTCTTCAGTGACTATATGATCTGCGGCGCTTAATGCCCTTGCTAAAAGCGACCTCGTTCTACATGGTAGCGCGCTGAGGCGCCAGCAACAGCCAGATCTGGGCGTTTCGGCAAACGAAGACGGCACGATATGAACGATTCAATAGTGATAATTGGGGCAGGCCAAGCTGGTGGCCAGGCTGTCCAAAGTCTGAAATTGAACAAAGAGTTTACAGGCTCAATCACCCTGATCGGCGACGAAGCCTATGTGCCCTATCAACGCCCTCCTTTGTCAAAGAAGTTTCTCGCAGGCGAAATCGGCATCGACCGGGTTGAGGTCAAACCTCGGTCTTACTATGAGGAATCGGGCGTAGACCTGCGGCTCAACTCACAAGTGAAGGCTATCAACCGGGAAGCGAAAAAGGTCATTCTTGAGGGCGGCGAAGAGATTGCTTACGACAAACTGCTTCTCGCCACCGGTGCGCGTGTTCGGAAGGTCCCAATACCAGGCGCCGATTTGCCTGAAGTCTTTTATTTACGCTCGATCGACGATGTCGACAAAATCAGACCTTATCTGAAAGAAGGGGTGAATTTCGGCATTGTTGGCGGCGGCTATATTGGATTGGAGGTCGCCGCCGTAGCTGCAACGCATGGTGCAAATGTAACGGTCCTTGAAATGGCCGACCGTGTGATGGCGCGCCAAGTGTCTCCCGAATTGTCGGCGTTCTACGAAAAGGAACATAGAGTCCACGGCGTAGATCTGAGAACAGATATGGGCGTGACCTCGATCGAAGGTCAGGACCATGTAACTGGGCTCAAATGCGGCGACGGCAGCACGGTCAAAGCGGATCTTGTTATCGTCGGCGTTGGTGTTGTTCCAAATGTTGAATTGGCTGAGGCCTGCGGGCTAGAGACCGACAACGGTATTGTCGTTGATGAATGCGGACGCACCAAAGATGAGAACATCTTTTCGTCCGGAGACTGCACAAATCATCCCAGTGAATGGTGGGGCGGCCGAACCCGATTGGAATCCGTGCAAAACGCCTTAGACCAAACGAAATGTGTTATCTCGACAATGCTGGGTTCCCCAAAACCGTACAAAGATATTCCTTGGTTTTGGTCAGATCAGTATGACTTAAAACTTCAAATCGCCGGATTGGCTGGAAAACATGATACGACCGTCTTGCGTGGTGATCCCGACAGTCGATCCTTTGCAGTTTTCTATTTAACTTCCGGCGTTCTCACGGCGGTAGAAGGCGTCAACGCCATACCAGAATTCATGATGGGGCGCCGCCTCATTACTCAACATGCGAAGGTCGATCCAGACCGGCTCGCAGATACAACGATTCCGATGAAGGAAATCGTGTCAAACTAGGGACCAATAGAAAGAACAATGGCAAAAATTACTTACATCGAACACAACGGGACCGAACATACCCATGACGTTGACAATGGCCTTTCAGTGATGGAAGGCGCCATTAAGAATTCGGTTCCTGGTATCGATGCCGATTGTGGCGGTGCCTGTGCTTGCGCGACCTGCCATGTTTATGTTGATCAAGAGTGGATTGGCAAAACGGGCACCAAGCAAGACATGGAACAGACGATGTTGGACTTTGCCGTTGAGGTCGAAGAAAACAGCCGCCTATCTTGCCAGATCGAAGTGAGTGACGATTTGGATGGACTGATTGTTCGGCTTCCCCAATCCCAACACTAAGTCCCACTCGGCAAGCAGCAGGCTGGACCTGCGGCTTGCCAGACCTACTCGGCGGCTTCGTGCATGAAGTGGCTTTCGGGGAAATGACATGTCACCGTCGTTCCCCTCCGGGGTTGCGATTCCAGCTCAACCCAGCCGTTGTGAAGCTCGACGAACCGTTTGACCAGGGCCAAACCAAGTCCGGCACCCCGGCGCCCATCCCCACTTTCCTGGCCTTCGAATGGATCGAAGACACTCGCTTGAGCGCGTGCGGAAATCCCTTCGCCGGTATCCTTGACCCAAACCGTGATGTCACTGCCGTTGCGCGCGGCGCCAACCGTAATCTCACCACCGGGCTGGGTATGCGACACGGCATTTGACACTAAGTTCAGAACGACCTGCTTGAGACGCCGTGCATCTACATCGATGCGACCAACATCATTCGTGTAGTCCCTCTTGAGTTTAAGCTGGCTGTGTTGGGCCCATTCCTCGGCCATAGGCAATGCGCTTTCGATAACCTCGATCACGTCTAGCCTATCCAAATCAAGGATCATGCGTCCGGCATCAATAACCGCCAGATCCAGAATGTCATCAATCAGCCTCAAAAGATGGTTTGAGGCCTGTAGCACATTGCCGGTGTATTCGCGCTGCTTCTGATCCAAGGGTTCACAATTTATGCCCTGATCAAGCATGCTCGAATAACCAATAATCGTATTGAGCGGTGTCCGGAGTTGGTATGACATATGGCCGACAAATCCCGACTTCAGTTTGTCTGCCTGCTCAAGTGCTTCGTTTTTCTCTCTCAACGCCCGTTCGATTCGGCTCGTATCCGTAACGTCAAGGAAGTAGAGCAGAGTTGCGCCATCGGGCAGAGGCATAACGCCATAATCGACCACGACTTGGTCCGGGCGTTTGATCCGCCCCGTCCGTGGCACGCGCTCGCCTTCGACCGCCGTAACGCCTTCTGCCAGAATTTTCCATTCCCGACGGTCTTCAAGAAGCGGCCGGCACCATTCCGTGACAGTTTCGAAATGCGGCTCACCCTGCAGGCGCTGCGGATCTAAGTCCCACAGTTTGACAAAGGCCGTATTGAAAAGCTTGAGCTTGCCATCGGTGCCAAAGAGGGCCACGCCCTCATAAAGATTGTCCAGGGTCGCCCGCTGGACGTTAATCAGCAGCTTGTATGAACTTTCAAGTGCGAGTTCATCTGTAACATCGTCATAGAGATAGATCAGTCCGCCAAACGGGTGCGGTTGAACAATAACCCGTAACGTCCGTCCGTCGGGCAGATGCCACAGCTCTTCGGGCTGATCGATCACTTTGTTGTACAGCGACAGGTGCTGCTTTTTCCACGCTGGGAAGTTCGCTTTCTCAGGCAGCCGCCGTGCTTCGCGCAGCTTCTCAAGTATTTCACCGTCCGTCGGCTGCCCCGCCAGCCAATCAGACTCAAGTAACCAGAGTTTTTGAAATGCGCTATTGTGAAACGTCAAACGCTGATCTGCATCAAAGATGGCAACAGCCGTTCGTAACTTGTTCAGCGTGTCTTGATGGGCAGCAATATGCCTCGTGGTTTGTTGAATCGAATCCTCAAGATCCGTAACATCCAAGCCGACACCTGTAATGCCGTTATCCGCAGGTACGGCTTCAAACTTGTACGCGCGCCGTTCGCCACCGACAACAATGTGCCGCGTAACATCGCAACGGTTTCCGGATGTCAACGCAGACTTAGTCAGTGCAACTTCGCCCTCATCGATTTCTTTCTGGCTGGACAAGACGGTCTCAAGAGTGTCGCTGTCGACCGTTCGTACATAAGCGCGGTTCGCCCAAGTCAGATTCATACCTTCGTCGCGGCGCCAAATCGGAACCGGTATGGCATCCAACAATTCAGAAAGATGATTGTTGGTACGCTGGGTCTCAGCCAATAACTCTGTCAGCCGTCCGATTTCTGCCTGTTCGGAGCTGCTGTCCCGTACCCACACCGCAACCTGACCTCCCGCAGGGCGTCCTTCCACCTCAAAACGCCGGCGCTCTTTCGTCTGCACAAAAAGTTTGAAAGCGATGCCTTTGCGGCGCAGCTTAACCAGAGCCGAAAGCAAGCGGCGTGCATCGTCATCAATACACATGGTAGAGAAGTCTTGGGCGCCACTGTCTTGGCGCGGATCTATCAGCCCTTCAATCCGCCCCTGCACTGTTGGCTGTCCCCAGGCCTTAGAGGGTCCGGAAGAATCTGACTGGTCTTCATCACCCCCGATGTCAACAGCCGATTGATCGGCCGGCCAGATAAAGATGGCCGAAGGTGCTGCCGACAAAACCGACTCCGCCGCGAACAATTCACCCTCGCGGGCTTGGCGCATTTTCTTTTGTGCGTCTGCCGTTTTGGAAACAGATCGAATCTCACGTTGTGCCCATAAGACGGCACAGATCCCCATTGCCACGGCCACGGACGTAACGAGCGACGGCAAATAAATATAGGCAATGTCAGACCAGTTCGCAGCCGCGTTAGCGGGGAAAGCCAAAAGCAAAGTGGAAACGAGTGTGATCAGCGGCACGCAGAATCGACGCGCAACCGTCAGCAAGCTTTCTAAAATAGAAAAAGACATCCCCCGCAAAGAGGGGCCCTCCCAGCGAATCACTTTGATTCGGCGAGCGTACACCTAGTTTCGAAGAAACCCTAGCAAAGAGAACCACGTGCGCGGCAAAGTTAGACGCAACTGTGAGCCGCCGGAGGGGTCAGCCGGATCACCGAACATCTTCACCCGGATGATCCGACCTCACCGTATCAATGATCTAATACCGGTAGTGTTCCGGCTTGAACGGGCCTTGTTTTTGAAGACCGAGGTACTCTGATTGTTCGTCGGTCAGTTCCGTCAAAGTCGCACCGAGTTTTTCGAGATGAAGCGACGCAACCTTTTCGTCCAGATGTTTTGGCAGCACATAGACTTCGTTCTTATAGTTCTTATGATTTTTGAAGAGTTCGATCTGTGCCAACACCTGGTTGGTGAACGAAGCACTCATAACGAAACTTGGGTGGCCTGTCGCACAACCAAGATTTACAAGACGGCCTTCTGCCAAAAGAATGATCCGCTTGCCATCCGGAAACTCAACTTCGTCAACCTGTGGCTTGACGTTGTGCCACGGCAAATTGCGCAAGCCGTTGACCTGAATTTCTGAGTCAAAATGTCCTATGTTGGCGACGATGGCGCGATCCTTCATGTCGCGCATGTGATCAAGCGTGATGACATCTTTGTTGCCGGTGCAGGTCACGAATATGTCTCCGACAGACGCCGCCTGCTCCATCGTCACGACTTCGTAGCCTTCCATTGCAGCCTGCAATGCGCAAATCGGATCGATCTCAGTGACAAGCACCCGTGCGCCTTGACCACGCAAAGACACAGCCGACCCTTTGCCCACATCACCGTACCCGGCAACGACAGCAATCTTACCGGCGATCATGACGTCCGTTGCGCGCTTGATGCCATCGACCAAGCTCTCGCGGCAGCCATATAGATTGTCGAATTTCGACTTCGTTACCGAGTCGTTCACGTTGATCGCCGGCACTTTCAGCCGACCATCTTTAGCCATTTCATAGAGGCGCAAAACGCCGGTGGTGGTTTCCTCAGAGAGACCGAATACACCATCCAGCAAGTCGCCATGCTTTTCATGCATGATCTGGGTCAAGTCACCACCGTCATCCAAAAGCATATTGGGGACCCAGCCATCAGGTCCGGTGATTGTGCGATCAACACACTCCCAGTACTCCTCCTCAGTCTCGCCCTTCCACGCGAACACTGGCACGCCAGAAGCGGCAATCGCCGAGGCCGCGTGATCCTGTGTCGAGAAAATATTGCAAGAGGACCAACGCAGTGTGGCACCCAGATGAGCCAACGTTTCGATCAGAACTGCCGTCTGGATGGTCATATGCAGGCAGCCGGCAATTTTGGCTCCCGCCAGAGGCTTTGAGTCGCCATATTCTTCGCGAAGAGCCATCAAACCCGGCATTTCGGTCTCAGCAATGGCGATTTCCTTTCGCCCCCAATCGGCAAGCGAGATATCAGCGACTTTGAAGTCTTGGCTGGCGTTCATTTTTTTCTCCACATACAAGCCCATCGTGGGCGCAAACAATTGGCCGTCTTATACTGAGGCGGCCATGGCCGGTCAATAAAGATATAAAGAAATATTTATGTCCTTAATTCTTAGGGAATTTGCGCGACGATCTCTATTCTTCGTCAAACTTCGTTTCAACCAGATGCGCAGCGGCATCAACCGCGTCCTGTGCCTGACGGCCCGTGGCACGAATGGTTAAAGATGTGCCGGGTCCGGCCGCCAGGGACAGAAGATCCAGAATAGATGCCCCAATAACGCTATCATTCCCACGGATGACTTCGACTTCGGCATCGAATTTCTCAACGCAGCGCACAAACTTTGCTGACGCGCGCGCATGCAATCCGAGCTGATTGACAATCACCACAGTCCTTTCGGCTTCCGATTGGTCGCTCAGGCCCATATGCCCTGCCAAATTCTTTGGTTGAAGATTATGAGTTAGGAGTCGCCGGAAAGCACACGCGAAGCGACATTTATGTATTTTCTGCCGGCTTCCTGCGCTTGATCAACCGCTTCGGGAAGCGAAACTTGGTCCCGCACGCTGGCCAATTTGATGAGCATCGGCAGATTGATCCCAGCAATCACTTCGACATTCCCTTTTCCCATGAAGGAAATCGCCAGGTTTGACGGTGTTCCCCCGAACATGTCGGTAAGAAGGATGACACCCGCACCGCTGTCGACCTCGCTGAGCGCTGCTTGAATCTCTTCGCGGCGCTTTTCCATATCGTCATCAGGCCCGATCGCAACAGAACGAATACCCGACTGCGGACCGACGACATGCTCGGTGGCATGGACAAATTCGGTAGCCAGTTGACCATGTGTCACCAGGACCAAACCGATCATTCACTTTCCTTCTTCGTTTTCTATTTTTTGTTGGAAAATCGGGATTTCAGAAGACCGATATTTTTCGACAAAACGAGCTGATCATCATCCACGGACTGATGCAATTCGCAAACAAAATCTACGAGATCGCTTGCTGTCCATTGTCTCACAGGTCCTTAGCGTCCGTTGGGTAATGACACCAAGAAACGCGCCCCGGAGCAGTGGCCATCGGGCTCGCGCCGATTTTCTGCCCAGATCTTGCCCTTATGGGCTTCTACGATTTGTTTTGAGATCGACAGGCCAAGTCCCGAATTCTTGCCAAAGTCGTCTGCACTAGGACGCTGGGTATAGAAACGGTCGAAGATCTGCGCGAGATTTTCCTCGGGGATACCTGGGCCCTGGTCTTCAATAGAAACCAGGATCCCGCGTTCAGAGATACGAAGCCGAATTGAGATCTTGTCATCCGGCGCGGAGAAAGAAATGGCGTTGTCCAGAATATTCCGGAAGACCTGCCCAAGACGATGTTCAACGCCAGGCACTGTCAGCGCATCTTCACCTAGGGCACCGGTATCGATCTGCAATGAAATTGCTGGCGCATCGTCGGTCAGCGTATCCTGATAAACACGTACAAGCGTTTTCAAGAGTGCGCCCATATTGACAGGCGCCATATGTTCGCGCGTCAGTTCTCCATCGAGACGCGATGCATCGGAAATGTCCGTGATCAAACGATCGATGCGGCCCACATCTTCGGCAATCACATCCAGCAGGCGCGCCTTCTTTTCGTCGTCTTTCGCGATCGAAAAGGTTTCGACAGCGCTTCTCATAGATGTCAGCGGGTTCTTGATCTCGTGCGCCACGTCGGCGGCAAAACGTTCGGTTGCCCGAATACGATCGGACAAGGCGTGCGTCATCTCCCTAAGCGCTGAAGACAGATCGCCGATCTCATCACGGCGCGATTCCAGGTTTGGCATTTCGCGCCATCCCGCACCCAAGTGCCGGATCCGTTCGGCAGCTTCTGCCAGTTGACGCACAGGCTTGCCAATCGTTCGCGAGAAATAGAGAGATCCGCAAAACGAAACGAGAAGCGCAACAAGAAATATCTGAAAGATGACCACGCGCTCAGCACGCACAATGTTGTCGATATCGCCGCGAGCAGTCGACAAAAACAACGCGCCCTGAACAACCTTCAATCTCTGGACCGGTACGCCGACGCTGACAATCAGCTCTTTCTTATCGTTGACACGCAGCGCATGGCGGCGCTCTCCCACCAGCGCGAAAGCTACTTCTTCAAAGACCCAGCCTGTTTCGTGGCCACTTTCTGTATAGGCAGGGTAGCGTGTGGCCGGAATCCAACTGGCGAACCAATCAAATGCGCTGGCAATAAACGGCCACTCACCAAGCACGCCCGGGGGCGGCAAAGAATAGGTCTGGACCTGCGCGGCAGAAACGAAGTCACGCGAGTCGAGGACAAGATCGCCATTGTGATCATAAAGCCGAATGCGCGTGCCGCTCGCCTTTGCCGCCCGCCGGATAATGGGTCTGGCCTCATCCAAATTGAATTGCATTTCGTCGGAAGGCTGCTCGTTCTCATAGATAGCCGACAGTGCCAACGCGCCCGCGGTAATGCTCCCCTCCGTCATCAAAGAATGCAATCGCGCGTCAATGAGACCGGCGCGGAATTGGTTCAGAAACAAAACACCGCCAACCAGAAGGATTAATCCAAAGAGATTGACGAAGATGATGCGCCCTGTAAGCGCTGAAAACAGCCCCCGCCGGCGCAAACGGCGCAAGCCTTCAGAGACAGGTTTTCGCCCTCCCTCCACCGATGAAACGTCATCGGACACATCCTCACTGCTTCTGAAACGTGAAGTCGTACGGGCAAGAATGGAGCGCAAGCTCGCCCCGGATTGGGGCTCCGGTACCGGACGGTCGTCTCTTCCAACCGGGCCAACCGACGGCTCGGCTGAAGAGGACAGTGCGGTGTTATTCTTCTTTGTATCGGTAACCAACGCCATAGAGCGTCTCAATTGCGGAGAATTCGCTGTCGACCGCTTTAAATTTCTTTCTCAATCTCTTGATGTGGCTGTCGATGGTTCGATCATCGACATAAACTTGGTCGTCATACGCCGCATCCATCAGATTGTCCCTGCTTTTTACAAAACCGGGACGTTGTGCCAGCGCTTGCAGTATCAGAAACTCCGTCACTGTTAAAGTGACGGCCTCGTTGTTCCACGTACAAGCGTGTCGGGCCGGATCAAGCGACAGTTTACCTCTCACCATCACCGCCGGCTCATCTCCATCTGACGTTGCCTGGCCGGAGGCGTCGCGGCGGCGAAGGATGGCGCCGATGCGTTCAATCAATAGCCTCTGGGAGAATGGTTTCTTGATGTAATCGTCTGCCCCCATACGCAGACCCATTAATTCATCGACCTCTTCATCTTTAGACGTCAAAAAGATCACGGGAAGGCTGCTCTTTTGGCGAAGCCGGCGCAGCACTTCCATGCCATCCATGCGCGGCATCTTAATATCGAGCACGGCAATGTCGGGCGGCGTCGCCGTCAGCGCCGCCAGGGCTTGAGCCCCATCGGTGTAAGTTCTCACATGATGCCCTTCATTTTCGAGCGCCATGGATACGGACGTCAGGATGTTTCGGTCGTCGTCGACCAAAGCAATGGTTGCCATTCCCCAGCCACCTTGTTTTGGATGCCGCCCAAAGGCCGCGATTGAAAGTTTGCAGTTCGTGCATTTCGTCCACTGTTGGGAAGCAGTATAGAAACGCCGCGTTCCGAAAGCCATCGTCTTGAAACGGGGCAAAATAAGGGCAGTTTTCCGCCCGCCTTGGTATTGCCCAAAACATAAACGGGTGAAGCAGGAAGCGAGACGCGAACGAATCCAGCTCGGTGCTGTTCTCAAGTCCGGCGATCTTCTATAGTTCGCCTTTCGATCGACTGAGGAAAACGGGGCGTGTCTCAATCTCAAACTGCTCGCGAAATCGTGCGTGGCGCGCGCACAACCGCGCTGGCAACCATAAAACCCCCTTCGCTAGAACTGGGGGGTGGCGCGCCGTTTGCCAGCTTGGCGCTTGTGGCCTGTGACTATGACGCCAGTCCAATTCTGCTGCTTTCCCGGCTTGCCAGGCACACGCAGAACCTTATGCATGACAGCCGCCTGAGTCTGCTCTTCGATCGCACCGGGATGCTGGACGATCCGATCTCGGGACCACGGGTAACGCTAAGCGGACGGGCGGTACCCGCGGATCGATCCGAACTATGGCGGCGTTTCACCAACCGTCATCCGAGTTCCGCCGAATATGCCGGTTTCGATGATTTTGACTTCTATCGCGTCGATGTCGATGAAGCACATTTGGTCGCGGGCTTCGGCAAAATCGAACGGTTGAGCCGGTCACAGTTTCTACTCGATACCACCCAACATACCGCCCTGATCAGCGCCGAATCGTCGATTGTCGACCATATGAACGAGGACCATGCAGACGCAATGCGCTTAATGGCCAACAAGCAAACGGGCGGAAGCGGTGGCGAAGAGAGCTGGCAAATGACCGGCATTGATCCGGAAGGCATCGACATGACCAGCGACAGCCGGTTTGTGCGCTGCGCCTTCAAGCAGCCCGTCGAGAATGCCGAACAGGCCAGACAAGTGCTGGTCCAAATGACCAAGGACGCAAGAGCCTAAATAAGCACCATCAACCGGCCCGCGGCGGTAACCATAATCGTCACACTATGTAAGATGACAGTTGAATGATGGTCCCGAGCCGCCTATCTTTGCGGAAATTTTCAGATAACGAATAAGCGGCCCGGTAGCCCACAGGCTGGGAACCGGAGCGGCTTTTTTTCTTTTTGCCAGTGAGGGGGTCGTGCGGTCATGACGCAGACAGGGCCGAAGATCAGTCGGGTCGGACTAGACAGTATTGGGTTGAAAAATTTGGCGGCGGTTCATTGGAATCATCCCCCCGCGGCGCTCTATCAATTTGCCCTAGATCGCCAAGAAGGCGCCGTAGCGGCCCACGGTCCATTCGTCGTTTCCACGGGGCAGCACACAGGTCGCTCAGCTCAAGACAAATTTGTTGTCAGAGATCAAAACACCGAGGATCAAGTTTGGTGGGACAACAATGCTGCGATGGAGCCCAGCAAGTTTGACGCACTGTTCGAAGCGATGCTGGCCTATGCCCAAGGGCGGGAGCTGTTCGTCCAAGACCTGTATGGCGGCGCGGATCTGGATCACCGGTTGCCGGTCCGCATCATCACGGAATATGCCTGGCATTCTCTCTTCATCCAGAATCTGTTGATCGAACCGGACCAAAGCGAACTCGAAGGATTTGATCCTCAATTCACGATCATTGACCTGCCCGGATTTGAAGCAGATCCGGAAAAGCATGGATGCCGAACCGAAACCGTTATTGCTGTTAATTTCGCAAAGAAACTGATTTTGATCGGCGGCACATCTTATGCCGGTGAAATGAAGAAATCGGTCTTCACCATTTTGAATTACCTGCTGCCGCCGAAAAATATCATGCCGATGCATTGCTCTGTGAATGTCGGCGCGCATGATGACTCGGCGATTTTCTTCGGCCTTTCCGGCACCGGGAAAACCACGCTGTCGGCCGACCCCAACCGCACACTGATTGGCGATGACGAGCACGGATGGTCTGAGAACGGATTATTCAATTTTGAAGGCGGTTGCTACGCCAAGATGATCCGCCTTTCCGAGGAAGCTGAACCGGAGATCTATTCAACCACACGCCGGTTTGGCACCGTTTTGGAAAATGTCGTGATGGATCCCGACACCCGTGTACTTGATCTTGATGACGCGACGCTCGCAGAGAACTCTCGTGGCGCCTATCCGCTGAGCTTCATTCCAAACGCTTCCAAGACAGGACGTTCCGGACATCCCAAAAACATTATCATGTTGACGGCCGACGCGTTTGGCGTTTTGCCGCCGATTGCACGGATGACACCAAGTCAGGCCATGTATCACTTTCTTTCGGGCTACACCGCCAAAGTCGCCGGCACCGAAAAAGGGCTCGGGTCCGAACCGCAAGCCACATTTTCAACCTGCTTCGGCGCGCCGTTTATGCCACGGCACCCAAGTGAATATGGCAACCTGCTGCGCCGGTTGATTCATGAGCATCAAGTGGATTGTTGGCTGGTCAACACAGGCTGGACCGGCGGGGCCTATGGCATCGGCCAACGCATGCCGATCAAGGCAACGCGGGCCCTATTGACGGCAGCCCTCGATGGCTCTTTGTCCAAAGCTGAAATGCGTCAGGATCCAAATTTTGGTTTCCAAGTACCGGTCAGCGTCCCAGGCGTCGACACGAAGATTCTCAATCCGCGAGATACTTGGGCTGACGGCGCCGCTTATGACGCACAAGCGCAAAAGCTGGTGTCCATGTTTATCGAAAATTTCCAGATTTTTGAGGCGCATGTCGATCCGGACGTCCGGGCGGCCGCACCAACCGCGGCATAGGCTTAACGCCGCGTTAATCGCAAAGCGAAAGCCTCGAAGAACGCCTTAGCGTTTCATCAACTCTTAAGGCTGGTTGCACTAGCCTAGACGAACAAACTTGCATGAAATCAGCTTGTTCGTCGGAGAAAGATGGCTCAGGGCAGTATTCATTTTGAGATTTTTGTTCGGGTCGGCAAAAACGGACCCTGGAAGCTTCACGGCGCAATGGCTGCACGTGGCAAGGCCCTTGAGGAAGCAAAACAAATCCTCAGTGAAGGCCGCGCCATCGGAGTCCGCGTGGTCAAAGAGTCCTTCAATGAAGAGACAGGCGACTTCTTAAGCCTCACCGTTTTCGAAGACGGACAAACGGACGACCCCAAAGGTGCCAAAAAAGGCGAAGTGCAACTTCCGTGCTTTAAGCCGGATGACCTCTATTCTTTCCACGGTCGTCGTACCATCGCAACTCTCCTTCAGGGCGCCCTCTCACGCTGGCACATCACCGCCACTGAACTTCTGCACCATGCCGGTCATGTTGAACGGCTCGAGTCTGCAGGCACGGAACTTCAGCATGCCGTGCAAAAGGTCTCTGTACGCCACGCAGGCACAACCGGACAGCCGGTCCAGCAGATCGTTCTTAAGCTGAACAAATTGGTCGACAGCGCGATTGAACGCGTTCTTAAAGATGAAAAGAAGAAACGATTTCCGATCATCGCCAAGAAGAACTTTGCCAAAATCTGTGAAGGTCTGGCCAATGATCCGGGAGCGGAATATCTGGTCAATGGCGCCATTGCGAAACATATTGAAGGGGCGAAAGACTGGGGCGCAAAACTCAAGCTTATTTTGTCGCTGATGTCCGACCTTCCAAAGTCCGAAAAAGCGAATGAGCTTGCCCTCGAATGTATAGACTCGCTCATCGCGGAAATCCTGTCCGGTAACGCGGCGCTGTCAGATCTTATCGGCAAACAAGAGAATCTTGGTGAAGCCCTTTTGGTGCTGTCCGATTTGTTCCTCGGAAAGGCGACGGAAGACAAGATCTCAAAAGGGCGCGGGCTTATTTCGCTAAGCAAACATTTTGCGTCGGGTCAGTTGGTCAATGCCCGCAGCGCAATCGCGCACCGGGTCTTGAAAGAGATCAGCGGCGTGCGCCGCCTCTATCCGGAGTCGCTTGAGCAGGAAGTACGGGCAGCTCGTCAACTCGCAACCAAAATGGTCATGGGCCGAGGCACTCTGATCACTCAGGAAGAGATCTTGGAGGCCTTCACCACAAGGTCACGCATCATCGTTGTACCCGATACGATTCAAACGCACATTGGCTCGGCGCGAACCCATGACGAGAAACTCAAAAAGCTTCTCGACCTGGAAGAAAACATCATTGGGGGTGAAAACAAGCGTAAGCTGGTGAGCTTTGTCACAAGCATCGTGACCTCACATCATTTTGAAACGCGCTTCACTTCAAACTCAGCGTCTCCGGTGGCTTCCCTCACTTCTCTCGCTAAGCTGCAGGAGCGTATCCTGAAGTCCGGGTTCCAGGACCTACACAAACGCGAGATGGCCTCAACACTCGACAAAGTCGCAACACGTGTTGAAAAGGAAGCTGGATTGTTCCGCTCAATCGCAACTGCAAAGCTCTCCTCTGTTGAGCGTGTCATGTCCTTGTTGCGGCTCCTCAACGCCTCTGCTTTCACAAAAGGGCAGCTCGACAAAAGGGCACGGGAAATCCTCGCTTCAATGCTGCAGACGCCGCAATTCAAAACCGATCTAGCCAAATTGGCGTCGGCCCAGGTAGACGAAGACAAAAACCCCATCGGCGAGTTGCAATCATTATTGGCGAAGGCAGGTGTAGCGGAATTCAAACCTGCCGCGTAAATCAGAGATTACGCCGACGCGCAAGAGTCTAATGCGCCTGCTCCCAATTGCTGGCGGCTTTCGCCTCCACGATCAACGGAACGCCCAACTCAAGGGTCGGCAAAGTTGCCGACTCCATGACCTGTGAAACAACCTTACAGGTATCGTCCGCTTCCTTCTTGGGCACTTCGAAGATTAGTTCGTCGTGGACCTGAAGCAGCATCCGGGCGGACAGTTTTTTCTTCTTAAGCGCATCCGGAATTCGGATCATGGCGCGCCGAATGATATCAGCCGCAGACCCTTGGATCGGGGCATTGATCGCCGCGCGTTCCATAAAGGCACGTTCCGCCCCATTCTTGGATTTGATTTTCGGGTAATGCATGCGACGCCCAAACAAGGTCGAGACATAACCCTCTTCGCGACAGGCTTCCTTGGTGCTTTCCATATAATCCCGAATGCCCGGGAACCGTTCAAAGTAAGCACTGATATAGGACTGGGCTTCGCCGCGCGGAATACCGAGTTGATTGGCCAAGCCAAACGCGGAAATTCCGTAAATGATGCCAAAGTTAATCGCCTTCGCACGCCGGCGCACAGATGGATCCATTCCTTTGATCGGGACACCGAACATCTCACTTGCGGTCATCGCATGAATATCAAGGCCGTCAGCAAAAGCGTTTTTGAGCGCGTCAATGTCGGCGATATGCGCCAGCACCCGGAGTTCGATTTGACTGTAGTCTGCACTGATCAGAACATTGCCTTTGTCCGCGACAAACGCCGTGCGAATCTGCCTTCCCTCTTCGGTACGGATCGGGATGTTCTGCAGATTCGGGTCGCTGGATGAGAGGCGCCCCGTCGTCGTCGCCGCCATCGCGTAGGAGGTATGAATCCGCCCTGTTTCAGGATGAATGAACTCCGGCAATGCATCCGTATACGTACTTTTTAGCTTTGAGAGCTGGCGCCACTCCAAAACACGTGCCGGCAAGTCATTCCCTTGTGCGGCCAATGTCTCAAGAACATCGGCACCGGTCGCGTAGGCACCTGTCTTGGTTTTCTTGCCACCTTCCAATCCCATCTTCCCGAACAAGATCTCGCCGAGCTGTTTGGGAGAGCCGATGTTGAAGGTTTCGCCGGCAAGCTCGTGGACCTCCGCTTCCAAACCTGCCATGCGCTGGGAAAACGTGCCCGAGAGTCGGGAAAGGACAGAGCGATCAACTTTGATGCCGGCGAATTCCATATCCACCAAGATCGGCACCAGCGGCCTTTCGATGGTCTCATAGAAGGCAACCAATTTCTCAGCGATCAACCGGGGTTTTAAGGCGCGATAAAGACGCAAAGTGACATCGGCGTCTTCCGCCGCGTATTCGGTCGCTTTGTCGAGCGGCACTTGATCGAACGTAATCTGAGATTTGCCTTTGCCGGCGATGGATGAAAACTCAATCGGCTTATGCCCCAACAGAAGCTGCGAAAGCTCGTCCATGCCATGTCCGTGAATTCCGGCATCCACCACATAGGACAACAACATGGTGTCGTCGATCGGCGTCACACGCACACCGTATTTGCGCAAAACCAAAAGATCGTACTTGATGTTCTGCCCCACTTTCAGAACAGCGGGGTCTTCCAACATGGGCTTTAAAGCTTTGATCACATCTTTCAATGCGAGTTGTTCTGGGCCCGCTTCCACGGCACCCAAATCCAACTCTCCTGATTGCCCGTGTCCAACGGGGATGTAGCAGGCTTCGCCGGGCGTCACGCTCAAGGACACCCCAACAAGGTCGGCACGCATCGCGTCAAGTGACGTCGTTTCCGTGTCGAAAGCAACAATGCCGGCTTCCTGCGCCTTGTTGATCCAGTCGTTGAGGGCTTCTTCGCTGGTCACCATCTCATAGGTAGACGGATCTATTTTCGGATTATCTTCAAGCGGAGTCGCACCCGGTGACCCGCCGACCTTTGCGGTGCCTTTGCTTTTCGACTTTTTGGTTTTCTTTTCGGCGGCCTTTTTGTCGACCGCAACGGAGGCCAGCGGTTCGATTTCGTCGATATCTTCAATCTCAAAGGCCGATGCGATCCGCTTGGTCAGCGTGTTGAATTCCATGGCCTTCAAGAAACCGATCAACGTTTTAGGTTCGGAATCGACAATGGCCATATCCGTCAACGGCACATCCGTCTCAACGTCCTGCTTCAGTGTAACCAGCTCACGGCTGACCCGCGCCATGTCGGCATGCTCGATCAGATTTTGCCGGCGTTTGGGCTGCTTGATCTCCTCCGCACGCTCAAGAAGCGTGTCCAGGTCACCATATTCATCGATCAACTGCGCGGCCGTCTTGACGCCAATGCCGGGCACACCCGGCACATTGTCGATTGAATCGCCAGCCAGCGATTGCACATCAATAACTTTGTCAGGTCCGACGCCGAACTTTTCATAGACGGCATCTTCTTGCATCAGACGATTCTTCATCGTGTCGAGCATGTCGACCTGCGGCCCGACCAACTGCATGAGATCTTTGTCAGAAGACACGATGGTGACTTTTGCGCCCGCTTCGACTGCTTGCCGCGTATAGGTCGCAATCAAATCATCCGCTTCGAATCCTTCCATCTCAATGCAGGGAACGTTGAAGGCTCGAACCGCTTCCCGAATAATACCAAACTGGGGCCGCAAATCCTCTGGCGGCTCATCGCGATTGGCTTTGTAGTCTGTATATATCTCATTGCGGAATGTCTGGCTGCCGGCATCAAAGATCACAGCCAGATGTGTCGGGCTCTCCCCATCACGCGTCTCTTCAATCAGCTTGTACAGCATGTTGCAGAACCCGCTGACAGCACCGACCGGCAACCCATCTGATTTGCGTGTCAGGGGCGGAAGGGCGTGATAGGCGCGGAAAATGTAACCCGACCCATCGACCAAAAAGACGTGATTGTCTGAGCCGAATGACGGCTTTTTAGAATTCGCTGCCAATTTTTTGCTGCCAGTAGGGAAAATCGCGGAATGACACAGCAATCCAGGGATTGCTGATGGACGCAGTTTAAGCCAACTTCCAATCGTGGCCAACATCCGTCCAAGGTCGCGGAAGGATCTTCATCAAGTCTGAAATGGCAACCCAAACACGGGTTTTATTCAGCGGCTTTCTCTGCACCCGCCGCTTGCGCCGATGCCAACACAAACAGGCGATCGCAGTAGGGACATTCAACAAACCCCTTCTCGCCCATTTCGAGATAAACCCGTGGATGGCCCAGCGCGCCGCCACCGCCGTCACACGATACGCGGTGATCATCGACGATGATCTTTTCAGGCGGCTCCGGAATGTTGGCCATGCTTAGTTCCTTAACGACTCATTTTCGGCAGTTATAGGCCAGCTTGACCGCGCAATGGAAGAGCTAGCGGCAGCCCCCTGGTGCGGAAATCCCTCATCGCCGGGGCCGCCCACTTGTTGACCACGCGCCCCGCGCGGTGATACGGCATTGCGTTCCGCCCCTTCCAACCAAGGCTTATCGATCCGGATGAACAAGGCCCAGTTCACAATCAATCGGCCCGCCACCGCGGCACTTGAAGCCACGGGCGCATCATCTTCCGGCGAAGGACCTTTGGATTATGCCATCGAGGCGACTGACCTCAAAAAAGTCTATGCCGCCCAAGGTGGCGCGCCCGCGAAAGAAGCGCTCAAGGGCGTTGATCTGGCCGTCCCGCGCGGATCCATATTTGGGCTTCTCGGCCCCAACGGCGCCGGCAAATCGACTTTCATCAACATACTTGCCGGACTGGTGATCAAAACGGCGGGACAGGTCAAGACCTGGGGTTTTGATATCGACCAAAACCCGCGCCAGGCACGCGCCTCAATCGGTGTGGTTCCTCAAGAGCTGAACATCGATCCTTTTTTCACACCAGCAGAAATCCTCGACATTCAAGCCGGCTTATATGGCGTGCCGCACGTGCAGCGAAAGACCATGGAAATTCTCAAAGCCATGGGCCTTGAGGACAAAGCCCAGGCTTACACGCGGACCCTGTCGGGCGGCATGCAACGGCGCCTTTTGGTCGCCAAAGCACTGGTTCACGATCCACCGGTCATCGTTCTTGACGAACCAACAGCCGGTGTTGACGTTGAGCTTCGTAAGCAGCTCTGGGATTATGTGCGCACCCTCAATCAGCAGGGCGCGACCATTGTTTTAACGACGCACTATTTGGAAGAAGCTGAGGAGTTGTGCGACCGCATCGCCATCATCAATCATGGCGAAGTTGTTGCCTGCGACACGACGGCAGCGCTGCTGTCGCGCATTGATGAAAAAACACTGGTCATCACACCGGAACGGCCTTTCACCGCCGTGCCCGAGGCGCTTGCCAAATTCAGACCGGAAGTGAGTCCTGCCGGTGAACTGGTGGTCTCTTACAGTCCCAATCAGACAAACCTCGAAGAGATTTTGGCAGGTTTGCGGAGCGACAATGTTGCGGTTCGCGATTTGACGACAAGGCAGTCAGACCTTGAAGACATCTTCCTCCAACTAACGTCGCGTTCTCAATAGGCATCCGGCCTGCTTCGAAAGAGGCGTCAGCGCGTCGGCTTGCAAACTTTCCACCTTCTCATTCACTCGCCAGAGCGCGATCCGGTTAAATGGAATCCGGTTAACCGCTGAGATCTCTTGGTCGCGCGACCAACCGTGAATCTAAAGCATGATCATGTTTCCGTGAAACATGATCATGCTTTAGACTCTCCTAAATCACGTCAGGCCGCCAGGAGATCTTCCATGAAGAACTGCGCTCTATCCTTATTCGCTTTCTTAATCAGCGCGACTTTTTCCCTATCGGCGAACGCCGCAACACCGTGGGAAGCTCTGTCGGCAGACGAAATTGAAAGAGCGGCATCGGCTGTAAAAGCCGAACATGGCGAGGACACGCTCTTTCTCGATGTCACACTGGCGCGCCCCGATAAAGACGCAGCCCTCACCTGGCAACGTGGCGACCGGTTCGACCGCGCCGCCGCGGTCACCTTTATCTCTGACGGCACCGCCTATGATGGGTTGGTCGATCTTGCCTCGCGGACCCTATCTGCCAACCCCATACCCGCTGACCGGCAACCCATTCTTTCCGGCGATGAGGAGTTTTTTGCCGTCGTGCAAGCCGCGCCTGCTCACCCGGACTTCGCGGCGGCACTTTCCACGCGCGGCGTGGACCCGGAAAACGCGTTTTGCGTGCCCCGGACGATTGGCAACTTCAATGACGTTGCCGATGCCACGAAACGGCTGGCAAAGGTCGATTGTTTTCTCGTTGCCGGCGCCAAGCGCAATGTCTTTGCGCGTCCGATCGAAGGGCTCATCGGGCTTTATGATTTTGGCGCCCAGGACTTTGTTGAGGTCGTTGACCTCTATGAGGGAACAACGCCGCCGCCTATCCCGCCCGGCACCGAAGACTTTGATGAAGGCACCGTGCCGCCACGTGACAAGCTCAATGCCGTTGAGCTCAGACAGCGCGGGAACGGCAATGTCGTGCGCTATGACAGTCAGGTCGTTTGGCAAAACTGGCGGTTTCATTTCCGCTTTGATCGCCGGCAAGGGACCATACTGAATAATATTCAGTACAAAGATGGTGATGAGTTGAGATCCGTTGCCTATGAATTGGCCATGTCCGAAATGTTTGTGCCCTATCAGGATCCGACGACGGGCTGGTACTACCGCAACTATTTCGACATGGGCGAATATGGCTTTGGGTCTTCTTCAACACCCTTGAAGGGCGCGGATTGTCCTGATTATGCGGCGGTGATGGATGCAGTGGTCCCGCTCGCCAACGGCGCTGCCTCAATCGCCGATCGGCGCATGTGTCTTTTCGAACAAACGCCCGGCCATCCCATATGGCGCCATTCTGAACCAATCTTGGATGCGCTGACAGGAGAAGGTCATGAGTCACGGCCGGCTACCGAGCTTGTCCTGCGCATGGTGTCGACCATCGGCAACTATGACTATTTCCAGGACTATATCTTCACGCAAGACGGCCGGCTCAATGTGCGCCTCATCTCAACAGGCATCGATGCCGTCAAATCGGTCGCCACAAAGCACATGTCCGACGTGACAGCCGCGGAAGACACCGCGTTCGGCACCCTGATCGGCGCCAACCGCGTGGCCATCAATCACGATCATTTCTTCAACTACCGCATCGATTTGGACGTGGATGGGAAGAACAACAGTTTTGAGCGTCTCAAGCTGAAGGCCGTCAACGCGCCCAAAGACAGTCCAAAAAAGAGCTACTGGATTGTTGATCCGCAAAAGGTCACATCGGAACGCGGGGCGCGCACGCGCATCAATCCTGATCGTCCGGCCGCCCTTTTGATCCGGCACACCGACAAGGTGAACAAATGGGGCAACCCGACCGGCTATCAGATCATTTCAAACGCGGTCGCGCGGCCGCTGGTCGATCCCATGGATCCGGCCAGCCAACGCGGCGCCTTCACTCATCATGATCTGTGGGTGACTGCCTATCGGCAGGACGAACTCTTTGCGAGCGGCAAGCATGTCAACCAGGCACCCGGCGGGCAGGGCCTGCCGAAATTCGTCGAGGACAATCAGAACATCGAAAACACCGACATCGTCGCCTGGCTCACCATCGGTTTTCACCATGTCCCGATGGCTGAGGATTGGCCGGTGATGCCGGCCAAAGTCGACGGCTTTACGCTCAAACCGCGCAACTTCTTTGACCGAAATCCCGCGCTGGACGTGCCGAGCGAGATGAAACGATAGCTTCAGAGCTTCTGATTGCTAGGCACCCGTCTTTGGGTTAGGGTCGCGCCCTGATTTGCTAGGAGGCGCCGGAGCCGCGTCTCCCGTTCGGTCAGCACCCGTAGCTCAGCTGGATAGAGCGCCGCCCTCCGAAGGCGGAGGTCAGAGGTTCGAATCCTCTCGGGTGCGCCAATGCATTCTTTGTAGTCACTATTTTTTCTTCGCGAATAACTGGCTACCTTTAGTCGACGGCATGCAAATAATGCGTTCGTCAGCTCAGGTTGTGAGCACAATTGCATAGTGCGCGCCTCTCAACAGCGTTTTGATAAGTCTACGGTGCCTTCAATGCAAATAGAGATTACAGGCAAACCAAAAATCGGCTGTCCGCCGTTCAAAGGTGATTTGGACCGCATAACTGTATTGCTAGGAGCCAACGGTGCAGGCAAAAGTAAATTGATCTCAGCGATTGCTGTAAGTGTTGCTAATAGAATCGGTGAGCACAATGTGCTGCGTTTTACGCCGAATATCGGTCCAACAAATGTACAGCTCGGCGCTCCGAAGCCTGTGCGTGATACATTGACTGAGTACGAAAATCAAAAGAAGCAATCAATCCGCAACCCAGTAAATGCTGGCGAAACTAATCTGAACACCACGCTTCAACTATTGGCATCTCGTGATGCGGAAATGAAGGATGAACTCTGGGAAGAGGTCAGGAAGTTTCAGTCTGGCGAATCCGAAACTATAAAAAGTCTGAAAAAGACCCATATCGAGAAGACGATCGAAACGTTTAACGACATTTTTGAGATCGACATAAGTTTCGATAGTAAAACAAGTGAGATTCTGTGCAAAGCAGAGCATAATCCGGACTCCTACAAATTTGGTAGCGCATCTACAGGAGAAACATGGGGGCTCAGAATAATTCCTGAGCTGGTGTTAAGAGAAGACGACGAAGTCGTTGTCATTGTCGATGAACCAGAAAGCCGTCTCAATGAACAGCTAGTCTCGCGATTCTGGTCGAATATCGAATCAAGAAACCCTAAATGGCGATTCATCTACGCCACACACAATCCAAGTTTCGCGGCGCGACCTAATGTTGATCAGGTATTTCTTCTCAAGTCACCCAAAAACGAACCAGTGTTGATTTCTGATCTAAACGAGATCCCCGGTGACGAAAGAAGAAAACTATTTGGAGTTGCACCGCTCCTAGTGACAAGTCACAAAACTTTGTTTGTAGAGGGAGTCGACAATTCTTTTGACAAATTGATCTACAAAGCTCTGCTAGACGACGAGGGCGTAGATGTTCAGACAATCAATTCCTGTAATGATGTAGTTAAGGCAACAACGCATACTGGTTATTGGAAATACCTTCCTTTCGACAACGTATTCGTGAGAGGCGTAATCGATCGAGACTACAGAACTGACGCGGAAAACGACAGTCTGGTTGCAAAAGCTCCCGGGAATTTGTACTGCCTAAAAAGACATGACATCGAAGCGTATCTCGCCGACCCAGTCTTATTGTCCAAAATCGCACAATTCATTTCTGGCCCGGAAAAAGACGAATCGTTCTATCAGGCAAAAATCGTAGATTACGCAAAGGACCATTTTTCGAACACATTGAGATCCTTATCAAATCAAGCTTTCCGCTTATCCCATCAACTAAGCGTCTCCAAGTCTGACAAAGACGGTGCGTCACTAGATGGCATCAGCGCTGCCGAATTGGCGGCACTTTACAAATCTCAGCGAAACAACCTGCTGAATCAGCTGAATCTGGTTGTGAGCGATACTGAAATCGAAAACACAGTTACATACGTTAGCGATACGCTGAATTCGATAATTGACACGCAGGACGTGGAGAGCATTCTCAAATACTACAAAGGGAAACCAATACTTCAACAACTGCTAAGAGCTTCCGGCGTTCAAGATAAAGAGCATGCGGTGCGCGTAGCCCGCAATGAAGGCCTTTTTGCCTTAACTCCGAAACTGGCCGAACTACGAAAGGACCTGTTGACTCTCATTTCAGACTGAATTTCTGTTGTCCCAATCCAACAATCGACTGCACGAAACTGGCCTGGAAAATTCCGTCGTCCGCACGCAAACGAATACGACTCCATCCAATACGACAGCGCAATCTGCGCAACGAATTTGCACACACTCACACGATTAGCTTCGAAGATCAAAAGTCATTATCTTTGGCGGGATCTTTGTCATTACGCGAACAATCACGGGACGTTACTGTAGATACCTTTGATCAGCTTTCTTCTGGCACTGTCGGTCTGATTTTATTCTCGTCACCCGCGCACACTACACCAGCAAAACACCTCGTTAAACGAACGCCGCATACTAAAGCAACTCCAAAAAGCCGGCAGAGGCTTGTCTAATTGGCGCTTCACAGCCAGCAAAACTCTTCCCAGTTCGAGGGCAATTTTTGGAAGCCCATCATGGCAAAAAAGGCGGAACTGAGGGGAGACAAAGTCACTGCAACCGAGCTTCTGGGCCTCACTTCAGATTGATCTTGCGAGAGTATATTTTACAACAGCAGCTTCGTTCTTACCGATCTTTCCTCCTCGCATAGAGTAACCTTTGAATCCTTCCGGGAACTCGCTTGGCCTCATTGGAACTGGCTCGAGGTCGATAATTCTGTGTTTTCCTCTTGTCGATTTTCCCGGCTCTTGAACAAGCTTTCCAAGCTCCCTTGGAATACAGAGCTGGATCTCCACTTCGTCTATCGTGTCTGTGTCATCTGCATCCAAGTAAATTCCCAAACTGTCTTCCTTATGTTCCGCAAGTTCGGACATGAAATGACCAATGCGTTGTTTTTGGGTAACTTCTAAGTATTCTCCCCCGTCCTTCTTCGCCTTCAATGGCGCATCAAAGAAAATATAGCACTCAGCGACACGCAAGCCTTCTTTTTCTACTGGCGCCGGAACAGCGTGAAAGCCCACTGAATTGCCAGTGCTGTCTACCACAAACCATTCAACAGATTCGAGAGAGCTTCCGTCTTTCATGAGAACAAATAGTTTGTACGCTCTTATCTCTTCTTCCTCGAATGCCTCAATTCGTGCTTTGAGCCAAACTTCGTCCTTCCAGCCAGCTTCTGTATCCTCTCTCAAACTATGTGCAATTACTTTCATCTCAACTTTGCCTGAAACGAAATCCCGTTTTGGCTGGGTTGCTTTATAGACTCCTTCCAACGCTTCCCGAGTAAATGAGTAATAATCAAAGTTGTCATTGACGATTATCTTTTGACCCGATGCAGGCCGTTTTCGGTCATTCAACCAGTTCCTTAACCAGAGCTTGGCGTTGGCTTCAATTCTACCGAAATGGTCAATACTCAGGCCGTAGGTGACAAATTCGTCAAAATCGAACGTTGTGACGTCAGTTTCGATCCTATGTATGTTGGCTTCGCCGATCATCTTGGAAGAGAGATTGACCTTCTCGTCAATGATCGCGCCGACCAAGCGGGCAGCATAAGCGAGCGTGTTGCCAGGCGGGGTCCAAGTTTCGGGCTCAAACGAGACGCCAATGACTGGACCATACTGAGCTGCATCATCACTCAAATATTTGGTGGGAAGATTATCAAATATACCTCCGTCGAGGAGCTTAACATCTTCCGGACACTTCGGAGCTCGGAATACAAAAGGCATTGCGCAAGACGCAACTAATGCTTCAAGTATATTGTCATCATTCCTGAAGATTCGAGCTTTATTGTCTCGCATGTCGGCAGCAATAACCAATGCCTCGCATCCACTGAGCGCTTTGAGATCATCGAATGTCGAGTTTCCGTTGAGGTCACAGGATCTCAACATTTCTTCCAAGAATCGACGAACTGGCTCTGTCTTTAGGATGGGTTTCGATTGAACCAGAGCCATTATCGTCCTGAAAACTCCGAATTTTGGAAACACTTTGTCAATCCGCGGCTGCCCTGCGGCGACAATCCCCCTGGAAGCAAGCTTGATGTCTATTCCGCTTGCGAAAAAAACTGCGGTAATCGCACCAGCGGAGGTGCCAGCTACTCTCTCAACCTTTATTGGTTGATCGGGATTTGCACAAATCTCCCTGATCGCGTGTGCCACCGCGAGCAGAGCACTCAGCTTGGCTCCGCCGCCTTGAAAAGCTATCTGAAATTTGTCGATCATAGTTGATCACCTTAGAGCAATGTCGCCAAAGCTTCCTCAAAGAGGCAGTCTTGAAAAATCTCTGCTGCGCACGCAGTCTTATCAGCCTGCCTCGACGGAGCTTTATTCAACATCTCAACCACACTGTATCTCTCGGAAGGGCGCGATCCACATTCTCGATTTGACGGTTTTCATCTCAAGGCGCGACTGAAGGCCAGTGCTATGGATCCGTTCGTATCGACGCAGAGGACAAGACAATCTATTAGGTCATTTAACCCATAAGCCCCTAAAGTCAAAGTAGAGACAAAATAATCATACTACATTTAGGCGTATCTGGCGATCAGTCATTTCATTCAAGTCCGCGGAAAGGAGATCCGGTTGACTGCTTCGCAGCAAGAAGCATCCAGTCCGAGGCACGTACCTCAATACCTGTTAGCCGACACCAGAACGCAGCTGTCGAAAAAGGGACATGACCACGCGATTTTCTTCGCTCCATTGATGTGAAGAACGATCAATCTGTATTGCCGCCTGGTGCTGCGTGAGGAAATGCGATCAATGACCGAAAACACAGTCGGGCAGACACATGACGGACATGGCTTTGTTGGCGCGGGCGTGTCGACCGCTGCACCGTGTCGCAAAGCCGCGCTCCATTCGGATAAAGCGGTAGGTGAGATGTATATCTAGAAGCCCGGTTCAAATGGCTATGAGAAGCCGGCTGCCGAATTCTATATCAAGGTCATGGCAACAGCGGCAAGTTTCGAAACGAAACCTGCCGATTTTTGAGCCTCTGTCCTAGTTGCTGCGCGCGGCTTGCAGGTCGGCTTCGATGGTCTTTCCCGCCAAGAAGAAATGAGCACCTGCCCAGAAGTAGGCTGCCGTCGCAATCAATATGGCATAGCGGAGCGATTCCTCACCGAACTGTGGCGCTAGAAGGTCACTCATGACGCCCACGAGAAAAGGTCCGAGCCCGAGGCCGATAATATTCAGTATGAAAAGCAAAATAGCCGAAGCCAATGCGCGCATTCTGGTTGGCGCCAGATTCTGGATGGTGCCAAAAGCCGGCCCCAGCCAGAGTGAGTTGAGCAGGCTCGGTAGGACCAGAATCGCGATGGCAATATAGGGATTACCGCTCATCAACGCGGCAACGTAGAACGGAAAGGCGATTAACACGCCTGCTGCCGGTAACCAGGCATAAACACGGTTTGATCGAGCAGCAAATCTGTCTGCCAGTTGCCCGCCCAGTGCGGTGCCGATTGCTGAAGCAACACCCAAAACCAGGCCAAAGTAAGTTGCCGTTTCAGCAATGCCCATGCCGTGCAGTCGAATGAAATATGCCGGCAACCATTGCCCAAGTCCGTAGCCGACAAAAGACGTCAAAGCACCGCCCATGGCGATGTGCACCATGGTCTTGTTCTTCAATATGGTTTTCAGTGTGTCGCCAAGAGGTGGCTGTTCTGCTGGTGTGCTGGAACCTTGACCTTCAGACAGACCGCGAAGGGGTTCAGCGATCGCCATTTTGACACCAATCGCCAGCAATATCCCTGGCAGTCCGACGATGAAAAATGCGGCACGCCAACCATAAAACTCAGCGATCCAGCCGCCAGCCAGCAGACCAAGAATACTGCCGATCGGGATGCCAAGTGCATAGATGGACAGAGCTGATGCTCTTTCTTCCGGCTTGTAATAATCCGCGATCAGAGAATGCGCTGGCGGCGAGCAACCAGCTTCGCCAACACCAACTCCGATACGCGCTGCCAGTATTTGCGCAAAGTTCTGCGCGAGGCCGCAAAGTGCCGTCATACCACTCCAGATGACGAGCGCGACAGAGATGATGCTGACGCGATTGGCCCGGTCCGCCAGTCGGGCGATTGGTATACCCAGGACTGTATAAAAGAGCGCAAACGCCAGACCCGTCATCAGACCAATCTGAGTATCGTTTAGGCCAAGGTCATTTTTGATGGGTTCGGCCAGGATGGTGACAATCTGGCGATCGAGAAAGTTGAATATGTAGACCGCAACAAGCATGCCCAGAACAAAATTGCGGTAGCGCTTGCTGGGTTGCTCGGTCAGCGTTTTTCCGAAGCCCTTGCTAGGTTGCCCAGTAAGCGTTTTCTCGATCATGATTGTTTCCTGTATTGACTGGTGTCGAACCCACATGGCGTCGCTGACGAGAAAGATTCCACTTGACCAAGAAAATCAAGATCAGATCCGATCGAAAAATCGGAAAGAAACTCCTATCGCCTAGAGCGAACGGGTTTCCTTCAAGAACCTCAGTCAACTTTATCAACTTCGCGCAAGCGCTTTCGCAAACTTATACACAATTGCAGGATTGCAGTTCGATGTGAAGGATGATCAATCCATGTTGTTTTTGGTGGCGTCGGTCAGCCCCTTCTACATTTTTCTCGAGCATGGCGCCATCTGGTGGGTGAGTCCTACAATCGCATCGGCGACCTTTGAGTTTCTGCCAAATTCCATGAAAGCCGATGTGATTGATCTGGATAGGCTGCGCAGAGGCGAAAACCGTGCCGCCTGGTTCATTGCGGTTTGGTCATTCGCCACCAAATCTTCGATGACCATTGCCGGCTGGTTCACCCCACGGGCGCTTGATTGGCTCGGCTTTGATCCCAAGCCCGGCCCCAACAATAGTCCGGACGAACTGTTCGCTCTGAAGTCCCTGTTCAGTCTTCCACCCAGCGTCTTTATGATTGCCTGGAACTATCCGATCAAACAAGAATGACATTCACGGTTGCGCAAAAATCCCGCACGTCGGCGCGCACGGCGGGAAGCAGCGACGACCGCTTGAATACTCTGTAAGCTGAATAGCTACGAAAAAGAAACTCAATCGAACGAATAGCGGCCACAGCAATCCAGGACGACGAACACAAAGTAAGTGGCCCTGGATTGCTTCGCTCCGCTCGCAATGACGAGGTCGGACTTGCATTCAGCATAAGAAGGCAGGGCTGGAAATTTACGACTCGTCACGCTCTTGAGCTCCCACTTCAAGGATTGATTTTTCAAATGCCCGCCCCAATTATTATATGCAATCCTGCGTTATAAGGGTGTGTCACACATGCATGAGGGAGGCATTGCTGATGGGAACTCTCGTTCAAGTGGCCACTTACATTGATCCTGAAGAAGCCTTTGTGGCGCAGAGTTATTTGCGTTCTGGCAACATCATATCTTGGCTGAACAATGAGTATATTTTGAATGCCAATCCGGCCTTGCGTGTGGGCGTTATGGGATTTCGCCTGATTGTGCCGGAAGAAGAATCTGAGCTGGCGCGAGAGGCGCTTCATCAGATTCCAAAATCATTGCCCGCCGGAGAGAAAATCTCGGAGGCACGCGCCTGCAGCACATGCGGTGGAAAGGCATTTCTTCGCAGACGCCACCAATGGTTTTTTCCCATTGCCTATTTCTTCGGCGCGCCCTTCTTGCCTTACGCGAAGCTGGTTGAATGCAAAACGTGCGGCCATGTGCAGGAAATCGACTGAAGTCATCGGCCTTATCAAGAAGACTCTATAAGCGCGTGTGTGCCTGGATCCTTACCGATATTCTCAAGCGCTCTGTTCTCGGCGCGGATGCGTATGAATAAGACGCCGAAATGGACAACCGAAAAAACGAGCGCCAACAAGGGCGCGCCAAGAGCGAGCGGAACGACGGCAATCTCGCCAACCACAAGCGCATAATTTGGGTGTTTCATGAAACGGTACGGGCCGCGACGGACCAACGGCTCATCAACAATAATAATACGCGTTGTCCACCGGTCTCCCAAGCTGAATAGAATCCAAAGACGCACACCCTGCAGAACGACGAAAACACCGGTCCAAAAAAGATCGAGTGAGGCTGTCCAACCAACAACCCACATCACGGCAAGCCAGACCCCATGGAATTCCACCATGAGCGGATAGTGATCCGCACCCTGTTCAGTTGCGCCGCGCGCCAATAGTCGCGCGGTATTACGTTTCGCAATGCGGAGTTCGATCAGGCGCTGCGCCGTCAGAAATAACAGCAACAGGATTCCCGTTCCCATTTGCTCAGCCCTCAAACCTTATGGGAAGCAGGGACGCCGTGAAGCCGGGCCCAAGTGCCGCCAAAACGGTTTGGCCCTTGGGCTGATCGCGCATCACGCGCCGCAAGACAAACAAAACCGTCGGTGCCGACATGTTGCCAAAGTCGCGCAGGATTTCGCGTTCATGGGTCAGCGCGTTCGGTTCGATACCAAGTGTTGTTTCAATAGCCTCCAAGACTTTCGCACCACCGGGATGACAGATGAACCGCGCAACGTCCGCGCGTTCCAATTCCATATGGTGCAATCCGTGCTCGACCGCATCGGCAAGCTGCGCTTCAACGAAGCTTGGTATGGATCGATCGAAAATCACGCCGAAACCCGTCGGATCTACGTCCCACCCCATGATGTTGAGTGTATCCGGCCAAAGATGCTCAACACCCGCGCCAAGGATCGGCCTTGCGCTGCCGCTTCCTTCCGCGCCAACACAAACAGCCGCAGCGCCGTCGCCGAACAACACTGTGGCGATGACATCGGCCTTCTGGAAACGGTCTGCGCGAAAGTTTGGTGTGCAGGTTTCAACACAGACCAACAGCACACGGGAACCCGGTGCCGCGCGAGCCAATCGCTGGGCGAGCGCCAATCCTGTGACACCGCCGGCACAACCCAATCCGAAAACGGGAACACGATGGACATCCCTTCGAAATCCCATGGTCTCGAACGCCTGCGCTTCCAGCGTCGGTGTCGCAATACCGGTCGATGAGACAGTGATGACCGTGTCGACGTCGGACGCCTGCCACCCTGCATCGTCGAGAGCGGCAGAGGCGGCTCGAATGAACAAATCAGTCGCCCCTTCCAGATAGCGCGCCGTGCGCTCGGGCCATGTCTTTGGCTGCTCGAACCACTCAATCGGGCAAATGGAATAGCGCCGCTTGACGCCAGATGTCGTGAAGGTTCCCAAAAGTCTTTGAAAGTGCGGATACCGGGGCCCCAAAACCCGTTGGGCAACCTGCTTGACCAGGTCTTGAGGCAATTCGAAAGGCGGGACAGCGGTTGCCATTCCTGCAAGGCGAACGGGGTGCTCAGCAAGGGGGAAGGCACCCTCAATATCCAATGGTAGTTCTTGATGCATGCCGCATCTCCTTACGCACCCCACAACCCGTTCTTCGCACAAAATCCGCGCGCATGGCGTACAAAACGAAAGAGCTAGCGGGAAGTTGATCGCGGCGTGACTTGGCGATGACCCCAGAACGACAAAAGCGCCGGAAGCGAGATCATGTCGGCGATGAGCGCAACGCCAATGGTTGTGATGGCAAGAGCGGCGAACACAGAGATGGCGGGCGACCAACTCCAAAGTGCGGGCGTTAGTCCGAGACACAGAACCAACGTCGTGGTCACCAGAACCGGCCCAACTTCACGCATCGTGATCTCCAACGCTTCTTTAACTGACAGTTTCTTTCGATGCCACCAGAACCCGTTCATCACATGGACCGTGTCATCGACAGCAATACCGAGCGCCACGGTCATGGCCAGTGCACTGGCGAACCGCAAATCCTGGTCCATGAGGCTCAATAGAGCGCCGATCATCAGCACAGGCAGAAGATTGGGCAGAATCGTCACAAAGAAGACGGCGGCCGATCGAAAGGCAAACGCTGCAAGCAGGGCTGCGCCGATCGCGGCCGCAATCAAACTGGCGCTGAGCCGGGAAATGATGTCGCCGCTGCGCTGGGCGCCCAGGATCGGCAGTCCGCGCGTTGCCCCCCTCATATCTTTCGAAAGCGCCTCTCCGACCGCACTTTCCAGCGTGCGTGCCGTTTCCAGAAGAGTGTGATTGCCTGTTGCGTGGACACCAACAAATAATGCTGGCGTCCGTCCGTCTCTTGAAAGGATTGTGGTGGTGAGAAGCTCCGGCGCAGCCGATACGAGGTCGTCGATCAATCTAGAAGTCGCGACGCGGTTCGTTTCTTGTAGCCATCTAACCAATGACCAGGGCGACAGAATCGTGTGGCCCGGCAATGCCCGCTCTGCCGCAAGGTGCGCCAGTTCCAATTGGCTCAAGGCGTTGAGCTGTCCTTCCGCTTGGTCGAAAGAAGCAGGCAATTCGATAGGCAAGGGCAATTGCAGGTTCTGAGACCCGCCGAACACACGATCGAGTCTTGTCATATCCTGGTAAGCGCGCGACGTGGCCGGGACTTCGTCTAACACGGAGAAACTCGGTTGGAGCTGACTAAACGCAAAGGCGGCAAATCCTGCCACCAGGACGGATAAGGCAGAAACGGGCCAGCGCGCAGCAAACATAAGCCGCGCCAATTTCCCTGAAGCTTGTTCGACGCGAAGGGCCGGAAGCCATGAATCTCTTGCCGGCGGCACAGGGCGCCATCCAAGTGTAAGGGCCACCCAGATACTAACCGGATGGAAAAGCAATGCCGATGCAAGAACACCCATCACCGCGCTGGCGCCAATCAAGCCAAATTCGGCAATAGCCTCAGAGCCGGATAACAGAAACGACAAGAAGGCGATCGCTGTTGTCAATGTCGATAACGCAACGGCAGGTCCCACACGAAGCATGGTGTTGCGAAGCGCGGCGAAGTCATAATCGGCGGCGTATAAATCGCGACGCGCGGCGTACACAAGATGAGTGCTGTTTGCGAAGGCGAGCGCCAACACCAATAACGGAAGATTGTTGATCAAAACCGTCATCGGGATGCCGAGGGCACCAAACGCACCATAAATTCCCAGGATCGAAAAAACGGGCATGGCCGCGACAACAACAGCATCGCTCCACCGGCCAAGCAGAAACACGCCAAGCCCAAATCCAACAACCAGACCTGCCAAAAGTAACAAGGGTTGTTGCGCAATGATCTTGTCAACGATCTTTAGGCGGACCACTGCGGGCCCAGTCGGTATCACCAAGAGCACGCCATCGATTGTCTCGGCGAGCTTGGCGGACTGCGTCTTAAACTCGCGTGCGGCCAACAACGCGTCTTGGCCCTGATCGAGACGCACCAGAATGACCGCTGAGCGCAGATCCTCGGTCAAATACCTGCCTTGATTGAGCGGATGAAGCGCCAAGTCCGTTGGCGCCAGAGGACCGGGTGTTACGCCATCCGCCCTAAGACCTTGGTCGGGTTCGGCTGCGTCGAAGCTGGGAAGGCCATCAAACACGTTTTCAAACGATCGACCCGCAACCCTTTCCATGCGTTCGATTGAGAAAATCGATACCGAATCCATAACGACCGGAAACCGAGCCACTTGCTCGGCATAGTTTCGAAACGCCTTCCAATTGCGTGCTTCGCTAAGATCACCGTCGACAAGCAAAACGCCGACATCTGACGCATCGATAAAGTCCTGCAAGAAAGATGTGTAGTGCCGATAGGCCGGACCCTCTCCCCGGAACAAAGAGGTCGCATCATCGGTGAAACGGAGCTGTGTTGCAGCCAGCGCGGCACCGACCATAATCGCAATCACAACACAAAGGCCAATAAACGGATGCGTCAAAATCGGGAGCGTGAGCCGCTCCAGCCCAAACCCGATCGAGGAAGAACTCACAGAAATGGTTTTCGCCTCCAACACAATTTGGGCGAAAAGCTGTGCGGCGCCCTACCCCCAAGTCTAGAGGCAGATTGGCTCCGCGCGGCAACACGATTCTGTGAGGATATGCAGAGGCTTGGTCATCAAATGAATTGGTGATCAGGACGTAATGCTAAAGTTCATTGCAGTCTTTGATTAAAGCGGGTGGACAACCGCGCAAACTGACCTTTTCCCAATTCATTCGGAGATATGAGTCGCCCTATTCGATCACAGCGATTTGCCGCCGAATGACAACTGCAGACGCGCGGTGGTTTAAGGCGCTTTCTAAGGCGGCAAGAGATCACCGGCAACCAGTCTGCTCAGCAGATAGGGTGCCGGCGGGATCTTTGAGAGGGGCCCCATAAACTTGTCGCGCAAAAGCGGTAGGATCCGGCTGTCCGACTGATACACAGGGGTAAACATCCAACTGGCAGCTTGATAGACGCGCACATGCCATCGTCGTTTGGTCACGAATGCCGTAAGCGTTCGTTCAATGTCATCTTGCTCTTCAAAAGCTTGAAACAAAGCACGCGCGTCCAACAGAGCCATATTGGCGCCCTGTCCGAGCTGCGGGCTGGCCGCATGGTAACTATCACCAATGTGAACCACGCGACTGGACACCGGTTTCCTCAACGTCTTATGGGCATAAGTCGCAAAGACCAGGTCGTCGTGTCCGTTGATTTGATCCACAAAACAACCAACCTCCGGCCAGAGGGCCAAGACCTCTTCTTTCCAGCGTTCAATTGACTGGCTTTTCCACTGGTCGAAATGCACATGCTTGAGGCTCCAGAAGAATGCGGCTTGCTGTATCTTGCCACCCGGTTGGCACCCAATCGGCAGTACACCAACCATTTTTTCCGCTTTGTCGTATCGCTGTTCCAGCGCGTGAGCGTTAAACCGCGCGCTGTTTTGCCATTCCAAATTGGCCCACAAGGCCCCGTAGGACAGTGGCCGAGCTGGTGTTGGAGACAAGCTTGATCGCACGCCCAATGCATCGATGATCAAATCAAAAGGGCCATGCGTTCCATCATTGGCCGACAATAGGAGCCTCTTCGCATCCTGCTGCGTGACAGCTTCAATCAGTTTACCGAAAACCACTTCAACGCCGCTTTGTTGCGCGGCACCTAACAGTAATTCAAACAACGTTGCGCGATGAACGGCGACACCATAACGTTGGTTTCCATAGCCCACGTCCAACACAACACGCCCGTGGGACGATGTGCGGCCAAAAAGCCGATCGATTCTGCTGCCCAACTCTTCAAGACGATCGAGAAGGCCAAGCTCACGCAACACAAACTGCCCGACGGGCTGAATAATAAGACCCGACCCCACAGGCGTCGGCTTAACCATCTGATCGTAAATGGTCACGCGATGACCGGCCCTCGCCAAAAAAGTCCCTGCTGCCAGGCCACCAATTCCGCAGCCGGCTATTCCAATATGAAGCTGACGACTCATCGCATCAGGTTACGGGCTCTTGGAATCAAGGTCACGGCGAACAAGTGACCCAGCGTCTTCCAACATTGATCGTCAAATGCCGAGACAAGCATTGCCCTTTGCCCGCATTGCCGGGCATAAATCGAACTGCAGAGCACTCGTGCCAGTCAGTGGGAAACAATCATGGATCTTCAACTTAACTCTGAATACGAAGCCTTCCGCGAAGAGGTCAGGAGTTTCATCTCTGACAACAAGGCAAATGCACCCGACCGGGCTAATCTCGGACTTAAGGACCCACAAGTCCTTTCATGGCAGAAGCGCCTGATTGAACACGGCTACACCGCCCGCACCATTCCCAAAGAATATGGCGGCTATGGCGCAACTCCCGACGTTTTGAAATCAAGAATCATTGCTGAGGAATTCACGAAGGCTGGTGTCCCATTGGGGCTTGCGAACCAGGGGATTTCCATGTTTGTGCCGACACTTCTTGAGCTCGGTTCAGAAGAGCAAAAGCAGAAATGGATTCGCCCAACACTTCATGGCGACATCATCTGGTGTCAGGGCTATTCCGAACCGGGTTCCGGCAGCGATTTAGCCAGCTTGCAAACCAAGGCCGTCGTCGATGGCAATGATTTTGTCATCAATGGTCAGAAGATTTGGACCAGCACCGCAAAACAAGCGGACATGATTTTCTGCCTGGTGCGAACCGAACCTGATGCCAAAAAACATGAAGGGATCAGCTATCTGCTGTTTTCAATGGACTCGCCGGGCATCGAAGTACGGCCGCTCATGACAATGACTGGTGCTGCTTCCTTTAACGAAGTCTTTTTCACCGATGTACGGGTGCCGACCGACCAAATCGTCGGCAAGCGCGGGCAAGGGTGGATGGTCGCCAATGCAACACTCAAATATGAGCGCGGCATGCTGGGGGATCCCGACCAAGCCAGCACGCGGCTCAAAGCGATCACAGATTTGATGCACGAAGAAACATTGGATGGCGAACGGTTGATCGACAATCCGCTGTTCCGCGACCGCCTTGTGCAATTGCAGTCGCGCGTGATGGCTATGAAATTTCACGGCATGCGGTTGCTGACCAGCCAAATCAAAAAGGAGGATCCGGGCCTCGCACGCCTGATCGTCAAGCTGCAAGGTTGCGAGCTTAATCATCAACTTGCTGGCCTCGCCATCGACGCGCTTGGGGAACTTGGTGTGCTCTACGAAAAGAGCCCCTATTTGCGGAGCGGCGGTGAGTGGCAGGCGAAATATATGTTTGACCTTGGGCTGATCATCGGCGGCGGCACTGCACAGATCCAAAAGAACATCATCAGCGAAATTGGCCTCGGCATGCCGCGCGAACCCAAACCCGCAAAAACGGCGTAAGGAGCATAGAAATGGAATTCGGACTCTCAGACGAACAAAAAATGCTCCAGGACAGCGTCGGCCGCTACTTAGAGGGTGCAGCACCGCTGGAAGATGTGCGCGAGATTGCAACCAAAGGGGAAGGGTTTGATAAAAAGATCTGGGATGGTCTGGTCGAACTGGGCGTTACCGCCGTTCTTGTCCCGGAAGAACAAGGCGGCATGGGCCTTTCATTTCTTGATGCCGCGCTGATCCAAGAAATGATCGGCCGGCACGTGGCCCCTGCGCCATTCACCGCAGGGGCCGTCATGGCGACAACCGCGCTGGTGAACGCGGGCACCGAACAACAAAAGACAGAATGGCTTCCTAAGATTGCTGACGGGTCCGCAAAGTTTGGCGTTGCCGTAAGCGAACATACCGGCGCGCGCGAGGGCGGCAACATCACAGCGACGAATGGCAAGCTGTCCGGCAAAACGATGTTCGCGATCGACTTCGCCTCGGCCGACACCTTCATCGCGGCTGACAAAACAGGCGCCTTGCACCTATTTCCCGCAAATAGCGCTGGTGTGAAAAAAACTGATCTCACCACAATCGACAAAACGCGATCAGTTGGAGAGTTAATACTCGACAATGTCGAGGCCCAGCCGCTGAACGCTGAAAATGAAACCGGACTTGCGCTTTCACGTGTCATCCAAGCCGGACGCATCACATTGGCCGCCGACACACTCGGTGCGGCGGGCATGATGATCGAAAAGGCGGTCGACTACGCCAAAGAGCGAAAGCAATTCAACCGCGTTATCGCGTCCTTCCAAGCGGTAAAACATATGTGCGCAGAAATGGCAGCAGAGCTTGAACCATGCCGATCACTCGTTTGGTATGCCGCCCACACAATGGATGCGATCCCAGAAGAGTCGGCTTTGATGGCAGCGCACGCGAAATCTCATCTTGCTGAAGTTGGGCGTTTTGTTGCGCGCACATCAACAGAAGTCCATGGCGGTATGGGATTCACGGATTTGATGGGCCTGCATTATTGGTTCAAACGCATTGGCCTTAATCGGCAATTGTTAGGCAGCCCGGAGCGCGCACGTGAAGACGCCGCACGTCTCCAAGGATGGGCCGCTTAACTTTGCTCACGCTGCGCTGTTTACAAGTATGAACCGATTAACGAACCTTACTTGTATAACTCTGTGTCAATCTTAAGGGTTAATGCCAAAACACGTGCAGTTAACCTAATAATTCCGTATCCGGATCTTCAATTTACCAAGCGCCATCCGTACCAATGAGTCGAGGAAACGATTCATTTGGTGGGGGCCAAGATGAAAACAGCACTACTACTCGCGGGCTTGGCAGCGGTTTGGCTTGTCGATTCCGCCAGCGCACAGCCGATGGATGACTCCTGGCTCGGCGAAACGACCACGACAGGCATCTGGAAATTCAATACCGGCGAAAAAGGCAATACCGGTATTAACAACAGCGGTTACGGCAATACGGGTATCGGCAATTCCGGCGTTGGAAACAAAGGTGTTGGCAATGGCAGCTTCTTCAACGAAGGTGTTGGCAACGGTAACAACAAGGGTCATTCCGAACCCCAACCGGCGCTGCGAGGCGGATACATTATTGCACCTTCAGGCAGCTACAATCGGGGTGTTGGCAACGGCAACAACAACGATTCGTTTATGAGCGGCAACGGAAACACCGGTGTTGGCAACGGCAATGGAAATGACAATGTCTATTGTGTTCAACGGTGCATTCGCAGCGGCCAAAACGGCAACGGCAATACCGGCGTCGGCAATGGAAATGACAATGCCGGCTTTCACAACGGCAATGGCAACCTAGGCGTTGGAAGCGGCAATCACAATTTCGGTATGTTCAACGGCAACTACAATGCAGGTGTTGGCAACGGAAATCACAATTACGGTTTCGGCCAGGGCAATTTCGGCCACGGTGTTCACAACAATCCTGGCATGTCGATGGTGCCATAACTGTTCTTTCTTTCAATTCGTGTCCCTAACTTGCGGCTCCGATATTCGGGGCCGTTTCTTTTTGTTTCTGTCGTAACCGCCCGTATTACTCAGCCAACATGCCACGTTGATAGGCTTCACGCTCTAGATCCTCGCGAAACTTCGGATGCGCAATTTGAACGAGACGTTGGGCACGTTCTTTGATGGAAGCGTCGCGTAGCCAAGCCGCCCCATATTCTGTGATGACAACATCCAGGTCATACCGCGTGGCGGACACAATGTTTCCTTCTGGTATCACCGGACAGATACGAGAAATGGTTTCGTCACGTGCCGTTGATTCCAGCACAATGATCGCCAGCGCATCTTCTGCCAGATGACATGCACGCAGAAAGTCCTGCTGCCCGCCAATACCTGAAAACTGTTTGCCAGCCACCATTTCAGCATTTCCTTGCCCGAAAAGGTCAACTTCGATGGCGGCATTAACGCATCTCAACTTCGGATTCTCTGCGATGATGCGAGGGTCCAAGCAATCACTAGAACCTAAAATATGGAACCGCGGGTCACCGCCGATCACGTCAAGTGCGCCGCCATTCGCCATCGTATAGACCGCTTCTTCGGTGTACCGTGGTTTGTGAACACCGGTTGCAACCCCCTTTTGCACCAAACTTGCCAATCCGGCACCGAGCACTTCCGTATGAATGCCTGCATCTTTCAGATGGGTGAGTTTCGCCAGCGCAAAATCCGGCACATCTCCGACACCCCCTTGTAGCGTTGCCCCATCAGGCACAAATTCGGCGAGCGTATCTGCAATCGATTGCGCGTGTACCGATTCCTCGTAAACCAAGCGGGGCGATGCGGCTTGTTCAGGCTGTGCAATGAGGCCGTCGAAGTCATCAACATGAAAAGCAGCACCATGAGCCAATGGTTCATTTTCATTGACCAACGCATAGACTTTTGCGCCTCGGGCTTTTGCATTTTTGATAAGGGCATCATCAAAGGCCATCACAGCACCGGGTCGAACGGTTCCATCATCTTCAGGTGGCGCGATTGTAACGACAACAAGATCCGGCTTAAGACGTGCCATTTGTTTTGCTGCGCCAAAGAATCCGCCGGGCCGAAATCCAATTTTGCCTGCAAGCACAGCGTCACGAATGAAGACGTTGCTGAACGACGTCGTCGGCTGGAAGCTCACATTTTGTGATATCGCCAACAGCCCAGGCCCGCCAAGCGCGCTCATGACTGAGACATCCGAAAGATCCGAACGTTCTGCGAGGCCATTGAGAAAATAGACGGGTTCCGGAATACCAGTCACAATCAATTGGCCGTCGCTAACCGATGCCACCGCCTGTTCGATTGAAATCAGATGGTTTTTCGCCGTGTCACGCCAAGACATTCCAGTCTGTCCTTTAGTTGTTTGCTCAACAACTCTATGGCGCGGAATGCCATTTGCCTAGCTATGCAGGCGCGCTCGAATCCATGTTATGCAGAGGTCCTTCTTAAATGTAACGATGGAAAGTCTCGCCGATGTCCACATCCAAGAACCCGTTTGAGCTTGGCATTATAGAAGGGTTTTACGGGTTGCCGTGGTCCCATGAGGCGCGGCTCGGCTATGCATCGTTTCTGAAATCGATTGATTTTCAGTTTTATATCTACGCCCCTAAAGCCGACCCGTATTTACGCAAGCGTTGGCGTGATCCCATCCCGGACGCCGATCTCGTAAGATTGCGCACATTGAGCCAAACTTACCGAGCAGAAGGTCTGAGCTTTGGTGTCGGCTTAAGTCCCTTTGAAATCTATATCGATTTCGACACGCCTCAGCGCACAGCGTTGACGGCAAAGGTCGCCCAGCTCAATGAAATTGGTGTCGATTTTCTGTGTGTTCTGTTTGACGACATGAAGGGAGATGTCCCACAGCTTGCTGACAAACAGATCGCAGTCATGGAAGCCATAGCCGAAGTCAGCAGCGCGCGGCGTTTTATTCTGTGTCCAACCTATTATTCGGACGACCCTATTTTAGAACGTGTCTTCGGCGCCATGCCGGATGGATATTTGACCGATCTGGGAAAAAACCTGGATGCGCGGTTCGATCTTTTCTGGACGGGTCCCAAGGTCTTGTCCAAGTCTTACCCTGTTGATCACCTTTTACGTGTCACGGAGCAACTCAGAAGGAAACCGTTTCTGTGGGACAACTACCCGGTCAACGACGCAGAAAGACTGACCAAGCATCTACATTTACGTTCTTTTGAAAACAGGACCGCCGAACTGCGCCCGCTGGTTTCAGGTCATGCCGCCAATCCAATGAACCAGCCTTGGCTATCGCGCATACCCCTTTCTTCCCTGAGCGAGAGCTATCAAAAAGCGTCTTCCGCCTACGATCCCATGACAGCCTTCAGGAGTGCCGCGCACCGGCTCTGTGGAGATCCCCTGGCCACCAAACTGGAATCCGACCTGATCGCTTTACACGACCAAGGGCTCGATACGTTTGACGAGAACCAAAAAGCCGCTTTAGAAAACGGCTATAAGGCGTTCAAGGATCAACCTTACGCGGCAGAAATCCTGGAGTGGCTCAACGGTAAGTATAAGTTTGACCCAAACTGTCTAACGGATTGATTGGCGGATTGACCGCCCGATTAAGCTTAACAGACAATCTCTGCGCCCACTCACGTTTGATTGTGCTATATTGCACAAAAAAGTACCAAAGTTGCGTAAGTGGAGGGTGTTATGGAAGACCGTGGTTCCGGTCGGATCATTGCTGCCTTGGCGGCGATCGGATCTGTACCGCTCGCAGGGTTGACGCTGTACACCTTAACCATTGCGCTTGGCGACGTTCAGCTTCTGCTCAGCAGTCGCGCCCTGGAAACAATCGCGCCAGAGATGGGCCCCGTGATTGGGCTTGGCATGCTCGCCGACACTTTTGGCTACTACCTCCTCTATATCCCCGTCATCTCTTATCTCTGGATCGCTCTTTATGACCACAATCCAGGACTGATAATTGTCGGTGCACTGATGGGTGTGATCTATATTGTAATGGGTGCCGTTGGTGCCATCGTCCAATGGTCGGTACTGCCCGTCTTGATCGAGAGCTATGTCTCCACCGGCGGCGCGGCGAAAGCGGGCCTCGAGGCAACATGGATCGCGACAACGCATGCAACAACCGGTGGGCTTTGGCGCATTGAAGCCCTGCCGGCCGCGATTTGGATGTTGTTCATGGGTCAATGCTTGAGACAAGCTCAGTTCCTGACAGGTTTCCTGGCACAAATCATCGGTACGATTTGGCTGATCGCGTTTGTCGGCACTATAATGGCGCTGGGCCCTGTCGAATCGATGGCGCAATTTGCAGCGATCGTTCTGATGCCGATTTGGGCGTTGTTGTTGGGATTGCTTTTGCTGATCCGTCCCCTTGAAAGATGAGGGTCCTCTTTGGACAGCGCGACCGCGCCAAGCGCAAAACAAACGGCCACCACGGCATTCACATTTCCCTCAAGCCGCGGGGTGCTTGCACCTTTTGATCGACCAGGATTTCAACCGGCTGTTGCGGCCTGTGGGCTCTTTGTCGTTCTCAATCTGATCACGGGAACCATCGTTTATCTGAGCGGTATTTTTGACCCCGCGCTGTCGCCCGAACAGTGGCGCCATCATTTCATCGAAGAACTTGGTGTGTCAGCCATTCTTTCCGCTGGCTTTTGCTATCTGCTTGCTGTGCTGATCTTTCAGCGTCGGCATTACAATCAAGCATTGATTGACCTAAGGCCCTCAGTCGATTTTTCTGACGATCAGTTCAAAAAGTTTGTCTTTTCTCGCGCATTGCCCTCCCGCCAATTTTATTGGCGGGCAGCTCTCGGCGGCGCGGCCATGAGCGCTCTATTCGTCTTCATTGATCCGCGGATCTTTGATGGATTCAATCCTTGGGACTTTTCCCAACAAGGCCCCACGGCGCCGTGGCACCGGGTACTTGGCGCATTGATGGGTGCCGCCGTCAGCGTTTTTCTGTCCGTTTCGATTTATGTGTCCGTCATTCTTGGCATATTGGCAAAACAACTCAAACCGCTGAACCTGTTTGACCTCGGCAATTTAAAACCCTTTGCTGAACAAGGCACTGCAAGCGTGCTGTGGATCACCGGCTTCACAGCGATCTTCGCGAGCTTTCACTTGTTGTCTTCCCGCTTCTTTACAATGATCCTGATATTCGCCGTCATGAACGCTGTCATTTGCTTGGGCGCCTTGCTTGCGCCCGTTCTGGGAATCGCACAACGCATTCAGACGCGCAAAGAGATTGAGCTGGCGTCCGTTCAATCCGAACTCGACCGTCTGGGCCCAGCGCGGAGTCTGGCCCAGAGTGATCGCCTTGGTCGTACCGCAGAACTTCTGACTTACAAAACCTTCATCGAGTCCGTATCCAACTATCCCTACGACTCCTCGACATTGGGACGCGTCAGTCTTTACCTTCTGGTTCCACTTTGGTCCTGGGCGGCCTCCGCGCTCGTCGAGAAGATCTTGGATATTTCGATTGGCTGGAGCTAGAGCGCCGTCAGAATGGCGGCGAGAGCCAGCAAAGCACCTCCAACATAAGTTACCAATGCACCAAGGAACCTCAGAGGATTGGCTTTGTCCAACGATCCAGTGAGAAGTCCAGCCACGATGACGTAACGGGCAAGCGTGACAATGATCATGGTACCAACAATCCAGAGCCCCGGATTTGTGGTGGCAAGGTAAAGCATGAGCGCAACAAGCATGGGCGCATATTCTGCGGTATTGCCATGCGCACGGACGACTTTGTGAAGTGTGTTGTTGGGATCACTTTCAAAGTCTATCAGTGTTTGGCTTCGCGCCCTTGTGATGGATACGGCGAATCCAAGACCGAATAAAAGAAGCCCCAACAAACCAGAACAAAGCACTGCTACCGACATATTGGCTGTCATCATCATTCTCCCGCCTGTGCGACACGAATCAATTGGTGCATCTGATTTGAACGCGTCGCCACCGTCAGGTCAAATTGAGGAAGGCGTGGAGAAGTCTGTCTCCTGAGACCCCATTGTTCGTACGATTGGCGAAATGACGCGACTCCGCGGATCGATGAAATGAAGGAACGCCATTCTTAAACACGGTCAAAACAATGATGTGCTCTGTAATGCTTGCCAATGTTTCGTCATGGGGTACGAGGGGGATTTCAACTTCAGTCAACGGCAACCATGTTCCGTCAGACTTAGTGGCACACCACCATCTCAAGTCATACCGGGTTTGGCCAACAATCGTCTCGGCCAACAAATTGCCGTCACTCGCTTTGAAAGGAAGCATAGTGCGTTTTGCCAACGAACCGATGCAAATGGCAAGCACAAACATCCGTATGGTTGGAGCTTCGAATTAGGGCCAATGAATGAGGTCGCCTGTGAAATTTCTGCCTGCTATAGTTCGCCATTCGATATTCACAGATGCGGCCTGACGCAACGGCCGCAAGGAGATAGACATGCCAGCCCAAACACTTAAGAGCGGAATATTCCTTGCGCCCTTTCATCCCCTTGATGAAGATCCGACCCAAGCCCTGCAGCGCGATTTGGAATTGATCGAGTGGCTCGACCGGCTTGGGTATCATGAAGCATGGATTGGTGAGCATCATTCGGCCGGCTTCGAAATCATCGCATCACCCGAACTGTTCATTGCGGCAGCGGCTGAGCGAACACAGAACATAAAACTGGGAACAGGCGTGATTTCGCTGCCCTATCACAATCCGCTCATGGCTGCGAATCGGATGATTCAGCTTGATCACATGACAAAAGGCCGAGTGATGTTTGGCGTGGGGCCAGGCTTGTTGCCTTCTGACGCCATGATGATGGGTATCGATCCAAGCGTTCAGCGCGACCGCATGTCTGAGTCCCTTGATGTCATTTTGCGACTGATGGCCGGTGAAACGGTTACAGAAGAAACCGAGTGGTACAAACTCACAAACGCCAAGGCGCATCTGCTGCCCTTCACAAAACCACGTCCCGAAATGGCTGTCGCGTCTTCTATCACACCTTCGGGCGGACGTGCTGCGGGTAAATATGGATTGGGCATGCTGTGCGTCGCGGCAACATCCAGCGGCGGCTACGATGCATTGGCCGTGAACTGGCAAGTCGCCCAAGACTTTGCGGCCGAACACGGCACAAAAGTAACGCCGGACATGTTGCGCCTGGTGGGGCCGATGCATATCGCCGAAACACGCGAACAAGCACGCGAGAATGTGCGGTACGGCCTTTTGAAGTGGATCGACTATTTTGCCAGCATCAATCCGACCGCGCCGCCCATCGAAGGAGACGGCGATCCTGTCGACTTGATGATCGAGGGCGGCATGGCCGTCATCGGCACGCCCGAGGATGCGATCAAACAGATAGAGCGCCTTTACGAGAAGCAAGGCGATTTTGGCGTCTTCCTGCATCTTGCCGTTAACTGGGCCGATTGGGAAAACACAAAAAAGTCTTATGAGCTTTATGCGCGTCATGTGGCGCCGCATTTCCATGCAGCAAATCGGCACCGGCGCGAGTCATTTGATTGGACGAAAACAAATGGTGAAGAGTTTATCGGTAAGGCGATCAACGCAGCAGCACAAATGATCCAGAAACATGAGAACGAGCAAGCCGCCAAAAAAGGTGGTTCTCAGGCTGCTGAATAGCGTTGAAGGCTGGATGAAAATATTTGAGAGTCCCGACAGCTTGCGTCATTTCTATGGGAACGCAAGCCTGCGATGGCTGTGGTTCCCTCTCTGATGGCTTTGTCAAATTTCGGGTTTGCCAAGAAACAAGTCACCCTGATTGAAGGGGCACACATTGTTGTGGTTGGCGCGGGCTTCGCAGGCATCAGTTGCGCGCGCGCATTGTCCGAGCGCGGCTACAAGGTCACTGTTCTGGAAGCGCAAAAACAAATCGGCGGCCGCGTCAAAACCATGGAAGAATGGGGCACGCCCATTGATCTTGGCGCCTCTTGGCTACATGGCGGGCCACAAAACCCCTTAAAGTCTGTCGCCGCACAAGCCGGCATTCCAACGTTTGAAACGAACTACATGAACGCGATCGCCTATGGTGAAGATTGGCAAATCGACTTTGCCAGCGGATTCGATCGAGGCCATGTGACCAAGAGCCTGTCCTCGGGAACCATGTGGGCGTATGCCGAGCTTATGATACGGCGTGCATTTGGATGGGAAGGCCCAGACCTTTCTGTTGCAGAACTGCTGAATCGTGCGGAACAAAAAGGTGGATTGGATCCAAAAATTGTCTGCCTAACACGCCGCGGACTTGAATCACTGTACGCCTCTCCACTCGAGGAGCTCGGCTTTGCCGCGCTGATCGCCGCGTCTGAAACGGATCCGCAAGGAACTGATTTCGATGCCAAAGGGGAACAGTTCGTCACGGGCGGCATGATCGAAATCTTGAAATTTATCCAAGGCACACTGCCGGTTCTCACGGAGCAAAAGGTGTCGACCATTCAAACGGACGGCGCCGGCGTGACAGTCGTGAGCGGCGGCGAAGAATTTCAAGCCGACGCTGCAGTTGTCACGGTTTCGGTAGGAGCTCTCGCCTCTGGTGCAATCCGTTTCGATCCTGTTTTGCCGATGGCAAAGCGAAAAGCGCTCAAAACACTCGACATGGGAACGATGAACAAAATCGCCATGCGTTTTCCAAGTGTGTTTTGGCCAGAAGATCGCGATTTCCTGACATTGTGTGACGGCATCTGTTCGACCCTTTGGAATCTCCACCATTATGCGGGAGAACCCATACTCGTCGGATTGATGGGCGGCCCACGCGCGATCGAGTCCGAAAGCATGTCCGATCGTGCTTTGCTCAAGCGGACACTGTCGGATCTCAACCAAGCGCTCGGGGTTCGGGTTCCAGAACCGGAAGCTTTTGTCCGTACACGATGGTTAGAAGATCCGTTCAGTCGTGGTGCCTATTCGCGTTTGCGGCTCGGGGCCACTGGGCTTGAACATCAGGCCATTGCACACCCTGTTGACGGAAGGTTGTTTTTCGCCGGCGAGGCCACCCATTCAGCCGATCCGTCGACGGTGCACGGCGCATTCTGGTCGGGCCTGCGCGCAGCCGACGAAATAGTTGCCCACACCCATTCAGACTAACCGTCGCTAACAAGGAAGGGACTCACATGGCAGATCCGCAATCCCCGCGATCCTTCTTGCTCAAAAGGAAAGAAATCGATGATCTCGATCTGACTGAGTATCCGCACCAACACAATCCCGTGGCCATTCGGCATACGGCGTCGTTAGGCGATAAGCTTGGCTTCACCGATATGGGCGTCCATATCGTGCGCGTGAAACCCGGTTCTTACTCATCCGAACATCACAACCACGAAGAGGATGAAGAGTTCATCTACATAATTTCCGGCAATGGCATCGCGCATATCGGGGACGAGATGTTTAATGTCACAGCTGGCGACTTCCTCGGCTTCCCAAAGAACTCGCCCGCGCACCATTTGCACAATTCTTACGACAAAGACCTGGTTTTCATGGCTGCGGGAACGCGCTGCCCGATTGATATCGTCAATTATCCAAGAGTGGGTTTGCGCCAATACCGCGTCCACGGAAGAAGGGAATGGACGAAGGATGAAAATCTGACCCGTGGCGGCCTTCAGCCGTGGATGGTTGAAGAGGATGAAACCTAAAGCAACGAGCGTTCCTCTATCGATCTAATTCTTCTTCATGCGACTATTCGGGACGGTCCCAAACGATTCTGGAACGATTCCCGCTGATCGCATGACGGTCTACGAGTCGAAGCGTTTACGAACACCGACACCGCTCATAAGCAGCGCAATGTCTGAGGTCACAGTCACAAAGTTGAAGCCTTTTTCGATCATTTGTTCCGCATAGTCAGGGCCGCCCGTAAAGATACCAGCGGCAATGTTGTGCGATTTGGCCGTTGCCAAAATTTTGTCCATGGCCTCCAAGACCGCCGGCTCGGTGGGCATCGAGTCCGGTGGAAAGCCCAGAGCAAGACTAAGGTCGCTTGGGCCAACAAACACCCCATCCAGTCCCGGCGTCGCGCAAATGGCCTCGAGATTTTCAAGCCCTGCCCGTGTTTCGATCATCGCCAACGTCACCACATAATCGTCTGCGTCCTGGGTGGTCCGACCGGTAATGCGCCCCGAACGTATTGGCCCAAAACTCCGGCCCCCTTTTGGTGGATATCGGCAAGCCTTTACGAAAGCGGCACATTGTTCCTCATTATCAACAAGCGGGCAGATGATGCCGGCAGCACCCGCATCCAAACACTTACCAATCATCGATGCGTCGTTGCCGGCGACACGCACGATGGGAATGGTTGAAGATGACTGAAGTGCCTGCAAAATCGCAAGAACATCTTTGTAATCAATCAGACCATGTTGCTGATCGATCGTGACCGTATCCCAGCCCTGCATTCCAACGAATTCGGCAGAAACAGGGCTTGGTATGTTAATCCAGAGGTTTGTGGCGGCTTGCCCGCGAAGCCAGATCTTTCGAAGTTCGTTGTCGGCCATAGCATTCCTCACTCAAAAGTTTCGTGCGCAGCATAAGTATCCACAGCGAGGAATGCGAGATGATAGGGTAACGGTGATCCAATGTCTTGATAGAGAATTCTGGATGACAGGACCGACTCCCGCCTGGATGACTGGGCTAAAAGCCGTAGAGTCACGGCCCTATCATCGCCCCCTTATACCAAAGGTGATCCAGCATTTGCACGGCTATCGCGGATAAATTGCAGTATTGGCCTCAACATTTGACGCGAACACTCCCCGCTGCGTGAACGTTGCAATACCGGCACACGCGCACAGTGTATTTGCAGACGTTCGGCGATGTTATGCTGCCCTTCAAAACGAATCACTTTCACAAAAGGAAGTGCCGACGATATGGATAGTGCACGAATTCCAATCGACCGTGGCGTCCGCATTAGCCTGGCGATCATTGCGGTCGCCGCAACTTTTTGGCTGCTGAAAGAAACAAAAGACCTGCTCATTCCCGTCGCTGTCGCTTTACTCATTGGGTGGCTGATCGACGCCGTTTCAGATGCAATCGAAGAAACAAAGATTGGTTCGTGGTCGCCGCCCAATTGGTTCGCCCTTGTTTTATCTCTTTCGTTGGTCATTGCCGTTCTGAGCGCTACGGGTTTGATGTTTCTTCAGAACGCAGAGCAAATAACAGCAGCACTGCCAAGCTACGAAAAAAACCTAGATGATCTTATCGTCAAGGGGGCGGCTGCCATTGGAATGAAGGAAGCTATTGATTTCACTGTCTTGTTTGAATCGATCAATCTGACATCGCTGGTCACAAGTGTCGCTCAAGCGATTACCGGCCTGATCGGAAACGCGCTTCTCATCTTCATCTACGTGGCTTTTGTCTTGGTGGAAGAACGGACATTTCGGTCAAAAGTTACAGCCTTCTTTTCAGATCGCGAGCGGGAAGAAAGTGCACGTCAGGTGCTCAACACCATCTCAACACAGGTGCAATCCTACCTACGTGTAAAGACCATCATGAGTGTACTTACCGGTGTCGTGAGTTACATCATCCTTGAATCCTTCAGCGTCGACTTCGCTGTCTTTTGGGCGTTCGTCATTTTCTTGATGAACTATATCCCGATCATCGGTTCGATCATCGGAGCTTTATTACCGGCAGTTCTCGCTCTGGTGCAATTTGGGGATCCCGTAAAAGCACTCATCATTTTGGGACTGTTGGGTTTCTTCGCTCAATTCGTGATCGGCAACTTCATTGAGCCAAGATTCATTGGCGAGTCTCTCAATCTGAGCCCCTTGGTCGTTCTGCTCAGTTTGGCAATTTGGGGTTACATCTGGGGTGTCGCCGGCATGTTCCTAAGCGTGCCCATCACCGTGATCATCATGATTATCAGCTGTCATTTCGAACATTTGCGGCCGGTAGCCGTATTGCTATCAAATGACGGAAAAATCATGGCCACACAGCAATAACCCTTGCCAACAACAGATGCGGCAAGGGCTAAACAATCGGAACTCGGCTGAGATTATTTGCCGATGAAACTCGGCGCACGTTTTTCAACGAAGGCTTTAGCGGCCGCTTTGTGATCTTGTGTCATAAAGGTGCGCGTCATGTGAGGCGCTTCGAGATCGAGAATGTCCTTAAGCGACTGATGGAGCGCTGCATTCAGATTCTTTTTCATGTATCCCATGGCCGTTGTTGGGCCATTGGCAAATCTGTCTACAAACTTCTTGGCTTCTGTTGCCAAATCCACTTGCGGCACAACTTGGTTCACGATGCCCCATTCGAGCGCTTGTTGCGCCGAAAAAACGTCCGCAGTGAAGTAGAGCTCGCGAGCTTTGGCCGTACCCACCAAGGCAGTCAGAAAGTAAGATCCACCATAGTCGCCCGCAAGGCCAACCTTCGCAAACGCCGTTGTGAATTTAGAATTGTCCGACGCAATGCGCGCGTCACAAGCCAACGCCAATGAAAGTCCGGCCCCCGCCGCGGGCCCCGGAATAACCGCAATGGTCGGCTTCGGCATATCGTGAAGGATCTGACTGGCATCCATCCCTTGGCGCAGATTGGCGGAACGTTCCTCCAGATTGAATTCCTGATTCGAACCGCCCGCGTTTTGCGCAAAGCCCTTTACATCGCCGCCGGCGCAAAAGGCGCCCCCAGCCCCTGTGAGCACAACACAACGGATCGAAGAGTCGACCGCATGTCGTTTCAGTGCATCGGTCAGCGCTTCCAGCATTTCACCCGACATTGCATTTCGGGACTCTGGACGATTCATCGTGAGCGTCGCGACGCCGTCCTCAACTGTTTCAAGCAAATGATCTGTCATGATCGCCTCATTCATTTGGATTGGGAAATAGGAGTTGGTCTTATTCTAAGACGTTGAATGGCGAGAACCAAGTTCTTCAGCGGTTTTGAAGGGCACGTTCGTAGAACGCAACGGAATCCTGAATGAAGATGTCCTTGGTGAATTGAGAACGATAAGAGTCCAGCCCACCTTCGACAAGGCGATCGCGTAGATCTGACTCATTGACCAATCGGTTCATAGCCAGCGTCAGCCCATCCACATCGTCAATTTCAACAAGAAGGCCGTTCTCGCCATCTTTTACATAGGCCTTTGGACCGGCAGCCGCTGCTGCGATCAGCGGTGTCTTGGATGCCCAAGCATCAACAGTCACCGTGCCAAAGGGCTCATATCGGGATGGAAAGACACAAATGTCTGAGGCAGCGAGCAAGGCGCCCCGGTCATCACGCCAACCTAAAAAGCGTACCCGATCACGTAACCCCAATTCATCGCACTGCGTTTCCAACTGTTCGCGAAGCGGACCATCCCCGGCGATCCATAGATAGGCGCCTGGAACATTCACAAGAGATTTCAGCAGGACGTCGAGCCCCTTCTTCCAATGAAGGCGGGCAAGCGCCAGAAATACCGGTGCATCCTCCGGTGTATCCACACTAGCGCGGCCTATGGGCGCTGCGTCCTCAAATTCCGCATACGTATGAATAAGAACGGCCCGATCTTCCTCAACGCCTTGTTCGCGAAGGTGCCGGATAAGATCCTTTGTCAATCCAACGTGATAGTCACAGCGCGCAAAACGGCTGCGCTTATAGTAACCGCCATACCAGCCCACATTCACGGCAGAATACTTGGGGGCATAGGTCCCCGCGCGACCCATCCAGCAATGCACAATATCTGGTTCAAATTCTTTACACACGCGATCAATGACGCGCTTCGTCGGCCACCGTGGAAAGTTAGCAAACGATGCCGTATCCACACGGATGTTCTTGTCACGCATAGCGCGCAATCGAAATTCGTTGTTGGGCCTTGTAACCACGGCTTGTTCAAGGCCGCCGTCAGCGAGTGCAAGAACGTCTTCGAAAAAGATATTCTCAGCACCACCCGTTTCGGCGCCCGCCATCAGGTGAAGAACTTTCATGGATTCACAAATGCTCACATGAAATTGCTGGCGGCATTCCGCGTACACACATCGCTACTACCACTCGCCGACATTTTCCATCGATTGCCAGGGCTCTTGGGGCGGCAGGGCAGGCCCATCCTGTAACAGCTCGATCGAGATATTGTCGGGCGAACGGACAAACGCCATGCGCCCATCACGTGGCGGCCGGTTTATGGTAACCCCGTGATCGAGCAATCTCTGACAGGTCTCGTAGATATTATCGACGCGATAAGCCAAATGACCAAAATTGCGTCCGCCCTCCAACGGTTCCGGATCCCAATTATAGGTCAGTTCGACCTGTGCTTCTTCGTCACCTTCGGCCGCCAGGAAAACCAGCGAAAAGCGACCCTCTTCAACATCGAACCGCCCCATCTCCTTCAGGCCGAGTTTGGTGCAATAGAATTCCAATGACTTCTCCAAGTCGGTGACGCGCACCATCGTGTGCAAGTATTTCACGCTCAAACTCCTCCAATTGCGCGCACACTCTGCAGATTTGTGCTCTCAGGGTCAACGGATCGCCGCCTGATCGGACTGTGGTTTTAACACCTGGTTAACCAAACCTTGGGTCGGTGCTTGTTCATTCGCGCAGAACCGCCGTCATACCCAATTCGGGTTGTCCTTTGCCTATTTTGGCAGGGGGCAGGCGGGTGCACACCATGCCCCAGCTCAGGCCAGTTAAGGTCATTTTAGCCCCGTCTCTCTAGGGTTTTGGCACCACCTTTCCTACGTTTGAACGGCTCACATGACCAGCGGGAAGATCCAGTTTCGCAAATTGTCACAATCCGAAGTCGATGAAATTGTCCATAAGCATGAGATGTTGCGAGACGGACAGTTCGGCGCTGCCCGCGCCATTTTTTCTTACTGTGATCTGAGTGGGATCAACCTTTCGAACCGCTACCTTGTCGACGCCGATTTTACAGGCGCTGTTCTTGCACAAGCGAATCTATCGGGTGCGGAGTGCGACACCGCGCGTTTCTTTTGCGCAGACCTGAGGGGAGCGGACCTAACGAGTGCAAAACTCCGCCGAGCCGATCTACGGGGCGCCTGTTTTCGCGGAACGATCCTCATTGATGCTGATCTCTCCGGTGCCGACGTCCGCGAGGGCGCTATCGCTGAACGCGACCGGTCCGGCGATCTACGTTACTGGCGCCATGACACAGGGCCGCTGCAATGCCCACCCGCGCTCCTAAATTCGACCATTCTGATCAGCGCTAATCAGGAGAATGATGGCACCGTTGCCGATTTTACTGATGCCATCATGAAGGGCTGCAAGCTGACAAATGCCAATCTCCGGCGCGCTGTTTTCCACTCAGCCATTCTGATCGATGCGAATCTGGAAGGCGCCAATCTTGAAGAAGCAGACTTGCGCGATGCGGTCATGATGCGTGCCGTTCGCCAAGGGGCCATTCTTGATCGATCCGAAATGGATGGGGTGCTCGATACAGAACCTGTGATGAGCGGCTTGGACGCGCCGATCAGAAGGACCATCGCAAAGCACGTCGAATGGGTGAAATCAAATGGCCAAACGGGAACGACTGCCGATCTATCAGCCAAGGATTTTCGCGAGCTCGGGTCCCTCGCAGGCCAGGACCTCACAGCACTCGTTGCAAAGAACTCCATATTCTTCGGAATGGATCTGACAGGTGCGCAACTTCAAGGGGCCCAACTTCAAGGCGCTGATCTACGCCTTTGCATACTCAAAGATGCCGATCTACGGGGAGTTAATCTTGCTGGCGCAAAAATGAACCACGCTGTGTTGGACGGCGCAAGATTTGGTCCTCTCCAGATCACTGAAGAGCGCAGCCTGCCGTCGCGATTGACGCAAGCCGACATGCGTTATGCCAGCCTTGTTGGAGCCGACCTTCGAGATGCGGATTTGATTGATGTCGATATGTCTTGCGCAAACTTGCAGGACGCCGATCTCAAACAAGCGAAATTCAAGAACAGTATTCTCACGCGGGCACGGGTGCTGCATTCAGCTATCCGCGAGAGCATCTTTGAAGGCGCGATTGGCCTGCGACCGATCTGCGCCTGACCATCGTTCCCATGCCGCTGTTAAGAATCAACAAACTCTCAATTGTCGGCACTCTTGTTCTGGTCATGTGCGGGCTAACAGGCGCCACACTGTTGACGCTCATTGTCCTGGGGATGAGCGCAGACCAACAATATGCTGCGCTATCGGCGAAAGCCGAATTGCACAACGCCCTCATTAATGTCGCCCAAAAAATCACACCAAATGACAACCAGGAAGCAATCCTCGCTACCCTAGAGAAACAATGGGAAGCGCGAGGAATTGAGCTACGGTTTGCAAAAGACCGAACTGAATTCGGCGTCGCAGGGTCGTGGTTCGGTTCGACGGTCTCGCTCAGCCATGCGTTGCCAGGGCAAGCGGCAGCCCCTAGCTATCTAATCGCCAGTAAGGAAGTCCGCCCTATCATGGGTAAGGCAACCACCATCGCGCTCGGATTTGGGCTCGCCTTCTTCCTCATAGCCATGGCCGCCGCCATCTATCTGGGCCGCGCCATCGCCCAACCGATTAAGGAATTTGCTGCTGCCGCAAAAAACGTGCGTGACTTGGAACTTGATTCTGTTCCCACGCTGCCACCCAACAATTTGGTCGAAATCGATGACGCCAACAATGCGTTTAATCGCATGACACACGGTTTGCGCTGGTTCCAATCTTACGTGCCGACGCATCTCATTCGAACTTTGCTAGCTATGGAGCAAGATACAAGTTTGAGGACCGAGCTACGCCCAGTAACGATTTTGTTTACAGACCTTGTCGGATTTACCTCATTAAGCGAAGGCCTTTCTGCAGATGAGACACTCTCTCTCCTAAATGAGCATTTTGAGCTACTGGGCCAATGCATCGATCAGGAAGAAGGAACGATCGACAAATATCTCGGCGATGGATTGATGGCATTTTGGGGCGGTATCGAGGCGCAGCACGACCACGCAAGCCGCGCAGTTGCCGCCGCACGCGCCATGGCGCAAGCCGTAGATCACCAAAACAGGCAGCGTTGGGATGCAGGTTTGCCCAAGCTCAAACTGCGCATCGGCATCCACACAGGCCGTGCCGCCGTTGGTAATGTGGGCGCCCCGGGCCGTATCAACTTTACCGTTGTTGGGGACGCCGTGAATACCGCGCAACGTTTGGAGAGCCTTGCTGACGAGTGGATTAGCGAGGATCAGTACACAGCTATACTGGCTAGCGAACAAACACGGGAGTCGGTTCGGCGGTGTGCTAATTCTTCAGCTGAGATCGGTCAGAACGGGGAAGATTTCGAGCTGATGGGAACACGTCAGGTACGTGGAAAAAGAACAGAAATCGCCGTCTATCGAATCCACTAAACTATTGTGTTGCGACTTGCGGAGAGGGTTCCACAGCCTCTGCGTCTTCTGAACGCGGAGCTATTCGCTCAGCCTGACTAACCGGCGATGTCCGCGAGATCATGAAGCTTCCAATGCGGGATAGAGACCCACCCGTCTCCTTCAACCACCGAATGGACTGAAACACATGCGGCATGTCGTCAAAGACTTCTACGCTGCAATTGGTCTGCGCGATATCCGTTCGATCGGAAAGACGTGTTGCATCATCCAGTAGAATCTCGTTGCGGCCGACATGAACGAGAATGGGCGGCAAATCTTTGAAATCTCCCCACAGAGGGGACGCCAAGGGATTCGTAGGATTTGTGTCCTTCAAATAGTGACGTGCGCACACGCTAAGAGTCTCAAAGTCAACGATCACATCGCTGCGCGCATTTTTGATAACGGACCAGCCGGACATCGTAAGATCCGTCCACGGAGAAAGACAAACAATCGCCCCCGGCACCGGCGCTCCGCCGTCTCGCAAGGCCATGGCGGCAGCGATCGCAAGTCCGCCCCCAGCTTCGTTGCCCGCTAGAATCATACCTCGCGGATTGATCCCTTGCCCCAGCAGCCACCGATAAGCCAAAAGCGCGTCGTCTTTCGCAGCCGGATAAGGATGTTCCGGCGCCAATCGATAATTGAGCGACAGCGCCCTTGCACGTGCAGCCTTTGCAAGTTGGGCGACCAAGGGTCGAACAGTTGCAGCCGATCCGATGCAGTAACCGCCGCCGTGAAAATACAGGATAACTCGATGACGATCGGCATTCTCCGGCGTTAGCCATTCGCCCTTCACCGTGCCGGCGGTCACCGGCGTGATCTCAACACCTTTGACGCGTGTTCTCTCAGCTCTTTTGTCCAATTGCTGCCGTAACGCAATGACTGCCGTGTCAGGTGTGAGCCTAGTTGCTGCCTGCCACCGCAATCGCGCGTTCAACGCTACACTCTTAAAGCTGGGCATAGAGTTCAGTTTCGTCAGTTGTTCTCGTTTTGCGGCATTCCCGTGCCGCATCGTAGCACGCACAGATTAATTTGTTGAGCAACCCGGGCGACGCCACTCTGCGGCATAGTCTGTTAACCATGTTGCAAACCAAAAAGGGGCGCAACAATAGCGCCCCTTCGTTCTGACTATCGAATTCAAGACAAGTTAGGCCGCGTCCGCCTGGTTCTCGATCACCTTGGCGCCACTTGACTTAATGGCGATCTGTCGCGGTCGGTACTCCTCCGGAATCTCTCGCGCCAGATCAATATTCAAAACACCATGTTCAAGCGATGCACTGGTGACTTTGACGTGATCAGCCAATTGGAACCGACGTTCGAATTGTCGGCCGGCAATGCCGCGGTGAAGGAATTTATTGTCCTGTTTGTCGTCCCCTTTCTTGCCAGAAACCGTCAATGTGTTCTCTCGAACTTCAACATTTAGGTCACTCTCGGCGAAGCCTGCTACGGCGACGCTGACGCGGAATGCGTCCTCGCCGGTGACTTCAATATTGTAAGGGGGATAGGCGTTACCGCCGTCTTCAAGACGGGCTGCGGCGTCGATCAGGTCGAAGACACGATCGAATCCAACGGTAGAACGGTAAAGGGGAGAAAAATCGAATGTGCGCATGGCTACACAACCTCCTGATAAAGCGAAGTGCAATAAATTGTGGCTCGCCAAATGGCCGAACCTTTTGTGTCACGGACCCGCGTTCGGCATCCGCTTAAATCAGATCTAAGCACCAAATATGTGGCTTTCAAGACCCCATTTTGGCCGCTAGGAGGCAGTTGGATGTGTTTCCCGCTCATGTGCCCTGAGCGAAAAAACAAAGGCCATGGTTAACAAAACCAAACCGGCAAGAGACAGTCCGAGGATCCCGTGTGGAACAAGAAGGAATGTTGCCGCTCCAAACAATATCAAGCGCCACTGTAAAGAAAGCGGTCCTTCCAAATGGCCTTGGAATACACCTGCGGCGGCGTAAAGACCGAACGCTCCAAAAACAAAGACGACAAGAGCTTCCGTCAAGCTCCCCCAAACCAACGGCGTGAACGCCAGAAGAATGGGGACGATGTAAAGTCCCTTGGCAAGTTTCCATGCCATGAGTCCGGTCGCCATCGGTGGCGTTCCGGCGATGCTCGCCGCAGCGAAGGCGGTTAGACAAACCGGCGGTGTCACATTCGAATCTTGGCTTACCCAAAAAATAATCAGGTGCGCCGCAAGCAACGCACCGATCAAAAATTCTGGTTCAAGGATCGACTCAGCGGTCAAGCGTGTCATGTCACTTGGAATCAAAGCGACCAGCGCTTCCGCATCCGCGAGGCTCATTGGCGTACCCAATGACGCCGCAGCAGAAGAATCGACCAACATGAATAGAGCACGGGCGCTTTCCGACACGCTGCCGGATGCAATTTGTTCGATCAATTGCGCCTGTATAATCAGTTCACTGATGGCAGGTGCGGCAAGCGTTGCAAGCACAACGTAAGCAGCCGTAACAGGCAGGCCCATTCCGAGCACGAGCGAGGCAATGGCAACCAACGCAATCGTTAGCAACAGACTGCCACCCGCCCAACTTGTGATCATGAGAGAAAAGGTGTTTCCAACGCCGGTGGTACTGATCACATTGACCACAATGCCAACGGCAATCAAAAGCATTGCTGTGGGCGCCATGGTTTTTGTGCCATTCACCAAGGCTTCGACAACCGCAGCAAGGTCCATACGATTTGGCGTAAACCAAGAGGCGATAACAACGGCGGCGATACTGACGGCCGCGGCATAGGTTGGTGTGAATCCATAAACAAGCAGAGCGACCAAGACGGCAATGGGAAGAAGGTACACCCAGCCGGAAACAAGGGTCGCAACAAATCCGTCTGTGCTTTCGTCACCTAACGGAAGGTTCAATCGCTGGGCTTCGATGCGCACAAAGAAGGCGACCGACAAGAAATAGAGGACTGCGGGAAGCAACGCGACACCAAGGATCGTTAGGTAGCTCGTCCCGGTAAAGCTTGCCATAATGAAGGCGCCGGCACCCATGACCGGAGGCATGAGTTGCCCGCCCGTTGAGGCTGCCGCTTCGACGCCTGCCGCAAATTTCGGCGGAAACCCAGCCCGGCGCATGGTGGGAATCGTAATCACGCCCGTGGCGACCGTATTCGCAATGGCAGATCCAGAAACGGACCCCATCAATCCTGAACTGATGACCGCCACCAGTCCCGGTCCGCCGTGCACGCGCCCAGCCGCCGCTTGTGCCAACCGAATGATGTAGTCTCCGGCACCTGAGCGCACCAAGAATGCACCAAACAGGATGAACATAAAAACGAACGACCAAGAGATGTTGGCGATGGGTCCGAACATACCGTCAGTACCGAAGTAGCTGCGGTAGAGGATCGTTTCCAAACTAAGGCCTGGAAACGCAAAAGGACCACTAATCCATTGGCCCCAGAGCGCAACATAACTTAACGAAACAACGATCAGGATCGGAATGACCCACCCGCTTGCCCGACGAGCGAACTCCAGTGCGAGCAGAACCGCAAGAATGGAGAAGCCCCAATCAGCATCAGAAAAACTGACACCGCGTTCGTAAAGTGCGTTTTCGGCCAGCATGAGGTAAACGGCGCATGCAAGTGTCAGAACGCCCAGAGCAATACTGAACCATAGTTCTAAGGCCGAACGGTGAAGCTCTTTGTTTTGGAACATCGGTACCGTTAAGGCTGTGATCACGCCAAACATGCCGAAATGCAAAGCTGCAATCCAGTTTTCCGGTAGCGTCCCAAACGCGTTGAAGTAAAGATGGGCAAGCGCCGTGACGACACCCGCAACCATAATCGTTCCGGCAAGCCAAGCCTGAGGCATATGCGGCGCTGATTCTTTATTCATGGATCGCTGTCGTGAATCGTCAGGGTGCTGTCAATGTCTCCGGAACCTCCAGGCCTTGCTCGGCGTAATATCTTTGTGCACCTGGATGCAACGGCATGGGCAGTCCTTTGATCGCAACATCCAAAGACATATCTTTGGTCGCTTGATGAATACCGTTCAGAAACGGCAGGTTTTCATAAATCGTCTTCGTGATCTGATAGACGGTCTCGTCATTTACGTCTGCGCGAACAGCCAGGATGTTGGGGTGTGCGATCGACGTTACTTCGTCGGTTTGCCCCGGATAAGTATCAGCAGGGATCGTCTGAAATCCCCACAAGGGATATTGAGCGTTAATCTTCTCAAGATGCGCTTCGGTAAACCCGAGCAACCGAATGGAAGAGGATGCCGAAGCAAAAGCGCGCGTTACCGCACTTACCGGAACGCCTGCCGGTATATTGACGCCATCTATCGTTCCATTGATCAAGGAATCCGCACTCGGCCCATATCCCTGATAAACGATCGAAAACGCCTCGTCCGGTTCCATGCCGAGTTGTTTCAGAATGTAGCGCCCGGATTGCTCGGCACCTGAGTTGCGCCGGCCAATGGAAAACTTGCGGCTATTGAGGTTTTGAAGGTCATCCATCGTTCCCGTGGTCGCAGCAGACGCACGGATCACGAAGTGTTCGGCGTTGTTCCAAAGCATCGTAATGGCGCGCAGATGAGTTTGCGGTCCATTTTGCGAAACCGGACCGTCGCCATTCCATGCCCATGCACCGAAAATACCCTGCAAGATCGCGAACTGCGCCTCATCTTCTCGCAATAGCTTCACATTTTCTGCAGAACCGGCAGAGCTGATCGCCGACAGAGAAATGCCGGCAGTCGGCTGGAGTCTGACCTTGATTAAGGTCGCAATGGCGACGCCCACCGGATAGTAGGTGCCGCCCGTGGTCGCAGTCGTGAGAATGTAGGATTCTTCCTCTGCCTTCAGATCATTCGACGAAAGGATCAAAAGACAAAAGAGGCTCAGCGAAATATGCGCAATTTGACGCAAAAACCCACGTTTGGCCGAAAATAACATATAGACCTCTTGCAACGAAAAGAGCGCTCACCTTTATCACGCTACATTAACATGCGGAAAATAAACTGTAGCGATCCGTTTGCCGCGATAGTGAGATTGACGCGATGACCGACATTCATGCTGAAACTTCCCGACCGGGGCCCCTTGAACGATGGGGCTTGAGCGGCCGCGCGATCGTGCGCGCCTGGGCCGATCTGACCGGCACCCGGCAGAAGAACTTGGCTCAAAATATCAATCCGGATCTGCCCAATGACGACCTCGCGTTGGTAGGGCAACAGATCGACGCTTGCCTGAGTGCCAAAGGAGGGGCTGTTTCCGCCCGCAATCAAGCGGCTGAGTTGGGGCGCGCCTATCTCAACCTGAATGATCAAGGGAAACAGCGTTTCTTCAGTTTGCTCGAAACATCCTATGGTGATGATCGCACAGCTGTGACGGAAGCTGCGCAGAGCGTTGCCTTCGCAGAAACGGACGAGGCCTTCGCAAAAGCGCTCGATGGCTTGCGCGCGAGTCTATCATCGCCCCGGCGTGAACTTCTGCGGCAATTCAACAGCCTTGAAGAGGGTGTGAAGTTCCTTGTCGATATGCGCGCGGATCTTTTGAGTTCCAAAGACAATCGTAAAGCGTTTCGCGCCCTTGACGGCGAGTTACACCGTTTGCTTGCGTCCTGGTTTGATGTCGGCTTTTTGGAACTGCAGCGCATCACATGGAAAGCGCCGGCCGCCCTTCTCGAAAAGCTCGTCACTTACGAAGCCGTCCACGAAATTCGGTCTTGGGATGATCTGAAAAACCGCCTTGATTCAGATCGCCGATGCTATGCCTTCTTTCATCCGGCGATGCCGCAAGAGCCGCTCATTTTTGTTGAGGTCGCTCTGGTCAACGGTATGTCGGCCAATGTACATGAACTGCTGGACGAAGATGCCCCATCCGACGATCCGCAAACTGCAGACACGGCAATCTTCTATTCGATTTCAAATGCACAAGCAGGACTTGCCGGCGTCAGCTTCGGCGACTTTCTGATCAAACGCGTGGTCAGTGTGCTGAGCCATGATCTGCCAAAGCTCAAAACATTCGCCACCCTTTCACCCATTCCAGGCTTTCGCGCGTGGCTCAAAGGCGCGCTCAACGGCCCTGTCCCATTGCTCAATGCCGCAGAAGCACAGACACTGGGCGAACTCTCAGGCGGCCAGGAGCCCGCCGGTATTTTGCTTGAGATATTAGAACAGCCCGACTGGTTCAAATATGCCGAAACGGAGGAAGCCCTGAAGCCCATTCTGATGCGGCTGTGTGCTCAGTATCTTTTGAACGAACGGCGGGAAAACCCCATTCGCACCCGCGACCCTGTTGCTCATTTCCACCTGTCCAATGGCTCTCGCGTTGAGCAGCTCAACTGGCTAGCAGACACATCGCCCAAAGGATTAGCTCAGTCTGCAGGCCTGATGGTCAATTACCGCTACCGGCTGAACGATATCGAATCCAATCATGAAAAATACAAGGGCAAGGGTGTGGTAACCGCCTCAAATGGCATCAAGGCATTGGCAACGTGAGGAAACTGCTACGCAGCTTTTAGATTTTCCAAATGCGAATCCGTTTATCTGCAGCCCCCATGGCAAGCAGTTTGCCGTCAGCCGAAAAATCAAGCGAGTAGACCCCTTTGGGTTTGACCTTCTCCCGAACAATTTCCTTTGCTGATTTCAGGCTAAAGAGAACAACGTGATTGTCCCAACCGGCCGCGAGCACCGAAGAATCGGGGGAGAAGGAGAGCGGAAAGATACCTTTCTCACCTGCCTTGAATTGCTGAACTAAGCGCCATGTCTTTACATCAACAACGAGAACAGCTCCAACATTATCCGCGAACGCCATCAGCTTCTTGTCGGGACTGGGCATAAATCCCCCAACAAATTTGGCCGGGCAGTCGACTTCTATTTCAACCTGACCATTCTCGATATTCCAGATTTGAAATTTGCCGGTCTCATTTGCGGTTAGTAACTGCGTGTCCCCAGCAAACGCACAAGCAAAACGCCGCTTACCGGGCTTTAGTTCTTGAAGGCATTCACCATTCTTAACCGACCAAATCCTGATCCGGTCATCATAAGAACTTGACGCTAAGTGCCTTCCATCAGGCGAAAAACGCGCACCAACCGTTGGTTTCTTGTGTCCTTGCAGCACCCGTTTCGATTTGCCGGATGGCCATTGCCATAACCTGATCGATCTATCGGTCGAGGAGGTGGCCAACAACTTTCCGTCAGGAGAGAAGGAGATGCTGTTCGCGCTGTTTTCATGACCTTCAAGTGTCTTTTGAAGCGACCAGTTTTTGGGCGACCAAACTTTAACGAGATTATCCATTCCGGCCGAAACGAGAGACCCGTTGGGCGCGAACCGCACGCAGTTGATGTGACTGTCGTGCGCCAGAATTGTTTCAACAAGCTGCATGGGTCTCGCCTACTAGGGTCGAATGGTCGGCCGGTATGGTCCTTTTTGAGTGTCCAATGCCGGCTGCACCCAATCGAGCCAGTCGCACAACATGGGCCGCGTTTCCCGCGGATCAATTAATTCGTGGACGGAGAAACTTTCCGCCCGAGGAAACGGAGACTGACGGGCAGCGAATTCGGCCTCTAATTGCGTGCGCATGGCATCAGGATCTTCTGCCGCATCGATCTGTCGGCCGAAAGCGACGGCGACACCACCCTCCAACGGAAGCGCACCGGATTCGACCGAAGGCCAACAAAGAAGATAGTTGCCCGGTCCGAAATGTGCGGCTGCGGCAACGCCGTACGCTTTACGCACCATAACGCTTGCCCATGGAACGATCGACTGAACGGTAGCCGCCACGGCGGCTGTTCCTGCGCGAATGGTCCCGGCTTTTTCAGATTCGGACCCGATCATGAAACCTGGCTCATCAACCAGACTGATGACAGGCAAATGAAAGTTATTGCAGAGATCCAAGAACCGTCGCACCTTCTGCGCGCCGTCCGCTGTCATTGATCCTGCATAATAGCGGCAGTCATTTGCGAAGATCCCGACCGCATGTCCGTTCAGACGGGCCAAGCCCACAATTTGACCTGGACCGAAATAACGCCCCATCTCGAAGAAGGTGTCCTGATCAACGATGTGCTTGATGACTTTACGCATCGCAAACGGTTTGCGCCGGTCAGTCGGTATAATGTCCAGCAGTTTTTCGTCCGCCCGGTTACGATCATCGCCGATGTCAATGTGCGGCGCCCGCTCCCAAACATTCGTCGGCAAATAGCTCAAGAACTGTTTAATTTGATCAAAAGCGTCTTCTTCACTCTTGGCGGCGTTATCGACAACACCACTTTTGAGATGCACTTCGGTACCGCCAAGTTCTTCTTTCGTCAGATCTTCACCCAACGCACGTTTGACGATCTGCGGACCGCCGATCAAGACCTGTGCAATCCCCTCAACCATGACCGAAAAATGGGAGGCAACCAATCGCGCCGCCGGAAACCCAGCAACTGGACCTAAAGCGGCCGACGCCACAGGCACGATCCCCATAACATCGGCGATCGATTTAAATCGGTGGCGCTCATAGACCGGCGACCCTTGATGAGAAAGCCCTTTTCCTGATGACCCCGCAACACTGCCGCCTCCGCCTTCCAGCATGCGTACAAGAGGGACCCGGTACTTAAGGGCCATATCCTCGGCATAAACACTTTTGCGGAGCCCTGCAGAATTGGGCGACCCCCCTTTCAGCGTGAAATCCTCGCCACCGACGATTGCCGGACGGCCATTGATCTTAGCCATCCCAACCACATAGTTGGCGGGCGTGAATTCAGCGATGGATCCGTCAGGGTTTCGTTCAACGCCGCCTGCCCCGCGTCCCTGCTCACGCAACGAGCCTTCGTCGGTAATCTTCGCGATGCGCTCACGGATGGTAAGCTTGCCGCGTTCATGGTGCTTTTTTATCGATTCCTCGCCGCCTTGTGCCAGTGCCAACTTGCGGCGTTCGTAGATCTCATCTACCTGCTTTTTCCAACTCATCGAACGATCATATGTGTTCCAATTGCCAACGTCACCAGTAAGGCCGTTGACCGTAGGACTTGTCGAGCAGCGATTTTATCGCCACCTTAGGCACAAGCTGTTCTTACGCTCAGACGATGGACATGACGGATACCCTCGAAGAACTCACAGAACTCCTAAAGTCGGATCTTGAAAAACGTCCCGGCTACAAGGGGCGTTTAAAGTTTGATCTTGGGGACCAAGGCGTCATTGTCATTGATGGATCGAACGAGCCACCAACCGTCGACAATGTCGACCGCGAAACGGAATCGACAATTTGCGTTGATGAAAAGGTGATGACACAGCTCATGGCCGGTCACAGAACGGCAGCAGCCGTCTACCAAGCAGGCGACATGACGATCAAAGGCGACTTGCAAGTCGCGGTCGACATTGTACCATTTTTGGGTCGGCGTTAGATCCAATGTCCGAACGGCCCCCCCTATATTCGACCGCAGAAGCCCATTCGCCCCCAGAGGCGTGCACCCAATGGGTCACTGTCGGCGACACAAAACTTCGCGCTGCCGTATGGGGACTGAAAGAACCCGAACGCGCGCAAAACATGGTCCTCCTGCTTGGGGGGCGAACGGAGTATATCGAGAAATATTTCGAGACGATTTCCGACCTTCTGGAACGCGACTTCAGCGTTGTCACTTTTGATTGGCGGGGTCAGGGCCTTTCAAGCCGCTCTAGGGAAAACCGTCTGATTGGCCACATCGATCAATTCGACGAGTTTGTCTCAGATCTAGACGCTGTCATGGAAGAGATCATCCGCCCTCTAAAGCCCGCGCGGCTGATACTCATGGGCCATTCAATGGGTGGCCACAATGCGCTTCGCTACCTACAACACCGCCCCACTTCCGGTTTTGATGCGGCTGTGGTCATCGCCCCGATGACAGGGATTAACACCCCGGGTCCTTTTCCAGGATTGGTAAAGGGGCTGGCGGCATGCATGTGTGCGTTAGGGAAAGGCGGATCATTTGTTGTGGGGGGCGCGGCAGCCAATCCACTGAAGGAAGAATTCGACTCCAACCAGGTTACATCTGACCTGGCTCGCTTTGACCGCTACAAAGGACAAATCACATCACATCAAGAGCTTGCGCTAGGCGCGCCCTCCTACGGGTGGCTTGCGGCGGCATTCCGTTCAATGAAAGAAGTCAATGATCCCGACAGACTGAAGTCTTTGACCCTACCGGTTTTGCTCGCCAGTGCAGGCGCCGACACCATCGTCGATAGCAACTCTCACGATCACGTGGCGGCACATCTCGGCAATGCTACGCACATAACCATCGGCGCCGCGAAACACGAGATCTTAAATGAAACAGACTTCATTCGTGCTGAATTCTGGCGCGCATTTGACGGTTTTGTGCAGAAGAACGTCCCTCAATCGGGATCACAAGAAGCAATAACGTCTAGCACTTCTTGATGGAGCTCTTCCGTCGCGGCAGCAACAATGTTGCCCCCGTCCTCGGCGCGACCGCCGGACCAAGTTGTGACTTTGCCGCCTGCATTTTCGATGATCGGAATCAGAGCCTGAATGTCGTATGGCTTGAGGTCCGTTTCGACAACGACATCAATTAGTCCATGCGCCACCAGACAATAAGCGTAGCAATCGTATCCGTATCGCGTTAGGCGTGATTGCGCATAAAGCTTCGAAACGACATTCGAGCGCGATCCGGTAAACAACTCCGGCATGGTCGTGCTGAACGTGGCATCTTCCAATCGGCGGACCAGGCTGGTTGATAAGGTCTGGTCAAGTGGCGGACGTTTGACGCAAGCGCCATGCGGCGTGCCCAAGAATCGCTCGCCGATGTAAGGCTGATCGCATATCCCAATGACCGCCTTTCCCTTGTGACTTAAACCGATCAATGTCCCCCATAATGGAACACCGCTGATAAAGGCGCGGGTCCCATCAATGGGATCGAGAACCCAAACAAACTCAGCATCGTGATTTGTCGTGCCATGTTCTTCGCCCAAGACGCCGTGATGTGGATAGGCATCGTTGATCAATGCGCGAATCGCTTCCTCGGCACCGCGATCGGCTTCGGTCACGGGATCGAAGTGACCGGGTTCGGCTTTGTTGGTAACAGCGAGGTTTTGGCGAAAATACTGAAGACTGATGCCCGCGGCCGCATCAGCAAGGGTCTCTGCGAATGTTGAGAATTCGCTGATTTGGGACTCTGAAAGCGAGGACATTCGGGTTTCCGTAGAAATCACAAGGTTGGAAACCTGACATTGCCATAGTTTGAGGGGGATGGGCTAGTTCCCAAACTGCCCATCCAATCTACTCACGAGAAGTGAGCGTTGTTTTCTATTCCGTTCAGTGCCTTCGCAAGATCAAGGAATCGACGCCGCGGTGTTTCTTCCATTTGGTAGTAAGCCCGCACCAGATCCATCGTCTCGCGTGCCGACATGACATTGTGTTCTAACTGACTTTCGCCATGGGCTGCGTGCACGCCGTTCTCTACGACCTCTTCCTGTGCGCTGGCCGTTTCTTCGTATCCTTCAAAGAAATAGGATACGGGGACCTCTAATGCCCGTGCCAACTCGTAAAGGCGGCTTGCGCTGATTCGATTTGCCCCACTTTCATATTTTTGTATTTGTTGAAACTTGATCCCGACCTCCGACGCCAGTTGTTGCTGGGTCTGTCCAGCAAGCCAACGACGATTACGAAGACGCTTACCGACATAAATGTCTACTGGATGTGGCATATTTTCGAATCACTCCACTCAACAATTAAAGCATTTTCAAATATCTGGAGCGTACCGAATCGACTGATTCGGCACCGTATGATGTGCGGTTGAATATGGGGTTCGGGATGAACCTTACCTGAATGGTTCGTGAATATGTGATGTATAAATCAGATATCAGGAAGCTGCGGAGGCTTGCTCGTGTATTTGATCAGTATAATGAACAAATACGTATCCGAGATTTCTCATAATTCCGCTGATTTTGCTGCGCGTTTACGCAAGTGTGGAAGAAGTTCACGTTTTCGAAGACGGATACTCTCTGGCGTTACTTCCACAAGCTCATCGTCGTTGACGTAGGCGATCGCGTCTTCAAGCGAGAGTCTTTTCGGTGGGCTTAGTTTGACAGCATCGTCTTTGCCAGCCGCCCGAATATTGGTGAGCTGTTTGGCTTTGAGCGGATTCACATCTAGATCATTGCCTCGGCTGTGTTCGCCGACAATCATCCCCTGGTAAACCGCAACACCTGGTTCCACGAACAGATGCCCTCGGTCTTCCAGATTCCACAAGGCATAGGGAACGGCGTTGCCTTGCTCTGTCGAGATTAGAACACCGCGCCGCCTTCCTTCAATCGGTCCGCGGTGGGGCGCAAAGGAATGAAACAATCGATGCATCACACCGGTGCCGCGGGTGTCCGTTAGAAATTCGCCGTGATAACCGATCAAGCCGCGCGACGGCACATGAAATGTGATCCGACTTTTGCCGCCGCCGGATGGCCGCATGTCGATCAGTTCGCCGCGACGCTCACTAATTTTTTCGACAACAATCCCTGTGAAGTCATCATCAACATCAATCTGCACCTCTTCGATGGGCTCCAGCCGTTCGCCGGTTGCTTCGTCCCTTTTGAAAAGAACTCGAGGCCGGCTGATGGAAAGCTCGAAACCCTCGCGCCGCATGGTTTCAATCAAGACACCCAACTGCAACTCACCACGGCCTGAAACTTCAAACGCTTCTTTTTCAGCCGACTCCTCAACGCGAATAGCAACATTGCCTTCTGTCTCGCGCGCCAAGCGTTCGCTTATGACACGCGACTGGACTTTGCTTCCCTCTCGCCCAGCCAACGGGGAGTCGTTGATAGATACCGTAATCGCCAATGTCGGCGGATCGATTGGCGGTGCTTTTAGCCCTTCCGTCACAGCAAGATCGCAAATGGTGTGGGAAACGGTTGTATTGGACAGGCCGGCAATGGCGACAATGTCTCCAGGCAGGCCTTGCTCAATGGGCGTCCGATCAAGACCGCGAAAACCGAGAACCTTTGTGACGCGGCCCTGTTCAATCACATCCCCATTTAGGTTCAATGACTTCACAGATTTATTTGGCTCAATGATGCCGGTCTCGACGCGGCCGGTTAGAACCCGGCCGAGATAGGGATCGCGTTCCAAAGTCGTTGCCAACATGCGAAAGGGCTGCTGCGCTGCATCGCTCGCGACGGCAGGCGACGGAACATGCCTCACGATCATCTCAAACAGAGGAGCCAGGGTTCCTCCCATTTGATCTGCGTGTTCACTCACCCAGCCGTCCCGACCGCAGCCATAAAGAACTGGGAAATCCAACTGCTCGTCAGTGGCATCAAGCGCCGCGAACAGATCAAATATTTCCTCATGAACAACATCTGGCCGCGCATCGGGCCGGTCCATCTTGTTGACCACGACGATCGGCCTGAGACCAAGCGACAGCGCTTTTCCGGTCACAAACTTGGTCTGCGGCATCGTTCCTTCCGCCGAATCCACAAGCAGCAAGACGCCGTCGACCATGCTCAGAATGCGTTCGACTTCACCCCCAAAATCCGCGTGCCCCGGTGTATCCACAATGTTGATCCGAACCGCGTCGCCCGTTCCTTGCCACACCACGCTTGTGCATTTTGCCAGAATCGTTATGCCGCGTTCACGTTCAAGGTCATTTGAATCGAGTGCACGTTCGTCCATCTGTTGGTTCTGGCGAACGGTGCCACTTTGTTGCAGCAATTGGTCAACAAGTGTGGTCTTGCCGTGGTCAACATGGGCGATGATTGCAATATTTCTAAGGTCCATACGCAGAGCTATCTTCGTGCAAAAGCGCGATAGGGTTATGCGGCAACTGCTGGCCCACCGTCTGATCGCGCCACAAACGGTGAATCTGAAATATGGTTGGATCTTTCGGCTTCCAACACCGACCCGCTTAGCGAGGGCGGCGGACTATAACGGCGGAGCCACGCCCTGGACACCCCGACAGATCGCCGCCTTGCCAGATCAGTCTACATTCCGGATGTGTATAAGGGCTTTCCGGGGATAGGCCCGGAAAAGCCCCCATTAACGTGAACCTGACTAAAGGACTTTGCATGGAACAGAGACCAGGTTTCCGCGGCCTGCCTTGGATACTTATGGGCGCGATGCTGCTGGCCTTGTCCATGAGTCATATGGCCAGCCAATTTTTGCGGTCCAGCGTTGGCGTGATCATTCCTAGCCTCAGGGCGGAACTTGACCTGTCTCCCGAACAGATTGGCATTCTAGGAGGCGCGTTTTACCTGGCTTTTGCGGCAGCCCAACTTCCGATCGGCGTGTTCTTGGACCGCTACGGCGCGCGGCGTGTTATGGCGGGGTCGATCTTGTTTGCCGTCCTCGGCACATTGCTCTTCGCGGTCAGTCAATCACTGCCCATGCTGGTATTGGCGCGCGTGCTGATGGGGCTTGGATGTTCGTGCCTGTTGATGGGCCCGATTTACGTCTTTGTGCATTGGTTTCCCTCAGATCGTTTGGCAACGTTCACGGGCATCCTGGTCGCGTTGGGCGGCCTGGGGACGCTTGTGGCCACATCGCCTTTGGCCTACGCAACCGTCACCCTGGGCTGGCGCAGTTCTTTTTTTGCCGCCACCGCATTTGTCTTGGCCACATTTGCGTTCATTGTTTTCTTTGTGAAAGATCACCCACCCGACCAAAAACGACCGCCCGCCCCCAAGGAAACAATGCGTGATAGCCTGCGCGGCGTGCTGGAAATATTACGGCATCCCCAAACACCCTTTCTTTTCGCAATCCAATTCTCTGGTTATGCCGTCTTCATTTGCATATTGGGGCTCTGGGGTGCTCCCTATCTGACAGGTGTTCACGGCGCGTCAGTCACCACAAGTGGCTGGATCCTTTTCGCCATGGCCGTATCGGTGATGATTGGTCAGGTTGCTTGGGGACCAATGGACAGGCTTCTCAACAGCCGAAAGCTTCCGATCACGGTCGGCGCCCTCAGCGTGAGCGCGTGTTTGGCTGCCCTTGCCCTCTGGCCATCGCCTCCACTCTTTGCGGTCTCAACGATCTTTGTTTTGCTTGCTTTTTTCACCGGCTATACGCCTATCGCGTTGGTGCAAGGGCGCAGTGTTTATCCCATGCATCTTGTGGGCCGCGGGATGACCGTTTTGAATACCGGCGTGATGCTCGGTGTGTTTTTTTACCAGATTGCCACCGGCACTATCATTGGTTTTTTTGAAGTTGACCAAAGCACAAGACCCGAAACCGGCTTCCGTGCCGTATTTGCGTTTCTGTCGGTGTCTTTGCTGGCCACAGTGTTATTTTACCGTCGGGCGATCGATACGCCGCCGATGGAACAAGCTGCCAGGCCATAGGTTTAGATCGCATGATGATCTGGTCAGGCCGCCGCTCTTTCCTCGTAAGCCAAAAGACTCAAGAAGCGCTCTGCACAGGCTTCCCATGAAAAAGTCAGCGCGAACTCCCTGCATGTTGCCGGATCTGCTTTGAGCGCATTTTCGGCGGCGACCTTGAGGTCTTCGTGAATACACCCAACAGGTGCATCACCGATAATGTCACGCGGCCCTAGCACCGGATAAGCGGCCACAGGGACGCCACTCGCCAACGCTTCCAATGCTACCAATCCATACGTATCGGTGCGGCTCGGAAACACAAACGCATCACTTGCCGCATAATAGCCGGCTAATTCTTCGCCAAATTTGGGGCCCGTAAAATGAACACTCGGATAAGCGCTCTTGAGCGTTTCTAACAGCGGCCCGTCGCCAACGACCAATTTACTGCCAGGCAAATCCAGATCGAGAAACGCTGAAATGTTTTTCTCCACTGAAACGCGACCGACATAAAGCCAAATCGGACGTGGAAGCTGAAGCCAGTCTTTCGGTCTTGGACGAAACAGGTCCACATCAACACCGCGCGGCCAAAGTTGAATGTTCCGAAATCCACGCATGCCCAATTCGTTGCGGAGTGCCTCGGTCGTCACCATCAACGTTTCCGAACGCTCGTGAAAACGCCGAATGATTGGATAGATCCAATCAGCAGGAAGATATGTCCGGGCCTCGACATATTCAGGAAACCGTGTGTGGAATGACGAGGTAAAGCGACGCCCCATTTTTGTACAATAACGCCGCGCAGCCCAACCAATCGGCCCCTCAGTCACAATATGGATGGCATCAGGCTGGTAATCCTCAATCACTTGTGCCGTCACCCGGGCAGGATTGGTCGCGATTTTGATTTCCGGATAGGTTGGCAGCGGCACCGTTTTGAAGAGCGAAGGTTCCAGGAACTCAACCTCATGCCCGAGCTTTCGAACTTCTTTTGCAAGAACGCTGAGTGTGCGCACAACGCCATTGATCTGCGGCTCCCAGGCGTCCGTCGCAATCAAAACGCGTTTATTCGTTCGTTGAGTGGAATACGAAATGTTTGCGGATCGCTTTTCAGTGTCGCCGCGATCTTGGTTACTGAGTACGTGTACTGTCATCGATCGCGACTCTAGGCCGCCACTCTGGCCTTCGTCTCCTGCTTCCGCGCGCCCCCAAGTTCAGTCCAAGTCATGATTTCAAGGTGACCATCAAAATCTTCAACCAGCGCCGTGCAACTCTCGACCCAATCGCCATCGTTGCAATAGGTCACATCCCCAAGTTGACGAATCTCGGCGTGATGTACATGTCCGCATATAACACCATCAACGCCTCGGCGTGCCGCCTCGCGAATGATCGCGTCTTCGTATTGACCGACATACTCGACCGCGTTTTTCACCTTGTGTTTGAGATAAGCCGAAAGTGACCAGTACGGCATACCCAAACGGCGGCGAATGACATTGAACATTCCGCTGACGACCATCGCAACGCCGTAGGCACGATCTCCGACGATGGCCAACCAGCGTGCGTATTTCACAACGCCATCGAAGTGATCACCATGCATAACGAGGAATCTTTTATTGTCTGCTGTCTCGTGAATTGTCTCGAACAGCAATTCCACATCGCCGAAATTGTGACCGCAGTAGGCCCTCAACCCTTCGTCATGATTACCTGGGACATAAATAACGTGCGTGCCTTCTCGGGATTTGCGTAGGATTTCCTGCACGACATCATTGTGCGTTTCCGGCCAATACCATGATCGCTGCAAACGCCAACCATCAATGATGTCGCCCACGAGAAACAACGTTTCCGCTTCATTGTGTCTCAAGAAATCGGCAAGCAGTTCCGCCTTGCATCCGCGGGTACCAAGATGGGTATCGGAAACAAATATCGTGCGATGATACTTCTTGTCTTTGTCTTCCGGCGGTGGCGGCGTTTTGTATTCTTTTCGGCGGCGCCGAAAACGTGAGAGCCGCGAATTGGCCGACCGATCATTTTGCGACTGCTTTTCGGGACGAGAAAACTTCTGCAATGTCGATTCGAGTAAGGACATTTGGTCAGCCTATTCCCAAGCGGAGTGTGCTTCTTTCCGCATGGAAAGAAATGCCAAACCAACCCCGTATTTTTCTAAGGCGAATCATCGGTTGCCAGATTGTTTGTGGGAAGTGACCCTTTTATGTCTTTGTTCGGACTATGATCAGACAATTCAAGCGTGAGGCTTGAGTTTATCCTTATTCGCTGTGTTTTGCCTATCGGCGCCTGAGCCATATGGGCGCACCTGAAGTTTGCATTGAATGCTTAGGGTTTGCCACAATTTGGGTCAACCCCACAGAATTCACATCCCCGCTAAGCGTTTGGCTGCCAAGACTATTGACCATTGGCCGCAAATATCAGTCCGGAGACAGGCAACTGCACGGCATCTTCAGCCAGTTCCTCAGCTGACGATGGCATTTCGCTCCCCTCCGCTTCTTTTTGCGGCGGCTTGCCGAAATCACTCTTCTGATTGCTGGCCAGAATCTTTCGGTGATCGCTCAATTTGGGTCTCAAATCGACCTCAAGCACAACGCGTGAATGCACTTCACCACTTGGGGCCTTTAAGGGCGTCAATTGCTGTGCCAGACGTTGCCTTGACCGGTCATTGGCTAAGATCTGCGTAGCTGGATCCATGATGGTCCAGTCCGATCGGGCAACACGCGTTTCAAAGTCCGGCGCCTCGGCCAAATGTCCGGTTGCAAAGGCCAGCTTATTCTCAGGCCCTTGTTTTTGCTGGGATATTCCACTGGCCTTTTGCCATTTCGCATTACGGCGTTTGAGCACGCCCCACAAGCGAATCGCCTTGCTGTGGTACTTGGTGTTCAGTCTTGTCGTACCCGAATGGTAGTACCGGATCGCATCTTCCCAATCACCATGGCGGCGCTTAAGCCGGCTCAGAAAGCTTGCGGCATAAGTCATATTGACCGGCGGGTCGAAGGCTTCTTCAACGCTGGTGAACGCATGTGGATGGTATTTGAGATTTACCTGCATGCAGCCGACATCAATTGATCGGATACCTTGGCGCAGCAGACGTTTTACGGCGCGTATCGCAGCCTCTTTCGATTCAAAATGCATGCTTTGGCCAGCCGCCCAGACAGTCCACGGCCAGGACCTCGCCCGTCGGCGATCCGGTGTCGGACGGCCCGTTTCCGTCAACGAGACTGCGGATAGCAACAATTTCGGCATGCCGGTTTGCTTCTCTATAAGGCGCGCCGTGTCATCGCACTTGTACCAATCATCATGCAGAGGCTCTGCAGCTTGAGCGGTCTCCTGAAGCGCTGAGCCGGCGAATACGCCCGCGCAGAGCAACAAAGTTCGAACACACCTGTCCAGATGTCGAGAAGTCATCACTGTCGCCTGCCCTATGTCGGAACCGCACTCGACAGCCTGTCCCGGCCATCTGAGTCTAGTTTCCCAATAAGGGGCCATGATGAAATCTCCCTATTAAGGAAGTGTATATGCGGCGCCACACGCTAACGTAGTAAACAAGCGGTAAATATAGGGATCTCGGCGCACCCGGTGACAAATTGTCATCAATATGTGACCCAATTCCGGTTGCGATGTGTGCGCTGCAATGTCATATATTGTGCGACGCGGCATTGCGATGATTCGCTGCCGCGTTGCCCATCCTGGGCGTTTCCTCCCTAGACTTGGGCCGTTTCCCTAACCGGAACGGCCTCTTTTTTTGCCCTGCAGCAAACAAAGGCAGCGCGAGGACCGCTAGAAGGGCGATCTGAAGTATCTGCCATCCATCTCGACTAAGGCCTGGATGAATTCTCCCATTTTTTTTGCAATCTCGTCAAAACAGTCCGCCTTTTCGACGTCCGCCTCATTCATGTAAAGGCCGCGATTGACCTCAATCTGCAGGGCATGGGTACCATAGGCCGGGCGGCCATAAGATTCCGTAATGTAGCCCCCTGCATAGGGGCTATTCCGCGCAACCGTGAATCCCGCGCGCCTCAGAACCGCTTCTGCCGTTCGCATCAATACCGGCGAGCAGGCTGTCCCGTAGCGATCCCCAAGTATGATGTCCGGTCTGTTGGCGCCCATATCCCGGTCCAATGGGCCTCCGACAGAAGGCATTGAGTGACAATCGATCAAGATCGCATAGCCGAATTGCGTCCGAATGCGTTCCAACTGGTCGCGTAGACAATTGTGATAGGGCAAGTAAAGCGTCTTAATCCGATGATCGGCTTCCGCATAAAGGAGCTTTCCATCATAGATCTCTGAACCATCGCCCACGATGCGCGCGATCGTGCCGAGCCCACCACTGACCCGGTGGCTCTTGGTGTTCGCGTGGGCGGGCAGTTCATCAAAGAACATGGACGGATCAAGCTCAAAAGGCTCACGATTTGGATCAAGGTAGGCCCGCGGAAACAAGGCTCTGAGCAATGGCGCTCCATAGATGGGCGCACTCAAGAAAAGTTCATCGACAAAACCGTCTTCAGACCGCCGAATGCTGATCGCATCCAGTTGAGACTTGGACAAAAAACCGTCCGGATAGGTTCTGCCGCTATGAGGTGAGCTGAATAAAAGAGGAGCCGAACGCGAATCGGGCTGAAGCAGCTCAAATGGTGGATCGAACTCCAACTTTAGGGGTTCAATGACATTTGTCGCTTTTTCGGCGGCCCCTGCAGGGGCGCCATCTACTTCAACCAACCGCATAACGGGGAGTGGATCATTCTTCTTTTTTCCAATCAAGGCCAGGAACCGTGTTTATTGTTTAATGTCTCTTTACCGTTTGCCGATTGAATGGGCAAAGGCCGATCGAGCGGAGAATCTGGGGGCGCAATGGCAAAGATCCTACTGGCAGAAGATGACGAGTCCTTACGGCGCTTTCTAGCAGCCGCCTTGGAAAAGGCAGGCCATGGCGTTGTCGCGGTGGGCCAAGGCGACCACGCCATGGACCATCTGGAACAGGATTTCTTTGACCTTCTGCTGACGGACATTGTCATGCCGGTCATGGATGGCATTGAGCTCGCCCGGAAAGCTTCAAAGCTGGATCCGAAGCTCAAGATTATGTTCATTACCGGGTTTGCAGCCGTTGCCCTCAACCCCAATAGTGAGGCGCCCAAAACGGCAAAGGTTTTGTCAAAGCCTTTTCACCTCAAAGACCTCGTGAACGAGGTCGATCGAATCATGGCCGCATAGCCACGCTGGCGAACGACCTTTCCAAAATAGTCTCGTCTCAGCTCAGATGATGTCTTAGGCTCTCCGTCCGAAAGGAGAATCTATGCCGATCAAAATCACTGAAGACATGAAAACACGGCTTGAGACTGCGATTGAATCGCTCAAGACAGTCACCGCTGCCTATGTCGACACAGAAGGCAAACCCCATATTTCGTTTTACGGCAGCACGCATGTGCATAGCGAGTCACAGCTCGCCATTTGGGTCCGCAAACCCGACAGTGCATTGCTGAAGACCATTCCGGACCGGCCTCACATCGCCATCATCTATGGTGACATACAAAACCGCGTCTATTTCACGTTTGCAGGCCAATGCCGCGTCACGACTAACGAAAGCGAGCGCGACCGCATCTATAACGAGATGCATGAAATCGAGCGCATGTTCGATGCTGAGAAGAAGGGCATCGCCGTGATCATCGATCTTGATAAGGTCACATCACTGACGAAAGAAGGCAAAAGCGAAATGGTGCGTTAGCGCCCTCGCCCACCTGCACTTCACTTGTTCAAAAAATTGAGCGGCAACCCGGCGACGGGCCAGTCGCACGCCACCAACTCACCGATTGACGAAAGCGTGATGTAGGCAGTTTTGAGTCCTTCGCCCCCAAAGCAGATATTTGTGGTCAACCGGTCCTTCATCGGCGTGTGGGTGACGGTGTTGCCATCGGGTGAAATCGAGGTGATACTGCCATTGACGATGGTTGCGACACAAACATTGCCTTGCGCATCCACAGCTAAAGAATCGAAAAGCTGAAAGCCGGGTACGCCTGCAAGACACCGTCCTGTTCCCGGTGCGCCGCCCCCGGCCAGCTTGCCAGGCGCTTCGATGGGATAAGCCCAAACGCGCCCGGTTATGGTCTCAGCAAAATAGAGCGTTTTTTCATCCGGCGAGAGGCCGATACCATTGGGTGTATTCACCGGAAACACCAATTCGGTGATCGATGACCCGTCCGGCTGTGCATAATAAACCGCGCCTCTGTCCTGCACGCGCCCATAACTTTTTCCGAGATCCGTAAAGTAAAATCCGCCTTGCGCGTCGAAAACAATATCGTTCGGACCGTTCAGGGGATTCCCATTACACTCCGTATAAAGAACGCTTGACGAACCAGAGGAAAGATCAACCCGTTCAATACGCCCACCGGAATAGTCCGCGGCTTTGTCGCCAGGCATGATCCGGCCGTCGGAGGTTTCATGCCACATGAAGCCCCCATTATTGCAAACATAGACGGCGCCATCCGGCCCCACAGCTGCACCGTTTGGGCCACCCCCAAGTTCCGCTATGACATCGACAGAACCGTCCGCGCCGACACGGCTTAAGGTGCCGCGCGCGATTTCAACAAGGATGACCGACCCGTCGTCCATTGCAATGGGACCTTCCGGGAATTTTAGCCCCGTCGCAACGGTTCGTACGTCCATCTCAATTCTCCTAATTTACAGCGCGCGAAAGAAGCGGCTCTTGGCCGGACAGTCAACGCCAGCATCGGCATCGCATGAGCGCAGGCTAAATGTCATGAGCTTGGCTTTTCCAATGACGTTTTCCACCGGCACATAACCAAGACGGTCGAGCACGCGGCTATCGGACGAATTATCTCTGTTATCGCCCATCATGAACAGGTGCCCTTCGGGCACAATATATTCGACAGTCTGATCCCAATAGGCCTCATCGGATCGCTCTATGATCGGATGCGCAACACCGTTAGGAAGCGTTTCAATATATTCTTGAACATGTGTGACAATCCCTCGGCTATCACGATATTGATAGTCGCGAATGGAAGTACGGTCGACCATGGCGCCGTTGATCAGCAATCTGCCATCCTTGAGTTGAATGTGATCGCCTGGAAGGCCGATAACTCTTTTGATCATCGTGATCGACGACTGGGTATGACGGAAAATAACGACATCCCCCCGCTTTGGTGTGGCACCAAAGAGTCTTCCATTTTCGAATGGCAACGAAATGTCTATCGAGAACGGCAGGGAATATTGGCTGAATCCATAATCGAACTTCGTCGCAACAACGCGATCGCCAATATCAAGGGAAGGCACCATGCTTTCGCTGGGAATGTGATAAGAGGCAAACGCCGTTGTGCGCAGCACCAAAACCAATAACAGCGTGGTCACCACCAATCGCGCATTCTCCGAAACAAACCGCCGCACAGATTCCCAAACTTTCATCACTCAGTCTCTATCCTTTGTTGCTCTGATGCTGACCTAGCATAGTGTTCCGCTTGCCTAAATTGTGGCAGGCCTTAAGAAGATCCGCTAGGATTTCGTGGATACAGGACTGGATCACAAATCTTCTGGGAAAACAAATCATGAAAAAAATACTTCTCAAGGGGACCCTGGCATCCCTCTTCGTTGTGGGCGGTGTCGCGCTTGCCAGCGCGGATTCCACAACAGACGCACTGATTGGCAATACGCTCCGCGCCACCAGCGCAGCTGATAGCTACGATGTTTACTACAATGGTGACGGTTCCTATTCGACGTCAAAAGGCGAAAAGGGACAGTGGGAAGTTGCTGATGGTCAGATGTGTCATTCGCCGGAGGGCGGCGAAAAAAATTGCGTGCCCCACAATCCCGATCGCAAACTTGGCGATGAATGGGCAGTCACTGACCTAAACAAGGTCGAATGGACCATAGGCATTGTTGAGGGGCGCCCGGAGTAGCAATCGAGAGTAACAATCGTTTGTGGCAGGCGTATCCCGATGCCTGCCACAAACCACAATCAAAAAAAGGAAACGTTCGCGATGCTCCCAGCGCCTCGAGTAGCACCGGCTAAAGACTCTGAACTTACACAAGAACAAAAGGACTTATTAGCACCCATCGCCAAGGCCAATGCTCAAGACAATGTCTTTCGCACGATGATTCAACATCCCGGATTGTGCAAAAGATGGATGGTTTTCGCAAATCACATATTAGGCAAATCGACCCTGCCCGAACGGGAACGCGAGATTTTGATTTTACGCATCGGCTGGCTTTGCCAAGCGGAGTATGAATGGGCTCAGCACAAAGAAATCGGGCGTCGTTGCGGTCTTACGGATGCTGAATTCGAAGCCATCAAAGTGGGGGTCGATGGCGCCGGCTGGAGCGAAGCCGACAGACTTCTGCTAAAGGCGACAGACGAGCTTCATGAGAACGCCCTGATCAGTGACGAAACGTGGAACGGCCTTGCAAAGACATACAGTCAAGAACAGATGATGGACATCGTTTTCACCGTTGGCCAATACAATCTTGTTTCGATGGCACTTAACTCGTTCGGCGTGCAACTAGATGAACGGCTTGAGGGATTTTAAGCTGTGCGCCTGAAAGACAAAGTTGCCATTGTTGTCGGCGCCGGACAAACACCAGGAGAAACCATCGGCAATGGTCGCGCCACGGCCCTTCTTTTTGCGCGTGAAGGCGCAAAGGTCTTGCTCGTTGACAGAGATCTCGCTTCTGCACAGGACACAGAACGACTGATCAGCGATGAAGGCGGAACGGCGACCAGCATTGAGGCCGACGTCTCACGCAGTGAAGACTGTGAGAAATATGTACGGGCCTGTGTCGACATGTATGGGCGCATTGATGTGTTGCACAACAATGTGGGTATTGGTGATGCGGATGGTCCGGTTCACAAAGTCACGGAAGAAGCCTGGTCACGCATTCTTGACGTCAACTTGAGCGGAACATTCCGCAGTTGCAAGGCGGCCATCCCGGTGATGCGAGAACAGCGTTGCGGCAGCATTATCAATATATCGTCGGTTGCCGCCGTTTGTGCGACACGCATCACAGCCTACAAGGTCTCAAAGGCAGGCATGAATGCCTTATCGCAAGACATGGCCATCAACAATGCCAGGCACGGCATACGCGTCAACGTCATTATGCCCGGATTGATGGACACGCCGATGGCGATTGAAGGGATTTCAAGAGCACGCGGGATTCCACCGGAAACTTTGCGCGAAGAGCGCAATAATCTTGTGCCGCTCGGCAGGCAGATGGGAACGGGATGGGATATCGCTTATGCCGCCCTGTACCTTGCATCAGACGAGGCAAAATTCGTAACAGGCGTCGTTCTTCCCATTGATGGTGGTCAGTCTGCCAAAATCGGCTAGCGCGCCATGGGCACGGTCAAAGATCACCTTGTCAAATGGCGGCTAAGGTCACCCAGCCTCATCGCGCAAACACCGACCAGCGATGTCTACAAGGTCCTACGGGCAAACGGTAAGACGGCCATCCTGAAGCACTGGACCAAAATCGGGCGCCGGGATGAGGCGAACAGCAACACCATATTGAAGTGGTGGCGCGGCCAAGGGGCGGTTCGGCTTTACGACTGCGATGATGAGGGACAACTGCTCGAATATGCCGATGGCAAAACATTAGGTGAAGAAACGCGCGGAGAAAAACTCAGTGACAAAGAGGCCATCTCGGTTGTCTGCGAGTTGATTAAAAAGCTGCATGGCCCGCAAACCCGGACACCAAACAATCTCACTCCTCTTGATATTCGGTTTCGCGCCCTGATTGACCGCGATGCTCAGAAGTCGCCACAACACAAACAGATCTTTGCGCGAGGGAAGAGCGTTGCCAAACAACTTTTGTCACACCAGGTTGATGTTCGTCCCCTTCACGGTGATTTGCATCACGACAACATCATCACTTCCAAAAGCCGCGGTTGGCTTGCTATCGATCCCAAGGGTCTCATCGGAGATCCCTATTATGATCTGGGCAATCTGTTTTTGAATCCACTAGGCAGGGAGCAAGTGAACGCAACACCGCGACGCATCAATCTTCTTGCGGACCAGCTGGCGCGTGAGCTCGAGTTCAACAGACAAAAGATTCTGCGCTATGCGTTCGCCCATGCCATGTTGAGCGCTGCATGGCACGAGCAAGATGGCGGGGATGGCATGTATTCTGCGAAAATAGCGGAGCTAATTGCGAAAAACATTTAGAACCGCCAAATTCCTTTGATCGCGCGACCAACCGTGAATCCCCATAGCGCTTTGGGGCATGATCATGATTCCGTGAAACATGATCATGCTTTAGTAAATCGTCTTTTTCATATGCTCCGGATAGCCGTCATCATAGGCTTGGGCGTCAAAGTCTTCGCTCGAGAGCGCGGCGAGCATTTCGCCTGTGCTTGGCAACTCGGTTCGCTCAATCTGCGCGTCGGCCTGCCACAATCGTGACCTGGCTAGAGCTTTCTGACACTGAAAATAGATGCTTTCGACTTTCGTCACGATCACAGAGTTAGGGGATTTTCCCTGAATGGCGAATGAGTCACAGATGGCCTTGTCCGTGGTCAAATGCGCACGCCCATTGATCCGCATGGTCTCGCCAATCCCAGGGATCAGAAACAAGAGTGAGATCCTGCCGTCTTCGACGATGTTTCGCAACGTGTCGAGACGATTATTGCCACGCCGATCCGGAATCAAAACCGTGTGCGAATCCACAACGCGCACGAAACCAGGAGGATCGCCGCGGGGCGAACAATCCAAACCACCAGATCCGGAGGTCGCGATCACGACGAAGGGCGCTTTTTCAATAAACGCACGATAGTGTTCAGAAATATGGTTGATTTCTTTATCCAATGCCCGTTGTACCGGCGCACCATATAGGTCAACCAATTGTTCAATCGTCTCAATACGATCTGTCACTCAAAAACTCCCGAATTACTCTGCCTACGGAGAAACACTTAGTCCTCTATCACGTCTGCCCAAGGCGCGCGATCTTCTGCACCCCCGAAGAAATCCGGATCGAACAATATTCTCCACAAAGGAGGATTCACCGGTTCGCCCCTCGGAAATTTGGCCATCTTCTCCTGTAGTTGGGCAACAATATCTGGCTCATCTGCGAACAGATCCTTTTGTTCGAGAGGATCATCAGCCAGATTGTAGAGTTCGACTTGGTCTTCGGAAAGAACGACCAACTTCCAGTCTTTATGAAAATAGGCGTCGCCGAAATACCCAAGCGTCACCAAGTCCGGAATTTCTGTTGCTTGCCCATCTGCGATGCGAGGCCACTGATCTGCACCGTCCAAGGGCGCAGAAAGAGCAGGTGTATATTCGATCGCAGACAATAGCGTCGGCATCACATCTTGCACTGTGACGCGAGATGAAATTTGAGTGGGCGCTAGTTTTGCAGGCCAATGAACAAACGACGGGACCCGCATACCCCCTTCCCAAACGGTTCCTTTTCCACCACGCAAAGGCGTGTTATCGGCCGCACCATCCTCCGCATTCGTTCTTATGAATTCCAATGTAAGAAGAGGAAGCGGTCGGCCGAACCAACTGGTCAACGTGTTCATCCAACCCAGCAGTCCCTCTGACACAGCCGATGGGTTAAGGCCGCCATTGTCACTCATGAACCAAACCAGCGTGTTGTCAGCCATGCCTGCTTTTTCAAGCGCTTCCATCACGCGGCCGATTGCCGTGTCAAGTTCAGTCACCATCGCTGCATGAAGCCTGCGGTTGACGTTTTCGATATCCGAGTATTGCGCAACGGTTTCTTCCGGCGCCTCGTTCGGCAGGTGTGGAGCATTGAGGGCCAGGTAGAGAAACAAGGGCTTCGAAGCGTCGCGCGTTTCGATCAGATGAACCGCCTCATCGGCAATCAGGTGTGTTGTATATCCTTCTTCCCGTACGGTTTCACCGTTGCGTTGCCAGTCATATCCACCACCATGAACATGATCCCAATAGCCGACCCCACCGGTAACGTGACCGTAAAAATGGTCAAAGCCCCGTGCATTCGGGTGCATGGATTTACGCGCATGCCCTAAATGCCATTTACCGGTCAGAGCGGTTTGATACCCGGCCTCCTTCAAATATTGAGGCAAAATACGCACATTGAGCGGCAGGCCGCCTTGCGCGTTTTTTGAGATGGGCGCGATGACACCCAACCGCACGGAAGACTGGCCTGTCAGCAGCGAGGAACGGGTGGGACTGCACGACGGCTGCACATAAAAATTTGTGAACCGAACACCCTGCGCGGCGAGCCGGTCAAGCGTTGGCGTTTTAATTTCACTGCCATGATACCCGACGTCATTCCAGCCCATATCGTCAGCAAGAATGACAACGATGTTTGGCTTTTGTTGCTCAAGATTTTGGGCGCCGACCTTTTGATTGAACACTGCGACAAGCAAAAGAAGAGTTGCAGCGCATAGTCCGAACATTCGCGTCTGCTTATGTATCGATCGTTCCATACCATCCCCGTTTTCGGGGAATAGTATCTGTGCTGTACTTCTAAGTCACCAACTCAGGAAGGCACGGCCCTGGCATTCACGCCCTTCTCCGAATCTTTTCAGCCGCATGCCTGCTTCGATCATGGATACAGGCACTGTGACACGCAGAATTGTGTTCGTCTCTTTGAAGTGGCACCTCATTCTCCTGACGGACGTTGATGTATTGAATCCCCTTCGACGTGCAGACGGCCACCAGTCTGGCAGACGACATCCAATTTGCAGTTGAAGCTGCGGCGAATGACAGAGTTACCAATGCTGCGATAGCGGTGGATGCAAGCTTGTGCAAATGCGGCGCGCGGACCATCTAACAGAAGTCTCTTAGCTATACTGGTCGTGCCGGCGCACCCAGGCCATCGGATGCGGCAGGTCCGCTTCATTTCGGCCTTTAGGTGTCAAATCAATATAGGCATAGGCCGCATTCATGCGATCAAGGCCCCGCGCGTAAGTCGCGTAGGTGTGGAAAATCGAACCGTCCGCTTCCTTCTCAAACACGCTGACACCCGGCAATTCTTGGCTGAATAACGGGCCTTCACGATAGTTGTAGTCGATTTTCTCCGAGGCAATGTCGTCTTCAGTAGCACTCACGTGAAAGTCAAAATTGAACTCATTGCTGATCGATGAGACCCAATTGAATGTCCAACCCATCCGCTTCTTATACTTCGCAATCTTGTCGACTGGCGCACGCGAAATGGCAACAAAGCTGATGTCACGCTGATTCATATGAACAATCATCGGGCTGAATCCATCCGCCCAAAATGAACAGCTTGGACACCCCTCTTCCCAATCCGGGCCAAACATAAAGTGCTGAACGATAAGCTGACTGCGCCCGTCAAAAAGATCAGAGAGACTGACAGGTCCATCCAGGCTTTCGAAGACGTAGGACTTTTCCAGCCTAATTTTCGGTAAGGCGCGCCGCTCAGCGGCCAAATCATCGCCCGCTTTCGCAAATGCTTTTTCCTTTTCGAGGAACGCCTTGCGCGCTTCACGCCATTCACTTTGAGTTTTCGCTATCGCATTCATCTCCAGATCCTTCAGCCGCAATCGGCTTCTTAAACCGGTCGCCCGGCTAAATTCTCAGATGCTCTTTCCCCTCAACAAATCCTGCACATGAAAAGGGGTCATTTGTAAAAGAACTTGGGACCCCAATCACCGGCACCGCCCGGGATCATGTCAAACATGTGCCAAACTTGATTGAAGTCGTCATAGGGGCCGACTTCTGTGCTCGATACACGTTTTGGAATTCCATTCTCCGAAATAAAAACAGAAATCCCCGGCAGGAAGCGCGAACCGTCCTTGTACCCCATATCTTCCGCAAAGGAGGTCCCTTCATGGCTCACCATTGGAAACCGCCAACCTCGTTTGTCAGCAAACGCCTTTTGTTTAGCCGGTGAGTCCGGACTTGAAAGCACAAACGACGCCCGGTCTTTAATGTGGTCATAGACGCCGTTGTAGCCGTCTGCCCACATGGTGCAGTAAGCGCACCCCGTTCCCATGTTATGGATATGAATGAGATGTTGTTTGTCACCGAACAGCTCTGACAAGCGGACATCTCCTTCACAAGTTGCGAACTGATAATCATCCACCGTCTGCGGCTCGATATCTGCCTGAATTTTTCTCATCTCATTGCGCAATGATCCGATCTTCTTTCTGTACTCGGCAAGCTGCACGACACCGTCTTCGTATTTCATTTCCGCTTTCCTTTCTTACTCGGCTTTACCATCTCGGACGCTTCCGACGATGCCTCTAGTTCCCGCAATCCCAGCTCTTTGACCCAGTTTGCGAGATCGTCAAATTGTTCTTGCCAGTACTTGCTGTAGCGATTGATCCAAACTGCTGCAGAAAAAATCGGCCCGGCGTTCAGACTGCATCGGCTGATCCGGCCCGTGCGTTCTTGCGAGACAAGCCCCGCATCAACCAAAACGCGGACATGACGCGAGATGGCCTGCACTGAAATTGGAAACCGCTCGGCAATCTCAGATACCAGCATCGTTTCTTGATCCAGAAGCTGGAGAATGGATCTGCGTGTACTGTCCGACAGAGCGAAGAACACTTGATCGAGAAGCGCCTCATCGGGCTTTTCGCTTTCATGGTTTTCAGTCAGAGCATTGTCATTCAACATATTTGTTTAATATCAATCAACTTGTTTATTGTCAACAAGAAAGTTGATTATTTGGAAGAGCAGAATTGGCCCCTTGGTCACACGATGATCTAGGATGCCCGCATTCACTTGCTGGAATTCAATGACGATGTGTCAGCTGCGCGAAACTGAAGGTTTAATCGGTGAAGAAAGAATCTAGGCTTGCAATCGGCATGATCGCATTGACGCTGGCATTCTTGGGCGCAAGCGCGCCATGGTCACATGCCGCTATTGTCGGAGCGCTTGTTGGAACCCCATGCCCGGAAGATGCGGTGACCAAGGCCGAAGAGCGCATCGTTAAGCTCTTCGGCGCAATGCGGGCATCTCCATGGGTCTATTGCCTCGCAGCGCCGGCCTATGGGCTCGACGTATCGCATGGATCAACCCGCTTTACGGTGTTCTTCCCCGCTATTGCCGTAATAGGCCCAAAGGGACACAACACAGAAGTTATCGCGCACGAAATTGCGCACGCCGAGATGTCGGCACGTACAGGCCCGCTGCTTCGAACTTACAAGATACCGACATGGTTTGACGAAGGCCTGGCCATGCGGGTCGACCATCGAATTGCTTACAACCGTCAATCCTTGAATGAATTTAAAGCCAAGCCCGATGTCTTGGTTCCGTTCCTCAATGAGATCGCATCCCCCGCCTCATTCTTCCAGACAGGCGAAGTTGGTAGGCTTCACTACGCCTTTGCGAAATGCGTCATCGAAGAGTGGCAGCGCGAACACGGATCACTAGCTTTGAATGATATTCTGAGAAAAGTCAGTTGGTTTTCAGAATTTCCAGTGGAGGCATTCAGCAGATCTGAGGAGATATGCTCGGCCGGCATAGATGGATAGCCGGCCCGCCCCAATTGCACGCCCGCTAAATGAGCTTTTGGTCAATCCAATCTCTGGCCTCAATAGGATCGCTCGTTGTCAGAACACGGCCGCCACTTTGCGCCACCAGAGCACCGAGAATTTTTCCAGTTGAATCATCTGGCTGAATCAACACGACCAGTTTGGCGCCCATCCCACTGATCAAGGTACCGAGAAGCTCTCCAAACGGGCGGAGCTCACTTAAGGCGACATCACTCGGTGCCGTACGCAGGTCAAGCTTAACAGTCGCGAATTCCCGGGAGCTCTCATCTTTCAAGAGATGGTAGGCTTCGTTCAAGTCTTCAATTTGTGTCGTCAAAGGGCGCAGTGTCAGGACGCCTTTATCCAGTTGCACGTCAACTCGTTTCGTCATTTTCGTCCTTAAACGGCGCAACCAACCATCCCCAAACCCATTTTGAGTGTGGGTCGCGCGATCCAAAATGCAGTTTGCTTGCTCATGCCCCGAAAAGGCGGCACCCACGCACAAGCGCGCTTAGCCGCGCGACCACTATTGGTCCGCGCGGAGTCCATTAGACTGAGCTGTTTCCTGAATGACGACGCGTTGCGATTCTTTTGACCGCCTGCATCGCGGCAGGCTTGATAGCGGAATCGATCAGTCAAATCCAGTCAGTTACAGTTACATACGATCAAAAACTCTGTTAGGATCTGCCCTGTTACCGTTACATCACGGTAACAAAACGCGTGTCCTGCGAGGGCGACGTGAACAAAGAAGACGTCCTTTCAGCTCTTGATCGGATCTTGGCCGCGGAAGAATTTAGAAAATCGGAGCGCGCCACAGCCTTTCTGCGTTATGTGGTCACACAGGATCTAGAGGGCAATCAGCAAAATTTACAGGGTACTACCATTGCACAGGACGTCTTTGGGCGAGACGAATCCTTTGACGCCAATTCCGACCCAATCGTAAGGGTACAAGCGGGGCGCGTTCGTAAACTGTTGGAGACCTACTATGCCGTTACAGGCAAAGAGGACCCAGTCAGGATCACGATTCCAAAGGGCGGTTACGCGCCGCAATATGAAGTACGCGCCGTGGAGCCAACGGCACGCCTAAATGAATCCCCGCCCGCAAAGCCAGATTCAGCGGCCCCGACCTGGCGAAGGGCGGTGACTCACCCACCGACTGTCATCATTGGACTGCTTTTGGCGGCGCTTCTGGTGGCTTCCTTGCCTCGAATTGTGGGCGATACGACAACAAGAGATGCTTTCGTCGCGCCGAATGGTCCGAAGGTCTATGTTGCCCAATTCGGTTATGTGGGCGAACCGAATCTTGAGAAACTGCTCAAGACAGGCTTCCAGATTGAGTTGATCGATCGCTTGAGCCGCTTTCGTGAGCTCTTCGTTTATGGGCCTGATGCCCCCTATCAAGCAGATCCATCGGGCGTGATCCAAGACGGCGAAGAGCAGCGCATCATTCCAGACTTCGTTCTGTCGGGAACGATTGAGCATGTCAGCGACCGTATCAGCATTACTGGACAGTTGGTCGAGACCGGGACTTCAAGCGTCATCTGGTCTCAAAAGTTCACAACGGTTATGGCGAATCCGTTGGAAATTGCGGAGTTGAAGTCTTCAATCGCCGGCGAGGTCGCTGCATCGCTTGGTCAGCCTTATGGCGTCATTCAAACCCACCTTGGCCAAAAGCTGGCCGGCGCACCAGAACTGACCTTCAACGACTATGTCTGTGTGCTGCGGTTTTACGAATATGCCCGTGCCAAAACGGCAACCGGTCACCGCAGAATGCGGGATTGTCTTGAACGGGCCGTCAAGATTTCTCCAGATTTCTCGTTTGGTTGGGCTGCCCTGTCTTGGATTTACGGAGATGAAGTCAGATACGGCTTCAATCCCCGTGTTGGTGACGCGTCGGCAGACGAAAGATCCCTTCGCGCTGCTGAGCAGGCTGTGGCAACAGATCCATTTAATGCCATGGCCCATCAATATCTCGGCGAGGCCCACATTTTGCGTGGCGACGTACAGGCCTATCTCCGAGCAACGCGCCGCGCGCTTGAGCTGAATCCAAATGATTCAGAAACACTCGCCGGGTTCGCCTGGAATATGGCGTTGATCAGCAATTCATCTGAGGCCCGGCAAATGGCCGAGAAAGCGATCGAACTCAATCCCGGGCATCCACCTTGGTATCACGGCGGCCTCGCAATTCATTTCTATCGGGCAGGCGACTTTGATCAGGCCCATTTTCATGCCGAACGATTCAAGGCAGATGGGTCCGCCCTTTCACACATCCTTTTAATCGGTGCGTGTTCGCGAACGGGACATGAGGCGCAAAGTGCTGAGTCCTGGACGAAACTGCGCCAATCATACCCGGATGTCGCTGACGACCCGGCACAAACATTGCGCACGCGTCAGTTTCCTGAAGAGCTCATCGAAAAGCTTGTTAATGACATTGAAAAAGCCGCACGGTTCTCGCTCGAAGCGATGTAATGCGCGCAAGCGCCATTTTGAATCGAAGCCCCCAGAGAATCTTCCGCCACACCCTGGATGTCACTGACACCATCGAAACACATCTCACAGTTCGGCAGATTTACGACGTTCAAGCTGACGGCTATGGTGTTCCGCCTTCCCCTTTGACGACAACAAAACATCATGACCGACATTATTCGATATGAAAGCTCAGAAAACATCGCCACGATTACAATCAACCGACCCGATCGCTTGAACGCGCTTAATGAAGAGGTCATTGTTGGGTTGCAAGCAGCCTGGCAACGTTTCGAAATTTCGGACGACCGCGTCGCGGTACTACACGCCGCCGGGGACCGCGCATTTTCAGTCGGCGCTGATGTCAAAGCGCCACCGACCGAGATGTGGCAAGGCGTGCCCAGTGTCGGCGCCACCAACAACAAACCAATCATTGCGGCGGTTCATGGCTGGTGCATTGGCGGGGCTTATTGCATCGTTCAGATGTGCGACCTCGTCGTCGCATCTGAAAACACCATATTCAAGTATCCAGAAGCGCAACTCGGTTTCACAGGTGGTTTGATTGCAAGTGCGGTGGCGCGCATTCCCCACAAGGTTGCCATGGAATTCATGATGTTAGGCGAAGACTTCAACGCCCAAAGGGCATTGGAAGTCGGTATGGTCAACAAAGTTGTGTCGATCGGAACCGAACTTGATGAATCCCAAAAATGGGCGAAGGTCTTGGCCAATTCAGCCCCACTTGTATTGGAAACGGTGAAGAAATTCTCGCTCGAAACAATAAACAAAAGCCCTTCTGAGGCGGGTGCTGTTTCGCGCAATCAACTGCTCAAAGTACGAAACAGCGAAGACGGCAAGGAAGGCGGACGCGCATTTGCGGAGAAACGCAAGCCCATCTTTCGTGGCCGATAAGACAAAAACTCCGTGTTTGCACCGATACTTCATTGATTTGCCCGACGCCCACTATTTACAAGAGAATTGCAATGAACAACGACGAAAATCCGCTGCTCAAAGAGTGGACGACCGCCTACGGCATTCCACCCTTTTCCGACATCGAAGCGCCGCAATTCAGGCAGGCGTTCGACGAAGCACTGAAACAGGACCGGACCGACATCGATCGAATTGCCGAGCAAACGGATGCACCAACCTTCGAAAACACCATCGATCGTTTGCAATTGTCTGGACAAGCACTGACTAAGGTCGCATCGGTCTTCTTCAACCTGACCTCAACGGACACCAACCCGGCCTTGCAAGAAATTGAGCGGGAAATCACACCGAGACTGGCGTCCCACCGTACAAAGACCTATTTGAACGCACCGCTTTTCGCACGTATCGAAAAGCTTAGGTCAAAGCGCGATCAGCTGTCCCTGACAGATGAGCAGCTCAAGGTCTTGGAACGTATTCATACAGACTTCGTCCGTGCAGGTGCCAAACTCAGCGCTGCTGAGCGCGAGCGCATGTCCGAAATTGAAGAGCGGTTGGCCCAACTTTCAACGACATTCGGTCAAAATGTACTGGCAGAGGAAGCCGGCTACGAACTTCGCCTAAAGAACGACGATGACTTGGCAGGCTTGCCCGATTTTCTCCGAAACGCTGCAGCACAGACGGCACGCGAACGCGGTTATGATAACGAATTTGTCGTCACCTTATCGCGGTCATCGATTGAGCCTTTTCTGACATTTTCTGAGCGACGCGACCTACGCGAAGCCGCCTACCAGGCTTGGAAAGGACGCGGCGCGGCTGGCGGTGAAACAGACAATCGCGAACTCATTGACGAGATCATTGAACTGAGAACCGAGAAGGCAAACTTGCTTGGTTTTGCAAACTTCGCCGACTATCGCCTATCGGATCAAATGGCCAAAACACCGAAGGCCGTTCATAAACTACTCAACGATGTTTGGGCCCCAGCGCGGGACCGCGCGGCTTCGGAAGCCGAAATGCTGGCAGCGGCCGCACAGAACGAAGGGAACAATGCGCCCCTCGCCCCATGGGATTGGTGGCACTATGCCGAAAAGGTTCGGCGCGAAAAGCACAATGTCGATGAGACAGAAGTTAAACCCTACCTGCAACTTGCCAACGTCCGCAACGCTGCCTTTTACGTCGCCGAAAGACTATTTGGACTGAAGTTCAAGCCCGTTGCGGATGTGACCCTGCATCATCCCGATGCCCTTGCCTTTGATGTAAAGGACCAAAACGGCAATCACGTTGGCTTGTTTGTCGGTGACTATTATGCCCGGCCGTCAAAACGCGGTGGAGCCTGGATGAGTGCTTTCCGATCGCAACGCAAGCTGGGCGAAGATATCAGACCCATCATCATCAATGTGATGAATTTTGTGAAAGCCGGACCGGGTGAAGCCGACTTGTTGACTCTGGACGACGCGCGAACGCTGTTTCACGAATTCGGACATGCGCTTCACGGATTGATGTCAAACGTAACTTATCCACGCGTTGCCTGCACAAACGTACCCAGCGACTTTGTGGAACTGCCTTCACAGCTTTATGAACATTGGTTCCTGCAACCGGAGATCCTGCAACGCTTTGCGGTCCATTACAAAACAGGCAAGCCCATGCCAGAGGACCTGATCCAACGCATCTTGGATGCACGCAACTTTAATCAAGGTTTTGCACTGGTCGAGTTTCTGGCTTCCGCTATCACAGATATGGATCTGCACGCATCGGCAGAAGGCCAATCCGTCAATGCGACTGAAGTAGAACAGAAAACTTTGAAACGAATCGACATGCCGTCCGCGATTGAGCCACGGCACAAAGCAACGCACTTTGCCCACCTGTTTCAGGGGAGCGGTTACGCAGCCGGATATTACAGTTATCTGTGGTCCGAGGTTTTGGACGCCGACGCGTTCGAGGCCTTCGAAGAAACAGGAAACGTATTCGATGGGGCAACAGCAAAGCGTCTTGCTGAAAACATCTATACAGTTGGCGGCAGCCGCGATGTGGGCGAAACCTATCGTGCGTTTCGGGGACGCGACGCCCGCGTCGAAGCTTTGCTCGAGAAGCGGGGTCTTGCATAATAATTATGCCTGGCGCCTCGGCCAATCCAAAGGGTTGCATTAAAGCGTCACGCAAACAACTATCGAACCCCGACATGCCAAACAGTCTAAAACAACCACGTCGGTTCAAACCATTTCCGATTGAGAAACGGCCAATCATCAATCGACTTGACTTACACAATCAGCATTATATATTTAGCTAATTCGTTAATTATTGAATTAGTTAAAACATATATGGATGCTGTTTTTGAAGCACTCGCCTCGACTGCCCGCCGTAAGATATTGGCTTATCTTTCGGATGCCGATCTAACGGCTGGTGACATTGCCGCCCGATTTGATATGTCCAAACCGGCGATCTCAAAACATCTGCAAATTCTACAGAATGCCGGACTCATCCGCGGCGAACGCAATGGCCAATTCATTGTTTACACTCTGGTCGCTGATAGCTTGGTCAACACACTGAATGGCTTCGTCCAGGAAGTGTGCCCGGTTTCCCGACCGCTGAAGCGCGAGTCAAAACCAAGACGACGCAAAAAGTAAGGGCCGCCCAACAGAAAGGAGGCAACCACATGTCTCTCGTAAAAGGTTCGGACCGAATTCTTGCCGATGACATATCAGATCCAGCGAAGGGTCACGTTGTTTGGAAACCGGCAAAGTCCCTTTGGATTGGTGGATTAACCATCATCGCCCTGGTGGTAGCGCCGTTGACATTCCAATGGGACGCGTTTGCCGTCTTTCTCATTTTGACAGCCATTACGCTCTGTGCAGGTCATTCTGTGGGCATGCATCGCCGATTTATCCACAACAGCTTTGATTGCCCGAAATGGCTTGAATATCTACTCGTATATTTGGGTGTGCTTGTCGGCATGGCCGGACCAATTGGAATGATGCGCCAGCATGATCTGCGTGACTGGGCGCAACGACAAACGACGTGCCATGACTATTTGTGTCATCGCAGGGACATCTGGACCGACTATTTCTGGCAATGCCATTGCGATGTTGAGCTGGAACATCCACCCCTATTCTTGCCGGAAGCATCCGTACGGCATGACCGTCTGTATCATTGGATGGAACGCACATGGATGCTTCAACAAATTCCCATCGGCCTCATCCTGTTTGCGATCGGCGGATGGCCCTATCTGATTTGGGGCGTTGCGGTACGCGTGACCGTAAGTGTGACAGGTCATTGGCTGGTTGGTCATTTTGCACACCATTCGTACGGCGGTCACAATGACGCCATGAGCTGGCGCGTGTTGGGCGCTGCCGTTCAGGGACGCGACGTTCCCATCGCCGGCCTGATCAGTATGGGTGAAAGCTGGCACAACAATCACCATGCCTATCCCGGCTCAGCACGGATCGGGTTGTTGCCTGGTCAACCGGATCCAGGGTGGTGGCTGATCAACGCCTTCAAAAAAATGGGGCTTGCTTGGGATATTGTCACGCCCGAATCGATGCCGGAGCGCAAAACGCTCGTCAGGGTGAATGACACAGGCACTGGCTGCTGGTTTTGCAGGCGTGTGGAACGGCTGTTGGTTCGGTGGCTTGGTACGGCTTAACCCAGGACGCAAGTCCGCACTTGCCTAATTGGCGGGCAGCGGAAATGACAAATGAACCAATTCCGAGGCCAGTCTTTGGATGTCTTCTTCGTTTGGTTCACCGTCTTGCCCGAGTTTCACGCCAGCAAACTTGGCGTCCCGCGGTACCGCCTTAAAGAATGCCCGTTGCGCCGCCACTATCTTCGCCTGGTCGTCGGCTTCGACGATTGGCGTCGTTTCAAAGCGTTCGCCATTGATTGTGATGTGTGCCCGCCGGCCTTCCAATAGGTTTTGCCACCAATGATATGACTTCGAAGTCAGACAATGCGCATGCCCATCACTAATGTAATAGCTAATCGGCGTACTCAGCGCGCGTCCGCTTTTGCGGCCCGTGAATTCAACAAGCAATGTGTTTTGGCTCATCAGGCTGTGCAATGGCGAGCGCAATACCCACTTCACCGTCGGGTTGATAAGCCTGTAAAAAAGTGAAGACATGTTCCGATTGTCCCGTCAGATGGGCGCTGTTTTGACCGCAAAGTCCTATCCAACGCGAATCCGTTCAGGCTTCATCGTCAACAGACAAAAGGCATCGGGTGCCGATTTCCAAAGATCGAGTGCGTCCTTCCGCACCGGATCATTAAGGTCCCAATAGTGCGGCGCCAGTTTTTCTGCCAGCGCAATGCCTTCGCCCTCCTTGATCTCAAAGGTGCCATCGAACGCGACCCATTTTTCGTATTCGTCGACACGGTTCGGCACTAAGACAGACGCTCGCGGATCTGCCCGAAGACGCTTGATCTTCGGAGAGTCTTTCGCTGCAAAGATCTGCACTGCATTCCCGTTCCAATCGAACCAAACCGGTACCCCAATTGGTGCCTGGTCCTTGCGATGAGCAATCAATATCGCCAGACGCGGTTCAGACAGAAAAGCATCGCGCTCAGCTTCATCTTTAAACGGATTTGGCATTGTTCCTGACCCTCAATTGTGTTTCATTCCTCATTTAGGTCGTCAACCTATTTATGTCAATGACCTATTTTGGATTTTCCAACACCAGAATCTTGCTTGGCGCATGAGCAAGGAGACCCGAGTAATGAATATAGATTCACGAACCGCCAAAGGCAGTGACACGCGCAGCCGCATCCTGGATTGCGCCCGTGAACTTCTTGTCTGCGAAGGCTATGACAATATGGTGCTAAGGGAAGTCGCCAAGCGCGCCGGCATTAAGCTTGGCAACCTTCAATATTACTTCTCTACACGGGACGATCTGCTGGCAGCTTTGATTGAAATCGAAGGTCGAACGGACGCCGAATCGGTTCGGGCCACATTGGCAGATCCGGACAAACCGGACGAGGCTGTGCGCGCGCTCACGCGATTTCTGGTCCAGCGGTGGCGCGGTGAGGGCGGCGTGGCTTATGCAACACTGAATTTTCTCGCCATTCACAAACCTGCGTTTCTCGATTTAAGGCGGTCGGTTTATGAAGCCTTCTATCGCGAGATTGAAACCGCCATCGAATGCGGGGATCCAGGCCTTTCCAAACAGATCTACCGCGACCGTGCCCGGCTCCTCACATCATTGATCGACGGCGCGGCCATGCAAATGCAGATCGGTCCCAAACGAAGATTTCTCGACCAGGTCGCGGACCAAGCTCTCGCCATAGCGTTGCCAGATGGCGTGACCTGCGAGTGATCAGCCTTAAAGACACCAGCGTTATCGTTTACGGCACCCCACGACAGCAATTCAGAGAAAAGCAAACAAGAACCAGGACCATTCACGGGTCTATATGCCGTCCCAGCAGTTGTCAGACCGCAACAACAACGCTACGCAAGAGTGAATTGCGATCCAAAAAGACAATGGCAGACAGAATTTATGCAGCTCTATCGGGAAATTCACGAGGGAAATGGCCCCTATCTGTTGTTGGTGCACGGCATGCTTTCGGGGCGTGCCCAATGGCAGATCAACTTGCCGGCACTCAAAGAGTTCTGCCGCCCTGTAATTGTCGAGCTTTGGGGACATGGCCGTTCGCCAACGCCTGACGACGCTGCACTCTATAGGCCGGAAGAATATGTCCACCAATTCGAAGCCCTAAGGGAGAGCCTGAACACCAACACTTGGTTTGTATGCGGACAATCATTTGGCGCGACCATGACCATCCGATATGCGTTGGATCATCCGGACAGAATCAAAGGTCACATTTTCACGAACTCAATGTCAGCCATGTCGCGCGGCGAAACAGCAAGGAAAATGATCGATGGCGCCGCGAAGCAAGCACAGTCAATTCTAGAAAGGAAAACAAAGCTAGAAGATCTGCATATTCATCCGCGTCACGCGAAACGCCTGCCGGAAGACGCCCTAAAGGCCTTACTTGAAGATGCCCAACTCTTGAATCCCACAGGAATTGCCCATTGTTTTCAGCGCAGCCTGGCGCAAGCCACGTTGGGCGAGCGCTTTCATGAAACCACCGTCCCGACATTGCTCATATGCGGCGATGCAGAAAAACGCTTCGCACCCGAGCGCGAATATGCCGAGCAAGCATTGCCGTCTCTGCAAGTGGTCCGAACGCCTGCAGGGCATGCGGTGAATATCGGGGCACCCGATCAATTCAATAAAGCCGTTGCCAACTTCATCGCTGCGCACAATTAGGCGGCGGCGTGCAAAAAAATCACGTGAATCGATTGTCATGAAATCGATCGACTTAGGCCGCACATCTGTTGGCGTACGCCAAGGACCACGCTAGGGTTCGCCTCTCAGACACAGGCGCAAACCTTACCCCTCAAGGCGCCCCATAGATTTCAGGAGACACGCTGTGACCAAGCCCTTTCGTTTTTCTGTTCAGGCCTTCAACACCGAATCCGCTGCAGGATGGCGTGAGCTTGTTCGAAAAGCCGAGGATTTGGGCTATTCAGCCTTTCAACTCGCCGATCATTATATGGGTCCCGGCCCCGCGTTAGAGGCTGCGGCACACCCGGTGCAAGACATAGCCGCCGTACCGGCCATGGCAGCGGCTGCGGAGGCGACGAAAACCATCAAGATTGGTTGCCGCGTCTTTTGTGTGAGCTATAGGCCGGCTGCCGTCTTGGTCAAAGAAGCCATGACCATCGACTTTCTGTCAGAAGGCCGGCTTGAGTTTGGGCTTGGAGCCGGGTGGATAACCAGTGAATACGAAGCCATGGGCATTCCAATGAACAGTGCCGGCCAACGGATCCAACAGCTTGAAGAAACCATCGCATTGGCTAAACAATTCATGAAGCCCGGCGAATTAAACATCAAAGGCGACTATGTGCAGGTTTCGGGCTTTGAAGGCGTACCGAAACCCGCGAAGGGAGCCGTTCCGATCATGGTCGGTGGCGGCGGGCAAAAGGTGTTGACGCTTGCCGGGCGTGAGGCCGATATCGTTTCTATCAACTTCAACAACCGCGCGGGCAAAATTGGTCCGGATGGTGTGGGCAATTCAACACACGAAGAAACAGCCAAAAAAATTGGATGGATTAAGGATGGTGCCGGTGCGCGGTTCAAAGATATCGAGATTGAGATCGGCGCTTACTTCACCTTTGTAACGGATGACGCCAAAACGACGGCTGAGGGATTCGGTCAAATGTTTGGCTTGTCCGGTGAAGAAATGATGCGCCACCCGCACGCGCTCTTTGGAACGACAGACCAGATTTGCGACGAATTGCGAAGGCGGCGAGAAACCTTCGGCATCTCCTACATTAGCGTCGGCGGTGACAATATCGATGCCTTCGCACCGGTGGTTGCCAAGCTGAACGGCAAATAGACCGGCCAAGCCATGGTCATGCCCGGCAACCTCAAAGCGGTTCAAATCGCCTATTTTGTGAATGACATATTTGCCGCGGCAGAACGCATGGCACGGACCTTTGGCGCCGGCCCATTCATTGTTTCCGAGCATATTGAGCTCAGCTCATGCCTTTATCGCGGCAAAGAGGTTCCCTTTGACCATTCCTCTGCATACGGCCAATACGGCAATGTCATGATGGAATTGGTGCAACAAAACAATGAAGGACCTTCACCCTTCCGCGATATGTACTCCCCAGGTCAAGAGGGCTTGCACCATGTCGCGGTCTTTGCAGAAAGCCTGCACGACACTTTAACGCAGATGAATGAATGTGGGTATGAAACCGCGTCCCTCGCCGTAACGCGCAATGGCGGCGTTGAGTTTGCATTCGTTGATGCAACAAAAGACCTGGGACACATGATCGAGGTCTATGAGCCGGCCGATATGCTGACAGGTTTTTATGAGTTGGTCCGTCAAGCCGCTGAGAGTTGGGACGGAAGGAACGTTTTTATTTCAGCGTCGTAAAGTTCACCGGCGCGCTTGTCGTTCCGCCACGTCCGGCATGGATTGTGTATCGGCAATTGACCGCACAAATTCAATGACGGCGCGCCTAACTTGCCTGTCTTTGATTTGATTGAAGGCGCGATTGAGCTGCAGACCTTCGGCGGCACCGGGCGTTTCAGCTTCGGACGCATCACTCTCAAGTTCCAATCCCTCAGCATCCTCAAAAAAGAACACAGGGGTAACGCCCAGCACACGACCAATTTCGACAAGCCGGCTTGCGGAAATACGATTTGCCCCTTTTTCGTATTTTTGTATTTGCTGAAAGGTCAGCCCAAGCTGCTTACCCAATTCCTCTTGGCTCATACCGATCAATGTGCGACGCAACCGCAGGCGTCTGCCGACATGTTCATCAATTGGATGGGGATGGGCTGCCATGAAAACTCCGGTACCTGGACAGATCGCCGAATGCGGACGCTAAAACCGCTTGCGACATGCTGTTATAGCATCGACTCTCAATCAGAAAAGCCCCCTGGAAGCAGAACAATTGCCGTGAAAAGCGCTTTCCCACGCCATTTCACGATGGGGAGCACGGCCTAGCACAGGCGACTTAGCGTATTGGTTTTCTCGTCTAGATTGTTACTGCCGGTCGCTGAGATTGTCACAGGCGTACGCAAAAACGCGCCGATTGCGGTCCGGCCCCAGTGGAATGGTCGCCGTGTTTTGCAAAACGACCGACCCACAAGCAGACAATAGATGCGGTGGATTCTCGGTGATCCCGATGAAGAGGACCGAAGAATGCTGATCAGGCGATACTTTATTGAACATCTCATAATGATTGCGCGGGTGAAGGTCGAAATCCCACATAACAATCGGTAGGACGCCGGAGCGCGTGTAGTACAAGAGCTCCCCCATGATTTCTCGATCGTCGGACATGATCGCGGAAAATGATTGTTCTGAAGTTTCTTGGCTCACGAAAGCGCCGAGTTCCTCCCAGCCACGCACGCGCTTCACCGCATTTGAAAATCCAGATGCATCGGCGACATCGAGGTTTGAAGCGCCAACCATCATGGCACCTTGCACAAATAGGTGAAGCGCCAACGATGCTTTCACCAGCCAAAACCGTGGTGTTTGCGACAACCAATAGACCACCAATATGGTTGCGCTGACATAAGCAGGTGCCGCCCAGTTCGCGTTGGCCCGCGATAAGAATGCAATGAACACTGCGACGATCAGGACCGGTAAGACCAAAGCCAACAGATAAAATTGCTGGCCACGCGTTTGCGCATAGTCAGGAAACCCGCGGAATGTGAACAGCCCAACCAACAGGCCTCCGAACAGAATGGGCCCAAAGACACCGAACTGCGAGCCGACAAAATCAAGGAGCTTATCGAAGCGAAACAGCTCGCCCCCTAAATTGGCGTTGGACGCCGTGTGTGCAATCGTCGGAAAGTCATGGGCTGCATTCCAAAGAATGTTTGGCAACACAAGAAGTAAAGCAGCAACAACCAACCAAACTACATGCCGGCTGACAGCAAACCAACGGAACTGAGGAATCAATATTAATATAATTGGTATGCTGATGAAAAAATACATCATCGCATATTTTGCCAACAAACCAAAGCCGATGGCTATCCCGGCGCCCAATGCCCATAATTCACTTTTTGAAACCAAAGCCCTGTGAAGGGCAAACGCAGCTAGCGCCCAAAAGAACAGTAATGGGACATCCGTTGAAATCAACAGCGAAGAGAATGAAACGGCAGGAAGCGTTGCAAATGTAATCGCCGACCAAAAAGCGGTGCGCCCGTCGAACAGATCTTTCGCCAGTAAGAAAACCAGAAAAGAGGTACCCAGATGCAAAAGCGGCGACCCTAACCGGACACACGCTTCCGCGTCGCCGCAAACACTTGTCGTCAGGCCAATCAACCAAGCTATCATGGGGGGTTTTGAGAAATAACCAAATGCTGGTTCAAGCGACCAAAACCAATACTGTGTTTCATCCCCGCCTAGATCAAGCTCACTGACAAATAACGTTGCAATACGCAGTGCCGCAAGAATCCCGAGCAATCCAAGTAATTTCGATTGAATGTCGGCTTGGCGCACGTGTTCGAACAGCGAGTTTGTCATTGGCGTTTGTAGATTTTGATAGACAGTGTACGGCCGAGCGAATAGTTGAAACCCGTCTCTGTTGCCACCTGTTGAACAGAGATACCCATCTCCTCAATCGCCTGATGGAATTCTGCTTCAACACGTTGCTCAATGATAGCAAACGCACCATCATGGTCGCGCAGGATGGCCGCGCTTTTCTCGGCAGGCACTAAATTTATCTCCGTCCCTGCTAAAAAAACCAAACTCGGTTCGGCATAGCCACTTGACGCCAAGACAGGGCCGGTTGCTCCCGCCGCCAATCCGTCAATTGTTTGCGCAAGCGAACGGCTCATCCAAAGGTCATTGCTCCGCGGCAGCGCAACCTCCAAGATCGACCAGTAGGCAAGCAGACCCGTTAGTACGACCGGGGCGATGAGTTTTGTTCTGTCGTGCCGGCGATAGACCGCGACCGTCCAAACCGCAGCAGCAAGGACGGCCAACGAACAAACAATCATTGGGATACTCAGCGGTTGATCAAATTGTAGTGACAGAGCAATCGGCGCCACAGACAGCGCAACGGCGGTGATCATCCAAACGACAAACGCGGCTAAGGAAAGCCGACGCAGCCATGGGGTCTCTTGCCCGTTAAAGAAGTTTGTTATGTAAACGGCCGCCAGCAATGCAAAAGCGGGCAATAGCGGCAAGACATAGTGCGGCAGCTTAGTAGGCACCAATTCGAACACGACCCAAGTCGGAATGATCCATGCAAGGCAGAAACGAACAGCCGTCTGTTCACGCGTCTGCCAAGCCGCAAAAAGTGAAGGTGCCAAGAAAAGCGCGGCCGGCCAGAACGTAAAAGCGGCGAGGGCCGTGTAATATCCCGGCGGTGCACCATGGGTCTCTTGGGATGAAACCAGCTTCGGAAGCAAGTCCCCACCCAACGCTTCACGATAGAAAGCGCCTTCCGTGACAATCCCAACGGCGACCGCCCAAGGTGCAACCAATAGCGCGACAATGCCAAGCCCCAAGAGCGGGCGGAGTTGCATCACCCAACGCCACTCTCGGTCAACACCAACAAGCCCCACAATCGTTAGCATACTGATGAGTGGCGCGATTGGACCTTTGATAAGAATGCCCAGGCCCGTCGCGCTCCAGAAAATCACCGGGACGATCCACTCTATGGACTTTTCCACGCGGGATTTGGACTGAATATAAGTCAATCCCAACACCCCCTGCGCCACCGCAACAAACAGCAAGAGTGCCGCATCGGTTTTGGCAAGATTGGCTTCTACGGCGACCATCACCGCAGAACTCAACAAAAGCCCGGCGATGAGGCCTTCTCTTTCCGTGAACCAACGCCGTCCAATCTCGAATGTCACAATGCCTGCTAGTAAGGCGGCAAGTATTGAAGGTAATCGATAGATCCAGATTTGCGTGAATGGCTCGGCGCCAAAGATCTTATTGGCGCCAGCCTGAAACCAATAGATTCCAATCGGCTTTTTGTAACGCGAGTCCTGTTGAAAGCGAATGTCGACATAGTCGCCCGTTTCCAACATTTGCTTGGTAGCCTGCGCGTAACGCGCTTCATCGCGATCCGATGGCGGGAGGGAAAAAAGCCCAGGCACAAAGGCGATCAGTCCAATGACGACGATCAACAGACGCGGCCGCACCGCAAAGAATTCGCGAATATTCTGGGGAAACCTGTTAGGCATGAGGGAACTTTGCACCCACGACAAATCGCCCATTAATAGTTAACACAATCGAGGCCCTGCGGCGCGATCACGCCCTTGCACCGGGTGCGAGCGCATGGGATAGAGGATTGTTGGTGGTATTGCAAAAAGTTCGACCGAATCCGGCTTTCGGCGCCTGCAAATTCAACGAATTACCTCTCGAAACTGACCTTGGAGGCGATTGTGAGCATCGATGTGTCTGTGGTCGTACCCATTATGAATGAGGAAGACAATATTGCCCCATTGGTCGCGGAAATTGAAGCTGCGCTAAACACCACGACGCCGTCGCGCCAATTTGAAATCCTCTATGTTGACGACGCCAGTACGGACAAATCACCGGAAATCCTGGCTAAGCTGCGTTCCGAGAAAGAGCACTTTCGCGCAATTCGGCATGCGGAGAATTGCGGACAGAGCACGGCCGTTAGGACAGGGGTTTTAGCGGCACGCGGCACGTTGATCGCCACACTTGATGGCGATGGTCAAAACGATCCGGCAGACATCCCTTCTCTCCTCGCCGCATTTGACAACGAGCAGAGTTCGAGACGCGTGGGATTGGTCGCCGGTCAACGGCTTAAGCGCCAAGATACGCTTGTCAAAAGATGGGCCTCAAAAATCGGCAATCGCGTTCGATCCTGGGCCTTGCAGGACAATACGCCGGACACAGGTTGCGGCCTGAAAGTGTTTCGGCGAGATGTTTTCTTGCAACTCCCCTATTTTGATCATATGCACCGGTTTCTGCCCGCCCTGATGTACCGGCAAGGCTATGAAGTGCTACATCACCCGGTCCATCATCGGGCGCGCCAACACGGTCGCTCGAAATATGGTGTATTCGATCGCGGGCTTGAATCGATTGCGGATCTTTTGGGTGTCATTTGGCTAAACAGGCGGTCTCGTCTACCGTCCAAAACGACAGAGCTGTGAGTGTGAAGTATGTTTGAGGGTATGACGCCAACCGAAATCACGTGGTTAACAGTCGGGTTTCTAGGACAAGCGCTTTTTGCGTCACGATTCCTGATTCAGTGGTTTCGAAGTGAAATGGAAGGTCGCAGCGTCATTCCCATAGCATTTTGGTATTGCAGCATTGGGGGCGGCGTTGTTCTGCTTTCGTACGCTATCTATCGGCAAGATCCAGTCTTCATCGCCGGTCAGGCCTTTGGATTGGTCGTTTATGCCAGAAACCTCTATTTCATATCCCAAGAGCGAAACGCTTCGCCACAGCCCACCTCTCCAACATCTGACCCTGGCACAAAAGTGACAGGTGACACACAACCCCCCAAAACGTGACTAATCTCACTTTTTCCCTAATTGGGACGTGTGATACTGTCAAAATTCTAAACTAAAGTGCTTTCGGGGCATCAGCCTCGAGAGATTTGATGATTGCGTGAAAGGACTATGTGATGCGGCTCATTAGTGCAGCCTGGAACGTTCTACCGCTGATTTTTGTGATGATCATCGTCTATTGGGTTCTGCTTGCAGGCGTGGGCGTGGCAGAATTTGACACATTTCTGGACAGAGATCGGCTTCAAATCCTCATGGCCTCTGGGGACAAGTGGGGATATTCGACAAGCGACCTGTTGCTTACTTTTACCCTGTTCGCTCTCTTCTTCGAGATCGTGAAAGCAACGTCCACGGACAGTAAATCGATCATGAATCATGGATTGTCCATGGTCGTATTTGTGGTTGCGCTGGTTCTGTTCATTACGGTCCCAGGATTTGCGACATCGACCTTCTTCCTCATGACCATGATGGCCATGGTTGACGTAGTTGGTGGGTTTATCATCTCCATTGTAACGGCACGGCGTGATATCGGCGTTGGACCGGACGGCCTGTTTGGCTCCTGACACGACCGTCAAATCTGGAAAGAAAAAGGGCGCCAGTTCAAAGAACTGGCGCCTTAGTTTGTTCTGCTGTCTGCAGGGGAGGAAGGTCAAAAACGGTCAGCAAGGTGCAGGCGGTATGTTTTGCTGTAATGTGGTGGCGCCCTCACAACAGCATGTAGATCAGAAAACTGAAAACGGCGAGTTCGAAAGACCGGTGCATGATCAATGCGCGCGCGACAGCGGTGTCTTCTGTCCTTCTTGCTGCGCTTTGCTTGCGGTTCATGACCTTCTTGCTCCTAAGCCGTCGGCCGAAAACGCATCCGATTTGAGGCGTGAGGGGGTCGGCCGGTTGATATCACCTGTCTCGCAAAAGGCGTGCCGACACCCAGTGAACCATTATTGAACACCCACCATCGCCATGGCAGCCTGCGTGGGTGCTCTGCTGAAAGACCACACACAATGTCATTGTTCTTCGATCAAACCTGGTTCGACGATCGTTTGGCTCAGCGAGGCCTCAACAAAAGCGCCGTTGCGGCTGTTCTTGGTTTGACGGAAGGGGCCGTTGAGGACATTTGGAAAGATCAAAGGGAAATCACGCCCGAAGAAGTCGCGAGACTGGGGGAATTGCTTGGCGTTTCCGCCGCAACCATTGCCAGTCGTGCAGGCGTTTCTACGCCGGTCCCAAAATCGCACACGGCATCTGAGCCAGAAATTCGATCCGAAATGGAACAGAAATTGGCAAATATTGAAGCGCGATTGAGTAGGCTGGAAGGAATGGTAGCCGAATTGAGAGACCTCATCGCCGGACTCACTCGGAAATAGCCCAGGGACAATCAAGGCATGGTTCGCCTTTGTTTCGAAGGCCAACTATGCTTAACGCTCCTTAAGATTCGCAATCAGGAAACAGCCTATGCGTAACTTCCAACTACCGGGCCGTTCGCCAGCGTATGGTATCAATGGTGCCGCCGCGACCTCGCACCCGCTCGCGACACTCACAGCAATCGATGTTTTACGCCGAGGCGGCAATGCCGTCGACGCGGCGATTGCAGCTTCAGCCATGCTGTGCGTGGTCGAACCGATGAGCACCGGTATTGGCGGGGATTGCTTTGCGCTCTATGCCCCAAATGGTGGGCCCAATGTGATTGGTCTGAATGGGTCAGGCCGTGCGCCGGCTGCGGCTTCGGTCGATTGGTATCGTTCCCAAAAGATCGAGCAAATCGCCAACAACAGCCCCCATTCGGTGACCGTACCCGGTGCCATCGATGCCTGGGATACTCTGATGCGCGATCACGGCACCATGGGATTGGATGCTGTCTTAACGCCCGCCATTGAGGCGGCAGAACAGGGCTTCGCGGTCAGTCCAATGGTGGGAGTTTCTTGGTCACTTCTCGCAAAACGCTTGCAGAAAAACGACGGGTCGAAACAGCACTTTTTGACCGCTGACGAAAACGCACCCGAGATTGGCACACAATTCAAACTGCCAGCACTCGCCCAGACATTGAGGTGCATCGCCAAGGATGGACGGGATGGATTCTACCAAGGTCCTGTCGCTGAAGACATGGTTGAGTGTCTGAAAAGTCTAGGCGGCCTGCACACGCTCGACGATTTTGCCGACCATCGCAGCGACTATGTCGATCCCATTTCAACCTCCTATCATGACCAGGAGGTCTTAGAGATTCCGCCTAATGGACAGGGAATCACCGCACTCATTATGCTGAATGTCCTCAAGCATTTCGGCGTCGGCCGCTTCGACCCTATGAGCTCAGAGCGCTATCATCTTCAGCTTGAAGCGCAAAGACTGGCTTTTGAAGCACGCGACATGTACGTCGCCGATCCTCAGTATGCAGACGTTCCAGTTGAGCGCCTTCTGTCCGAAAAATACGCTGAAGAGTTAGCGGACCGCATAAATCCAGAACAGGCCGCTTCTGACATTATACAATTCCAGCCTTCGCAACACCGCGACACGATCTATTTGACCGTCGTCGATCGTGATCGAAACGCCTGTTCCTTTATCAATTCCATATATTTCGGATTCGGAAGTGCGATTACAGCTCCCAAGAGTGCTGTGATGTTTCAAAACCGGGGAGCGGGTTTCGTGATCGATCCAACGCATCCCAATCGAATAGAAGGTGGCAAACGTCCCCTGCACACGATCATTCCCGGCCTCACGCTCAGAAATAACAAGGTAGCCAATTCCTTCGGTGTGATGGGCGGGGATTTTCAACCGATGGGGCATGTCCAGGTCATCATGAACATGCTGGACTACGGCATGGACCCGCAAGAGGCTTTGGACTGTCCGCGCGTGTTTGCGGGCGCTGGAAGCGTTGAAATTGAAAGTGGCGTCACAGAGTCCACCGCCTTAAGGCTTTCCTCACTTGGGCACAGCGTCATGAGATCACAGATGCCGCTGGGCGGAGGCCAAATCATTCAGATTGATTGGGAGAACGGCACTTTGGCGGCCGGTTCCGAGCCGCGGAAAGACGGCTGCGCGCTCGCCTACTGATGCCCCAGTTCTGATTTCATGTTCGAGAGAGTAAACACAGCGTTTGCCCGCCGGTAGTGCGCAGCGGCATCAACTGGTCGCGCTACTTCCGCTGTCAGATTCTGACCGATCACCTGAGCCACAAATCCAGCCGGCGGCTGCGTGCTCTGTGTCAAATTGAAACGATCAGAACGAAGAGGTCGTTGCACCAGTGCAAGCTCACTGCCCGTGCCGACTGTCTGACTTTCGGCCTGGCCAATGGGTTCAACAGGTTTCGCCGCATTGTTTTGAGCTGAAGGATTCCGGTCTGCCCAACGACGCATATCAGCGGCGGGCTGAAGCGTGTTTGTGCGGGGGGCTCGGATCGTCATGCTCATAGGCCGGTAGCAGCAAATAGAATGCCATCCCAGTTTGAAACACATGCATCGACACACCTTAGGCGCGCGCTGACCTTATGGAGCGAACTGTCATAGTTGGGCGTTTTTTAAGGTTTCACGCCTACTTTCAGATTGTGGGGCGGCCTCGAGACAATCTTCAATTTGCCGTCAGAGTTGTGCGTATCGGGTAGAGAACCCATTCCTGGAGTTGCGTTCGTTGGCCAGTAATCCAATAAAGGACCCACGAATACCGATAGAGTTTGGCGATCCAACTGGATGCTTTGCACTTGCTTTAAATGCGGCAGGGCAAGCTGTATTCGACTGGGAACTCAATACCGACACCATGTCATGGTCGGATGCTGCAGCCCCGCTCTTAGGCATTTCATCAAACAGCAAAATTCTCACAGGCCGTGACTTTCTCAGTCACCTCTCCAAAGACGGATTGCGGGATCGTGCCTCGGGGGTTCAAAACGCGGCGAGCGGCCATCCGACTTATTGCGTTGAGTATCTTTTTCAGCCCAGCGGATTAGAACCACGATGGGTCGAGGAAATTGGAACCTTTGTTCGGGAATCGGATGGACGTATCAGCCGATTGGTTGGCCTCATTAGAAACGTCAGCAAACGAAGATTGACGGAATCCAGATTAGCCTTTCTCAGCTCTTATGATGAGCTCACGGGCAATCTGAACAGATCCAGCCTTTGCGACAGGCTCGATCAGGTGATTGAAGTCTCAAAGGCAGAAGATCAGCCGGCGGCCTATTTCGTTGCCCGTGTTGACGACATGGCCGCGATCAATGACGCCTATGGATTCGACGCCGCAAACGACGTCATCTGCGTTATCAGCCAAGTCATTCGCAGCGTTCTGGGCGAAGCCGGTGTCATTGGTAGACACGCCGGAAACAAACTGGGCATCATCCTGCCTTCTTGCAATAAAGATCAATTGACGGAACGCGTCAACGAGCTCCGATCGATGGTTCGAACGACCGTGGCGGAGACGAGAGCCGGATCGGTTTCCGCAACAATATCCGTTGGAGCCGTGTCTTTGCCATTCGCAAATTGCTCGGGTCAAATGGCCATGGGGTATGCGGAAGAAGCACTCGAGCGTGCAAAGAACAGTACAGGACGAGACGCATTCCGCATCTACGAACACTCTGAAGAGACGGCATCCGCGCGGCGCCGCTCCTTTGCTCTTGCGGACAAAGTCGTCTCCGCCCTCAACGAACGCCGTTTCGCCTTGGCCTACCAACCAATTGTGTCAACCCATGACGGAAATGTAGCCTTGTATGAAAGCTTGCTGCGAATCGCTGAACCGGATGGTTCTGTCACGGCAGCCGGCCAATTCATCCAAGTCGCCGAACAACGGGGCCTCATTCGATTGGTAGATCAGCGTGCACTGGAGTTGGCTCTAACGACCCTCAAGACATACCCAAGCGCGCGCTTGGCACTCAATGTTTCCGGGATGACCGTGTCAGATCCGTCTTGGCTCGACGCCTTCCTTGGACATATCAAAGCGAACCGCGAGTTGGCATCGCGGCTTACATTAGAGATCACGGAGACGGTCGCTATCAAAGATGTCGAACTGTCCCAACACTTTGTCAATTCGGTGCGTGAACTCGGGTGCCGCATTGCAATCGACGATTTCGGAGCCGGCTATACCTCGTTCAGAAGTCTTCAGTCGCTTGTCGTCGACCTCATCAAAATTGACGGCGGCTATGTTCGAGATATCTCGAACAAACCACAGAACATGGCATTTCTACGCGCGATGTTGGACTTGGCGTCGCATTTTGACGTTCCCATTGTCGCCGAATGTGTGGAAAGTGCTGATGACGTTAGGATCTTGAAAGAGCAGGGAGTGCATTTCCTGCAAGGATTTTACCTAGGCAAACCCTCAATGGATCCGCCTTGGACGTCGGCCTCCGATCAATCGGCCGATGACGCGATTGGAAGTAACCTCTAGAAATAGAGCCCTAGTTTTTCTCTTGGACGATCGCGTCGAGCTGCTTTTGCATCGACTCAAGTTGCTTGCGCAGATCAGCAATTTCGCTCTCTGCAGGCGGCTGCTCTTCAGCCGAACTCTGCCGGCCGTTTAAACTGGATTTCTCATCGGGCTCTTTTTCCGCCGCGCCGTTGGGAAACGGCGAGAACATACGCAAAGTCTTTTCGAACAAAGCAATGTTGTTTCGGACATGATCCTCGATCGCCTTGAGGCCGGCGGAAGGCCCAAAGGTCTCGACCAATCTGGATCGCATTTCTTCGCGATTTTTTTCGAAAGACTCCATGCTCATCTCTAAATATTTCGGCACGAAGGATTGCAGACTATCACCGTAAAAGGGGATCAGTTGGCGGAGAAAACGGATGGGGAGCAGATTTTGGCCCTTGCTTTCCTCTTCAAAAATAATCTGTGTGAGCACGGACCTTGTAATGTCTTCGCCTGTCTTTGCGTCGTAGACATTAAACTCGGTCCCCTCTTTCACCATCTGCGAGAGATGATCGAGCGTCACATAGCTGGATGTCGCCGTGTTGTAGAGCCGACGATTCGCATATTTCTTGATTGTGACGACATCATCCGCTTGTGCTTTTCTTTTTGTCAAAGGACCGTCCTGTCGATGTTGAGCTCTTTGCCGGTTGCACGAACTAACTGTCCCCAGGCAAATCATCTGTTTGCCCCATTTTGACGCGAGCTGCATTGCGGAAGCAACCATAATTGTCGCCCATGGCAAAATTTGACTCCGCAAAAAAAGGATAAGTATTTGTTTTTACTGTTATTTTTTAATTCGCACCCGCAAAAAAAGCCTGCCGTCTTCGTCAGAATCTAAGGTTTCTTAAACCCTTGTGCGTAGCTTGCCCCACAGAAGCCGATCTCACTTGAGCCAACGCGATGCGAGAGAGAACGCCCAGATTGCGGACCACACCGCCCCCTAAGACCAGTTCCCAAACGGGTGACGCGAGGCACCGCGTCACCAAATATTGGAAAGCTCAAGGAATGTGGGCCGGCCTATGGTTCGTGGGCCTAATTACGTCCGGCTTTGCGGTCTTCTTCAGCAACGGTCAAAGCCTCTGGACGGACATCAGCCAAACATTTGCGATCATCTGGCTTTGTTTTGGCGTTTGGGGCGCCATCCTATTTGTCCTCAATCGGGCTATACTGAAATGGTCGAACAGAAAGGACTCCGTCAGGTCTCCAACAACCGGTGATCGGCCTCCGGCATTGGACGAGCCCGACGACGTATTTCAATCAGATCCAAATGCTATTCATTCGTGGACAAATAAACACGCCTCCGTGGCGGACATAACAGATGACTTGGAAAATGAGGAGCGAGACGAGGCCGATCCTCTTGATGTTCTTGCAGACCGGCAATCCGCTTCTCTGCAGACGCTTCTCGATCAGCTCAACGAATTCTCAACGGCGCAAACGCGCAAAAGCGAGCGATAGTCAACGAAGGGCACTACGAACTGATCATGCGCTGCATGTACTTTTTCACGCCGATTTTATCGATCAGCCCCAACTGAGTTTCGAGCCAATCAATATGCTCTTCTTCCTCGACTAGAATGTGCTCAAACAACTCGCGAGACACATAATCTTTCTGTGTTTCACAATAGGCGATCGCTTCCTTGTACAGCGGGTGTGCACGATGTTCAGCTTTCAAATCACAAGATAGGCACTCTTCGACCGTTTCACCGATGAACAAACGATCCAAGTCTTGCAAGTTCGGCAGTCCCTCCAAGAATAAGATACGCTCGATAAGCTTATCTGCGTGTTTCATCTCATCGATGGATTCTTCATATTCTTTTTCATAGAGCTCTTTGAGCCCCCAATCCTTGAACATCTTCGCATGGAGAAAGTACTGATTGACGGTTGTCAGCTCCTGCTTGAGGGCTTCATTTAAGTATTCAATAACTTTCTTGTCGCCCTTCACCTTTTGCCCCTTTTTTCCTCTTGTTCCTCAATAGAGCGACCTATCTGCGTTAAATCCACAAACTGTACGCGCGCAGAATCGGCCGGTTCCTCACTCTAGCAAAAATAAGTACTAAAGCAGTAAAACCAAGCAATCTAAGAACGAAAATACTCTGAACTAGCCGAGTCGGCCCGTTTCTCTCGCCGGATTTGAGGACTTTTGGGCGCGGGCGAAGTCTCTCATGTGATCAAGACATTTGCCGCATTTCGGTCGAACGTTAAGTTCTGCAAAAATATTTGACACCGACTTATCGCAACGCTCCGAGGCGCTCTTGACCCGCTCTTCATTTAAAGCGTTGCAAATACAAACATACATAGCAGAAAACCGACCTCTATCTTTCGAAAGATCAGTTAGGTGTAAATGCGAATGATTGTCAATAACTGAATCGCGTTGATGCCCGGCCGCGACAATTTTTTCCGCTGGCAATAGTCCATCGCCTTCCTCTAATATCCACATAAAGCCAGAACGCAGCGGGCGATCGCCCATTTGCTCCCCAATCAAATCTGAGTTCACTTTTGGACCTGCAGGTAGATGTCGGTGAGAATTCAACGGCGACGCCAGAGAGCCTTACGTCTCCGGGTCTGACAGGATGGGGATGGCGCGCCGGGGAGGATTCGAACCCCCGACCCCTAGATTCGTAGTCTAGTACTCTATCCAGCTGAGCTACCGGCGCATGTTTAGCGGTCAGTGATGGCCGCAGTTTCCCACTCGTGCGAGATCAAAAACACTGAAAATCGCTTAGGAAGCGCCGGAACCTATCCTCAATCGGCAAGCAAGGCAAGCGCTCCGCAGTCCGATCCGGATTTCAGTAACCTCTTACAGCTACGGTTCGATTCCTTGATGCCAGTGATTGGCACCGATAAATTGCGTACGACTCGCCAGCACCCAACATGCCATTCACGCAAAAGTTGGCGCTCCATATTAGGGATCACTATGAGCACTTTTCTAAAACAATGCCTTGTTTGCGTGACCCTAATTGCCCTTTCGGGCTGCTCGACCGTTGAGGATATTTTCTTCGGTGCCGTCACGCGAACCCCCTCATCTGAGGAAACGCAGACCAAAAAGGAAGCCGAACGGAAAAAGGGCCCCAAACGGACGGTAGAAGATTGGGTTGCACAAAGTGGACCGGCCGTGGCTGAAACAGCCCTCAGCGATATTGAGGTACCGGGCACCCCCAACTTAGGATCAAACAAATCAGATATCGGCCGCACCCTTCGTGCCGCAAGAGATACCCTTCGGGCCATCTCAGAGAATGCGGAAAATCAGAATGATACTTTGGAGCGCGTCCGCACGACCCTAGACGACAATACGGCAGAATATCTCGGCGTGCGCGCCGCCATCATGCAGCGTCTGGAAACAGGCACTTCGCCTGGCAATCAAATCCTGAAGAGCCAATGGTATGTTGCCCAATCGGCACTTGATCGGTTGCGCGCCGACGCAAACGCGTTGAACGCAGTTGGGGCCAATTGGCTTGCGGGAGTGGACGAGGCGAACGGCCTGGCCGCTTCCCTTCCTGTTCCCAGCCGTGAAATGTCGGAACGCGATCGTCGGGAGCTCGGTGAGGCTCGCGACGCCATCACAGAATTGCAGGTTATCTTGAATCAGGCCATTAAACGTTTGGCATCCTACACCGATCGACGTCGGGTCTACTTGGCCCAAGAGGACGGCATCCTGGTGGGACTGAGCGCTGCGATCGACGCAGGCCGCCCTTACGATCCCAAGAACCTATCGACAGCAGATGCGCGCGCCTCTCGGCAGCCTTTGGTGGTCATCAAGTTTGTGAATGACCAAGTATCCTATGAAAAAACCCTATACACAGCTGTCTCAGCTGCCCTTCAGAGACGACCCAATGCGGAATTTGATTTGGTTGCTGTTTCACCTCTTTCCGACTCTTCGAGCGATTTGAGCGAAATGACTCTTTCGGCGCGCAAGCGGGCCGAAGCGGTCCTCAAATCGATGACGGGCTTTGGATTGCCGCCGACGCGCTTACGACTCTCTGCAACAATGAACGGTGATGTGACGTCCGACGAAGTTCACATCTTCGTCCGCTAAAAACGCATGAGCGCCCAATTGGTACAGGCGGCGCGCTTTGGCGCGCCTGTTCTTTTTCTCATCATGATTTCGATGCCGGCACCAGAAGGGCTGTCCGTTGCCGGGTGGCGCACGCTGGCGGTCGCCGTCTGGATGGCCCTGTGGTGGACGACTGAGGCGATCCCTGTATCCGCCACCGCGTTGTTGCCCATGTTGTTGTTCCCGCTTATCGGCATTGCCGACATCCGCGCGACGACCGCGCCTTACGCCAACCCACTGATCTTTCTATTCATGGGCGGCTTCATCATGGCAAAGGCGATGGAGAAATGGGAGTTGCACCGGCGCATCGCGCTTAACATCGCCATCCGTGTGGGAACGAAACCACACCAATTGGTCGGCGGGTTCATGCTGGCCTGTGCCTTTCTGAGCATGTGGATCAGCAATACCGCCACGGCCATGATGATGCTGCCCATCGCGGCCTCTATCATTGGTGTGGTCGCGCTGGGCACGTCCGAGCAAACCTCCAAGCATTTTGGCACGGCGATGATGCTTGGCATTGCGTATGCCGCCAGCATCGGAGGAATCGGCACACTTATCGGCACCCCGCCCAATGCCTTCATGGCAGGCTTCTTTAACGAGACCTACGATTTCACGATCGGCTTTGCCCGTTGGATGCTGGTCGGCATTCCGATCGTTCTCATTTTGCTGCCTATCTGCTGGTGGGTCCTAACACATCTCATTCATCCGATTTCAGAAGCCCACACGCCGGATCAGATTGCACGAAGCCACAAGCGGTTAAGCGATGCCGTCGCAAAACTTGGGTCGATGTCGAAAGCCGAATTTCGTGTCCTGGTGATATTCAGTATGGCGGCCATTGGGTGGATGACGCGGCCGCTGTTGACAGAAATCCCACTCCTCAGCGGGCTCAATGACACCAGCATTGCCATCTTTGGCGGCATGCTGATGTTTATCACGGCTTCCGGCGTCCCCGGAAAAGATCGGGCGCTGCTGACGTGGGATGACGCGCAGGGCATTCCCTGGTCAGCGCTCATTCTGTTTGGCGGTGGGCTTTCCCTTGCAGGCGCCTTCAGTTCGACCGGGCTTTCCGTTTGGATCGGCGATGGCCTGTCGCTTGCCTCGTTTGTTCCGGCATTGATCTTTGTTTTGCTGGTCACAGCGGTCGTTGTCTTTTTGACCGAACTGACAAGCAACACAGCCACCACAGCGGCGTTCCTGCCCGTAGTCGCGGCCGTGGCTGACGGCATCGGATTAACACCCTTTGCGCTCGCGGCACCCGCAGCCATGGCGGCCAGTTGTGCCTTCATGTTGCCGGTCGCCACGCCGCCCAATGCCATTGTCTACGGATCAGGCGTCATCACAATTCCCCAAATGATCCGTGCAGGGATGGTTATGAATGTAATTGGAATTTTTCTGATCACCGCCATCGGATATTGGTTAGTCCCCATCGTGTTTTCGATGCCTTAAGCCATTCGAACATCTACAACGTAAAGCGCAGACTAACACTGATGCACGCCCCGATAAGATTTGGCATCACCAAGAGGATCCGCCGCATAGACACCGCGCCCCACGGCCCGCGTAACGCACTGCGCGGCAAGAGCGCCCAGCAACGATAACGTCGGAACGGACGCTTCTCCCATTGCTATCTTTCCGGTCGACAAAACGAATAAGGCGTCACCATCAACGGGCGTGTGAATCGGGTCGATCGCGCGGGCCAGCCCATCATGAGCCATGATAGCTATCCGTTTTGCTTGCGCAGGTGTGAGTGCCACATTCGTCGCCACAACGCCAATCGTTGTGTTGCCACCGGGATTAGCGCCCATTTTTGTGTCATTGGGGAAACCAAGCGGCACGGCACTCTCCAACGGCGCGTTCGCTTGCCCTCCCATTTCATCCGCCTGTTCATACAGACTGGCCCACAACCGATCCGTATTCGGAATGACGGGGGAGCCAAATGCATTGGCCGCAACGACCGCGCCGACTTGAATGCCTTCCGGCGTCACCGCTGACGTACTGCCGAGCCCGCCCTTATAAAGGCCCGTCATCGCACCAACACCGGCGCCGACATTACCCTGTGAAAAATTCGCACCTGCTGCTTCACACGCCGAACGCCCGAGATCGCGATAGGGCGGCATCTCGCCCCAGTTTTTGTCACCCCCATTGAGCAGATCGAACAAGATCGCGCCTGGTACGATGGGCGAAACAACGGGCGATGTCCCAACACGAAACCCGCGCTCCCGCGCGCCCAGCCACGCGGCAACACCGGATCCGGCCTCAAGTCCCCAGGACGAACCGCCCGATAACGCTACGGCATCCACGGCATCCACCAAACACGTGGCGTCAAGCGCATCTGTTTCGCGCGTGCCGGGACCGCCACCGCGCACATCACCGCCCGCAACAGCACGGTCGTCGGGCAATACGACAGTCACGCCCGTCCGCACCTGTTCATCGGACGCATTTCCCACCTGTATCCCGTCAACATCGGTGATAAGATTGCGCGGTCCCGGTCTAATCATCAGCACACTCCGAAAAAGGTCGCCGTTACATGAGCCGCGTTTGTTCTATCATAATTTTTCTTGTCCTTCTGCTCAGCGCTGCTGAAGCAAAAGCGTGGTGGATCTTCAGCGATGACGAGGACAAACAGGGCAGCGGCAAATACATGGTGACATCGGCTCACCCACTCGCAAGTGAAGCCGGCCAGGATATTCTGGCTGCCGGTGGTTCAGCCATCGACGCAGCCATTGCCGTTCAGATGGTACTAACTCTGGCGGAACCGCAATCGTCGGGCATCGGCGGTGGCGCCTTCATGCTCTATTACAATGCCGACGATGAAGACATCGAAGTTTATGATGGCCGGGAAACCGCACCGGCCGCTGCGACCCCGGAATTGTTTCTTGATGACAGTGGCAAACCGCTGGGTTTCATCGAGGCGGCCAAAAGTGGCCGTTCCGTTGGTGTCCCCGGTGTCATGCGTATGCTGGAACGCGCGCATCGCGAACACGGAAAACTGCCTTGGGAACGGCTTTTTGAAGCGGCCGTCGGCCACGCCGAGGAAGGTTTTCAGGTCACCCCGCGCTTCAACTACATCATCGACTTCACGCCAGCCCTGCCCAGCAACCCGCGCGCACGGGCCCTATTCTTTGGACCTGATGGCAAAGCCCTTCCCGTAGGTGCGGTCTTCAAAAACCCCGCTCTCGCTCAAACTTTCCGGACACTCGCCTCGGAAGGCGCTGGAGCTTTCTATAGCGGGCCTATCGCTGAATCGATTGTGAACACGGTACGCACGGCACCGGACCGGCCCGGTCAAATGACGCTGGAAGATCTCGCGGGCTATGAGCCCAAAATGCGCGACGTGATTTGCCGCGACTATCGCCAGTACAAACTTTGCGGTATGCCTCCCCCCTCCTCTGGTGGCGTAACAGTCATGCAGATCCTCGGGCTGCTCGAACGTTTCGATTTGCCGTCGATGGAACCGCAATCCCTTGAAGCGGTTCATCTGATTGCCGAGGCGATGCGGCTGGCCTACGCGGACCGCGCCATGTATTTGGCCGATAGCGACTTTGTGACGGTGCCCGTGAAAGGTTTGATCGACGACGATTATCTCGCGCGGCGCAGCACATTGATTCGGCCCGATGCGCGGCTTCATCAACCGACCGCCGGAAGGCCCGCTGGTTTCCGTGCGGATTGGGCCCCGCAAACGTCTCGTGCTGTTCCCTCAACCAGCCATTTCAGTATAGTCGATGGCGATGGGAACGCTGTTTCCATGACCACAACGGTCGAATTTGTCTTCGGCAGCAATCTGATTTCCGGCGGGTTCATTCTCAATAATCAGCTTACGGATTTTTCGCGCGCACCGCGGCGCGAAGGCAAACTTGTGGCCAATGCGCCCGCAGGCGGGAAACGCCCCTTGAGTTCCATGTCGCCGACCTTCGTCTTCAACGAAGATGATGAGTTGGTCCTCGTGATGGGATCGCCGGGCGGCCCGCGCATCATTGCCTATGTGGCTAAAGCGTTGATTGGCGTACTTGATTGGAAATTTGATGTGCAAACGGCGATCTCACTTCCCAATCAGACCATAGGACGGTCGGGCAGCATTGAACTTGAAGCGGACACCGCTCTCACCGAGCTTCGTGCAGGACTTGAAGCACTCGGGCATTCGGTCGACGTGAAACGCCTGACCAGTGGGCTCCACGGTATCTCTCTCATAAACGGCGAGCTGTCAGGTGGTGCCGATCCCCGCCGCGAGGGTATCGTTCTCGGGAATTAGATCGAACCGGCGACGGGCGCCGGGCCTTCGTCAAGGGAGAGGCGCCGTCGCCCCTTTCCTACCGTGTCTCTTGCAGCTTTTGCCACGCGCCCCAGACCAGCAATGCCATAACGATGTGGACAGCGATCACCGGTGGCCAACCCGAGACGTAGATAACATTGTTGACCCAGCCGCCGGGAAAGGGGCCGCCGCCAAAGGCAAGGCCGCGCGTACCGGCAATAGCATTCGCCAGCGCTGGCAAGGTAAACATCCAAGCCGTCACCAATGACGACCAAAAGAGCCAAACAAACTGACGCGCACTGAGCGCCAGCAAAGGCGCAATGGCGGCAAAACCGATCAGCATCAGCCCATTTGTGATGCCCTCTAAGTGCGCCATGTTCCATGCGCGGGCTTCGCCTCCGATCTGCACATCGATCTCTGGGACGATGGGCCAGAGCACAATCTTGCCCAGCAGCATGAACATATAAAACCAGCCGATCACCACGGCGCTCGACAACAGTCCAGCACCGTTCAAGACCAACAAGATGCGATGACGTTCGGTCATGAAGTCGTCTCCCAATTTCCGCCCGCTCCTTCTGCAGTGTCCGGATTGATCAGTGCGTTGAAGAAACAGGTTCTCTCGTCTTTCGATTCTCACCACAAAACTTACATTGAGCCCATACACTTCGGAATGGGCAATATTGTTGTGAGCTTCGTAGTTCTCTTATTGTCGTCCAGCACTTGTTCCGGGATGACACCTAGAGTGAAACGATAGGCCTTCACCCTATTGCTCAAACCGCCAATGCCGGTGCTTTCTGTCCTAAATGATCCGTATCGAGACGGTTGAGACGCTCGTCACCCTGTTGGTGAAGCGCAACCCAATCCCGCGCCCATTGGGGATCTTCGACTTTTGACGGGCTATAATTTGGGTTCAACACGCGGGCCATCTTTGGCGTCAGCCACCAAAAGATTTTTCCGAGCTGGCGCCACATGGCCCACTTACTCTTTGATCCAGGCCAGCGTCCATCTTCGCGCAGCAGTGCCCGATAAGCGCGGCCCGTGTAAGCAAATATGTGAGCCGTTGCGTAGATCAATCCAAAAATCCGATAGGCGTACCCCCCGTAGAGATGCTCATAGACATTGAATGCCACGTTCTTATGTTCGATCTCTTCAACAAAGTGCCAAAGCACCAAGGACGACACGGCCGGATCCGCGCCGCCGAACAACTCTTCACGCCGTTCGATCAACATGTGTCCGATGGCCAGCGCCATGGATTCAAACCCTTCCGCATAAGCCAAATTGAATTTGAGGGAGCGGTCTTGTGAAAATCGCGTGTAATCGCGTTTAAGCCGTGCTTCCAGGTCCTCAATACAGCGATAGCCATGGGCCTTAAGCATATTGTTAAAACGGCGATGTTGCTGATAGTGCGCCGCCTCTTGCGCAACATAGTCCTCAACCTCTGCCAGAACAGCGGGATCCTTAATGTGTTTCTTCGCGATACCCATTGATCGGATGAGATAGGGTTCCAGGAATGGCATCGCCAGCGAGCCTGCGTTCACGATCTGGCTGAACTCAGGAGACCTCTTTTTCCAATGAGGGTCCATCCCTTCGGGATACTCGAACTTCATCACCCTTCGTTCCATGCCGGTATCGAATTCTGTTTCGCGCGCCTGTTCCATGGCCGTTCCCTGATTGAGACAATTCAAATTTAGAGTATTTCCTCTAATAGTTAGAGGGTATCCTCTAATTCTGACCCCAAGTCAAGCCTTTCATTGTGAGCCGCCAGCATTTGCCCCAACGGAGCACCACCCTCCCACTGTCATCCCCGCGCATGCGGGGATCCATATCCACTGTGCTCACTTCTCTAAGTCAGGGGGTATGGAACCCGCATCAAGTGCGGGATGACGGCAGGGCGGGTCGCTCGCCGAAAGTGTCACCATATGCACCGTCTGCACACTCTTGGCTTGTCGCCTTCGGACTTGAACCGAAGGCCCAAGGATGGCTTTTTCCGAGTCCTCAGGTCAGTCTCGAACACGCCGGTGAGAGTGTCAGCCATTGAACACCAAGGCCCGGATACTCGAAACGAGCCTGCGTCTGTTCAACGAGGGCGGCGCGCGCAATGTGGGCACAACACATATTGGCGATGCGTTGGGCATGAGCCCCGGCAACCTCTACTACCATTTTCGAAATCGCGAAGAGATTATCGCCGCCCTATTCGACCAACTGGAGCCGGAGTTTCGCGATGCGCTGACAGCTGACCTTACGCCGCCCCTCAGTGCCGAACGATTCGCTGGCTTTTACACGCGCAGCTTCGATGTCTTGTGGCGCTATCGTTTTTTCTTCGGCGCGCTGGTCGATCTGCTCCGCCGCGACGAAGACTTGAGCGCACGCTACAATGCGTTCCAAAATTGGGCACTCGCCTCCCTTGAAGCCATCGCTGCACAACTTGTTGCCGACGGTACTATGCAAAAACCATCAGGCGCTGATGGGCTCAAGGCCGTTGCGACAAATACATGGCTGATCTGGATGAACTGGATCCGTTTTGTCCAAACATCAAAAGAGGATGAAGCGATTACACGCGGCGATCTCGCTCAAGGCGCGCTACAAACCTTCGACATACTAAAGCCCTACCTCACGCAAGCCTTCCGCCGTGCGGCGGTGAAGTTAATCACTAATGAGGCGCGCGAAACGGAACGGATGAATTAAAGGCGCCTAATTGGCTCACGCGCCTGCGATTTGCCTTAGGCCAAAGATTGCCGTCAGCGGGATGCTTCGTTCGCTTGCATCGCAGCCCCATCACGCAGGAACAAGAGTGTATCGACGGCTTGCCGAAGATCATTGACCTTTATCGGATTTGCCAGTTTATCGAGATAATTGATCCGTGCCTGATGTGCGCGTTCGATGGTCGCGCGCCCACTGGACGTAAGTGAAATGATCTGGCGCCGCCGGTCTGCCGGATCAGTCGAAATACGCACAAGACCGTCGTTCTCCAGCCCTTTTATCACATGATGCATGGTCACTTTGCTGACCATTTCTGCTTCCGCCAACTCAGATAGTGAACATGCACCGCCAAAATGCAAAACAGCGAGAGCAGACAGCCGCGCGTAGCCGACACCTTGCGCCTCATCCACACGCCTGATGTGACGCATTAATCGCGTCAGCGCGGAATTCAACAAGATAAGCTGCTCGCGTCTGTTTGACATGAATTCCCAATCCACTATATTTAGTTAGTAACACTAACTAAATATAGTGGAAAGAACAATGGCAATGACGCGTCTCCACCAAGTCGGCGCGCGGGCGGATGACTTCAAGGCAACACGTCAATTCTATGAAGACGTTTTGGGAGCACGATACATCGAGTCATTTGATCCGCCGGGTTTTAATGTTCTTTGAGTTTTCCGGCGTGCGCCTTTTGTTTGAACGGGGCAATGAGCCTGCCGTTCTCTACTTTCGGGTGGATGATATTGACGAAGCACATCAGCACTTGACCGCGAAGGGCGTTGTGTTTGAAAACCCACCACACTTGATCCATCGAGATGATTCGGGAACTTTTGGCGCAGCAGGCGAGGAAGAATGGATGGCGTTCTTCAAAGATCCGGGCGGCAATACACTTGCCATCGCGACACGGCGATAAGGAAACGCGATACTTATGGTCCAAATCAAACGCGTCGGGAACATCAAACAATTGTGGGGCGAAAGCCCACGCTGGGATGACCGCCGCGGTCGGCTCTACTTCGTTGATAGTGGAGCGCAACGCGTATGTTGGATCGATGAGGGTCAAAGCGAGCAATCACGCCTAAAGATGCCATCCATGCCCACGGCCGTCGTTCTGACGGAAAGCAAAAGAGTGCTTGTGGTCTTAGACGATGGTTTACATTTGGTGGATCCGGACAGCGGCGATATGGAAAAGTTCGCGGACAATCCGGCGCCGCCGCCCGAACCGCGCCTCAATGATGCCCAAGCAGACCGTACTGGTAATTTGATTACCGGCTCGCTCGGATTCGAGCACAATCCTGTGGGGTCGTTTTGGCGATTATCAAAAGAAGGCGCATGGACGCGTTTCGGTGGTGGTGTCTCGGATGCCAACGGCCCGATCGTGAGCGAAGATGGACATACACTGATGATTGTCGATACCGGCACACCGGCGGTTTATGCCTATCCTTACGATGGCAAGAGAGGCGTTGTTGGCGATAAGCGCATCATGGCCGACACGATTGGCACGCCGGGCATCCATGATGGTGCGACGCTTGACACAAATGGCAACTATTGGAGCGCAATGACCGGCGGTGGTTCTTGCCTAGTGTGTGTTTCACCCGACGGTGAGATCAAACAACAACTCGATCTGCCGGTGGATTATCCAACGGCCGTCACCTTTGGGGGCGCGGAACGAAATCGAATGTATGTCACCTCGGTCAGCATCGAATTCGGACCAACAAAACCCAAAGCCGAGTTGGCCGGCGCCTTGCTCGAAATCACCGGCCATGGCGCCATCGGCGCACCAGAACCTCGGTTTGGGGTTGAGTAGGCGTTCCCAATAAAACAATCACCTCCCCCTGGTGGGGAGGTCTGAGCGAAGCGAAGGGAGGGGGGAACGGCGGCTCAAGTCTAACGCTGCCATTTCAGCACGTCTGATGAGCCATCACCCCCAACCGAAATTTGCGTTGCAAATTTCGACCTCCCCCATCAACACAGGGGAGGTGTTTCTTGGCCTCACTTAAGCGCCTCATTTGATGCTTTCACGGCCTCTGGATCGTCCGCCTTCTGATAGATCTGGCTGCCGAGATCTTTGAACTTTTCGCTCATCTCCGCCATACCCGATGCCGCATAATCGCGGACCTCTGCCGAGATTTTCATGGAGCAGAATTTCGGTCCGCACATCGAACAGAAATGCGCCACTTTGTGCGCTTCCTTCGGTAATGTTTGATCGTGGAAGTCTTTCGCCGTGTCCGGATCAAGGCTCAGATTGAACTGATCCTCCCAACGGAACTCAAAGCGCGCGCGGCTCAATGCATCATCCCGCTCAGAAGCGCCAGGATGCCCCTTGGCTAGATCCGCCGCATGGGCCGCGATCTTGTAAGTCACCACGCCCACTTTCACATCGTCCCGATCGGGCAGACCCAAATGTTCTTTTGGCGTCACATAACAAAGCATGGCCGTGCCGAACCAGCCGATCATGGCCGCGCCGATGCCGCTGGTGATGTGATCATAGCCCGGCGCTATGTCGGTGGTGAGTGGGCCCAATGTGTAGAACGGGGCTTCGCCGCATTCCTTGAGCTGCTTGTCCATATTGATCTTGATCTTGTGCATGGGCACGTGGCCGGGGCCTTCGATCATGACCTGACAATCCTTGTCCCAAGCCACTTTGGTCAGCTCGCCGAGCGTTTCCAATTCTGCGAACTGAGCGCGATCATTCGCATCCGCAATGGCGCCAGGCCGCAAACCATCCCCCAACGAAAAACTGACATCGTAAGCGCGGCAAATGTCGCAGATGTCTTCAAAGTGCTCGTAGAGGAAACTTTCGCGGTGATGGGCCAAACACCATTTCGCCATGATGCTGCCGCCGCGGCTGACAATGCCAGTCACACGGTCGGCCGTCAGGTGAATGTAAGGCAAGCGAACGCCCGCATGGATCGTGAAATAGTCCACGCCTTGCTCGCACTGCTCGATCAGCGTGTCACGGAAGACATCCCAATTGAGATCTTCAGCCACGCCGTCAACTTTCTCCAGCGCTTGATAGATCGGCACCGTACCAATGGGAACCGGGCTATTGCGGATGATCCATTCGCGGATGTTGTGGATGTTCCGGCCAGTCGACAGGTCCATCACCGTGTCGGTTCCCCAGCGGATCGACCACACCATCTTGTCCACTTCTTCGGCGACGCTGGATGTCACCGCCGAATTGCCGATGTTGGCATTCACTTTGACCAAGAAGTTTCGGCCAATGATCATCGGTTCCGCTTCCGGGTGATTGACGTTGGCGGGAATGATGGCGCGCCCGCGCGCGACCTCATCGCGGACAAATTCAGGCGTGACATAGTCCGGGATCTCGGCACCGAAACTTTCGCCGTCCCGCTGCATTTGTTCGCGCACTTTTTCGCGCCCGATATTCTCGCGGATTGCAATGAATTCCATTTCGGGCGTCACAATGCCGGCACGCGCATAGGCTATTTGTGAAACGGCTTTGTCGTCCTTCGCGCGCAGGGGATTGTTGCGGATCGGAAATTCTTCGACCAGGCGGTCGCCCGTTGCAAAGCCATTATCCTCCGGCTTCACATGGCGGCCTTCATATTCTTCAACATCGCCGCGCGCTCGGATCCATGGATCGCGTAAGCGCGGCAAGCCGCGGTAAATGTCAATCTGCGCATCAGGATCTGTGTAAGGGCCGCTGGTGTCATACACGGTGACAGGCGGTTCATTCGCGGTCGGATGCAAAGCGATTTCGCGCATCGGCACACGAATGTCTTTATGCACTTCGCCTTGTTTGAAAACCTTCGTCGACGCAGGCAACGAGCCCGTCGTGACTTCCATCTTTGGGGACTTCGAATGAATGTTCATCTGGACCTCCAGGTCTTTGCACCGTGTTGGAGATCCGAGAGCGGCCTTTGGTTGAGCGAAAGGGGGCGTAAAATTCCGTATCCGTCAGATGCGGCGTTCCTTATCCCTCCGCCGGCGTGACCCGGATCAGGTTCGAAGGGTTCCCACGTTGCACGATACAAACATGTTCTTAGTTTGTAGCCCTCGTGCTTGACACGAGGGCCCAGAGAATTTTGCCCTGGGTCCTCGGGTCAAGCCCGAGGACGACACGTCAACATGTCATCTCGCACCGATGGTATCTCAGCCGCCTAGCGCGACTCCCCTCGGAACAAGGGCCATCATTTGCGTTTCGAGGGCTGGGGTCAAGCGAAATGGGTCAGGGCCGATCGGCCATTCACGAATCCTATCGGCCCACCCCAATTCTACGCACCGGCGTAAATGCCGCCGTCGATCACAATTTCAGCGCCCGTCATATATTTCGACTCGTCCGACGCCAGAAAGACGATGCCATCTGCGATATCACTCGCCTGCCCTGCTTTGCCCATGGGAACACCCGTGGTGGACATATCATCCACATCCAGGCGGTTCGCGCCGGTCTCGACCTCAACGCCGCCGAAACCGCCAATTTCGTTGGCGACTTCTAACAGGCCGACCACTTCCTTTTCCCAAATGGGGGTGTCGATGATGCCTGGGTGAACTGAATTAACACGCACATTGTAGCCAAGACGTGCAAACTCTACCGCAGCGGACTTTGTAAACAGGCGCACGGCACCCTTGGTGGAACAATAAGCAGACAATCCAGAAGATCCGCGAAGCCCGGCCAAAGAACTCAGATTGATGATCGATCCACCACCATTTTCTCTCATGGCGCGCACGCTTGCGCGAGTTCCCAGAAAAACGGAATCGACATTGACGGCATGCTGTCGCCGCCAGTCATCAAGCGTGTATTCGGTCAAAACACCGCCAATGGCAATGCCCGCATTGTTGACCGTGATGTTCAGCGGGCCCAAAGCCTTTTGCGTCTCGGCGACAATTTCATCCCAACGGGCTTCGTCGACCACATCTTGAGTTTGGTAGACGGCGGTACCGCCCTTGGATTTAATCGACGAAACAACATTATGCCCAGCCGGATCATCAATGTCCGTGACCATAATTTTTGCGCCTTCAGCCGCTAGAGCCAACGCGCTCGCCTTGCCAATGCCTGACGCGCCGCCGGTCACGATTGCAACCTTGCCATCCAATCTGCCCATCACTTCCATCCTTTCTGTTTCACGCCTATCCTTGCACACAACCTATAAAGAGCATCACCGCTTGGCCATTCTTGAATCCAGCTGGGATCTTGGAAAAGAAAGGACATCATGGTCTTCACCAATCCACTCTCCCTTGCCGCCGGAAACGTTCAAGAGTTTCCGCCTGCAAAAATGGTGACAGCCGCGGCCGCAGCCGGATTCGAGCACACAGGCATTTGGGTCGAACCGGACGAGTGGACGGAGACAACCACAAAAGAAGTGCGCGCACGATTGGCAGCCTCACCCGTTTCCGTTCTGGACGTTGAAGTGATTTGGATCCATCCGGGTGATGATGACCCGAACCTTGAACGCATCATTGATATCGGTGGTGCACTGGATGCCCAGTTCGCCTTGGTCGTGAGCAGCGATCCAGACCGCGCGGCGACGAAACGCCGTTGGGCGGCACTGTGCGAACATGCGTCCGGGGCCGGCGTGAAACTCGTTCTCGAATTTTTGCCGATCACGGAAGTTAAAACGCTGACCGATGCGGTTGATGTGGTCACGGATGTGGGCCATCCGAATGGCGGTATACTTGTGGACAGCTTGCACTTGGCGCGGACGAACAACACACCGGCCGATGTCGGCGCGCTCGACAAGTCTTTGTTTCCCTATGTGCAAATTGCAGACGCCCCCGCCAAAGCGCCTGAAGGTGGCGTGCCGGGTCTTTTGAACGAAGCCGTCGACGGACGCTTGTTGCCTGGCGAGGGAGCGTTGCCCGTACGGGAATTGCTCGAAGCCGTCACGAAGAACATCGCGGTCAGCCCTGAAATTCGTTCGAAGGCTCTGCGAGACCAATATCCGGACATCACAGACCGCGCAAAAGCGATCGCAACATCGGTGCGGAGATTTATGAATGGATAGTCACCCCAAAAACATCCGCAACCATAACCGTATTGTGTATTCCCGGATGCTTCGCAACACGCAGTGGTGCGATGCTGATCCGGGATCCATTGCGGACTCGGAACCTACCGATTGCGAATGGATCCCGGTTCTGCGAAGCAGCATTTACATGCTGCATCGCGCCCGGGAAATCACAACTCCGTAAGTCTTGATGTAAGGAGACACTGTCCATGCCCGTTGCCGTCATTGGAATGATCGGAACCTCTCCCGAAGGCAGCGGCGCGCGTGTCCATGTCATTGATGGTGGCATTTCAACGAGCTTTTTAACCGAATTCGCCCAGGTTCATGAAGACGCAGGTTTTGATCGGGTTCTTGTGGGATACACCTCACATGCCGCCGAGGGTTTTCAAGTTGCACAATATGCCGCTTCGCAAACAAAAACGCTTGGCTTTCTGATCGCGCATCGACCGGGATTTGTGGCGCCGACATTGATGGCACGCAAAGCAGCGACATTTGACACGCTGACCGGCGGACGCCTGGCTCTCCATATTATTGTTGGTGTTTCAGACGACGAACAACATGCAGATGGCGACTATTTGGCCAAGCCCGAACGCTATGCCCGCGCGGGCGAATATCTTGCTCTCATGAAGCGTGTTTGGACGAACGAAAAGCCATTCAACTTTGATGGCACCTACTACAAAGCCGATCGCATCTTCTCAGGCGTTCAATGCCACCAAAATCCGCATCCGCCAATCTTCTTCGGTGGGTCGTCGCCCGAGGCCCTCGAAACCGGTGCACAGTATGCGGATTATTATGCCCTGTTCGGAGAGCCATTGGCGGAAACACAAGAACGGATTGGTCAGCTCCGTGACTTCGCTGCGAAGCACAACCGATCCCTCAACTTCAACATGTCGTTCCGGCCCATTATTGCAGCAACCGAAGATGCGGCGTGGGATAAAGCGCGGGCGACATTGGACGCCATTGGCGGCTCTTCGGAAAAGAAACCGACTAAGGCTGTGGATGCGAGCTCCCACCGGCTGATCGGCATTTCCGAGAAAGGCGAAGTCCATGATGAACGTCTCTGGTTCGGAATTGCTGCGGCCACGGGCGGTGTCGGCAATACGTCCTGCCTTGTTGGCACGCCGGAACAAGTTGCCGAAGCGATGCTCAAATATTACGACCTTGGTGTGCGCAGTTTCCTGGTCCGGGGCTTTGATCCCGTCAACGATGCAAGAGAATATGGCCACGAACTGATCCCGCGCCTCAAACAAGGCGCGCTCGACCGCGACCGCATTCCCAAGTCTTAGATAGTTGAAAAGCAAAACGAGCAGCATGGTTGCTGACGCCTAATCACTCGCCTCGGCATCTTTGCGCGCTCCTTCCAATGGAATTGTCGGAGGGCATATCATTCTCACACGCATTTGCGCTTCCACAAAAAATAGTTGGGCGACAGTCTTCTAATCCAACTGGAAGTCGATTCGCGTCTCCCCAATCAAAACATGATTTCTGAAGCTGTTTGCATGTAAGGCCGTGAGCTTGCCGAAGGCTAGTCCCACGAAAGTCGGCATTCGTCAATTCGGCTCCAGTAAAGTCTGCAGAAACCAATGTGACAGAATTGAAAGCTGCCGCCACAAGTGTTGCCTCCCTAAACATGACATTGTCCAACGTCGATTTGCAAAACCTGCTTCCAGAGAGATCTGCTCTGAAGAATTGGACATTTGTTAGCTTCGAGTAATCGAAATTACTCCCCATAAGACTGGCACTATCGAATCTGACGCAACTTTGGATCGTCTCGTAAAATTCCGATTCATCGCCCAACAAGCCACTCAATTCGACATTCTTCAATTTCGAATAATCAAATTCCGCTCTATGCGCAATCGATCCGGCGAATGACGTATTTAGGACTTCGGAATTCTTGAATTTGGCCCGGCATATGCTTGAGCTTGTCAAAACTAATCCACGGAACTCGGCCAAATCGGTATGAGATCTTCCCGATACGTCAATACCATCCAGAGACGCACTTCGTCGAAAGAGATCGCCAAGATTTAAATCCATCAAGATAGCACTCTTATCCACGGATGGGATGTCATCTGCGAGTCTCTGTTTGTTCTGATCGATGTATCTTGATACTCGGTCTTCATAGTCCCAATAGAACGCGAGCGCCGCCATTCCAAAGCCGAGTAGACCGAAGAACGAGAGCATTCCATGAGTCGGCAATAGGCCTATAAATTGCGAAAAAGAGTCGACGGGTTTCCTGAATAAATGCCGAAAACGGGAACGGATGCGACGCACGCGATATCGTATATGTCGAGATGGCGTTCGAGTAACTTTCTCGCTTCTATTAGGCATCCACTTTAGACTACCTCTTAAGAAACTTGACTAAGAAACCTCGAACCATCGTTGGCATAAGGGCAAGTTCGAGTGACACCCATTGACATACAATAACGCGAGGCTACCATGAACTACAACTTGATACACTGACAAAAGAAATGGGAACGTGGAAGCAAGAATGCCAGCTATCGAATTGGAGTGACTTTGGCAGCTTGAGGCGGGGGAAAACGATGCACTATATAGTGTTCACTATGGTCGTTTTATTTGCAGTGCTGAATCCCTTAGCGTGCAAGGATGCATATGCTTCAAATCCAGGATACAGTACGTTCGGTCATGGTAGCCTTTCCTGCCATGAACTAAAGGGCAAGATCGAAAACGACAGTGACGTGGAAGACGAAGCAAAACATTGGGTAGCCGGATACTACAGCGCTTTAAATGAGCAAAATGGGCTAAGGATCAAATATCCGTCGGACACGGACGCGATCGTCATGCGCATAGCTGCCGAAGTCGTAAAGAACTGCATTGGTAGAAACCCGCCCAGAAGCGAAGAGTTAACACTGGAAGAAGAAGCGGACTTCTACTATGCGAGCAACTTTAAATTCAAGCACTTACCAATTTGGTGAACGGCGAAGACAATGATCTCGCTGTAGATGAAAAAAGTGATCTTTCTCTCTGAAGCGCTGGCTTGCTACTTACAGTTGGCCGAGAGATCCTATCAACACTAGGGTGAAAGACGCAGTCACTATTGGCACTGATTCCGCTCCGTAGATTGATGACCGATTAAACATCCAAGTTGATCTTGAGCGCTATGTAGTTTCGCGGCTGTGTCCTGAAAGTGAATTCTTGAGCACAAATACTAACACTTCGTTCCGCGCAGTTCCGACCAACGGCGTCAACCTCAAGATCGCCGAAGCGGGCAGCGGTCCCTTGGTTATTCTGTGTCATGGCTTTCCAGAGTCCTGGTATTGCTGGCGTCATCAACTTAAACCCTTGGCAGATGCGGGCTTTCATGTTGTGGCGCCTGACATGCGCGGCTATGGCGGCAGTGACAAACCGGAAGCCATCGAAGCCTATGACCAGATCGAACTGACGAACGATATGGCCGGCATCGTCGATGCACTCGGGTACGACACCGCGGTCATCATCGGTCACGATTGGGGCGCGCCGGTGGCGTGGAACACCGCGCTGCGCTTTCCCGACAAAATACGCGCGGTTGGCGCCTTGAGTGTTCCGTATACGCCGCGAGGCGATATCCCCCCGCTCGACATGATGAAGGAGATCTTTAAAGACCAGTTCTTTTACATCTTGTATTTCCAGGAGCCTGGTGTCGCCGAAGCAGAACTGGAGGCTGACATTCCCCGCTTCGTGCGCATGTTCATGCATTTGGGATCTGCAGCCATGGACTATGAAAGCGTTCCCGCAACACGTCCCGCCGACGCCAAACTGCTGGACGACATGCCGGACCCGGGCGCTGTGCCATCATTCCTCACGCAAGAAGAGTTTGACTATTACGTCAACGAATTCTCGAAAAACGGACTGCGCGCGCCGCTCAATTGGTACCGAAATATGAACCGAAGCTGGGAGCGTTTGGCCGATTTCAAGGGTGCGAAAATTACGCAACCATCGTGCTTCATTGTCGGCCGTCAGGAAGGCGTGTTGCGCATGTCGGCCGATCCGGAACTCAAAACATTACCCGATGTGTTGCCCAACCTCACGGAAATCACTTGGATTGAGAATTGCGGCCATTGGACCAGCCAAGAGAAGCCGCAAGAAGTGACCAACGCCCTATTGAAGTTCTTAAAGGGGCTTTAGGTCGCGCATGACCGGAAGCACCGCGGTGCTTTCGCACCGCAGCCTTACTTCAATAGGTTTCGCACAGAAGCGTTAAAGTTAGGCCCAACCTTGCTGGCGGATATAGTTGTCCAGATTCTTCGCGCGGTATGCAGGGTCCGGATGGGTGGACAAGAAGGACGGCCCCCGAGAGGGGTTGTCTCGCGCCATCTTTTCCCACAAACGCACCGACTGCATCGGATTGTAACCCGCGGTGTGCATATATTTGGCGCCCAACAAATCGGCTTCCAATTCATGCTTGCGGGAGTATGGCAAGATGATGCCGAGCATCAAACCAGCACCCAATGCGGCCTGCATCATCTGTGTATTTCGGCTCGCTTGGCTGCGGCAATTATTGATGGCCGCCCGTTCCTGCGCCGTGTAGCCGCCAGGACGATAGGCTTCGATCATCTGGTTGCAACGGCGATTGAGCTGCGAGCCTGTTAACAAGGTACCGCCTGCCACGGCCACCTGACCCGCCATCTGCTGGCTCACCCGTTCGGCCGCGTGCCGGCCTGAAACATGCCCAACTTCGTGCCCCATAATGGCCGCTAATTGATCGTCATTGTCGACGAAATCCATCATGCCTTTATAAAAGCCGACTTTGTTCCCCGGCATGACAAATGCATTTTTGGTGTCCGAATCGAACACTGCATATTCCCAAGGCTGATTGCCCCGGCCGGCACCATTGGCAATCCGCGATCCAACGGACTGTAGCTTGCGATTGTAAGATGTGCCGTTGAGCGTCTTTTGATCTCTTTTTGCTTGCGCCCAAGATGCCGAAGCCATCTGCGCAAGCTGGGCATCCGAGACAAGAATAAACTGGCTCTTGCCTGTCTCCGGATTTGTCGTGCACCCCGGCACAACCACCATCATGGAACTCGCCGCAAGCGAGCTTAAGAAGTTACGGCGAGATAGGCGTACGACCTGAAACTCACCTACTTTTTCCGCGTCTTTGACAGCCTCACACATCGCTTCATCCCCCTAACTCAATAAAGCAACATCTCTGTGGGGCCAGTATGGCCCTTATCGCAGATATGAACAACCATCCGTGCCGGTCCTAACGCCAGCGCCGATCTGAGCCGCACGAGGAGGCCTTTCATCGCAGCTCAAACCAATTGTCGCATCCTGCGGTGCTGCTGTGTCCAGGTCGCAAAGTCACAGGAATCGTGGCTTTAATGATGTGACGCGATCCTCTAACATCTCCTCATTAGTCCATTCGGACGGCACCTCGCTATGGGGATACGTCCATTCACTATTTGCCAAACAACTCCCCGGCTGTTCGCCGGTGGCATCATCAAAGACGACAGGAGAAACTATGGCTGAACTTTCCAATGTTGAGGAACTCAACAATCTGGTTATGAGCGACGAGGCGCGGCCGTTGCTCGCCGCGGTGAAGAAGCACATTGCCGAAAATGTCGACCCCATCACAGAGGAGTTTTACAAACTCGGCGAAGGGCGCGAAGACCGCTGGAGCTATGCACCGGGGCAGCTTGAACTGCTCGACGGTGCCAAAAAGAAAGCCAAAGAGAACGGACTTTGGAACTTCTTTTTGCCGGACGCGGAAACCGGCGAAGGTCTCAAGAACCTTGACTATGCGTTTATCGCTGCCGAGCTAGGCAAGAACCCGCTGGCTTCCGAAACATTGAATTGTAGCGCCCCCGACACGGGCAATATGGAAGTATTGGAACGTGTCGGCACGCCGGAACAAAAAGAACAATGGTTGAAGCCGCTGCTTAACGGCGAGATCCGTTCGGCCTATGCGATGACCGAGCCGGGCCTGCCATCTTCGGACGCCAAAAACATTGCCATGAGTGCAAAACTTGAAAATGGCGAATGGGTCCTCAACGGTGAGAAATATTATATCTCCGGCGCTGGTGATCCCCGGTGCAAGATCATGATCACCATGGTCAAAACAAGCCCTGATGCACCGCCGCACAAACAACAGTCTCAAATTCTGGTTCCCATCGACACGCCAGGCGTCGAAATTTTGGGACCAATGCATGTCTTTGGCGAAGATGATGCACCGCACGGTCATATGCACATCAAGTTCGACAATGTGCGCGTACCTGAATCCAACATTCTGCTTGGCGAAGGACGCGGCTTTGAAATCAGCCAAGTCCGTCTTGGGCCTGGCCGCATCCATCACTGCATGCGATCAATCGGACAAGCCGAAAAGGCGCTCGACCTAATGGTCAAGCGTGGTGTGTCCAGAGAGGCTTTTGGCAAACCGCTTGCGAACTTGGGCAAAAACCTAGAAGTCATTTCGCGCGCGCGCATTGAGATTGAAGCCATGCGTTTGATGGTTCTCAAAGCAGCAAAAGCCATGGACGTGCTGGGCAACCAGGAAGCCCGCGTCTGGGTATCAGCCGTAAAAGCCATGGTGCCTGAAAAAGTCTGCAACATCATTGACGCCGCAATCCAGATTCATGGCGCAACGGGTGTGTCGCAGTGGACACCGCTCGCTCAAATGTACACAGGTCAGCGGACCTTGCGCTTGGCGGATGGGCCGGATGAGGTCCATCACATGGTGGTTGGCCGCGCCGAAGTGCGGAAATATATGAACTAGAAATCGATCAGATGATCATTCAGAAGGGCGCGGTTCTCCGCGCCCTTTTTCATTTGGCAGAAGCCCCCAGCTCAGATGACGCCATCCAAGCATCCGCATACCGGTAGGTAACGATTCCAGCGGCCAAGGCGACCAGGAATGTCACAACATTCAACGGTGCCACGGCCAACGCTGAAATCGCCGGACCGGGGCACAATCCACTGAGCCCCCAACCGATGCCAAACAGGGCAGCACCGCTGACCAACCGAGCGTCAATGTCTTTTTTTGTCGGTAGCGAGAATTTTTCGGCAAACAAGGGAGCGGAACGCGCAAACACAATTCGGTACCCGATGGCCGCAACCAACAAGGCTGTGCACATAACAACAATTAAACTTGGGTCCCAATTCCCGGCTAGATCCAAAAAAGCCAAGATTTTTGCCGGATTGATCATGCCGGAAATCGTCAGCCCACCGCCGAACAGAAGTCCGACACCGAGCGCGGCAGCGACTTGATTGATATCGTTTTTCTTAGCGTCCACAGCGTTCATGTCTCAGCTCCAGAATCCGCGGGTGAGATACACGGTGACAATCCCCGTCGCCATGAAAGTGCCCGTTGCCACAATGGACCGTTGCGACAGGCGCGACACGCCACAAACACCATGTCCGCTTGTACAACCGCCACCAAGCTGCGTTCCAAATCCGACAAGAAACCCGCCAAGCATGAGCATGAAACCCTGGATTGGAAAGACAACGGTTAGCCCTTCAGACGTAAACAGCGAAATGATAAGCGGTGCCGCGATCAACCCGGCAACAAATGCCAATCGCCATGTGCGATCCGTTTGACCGAGCGTGAACAGTCCGCCAACAATGCCGCTGATTCCGGCAATGCGGCCATTGGCCAACATCAGAAGAACGGCCGCCAAACCGATCAGTCCGCCGCCAACCGCCGCGTTGATGAGGTCTTGTGTCATTTCCCTTTATCCACTCTTGTTACCAGCACGCAAAGCCGCGCACGCACGAACGAGCTTAAGTCGTCCATTCCATGAATACCAGAACGGCCTAAAGACATTCTGTCGCCAGGACCTGCGCTCGCTCGTTAAAGCTCACTACAGTGCGAGCGGAAGAAAGCAGAGTCCTATGCCAGATCGTGCCCGTCGTTCAAACCGTCCATCAACTCGCCGACGCTGATTGCCGGTAACGTCTTGATACTGACGGTTCCGCGCGCGGCAAGATCAATTGACAAATGCGCAATCGCCTTATTGTCCGGCGCCTCGACAATCGATACGAAGTCGTATTCGCCCAAAGTCGCAAATTGCTGCAGTACCTTGCAGCCCGATTCTCGGATTTCAAAGTTGACCGCACCGGTCCGGGTCGGATCATTGTGCAAGGTCATCGCCCCTTCGGGCGTCAGCTTTGAAAGAAGAACGTACATTGCCATCGCTCGTCTCCTTTGTGCTGGTTATGGATTGAATCCACAGAGACAGATTACGCCAAACCACCTGTCTTCGCCAAAGGTCATGTGCGATAATCACCAACAATTTCGAATTGTCAGGAACATCGCAATGAGCGCTCAAGACATAACGGTAACACCCCTTTCCGGAAATATCGGCGCTGAAATCGGGAATATCGATCTAGCCAAACCTTTGGGCAATCGCCTTTTTTCTCAGATCCATGACGCCTTGATGGAACATCAAGTCATCTTTTTCCGCGACCAGGAGATATCTCTTGAGCAGCAAAAGGACTTCGGGCGTCTCTTCGGCGAGTTACACATTCATCCGGCGGCGCCGGCCCCGGAAGGACATCCTGAGATTCTGGTCGTTCACGCAGACGAAAACTCTAAATATGTTGCAGGACACGGTTGGCATTCGGATGTGAGCTGTGATGAAGAACCGCCCATGGGCAGCATCTTGCGTCTGACCACTGTGCCACCGGCCGGAGGCGACACGCTGTTTGCGAGCATGTATGCGGCTTACGACGCGCTTTCCGATCGTATGAAGAGCTTCCTGGATGATCTGACGGCCATCCACAGTTCCGAACATGTCTATCGCGGCCGATACGGCATTCAATCAAATCTCCGCGATGGCGATTATCCGGAATCAGAACATCCTGTTGTTCGGAGCCATCCCGTCACGGGGCGCGAAGCGCTTTATGTGAACGCCGGATTCACAACGCGCATCAAGGACATGAAACCGAACGAAAGCCGAGCTCTGCTTGACTTTCTTTTCGAACATATCGCGACAACACCTGAATTCCACGTCCGCTTTCAGTGGCGGGAGAACTCGATCGCTTTTTGGGACAATCGCGCCGTTCAACACCACGCCGTGTGGGACTATCACCCGCATGTGCGGCATGGATACCGGGTAACCATCAAAGGCGACAAACCGGTTCACTGACTGTTCGGCCGTTCGGGGTTACTTGTTCCCGATAGACAATATGTTCGAGGGCTGAACATTACGCTTGCGCTCGCGCCATAAAATGAACAGGCCGGACCCGATAATGATGGCCGCGCCCAACAAGACCATGGGCTTCGGCACTTCAGAAAAGACGAAGTAGCCGATCAGCAAGGCCCAGATCATTGTCGTGTAGTCAAAAGGTGCGAGAAGCGAAGCGGGCGCCAGGCGGATCCCATTTGTAATGAGGATTTGCCCGGCCCCGCCCAACAATCCGATCAACGACAAGATCATCAGATCCGTCCAGCTCGGCCATGCGGCGACAAACAACATCGATACCGCGCCAAAGACCGAACAAGCCACAGAGAAGTAAAAGACGATCGCCGTCGCATGTTCGATCGACGTCAAATGACGAATGATCACGGCAGAGGTCCCAACAAGAAACGCCGCCGATAACGCAACCACAACACCGAGGGGAATGACCCCTGCGATCATCTCGTTTCCAACACCGCCTTGCGGTTGGACGATGAATAAGACCCCGGAAAACCCAACAAGAACGGCTGTCCAACGGTATATGCCGACACTCTCTCGCAGATAGAGCGCTGCCAATGCAGTAGTAAACAGCGGCGCCACATAACCGAACGCGGTTGCATCGGCCAGCGGCAATAGAGTGAGTGACCAAAAGGAAAGAAACATGGCAGTACCGCCAATGGTCGACCGGACTGCATGCGCCTGTGGCCTTGTCGTCTTTAAGACGCTGAATGTGTCGCCCGACAGCTTGATCCAAATGAAAACGGGGATGAGGGCGAAGAAGCTTCTGAAAAACACGATCTGCCCAATGGGATAGGTATCGCCCATTCCTTTGACCATGGCGCCCATAACGGAGAAGACGACCATCGCCATAATTTTGAGGCCGATACCCGCAATAGGGTCTTGCGCGCTTGTAAGCGCGTTCTGCGTCATCTGAGTCATGTTGAATTGACCGGTTTAAAACAGAACGCGATGGGTGGACACATGCCAGCTTCGTTTGCACACCACGGCATGGCGGGCAAAGAACGAAAACAAAGCTGTGCGTTTGCGTGTCATAAGCGTTTCAGAAAACTCCGATCGAAAGCCGAATATACGCTTGACCGTTCCCCACTTCAACGAGCCAAAAGCATACACCCATTTCAATCTGTGCCTCCCTCGCCTACCATGAAGAAAAGGGACGAGGTGACTTATGGCAGATCTATTGGCGCTGTCGACGGCGATCTTAGACGAAGGCAAAGGGGCGGAGGATGTGGGTCCGATCAACCGCATCAATCATGAATTGTCATCTATCGCCGATGGCGTTGCGGTCGTAGAAGCATTCTCACATTGTGTTTTGTTCGAGACAGATGATGGACTACTGGCTTTTGATACATCCAACCCCAATGGCGGCCGTAAGGTGGTTGAAGAAATCCGGCGTTGGCGGCCCGACCGATTTAACACGCTGGTCTACACCCATGGACATATCGACCATGTAGGCGGATGCGGTGCCTTTATCGAGGATGCCGAATCAGCAGGGCATCCGCGCCCGCGGGTGGCAGGACATGAAAACGTTCCACACCGATTTGATCGCTACAATCTGACCAACGGCTACAACCAGGTCATTAACGAACGCCAGTTCGGGCAGTTTCGCCGACGCGGCTACGACATCGCGGCAGAGCAGCGGTTCTTGCCTGAAAGCTCGCCCAAACCGGACACGACATACCGCGACACGCTCGCCCTGAATATTGGCGGGCTTGACGTCGAACTCAAACATGCGCGCGGCGAGACGGACGATCACACATGGGCTTGGATTCCCGAACGAAAGGCCATTTGTGCGGGCGATTTTTTCATTTGGAATTTTCCCAACGCCGGTAACCCTCAAAAGGTACAGCGCTACCCAAGGGAGTGGGCGGCCGCCATGCGCGAGATGGCGGCGCAAGGTGCTGAGTTGTTCTTGCCGGCGCATGGTCTGCCGATTGGTGGGGCCGACCGCATCCGGAATGTCCTGACAGATGTTGCCGATGCATTGGAGTTCCTGTGCACTGAAACCATCAAAATGATGAATGAAGGGGCGCGTCTAAACGACATCGTTCATTCGGTCAAAATCGACGAGGCCGTGCTGGAAAAACCCTTTTTGAAGCCCATGTATGATGAACCTGAATTTGTTGTGCGAAACATCTGGCGGCTCTATGGCGGTTGGTACGACGGCAACCCAGCGAATCTCAAACCGGCTGACGATGCAGCACTCGCCAAAGAAGTGGCCGCGCTGGCAGGCGGCGCAACAGCCCTTGCCAAAAAAGCGCAATCCATTGCGGAAACGGACATCAGAGTCGCCTGCCATTTGGTGGAAATGGCCGTACAGGCCGATCCGGAAAACAGCAGCGCTCATGCCATCCGCGCCGAAATCTATCAAAAGCGACGCGGACAGGAGACATCGCTGATGGCCAAAGGCATTTTCGGTTCCGCCGCCAATGAATCGGCTGACAAAGGTAAAGACTAATCACGTAGTATCGCGGAGGTAGAAACTTATGGATGAACAACAACATCAGATGACCCAGGCCGAGCGCGAGGCCAATCTGCGCCGTTCCAACACGGAACTCTGGGCCGACTGGGAAATCGACGTTCACCAAGACCCTTATGCCCTGCCCTTAGAAAAGCTAAACCCCGCGCACCCCGCTTTGTTCGAAGCCAACACGTTCATGCCCTATTTCGAGCGCTTGCGGGCAGAGTCGCCGATACAACGCTGCGAAGAAAGCCAATTTGGCCCCTACTGGTCGATCACAAAATACGACGACATCATGCATGTCGACACGCATCACAAGATATTTTCCTCTGACATCAAGAATGGCGGCATCCGTCTGGGCGGCATGCCCAGCGATGAAGATGCGGATCCGACTTTTCAATTGCCGATGTTCATCATGCAGGACCAGCCCGTGCACGATGAACAGCGCAAGGTCGTGCAACCCTTGTTCACGCCTGATAGTCTCATGCGCCTCGGCGACCTAATCCGGGAGCGTGCGGGCACCATTCTCGACGACCTGCCGCGCAATGAAGAATTTAATTGGGTACGCAAAGTCTCCGTCGAACTAACCGGTCAGATGCTGGCCACACTGTTCGACATTCCACAGGAAGACCGACATCTGTTGATCCATTGGTCCGACACTGTCGAACGCATTGGCGATCCCAATTATTTCGAAACGCCGGAGGACGGTTTTAAAGAACTTTGGAAATGCTGGGAGTATTTTGACGCTGTCTGGAAAGAACGTGTGGCGCGCGCCGAACCCGGAAACGATCTGATCTCCATGCTGGTGACTGGGGAAGCTACTAAAAACATGCCGCCAAACGAGTATCTCGGCAACATTCTGTTATTGATCGTTGGCGGTAATGACACAACGCGCAACTCGATCACCGGCGGCGTCTTGGCCCTTAATCAGAACCCGGATGAATATCAGAAGCTGCTCAACAACCCTGATCTGATACCCAATATGGTGCCCGAGATTATCCGGTGGCAGTCACCGGTCGCTCATATGTGCCGGACAGCCATGGAAGATACGGAAATTGGCGGCCAGAAGATTGAAAAATGGGACAAGGTCGTCATGTGGTATGTCTCAGGCAATCGCGACGAAACGAAGATTCCCAATGCGAACCAATTCATCATTGATCGGCCGAATGTGCGTCGGCATCTGTCATTCGGATATGGAATTCACCGTTGCGTCGGCAACCGCCTGGGCGAAATGCAATTGCGCATCATCTGGGAAGAAATCCTGAAGCGCTTCAGCCGTGTCGAAGTTGTTGGCGAACCCAAATACCTAAAATCGAGTTTCATCCGCGGCATCACCGATTTGCCTGTCAAAGTGTACGACTAAGACAACGCCCCACAGGGATTTTCAGCGGCCACGCTTCGCACGCAAATACAAGACCAATTGGGTTCGATCGACCTGTTTCGCACCGGCTGCCAGCGCGCGCAGGTGGCGTTCTTCATTCAAATCGAAATGCTCATGATGGGTACCGCGTTTTTGAAGCCACTTTTCCTGGAGGTCGATCTGCTTGGCAAATGCCAAAAGCTCGATCGTTCCCTCTTCACCGGCCAAGGTACTGATCATGTGGGACGACGGTCCGTGATGCCACCCCCAATTTTGAAGGCGATCAACGACGATCATCGGAGATCAGAAGAAACGTGCGGCCCATCACCCCAATTAAACCGGGACCACGGGCGCTGTCCATAGCAGGACGGGTGACTAGTTGTCGGGCCCTTAGACGCCGTTTTCGTTTGCAGGTGCCCGAAGAGCGAACTGATCAAGCATCCCCGGATTGAGAGGCTCGCCAGGCGTGCCGCGTTGGTGGAAGTAAATATTGTGCGCCATCAATTTCACCAATGGCAAACTCAATCCAAGCGACATCATCCAATTGGGCAGGGCCAGATCCATGCCCACACGCATCAAACGCTTGAAAGTAAAGCGTGGATATTCAGCGGCCAGAACTTGTCCGGGCTCTCCACCACCGTCACACAAATAATCCGAAACCGCTTGGGCTGCGCGCCGTCCGAAACGAAACGCGAGTTGGATCCCCCCACCGGTGAGCGGCGAGACCAGGCCAGCGGCATCCCCGATGAGCAAGGCTCGATTGGTCGAGAAGGGCTTCACCAACCCACCCGTGGGGATAAGCCCGCTACGCCGGTCGAGCGCCCGAGCACCTTTCATATCGACATGTTTGCCCAAGTGATCCAAGAAGCGGTTGAAATGAGGCTTGTCCAACCGCCGCGTGGCAAGCCCAACTTGGGTGACGCTCACACCGGGCACCGCCCAGCCGATGTAACCGGGCGCGATCCGGCTATCGAGGAAACAATGCAGAAAGCGGCCGTCCAACGAAGTCATGGGTTCATATTCAGACTCCATGCCGACAATGAACCGCCGGTTTTGGCCTAACCCCAGACTTTCAGCCACGCGAGATTTTGCGCCATCGGCGCCAACCAAGAACCGGGTGTAGAGGTCAAGTCCCGGCAAGTAGAACCCGCCATCAACCCGTTCAGCCGATTTGAAAGTAGCGCCAAACATCATCCTGGCCCCACAGAGTTCGGCGTCGAGCGCCATCCAACGCAGGAGCTTGGCAGTTTCTGTGCTCAGGAAATAATAGCCGGGCGAGAAGAAATCGAGCGGCTTATGCCTTGGTGCATAAAGCCGGACGCCACGTACTTTTCGCGTGAGGTCCGCGGGAATATCCAGTTCATCCGCCGCTTCTTTGACCAGGATGCCCGTTGTGCGTACCCGGGCGCCGGCTTCTTTCTTCTGATCAACAACGAGCACCTTCAAGCCGCGCATGGCCGCTGTGCGGGCACAGGATAAACCGGCAAAACTCGCCCCCACGATCACGATGTCGTAGCATTGGTGCGGTCGAAGATTGATCATCTGTTCCCCTTTCCCCGAGACCTGATCCTGCCGATCGTGCCTCAAATTCCCAATTTGGCGGCCATTTCATCCTATGCGTCGGGCGGTGATGTTTGACACCGTCAGCCGGACGATTGAGGACGTTGCGCTAGGTGAAGCAAGAATATGGTCAATTCATGAAACGGATAAGGCAAGTACATGTCCAAGCACTCCTTTTGGCGGCGGCGACTACCGTTTGCAAAAATGTGACACCCGTGGCATGTGTTCGCGTTTATAGAGACTGATTCGACGTATATTGGGCAATCGCCCCCGACCGCGGTAAACTCTTAACCCGCGTTTCGAGACACGCTCGGCAAACAAGAGGGACCACCCCCACATGGCCAATGCACTTCTCAAAGAGGCTGCCGTCAACCACAAAGCCACCTCCAAGCGAGGGGTACTGGAACGCATGTTCACCATGATGTTCCAAGGTTTTGTCTACAATCAGATCTGGGAGGATCCCGAAGTCGATATTGACGCCCTTCAATTGTCGGGCGATCACCGCCTGATCACGATTGCCTCGGGCGGATGTAATGTCATGAATTACCTGACAGCCGACCCCAAACAAGTCATTGCGGTCGACCTCAATCCAAATCATATCGCGTTAACGCGCCTCAAGCTGGCCGCGCTGCAATATCTGCCGTCTTATGAGGACTTTTTTCGGTTCTTTGGCGTTGCGGACGATAAGACAAATCGCGAGGCATATGATCAGTTTCTGGTCGACCAGCTCGACCCGGAAACACGCCGCTATTGGGAGAAACGTCTTCCCCTCTATGGGCGCCGGATCAATATGTTTGCCCGAAACCTCTACAAGTATGGGCTATTAGGCCGCTTTATCGGCGTGTTGCATGTGGCCGCTCGCCTACATGGGAAGAGGTGCTCGGATATTTTGAAAGCCACGAACGAGGAAGAACAGCGCGCCATTTTTGACAAAACCATTGGGCCGCTTTTCGATTCTCGATTCGTGCGGTCCATGTCAAAGCTGCCTGTTTCCTTTTACGCTCTGGGCATACCGCCGGCTCAATATGACGAGCTGAAAAACGCTTCAAAAGGCGACCCCGCCGCTCTGTTCCGCTCACGGATTGAAAAGCTCGCCTGCGACTTTCCGATTTCCGGAAACTATTTTGCCTGGCAAGCCTTTGGCCGCACCTATGACACGGACTCCCGATCTGCCGTGCCTGACTATTTGCGTGAGAATAACTACGACTTCATTCGCTCACGGACAGATCGCGTCGAAACGCATTTGGCCTCAATGACTGATTATCTCACAGATCAAGACGTTGACAGCTTAGATCGCTATGTCTTGCTGGATGCACAAGATTGGATGACACCGGAACAGCTCACTGCGCTGTGGACTCAGATCAACCGGACGGCGGCGCCGGGCGCGCGAGTCATCTTCAGAACAGCCGGCGAAGAGTCGCCCCTTGAGAAGAAGTTGCCGGCAACCTTGCTTGAAGATTGGTCCTACAACGCCGACCAATGCCGCGAATTTTTGGACCGCGACCGTTCATCGATCTATGGTGGCTTCCACATTTACGAATACAAGTCGTGAGCGCCACCGGCATGAGCGATGCCCACACGCTTATGGATCGGATGTACCGCTATCAGCGGCACATCTATGATCTCACTCGCAAGTTCTATCTCTTTGGCCGTGACTCCCTGATCGCCACCTTACCGATCAAACCAAGTGAGAAAGTCTGCGAGGTTGGCTGTGGTACAGCTCGGAACCTGGTGTTGCTGGCGAAGCGCCACCCGAACACGCGTTTTTTCGGGATCGATGCTTCCGAGGAAATGTTGAAAACCGCTGAGGTCAATATCGCCCGAAGCCAATTCAGCCAAACCATCCAGGTGAAGGCTGCACTGGCGCAGGACTTTTCACTCAGCACGTTCGGCGACGAAGGCCTGTTCGACCGGCTGGTCTATTCGTACAGCCTTTCGATGATGGATGATTGGCAGGCGGCGGTCGATCATGGCCTCGGTCAGCTCAAACCCGGCGCTACGCTGCATATTGTTGATTTTGGCGATCAAAGCGGACTGCCCCAGTGGTTCAAGAAATTGCTCGGTCGCTGGCTCGGCTTGTTTCACGTGCGATTTCGGCCGGAAGTACGGGCCTATTTTGAGAAATTGGCGTCTGAGGGTTCGGGCACCATGACATATCAAGAGCATATGCGCGGCTACGCCTATTTGTTGAACTTCAAGAAGAAGAGCTAGCCGCTGTCTGCAGTTGCGCATCCTTCAACGATTGAGTAAAGAGTTGCGGGCATTCTTCGTGCTCAATTGATTTTGGGCCGCCTTAGCTCAGCTGGTAGAGCATCGCATTCGTAATGCGGGGGTCGGGTGTTCAAGTCACCCAGGCGGCACCACTTTTCCCTCCCTGAAAATCCGTTAGACTTCTTATTCCCAAGCGTGTCCCCTTTCTGGAAACAGGGACAAGCGCTCGATTTGGAGTCGATATGCAAGAGCACATTTCTGAGCAAGACGCGTACAACAGCGCGGCTATCCGAACGGCAGAGCACCTTCAGCAAGCCCGGCAGAAAATACGCAAGAACCTTGATGGGAAAGAACTCACGAGAGACAAACTGTTCCCATCTCGAAATCGCGTGGGGTTGGGCGTTGCGCTCGAATATGAGCGGATGGGCAATCGGCCCGTCACAGAAGTCCTTCAGTCGAGAGCCGACGATCTGGGCGTCGCGTTCGAACATCTTGGCGTCACACTCGGCACTGTCTTTCACAACATTGACCTTAAGGACAGCCCATCCGATGAAATGACCGCGTTCATTCGAGATACGCTTTTGGAACGCAAAGTCGTTTTCTTCAGAGATCAAAACCTGACCGAGGAAGAGCAGGTAGCCTTTGGCCGACGCTTCGGCGATTTGGATGCCTTTCCTTTCGGACCACCTGGCGAAAACCCCTTCATCTTGGAAATCCGGCATGGTGAGAAAAGCCCTGGAACGGAAAATGGGTGGCACACGGATGTGACCTGGATGGAGCGCCCTTCATTGGGATCAATCGCCCAATGCGTGGTCGTCCCGCCGATTGGCGGCGACACATTGTTCTCTGACAGTCACGCGTGTTATTTGGGCCTTCCACCAAAACTTCAAGAGCGCCTTCAACACCTGCACGGTATCAATGACTACCGCAATTTCTTGGCGCCTTTTGCCTCCACGATGTCGACGGAAGAGATCGAAGGAATCAAGAGCGAGATCCCCTTTGGAGTCAGCCATCCATTGCTCCGCACCCACCCGGAAACCGGCAAGACCGCGCTTTACATTCATGGCGGCTTCCTTCGCCATGACTCCTTATTTGACAACCGAACCAGTGAACCTCTAGAGAAATCCGAGTCCGTCGATATCGTTCGTCAATTGCTGCCTCAACACACACGGAGCGAGTATCAATGCCGGTTCCGTTGGGAACAGGGGTCGATCGCTTTTTGGGACAATCGCGCAGTGCAGCACTATGCGACCAGCGATTATTATCCCCACCGCCGGCTTTTGCGGCGCGTCACCGTGAGCGGTGACGTACCATTCTACGACCCAACACTTACAGAAAATGGTCGCTTTGAAGTATCCGTCGCATCGGCACCAAGCAAGCTCACTTAGCCCACAACAGAAATAACGAATCACTCTCTACACTGAGGAAAAGTCATGCCATTCCATCATCTGGCCCTGGCGGTCAAAGATATGAAATTGACCCATGAGTTCTATGAAAAAGCCATGGGGTTTGAACTTGCCCATGTCGAACGGGCCGTGACACCGGAAGGCGGCTTTGCCAATCACTATTTCTACGATACCGGCGAAGGAGAGTTGATGGCCTTTTGGGAGTTGCAGGATCCAGCAATCCCTGAAGGCTTTCCAACCGGCCTTTCAGAATCGGCCGGATTACCGGACTGGGTAAACCATTTGGCTTTTGCCTGTCGTGATAAGGACCACTTGGAAGAAATCACGGAACGTTGGCGCGGGCTCGGTCTGACCGTGATTGAAATGGATCACCACTGGTGTCATTCGATCTATCAGTTAGATCCGGACGGCAATTTCGTTGAGTTTAGTTACACAACAGCCCCGCACGGAAAAGAACAGCGCGAAAGAGCGCTGCGTGCGATTGCCGGCGAGACATTGCCGCCCGACGCGCCGCCCGACGTCAAATTGCACGAGCCGACCGGGCCACTTTCGCTGAGTTTCACCCCTCGGTCCTTGCGGGGCACCATGGCAGAAGTGCTGGCAGCAGTTCCTCAATGAGTGAAGTGTTAGACGCACTTGAAAGGACATTTGTCGGCCTGCCTTCACCGACCATGGGCGTAGCAGGACATGGCAGCCATCCGTGCCAGGGAATTTATTGGCACGCCGAACGAGTGCGCCCAAAGGTTGCCTTCATCGCAACGCACTACAGTGTCGATTATGCCGAACATTATTTGGCGCCCTATCTCGCACAGCGCGGATTTGGATTTCTAGGGTGGAACACAAGGTATCGCGGCGCCGAAGACACATTTGCCCTTGAGCATGCCCTGATTGATATTGGCGTCGGGGTTCGATGGCTCCGTGAACAACAGGGTATCGACACGGTCATCATCTTGGGGAATTCAGGCGGCGCGTCTCTGATGGGCGCCTACCAAGCGAATGCTTTGTCGCCGTCTTTATCCGTAGACGGAAGAACCGGCGAAGCCTTGGCTGGCTTGATGCCGGGCGACGCTTACATCTCCGTCAATTCACATCCCGGCCGGCCGGACGTATTAACAAATTGGTTGGATCCTTCTGTGACAGATGAAACGGATCCAACACAAACCGACCCAGAGCTGGACATGTACAATCCAGACAATGGACCGCCCTATAGCGAAGCATTTCAAACGCAATACCGCACCGCTCAAAAAGCGCGAAATGAACGCATCACACTTTGGGCACAGGGCGAACTCAAACGCTTGAACAACGCCGGCATTATGGACCGCGTCTTTCCGTTGTTTCGCGCTTGGGCGGATCTGCGCTTCATGGATCCAGCCCTTGATCCTTCGGACAGGCCCTGCCCCGCTTGCTACCTCGGTGACCCTGCGATCGCGAACAAGCTTCCTTTCGGCCTCGGGCGCACGAACACGCTGCGATCGTGGCTGTCCATGTGGAGTCTGACCGCTTCCCAGGCACGCGCCGAATTACAGCTCCCCGTCATCAAAGAGCCAGCATTGGTCGTTCAGGGGACTGCAGATACGGGCTGCTTCCCAAGCGATGCTGAATCAATCTTCAATTCGCTTGGGTCTGAGGACAAGCACTTGGAAATGATACCGGGCGCGCATTATTTCGAAGGCCCAAATGACCACCGAGATCGGGTCAGCGATCTTTTGACAGATTGGGTAAAGACCCGCTTTTAGGTATGCTTCTAACGATACTTTTCCACATTAGCCGTGGAAGATTTCTGCATGAAGGCTTCCGATTGTGACACAAAAAACGCCTTACCAGATCCTCGGTGAAGACGGCATCCGTGAATTGGCCTGCACTTTCTATGATGTCATGGACGAGCTTCCACAGGCTTCACATATTCGTGCCATGCATGCGGCGAATACGGACGAAATCAAAGAGAAGCTCACCGACTACTTGACCGGTTGGATGGGCGGGCCACCCCGTTACTTCGAAAAGAAAGGGACGGTCTGCTTGGCTGAACCGCACCGTCCCTACGCCATAGGACCGAATGAACGGGACCAATGGCTGACCTGCATGGACACTGCGTTGGAGCGTATCGGCGCCAGCGATGAACTAAAGACCATGCTCAAAACCCCGATGTTTCAAGTTGCCGACACGGTTCGCAATCAAGACGATTAGTCATCGGAAAAGGCCGTCACGACAGCACAACGCGCGACGCCAGTCGCTCCAACTATCGATTTCTTCTGAGTTCTTGCCACGCCTTGTCGCGCCGCATTTCGCGGGCGCGAGCAGCAACGCCCAGCATGCCGACATCCGGCCGCCACTTTTTCACAATGTCGGGCGGAACATCCTTCCAGCAATCACCAAGCGAGTCCCAAACTTGGGCGGAACGCCTTAGATAGGCCGAAATCAAAAGCACCTCTTCCGGTGTCTCCATGCCGGTTTGTGCGATGACAGCAGCCTCCCCGACCAATGCCAAGAGATCCTCAATAGCTTGCTCATCCCAGTTATGCCGCATGCCCAACTTGATCAACGCAATCTGGGTGCCTGCCGTGCCAAATACATCTTCGACCAAACGGAATGGTTTGATGTAGTTGAGGTAGGCATCGCCATCGATGATTTCGCTTTGGTCGATTTGAATATTGCGAAAGGTCAAATCGGCAATGCGCATTTCCGACTGGTGTTCGGGATGGGCGTCTAAGTCTAACTCAAGACCAGCGCGGTCCGCCGGCAGCGCCACCATACGCAGATCGTTCCGTGTGTCTGTTTTGCCCACCGAGGCTGCGACATAGAGGATATCGGCGTCTGGCGACATAGACCCCCACTTTTTCGACCCGTCTAGAGTCCACTTACCATAAGAGCCTTTGCTTAGACTGGTTTCGATGCCGGCCGGATGCGCGCCCCTCTCCTCGCTCACGCAGAACGCCGTAATTGCGTCGCGCGGCGTCGAAGGAAACAGCCGTCGTATCGCAGCTTGATGGCCAGCAGCAACACCTGCTGACCGCCGATCGGCGCGCAGCGCCACATGCATGAGATCACCAAACGACCGAGCACGTGGATCGGCATCCATCTCAAATTGTGATGGTGAAGTCGCGCAGGTCTTCAAAAACCGGCGCATATCCGATCCGTCGACCGGATCAACGGTGTCAAAAAGAGCGGCAAGAAACTGGGGTGCGGCCAACGGAGCATCCTTTCATCGGGGATCACTCGCCGACTATCACTCGCCTTGCCTTACTGATCAAATGGATTTCATCACACTGCCAGTGCGCCTAATTCACACAAACCTGCGGGACGCACCGGTCAAGCTCCTACAAAGCCATCAGTGGACGCTAACGGGTTCCATCTCGTATTGGCGCGCGGCCGCGAACGCAGCGTCACGATTATCGAGAACAGCCATGCGCGTGCCATCATGCGCGTGCACGGAATAGAGCTTGATGCCTTCGACCTTGATTTCGCTTGCCACGTCTTTGAGCTCAGCAATTTCTTCTTTGCCCATTTCCCGCACATAGACCGTGCGCGTTGCACCCATGGCAGCTAATGCTTCGGGCGTTATGGCGTTTTGTGCATCATTTTCTGACTGCATTTTGCGCTCCTTTCTTTGATCGCAATCCCGCTTTTCGGCAATTGCGGCTAGTAAGAGAGATCGTTGACTCGGTTAGTTCTTCTCGGCGACGGCGCCGATCTTTGCGGTTTCAACGTTTTGCGCCGTTTTTCCTTCTCCGTCGGCGATTTCAATCGTTTTCACGACGACGCGCGGCTGTAGCCGATTGAGTCGAACGGAAAGAAGTCCATGCGCTAACTCTGCACCTGCAACTTCGATACCATCCGCCAAAACAAAGCTCCGCTGAAACTGCCGCGCAGCGATGCCACGATGGAGAAAGACGCGGTCATCGTCTTCGCTTTCCGTTTGCCGACCGCGAATCACCAGTTGATTGTCTTCGACGGTAACAGCTAGCTGGTCTTGTGTGAATCCAGCGACGGCCAGCGTGATTTGCAGCGAGCCTTCCGACAATTGCTCAATATTGTAAGGGGGATATCCGTCCGTGGTGGACTTAGCAACACGATCAAGCACACGCTCAATCTGATCGAATCCCAGCAGAAAGGGACTATTGAAATGTGTGGCACGCGGCATTTTGATCAGCCCTTCATAAGCGGCTTGTCGACGTCCCCTGTCGGGCGACGAGCTAACGTTTACGCGGCCCCAAAGGCACCGCACACAACATATGGGGTGGGACAAATCGGCCGTCAAGGCTTCGAACAAAAAGAGAACATGAACTCAAAGTACGCGCGGACAGTTAGGTGAAAAAAGCCCGCGAAAGCTCTATATAAGGGATCCCACAAACCCACATTTCAGCACCTTTCCCCTTGAACAGCCCCACACAGATTCTTGTTGACGCACCGAAGGACAATGACAAAGCATTGCTCTTTCAATCCCCCCGGGAAGAGATCCGGGCCGACAGCCCCGAGGATGTCCCAGGCGCCCTTGAGCGTATTGAGCGTGCCTTGGCATCTGGTTCCTATGTAGCTGGCTTCTTAGCCTACGAATTGGGCTACCAATTTGAACGGAGATTAGTGCGCCACCATCAATCAGCGGAACTGCCCCTTGTCTGGTGTTTCGTTTTTGATCGGCCGCAAACTGTCAAATGGAACGATGTGATTGCATCGCCCAGTGCAACAAATCAGATTGAAGTTTCAAAGCCGCGACCCGTTTTGTCGCGTAACGCCTACAAAGAAAAATTTGATCGCGTTCGCGCCTATTTGGAAGCCGGCGATTGCTATCAGATCAACCTGACATTCCCTTTGGAGTTCAATGTCAGCGGCGATCCGCTCGCATTGTTTGCGACCCTTCGGCAGAACACGCGCGCAAAACACACCGCCTATCTTAGTCTTCCTGGCGTGAATATCTTGTCCCTGTCCCCCGAATTGTTCATCGAATGCAACGGTCAGCAGATCACGACGCGCCCGATGAAGGGAACGGCGCCACGAGGCATGACAACTAAAGACGATCAAGGGGTCTGCGCCGATCTCAGAAAAGATCCCAAGACGCTTGCCGAAAACATGATGATCGTCGATTTGATACGAAACGATCTCGGCCGCCTCTGCGAAACCGGCTCGATCAATGTGTCAGACCTGTTTGCAATCGAAACTTATCCAACATTGCATCAAATGACGTCCAGCATCAGCGGATCACTCAGACCGGGCATCAGCGTGGCTGAGCTCTTAGCAGCCATGTTTCCGTGCGGGTCTGTGACGGGTGCACCCAAAATCCGGGCCATGGAAATTATTCGAGAACTCGAAGATGAGCCCCGCGGCGTCTATACAGGCAGCATTGGCTATTTCAGTCCGGATCGTAAGTTCAATCTAAACGTCTCTATACGAACAATCACCATTGACGACGCCGGCAAGGCTCGTATGGGTATTGGAAGTGGGCTCGTTTATGACTCAAACATCAATGACGAATATGACGAATGCTTGCTCAAAGCCGCTTTTCTCACCGAAGAAAGACAAGATTTCGGACTGATCGAGACATTTCGATGGGAGCCATCCGTCGGCTATCACTTCCTAAGTGAACATTTGGCGCGGCTCGCCTCTTCCGCAAACCACCTCGACTTTTGTTATGATGAGACCGCCGTCCTCAAAAAACTAAACGAGGCTACCAGCAACTGGTCAGATAGTGATAGGCGTGTGCGTCTCGTTCTATCCCGAAACGGAGACATCACGATCACATCAACACCGCTGGGTTCCTTATTGCCCATGCGGCCCTTTGATTTCGCACTGTCCCGCCGACCGGTAAGCTCCCGTGATCGCTATTTGTACCATAAGACGACGCTGCGCGACTTTTTTGCGTTTGAACTCGAAAGCGCCAAAGCGAAGTATGGATGTGATGAAGTGGTTTTCGTCAATGAGCGGGGAGAAGTAACAGAAGGGTCCTACACCAACATCTTTGTGCAAAAAAATGGCCGGCTCGTCACACCACCACAATCATCAGGTTTACTGAATGGGTGCTTGAGACAATCTCTATTGACTGGCAGCGAAAAGGAAGTCGTTGAGGGTGTTCTCTATCCCTGCGATCTTGATGAAGCAGAGGCAATTTTCTTAGGAAACTCCGTACGCGGCCTAATGCCTGCGCGTAAGGTAAATGGGCGCTCAGAAATCGCTGCAGTACCGGAACTTGCCGCCCATGGCTGAAATGCGGTCATTTGATCGGTTCCCGTACACCATCAACGACATTGCCCAAGCCTGGGATCAGATTGCGGATCATGTCGAGCGCACACCCGTTCTCCCATGGCATCGACCCGACCAAATCGCACCAGACCTTGCCGGTACGCGCATCACGCTCAAACTCGAGGTCTTTCAAAAAACCGGCACCTTCAAGATCCGAGGTGCGCTGCTCAACATGATGTCGCTTACACCAGCCGAACGCGAAAACGGCGTTTTAGCGGTCAGCGCAGGCAATCATGCCATCGCAGTTGCAGTGGCCGCAAAGATCGCAGATATCGACGCGAAAGTGGTGATCATCGAAGGTGCCAATCCGATGCGCGTTGAAAAATGCCGCGACGCGGGAGCGACCATCCTCTTCGCTGAGGACGCAGCGAAGGCATTTGAACTGGCGGACGAGATCGCAACGTCCGAGAAACGCACGTTGGTGCACCCCTTTGACGGCGAAAAGACGGTTTTAGGATCAGCAACGCTCGGCAAAGAAATTATGGAGCAATTCTCCGCTGTCGAGGCGATCGTCATTCCGGTTGGGGGCGGCGGGTTGTTAGCCGGCGTATCAACAGCGGCTCGGTTGATCAAACCCGATATAGAAATCTATGGCGTCGAGCCCACAGGTGCCGATGCCATGGCGAGAAGTCTCGCCCTCGGGCACACCACTCAGATTGATCGAATTACGACCATTGCGGACAGCTTGGGATCACCCAAGACCATGCAGTTCAGTTTCGACCTTTGCAGGCAAAACCTGACCGATCTCGTTTTGGTCAATGACGACCAATTGCGCGATGCCATGCGATTGTTGTTCAGCGAAGCAAAGCTCGCCGTTGAGCCCGCCGCCGCTGCCGCCACTGCAGCGCTCAAAGGCCCGCTTAAGGAGCGCCTCAAAGGCAAGAATGTCTGCTTGCTTGCCTGCGGTTCAAACATTGATGCGCGGACATACGCAAATCTACTTGCAGACCATTAGGCATGTAGCGCCAACATTGTGCGCCCGACGTTCACGGCCGCACAATGTTTGGCACGAGGCTTGGTTCAAAGAATCTGACGAAGCAAACTAAGCGGCGATTATCTCGGTCTCATTGATTTTGATGCCAAACCCATCAAGCCCGACATAATGATGCGGCTGTGTGCTCAACAGCTTGATTGACGACACGCCGAGATCACGCAGGATCTGTGCCCCGATGCCCACATCTTTCCATTCGCGGTCCCGATCTGCCTCGCTGTTGTGCGTTGATCCTTGCACCTTGGTTTGATCCCGATCGAGAACCGGCACACCGGCCGCCCCTTCACGCAGATAGATCATCACGCCGCGGCCCTCATCTTGAAATCGAGAGAAAACCCGGTTGATAAGCTTCTGCCCACCAAAGATATCGTCAACAACATCTTCGCGATGCATTCGGGTGAGCACGCCTTCCCCGTCCCCTACAGATCCATAAACAACGGCCATATGCTGGATGGAGTCAAACGGCGTTTGATAAGCAATGCCGCGCGCGGGACCCGCTTCAGTCGCCACCGAAAATTCCGATACACGTTCAACAAGATTTTCGCGCTGCTGGCGGTAGTGAATGAGGTCGGCGACCGAAACCATTTTCAGGTTATGCTCCGCAGCGAAAGCGTCCAATTGCGCGCCCTTCTGAACCGTCCCGTCGTCATTGACCAATTCAGCTAGCAATCCAGTTTCGGGTAACCCGGCCAAGCGCGCAAAATCAACGGCGGCTTCTGTATGCCCGGAACGGACCAGTACGCCGCCTTCTTTCGCAATCAGTGGAAAGATATGACCAGGCCGCACAAAGTCGCCCGGTCCCGCATTATGATTGGCCAACGCTTGGATTGTGTTGCACCGCTCGCTGGCGGATATGCCTGTCGTCAGACCATATTTGTAGTCAACAGTCACCGTAAAGGCCGTACCCAAGGGCGCGTCATTGTTCGCGACCATCGGGTTGAGCTGCAATCGGCGCGCGTCGCTGAGCGTCACGGGCGCGCAAAGGATACCGCTCGTGTGGCGAATCATAAAGGCAACCGCTTCTGGCGTCGCCTTCGACGCCGCCATAATCAGATCGCCTTCATTTTCCCGGTCATCGTCATCGACCACCACGATCATCTCGCCATCCGCAACGGCTTTGATCGCTTCCTCTACTTTTTGTGTACGATTTGTCATGTCTGATTCTCTTATTTCGCGTGAATATTGGTGCCTCAAACTAACCTGCTCATGTGCGAGAATCGAGGCCTCATAAGCTGACGCAACGTCGCTGCAATCTGGATGGCAAAATTTCGGCGGATTCTAAACTCTCTGGAGACCAACTTCTGTTCGTGATAGCGGTACTCCATGGTTTCAAGTGAGTCGCAGGGCCAAGGCTGGCGCGGGGTTATTCTCTCCGGTGCCGTGATGTCCTTGGCCCTGATGGGTGACGCTCTCCTCTATATTGTCTTGCCAGTAAACGCGGAAGCGTTCGGCTTGAGTTTTATTTGGGTGGGCATTCTTCTTTCTGCCAACCGCATCGTTCGAATATTCGTATACGGACAAATTGCGCAATTAAGCGCCCGCATCGGCGCCCGACGACTGACGATTCTCGCTGCCGTCGGCGCCGTTGTTTCAACGTTGCTGTATGGCATCGTCAGCAACGGCTCTTTGCTTCTGGCAGCACGTGCCATTTGGGGGCTGTCATTTGCGGCACTGGTATTGACCACACTTTTCTATGCGGCAACCGATGTTGACCATGCGGGACGGCGCATTGGGATCAGCCGCGCGATACAGCATGTGGGTTCTATTGTTGTCCTGACAGCCGGCGTGTATGGCGCAACATATTTTGGCCCCCAAGAGATTTTTGTTGTCGTTGCCGTCGCAACGCTGCCAGCCATCGCCTTTGCGTTCTTTCTACCCAAGACATCCCCCAATACACGTCTATCCCACGTGAAATCTCGTGCGCACAAACCGTGGATGGCACCCTCTCAGCTCGACCTGTTCTATTTTCTGATCGGTCTCTGTGCCAGTGGCATCTTTATGACCACGGTCACTGTTCTTTTGGCGCAGACCATGACCGTCAACAACGCGATGCTAATAGGCGGACTGATCGCACTCGGTCCCAACCTCGCGGTCACCCTTATTGGTCCGCTTTCCGGCATTCTGGCTGACCGATTTGGCGCGCGACCCATCTTACTGATGTCAGGTTCATTGCTGGCTCTCGGCTTTGGCCTTATCGCTCTCGACATCATCGTGGCCGGTAGTATCGTGATCGCGGTAGCGCGGGGCGGGTTGGGCGTGGTTGGACCCACATCGATCGCACAATCAAGTGGAGGCGCAGATTTGAACCGCCAGGCATCGCTCCAAACTTGGCTCGATATCGGCGCAGCCACAGGGCCACTAATCGCTGGCTTTTTGTTGGGGACCATTGGACATGTTGTACTCTATGCGGCGGCGGCGATCTCTCTCGCTGGAGCCTTGTGCCTTCTGGCTTGGTCCTTCAGCCACGAGCAGGCGTCTGCCGCGGCCGCGCCTGTGCCTCCGCGTGACTAAGGGCCCGTGAGTGCACTGATGCGTGTATCTTGATAGACTTTGCGCTGCGCGCGCCATCTTAAAATCTGGGGACTCATGACACTTGCCGCCGTTACTTTACGTTTCTTGATCTTATGTCTTGGTCTTTTTTTGTTTTCCGGCACATCCCAAGCGCTCGAGAAGAAGCACACAATCAATCACAATGGTGAGCGGTACTTTCGCGTTTCTGTTCCGGACCATCTCGTCGGGAAATCAAGCAATCCCATGGTTTTGAGTTTTCACGGTGGCGGTGGCTCAATCGAAGGTCATATGCGCACGACCAAAATGGACGATGCGGCCGTTAAGCATGGATACGTCCTTGTTTATCCTGCGGGAACCGGACGGCGCAAAGACCGTTTTCTCACATGGAATGCAGGCATCTGCTGCGGTTCCGCTGCTGAGAATGAGATCGATGATGTCGGTTTCATCAGCAAGCTGATTGATTTTATGATTGAAGAATACGCGGTCGATGCCACACGGGTCTACGCGACGGGTCATTCAAACGGTGCACAAATCAGCTACCGACTTGCTTGTGAACTTTCAGATCGGATCACGGCCATCGCGCCAAACGCGAGCCAGAGCATTATTCCCAACTGTTCGCCCAAACGCGCCGTTCCGGTTTTGCACTTCCATGGCACGAATGATCAATGCGCAAAATTCGACGGTGGTGACTGCGGAGGCTGTTTTCAACGCGCGCTGCAAAGCTACGGCCTGCCTTTGAGTGAAAAGACTTGGGCCTGTGAGCCGGTCATGGGCGCGCTGTCCAAAGTTGCGCAACGCAACAAGTGCAGCGACGAAATCGCCATAACCCTTCAAAAGGGAAAGACGACTTGCAGTAGATACAAAGCCTGCGCCGGAGATGTTGAGTATTGCATTGTCGAAGGCGGTGGGCATACCTGGCCGGGTGGCGCGTCAGCAGTTAAGGCCTGTGAACACAGACCCAAAGGCAGACTCTGTAAGAATTGGCAGAATGTCGTAGGCCCGGCATCAGATGACATTTCCGCGAACGATGTGATGTGGGCATTCTTTTCGCGTCATCAATTGCCGAACTAGTCTGACGGCTGTTTGAGAAAATAGCTCGCAACCTAAAAGTAGTGTAGTGTGGCACAACGCGTGACACGAGCTTGAGAGGAACATCTCGATGCGCACACTCGGCACGATTTTCAGAATAATCCTGGCCATTCCACTGGGCGCCGCCTTGGCACTGAGCACGGTCTATTTCATTCCCTACGTTACGACCAATGAGCTTGCCGAATCCGTGGAACCGGTTGAACCCGGCTGGCCCGGACGAGTTTGGGGCATGCAAGTCGATGAAGTTGACGTTGGCGACTACCGCTATCCACCAGACTGGCATCGCTGCAAAAGCTACGGCGAAGGTGGGAAGTCGTACGAAAAATGCCCCCTTAGATACACAATCGATTGGCCCGGCATCGATGATTTCCACGAGAGAGAAGTGAAAGCGACAGACGACTATCTACGGGAGCGGTCCGAACAAGCGAGCGGGTCTTCTGCGAACTAGGTTAAGATGAGTCTTGCTTTAAGCTGCCCTTTGTCATCGCGAGGCCGCACTAGCGGCCGTGGCGATCCAGGGCTTCATGCTCGGAACAAGCTGCTCTGGATTGCCGCGCCGCCGCAACGGCGGCTCGCAATGACGAAAAAAAATCCGCTCGACCCAACCTAAATTCGTCCCGCTCTAGGGTCACAAGAGCGCTGCCTCTCGCAAGGAAATGGCGTCAAATATTGATCACTTCGCCTGCGGCATCGAGCACGGCTTCGTGCATGCTTTCCGAGAGGGTCGGATGCGGGAAAATCACTTCTTTGAGTGTTTTCTGAGTGGCCTTGAGTTGACGCGCCACGGCGTAGCCTTGGATGAGTTCAGTCACTTCTGGACCGATCATATGGGCACCGATCAAAGTCCCCTTCTTCGCGTCAAAGATGGTTTTGACAAAACCTTCTGACTCACCATAGGCCAAAGCTTTGCCGTTGGCGGTGAACGGAAACTTGCCCACTTGGATATCAATGCCCGCCTCGCGTGCGGCCTGTTCCGTCATCCCGACACTAGCAATCTGTGGCCGGCAATAGGTACATCCGGGGACGCCATCCTTGTCGATCGCGTGCACGCCCTTGAGATCCGCAATCTTTTCGACACAAACAACGCCTTCATGACTGGCCTTGTGCGCGAGCCATGGAGGACCGGCAACATCGCCGATCGCATAAATCCCCTTCACATTCGTGCGGCCCCATTTGTCCGTTACGATGTGACCACGATCGGTCTTCACCTTCACGGTATCAAGCGCCAAATCTTCGATGTTACCTGTGATCCCAATCGCCACAATGACTCGATCGAATCGTTCACGAATTTCCCCTTGGGCGGTGACAATGCTGGCCCGAACATAGTCGGTGCGCGCGACTAACTCGCTGACCGTGGCATCGACGTGAAACTTCATGCCTTGCTTTTTGAAGGCGCGCAGAGCCGTTTTCGAGATCTCCTCGTCCTCAACCGGCAGAATGCGCGGCAACGCCTCGACGACCGTCACCTCAGAACCGAGATCGCTGTAAAAGCTCGCGAACTCCATGCCAATCGCACCCGACCCAATCACCAGCAGCCGGTCCGGCACTTGATCGGGCACCATCGCGCTTTTGTAGGTCCAAATACGCGCATCATCGACCATCAGCGATGGCAAAGTCCGCGCCCGCGCCCCCGTCGCTAGAATGATGTGCTTGGCACTGATGATTTCGTCACCAGTTCCGGTCTCAACGGTCAATTCCTTTTTGCCGGACAGGCGCGCGCGTCCATCGATGACCGTGATCTTGTTCTTCTTCATCAGCTGGCTGACGCCGCGCGACAACTGGCTCGCCACTTGCCGGCTACGATCCACGATCCGCCTCAGATTGGGACGCGCAGCAGCCCCTTCAAAACCAAAATCAGGCAACCGATTGATCGCGTGATTGACCTCAGCGGACCGCAGCAAAGCCTTGGTCGGGATGCATCCCCAATTCAGGCAGATGCCCCCCAAATGCTCGCGTTCGATTACAGCCGTGTTGAAGCCGAGTTGTGACGCGCGGATGGCAGCCACATAGCCGCCAGGCCCGCCGCCAACAACGGCAACGTCAAAGTCATGGTCCGCCATAGCTTGGCCTTACATTATGAGCGAAACAGGATTCTCAAGAAGTTCCTTCAATGCCGAAAGAAACTCCGCACCAATGGCCCCGTCAATCACCCGATGATCGCACGAGAAGGTCACCGACATCATCGGCGCTAGGTCAATTTGACCATCCACGCCGATCGGTTTTTCCTCCACGGTCCCTACAGCCAAGATAGATGACTGCGGCGGGTTCACGATGGCATCGAAATTCGTGATGCCGAACATGCCAAGATTGGAAACCGTTGATGTTCCACCTTCGATGTCGGCCGGCACCAATTTGCCGGCTCGTGCGCGACCCGCAATGTCTTGCGCGTCTTGCGCAATTTGAGCAACGGGCTTGCGATCAACACCGCGAATAAGGGGAGCAATGAGGCCACCTTCCAAGGCAACCGCAACACCAACATCGGCCTGATCGAAATAGTGGATGTGATCGCCACCATACTGAACATTTGCGGCTGGGACTTCCATCAACGCAAGGCCAACACCACGAACGATGAAATCATTGATAGACGTCTTGATACCATCAAGGCGTTTGTTAACGCCCTGCCGCATATTCAAGAGCTCCGCCATATTGATTTCAGTGCGCAGATAGATGTGCGGAATCGCTGCTTTCGCCTGAGCCATGCGGCGCGCAATGGTCCGGCGCATCGCGGACATAGGCTCGGTTCGTGCCGTTGCCGTGCCGACTTGGACAGGCATCGGCGCCTGAACACGCGCCTGTACTGGGGCAGCGGCAACAGTCGTTTCGATGTCCTTCGCCATGATGCGGCCATTAGGTCCGGATCCCGCGACCTGCGCCAAATCAACGCCCTTTTCGCCCGCCAACTTCTTAGCGCGCGGCGACACGTTCACCCGCCGCGTCTTGCGGCCAAGGGGACGACCCGCCACTTGCTCAACATCGTCAAGAGATACACGGCCCAGACGGCCCGTCGCACCGACCTTGCTCAAGTCAACGCCTTCACCGACCGCGACCCGCGCGGCAATTGGGCTGATTTCTGTGCTCAATTTTGCAATTTGCGCTTCCACCGCCGCCGCATCGAGACCATTCGCTTTAGGCGCAGCAGGTGCCGGCGCGGGCGCCGCGGCTGCGGGAGCAGCGCGACTGGGTGCCGGGGATGGGCTGGGTGCAGTGGATGAATTGGACGCGGGCTCAGAGGCCGGCGCCGCATACCCACCACCACCGGACGAAACCGTTTCCGCTACGTTCGGCTTGTAGCTCGCGACAAAAGCATCGATGTCATCATCGGAGACCGACTCATCAGCAACAATACCGACCAGATGACCGACATCAAAGACGCCCTCTTCTTCCAAGCGCCGACGCAAGACACCCGTGAATTCTGCCTCGTAAGGCATGTTCAGCTTTTCGGTTTCGATGTCAAAGATCTCATCGCCAGGCTTGATGGCGTCGCCCACCTTTTTTTGCCATTGGACGAGTTCACCTTCGACCATCTCCATGCCGAGCTTCGGCATGGCAATGGGAATGATTCTTGGCGCCATTAGACCCCCTCCAACGTCTCGCGAACGGCGGCCTCAATTTTGTCGGGGCTCGGAATATACTGCCATTCAAGTGAAGGCGAGAAAGGAACCGGCGTATGCGGCGGCGTCACCGTTTTGATCGGCGCATCCAAGAATTCAAACGCCTGTGAAGCGACAAGCCCCGCAATATCACGCGCCATGCCACAGCGAACGGGCGCTTCGTCAACGACCACCAGACGTCCTGTTTCTTCCACGCTTTCAAGAATGAGCTCTTCATCGAGAGGAGACGACGTCCGCGGATCAATCACATCGCAGGTGATGCCCTCTTCGGCTAGTTTGTCTGCGACCCCGTTTGCCAGATTGACCATGCGCGCCAAGCCGACAATCGTGACGTCTTTGCCCTGACGCGTCAGGTTGCCCTTACCGAGCGGAATTGTGTACGGCTCGTCAGGCACTTCGCCTTGATCCGTATACAGAAGTTTATGCTCGAAATAGACAACGGGATCTTCGCCGCGGATACAGGACGCCAACAAACCCTTTGCATCGTAGGGGTTGGACGGCATCACCGCTTTCATGCCCGGCATCATCGTGATCATGGCGTACGGCGATTGTGAGTGCTGGGCCGCGGCACTCATGCCCGCACCAATCGTGGTCCGAACGACCATGGGTGTCTTCGCCTTACCGCCAAACATATATTTGAACTTGCCGGCCTGATTATACATTTGATCCATGCACAGACCCATGAAGTCCGAGAACATGATTTCAGCAACCGGACGCATGCCAGCGAAAGCAGCACCGGCCGCGGCGCCAACAATGGCCGCTTCCGAAATTGGCGTGTCAAACACACGATTGTCGCCATACTTTGTCCAGAGTCCGGCGGTGAGACCAAAGACACCACCGCTTGCTTCCTTGCCGCCCTCTGACATGGAGCCACCGACCACGTCTTCTCCGAACACGATGACGGTTTCGTCGCGTTCCATCTCTTGGCTGAGACACTCGTTAATGGCGTCTCGATATGATTTCTGACTCATATTTCTTCAGTCCCAATCAGTATGCGTTGTAAACGTCGGTCAACAATGTTTCAGGCGCAGGCGGCGGCGCAGCCGAAGCTTCTTGTGTCGCCTCCTCAATCAAATCCATCACCTCCTGATCGATTTCATCGAGCCGCTCGTTGCTGAGCAAACTGGCTTCCGTCACCCGTGCACGGAAATTGACCAAGCAATCCATGGTTTCGCGCAATTTTCTGACTTCGTCTTTCCCACGATAGTTTTGCGGATCGCCTTCCACATGGCCATAAAAGCGGCAAATCTGAAGATCCAGCATCACGGGGCCGTTGCCTGCGCGGGCATACTCCGTGGCTTCCCGCATAGCTTCATAAACGGCAAAGAAGTCCGAGCCGTCGGCCTTGATCATCTTCATACCAAAGGCTGCACCGCGTGTACCGATGTCACCATTGCTGCCAACCGCGTAGATCGATGGCGTATGCTCGCCATAGCCATTGTTCTCGAACACAAAGATCGCCGGCACTTTGAGCACAACCGCCAAGTTCATGGCCTCAAAAACAGGCCCTTGGTTACTCGACCCGTCGCCGCCAAAGGAAACACCCACTTCACCCTTGCCGCGATTACGTGCTGCGATGGCCGCCCCAACGGCGAGCGGCGGGCCGCCACCAACAATGCCGTTTGCGCCCATCATACCCACATCCACGTCGGCAATATGCATGGAGCCCCCTTTGCCCCCACAAAGGCCGCCGGCCTTGCCGTAAATTTCCTTCATCATGGCCTTCACATCACAACCCTTAGCAATGCAGTGCCCGTGGCCTCGATGCGTGCTGGTGATTTGATCGTCATTGGTAAGGTTTTCACAAACGCCAACCGCGCAGGCTTCTTGGCCTGAATAGAGATGAGTAAAGCCAGGGATCTCGCCCTTACCGATCTCAAGATGGAGACGTTCCTCAAATTCCCGGATTGTTTTCATGCGCCGATAGGCTTGTTCTAACTGTTCCCGGCTGAGCTGCATGCGCCAAATCCCTTCAAGTTTTCCTCTACAAATTCGTTGGCTGCATAGGAGCGAAGGACGGGGGATTTGTCCAGAGGGGAGAGCCATTTGGCAGACGATTCCAAATGAAATTCGAAAATCAACATGGGAGCGGTTCCTACTTCCGATCGAACATGCAAAATTTCCGGCAAAACTGGAGAAAGGACCAAACGCGTGGGAAAGTTATTTGATCTTGAAGGACGGGTTGCGCTGATAACCGGCGGCAATGGCGGTATCGGTCTCGGCTTTGCAAAGGGAATCGTCGACGCCGGCGGTTCGGTTTGCATCTGGGGGACGAATGAGGAAAAGAACGCGGCGGCCTTGGAAGAGCTGCGCGCCTTGAGCCCGAACGTCGCCGCTATGAAATGTGACGTGTCTCAAAGATCCGAAGTCGATGCCTGCTTTGCAGAAACACTCAAAAAGTTCGGCCGCGTCGACGGCTGTTTCGCCAATGCGGGCGTCGGCGCGCGCGGCACCGCCTTCCATGACCAGCCCGACGAAGACTGGCAAAGGGTACTTGGCGTGAACTTGTATGGGGCCGTCTATGTGCTTCAGGCCTCAGCACGCCACATGGTCGAACGCGCGAACAACGGAGATCCCTTCGGCCGGCTGGTGAGCACGGCCAGTCTGGCCGCCATTTCGGGCCAGGCACGCGGCGAACACTATGCCGCCAGTAAAGGGGCGCTCGATTCCATGACCAAAGCACTGGCCGTGGAATATGCCCGATATGGCATTACAGCCCATACGGTACTACCGGGCTGGATCGCCACCGCCATGACTGAACAGACTTTTGCTTGGGACAAGTTCCACGACAATGTCATGCCGCGGATTCCCATGCGCCGCTGGGGTGAACCGGAAGACTTCTCTGGCATCGCCGTTTACATTATGAGCCAAGCGAGCAGCTACCACACTTCAGAGACGTTTCTGATCGACGGTGGTTACTTTGTTTACTGATTAATACGGTGCGATTTCCTAATCGAAGGAATGACTTCTTAACACCACCTCAAGCGCCAACCGCTACATTCACTTGCTGTTCAAAGTAGGCGAGCGCCGGTTCATTGCGCCCAAACACGATGTGGCTTTGACGTCCGGTGGCAAAGTTTCGCTGCGCGCCTTCTCCCGTAGGGAAATCCTCATCTTCCACAGTTCGCACCGTCAGATCCATATTGGCGTCCCAATGGGCGCGGGCTTTCTCTGTAACGGCGGGCTCGGGGATATAGAACGATAACTCAACGACACTGCGTGCTGGATCGTTGCCAACCGGAAAAACGCGCCAGATCTCCGCGTGATCGCGCTGCATGACCAAAACGGTGTTTGGAAAGAGCACGTAGATAATCGCAGTCTGATCAACAAAATCCCAATCAGACTCCGGTTGCGACCGGAGATTTAGGATCGTCTGCCGCGGAAGGCTCTCGCGCAAATGGCAGCCGAACTTATGAACAAGGCAGATATTGGGATAGAAGATTTGCCCTACCGTCGTTCTATGCAGAACGGCGAAATGGTAGGGCTCGAGGAAGGTATCGATGACGATCTTCCAGCTCATTTCGCAGCGCATCAACCGCCGTTCATAGAAATGGTAGTCCTCAAATCCATAGCTGGTCAGCTCATCCGCAAGCCCCTCGAGATGAGCTTCAGCATCGATCGCCGTATCGCCGCTCGCGCGAACCCAAATGAGACCGTTGTTTTCGGCCACCGGCAATTCAGTGAGCTGGCACCCATCCACATCAAATCCATCGAAATACTCTTTGTGGGGAATACTGACGAGTTTCCCCGATATATCGTAAGTCCAACCGTGATACGGACAAGAAATCAGCTTACGCGCTTCGCATGGTTCGCTGATCAGCCGCGCACCGCGATGTTTGCAGGCATTTAAATAGGCCCGCACTTTTCCAGTCAGATCGCGCACCAGCAAGATCGGCACGCCGGTGTAATCATCTGTTTTAAGTGACCCCGCCTCGGGCAGATCGCAGGAGAGTCCCATCAATAAGGGGCGTTCCAAGAACAACCGTTCGCGCTCGACAGCCAGTCTGTCAGGCGAGGTATAAACCGATGTAGAGAGATACATGAGATCATCACCCGCATCGGTCGTTTCGTTTTCAATCAAACGAAATACTTCTTTTGCGAGCGCTATCTGCGTCTCCTGCCTCATTGGCTCACTCCTACAAGAAGTGCGTCCCACCATCGACCATGATGGTCTGGCCGGAAACAAATTTACTGGCATCGCTTGCGAGAAACAGAATGGTTCCAACTAGGTCATCGGTTTCCAGGTTCCGGCGCAAACTCTGACCCGCTGCGATCGCTTCTTTGGCTTTTTCGAGACGGCCCCCCATGAACTCACTGGTGCCTTCGGTCATCACGGCCGAAGGCGCCACTGCATTCACGCGGATCCAATAACGGCCGAGCTCGCGCGCCAGCGTACGGCTTAGTCCAATTACAGCAGCCTTGCTCGTCGCGTAGTGTGCACCATTCGCCAATCCGTAAACGGCTGCCAGGGAAGCAATGTTCACAATGCTACCGCCGCCAACTTCTTTCATGGGATCGATGACAGCTTTTGCACATCGCCACACACCCGTGACGTTGACATTCATCACACGCTGCCATTCTTCCTCGTCCAACTCGTTAGCTTTCGCACTGGAAAGCCCACCATAGAGCGCAGCATTATTGATCAAGGCGTCAATGCGGCCGAATTTCTCGAGCGCCGCCGCAGCCATCGCCTCACAGGATGCCGTCTCGCCAACATCGAGATGTATCCCTAACGCTTCGCCATCGGCGCTGTTGATTTTATCAACTGTCTCAGCACAGTCGCGCACATCCCCGGCAACGACTTTTGCACCATTCTGTGCAAGGTGAACGGCATAGGCCTGCCCCAATCCCCGCGCAGCGCCGGTTACGATCGCTACTTTGCCTGTCATGTCCGTCATTCTGATCTCCCGTTAAATTTCATGTAGCCCTCGTGCTCGACATGAGGGCCCAGGGTGTGAAGCTCTGGGTGCTCGGGTCAAGCCCGAGCACAACAGTTGCTGGTTAGCCCATCTGCTTGGCTTTACTGAGCGCTTGTTCCGTCTCCTGAACAATATTGGCCATGATTTGTTGTGCGGGCAGTACGGATTTGATCAGCGCCAATCCCTGGCCTGCAAAGCCCGGCGTAATGTCCTGCCGATTGGCTGCAGCCGCCGCGGCCAAGACCGGTCCCGAAACCAAAGACTGGAACGGCATCGGTAAGGGTTCTTTGTCGGCCATCGCGAACGCGTCGGCCCACTTGTTTTTGATCAAACGCGCCGGCTTGCCGGTTACCGACCGGGTCACGACCGTGCCTTCTTCGTTGCCCTCCACAATGGCGTTTTTTTGGAAGTCCAGAATGCCGGCTTCTTCGGAAGCTAAAAACCGCGTACCGATCCACGCACCCTCTGCACCAAGCATCATGGCTGCGGCCACACCGCGCCCATCGCTGATACCGCCGGCGCCAAGAACCGGGATGTCAGGGCCAACTGCATCGACCACCGCAGGGATCAAGGCCATGGCCCCGATGGGTGAATTGTGACCGCCACCGTCATGTCCCTGGGCAACAATAATATCGAGACCGCTTGATGCTACTTGCACGGCATGACGAACGGCGCCAACGACCGCCATGACTTTGGTCCCATTGGCGCGCATGCGCTCCATCCATGGACCTGGATTACCGAGCCCGGCTGCATAAACGGGAACGGCTTCGTTGCAGACGACCTCCATCTGCGCTTCAAAGAATTCTTTGGACAGGGGCAATGGCTCGTCTGGGTCGCGTTCCATTTCAGGCGCTTCGCGACGCGCAACGGGCTCGATACCTTCTTTGTCCATGAACTCTTTGGCGAAAGATTTATATTCAGGCAACAGATCTGTCGGTGTTGGCCCCGACTTATCTTTGTAGGCCTCTCGCCGAACCGATGCGGGCAACAGCGTGTCAACACCAAAAGGTTTGTCTGTCAAGGAACGCGTTTCTTCGATCCACGCACGCAGCTTTTTGGGACCACAACCCGCCGCCCCCAACACACCCAAGCCGCCCGCGTTGGATACAGCAGCCGCCAGCGCTGGCGTGCTGGCTCCGCCCATGCCTGCCAAAACGATCGGATGTTCAATACCAAGAATGTCACAAACGCGATTTTTCACACTCAATTCTTCCTCCCCAGTCTTCATCCCATGGCCAATGAATTGTTTTTCGTTTGGCGGGTTGTTGTTTGGCTTGCGCATATAATAGGTTTGATCGCTGAACCTTGAAAGGGAGCCATATGGGTGCATCACCGAGAGACTTGAGGGGCAAAGCCGTTGTGGCTGGCGTCGCTGATATCGTTTCACCGACAGGCATGCTCGGGAAATCGTGCCGCGAACTTGAAGCCCAAGCGATACGCGAGGCCTTGGATGACGCAGGTCTGTCGTTAAGTGATGTTGACGGGCTTATGGTCGCTGGTACGTCGGCGATGGGTTCGCTTGAAACGGCGCAGTATCTGGGTATCGAACCGACATTTCTTGATAGCACCATGACGGGTGGCTCGAGTTTTGAAGTCCACCTAGAGCATGCCTTGATGGCCGTTGCCAACGGACTGGCCGACGTTGTGGTGACTGTCTATTCCCAAATCCCGCGGTCGGCGGGTGGACGCGATGTCGGCCGGGGTGGCGCAGATCCCTTTCGGCCAAGTCCGGCCCGCGAGTTTGAATTGCCCTACGGCATTATGTTGCCGATCGGCGCCTACGCCCTCGCGGCAAGCCGCCATATGCACGAGTTTGGGACAACCTCAGAGCATCTCGCCCAGATCGCTGTTTCCACCCGCGAATGGGCCAGCAAAAATCCGCGCGCACGCTATCAAGATCCGATCACTGTCAATGATGTTCTTGAGTCCGGCATGCTGGCGTCGCCACTGCATCGACTTGATTGCTGTTTGGTTGTCGATGGCGCCGGTGCAGTGGTTGTTTGCAGTCCCGAGCGTGCAAAGAGCCTGAAGAAAAAGCCGGTCTATATTCTGGGTGCCGGCACCGCCACGACGCATATGAATATTACAGCGATGCCGGATTTGACGACGACCGCGGGCGCGGTATCCGGTCCGCGTGCTTTCGATATGGCAGGTATTAAACCCAGCGATGTCGACCTGCTGATGAGCTATGACTCTTTTACAATCACCGTTCTTCTGTCGCTTGAAGACTTAGGCTTCTGCAAAAAGGGCGAAGGCGGCGCTTTCGCGGAAGATGGCAAACTTGGGCCTGGCGGTTCATTTCCGACCAACACGAATGGCGGAGGGCTGTCTTACTGCCATCCCGGCATGTACGGCATCTTTCTGCTGGTTGAAGCTGTCAAACAATTACGCGGCGAAGGCGACGCCAGACAAATCGATAATCCGAACATTGCTGTCGCGCATGGTTCCGGCGGGGTCCTGTCTTGCATGTCGACAACTGTATTGGGCACGGAGGCCACGCTATGAGCGAACAATATATTCCGCCTGATGATTATCTGGAGACCCAGGGTTATTGGGCAGCAACACGTGATAAGAAACTGGTTGTGCAAAAGTGCTCAACGACAGGGAAGTTTCAACATCCGCCGCGCGCCACATCTATTCACGATTTGGGCGGTCCCGTGGAGTGGCACGAAGTGTCGGGGAAAGGGACGATCCACGCCTTGACAGTTCATCATCGTCCGGGCAATCGGTTCATGAAAGGCAAAACACCCTATGCTGTCGCCTTGATCGATTTGGAGGAAGGCGTTCGCATCATGTCGAACGTCATCGAGTGTGATCCAGAGAAATTGAAAATTGGCGACGCGGTAATCGTGGCATGGGATCCGTTGCCCGACGGTCGCCATTTGCCACAGTTCAAACCAGCTTGAACCTGCCAGGGAAAGTCTTAGACTCCTGCGAAACACGTAAGGCGAGTACTGGTAGCAACGAGTTGCGAATTGAACAATAGCGAACAAGTAGACGGGGAGGACATTCCAGATTGGCCACTTGAATATCTAAGAGTGCTGCTGCAAACAGATTTGATGTATGAACTCAAGGACCACGAGATTGAACTTGAGTACCCACCGTTCAGACTTGTATGGATACTTGTGGTTGGCTATGCGAGTGCTCTAATCGGACTTGCATTTCTTGCACTACCGGTATTTCAACTCGATGGTCCACCCGACAGCGTCGAGGAACATTTACTGCAAATACTATTCGTTGGTGCATCGTTCCTCTTTTTTCGGATGTCTTACATTTACATCTTTCAGATCGCCCCTTCGATACGAGGGAGCGCACATCTTTCAATCAATGGTCTATCGGTAAAGCCATCTGGCGGACCATCAGTGTTGTTCCGCTGGCAAGATATGAAAGAGTTGATCGAATGTACTGGCTGTGAGTACCACACACTTACTGCCAAAAACGGCCGCTACGTTCTCGACAATAGACTTAGGTTGTCAAATTATTTGTTTGATTGGATCAGTTTTAACATCGCGTTGACAAAATCCGGAATTTTATTCCGATATGGACGTCTGCCTTGGAATGACGGCGAAATCAAACTCACTCCACCACTCTCTTCAAAAATAGAGTCCTTGCTGTACTCGACGTTCTTTGGTTTCAGTGGTGTCATGATGACTTATTTAGCACTGACATCGCCAGATCTGATGGAAAAGGTGTTTTTCTTGATCATCGGACTTTCGACACCTTGGCTGATTTGGATATTTATCTCACAGGCATATCCTCAAGGTTATTTGACATTGGATGAGCAAGGCATAACTAACCACTACAGGTGGCGCCCCGAGAAAATTCTCTGGAATGAAATTCGTTGCATAAGGTTTGATGTTGAAGAGACCGCGGAGCTGATTGGAGTCAGCGATCGTGTTTTGATTTCTCTCAATGAGCATAGAATCAGGGGAGTGAGGACGTTTCTTGCGCTGATGCTTGACGAAATGAACATTCCTGTAGCCGAAGACAAAAGCACGCACTAGCAATGTGCCGCCTTAAGAAATTCCCATAGGAAAGTAGGAAATCGATATTATTGGTGCAATTACCCAGGCAGGCCGGTAACGAGGCATGCCTATCTGCTTTAGTTCAAACAAGCGTAAGATCGCAATTATCTCAAAGACAGGAGTGCAGCATGGCATTAACACCGGAAACTGCAGTCGCAACCGGGATGACCCTTGCCTATCATGCGCAAGAAGCACCTGAGAGAACTGCGCTTAAGAGCGAACGCGGCGACCGCACATTTTCTGAGTTGAATGCCAGGTCCAATCAATTGGTCCGTACTCTGCGGCGTGCGGGCCTCAAGCAAGGCGACGCTGTTGCCCTCCTTTGTTCAAACCGGCCCGAATTCGTAGAAACGCTCAGCGCCTGTCAGCGCGCGGGGTTTCGCATCACGCCCATCAACTGGCATCTAAGCGATGAAGAAGTTCATTACATTGTCGACAATTGCGAAGCCAAAGCGCTGATCGCAGAAGACCGGTTTGCTCAAAACTCGGCTGCAGCTGCGAACCTCCCCTCGCTGCTTTGCAAACTCGCACCGGGCGGCTTGCCCGGGTTTGACGATTTCAATGCAGCTATCGCTGGCGAAGAAGATAGCAACATTGACGATCCTTCGTTGGGCACCAGCATGCTCTACACATCAGGCACGACAGGCCGCCCGAAAGGTGTTTACCGGAAGAACCAACCCCCTGCCTCGCCGCTGGTGCTTAAACTGCAAGAAACCGCAGCCTTTGATCCGACGGCAGACTTTGCCCTCAACACGGGTCCGCTTTATCACGCCGCGCCGCTTGCTTTGAATCTGAACTTCCCGCTGGCCGCAGGCGTTGGCGTCTACCTCATGGACCGCTGGGACGCCGAACAAACATTGAAGCTGATTTCCGATCACAAATGCACGCATACCCATGTGGTGCCAACAATGCTTCACCGGATGCTGCAGCTGCCCGAGACAGTTCGGACTAAATACGATCTGTCTTCGATGCGCTGGGTCTTGCATGGCGCCGCACCCTGCCCGCCGAAAACTAAAGCCGACAGCATCGAATGGTTGGGACCCATCCTTTTTGAGTACTACGCGGCAACAGAAGGCGGCGGCATTTTTGTCGACAGTCACGACTGGCAGAAGAAGCCTGGTTCCGTTGGCCGCCCCCTGCCCGGCGTGACGATGAAGATTGCTAACGATAATGATGACGAGGTCGCACAAGGCGACGTTGGCACCATCTACTTTCAGGCTCCGCAGCAGGGCCGGTTCGAATATTTCAAAGCACCTGAGAAAACCGACGGCGCCTATCGCGGTGACTATTTCACGATGGGTGATATGGGCTATCTGGACGAAGACGGTTTTCTTTTTTTGACAGGGCGCAGTGCGGAAACGATTATTTCCGGTGGCGTCAACATTTATCCCGCCGAAATCGATGCGATCATCTTACAACACCCCGCTGTACATGACGTGGCAACTGTCGGCGTTCCGAACGAGGAATGGGGCGAGGAGATTAAAGCCGTCGTGCAATTGAATGATGGCGCACAGCCTTCAGAAGAAACTGCCGCCGACATATTGGCGTTTGCCGAAAGCCATCTGCCGTCGTTCAAGCGGCCGCGATCCGTTGATTTTGCAACCGACCTGCCGCGCCTGCCGACCGGCAAAATTGTTCGCCGCCAGGTGCGCGAAAAATACTGGGAAGGTCACGACAAAAAGATCTAACCGGTGTCCGACTATGGGCGGTTTGTCTTTTATTGGTCCGGGTCCGGCAAACGCATAACGGCCCCTAAGATCGCGGCGGGCAGCGCATCAACCAGCAAAACTTGATAGGTCATGGACGCGGGCAACCAAATACCGCCATGAGCTGCCAAAAGAACGAGTGGCGTCAGAACAATCGCGGCAATTCCAAGATGGTTCGGAATGACGCGCACAAGTCCCAAGACCAGAACGAAATGCAGAACGATAAAAACGATCAGTGACGGGATGAATAGTTGTACCGCCACCAAAAACCAGACGAAGAAACTGTAGGCCGTGCTGTCGCCAATGCTTTCGCTTTCATAGAAACCGAGCGGCAGCCCAATTAGAAAAGACAAGGGCAAGTATACCGCAAAGAAAAGACCGATATTCTTAAGCAGCATCATGGCGTCGGCACCTTCTTGCTTTCATAGAAAGCGCGCGCAAATTTGATGGATTGCAACAAAGCCTGCTTATGCGTGAGGAGATGTTTCGCGCTAACGCCATCGCTGTAGGGCATCCAATCCCAAATCATTGCCGCGTCGATCTGGTCAGCCATCAGCACCTGCTCGATTTGATCAAGATGTTCAAGCCAGTCTTCAACATTGTCGATATTTGGTACCGTCGATGCGCTTCCTTCGATATGCACATAGACGGGAGAGGTATGCGCTGCACTGGCCCGAGCTTCGCGCTCGCGCAAGTAAGAAAATATCTCGGGTCCCCCGCCACCCGAGATCCAATTGTTGAATGCCACTTGAAGCCATGCGGGGGTTTCAGTGAATTCCGGCGCTGTTTCACCTAACTTCACACCTTGGGAACGGACAGCAAACCAACTGTTGCCTGCAACTTCAATTTCATCGTCAAACTGCAGCAAACCGGGCTCATGACGAACCGAAACGGGGACCTCCACCCCGTTCACCATCAAGGATAATTGTTCAACATCATCCTGCTCCGGATCAAAAGCGACTTGACCAATGACCCTTACCAAACCCGGTTCGGTAAGGCGAACATCACTTCCAGGCCCTGCTCCCGCTACCTCAATCGAAATCTGTGGCCCGTTCGTTACAAAAGTCCGGCCGTTCCGGATCGCCTCGACCAATTTCTCGCGGCTCGGCTGCCCTTCGATTTGTGCATAGAATCGTTCACGCCCCGGAACGGAACTAAGGCATGGGAAATCAGTTCCCGCCGTCGCCGTGATCTTGAGCCCAAGATTGAGGAGTTGATACCAAACGTCATAGTACGGGATCTCAAACTGCAAGACCTCAAGAAACTCAACGAGTCCAGTCGGTGCATTCATCGCCAGGCCCTTTCGTGCAGGACCTGTTCCCCAATGCGCAAATCCATTGATACCACCCGCATTGCGCACATCTGAAAATGTTGCGTGATAGTCAGCATAGGATTCGCGCCGGTCGACTTTTTCAGACGCACCGAGAGAAATGGTGTGGCCAAATATGTGGGTCCGCGGATGTTCCTGGCCCGTTAGGAGCAGCACATCGCGATCACGATAGACGCCCGCGTTGCCAAATGCATATTGGGGGCTTGCTCCGAAATGCGTGAGGGTTCCCATCGCAAGCAAGTTGCCGATATGAAGGCCTTCTGCGCGCAACCAGGTTGCGGTTCGATCGTTTTCTTCAGGCGACAGACGCGTAATGTGCAGATGATCATCAGCGCCAAACCAGCCACGGGAGACTGGATCCGTCCAGCGTTCCATGGATAGCAAGACGTTTAAATCTTCGTCCGCAATTTCAATTGTTTGACTCGTGACTTTGTACTCGGGACCACGGTAGGCACGCATTGTGTATGTGCCTGGCGCCAGATCAACATGCGCCAGGCCATCTGAATAGAACTGACGTGTATCCGTGTAGGGATTATGCAAGTCGCGAATTGGCGCCTGATCCAGCCAGCTCGGCAAAGGTGCAACGATGCAATCGCTGCGAAGTGGCAATGCATCGCGGGCAACAAAGGCGTCGCCATTTTCATCCAACAATTCGATACGCACCGGCACCAGATCACCGGTCTGTGTGTCAACGCTGCGAATGGCGAGTTCGCCCGCGCGCGCCTGTACCGACAAGAACAGACCAATCGTCAGGAGCAAAACAGCTCGTGTCATCCGTCGACAATTCCCCATTGTGTGATCGTATCAAATTGTAATAGACATTACAATACTGTTTTCTTGGAGTCTAAGAGTGACATCAACCGGAACAAAAACCCGCCGTGGGCAAGCAACGAAGGAACGAATCCTTGAGGTTGCCAGGTTGCTGGTCGAAGAAGGCGGCTACGCCAACTTGCGTATGACGACCTTGTGCGATCGCGCCTCGACCGCGCCGACGTCCGTTTATTGGCACTTTGGCAATAAGGCCGGTTTGGTTCAGGCCATCATGGAATCCGCCTTCGAGCCGCTTGGCAAATCGATGCTGGAAGCCTCAGCAGCAGAATCCCTGCCGCGCAAGAAGATTGATGTGTTCGTTGGCCATCTTCGCAATTTGGCAACCAGCCGGCCATTTGGTGCGTTATCGATGCTGGCATTTCTAAAAGAAGACGGGGAGGAAGTAGAAGGGCTCAAAGAAGGGCTGGCAGAAACACGGCAGCGAGAGCTCGCATTGCAGATGTCGGAACTCAAACAGTCAATGAATCTGAAACAAAGGGAAGCGCACCAACTGGCCCTGACCATTAATGCGTGTACGAATTATGCTGCCCTCGTGCATTTGACGGGCGGTTCACAAAATGAAATCGACCAGATATTCGATACAATTCGGCAACGCATGATCGAACTGGCACATGTCTAGTCCTGTCTTTGCCCATGCTCTTATCGACAAAAACGGACAACCTCTTACAGAAGAGAGCGATCACCTGTTTCCGTATTGGAGTTTCACCAAGGCCTTGCTCGCAACTGCAATACTGCGCCTGGTTGATCAAGGCCGACTTAAGCTCGACGCCGCAACGCCCGGAGAGACCTACACTCTACGACAACTCCTACAACACAGGGCGGGTCTTCCTTCCTATACATCCCTTGAAGACTATCATCGCGCCATCGATGATGGCGACGAACCTTGGTCGCTAGAGGACATGCTGGCACGGATGAAAGGCGTAACGCTGTTTTCTCCCGGCCAGGGATGGGCTTATTCAAACGATGGCTATGCACTGATCCGCCGGTTAATCGAGCAGACCATCCAGGCGGACTTAAACTCAGCTTTGCGCACGTTGATCTTTGACCCCGTTGGTGTCCACTCACCTTATGTTGCAGAAAAGCCCGAAGACTTAGAGCCTACTTCTTGGGGCAACGAGGATGGTTATGATCCACGTTGGGTCTTCCACGGTTTGGTTGTCGGTACGGCGTTGGACGCCGCGCGGCTGCTGTATGAGATTTTGCATGGCGGTTTACTGCCACGCGCGCTGATTTCTGAAATGACCCGCGCCCACGAAATCGGCGGTGCGATTCCGGAACGCCCCTGGATAACGACAGGCTACGGCCTCGGCCTCATGATCGGCGAGGTAAGCGGCGCGGGCCGCGCGATCGGTCACAACGGCAACGGACCCAGCAGCCTATGCGTCGTGCATCACTATCCGGAATTCGACGGCCGAACGATCGCCGCTTTCACCAAGAGCAACGACGAAGGCGCGCTGGAGCGGAAAGCAATTGCTCACGCACGCCTTTAGTTGCACGAGTCCGCAAACGAAGTTGTCACTTTGTTTCTCTTAACTAACACGTTGTCAAAGAAGACTGTCTCATGCTCAACATCGCTGAGTGCAAGTGGCCGATCAGCATGGCGGTTCGTGATTGAAATCAGCGTATTCCATACTTCTTGTTTACGGTAGCCGCCGAGTTCTCTGACAAGCTTTCCAAAGTTCCAGTCAAGAACAAATTGCGTTAAGTCCCTCAAAGATGAGGATCGTCGTGATTGAGCCAGGCGGATGATGATGTAACCGCACAACAGCGAAGCTAAAATAATGCTCGCAACAAACAGAGAGACGGTCATTGGCGTTGGTTCGTTAAAAGCGAAAACTCCACTAATCGCAGCGAACACAGCTGCCATCATTACACTGTAAACCGGCCATACGCTGCTCAATTCTCCAAGCATTCGGTATGGAATATGAAAATCCGTTTGTCGCTCAGCATTGTCCCAAAACACTTTCTCTCCCTTGTGAGGAACCAATTGCTGCAACTTTTCGCTCGGACTTGCAGTACACGGAAGCCCGACTTCCTTAAAGACTGATCGAAGCCTATAGAAAATATGAGCCGAGAAGCATGCGCGTGGCGTGACTGGATCGCCGAGTTTTCTGCAAACCAAATCGAACAGGTCACCAAATGTGGTAATGCGTAACCCATCCCGACGACCTATTTCGAGATCGAACGCTTCCTCTATATGTTCGAGCAAATCGACATCTCCCCATTCAGGATCGAGGTCGAACGAGTTTATTGTGGCTTTTCCGCTCATTTCCTTTGGTGGATTCACCGCTCTCAGCCAGTTCCCGCGTCAGTCTTCTTTTGCTACTACCTCAAATTCCGGAAGCATGTCCGCACTTCGTTGACGAAGGTTTCGGGTTGTTCGAAAGCCGCAAAGTGCCCGCCCTTATCCAATTCATTGAAGTGAATGATGTTGGGAAACACCTTGTCGGCCCAACGACGTGACGTGCGGAAGATCTCTTTCGGGAAGATGCTGCATCCTACCGGCACTTTCACCTGCAGGTCGGGGCGATTGTTGAAACTTTCCCAATAAAGCCGTGCCGACGAAGCGCCCGCGCCCGGCAACCAATACATCATCACATTGTCGAGCAGTTCATCACGCGTGAGGATGTTTTCGGGATGGCCGTCGCAGTCCATCCAGGACCAGAACTTTTCAATGATCCAAGCGGCCTGCCCAATGGGCGAATCCACCAAGCCGTAACCGACAGTTTGCGGTCGTGTGCTCTGCTGTTTGGAATAGCCCGAGTCCCAATCCTGATAGTGCTGCATCCCGGCAAGGGCAGATTGTTCGCGCTCGGTCAGATCATTCATAGTTTCAGGATCAGGCGGCGCGATTGGCATGTTCATGTGAATGCCGAGGCAATGATCAAGATCCTGCGCGCCAATACAATTCGTAACAATGGCGCCCCAATCCCCACCTTGAGCGACATATTTGTCATATCCTAGGCGCGCCATCAGTTCGGACCAAGCCTGTCCGATTTTCTCGACACCCCAGCCCGGAGACGTTGGTTTGTTTGAAAATCCGTACCCAGGCAAAGTGGGGCAAACGATGTCAAAAGCATCTGCGGCGTTGCCACCATGGGCCACAGGGTCTGTCAGTGGACCGATCACTTTGTGAAATTCGATGATCGATCCCGGCCAGCCATGGGTCATGACCATGGGCAATGCCTTCGGATGCGGTGACTTGATGTGCAGAAAGTGAATGCCGACGCCGTCGATTGGCGTGCGAAACTGATCAAAACCGTTGAGCATGCTTTCACAACGGCGCCAATCATACTCTTCGGCCCAATATGTACAGATTTCCTGCATATAGGAGAGAGGTATCCCTTGGGTCCAATCACTTGGCGTCTCTTTGTCAGGCCAGCGGGTCGCTTGCAGCCGGCGTTTGAGGTCTTCAAGTTCTGCGTCGCCGACTGCAAACTTGAATGGTTCTATTTTTTCCGCGCTCATCCGATTGATCCTCTGCCCAGCTTGAAATCAGGCGCGACGCTATCACCGGCTCACCAGAACCGGCAAGCCGCCAGGGCTGTGAAATTGCGCACCGGCGGATTTTCAGCGTATCCTTTTGTTCGTCCTATGCGTCATTACACTTGAGCATCGCACACGCCATCAGGGAGGCTGATATGAGCGTTATTCTCGTCGTAGGAACAGCAAAAGGAATGGTGATCTATCGTACCGACGATCGCCGACAAGATTGGGCTTCCAACGGTCTTGAGTTGAATGGCTGGACGATTACGGCCGCGACGCGTGACAAAGATGGGCGTACTTATGTCGGCGTCACCCACGATGTGTATGGGGCCGTCATCATAGTCAGTGACGATTTGAAATCTTGGCGCCAAATCGAAAATGGCCCCCGCTACCCCGCAACGGATCTTGGCAACGAACAGCACAACCGCGTGATTGGCGCCATGGATCCAATGGGCAATCGCAAAGCCCCGCATCGGCATGTCGATCAGATTTGGAAGTTGCACGCCGTAGATGATGTTGTGTATGCGGGCGTCTCAGAAGCAGGGCTGTTTCGGTCAAATGATCGCGGCGAGAGTTGGGACCCCGTTTCCGGATTGAACAACCACCCGACACGCGACGAATGGGAACCTGGATTTGGCGGGCTTTGTGCCCATTCAATCCTTGTCGATGAAAAGAATTCAGATCGCATCTGGGTCGGCATTTCCGCGGCCGGTGTGTTTCGCTCCGATGATGGCGGAAAAACGTGGGACGGCAAGAACGACGGCGTTTCGAAAGACGAAGGTTATTGTGTTCACGGCCTCGCCCACGATCCAAACAACGCAAACTTCATTTACCGGCAAGATCATCGCGGCATGTATCGGACCTATGATGGTGGTGATAGTTGGGAACTTTATGAAAACGGACTGCCCGTTGCGGAACTGTCAGACGGGCACAAATGCGTTTTTGGTTTTCCGGTCGAGTGGGACACGAACAATGACGGGGTTTACGCGCTGCCCCTTGAAGCCGATGCCTATCGCTACCCGAAAGATGGGGAACTGAAGGTCTATCGCACCCGCGCCGAAGGCAATCGCTGGGAAACCCTGTCGAATGGACTACCTAGCGACACGTTCGCCAGCATCCTGCGCGGTGCGATGTCCGTCGACCATCTCTCACCGGGAGGCGTTTATTTCGGCACCTCCGCAGGACAGGTATTCGCAAGCAGTGACAATGGAGACAATTGGATACGCATGCCGGAAACCCTGCCGCGTGTTCTGTGCGTCGAGGCTTTCAACGTCTGATGCCAGATCGCACCATCACTTTTCAGTTGCCCCGCATCCTTGCCCCCATGCTTGGCGACGACCTGACCTTGGAAGTTGGCGGCCGCACGATCAATGAGACTTTTGAGGATGCAATTGCTCAAAAACCGGAATTGCGCCCGCATCTTTACGACGATTCGGGCAATGTCCGCCCGAATATTCAGTGCATTCACAATGACACCTATATGCGAGCCTTGAAGGCTCTTGACCGCGAGGTCAATCCAGGCGACACGGTCACGATTATCAACGCCGTTTCCGGCGGATGAGCGGGGCAAATGCGTCTGTTGTTGTCATCACCCGGCGAAGGCGCGCAGCGCAGAAGTTCGGGGGATCCACATTCTCCAGAATCGCCGCGACAATGCTGACACGCTATTGGATTGCCCGGACGGCACTACGCTTGCCGGGCAATGACACGCTGGGGTATGTCGATAGGCGATAACTTTTCCGCGGTTGGCCAAGGACTCCCCTGAGTGGCAACAGAAATCGAAAAACTCGGAACTTTTGACTATATCGTCGTTGGCGGCGGTACGGCGGGCTGCGTGCTTGCGAACCGACTGAGTGAAAATCCGAAACTCAAAGTGGCTCTGGTCGAAGCGGGCGGCAAGCCGACCTATCCTTGGATTCACATTCCTATTGGATATCTCTACTGCATGGGTAATCCGCGTACGGATTGGTGCTTTGTCACTGAAGAGGAAGAAGGATTGAATGGCCGCGCGCTCAACTATCCGCGCGGCAAGGTCCTCGGCGGCTGCTCGGCCATCAACGGCATGATTTACATGCGCGGCCAGGCGCGTGACTACGATCAATGGCGTCAATTCGGGAATATCAGTTGGGGATGGGAGGATGTTCTTCCCTATTTCCTAAAGTCCGAAGATCAAGCTGCCATTCCATTGGATGAATTCCACGCGGCCGGCGGCGAATGGCGGATCGAGCAACAACGCGTCAAGTGGGACATTCTGGAGGCTTTCCGCGAGGCCGCGGCTCAAGCAGGGATTCCCAAAGTCGATGACTTCAATCGCGGGAACAATGAAGGCTCGTCCTACTTCCAGGTCAATCAGAAGAACGGATGGCGATGGACATCGGCACGCGGGTTTCTGAAGCCGGCTCAGAACCGATCGAATCTGTCGGTTATCACGAATGCACAAGCAACTGGCATCACGTTCGAAGGAAAACGCGCGAGCGGCTTGAACATCCATCAAGGGGGCCGCGAGAAATCTATTGCTTGCAATGGTGAAGTTGTTTTGGCCGCGGGGTCTGTTGGCTCGCCCCACCTCCTCGAACTTTCAGGTGTCGGCAATCCCAAACTTCTTCAGTCGCTCAACTTGCCGGTCATTCATGATTTGCCGGGTGTCGGCGAGAACCTGCAGGATCATCTACAGGTGCGGTGCGTCTATCGTGTGACGGGCATTCGCACACTTAACGAAATTGCTAATACCGTCACCGGTCGGATCGGCATTGGACTACAATATATGTGGGACCGAAGCGGTCCGATGGCGTCGGCGCCTTCGCAACTTGGGGCATTCGCCAAGTCGCATGAACGGTTCGACACGCCGAACCTTCAATATCACGTGCAACCCTTGTCGCTCGACAAGTTTGGCGAGCCCCTGCATCCCTATCCCGCCTTCACCGCCAGCGTGTGCAACCTTCGGCCGGAATCGCGCGGCACCATCCACGCCGCCAGCGACGACCCGATTGCAGCGCCGAAAATCAAACCCAACTATCTGACGGCAGAAGCTGACCGGAAAGTTGCGGCAGAGGCCATTCAATTAACTCGTAAGATTGTCGCCCAGCCTGCGCTTCAAGACTATGATCCAGAAGAGCTTCTACCAAAGCCAGGAACCCCCAACACGGAAGAGGCTTTGGCAATTGCCGCCGGCGACATTGGGACCACCATCTTTCATCCGGTCGGCACGTGCAAAATGGGCGACGATGAAAAGGCCGTCGTTGACGACACGCTTCGGGTGCGCGGTCTTGAGAATGTTCGCGTTGCGGACGCCTCCATTATGCCGACGATCACGTCGGGCAACACAAACTCGCCCACGATTATGATTGCCGAAAAAGCCGCTGACTTCATTAAGGCTGCCCATTAAGGGAACCTTAATCACTTCCTTAAATTTGGCACGATTTACGCTGCTGAACGGGCGGTTTAGCGACACATTTTACGCCATCTTTACCGTAATCCCGGCTCAATACCGGCCGTGAAAAGCGCATCCGTGCGCCTGGTCCATGAGTACAGTGTTGGAGTTTGACCAAGTGAAGATCCTGTTGATTACACCGCCTTACTACGTGCCGAACGACAGTTGCGCGATCAGCATCGGTCACCCCCTTGGCATTTGTTATGTCGGCGGCGAGCTGCGTAAAGCGGGACACGATGTGCATCTCATTGACGGACTAATGGAGGGGCGTCTCCGTGACCGGAACCCTGACGATCTGACGGGCGACGAAACAGACTGCATTCGTGTTTCACGCGGTGTCTTTGCGCGACACCGTTTGGGAGATGAGTTTCCTGAAGGCGCAACATCGATCGGTATGAGCTTTGCGGAAATCGAACAACGCATTATCGACTTGCAGCCTGATGTGGTTGGCATCTCAACGATTTTCACCAGCATTTTCAAAACCGGCGCCCATATTGCGAAGATCGCGAAGCGGATTAATCCCAACATCATCACTGTCATGGGCGGAACTCATGTCACTGTTTCACCGAAGACGGTTTTGGACGAACCCGCGATCGATTTCATCGTGACAGGTGAAGGCGAAGTCACCATTGTCGATCTCTTGAACAAAATCGAAAACAGGCAAGATCCGTCAGGCATTCCGGGCGTCGGCTTCGTCAATAAGGAAGGCGAAAAAACCCACAAGCCCAACGAACTGAACTGGGAACTAGATGACCTTGCCTTGCCTGCCATCGACCTTCTCAAGATGGAAGATTATTTCGAGACGATGGCCGAAGGGCGCGCTGGAAAGATGTACACAACGCGTGGCTGCCCGTTTAACTGTTCGTTCTGCTCTGTTCCCTTTACCTCCGAACGGCGGTTTCGCACCCACTCTCTCGAACGCATTATCGAAGAGACCAAGATTTGGCGCGACCAATACAATGTGGAGGTGCTGATCTTCGAAGATGACAATATCAATACGAACACCAAGCGCTTCCGCAGCATGCTCAACGCCTACATTGAGAACGACATCAAGGTGCGCCTGGACGGACGGAACCTGCGTTGCGACCTGCTCGACTCAGATACACTCGGCCTCATGAAGCGCGCTGGCTTCAAACATGTGTTCATCACACCGGAAACCGGCAGCCAGCGCGTTATGGACGAGATCATCACTAAGAAAATGTCGGTGGATGATTCCCGCGCTGCCGTGAAGCGGATCATCGATGCGGGCCTTACCGTTGGTACAGCCTTCGTTATCGGGTTCCCCGGCGAGAAACGTTCAGAAATTCAACAAACAATCGACTATGCCTACGAGCTCAAGGAGCTTGGCGTTTCCAATTTCTGGTTTTCCATCGCGACCCCGATCGAGGGGACCGAGCTCTACCGCCGCGCCATAGATCAAGGATTGATCAACGGCATCAATCTCGACAAGTTCGCCTACAACACGGCGACTTACGACACGGATGAATTCACCGCAAATGAATTGAAAGAATGGCACGACACGCTGATGGCCGAACTTAACGATTGGTCGTCTGCGCAAGGAGCTAAGCCCAGCGTTATGGGCAAACCAAGTGCAATGGCGATCAAACCACTCTCAGCAGCTTAACACCCAGAGGCCTTTAATGACCGACGCGCCGAGTTATCGAAACACGTTCATTCCTTCTCACACACTGATTGATCAACGCGATCAAATCGGCCCCCATTATCTTGCGATTGGCAAGACCAAAAAGATCTTTGAAGCGAATGGCCATCTGTTTGCGTTCTTCAGTACTGGGTATCAGATCAACTATTGTGTCCTCGACCCGCAATCCCTTGAGGTGCTGAACCGTGTGACCTTAAGCTCGATCTCTCCCGCATGGGGAGGCGGACAGTTCTGCGTCGACTGTGTTGAAGACGAAGTTCATCTGGTTTTCACCAACCGCAACCGCCTTCACGTCGGTTACATGCTGGGCCGTTGTGAAGGGCAAGAGATTGTCTGGCAGACACCGAGCCTAGCCATTTCCGGCACGACACCGAGCCTGGCAGCGCCTTGGGTCGAAGCGGGAACAGACGGCAGCGTGTGGACATCCGTTGTCGGTAAAGACGGTAACTTCATTGTCGCAACTCGTGACCGACAAAGGTCCTGGCAGCAGAAGAACCTGTTTGCCGAGGATGAAGATCATTGGATGCATTCCTGTGTCCAAATGCTGCCGATCGGCGACAGACGTGCGATCGCCGCCGGTTTTCGAGGGACGTTTCCCACAGACATGGAACTGGTCTACAAGATCTGTGAGCCTGATCTATCAATCACCTGCAGCCAACCGATCGCACCTTGCAATGTAAACGATCAGTTGACCTTCCATTTTCAAGCGCTCGGCGATGACCGTCGCGGGCAAGCGCATATTGTCTATCTCGCCGACAATTTGAATGTGGATCACGCGATCTTTGAAAATGGAAGTTGGACTGTCGCGAAAGACATCTTTCCATTCCCCGCTTTCGCGCCACAGATTTGCCAGGCCCCGGACGGCCAACTTGCTTCTCTGTGTGTAGACTATGAAGGCGACATGTGGCGCACAGGCTGGTCATCTGAAGGCGGATGGTCGCGACCAGAACGCCTCCAAGACACGCCAAATATACCGATTTCTCCGGCCTATGGCCGCACGGGCTATGGGACGGGCGGCATGATCGCCGCAACCGCGTCCAAGAACGGAACGATCCCCTTCGTTGCCAGCCAGATCAGCCTTGATCCGCGGGCACCCAGCAGCCTCTTCGCCGGGACCGTTGGTCATGCGGCGCACTTGACGCTTGCCGGCGCGCCAACTTTGCAGCAGGCAGACAAACCAGACCTCTTGGAAGTCGTCATTCCCCTTGCGGGCTTGCACAAGGAAAACCTGATTGAACCCGGCAATGTCTGGGTTGCTCACTTCACGGATGCACAGCAACAGCAAGCACCTCTTACCATCTCCATACAGAGTAATGGGTCCACGACCCCCGAAGCCGTCATCCTATCCGCGGACAAAGATGGAACCGTGGAAGACGTCCAAGTGCGATTCAACGACCCATTCGGACCGAGCAGTACGACCGCGGAAATCCGCGCTGTGATTAACGTCGGTACCGGCGCAGAAACTTTCGTGGGTTCGGGCGTGGGTGAAAGCTACCGAAATGCCAAATCAACCGAGAGCGCAGTTGCGTCAGGCCAAATGGTCGATCTGGTGCCATTCCAACCTGAGCCTAACAGCATCGTGGCACGCTCGCCCGAGCAGCTCGCAAAAACGTTCCGCCGCATTCTGTAGAAATGGAACGGTGCCGTTTCGTTTTACGAGTCGGCTAAGGGTTCAGCCGACTCAAACTGGAGGACGTTCAGAATATACTCGACGTCTTCCGCATTTCCGCGAAATGGCATCAGAAGAATTCGATAGGTCAGATGATCCATACCACGCCAGACAAGCGTCTTTTCTTTTAGAAGGGGCACCTGGCGTGTACGCACTTCATCCAAGTCGGCTGTCAGATAACGAAGCTGCGCTTCTGGAACAGTTTCATCAAGAAAGGTACCGCCTTTGTGATGCCCCGTGTATCGCGCAAGCGTGTTTCCTTTGAATAGAACCTTGTATCGTGCGGCAAGCGCTGAGAACTGAAGAATAGTCATATGCTCGGCAAGATCGGCGTAGTCCAACAGATCCAAACTTTCCCATTTGGGCGGCGGACCGCTATGCGAGCATAACCTTCGATAAGCACTGTTCAATGTTTGAAATCCCGCCAGGTCGCACGGGAGCGTTAAACCTTTTGATGGTTCCGTCACAGATGCACCCCTCAAAGTGACTTAGGGAGTCTGCAGAAAATTTCCTACCATTCTCTGAGCGAAGCCTGGACCGTTACGACCTGGGAATTGATGCATCCGCGGGATTGTGATCGAATATGACAGGGGCATTGCGCAAGCACCTGGATGTCTTGAAGGTTTGGGTGACGGCCGGGGCAAGATCATTGACGACCGATAGTTTACAGTCTTCATCACAGCGCGGTTGGCGTAAGAGCAATCTGCTGCCCCTTGAGTCAGCCTTAATTGGGTTACTAGTGCTGGCCCTTTTTGTGGGCTTGAATCTTGCGCGCCCGCAGATCATGGAAAGCTTGACGCTTGCCTTGTTTGATTCTTATCAACGCGCGCAACCGCGCGAACCGCAAGCGGCGCCGATTCGGATCATCGATATTGACGAAGAATCCTTGGACCGTTTGGGACAATGGCCGTGGCCACGCACCCAAATCGCTAATCTGGTCGACAAGACCAGCCAGGCAGGCGCAGCCGCGATTGGGTTTGATATTGTTTTCGCCGAACCGGACCGCACGTCCCCGCAACGCATTGCGCGCATTTTGGCGTCCAACCCTTCAGCAACGCAGAACTTTGAAGATTTGAAAGCGCTGCAGGATCACGACGACATTCTTGCCGAATCCTTTGGCCGCGCGAAGGTTGTAGGTGGAACGATTCTGACTCATACGCTCGATATGACGCGCCCCAATGTTCGAACCGGATTCGCCTATTCAGGTTCCCCGCCCCTCGAACACCTTCAAAAGTATCGGGGATTCATAAACAATATTCCTGTCCTTGACGACAATCTTTCAGGCCTAGGGTCGATCAGTATCGTGCGTGATCGAGATCGAGTCATTCGCCGTGTACAGCTCATTAGCGCGATTGAAGACACTGTCGTTCCGTCGTTGGCACTTGAAACTCTTCGAGTCGCAACGGGAGCGCAGACCATTCTGATCAAGAGCAGCGATAGCAACGCAGAGGCGCCTTCGACCACACCGCACGTCACCAGCGTGAAGGTTGGCCCATACACCATCCCAACAAATGAAACGGGCGAAGTCTGGCTTCATTACTCAAAGGAAGTGCCATCACGCGTGGTTCCGGCCTATCGCCTCATTGAGGGCGATCTGAGCGCTGAAGAGATGAGAGATCTATTTGAAGGCGTGATCGTTCTTGTCGGCACAACATCGGCGGGCTTACGCGATGTCGTCGCCACACCGTTGGAAGCTTACAAACATGGTGTTTTCGTTCACGCACAAGCAATCGAACAGATGGTCCACAATTCGTTTCTGCGTCGGCCCAGTTGGGTTATCGGTGCCGAACTTGTTGGCCTGATTTCGCTTGGAGTTTTGTTGGGCGTTCTGTTGCCGCTTTTGGGCCCTATGTGGGGCGCCGGTTTGTCCTTGGGCTTGCTCTCGCTTACCGCGCTGACGTCATGGACAGCTTTTTCTTCTGCATCCCTGCTCGTCAATCCCATCTACATCATGTTCGGATTGATCTCGATGTATCTGGCCCTGACGTGGTGGCAGTATTTCCGAACCGAACAGGAAAGGGCCGCGGTGCGCGCCGCCTTTAGCCGCTATCTGTCGCCAGAGATGGTTGAACGAATTGCCCGAGATCCGAGCCAATTGAGATTAGGTGGCGAAACCCGCGAGCTCACAGTTCTTTTTTCAGACATTCGCGATTTCTCAAGTTTTTCGGAAAACATGTCGCCCGAAGACCTGACGTCACTGTTAAATCGATTCCACACGCCGATGACCGACGCCGTTCTGAGCCATCAAGCGACAGTCGACAAATATATCGGCGACTCGATCATGGCATTTTGGAATGCACCGTTGTCGATAGCTGATCATCCCGGCCAGGCCGCCGAAGCTGCCCTGGAAATGGTCAAGCGTCTTGCAACAGTCAATCGATCGCTTTCATCAAGCCGTATTGCGGGACGCCCTAAAGACCTACGGATCGGCGTAGGTCTTAACACCGGTGATTGTTGTGTCGGCAATCTGGGATCGGAACAGCATTTCAGTTATTCGGCCCTAGGTGATGCTGTCAACTTAGCGTCGCGGCTCGAAGGGCTGACAAAGCAATATGGTCTTGAAATCTTAGTGGGCAGTACGACAGCCGAACAACTTAGTGACTATGCGCTCATTGAGCTCGATTTGATCCGCGTTGTGGGACGACAAGCCCCTGAACGCATATTCGCACTTGTTGGTTCCAAGGACGTTGCCCAGGGCGCCTCGTTTGCGGCGCTCCGCGAACAAGTTGAAAGGGCGTTAGCTCTCTATCGCAGCCAAAACTGGGACGAAGCACGCGACGCTTTTACCCAAGCCAAACGCAAACTGACGGGCACCATCAATGTCGGCCTCTATATCGACGTGATGATCGCACGCATAGAGAACTATAAGACATCACCGCCGGGCGCCGACTGGGACGGCGTGCACACTGCGACAGAAAAATAGCGCGTCGAGCACACCTTATGCCAATCTCCGATACTGGAAGAATGCCGGCTGACGGCCAATATTAACAGTTCCCTAACATCAACAGGCCACTCTGCTTAGAAGATTTCTGGCCGGCCTCATAGGTTTAGTGAGGCACGAATATAGGCATAATCGTGATTCAAAACGGCAATTCTTCAGCATCGCTCAGCAATATTCCGGCAACAGACTTGCTGGCGTGCGCAACTGCAGATCAAGCCTATGAACGTCTGGTCAAATTATACGATCAGGGCCTCGCGGATTTGAAACAAGGGTTCGATGCTTTCGCCGCCGAACAAGTCACAGCCACAATTGAATCACCAACCTATCCGTATCTGATCGCTCAGATCGAACCGAATGCCGTGCCCGCGTCGAGTGGCCTCGCATTCGGTAAGGTATCTTTGCCGGGTGTATACGGCACAACGATTACGTCACCGCTATTGTTCAAAGACTATCTTCTCGAACAGATCAACCTGTTGACGCGTAATCACAAGGCCGCCCTTTTTGTTGGTAAAAGCAAAACACCGATCCCCCTTTCTTTTGCGATCGAGCGTGCCGAAACGGCCGTCCCCACAGAACGACGGCGGTTGATTCCTCAATATTTTCATATGCCCAACTTGGCCTCGACCAACGACGAAACCGTTGACGGCTATCGAGATCTGTCTGGCGGCCCTCTGCCCCTGTCATTGTTTTCGGCAGAGCGTATCGATTACTCGTTGCATCGACTTCGCCACTACACGGCTACTGATGCGCGGCACTTCCAGCGATTTGTTCTGTTTACCAACTATCAGCGTTACGTCGATGAATTCGCGGAGTTCGGCAAGGCGCAAGTGCAAGCCGGTAACTATGACTGCCTCGTTGAACCCGGCGAGCGGATCACCAGAAAGGGCAATCAGCCATCAGGCATGCCGATTGCCAAACCGCCCCAAATGCCGGCTTATCACTTGGTGCGCGATGACAAATCCGGCATTACAATGGTCAATATCGGGGTCGGCCCGTCGAATGCAAAGACGATAACAGATCACCTCTCCGTCCTAAGGCCACATGTTTGGTTGATGGTTGGTCATTGCGGCGGATTGCGGAGCAGTCAGCAGTTGGGCGATTATGTCCTGGCTCATGCCTATCTTCGCGATGACAATGTTTTGGACAAAGCGTTGCCGATCGAAATTCCTCTACCTACAATCGCGGAGGTGCAACTGGCACTCGCAAATGCCGTTCGTGAGGTTACGTCACTTGAAGGATCTGTCCTCAAAAACAGATTGCGGACCGGCACCGTCGTTACAACAGACGACCGCAATTGGGAGCTTAGATATGATCAGCTCGCAACCCGGTTTGACCAATCGCGCGCCATTGCCATCGATATGGAGTCGGCAACCATCGCGGCCAACGGCTATCGATATCGCGTGCCGTACGGAACGCTGCTCTGTGTCTCGGATCGACCGCTTCACGGTGAGATTAAGCTGCCAGGGATGGCGGACGCCTTTTACGAAGAAAGCGTTAGCCAACATCTCGAGATCGGCATTCGTGCCCTTGAACTTCTGCGGGCGGAGGCATCGGCCGGAACACTTCATTCCCGCAAATTGCGCAGCTTTGCCGAACCAGCGTTTCGGTAGTGAAATGATCGCGATGGTCTTCCCATGAGCGACCAATATGCAACCAGTAAGAACTTAGATGCGCGAGCCGCCATCCACCATCGGTTCACGCCCGAAGGCAAAGACTTATGGGATTTGGTTTGGCATCACTACAACTTTAAGACTGGTCAGTCTGTGCTAGATGTTGGCTGCGGGACCGGCGTTTTTTGGACGCATCCGGCGGCAAAGCCCTGCGACATCGACACAACACTTGTTGACGCCTCTCCCGGCATGATTGAGGCAGTAAAGAAAAATCTCGCCGGTACCGCCTGGAATCCGAAATTCGAAGTCGCAGATGCGCAGAATCTACCTTTTGCGGACCGTTCCTTCGATGTCGTTCTCGCACACTTCATGCTCTATCACGTCTCGGATAAAGCCCGCGCCCTCGACGAATTCAAACGCATCGCACGCGATTGGGTCGGAATCGTGCTGGTTGGCGCGGAAAACATGCATCGGATTTATGACGCCATGACCGCAACTGACGCGTCTGTCACCGTTCCTCCGAGTGACGGCGACAAATTCAACTCTGATGTGGGAGTGGTGCTTATCAACAAGCACTTCTCATCTGTCGATCCTCATCTTTACGAATTGGAAATGCGCGTGACTGACACCGATATGGTTGTCGCCTATGCACAGTCGACCCAGGCTTCGCAGGGCCTGCCGGACAGCTTTTGGTCCGCTTATCGCGACAATATCCAAAATGAAGTGAATCAAATTGGCTACTTCAGCGTGACGAAATCGGCGGCACTATTCCTTTGCCGAAACTAGAGTTGGGCCGGTAGGTCACCAACGATCGCGCCTTCAAATGCCCAGCTTTCGGCGCGCGCCATCATCACCGCGTGGCTCATATGCGCGGATGCTGTGAATAATCGCCTCAGGATCATCTGATTCGAACAGCAACTTTCGATGCTCTTGTTTAAGGAAGCCCTGTTCTGTGATCCAATCCAGAAAAGATGTCAATTTGTCGAAGAACCCACCAACATTGTAGAGGGCGCACGGTTTATCCTGCATACCAAGTTGCAGCCAAGTCCACACTTCGAACAATTCCTCCATCGTCCCGATACCGCCTGGCATGGCGACAAATCCATCCGACAAAGACGCCATCAACGCCTTGCGTTCGTGCATGTCTTGAACAACATGTAATTTGGACACGCCCTCATGAGCCACTTCAAGTCGGGCCAACGCTTCCGGGATCACGCCGATAACTTCGCCGCCTTTTTCCACAACCGCGTCAGCGACAGCCCCCATCAATCCAACGGAACCGCCACCAAACACAAGACCAATTTTCTCGCGCGCAAGAAGATAACCAAGCTCTTGCGCAGCTTTGCGATAAAGGGGTTTCTTGCCAGCACTTGATCCACAATAGACGCAGATACGCATATCTCTTTTCCAAACAAGGTCTTCAAACAACAAGAAAGGATGCTGAGACGATGGGCGACACGGGCCTGTCAGCGTTTGTCACGCCATCGCCCAATCAGCCCCAAACGTCAAGCACAATCTGAGGGCAAACTTATATATTGCTGCTGGACATCAAAGCCCTTTGCATCCACTGGCTTTCGCAATAGGTTGTGGTCCCGCTCACCATAAGAATGCGCCCGATGGAAAAAATCTTCTTAACCGCGGACCAGCTTCTCCAGGAATCGTTTGAATTAGGATTGCGTATCTTGGAAAGCGACTATCGTCCATCTTACATCGTGGGCGTATGGCGCGGCGGCACACCGATTGGCATTACCGTTCAGGAAGTGTTGGCTTTTTACAAAGTCGAGACCGACCACATCGCGATTCGAACATCGTCTTACTACGGCATCGGAAAACAAGACTCGCACGTCCGCGTCTATGGACTCAATTACCTAGTGGAAAACATCGAGGCCGAGGACCGGTTGTTGATTGTCGATGATGTATTCGATTCAGGCCGCAGCGTGAAAGCGATCATTGATGAGCTTACGCGTCTTTGCCGTAAAAACACGCCCAACGATATTCGCGTCGCAACGGTGTACTACAAGCCGAACAAGAACAAGACGGATCGCATTCCGGATTTCTATGTTCATAAGACAGAAGAGTGGCTGGTTTTTCCACATGAGCTTGATGGCCTGACGCCCGAAGAGATCATCAAACACAAGCCATTCCCGCGCAAAGAACTGCCGCACATGGATCTGTTCGACTGAGCTCACTGCGCGTCGAGAAACACAAACTTCAACATAAAGGCGCCGGCAAGAACAAGAACCGGCATACTGGCTTGGTCGGTGCGGCCCGCCCCTACCTTTAAGACCGCATAGGTGATGAAGCCAAATCCAATTCCAGTGGCAATCGAAAATGTCAGTGGCATAGAGATGGCAGTTACGAGGGCCGGGACATATTCCGTAACATCATCCCAGTCTATCTCACTTAGCCCCCGCGACATCAGAGCAGCAACGAACAATAGGGCTGGCGCCGTCGCGTAAGATTGAACGGCCTCGGCTAGCGGCGACAGGAAAAGACAAAGCAAGAAAAGCACGCCGACTGTCACCGCCGTGAGGCCGGTTCGTCCACCTGCCCGCACACCTGCCGCACTTTCAATATAGCTCGTCGCCGGAGAAGTTCCTAAAGCGGCGCCAACCATCGTCGCACCACTGTCGGCATAAAGAGCACGGTTCAGTCGAGGCAGGCGCCCTTGCTTATCGAGCAACCCAGCCCGGTGACCAACACCAACGAGCGTCCCCGCCGTATCGAACATGTCAACGAACAGAAAAGCAATAATGACGCCGATCAACCCGAGCTCAAGCGCGCCAACTACATCCATCGCAAAAAAAGTTGGCGCGATATCGGGCGGCAGAGAAACAATGCCGCCAAATTTCGATAGGCCGAACATCACGCCGACCGCCGTTGTCACAAGCATTCCGATGACGATCGCACCCGGCACGGCACGGCTGTCCAACACACATATCAGAAAGAAACATAACACACTGAGAAGAACGGGAAGGGTCGTCAAATGACCGACCCCCACCATCGTCGCAGGGTGGTTGACAATGATCTCGGCGTTTTGGAACGCGATGATGGCCAGGAACAGCCCAATCCCGGCCGAGATAGACTTCTTCAGTGATAGAGGGATCGCATTGATTACCCATTCCCGCACCGGCAAAATACTCAGTATCAGGAATATAATTCCTGATATGAAGACGGCACCCAAGGCCACCTCCCAAGAGTGACCGCCTGTGATTACGACGGTGTACGTAAAGAAGGCATTGAGTCCCATGCCCGGTGCGATGGCGATGGGATAATTTGCTGCCAATCCCATGACAAAAGAACCAAAGGCAGCGGCAAGGCAGGTGGCCGCGAATGCCGCACCCCTATCCATCCCCGTTTCCGCCAAAATCTCCGGATTGACGAAGATGATATAGACCATTGTCAGAAAGGTTGTTGCACCCGCCAACAATTCAGTCCGGACCGTCGTTCCATTCTCATCCAGCCTAAAGAACGATTGGAGCACAGCAGTTCAATCTCATTTTAGTGGTCCGGGCATTCCCAGGACCACAAGTTAGATTTTCAGGTCCTTAATCCACGATCGCGGCATAGGTCAGCGTCTGGAATTGAGGCCGAATGGGATAGGCATTGGAAGGCATGAGCTGTGTCATCGAAATGCCGATCAGATCTTCCTGAGGATCGATCCAGAAATAGGTGCTGGCAGCCCCGCCCCAGGAAAAGGCACCCGGAGAAACAGGCGCCATCGTCTCAACAGGATCAATGATGACGGAAAACCCGAGACCAAAGCCAGACCCTTCCATACGGGCTTCACTGAACATTTCGTCCCCCATGTCCTTCATGGACTTGTTGTCGGGCAGATGGTTTTGGGTCATGAAATCGATTGTTGTCGGACTTAGAAGACGAGCGCCGTCCAACTCGCCGCCGTTCAGCAGCATTTGGCAGAACCGATAATAATCGCCCATGGTCGAAACAAGACCGCCGCCGCCAGAAAAGAACTTCCGGTCCTGCAAATAGGGACTGTCCGTCGACTTGTCCTGCAGTTTTGCTTCGCCCGTTTTTGGGTTGCGTTCATAGCAACTGGCAAATCTGCCAACTTTGTCGGCCGGAACCCTGAAGCCGGTATCTACCATGCCGAGTGGTTCAAAAATGCGTGTACGGAAAAATTGATCCAACGACATACCAGAAAGAACCTCGACCAACCGTCCGCAAACATCCGTCGAGAAACTGTAGTTCCAGCGCGTACCGGGAGAAAAGACCAGCGGCTGTTTCGCCAAAAGTTGAACGAATTGATCAAGCGGCTTGTCGTCGCCGCGCAGACCAGCGCGGCGATAGAGCCGGTCGACAGGGTGCTGATGCATGAAATCATACGTCAATCCGGATGTATGCGTAAGTAGATCACGCACAATCATCCCGCGTTCGGGCAATTGGGTTTGATAGGCTGCAGCGTCACCGTTTTTCCATACGCGCTGATCCGCAAATTCAGGAAGGTACTTTGAGACCTCGTGCTCCAGCCGGAATAGGCCTTCTTCATAGAGCATCATCAACGCGACGCTCGTGATGGGCTTTGACATCGAATAAATACGAAAGATCGTGTCCGAAGTAATCGGTTCACCGGTATCCCAATCTTTAACGCCGATACAGGACTGATGAACAATCTTGCCTTGCCGAGCGACAAGCAGAGACAGGCCCGAGAACTTTTTGCGATCGAGGTAGGCTTGGAAATAGCCGGGCATCTTATTTAGCCGCCCTTGATCCATTCCGACATCCGACGGGCTCGAAATCTTATCCATCACATTCATGTGGTCTTTCCCTGTCCAAAAACTCTTTTTATGGTGACTTTCTGAAATGGCATAACCGGACTGTTCTATTTGAAAAAACCGCGTCGGCCAAATCGAAGGCCATGCGTAAGGAACTGATTCATGACCTACGAGACGATCCGTTACGAGAAAAACGCCGGTATCGGCACACTGACATTGAGCCGACCGGACAATCTCAACGGCATTACCAACCAGATGATGTTCGAACTCTACGAGGCACTTTCTCAAATTGCGCTCGATCAGGAAGTCCGCGTCTTAATTCTCACGGGTGCGGGCAAGGCTTTCTGCCCAGGCGCCGATCTCAAACACTATTCAAGCGGAACAAACGCCCCGGAGCAGAAGCTCACCAAGGAGCAATTCCGCATCAGCGTGCTGCTCCATGAGATGCCTCAGGTTTCAATCGCGGCGATCAATGGCGCATGCGCAGGAGCCGGCCTTGGATGGGCATGCGCCTGCGACCTGCGCTTCGCCTCTGAGAATGCCGCTTTCAACACAGCATTCCTGAAAGTCGCTGTGTCCGGTGACATGGGAGGCCCTTGGACGGTCAGCCGACTGGTCGGTGCCGCCAAGGCGCGTGAGCTTTTTTTCCTTGCCGACAAGTTCACTGCATCCGAAGCCAAGGATATGGGGCTGATAACCAATACTTTTCCTGAGCAGCGCTTCCAAGATGAGATATCTAAGATCGCTGAACGCCTGACCGGTTATTCACCGGAAGCCCTTAAGGGTATGAAAGCAAATTTTCTTGCGGCCGAACGCATGAGTTTCGCCGACTATCTGGACGACGAGACCGACCGCCACATGGCCTCATCGTCCGGTCCGAATGCCAGAGAGGCCTTTCGAGCCTTCGTAGAAAAGCGCGAGCCAAATTTCAGCTAAACGCCTTGGTCCCTCTTACTGTGGCTGTGAGGGCGGCAAAACGCCAGGTGCTTCCGTGCTAGACGGCGCTAGAGCCTCATATACGCCAACTGAATAGGCTGCCGTCAATCCTGCACCAAAGAGCTGAAAGACGACTAAGAAAATCGATGATATTGGGCCCGTTGCCAAACCGCCATCTGCCATTGTTCCCAAAAGCCCAATAAAGCCGATCACGAGGAACACGATCGCCAAGGGGATGCCAATCAAAAGACCTCCGAGCAAGATACGCCAGAAATTGCCTTCCGTTTTGCTGAAAGCGACTCCCAAATCGATGGGATTATCGAGCGCTGTCAATGGTGGAAGCAAGATAAGGCGTACAAAGACGAATATCATGGCCAAACTCAGCAATAGACCAAGAAAGCCGGATGCCGCAGAAAGCCAGGTCATCACGATACTAATCACAGCATAGGCGACGAAAATGATTATTAAGTTCTTCTCGCGTTCACCAAAATTGACGGTATACATGTCATCTGGCGGCGTTTCGTTGACCAAATAATGCCGATAAAGCGGCGCCACAAACAGCGCCGTCGCAACGCCCAAGCCAACTTGACCAATGAATAACAGAAACGCGCCACCACCGAGGAGCCAAATAAGGACCAGCAGGACATACAGGCCGCCAAATGGCATCAATCCCAAGCGCACGATCAGACCAGCGTTTTCAAGTGTCCTTGTGAACGCACCCATTGCGACGGGCACAACATCCATCTGTGCTGACATGTCTATCTCCCGAATCAATCGAGATATTCTTTACGATTGAATGCAAAGACGCAAACTTGGTCTAATCTTCCTCGGATATGCGCTGGAAATTTCGACAGCAGCTCAACCGCCTCCGGTCAGCCGTCGCGCTGAAACTGCTTCATGAATTCACGCAAGGGGGGTTTGAGGATCTTGCCATTTGGATTGCGCTCCAGCGGCTCCGTACGCAGATCGATCTTTACGGGAACTTTGAAGTTCGCAAGCCGCTTGCCGACCCACCCCTGAAGTTCCGCTTCGCTGACTTCATGCCCCGGCGCAACCTGCACGACGGCGCCGACTTCTTCGCCCAGTACTTTATGAGGGATGCCGACAACCGCGGCATCCATCACTGCGTCATGGTCATACAGAACGTCTTCAATCTCCACGCAGTAAATATTCTCTCCACCCCGGATGAGCATGTCCTTTGCGCGATCGAGAATATAAACGAAGCCATCTTCATCGATGCGTCCTAGGTCACCTGAGTGCAGCCAACCGTCCGTAAAGGTCTCAGCTGTGGCTTCAGGCTTGTTCCAGTAGCCCTTGATGATGTTCGGTCCCTTGATCCAAATTTCACCGACTTCCCCAACTGACATCTCATTTCCGGCATCATCCATGATCTTCACATCACACACCGGCACGGGACGGCCGGCGCTATCAGGCTTCGCTTCATAGTCTTCCGCGCTGTTTGTAGTTGTAATTGCCGAAGTCTCGGTCAGGCCGTATCCCTGACCCGGCTGTACCATGGGAAACGCTTCTTTGAGTCGCCGCACCAGGTCCGAAGCGGCGGGCGCGCCGCCATAAGAAACACTTTCGACGCTTGATAAGTCGTGTTGGTTGAAGTTTGGCGATTCCAAAACTTGCCAGGCAATGGCGGGAACGCCTCCAAATGAATTGATCCGTTCGCGCTCGATCAATTCCAATGCCCGTTCGGCATTCCAGCGATACATCATTACCAACTTCGCGCCGCTCGCGACGACCGGGACCAAGATAGAGTGACAACCGGTTACATGAAACAAGGGCACCGAAATGAGGGATGCACGTTGCGGGTCCTCAGGGCTCGGTGTCGGGATTTCCTCTCCGCGCCGCAACAATCCGCGGGCCGTACCAAAAGACGAGTTGACCAGATTGGTAACAACATTGCGTTGAGATCCGAGAGCCCCTTTTGGTCGGCCCGTCGTTCCGGACGTATAGAATATGGTGCAATCGTCGTCCGGCTGCACATCGGCGTCCGGCATTCCCCGATCACGGATCTCGGCGTATTTCTTGCGCTCTGAAACAACGTCCTCAAAACGGTCAATGCCCTTCGGCACGGTGCCGCCGGCGCGCGTCACGATGAAACCGCGCAGGTCGAAATTAGGCAAGTGTGGGAGTAATCGTTCCAATCGCTCACCGTCAGCGATGACGACGCTCGACCCCGAATCCGTTATCCCATACTCCAGTTCATCACCTGTCCACCATGCATTGAGCGGAACAACGACACCTCCAAGCATGACGACGGCCCAAAAGGTCATCGACCATTCAGGAAAGTTACGCATGATCAGCGTGACGCGATCGCCCTTTTTGATGTCGTAGCGGTCCCTTAGCGCGTGCGCCAACGCGGTCGCCGCTCGATAATGAGCTTCATAGGTCACACGTTCATCTTCATAGACGAACAGATCTCGGTCTCCCCAGTCCCGCGCCCCTTCGAACACGTCCCGCAAAGTCGACGGCGCATTTTTGTAAACGCGTGTCGGAATGCCACCGATTTCAATTGTCTCCATTTCGAACGGCGCGCCGGGCGCTGTCAGCGTGGCATAAACCTCGTCCATCGACATTGCCGGCCATTGCGAAGGGGTCTGTGCACCTGTCGCCGTCATGTACGTTTCCTCTCTTTGCGTCTTACTGGGAACCTTCTATTCTGCGCTGTATCTGATGCCCGAGAACCCCAGCACAATCAAGATCAGCCTAGCTTAAGAGGGACGCACCGATGGACTATGTCGAGGCCAAAGAGGCTCAATCCTTGAAGGGAATTCGCCTAGCTCTGACAAAAGGTGTTCCTGGCCCCTGGAGCGAATCCGCAAAGGAAATTTTGAAGATAAAGGGACTTTCCTTCACACCCGTCGCTCAACACGGTGGACTGCCGAATGAAGATCTTGTCGCCTGGACCGGACACCGAAATGCGCCCATCTTCGTCTACAACGATGAATTGCCGCGCACCGGCTGGCTTGAGATTCTGACCAAGGCTGAAGAGCTTTCTCCCGCACCTCAGCTTATTCCAAGTGACATCAAAGATCGCATGCGGATGATTGGGTTGGCTAACGAGCTGTGCGGCGAAAATGGTTTGGCTTGGTGCCGACGGCTTCAAATGGTCTACAACTCCGTCAACCGCGATGGCGTGAGCGAGGCAGAAAAACAAGGAAGCCTCAGTCTCGGCAGCCACTATGGCTACTCTGATCCGGCAGCAGAAGCCGCCACAGCTCGTATCATCGATATTTTGAGCGAATTCGATGACCAGCTTAGCTCCCAAAAAAACGCAGGTTCGAACTACTTGATCGGCGACACATTATCCGCACTTGATATCTATTGGGCTTGCTTTGCGGCACTGCTTGTTCCATTGCCGCAAGAGGTTAATCCGATGCCGCCACACCTTAGGCCTTGGTATGAGGCTTCAGATGACAGGGTGCTCGCCGCGACAACGCCCGCACTTCTTTCACATCGCGATATGATGTATGAAAAACATCTCAAATTGCCGCTCGACTTCTAGCATATATACCGCCCCAGCTGACACTTGAGGCTTTCATGTTGAATTCACTACGCATTGGGTTCGTTCTGATCCCATTGACTTTGGCTGCCTGCGATCAATCAACGGACACGTCCGAACTCGAAGAACCGATTCGCGGCCTAAAAACGTTTGAGGTGAGGGATACCGCCAGCTCGGAAGCACGCCGCTATCCATCGATTATTCAGCCCGCTGAGGAAAGCAAATTGTCCTTCGAGGTGTCGGGCCGATTAAAAGAAATGACGCTGGAGGTCGGTCAACGTGTTTCCACCGGCGATGTGTTGGCCGAAATTGACCCCGTTTCCCTTGAACTGCAAGAACAACAATCGCGGGCGGCACTCAACGAAGCTGAATCGGCCCTGCAAAATGCCAAGTCCGATTTTGACAGAAAGGCCCAACTCCTTGAAAAGGGCTTTGTCACCCAAGCAGCTTTTGATCAATCCCAAAGCACGATGAACTCGGCGACGGCTCAAGTCGAACAAGCGCGCAAACAATTGGAGATCGCCAGCGACAATCTCACAAAATCAAAGCTGGTCGCCCCTTTCGACGGGCTCATTTCCAGCATTGAAGTCAAATCCTTTGGCCAAGTGTCCCCTGGCCAGACCATTTTGGGTCTTTATAGCGAAAGCGCCTTTGAAATTGCATTCAGCGTTCCAGCGACAGTCATCAACGCCATCAAAATTGGCGATACCGTGAGCGTGCACGTGTCGGATTTAGAGGGACCGTCGGGGGATGGCCGCACGACATTCCAGGGCAACATCACGGAAATCGGCTCGCGGGCCGCGCAGGTATCGGGGTTCCCCGTCGTCGTCCTTCTCGAAGAGGGATCGGACCGCATTAAGGCCGGCATGTCGGCAGAAGTCACTCTCGACATTGCCTTGGAGGGTGCGGACGAGGGCTTCTTGTTGCCTGTAACCTGCTTTGCTTTTGGCGGGCGCGGTAACGGAGATCCGCAATCAAGCACAGGCGAAATTTTCGTCTTTGACGAGGAAACCGGCACAGTCAAAGCGCGCCTGATCAAGATTGTCGGCATTAAAGAAAACTCTGTGATCGTCTCTGAAGGGCTTGAAGCCGGCGAACTTATTGCTTCAGCCGGTGTCAGCTATCTGCGGGACGGCCAACGGGTCAAACTTCTGCCGCAAGACCAATAGGAATTGCTCATGTCGTGGCTTACCGAATTCGGACTTGAGCGGTCGCGCTTTACGATCATTGCCATTCTTGGCCTCATCCTGACAGGCGCGCTTCTTTATTCAGATTTTCCCAAGCGTGAAGATCCGGAAATCACGATCAGAACAGCGAAAGTCACCGCGCTGTATGGGGGCATGCCACCCGAACGTCTTGAACAACTGATCGCCGACCCGGTTGAACGAAAAATCCGCGAGATTCCTGAAGTCGAAGATATTGAGACTTTGCTTCGTACAGGACGCATGTCTGTCAGCGTCAATCTCAAAGACTCTGTCTTTGATTTAAATCCGGTTTGGCAAGAACTGCGCGATAAGATGGAGGAAATCGAGCGTGAGTTGCCAGACGGAACCTCAGGTCCTTATGTGAATACCAACTTCGGCGATGTCACAATCGCCTCGATCGCGATAACGGCTGAGGGCTTCAATTATCGTGACATGGAAATACAGGCCGAGGAACTGCAGCGAATCCTGTACACGGTCGAAGGTGTCTCCAAGGTTGATCTTTACGGCGTTCAAGAAGAACGGGTCTGGCTTGAAATTGATGCCGAGCGCGTCGCCACAATCGGCATGCAGATCGACACGTTGGTTGATGACCTGCAAAAGCAAAACATCGTCATGCCCGCCGGTTCGTTGAATGCGGCCGGCTCTTCAATCCTTTTAGAAGCCAGCGGCGATTTTGAAAGCGTGTCGGATATCGAGGACTTGCTGACAAAAGTCGATGATCAGAATGACTTTGTGCGCCTTGCCGACCTCATGACGGTACGGCGCGACGTCGTTTCCCCAAGAGAAACACCTGCCTATTTCAACGGCCGTCCCGCCATCGTTGTCGGGGTTCAAATGCAATCCGGTTACGACATTGAAGCGATTGGGCGCGATCTGAAATCCACGGTGGTTTCGTTCGAGCGCACGCTCCCCATTGGCTACGAGCTTAACTTCGGCACATTTCAACCGGAGAAGGTTTCCCGTTCCGTCGATGATGCGGTGTCAAACGTCCTTCAAACATTCCTCTTTGTTCTGATCATTGTACTGATCTTCTTAGGTATTCGTTCGGGATTGGTGATTGCCTCGATCGTCCCCTTTGCCATCATGTTCGCGCTGATCGGCATGCGCCTGTTGGATATCAGTCTTGAGCAAGTCTCTATTGCCGCCATCATTATTTCGCTGGGTCTGCTGGTCGACAATGGCGTGGTCATGGTTGAAGACATCCAACGGCAGGTGCGTGAAGGGATCGATCGCAAGGCTGCAGCTGTGTCGTCTGGGCGTCAGTTCGCGCTGCCACTTCTTGTATCCTCGCTCACCACCATTTTCGCCTTCATGCCCTTCTTTCTTTTGGAAGGCGCCGAAGGAGAATACGCCTTTTCATTGGGCGCCGTGGTGGCGATCACGCTGATCGGTTCGTGGATCTCCGCCCTCTATTTCTTGCCATTCATTGCAAGCTGCGCACTGCCTTCAACTGAAGCGGCCGATAGCAAGGAACAGACGCATTCCGACTCATGGCGCGATCGGTACCGTTCGCTGATCGGGCTTGGTACCAAAACACCATTATTCATTATTGCCGTCAGCTATGCCGCCGTTGCGGCCTCAATCTTCCTGTTTGGTTTTGCACGAAACGAGATGTTTCCGTTGAGCGACCGGGATCAAGTCCTCATCTATATCGAAATGCCCAGTGGAACGCATATCGATGCGACGGAGGAAACCGTGGCGTCGATTTCTCGATGGCTAAACGATCAAGAAATAAATCCAGAAGTCAATAACCATCTGGCCTATGTTGGCGATGGCGGACCAAGGTTTTATCTCGCCCTTAATCCGGCAGAGACGGCGCCAAAAAACGGTTTCATCCTTATCAACACCCACGATTTCGAAGGGGCGATAACGGTTGGCGCACGCGCACAACAACACCTATTTGAGAACCACCCAGAAGCGCGGTTCAAGGTCAAACGCCTATCTATGGGCCCCCAGGAATCGGGGACCGTCGAAGTCGAACTGAAAGGCCCAGATGCCAATCGGCTGCTGGAGTTGGCTGGCGAAGCTGAAGATGCTTTTCGAGATGCGCCACGGATGAGCCAACTCGAGGACGATTGGGGCACCAAGATTCTAAAGATCGTTATTGATATTGATCAAGACAAAGCCCGCCGCATTGGGTTGACGTCAGAGGCGATGTCCCAACTGCTGAACGCCTATTTCGACGGCTATCAGATTTCAACCTATCGCGAAGACGATCAGTCTATTCCCATTGTTATGCGCGCATCGGAAAAAAGCCGCGATAGCATTGAAGATCTCGGTAATATTTCATTACCCGGAGAAGGCGAAGTTTTGTCATTGGAACAGGTTGCCACGTTTAAGCCTTCACTTGAGTTTTCTCAAATCAGGCGGATGAATCAGGTACGCACAATCAAGGTTGTCGCTAAGAGCGACAATTTAACTGCAGGTGCACTACTGGCGCATGCGCGCGAAGACTTGGAAGGATTGGATCTCAGCGGCGGATACGAAATAACAATTGGCGGCGAAACTGCCGACAACAACGAGATCAATGGCAAACTGGCCGCCGGATTTCCAATCGCCATTATCTTGATGCTGTTGGCGATTGTCTTTCAGTTCAACTCCCTTCGGCGAACAGCCATTATTTTCATGACGGTCCCATTGGTGATCGTCGGTGTGCCGATTGGGTTGCTTCTTATGGGCGAGCCCATGTCATTCTTCGGCACGCTGGGCTTGATTAGTCTTGCCGGGATTATCATCAACAACTCGATCGTTCTCATTGATCAAATGGACATCGACTGTAAAACAATGCCATTGCTGGAGGGGATCGCGACGGCATCCCAGAAACGGCTGCGTCCCATTCTGCTAACTTCGCTAACAACGATTGTGGGCCTGCTGCCTTTATACTTGTTCGGTGGCGCGCTTTGGGCACCGCTGGCGGTCGTTATGATGTTCGGCTTGGGTTTAGCTTCCCTCTTCACACTCATATTTGTACCAGCTGCCTACGCCCTCTTTTTCGCCAGGGAGAAGCCTGCGGCGTGAGGGAACGCCAATATTACTTCACCCGTAGTTGCGAGCACTTCATGACTGCGCTGAATTGATGAAAATCAACGAAGCGACACGAACATGCTCTCTGGTACATTTGGTATTTTGTTTTTTGCACTGATGGGGGTAACAGCCCTCATCAATCCGAGGTTTCTTCAATCTTCCTTGGGGATCACATTCGACACCATTAATGCACGCAGCGAAGTACGCGCCGTCTATGGTGGTTTTGGTTTGTTCGTTGCCGTGGCATTGGCAACGGGCCTTTATGACAGCACGTTGCAGGCAGGAATCTTTCTGGCGGTTGCGCTTGCTCTTTTTGGCATGGCGTTCGGTCGGATCGTCAGCGCACTTCAAGAAAGACCGACGACAATCATCTGGTTGTTCTTCGGCGGCGAAGTGGTTCTGGCCACGCTGCTAGTGATGAATGTCTAACCAGCTTCGTGCGACTGGGTACCGATATTTATGACGCGATCGACCGGAAGAATGGCGTCAGGCGCAATGTCGCTCGCCGATTCCAAGCGATCATAAATCGGACCAAAATCCTGCAGTGTCGCCTCGAACAAGGCTTCAAAGTTGGGGATAACAAAATAGCTTTGTTGAAAATCGTCGATGCGATAGTTCGTCCGCATGACGCGTTCCAGGTCGAATGCGATCCGGTTGGGACTGTCACTCTCGAGCGAGAATTTGCTTTCCGCTTCTGAAGAGACAATTCCGGAACCATAAATGCGGATACCATCAGACGTTTCGATAAGGCCAAACTCCACCGTATACCAATAAAGGCGCGCAAGTTGGTGCAAGCAGTTACGACCCAGGGCACGCAGTCCCCCTTGGCCATAAGCCTGCAAGTAATTTGCGAACACTTCATTCATCAAAAGCGGCACATGGCCAAACACATCGTGAAAAACATCAGGCGCTTCAATATATTCGAGCTGGTCTCGCGTCCGTATAAAGTTGGAGGCCGGGAAACGCCGGTTGGCCAGATGCTCGAAGAATATATCGTCTGGAACCAGACCAGGGACCGCAACCACCTGCCAACCTGTCGCCCCGTCCAAAATGTCGGATAGACGACGAAAATCGGGGATGCCGGAGAGATCGATTTTGAGTGCGCCAAGCCCTTCGAGAAATTCATTGATGACGCGTCCTTTTAAGACGCGCGCTTGCCTTTCGAAGAGCAGGCGCCAAATTTCGTGGTCATCCTGCGAATAGTCGTCCCACCCTTGTGGGATTGTATAATCAGTTTTCTCTTCACCATTCTTTGCAAGCTGACTTCCGGTCATGGTTTTGCCACCTCGATCCCAGGCTCCAAAATCCTGTCAAACTCAATCCTGGCCTTCACTTGAGTCTTATCTCTAAAGGTCAATAGCCCTTTACTCAGAGCCCCAAAAACGCGTCTCATCCATCGTGATAAAATTGCCACATATTTGGGGCTAATCTTGGGCAAAGCGGCAGTCTGCAAAGGATTTGCGTGATCGGCCGCACTGGCAATTTCCTGGTTTTCGGGCGAAACTGACGCCCAACAAGGCCCGGGGCAAAAGGGCAAAAATTCTGCCGCATTTTGGAAACAAGGTGCGGATGGTGCAGCAGTGGGGGAAGCATCGTGGCAAACGGCGAAACACGATTTCCAAGTGTAGGCGTGCTCGATTATGTCGGGTCGATGTTGGTCTTTGTCGGCATCATAGGCGCACTCGTTGCCATGGATATGAGCAGCGAAGAAGGCATTTTGCTGCAAGCCTTCAACTACAATTATGCGCTCAACGGGTTGATTGTTTTCGTGCTCGGGCTGGGCATCCTCTACAACATCAATCAGGTGTTTGTCATTGGGCGTGCTGGCCGATGGATCCGCCGCACTTGGTATTTTGGCCGTCGCGATGGACCGGGCTTGATGGTCACAGAGCCGGAGCGTGGGCCACGACTTCTATCCTCTGTTGCGAATGTGTTTCGTGACCGCTCTGGCCCCATCGTATTCTCGGCCTATGAGTATCGGGCTATTCTGGATTCGGTGGGTACGCGCCTCGACGAGTCGCGTGAGATTTCCCGCTACATGACCGGGCTTTTGATTTTTCTCGGACTGCTTGGAACCTTCTGGGGATTGCTGCAAACAGTTTCCGCGGTTAGCACAACCATTGAAGCATTGTCGCAAGTGAATGGGTCGGGCACTGAACAATTCAACGATTTCCTGACACAGCTCAAAGAACCACTGAGTGGTATGGGTATTGCGTTTTCGTCATCCCTACTGGGTCTCTCCGGTTCTCTTGTTCTTGGTTTTCTCGACCTGCGCGCTGGCCAAGCTCAAAATCGCTTCTTCAATAACTTCGAAGAATATCTGAGCCAGGCCGCCGACATTGGCGCGCCAAAATATGGCGGACCAAGGGTTTAAGTAGGCGGGAAGGACGGGGGGCCACACCATGGCTTACACGACACGCCGATCCCATCAGGCGACCGCGGACTTCTGGCCTGGCTATGTCGATGCGCTTGGCACGTTGTTGTTGATCATGATCTTCCTGCTGCTGATTTTCATGGCAGGCAGGCTGTTCCTAACCGAAGCACTGGAAACGACAGCAACACAGCTCTCTCAATCGCAGACCGAACTCAGCACGCGGGAGCAAGAACTTAGCCAGGTTTCTGGTGAACGAGACAAACTTCAAACAACTGTTACTGAAACCGAAGCACGCGCCCAAACTGCTGAAACCGAAGCAACAAGACTAGGAACTGAGCTTGCAACAGCAACTGAAAGCAAAGCCGCGTTGGAGCAGCAGCTTGCCGTTTTGCGCACTGATCTCGATGCCGCGAAAACCCAACGCGACAACGCAAATGCTGAAGTCGAACGCTTGTCTGCACTTGTGGCCTCACTCGAAGACAATGCCGCAGCCGCAGCTGTAGAAATCGATGGACTGCGCGCATCACTGGAAGCAGAGATTTCGACCGGCGAAGATCAGAAGCAGGAGATCGCCCGTTTGTTGGCATTGATAGAGGCCGCAGAAAAAGACAAGGCCCTCGCGGGCAATGAAATAGACACGCTGAAAGCAACGGTGGCGAACGAGCAGCAAGCCTTGTCTGATGCACAAGCACAGATCAATAAGTTCGTTGAACAGATTGACGCGTTGCGACTTCAGCTTTCGGAAAAAGACGGCGCGCTGGCCACTGCCAAGACGGCGGAGGAAGAGCAGGCGGTCATCATCGCAGGCCTAAAGTCAGAGCTGGAACAAGCAAAAGCCAGTGAGGCTCAAGCGCTGGTTCAATATCGATCTGATTTCTTTGCTCAACTAATCGAAGCGCTGGGCCAACGCGAAGACATCGAAGTTGTCGGCGACAGGTTCATCCTGCAATCTGAAGTGTTGTTCGATTCAGGCTCAGCGGAGATCAATCCGGCGGGCCGCGAAAACTTGGCCAAAATTGCAGAAGTTATGAATGAGATCAGCGCCTCCATACCAGGAGAAATAAATTGGATCCTGCGCGTCGATGGCCATTCGGATAAAGTTCCCATACAGACGGCCGAGTTTCCATCGAACTGGCACCTTTCAAGCGCCCGTGCCATCAGCGTAGTGACCTTTCTCATCCAGAAGGGTGTCGATCCAAAACGGCTTGTGGCCGCCGGCTTTGGTGAGTATCAGCCGCTGGATACTGGTGAGTCAGCGGCAGCTCTGCGGCGCAATCGACGAATCGAATTCAAGCTCACGAACCGCTAGACATTGTGAACCTATGGCATGATCATGCCCCAAAGCGCTCTGGGGATTCACGGTTGGTCGCGCGACCAAGAACTTTTGGCGGTTAACCGGATTCCACTTAACCTGATCGCGCTCTAGGGCGACACGCTGTCGTTGCGATCGGCATTCACGCCCTTGCTGGGCCCGCCGCGCGTCCTTAAAGTAAGCGCAAATCTCAAAGAGAGTCCCATGACCCGCAAAATCCGACTCATTTTCGCTTGCTTGCTATTCGCTGTTTTTTCAACTTCCGCTTTTGCCATGGGCGGCGCCAATCAACTCGGTGCTCAAACGCCCGACTACAACCCGCTCAACAACGCGTATTTCGGTGATCTACATATCCACACGCGATACTCGTTCGACGCCTTTATCTTCAATACGCGCGAAGATCCCGATGCGGCCTATCGGTTTGGCAAAGGGGAAGCGATCACCCACGGCATGGGCCATAAGATCAGACTGTCAAACGGTCCACTGGATTTCATGGCTGTGACAGATCATGCCGAATATCTTGGCATTCTTCCGGCCATGACCGATCCGGAGCAACCGGTTGCAAAACTCAGCATCTCACAACAGATGATCAGCAAAGACACGGCAAAGGCACAGGCCGCTTTTCAACAGCTGGCAAACACGTTGATGAACGGACAGACGCGCCAAGAACTTGACGATAAAAAGGTGATCGGCGCGACCTGGCGCGAGATTGTCGACGCTGCAGACCGCCACTACGATCCCGGCACCTTTACGACATTTGCCGCCTATGAGTGGACGTCCACACCGGCCGGGCAAAATCTTCATCGAAATGTTGTCTTCCGAGACACCAATGTGCCCGACCTGCCTTACAGCTCACTCGACTCGGCCAATCCCGAAGACCTTTGGGATTGGCTTGATGCCCTGCGCCTTGAAGGGATCGAAGCCCTAGCCATTCCGCACAACTCAAACGCCAGCAACGGCATCATGTTTATGAAGACCGATTGGGACGGCAAACCTGTTGATGCGACTTACGCAGCGCAACGGATGCGCAACGAACCCATCGTCGAAATGACGCAAGTCAAAGGCACTTCTGACACGCATCCCGCCTTGTCCCTTAATGACGAGTGGGCGGACTTTGAGATTTTCCCAACGTTGATTGCAAGCAATATTCCAAGCAAGCCCGCCGGCAGCTATGTGCGCGATGCCTACAGAATGGGGCTCGAGTTGGAGTCGTCAAAAGGCTTAAACCCTTATCAGTTTGGCATGATTGGCGCGAGCGACACACACAATGCTGGCGGATCTTTTGACGAAACTGCCTATTTCGGCAAGGTCGGTATTGTAGACGGATCATCTCAAGGCCGGCGCGCGACGGCTAAACACAATCGTCTGGTCGACACAACGACCGCCGACACGCCGGGTGCCGTGCTGGATGCCGGGCATTGGGGGGCTTCAGGTCTCGCCGGTGTGTGGGCACGCGAGAACACGCGCGAAGCCATCTACGACGCCTTTCGCCGGAAAGAGACCTTCGCAACCTCTGGCCCGCGTATGCGCGTTCGTTTTTTCGCCGGCTACGGCTTTGACACATCGCTGACCAACTCAGACGAGATTCTAAGGAACGCATATAGAAATGCCGCGCCCATGGGCGGCACCTTTGGCAAACCTTGGGGCGGCGCTCCGCGCTTCCTGGTATGGGCAATGCGAGATCCTTCAAGCGCCTGGCTTGATCGCGTTCAAATCGTTAAAGGCTGGGTTGTTGACGGCAAAGCTCAGGAACAGATCTTTGACGTCGCATGTTCGGACGGACGCGAACCGGATATTGCCAGCCATCGCTGCGAAGAAAGTGATGCAAAGGTCAATCTGAAGGATTGTAGTTACACGCAAGGTGTTGGGGCCTCAGAACTGCGTGTCTTTTGGAAGGATCCAGACTTCGATCCATTGCAACATGCGTTTTACTATGTGCGCGTCTTGGAAAACCCCACATGTCGTTGGTCAACTTGGGAGGCCAATCGACTGGGCACAAAACCCCGCAAGGATTTACCGTTGACCATACAAGAGCGCGCTTGGTCTTCTCCCATTTGGTACGACCCAGAAAGCTAAGGAAAACAGAATGAACTTTGAGTTCTCCGAGGATCAGAAGCTTCTAAAAGATCAAGTCCGTCGGTTCTTGGACGACAATTGCGCCTCGTCAGACGTACGTGAGGTGTTGGACAGCGATGATCCGTTCAACAAATCCCTTTGGGATGGCATCAAAGACTTAGGCATTATCGGCACCGCAATTCCCGAGCAATATGGCGGCACCGGTGCCGGATATCTTGAATTGTGCGTCGTCGCAGAAGAGTTAGGCCGAGCCGTTGCCCCCACGCCCTTTTCATCGTCCGTCTACCTCGCGGTAGAAGCGCTGCTGCAGGCGGGCACTGAAGAGCAAAAAAACTTGCACCTTCCTCTGCTCGCAAGCGGCGAAAGAATCGGAACGCTCGCTGTTCAAGAAGGCGTGGGTGAAATCGCGCCCTCAAACATCGCGGTATCTGCCAAAGATGGAAAGCTGACGGGCCAAAAGATCGCTGTGCCCGATGGACTTGTTGCCGATATTGCTGTTGTAGCGGCCAAAACCGGAAGTGGCGCTGACGCGGCTTCGGTCTCTTTGTTCATTGTTGACCTTACCGATGCGTCTGTTTCCCGAGAGCCACTCGAAACGGTTGACCCGACACGGAATCTCGCGACGTTGACTTTCAAGGACACGCCCGCTGACCCTTTGGGAAACACCGGACAGGGCTGGACTATCTTGGAAAACGTTTATGATCGCGCAGCCATCTTGTTTGCCTTTGAACAATTGGGGGGCGCGCAAAAGGCGCTGGAGACCGCCGTCGATTATGCGAAGGAACGCTACGCTTTCGGCAGGCCAATAGGGTCGTTTCAAGCCCTCAAACACATGATGGCCGATATGTATGTCTCGACAGAACTGGCGCGGTCAAATTGCTACTACGGCGCATGGGCCTTGTCCTCTGACGCTGCCGAACTCCCTGAAGCTGCAGCCACCGCGCGCGTTGCCGCGACCAAGGCCTATCAACACTGCTCAAAGAACAACATTCAAGTTCATGGCGGAATGGGGTTCACGTGGGAGTTTGATTGTCATCTTCATTACCGACGGTCGAACTTACTTGCCTTGATCATTGGCAGTCAGTCTCAGTGGGAAGACATGCTGATCGACCGCCTCGAAAAACGAAACGCCGCTTAAGCCGGGAGCCACATCTCATGGATTTTAATGACACACCGCAAGAAGCCGAATTTCGCAGCACCGTTCGTGCTTGGCTCGACGCGAATGCGCCGACTTATTTGAAGGAACATTTGGAGAAGAGCGGATTTGGTAATCTCAACACCGGTCCCTACGACGCACAGGAAGAAGCGAAAAAGTGGCAACAGAAAAAAGCTGAGGCCGGTTGGGCTTGCCTCCATTGGCCAAAAGAATATGGGGGCCGAGGCTCGACACCCATTGAGCGGGTGATTTGGAGCCAAGAAGAAGCCCCTTATGGTGCGCTTTCCGGGATTTTTCTCATCGGGCAAGGCATGTGCGGCCCCACAATGATGGCCTATGCCTCGGAAGAGCATAAGCAATCCTATCTGCCCAAACTGGCAAGCGGCGAAGAAATCTGGTGCCAGTTGTTTTCAGAGCCCGCCGGCGGATCCGACCTTGCAGGTCTTCGCACAAAGGCCGAGAAGGATGGCGATGATTGGGTGATCAACGGTCAAAAGATCTGGACCTCGGGCGCCCATTACAGCGACTACGGCATTCTGATCACACGGACGGATCCGACTGTGCCAAAGCACAAGGGCCTGACCATGTTCTTCCTGTCCATGAAGACACCGGGGATTGAAATCCGACCCATCAAGCAGGTGAACGGTCAGAGCGGTTTCAACGAGGTTTACTTTACCGACGTACGCATTCCTGACAGTCAACGTTTAGGCGACGTCGGAGACGGGTGGAACGTATCGCTCACAACATTGATGAATGAACGTCTGTCGATCGGCAGCGGCATGCCAACGGGCTTCCCAGAGATGTTTGACTATGCCCGCCAGTTGCAAACCGTTGACGGTCCCGCGATCAAAAACAAGGCTGTTCGCTCGAAGCTGGCGGATTGGCACGTCAAAACCAATGGCCTCAAATACACCGCCTCACGCAGCATCAGCGCATTGTCACGAGGCGAAACACCTGGTCCCGAATCTTCGATCGGCAAACTGGTCGCTGGCAGCATGATGCAAGAAATCGCCCAGTACGCGATAGATCTTCAAGGCATTGCCGGTTCGTTAACAAACGCGGAGCAAGCCGAGTATGCGGCACGCTTTCAAGCGATGCTATTACGCTCGCCAGCAACGCGCATCGAAGGCGGGACGGACGAAGTCCTGCGCAACATAATCGCCGAACGCGTATTGGGATTGCCACCTGACATTCGCGTTGACAAATCGGTTGCCTTCAACGACATCCCAACAGGGAAGAACTGAACAACCCAAAATTGACCTGCGTGGATGGCGCTCGCTGAACACCATCCACGCAATTTTAATGCAGTCGGCATAATCATAGAACTTGGCTTTTGACCAGACCTTAGCGTTTGGTCAAACTCGATTAAGAGATTGCTAATTTCGTTATGACTCTCCGGCTCGCCGCAAAGACGATATTGCTACTCTGCCTCTTTGTTTGGACGCCAGCTCAGGCCATAGAGCTGACCGAGAACAGCGAACCCATCAATCTCGTCCAAGAGGCCACTTCTATTTCCGGCAGTGATTTCGTATGGACGCTTGAGGAAGTTGCCTCAAAGCGCCCGTCGACGACAACACTCCGAAATCTTCCGCAAACTCAAAAGATAGAACGCTTCGGTGGTGATCACTGGATTGTGGCCGATGTACAAAATACGTCGACCAACTCTGACTGGGTCATTTATGCAAAAGGCAGGCGCCTCGATCGAATCGATGTTGTTGTTGTAGGAGGTGACGCGCCCGTTCACTTCAAAGGCGGGCGCATGCGCCCCTATCCCATAGACCTGGGCGTCGGCGCCGCTGAGAACTTTGAGTTTAAAATTCCGCCGGGCGAGCGGCGGCAGATCTTTGTGCGTTTGGAAGCAACGAATTTTGTCGGCGTTGGCGCTTTCATCGCCCCACGCGAAGCTCACCTAATCAGCACACTTAAACACGTCACGCTTGTTCTTGTCATTCTGGGCATCATTCTAGGAGCGGCCGTCTACAACGGATTCTTGGGGCTTTCATCCCGAGACAGCACCTATGGTTGGTACACGCTCTATGCCATCAGTGCCGGGATCCTGTGGGCCTGCACATTTGGTGTTATTTGGGCCTTGTCCGGCGATGAGCAGTTGGAGAAAACCATCGCCGGTGTCGCTTACGGCGCGGTGTTTGTGGGTTCACTCCTCTTCATCTCGAAGATTCTGTCGCTTGACAGCATTGCTCCACGGCTCGCTTCGTTTGGCCGCTATGCCGCCGGGTTCACAGCTTTGTTTACCCTGACGGCCTATCCAACTTTCGAAGGCCAAGTGTGGCATGTCGGTATTGATCTCATTGGACTGGTAACGACAGTCTTTAACATTACGGCTTGTTGCATTGCGATTGTCCGAAAAGTGCCGAACGCCATTTTTGTTGCCGCCACCGCTTCGTTGCTTTTAGGAACCTATCTCGTATTCAATCTGAGTGTGGCCGGTGTTCTTCCGATCGAGCCCTTCGATGACATCGTCGTCTTCATTGCGACAGCTTCACAATTGTTGCTCTTTTCATTCGCCTTGGCAGCCAAAATCCGCCGTCTTGAAAATGATGTCGCCGAAGTCAGCGCAGCGGATCAGGCAAAGTCCGACTTCTTAGCTGTGATGAGTCACGAGCTCCGTACACCAATGAATTCTGTTATCGGGTTTTCGAATCTTCTATTAGATCGGAAGCTCGGAAGTGAGGAACGGGATTACGTCCAGACGATTAAATCTTCCGGCGAGTCACTTCTGGTTCTTCTAAATGACATTCTGGACATCTCTAAGATCGAAGCCGGGTCGCTGGAGCTTGAAGACACGGAATTCGATCTTGCTGAACTGATTGGAAGCCTTGCTGAGTTTCTTTCACCGCAGGCCTACAGCAAGAACATCGAGTTGGGCGTTCTGATCGATGAAGACGTACCACGAACCGTATCCGGCGATCCGGGCCGCATTAGACAGATTCTGATCAATCTTATCAACAATGCGATTAAGTTCACCAAGGAAGGCGGCGTCGAAATTCGAGTTTCTTTGGATAGCAAATCCGACGCTGACACTGTCGTTCTGAGGCTCGAAGTTAATGACACGGGCATTGGGATTCCGGAAGAAAAACTCGCAACCCTATTCGAAAAATTCACCCAGGCCGACGCTTCGACGACCCGTCGATACGGCGGCACAGGATTGGGGCTCGCCATTTGCAAACAGCTCATTGAACTCATGGGTGGAACCATCAATGTCTACAGCGAATTGGGCAAGGGAAGTCAATTCCACGCCACAATCACTCTCCGTGCAATCGAAGATGCGTCATTGAATCCTTTGTTGGATCTCAGCGCCTTTGCTGGAAAGAACATTCTGATCGTCGATGACAATGCGCTGAACCAACGCGTCCTTTCTTTACAGCTTGCTGTTCTAGAACCGCATATAAGAGTGGCCGACGACGCCCACGAAGCACTGGAAATTCTTACCGAAACCTCCGCCAACGGCGTTTTGTTCGATGTCATTATCATCGACTATATGATGCCCGAAATGGATGGCATTCAGTTGGCACAGCGCATTCGATCAGCGCTCGGCGATGATACACCTCCACTGATGCTGTCTTCTTCATCCGGCATTGTGAGCAAGGAACAGGCATTGGAAAACGGCTTCGACGCCCTCGTTGAAAAACCGATACGCCAAGATGTCGTTCGCCGCCGTGTCATTGATTTGCTTAGCAGCTCGGTTCCCGTAGAGGAGCCCGTAATATCCGCAAATGCAGAACGCACAAACTTGACTGTGCCGACGAACCGCCGCACACGGATTTTGATTGCTGAAGATAACACATCAAATCAGATGCTGATGGTCGCTTCACTTACGAAAGCAGGATTCACAGTTGACATTGCCGCCAATGGAATCGAGGCGATCGAAGCTGTTCGCACACGGACCTTTGATGTCATTCTGATGGACATTAGAATGCCGGAATTGGATGGTATCGAAGCGACCCGCCGCATACGGTCACTCAAATGCGATTCCGCGCGCGCACCGATCATAGCCCTGACCGCGAATGCGATGAAGGGAGATCGCGAAACCTATATTCAAGCTGGTATGAACGACTACGAGACGAAACCGGTGGATATCCCAAGGATTGTTCAGAAGATTCGTTGGTGGACCGGGACTTCGGATGAAGCTGAACACGAAGGCGAAGACAATCTCGTCTCTCAATCCGCTGAGGCAGATGTGCCACCCCGGAATCGGGTCGCCCGCTAACCGATCAGTTGCTGATGTCCTGAAAATTCTGGTCCACAAAAAAGGGCGCCCGGAGGCGCCCTTTCTGCATTGACCAAAGATGCGCTAGGCGGCTTGGGGCACCAAAACCGCTTTGACTTCGAGGAATTCTTCGAAGCCATGCTCACCCCATTCGCGTCCATTACCAGACTGTTTGTAACCGCCAAACGGCGCGTTGAAGCTCGGCCCGGCACCATTGATGTGCACGTTTCCGCTACGGATTTGTGCGGCCACCTGCTTTGCATGGTTGATGTCGCCGGATTGAACGTAACCGGACAGGCCGTATTCCGTATCGTTCGCCATTTGGATGGCTTCTTCTTCGGTCTTGTACGGCAAGATGGACAATACAGGACCAAATATTTCTTCGCGTGCAATGGTCATGTCGTTGGTCACATTGCCGAAGACGGTTGGACGAACATAATAGCCCTTGTTGAAGCCTTCGGGGCGGCCAGGGCCGCCAGCGACCAAGGTTGCACCTTCTTCGATACCTTTTTGAATAAGGCCCTGGATCTTGTTGAATTGCACTTCGCTGACAACAGGTCCCATCACCATATCTTCGGAGAAGGGATCGCCAGGCTTGACACTGTCCGCCGCCGCTTTTGCGATTTGCAATGCTTCGTCATGCTTAGCTGTTGGAACAAACATACGCGTTGGTGCGTTACAGGATTGCCCGCTGTTTGTGAAACAGTTGACAACACCGCCAGACACAGCTGCTTGCAAATCGGCGTCTTCAAGAACGATATTTGCGGACTTTCCACCCAGCTCTTGAGCAACACGTTTAACGGTATCGGCCGCAGCTTTTGCGACCAGCACACCGGCGCGTGTTGACCCTGTGAACGACATCATGTCGACATCCGGGTGAGACGAGAGTGCCGCACCGACTGTTGGGCCGTCACCATTGACAAGATTGAAGACGCCTTTTGGTACGCCTGCGCCGTCCAAGATCTCAGCAACCAAAGCCGCGTTGACAGGTGCAACTTCACTCGGCTTCAGGACCATTGTGCACCCGGCCGCCAGGGCAGGCGCGACCTTACAGACGATCTGGTTTACCGGCCAGTTCCAAGGTGTGATGAAACCGCAAACACCGACAGGCTCCTTGCGTAGGTAGTAGCCGTCCTTTTCTTCTTCAAACTCGTAATTCTTGAGAATTTCCATGGTGGTCGCGAAGTGGGCCTGACCAGTTGCCGCTTGGGCGGCTTTCGACAGCCAGATCGGTGCGCCCATTTCCGTTGAAATGGTTTCGGCGATTTCGTCATACCGCTTCTGATATTCACCTAAGATAGCACCAAACAACTCAAGGCGTTCCTGTTTTGTGGTGCGGGAAAAGCTATCAAAGGCTGCTTTTGCTGCTGCAACCGCTTTGTCGACATCGGCAGCACTGCCCATGCTGATTTTGGCGCAGGGTTCTTCAGTCGCCGGATTGATCACATCCAGCGTTTGCGGCGTAACGGGGTCGACCCATTCGCCATTGATATAAAACTTCAAGACATCCTTCATGACGCTCCTCACATCTTCGCGGGGTGGAAATCGTGTTGTTGAAACGGGGCGCCTCAGGACGTTGAGGGTCTCTGCCCGGTGCCCGCTTTTCGCGGCCAAATCTGGCATTTGTGGGGACCAAGGTCCAGCCCTATCGACGTGACCGGTTAGCTCTTCGCAACTGTATGCAGGTCCAACTGATGGGTCCCTTCAGCCATGGCTTTCACCACCTTTCTTACCGTCTCTGAAACAGACTGTTGGGATGTCGGCATCTTGTGGCGGTCATATGCACTCGCGCGCGCAAATGCCTGGTACATCTGTCGCACACCCTCAACAGCGAACTTGTCTGCGTCAGCTCGGGTTGTGACCCGATGAAGGGTTTCGTCTTGATCGGCGGTCAAGATGACGTAGGTCGGCAAAAGGTCCGGCACCGACGGCTCGGCAAGCAAATCTTTTGCAACTTCTTTTAAGAACCATGGACCATAGATTCCGTCGACAACAACATCGTAACCGCCGGCTAGATAGACCTTAGCTGCTGCGAAGGTTGCAGCGAGGACGATCCGATTCTGGTCATGGCTCTCGGACTCCGTCGGCAGGATCGGATTGTCGAGGAAACGAAAAAAGGCGTCGCCTTCGATATAGACCCCCCGGTCAAAAGATCGAACAATGTGTCTTGAAACAGTGGTTTTTCCGGTGCCTGGGCATCCGGTGATTATTGTCAACGATGACATGAAAATTCTCCCAGCAAAGCGCAGAAAGGCATGCTGTGGGCCGTAGCTCCCAGCATCAAGAAACCCCGTCTGTGTTTTACTGAGTCATCGTCTGATCAATTGTCTGACTAATTCCTAGTACCCGTCCAAAACACTATAGTGACATTCCGACTGATGGAACCCTCCATATAGCCTGAGTGAGCACGACAGGGCCCGTCAAATTGAAAACGTCGTTCCAACTCTTGATCGGTCGAACCACCAAGGGCTTTTTGACATGCTCAGGGGTTTTCGAAGATGATTCTGCCCACATGAACGCATAATGATGATCTAGGACCCGTGGAGGAAACTTATGAGATATGGCTTTGTCGTCCCCAACAATTTCGGCGTCCAAGATCCAATCGCTGTTGCTGCACTTGGCGTTCAAGCAGAAGAACTGGGGTTTGACTCGGTTTGGGTCAATCATCACATTCTGAATGTTGGCTATGTAAAGGAACGCCTCGGAAACAATCCGTATCACGATGCCTTGGTCATGATGACTTGGATCGCATCCCAAACATCGCGCATCAGAATCGGATCAAGTGTACTTGTTTTGCCCTATCTCCACCCGATGGTTTTGGCCAAAGAAATCGCCACCCTTGATCACTTGTCTAAAGGCCGCGTCCAACTGGGCGTCGGCGTTGGAAGTTTACCTGATGAGAACGAAGCGCTTGGCGTCCCCTATGACACCAGAGGCGCCTATATGAATGAATTTCTCGACGTCTTGATCGCGCTATGGACAGAAGACGAAGCGAGTTACGAAGGTGCTTTCTTTAATTTCAAGAATATCGTCACATCGCCCAAGCCATATCAGAAGCCCTATGTTCCGCTCTATGTAGGCGGTAATCGGCCGCCCGCATTACGCCGCGTCGCAACCTATGGCAATGGATGGCATCCAATGATGGTGTCGCCGGAAGGCTTGCAACGGCGCTGGCAAGCCATCGAAGAAACGTCCAAGAACCTCCAAAAGTCTCCACCGGCAGAGATCCAAATGCGACAGGACATGGCACGTATGACGCCCGAGCTGATAAATCAGTATGAAAGTGTCGGCGTGACTGAGATGGTTCTTGGCCTCAATACCGGCGATATCGCGAAAACAGAATCAGAAATGACCCGTTTCGCAAAAGAGATCATGGCGGCCTAGATCTCGTTAATCTGTGCCGCACCGAGTTTAGCGTTTAGGTCTTACAAACTGCGCGAACGACATCAATGTGATGCAGTTCCCCTATCCCATTTTCATCTTACCCAGGAAGTCCATTTTTCCGAGAGGTACACCGAGCATCCTCAAAATGTCGTAAGCCGTCGTCGCGTGGAAGTAGAAGTTCGGCAATGAGAAAGACAACAAGAAATTCTCATTCGTAAATGGGATTTCGTTCTTGCCGAGCGCAAAGATCAACGACTTGTCGGCGAGATCAGCCGCATCTTGCTCGGAGAAGGATGCAACCCCTTTGCGCGCTTCATCAACGAGCGCCTGCAATCCCTGATAGTCTTTGTCCAAATCAAAAGAAGGTGGCGCGAACTTGCCATCGCGCATCCCCTGCAACGCGCCCCAAGAATGATGGCAGACTGAAACGATCTGAAAATGAAGTGGCATCATGTCATCACGAAGTTTCGTATGCACGAATTCGGAAAGGTCTTTGTTGCCTTCTTCGGCAAATTTGCCGCCCTTGTCCAAGATCGATGCCACGCTGTCCAATGTGCGCCCATAGGTGTCAACGCTTGCGTTGAAGAACGAAATACTCACTCGGATTGCTCCTCATTTTATTGGTTTCGGTGAAACTACGCACAATGACGCTCAGCACGCAACTGCCATGAATTCAACTTGGGTTACGAAAGCACCTCTGTGCTTCAAGGTTGGGCATTAATCTCTCGGGCCGATGGAAGCGCTAAGACGCGCCGGTGAAGGTCGCGATCCACCATGTGTTACCCGACGGGTCTTTGATTCCGCATTGCCGTTCCGCATACGGTTTGTCTTCAGGCGGTGCAATCGATTCGGCGCCGGCTTCAAGCGCAGCCGAATAGATGGCGTCTACATCAGCCACATACAAGTAAACCGAGGCGACCGTCTCCTCCACATGACTGGGGAACGTATCGGCTGCCTCAAGAACGAATGACGAATCCCCAACCTTACATTCGACATGCGAACCATTGGGCATGTCGTGACGTTCTTCGATTGTGGCACCGAAAACAGACTGAACGAATTCGATCATGTCTGGCGTCACATAAAGATAGGGGCGCAAGGCGCCGTATCCGTTTCTGACATGTTTCACGCCGGGCATGCCCAAATACCTCCATCATCGAAAATAGACTCAATATCTCCCATGATCATTCTATTGACTCTTATATCGATCGATATATATTATGATAATATTCTGATAGGAAGAATGATATGTTTTGTTATGGACCACACTATTCGCGCCGGCGTTCGAGACGGCATCGTCAGTATGGACCTTGGACATGGGAAGGCCGCTTTTTCGGGCGAGGCGAATTGCCTTTGGCAATCCTGTCTTTGCTCAAAGATGGTCCGAGACATGGTTACGAGTTGATGAAACAGCTCGAAGCCCGCTCCCAGGGTCTCTATCAAGCCAGTGCCGGCACCATTTATCCGACGCTTCAGCAACTCCAAGATCAAGGATTCGTGACCTCAAAAACTGAGGAAGGCGGAAAGCGCATTTACGATTTGACAGATACGGGCCGCGAAAAAATCGATGATCGTGCAGATCAGATCAAACGCATATGGTCACGCGCGGAGGATGATGAATGGGGAGGCTGGGCGCACGCATATCACACGGAAGCCTCAGAGGTCATGCGGCCTGCCTTCCGGCTGATGCGAACAGCCGTGCGTGCCGTAGCACGATCTGAAGACGCGGAAGAAACCGCAGAAGAAGTCCGCGATATCCTAAAAAGGGCACGCAAAGACATCGAAAAACTCGGTGGCCTCTAGCACGCGAGTTTAGCAGCTAAGAACGCACCAGCAATTGTGATCGTACTATAGACTCAGAGTACTCTGCGCCTTAAGAACGGCGCGTGGCATATAGACTCTTTCCACTGTTTGTTGTCCTGCTCACCTTGTCAGCCTGTAATGGGTTGCAGGTCTTCAATACATGTGCGGGCACGCACATGACGCAGACCCAGCTCTTTTTCGGTCGCGGGAATGTCACCGACACTGCGTGGCGTTCATTTCAGAAGTCCGTCATCACAGAGCATTTTGATACGGGCTTCACCGTCGTAGACACCGATGGATCCTGGAAAGACAGTATGGGAATCATTCAGGACGAACGCGGAAAACTGGTCATTCGCTTACACAACGGAACGCAATCGGACGAGGCATCGGTTGCTGAGGTGATCAACACCTATAAAGAACAATTTAATCAGCAATCCGTCCTGCGTGTTGATTCCATTACTTGTGCCGAATTTTGATACCTGCGCCTTCTCCGCACGTCACTACACATGCGCAAAGCTAGAAAGTTAGATATTCGAAAGCTCCATTAATCCTGTGCGTTCTTCGGTGCAAAAGCCGCACGCATGATCGGATTAACCGTTCAAGTCTTTGCTCAGTAGTCAACATATCCTTGGTTAACTCCATACAGACTGTTGCAGTACGCCCACAAAGCAGCTGGCATCGTCGATGCCTTGACCGAGTTTAAGTAGTCAATTCCGACGCAATGAACTAGACTCTTGATCAGTATGTAAGTGCGTATCAGCGAGCGTGTAAGCGCTGGCTGGAAAGAGTATGACAATGCAAGGAACTTGGCGTCTTATCGTTCCTTCTATGGCGATCTTGGTCACGGGCCTGTGGGCTCACGCGATCATGCGTAGTGTCCCTGACATTAAGCCGGTGACGCCTGAAGTAACTGCTCCCGGAACAATTCCCGGAGACATCAGTTCAAGCACCGGCGATGGCACAGTCAATTCAAACGCCACGCCAACAAATGATCTGCCTACGGATGTAATAGATCAAGCGAGTTCTGCAGACGGCGGCACGGTGAGCGACACCTTGCGCACGAACGACACAGGTCTTGACATCATAAAGAAATCAGAAGGATTACGGCTTGAGTCTTATGAAGCTGGTGGCCGCTGGTATGTGGGATATGGTCATTCCGCAACAGCTGGGCCCAACATGACAGTTACGCAAGAACAAGCAGAACAGCTGCTGCGTCAAGATATCAGCGCTTGTGAGACGACAGTTGCACAAACAATTGTCGTACCGATGAACGAGAATGAATTCAGCGCACTGGTATCTCTTTGTTACAATATGGGCACAGGGCGATTCAAAACAACGAAACCCGTCGAGGCCTTGAACCAGGGTGACCGGGCGGGCGCCGCCGATGGATTCCTTGTTCACAACCGAGCGCGCGTTAACGGCGTGCTCACGGCAATTCCTCATCTAACCCATCGTCGGGAGGAAGAGCGTGCGTTGTTCTTAGCGCCGACTTCGTAACTGAAATCGGCCGCAGTTCAGCTCATTTCTCATTCTATGATGGCCTGATAGACCAATGGCTGCAGTTGCTCTCTAATGGGAAACGCGTCTGCTGACGCCATGACTTGTGTCATCAGAATGACGACTAACTCTTCCGCCGGATCAATCCAAAAAATTGTCGACGCAGCACCGCCCCAAGCATAAACACCGTCTGAATAGATGTGCCCATACTGACCCGCATTCTTGATGACCGCGAAGCCCAGCCCAAAACCCAGTCCTTTGCTGTCACCCTCACCGAGTGGAATGCCCCCCATATCAGGATCAAGGTGATCGCGCGTCATGAAGTCGATTGTTTTGGGCGACAACAAACGCGTTTCACCGAAGATGCCACCATTGACCAACATCTGACAAAAATTCAGATAATCTTCCGTTGTCGATACCAAACCACCACCGCCAGAGAGAAACTTGCCTTGTATTGGGCGCCACTGCCCCCACTGGTGCGGCTCCGGGACGGGCGTGATGACACCTTCCCCGTTCAAAGCATAATTCACTGCAAACCGTGCCTGGTCCCGCTCTTCAATGCTGAACGAGGTGTCTTGCATTCCGAGCGGTTCAAAAATCCGTTCACGGAAAAATATGTCCAGCGGCTGCCCCGACGCCACCTCAACCACGCGGCCGAGGATGTCAGTCGAGATCCCGTAATTCCATTCTGTACCGGGATGCGCCCTCAATGGTAATTCTGCCGCGCGGGCCGCAAAGGATTCTAGATTCCCACCGGGCAGGAACGGGTTATTGTCCGCATAGGCCTGTTCTACCGGATCTTTGGCCGTTCCAGTCAAAGACCCATATATCATGCCCGATGTGTGATTGAGCAGGTCGCGAACCTGCATGGGGCGACGCGGCTTTTCCGTGATCAGTCTATTTCCATCAGCACGTTTGAATACCTCGGCACTCGAAAACTCTGGGATAAATTTCGCGACGGGGTCACTCAGCAGAAGCTTGCCTTCTTCATACAGCATCATCGCTGCGACGCTGGTGACAGGTTTGGTCATCGAATAAATGCGGAAAAGCGTATCTTCTTCCATAGGAAGACCGTTGAACAAATCGCGTTCACCGCGGATCTCCAAATGAACAACCTTGCCGCGTCTGGCAACGAGCGAGATGAATCCCGCCATCTTGTCTTCTTCGATAAAGCGTTCGAGCGCTGGTGCCACCCTTTCAAGCCGCTCGGCAGACATGCCCACGCTTTCAGGATCTGTAAGCTCGATTTCCGCGACCGCAGGCACTTGCATAATCGCCAATGCTGCCGCGCCAAAGATTCCCGACCGAACTCGTTTCATTTCGACCATCTCTTTCTGATTGAAACAATCGGATATTAGTTGTTGAACAAATCCATCACGGTTGTTGTCATGGCCAGAACGCCAGTCTTCACGGTGCGTTCCGTGTCTGGTGCGAACTTCGATGAATGAAGCGATGGCAGTGAAATGCGCCCCCGTGCGGCATCGGCAATCCTGCCTGGTTCAACGGCGCCTAAGGATAACATGAGACTTGGAATCTTGGGTTCTTCCCGCCCATACCGTCCGAAATCTTCGCCGCCCATCACCGGTTTGCTTTCTTTCACATTTTCAGCGCCCAGTGTTCCCTCAAGCAGATTTGCGACCCGGTTTGTAAGTTTAGGATCGTTCCAAAGCGCTGGCGTGTATTCTTTTTTTAATTCGACAGTCGGCAGCTTGTCTTTCGGAAGACCGGCCGCACGAGCCGTGTTTTCGGAAATGCGTTTGATGGCAGAGATGATCTTTTCGCGTGTCTCATCGGAGTAAGAGCGCACGGTCAATTGCAGATGTGCCAGGTTCGAGATCACATTGTGTTTCGCGCCGGCCTGAAAAGCGCCAACTGTGACGACAGCCGGATCTGTAGGCGAGATCTCCCGCGAAACAATGGTTTGCAATGCAAGTACGATTTGCGAGGCAATGACAATCGGATCTTTCGTCGTATGGGGATACGCTCCGTGGCCTCCAATCCCTTGCACTTTTATGTCGACAGAATCAACGTTTGCATATGCATAACCCGGCACATAGGAAACCTGACCGGAGGCAAGCGCGGGATTCACGTGCAGAGCTAAGTTGTAATCTGGCCTGGGAAAGCGCGTAAACAATCCATCGGCAAGCATGGCGCGCGCGCCGGCGCCTCGCTCCTCCGCGGGCTGTCCGATCATAACCAGTGTACCCTTCCAGTCGGATTTTCGTTCGACCAACCGGCGTGCAGTCCCGACAAACACCGTCATGTGCACATCATGACCACACGCATGCATCACCGATACTTTCTGACCAGTGAGCTCTTTTGCCGTTGCCTTAGAAGCGTATGGCAGTCCCGTCTCTTCTTGAACCGGCAATGCATCCAAGTCTGTACGAACCAGAACGGTTGGCCCGTCACCGTTTTCAAGTACACCGACCACACCATATCCACCGACATTTTGCGTTACCGTGAAACCGAGATCGGTCAATTCTTGCGCAATTCGCTTGCTTGTCTCCTCTTCCCGAAACGACAATTCCGGATTCTGGTGAAGATGTTGATAGAGGCTTTCCAGATAGGCGTAGTCGTTTTCGATACTCTCGTTAAGATCCGCTGCAAACGCTGGGGAAAACGCGCAAGCCAAAACCGTGGCAAACGCCCGGAAAAGATAAGACTGCATTTTGATGTGCCGCTGTTGTTGAGATCCCCACATGATACGGGGGACCTGAGGCAAAACAAGCCCGAACCTCGGGGCGGGCCATCACGGCGTTGTCACATTGAGTTTGACGAACGCGCTACGATCTCAGATGTTCAAGCACTATTATTTCGCACAAGTCTTCAACGGTATCTGAGCCCGTGATGGAAATTAGGGGAAAACCGAGGCGCATAACTCTCTCAACCATGCGCGCATTGAAATAGTATGTGCGTTCCAAAAACTTAGATATCAATTCTCGTTGCACCGCGTCAGCACGAGCAAGCGCGCTTTCCCGATAGATCCGCGCTTGCAGCAATTCGTCGCTGGCTGTCAGCCATACAGCTGAAACATCATCCTTTGAATATGAGGCTATAAAGTCCGGCCATAATGCCGAGCCTTCGATGACTTGTCCTTGTCCCGCGGGTAGCGCCGCGATCTTATCCGTCACAAGAGGCCAGACAGTTTCATAATGCCGAATAACGTCGGCGAAAAGTTCTTCGACCGAGAGCGAAAGATAATGCTCCTGAACATCATCTGGCACCGACTCTGGTGGCATCTTCCAGGGTCGTCCCGGATGCCGAGCAAGACTGTCTGTTGAAAGGCAGGACCAATTCAGTCGCGACGCGACGGCGTTTCCCAGCGTCGACTTGCCGACATGGGATGTCCCTCCAATAAGGATTACTGATTTCGTTTTCTTGTTCACAAACGTACAAACGGTGAAGAAGTACTAGTCGTCCAAATAGGCTGCGCTCAGGCCTGTCCTGATCTCTCTAAGTGTCTTCAACGCGCGGCGCAATTGTGGTGAGTCTGTTTCGATCCCGTGTGATTTGATGGCCGTTCTTTCTCGCTCGCGCATGCGCGTGATCGTTTTTTCGCCTTCGGCCGTGAGCGCGATCAATACAGATCTCTTGTGAGCCACATTCTCAAGCGCCTCAACAAGCTCATCTTCAAGAAGCTGATCGACCAATGTCTGTACGCGCTGCCGCGTGACCCGTCGAGCCCGCGCAATCTCTGGCACGGTGTGTGGACCGTGCGATTCCAAATATTCAAGCACAGCCCGCATCCCCATTGTGAGATTCTCCATCTCATGGAGCAATTCGCCGACCTGAGCCAAGACATTGTACAGCAAGCGGACTTCATTGATCAGTTCATCAATTTCAGCGGTTTTCGGCATATCAGACCTTGCACTTCATCTTTGACAACAAATATTGTCATATTGACTATATTTGTTGTCACGGGGAGATGCGCATGGATACCTTACAAGAATGGATGCTGGCAAACGGAAACGACGCCCAAGCGTTGGTCTTTTTCGGCGTGCTGGCATTGCTTGTCATTCTCGAACGTTGGTTGCCAAAACGGGACATGAGCGGGGCTTCTTTCGGGCGCCTTCTGTCAAACGGCCTGATGACTGCTCTTAATGTCGGCTTGATATTGGTCCTGCCAATTTCCTTTGTTGCGGCCGCGCTTTGGGCGCAACAGAACGATATTGGGCTTCTCAATTCACTGGAATCTACCAGCGCGGCCCTCTTGATTGGTGGTACCCTGCTGGCGCGCGCTTTCATTTCATTCTTCACGCACTATCTCAATCACAAAATTCCCCTGCTGTGGCGGCTCCATCGCATACATCACTTGGATACAGAACTGGACGTCTCGACAACCGTCCGCTTCCATCCCGGTGAAACTTTGATCAACCCGATCATTGGGCTTCCTTTTGTCGTCGGCGTCGGCATGGTGCCTTGGGTTCTGATCCTTTATGAGCTGCTCGACGCGGGTGTAACTGTGTTTTCCCACTCCAATCTCCGCGTGCCGGCATGGATTAATAGTTGGCTGCGATTTTTGATTGTCACACCCGATTTGCATCGTGTGCATCACTCCAGCTATCAGCCTGAAACGGACAGCAATTACGGCGCCGTTTTTCCGATCTGGGACCAGATCTTTGGAACATTCCGTCTGCGAACCCGGGAACCACAAGAAACCATGGAGTTGGGATTGTCCGATCTCAGAGGACCTCAGGCGAACAATCCCCTTCGTCTATTGGTGTCCCCCCTCTTCCGGGACCCGTAGTGGATATGATTCCGGTCATCACATACAAAGCAAGGTAAGTGATGACCTAGATTGGCAAGTTGACCGGTGCGTTAGTCCAGGTCCTTCCCATCCATGCCCGCATTTTTTCGGGCCGTCTTCATCATCTCGGCCACCGCGGCGCCCATTTTGGTTGGATCCTCAACCGGCTCATGGGTCGGTCCTCGGTGCCAACTTTCTGCAATCGCCAACAAACCACCACCCGCTTCAAACATGCGACCCGAGATTTCTTTTGATTCTTCGCTCGCCAACCAAACGGCAATCGGCGCCACTCTCTTCGGGTCGCTGCGTTGCTTATCTTCTTCGGAATATTCGCGCAGGTCTTCGGTCAGGCGGGTAAACGCGCCTGGCGCAATGGCATTGACTGTAATGCCATAACGCCTGAGTTCACGTGCCGAGATAATTGTAAAGGCAGCAATACCCATCTTGGCGGCACCATAATTCGTTTGGCCGGGATTGCCGTAAATGCCCGAAACAGAGCTGGTGTTGATGATACGCGCATCGACGGGATTGCCAGCTTTTGACTGCTCACGCCAGTAGGCTGCGGCGTGATGAGAAGGTGCAAAAGTCCCTTTCAAATGGACTTTAATGACGGCATCCCATTCTTCCTCTGTCATATTCACCAGCATTCGATCACGCAGAATGCCCGCATTGTTGATCACAACGTCAAGCTTGCCAAAGGTATCGATCGCTTGATCAATCATCGCCTTGGCTTGTTTGAAATCGCTGACATCGGCGCCGTTGGCGACAGCCTCGCCGCCCGCTTTTTTGATCTCCTCAGCAACTTGGTCGGCCGGTCCCAGGTCGCCCCCTGTCCCGTCGCGGGCACCACCAAAATCGTTGACCACGACCTTTGCGCCATGTTCCGCCAACATCAGCGCATATTCGCGTCCGATTCCGCGCGCTGCGCCCGTTACAATCGCTACTCGTCCCTCACATAAACGTGTCATTTTCGCTCTCCACGCGTTCTTAAAGCCTGGCGTCACTATGGACTCGGATAATGTTTCGAGTCGAGCGACATTGCGTTGCACGGGCCGATCAGTATCCTAATGTTCAAGGAGAAGTGTGATGACCGAAAAACCAACCTATCTCGGCCTTTTGAATGCGATCGCAAATGGCGAAGGGGAAGCGCATAAATATCTGACGGCTTGGGCCAAGAAGACGGCGGACCCTGCTGTCAAAGAAGCCATTCGGACTGTTGCCCTCCGCGAAGGCGAACATGCACATGCTTTCGAAAAACGTATGTGGGAACTTGGGTATTCTTTGAAAGAAAAGAAGGATCCGAAGTTTGAGAAGAAAATGGAAATTGCTGCCTCCGATATGAACGACTACGAGAAGTTTAAGGCGCTTGGCTTTTCGAACGAAAGCCGCGATGGCCCAGACATTTTCTCAAAGATGTTCGACGACAAGACGATCGACATTCAAACCGGCGCGCTGCTGGGCCGCTATATCGCGGAGGAGCGGGATAGTGGCCGTATCCTCAGGTCTTGTTACGAATCCCTTCAGGCCAAAAAGAAGGCGTAATTGCCGGGCGAGGAACTTCCCCCTGTCGGTGTTACGCACACGCTTTACTTTGTGCGCCATGGACAAACCGATTGGAACAAGGCGCAACGGCTCCAAGGACATACGGATATCCCGCTGAACGAGACCGGTCGATCACAAGCCAAACAAAATGGCCAAACACTCGCCGCACTCATCGGAAATAGTGCCGGGACCTTTGACTACATCTCCAGCCCATTGAGCCGTGCTGCGGAAACGCTTGAGATCATGAGATCAGAATTAGGGCTGAAAAGAACGGGTTATCGCACCGATCGCCGTCTTATTGAAATCGATCTTGGTGACTGGAATGGCCTGACCGTTGACCAAGCGCGCGCCTTGACCCCCGATTTGCACACGCAACGCACAGCAAACAAATATGAAATCCCGGCGCCCGGCGGTGAATGCTATCGAGATGTCGCGTTGCGCCTAGCAGATTTCCTGAATGACGTTCGTCAAGACACCATCATTGTCGGCCACGGCGCCGCCGGACGCACTTTGCGCGCCCTATATCTACGTCTCAAACCAGAAGAAATCTCAAGCCTGGATGAGCCACAAGACAAAGTTTTTCGATTGAGCAATGGAACGGTCGCCGCGTTTTAGTTGCTCTGAGCGTGTTGCCCTCAGAGCTGTGGCTGAGCCCAGTCATACAGTTTTTCAAACTCAGCAGCGAGCTCATAGCACATGATCACTTCTTTTGTGTCTTCGTCAAAAAATGCATTTGCCTCATCACATTCCTCGTAACGCACGACAATGTCCTTATCCAAGGCATAAGTCTCGTTGAACATCCTCAACGCCTTGGTGAGGAGTGAGGACTGTTCAAGTCGGGTACGAAGCGCATGGCCGCTCGCGGTTTTGACAACATCCCATTTGACAAGGACTTTGCCGGAACGAGAGCCACCATCTTGCCGCTCAATTTTCCCAAGATGTTCGCTCCAGCCTTTGGCCATCGTTTTGAAATCAATCGGGCAAACCTCCTGCCGGTCTTCGGGCAAACGCGCCGCATTCGCAAAGGCGCCAAGCCGTTCCGGATCAGATCCGTAAAACGTGCAGGCAATATTGTAGAAACGCTGCAGGTCCGTTGAATGTTCGCCGGACAAATCGAGGGCCTCGCCTGTTGCGGCATTATAATCATCTTGCCAGCCAAAACTGTCTGCCGAGGCAAAAATCAAATCTTCCCGCAATTCTTTCGGCTGCCACTTGGTGATCAAAAGCGTCGCCAAATTATCGACCGCATCTTCCTCGCGGCCTAGGATGGGTATGTCGAGTTGGTCAACAAGCGCGTGTCCCAATTCATGATAAAAGGTGAAGACCATCGCGCCGCCGACAAAAAAGTCCTTGTCGGATTCAGAGATGATTTCGAATTCAGACTCATCTAAGTCTGGTGATTCTGACGTTTGGGGCTCACCACACGCTGTGACTAGCAAGGCAGGCAGAGCGCAAAAGAGCGCACACATCCTCATCCACAATCCACTATTCATTCAACACTCTTCACAAGTAGGGATGCATTGCTCTTTAACGGAGACAACGCAGCAAGTCAGTCGATTTGCCAATGCGCGGGACGTTTCTTGAGGTAGGCCTTGAGGCCTTCTTTGTAGTTTGGGTGTTGCACCATTTCGTCCAATTTTTGATCTGCATGACGTACCGCCGACCCCACGTCTTGATGCAGGTCAGAGTAAATCTGCCATTTGGTTTCTTGCAGGGACCCCGGCGCCACTTTGTCAGCCAGATCTCGGGCATACTGATAGACATGGTTCAACAACTCATCTGCCGGCAAAAGCTTGTTGACCAACCCCATGTCATAAGCCTCGTCAGACAAGAACACCCGGCTCGACAACAAAAGGTCATTAGCGCGCGTCAGGCCGATCAAACGCGGAAGCACCCATGACAGTCCATATTCTGCCGGCATGTTGAAACGTCCATGCGCCGTCGTAAACTTCACACCCGGCACCGCAAACCTAAGATCCGCAAAACAGGCCAGTACCAGCCCAACACCCGCTGCGGGACCGTTGATGGCGGCAATGACTGGCTTTTTCAAACCAAAGTGATAGGCAAAGTTGGCGTCAAATTCATCACGCACGCCGAAACCAGGCTCCGCCAGATCCGCTGGGGTACCAGGATCATACTGACCCTTTTCTGAATGTCCTTCGAGCGCCGCGGTATCGGCCCCGACGCAGAAGGATTTTCCTTCCCCCGTCACAACGATCACACGGACAGACGCATCCTCATTCAGAATGCTAAGCGCGTGTCGGTATTCGGTGTGCATCCGGCCTGTCCACGCGTTCATCCGATGAGGTCGGCTCAAGGTAATGGTCGCAATGCCGTCCTGCAGGTCTGTTTTGATGGCTTTATATTCCATGACCACGTTGTCCTTAATCCACGCTTAGGGCCAAAATCCGGCTGATATGGCTCATGGGCTTACCGCTTTCATCGGCCCAAGCATTGAAGGCTTCTTGTACTTTCTTCATCGCCCCTTTGCCAGTTGGTGCTTTGTCCACGACTCCCTGCGCAATCAGAGCCTTCACCACATCCGGCGACAACATGAAACCGTCCTTGCCCATAAAGCGCAGCAAGAATTGGCCGGAAGAACCACTTAGCCTCTGGCCGCGCTTTTTGAGAACCTCCAACAATCCAACCTGGTCATCGACAGGCCAATCCGCAAAAAATTTAGATGCACTGCCATGCTCTTCGGCTAAATCGCAGACAAATTGGGCGTTGTGGCGCGTCGACAGGATCTTCTTCCAATTTCGGATGATTGCCTCATTCTTTAAAAGACCCTCAAGCTCTTCATCGTGCATCATGGCCACGCGTTTCGGGTGAAACTGATGAAAGGCTTCTTCAAAGCCCAGCCATTTGTTTTCGACGACACGCCACACGAAACCCGCCTGGAAAACGCACTTCGTCATCATTGCCAGCCAGCGATCATCCTTTATGCGCTTAAGCGCCGCCGCCTTCTTTGTTTCTGGCATCAATTCGTCAAGTGCCTTCTTACCCCCTTTTCGTTTCGCCGCTCGATCAGAGATTTTGCTGAATTTTTCCAACGCGCTGCTCCCGCCTGTTTCTTTTGCATGCGCAAATGATCTTTTGTCTTCTTGAGTTACTTTCTATGCAGCAGTTAAACTTCTGTCGTTACCGCCATCAAATCAGCTAACCCGCATTGCAATGCGTGATTCTCGCAATGTGCAAATGTAAGGTGAACCTCATAACAACAAGCATCTTCACTATGTACTCTGTGTATTTCTATCAAACACAAACGAGTACTGCTTAGAAACTTCTCCGTACGAATTCTGCTCTGATCAAACAAAGATCATGGCAATTCACACTTTCTCCGCTTCACAGTGAAATTGTTTTTCTTTTGACAATGTGACAAACAGTTGGTGTTATCGAGTGCAACACAAAATGTTGTGGGACATTACACTATGGCTTCGACAAACACGGCACGCGCAACACTTCCTGATGATTTTATCATTGAGGACGGTGATGTTGTCGTAAGTCCGGTCCGCTATCCGATCAATGCATCAAAAGATGAAAAAGGCAGCATTCACGACGATACCACGGCGCAAAAACTCGGTTTTCGCGGTGGAACGGTCGCAGGCTCATTGCACATGGATCAGTTTCCGCCGCTGATGTTGCATGTTTTTGGCGATAAGTGGTTTGAAAGCGGAAACCTCTCCCTCTATTTCCGGTTTGCAACTGTAGACGGCGAAGGTGTCCGCTGTTTCGCAAATCAACCGAAAGAAAGACGACAAACGTCCGTTTGGATGGAACGCGACGATGGCAAACTAGTCTTAAGTGGCACAGCCGCTTGCGGCGTTCCGGATATGAGTTCGGCCTTGCGTTCACGCATCGAGCAATCGCAAGGTCGAGGGAGAGATGTGAGCGAGCAACGCATTCTGCGCGACGTGCATGTCGGGAACGTCTCCGGAGACTGCAACGTTCAATTTGATATCTCGAGACTAAAAGAGACTTTGCCGAATATTGTTGAACCACTCCCGCAATATGGCGTTGGTGCTGACTCTATCGCGCCACCTTCCGAGACAGTTCACGTAATGCGTGCCGTTGAAAATGAGCTGGTGCACCGCAGTTCAAACTTCGGTGTTGGCCTTTTCGGTGCCATTGAATTGCAATACCTGAACGGACCGGTGCGCGTTCATGAGGACTATGTTGCCAACGGCCGCGTACTGGCTGTTGGGGAAACAAATCAGACTGAGTATTTCTGGTACGAAAGCACACTTTCATCTGCGACATCGCACGAAGCGATGGCACGCATGTTGATGATGTTGAGATTCATGAAATCTTCTTCGCCCCTGTGGCAAAGCTAACTGGGTTGATTTGTAGAACTCATGCCCTTTCCTAGTTCCGCCGTCGGTTCTGAACTGGAGCCGAGCACGACAACGGTTTCGACACGCCGCGTACTCGCCTATGCAGCCGGAATCGGAGAAACCGATCCGCGCTATCTCGACGACGCGCGCGAAGACGGCATCTTTGCGCCTCCGGCCTTTTGCGTTTCGCTCGAGTGGGCAGTCGTTGCTATCGACAGACGGCAAACTCAATTGTCAATTCCGCTGGAAGAAGCACGGCGCGGCGTTCATGCGATTCAAGATTCAATCTTTCATCAGCCTATCCGGCCCGGCGATAAGCTGAAGACGCGGGCAATGCTCGTCTCAGCCCAGCCGATCAAAGCTGGAACACTGGCAGTAACAAAACTCGAAACAACAAACGCAGAAACGAAGGCGCCAGTCGTCACATCATGGTCGAGCGCGATCTATCGGGATGTTGAACTCGAAGGATCCGCCGTTTCATACGACCAAGCACCTCCCCTGCCTGAAAACGCCATCGCAACACTCAGCGATCATGCAAACGCGGTTGACGTTCACATCCCAAGAGAGATGCCACACACCTATACTGAGTGCGCAGATATTTGGAATCCCATCCATACCGAGCGCGAAGTGGCGCTGGCAGCAGGATTGCCCGACATAATTTTGCATGGCACCGCAACATGGGCTTTGGCGGCGAGAGAGGTGACCAGGGCCTATGCGGGCGGCGATGGAAGAAAACTCAAACGGCTTCATGGCCGATTTGTCGGCATGGTGATCCCAGGGCAAGCAATCTCGATCCGGCACGAACGCGATGAACAAAATCCAGGACTGGTGCGATTTGACGTGACGTCGAATCAAGGGGGACGCGCCATAGATCAAGGCTTCGCGTTATTCGACTAGCGCACTTCTTCCTCTGTTGGAAATGTAAGTCGCTAAAGCACCTGTTCTTCCCAGCTCCCCACGCGTTCACAGAACCGGGCTTCCTCCCACTTTCACGCGATCAATTCATCTGTCACAATCACCCCATAAAACCAAAACCAGGGTGTGGCGTCATGAGGGTGGCATGGAACAGTTGATTGCGGATGGAATGAACTTCCTGCGGACAGGATTTAACGAGGTCAATGCTGTACAGGGATTACTCATTGCCCTGATCGCAACCGTACTGATGAGTAGCTACAAACAGCTCTTTGCCTATGCCTTTGGTGCAGCCCTTATCCACGTTGTCATGGATGTGATGCTGCCGGTGCTGGCGCGCGGAGGAGCCTTTCGTCTTCCCCCGCTGCTTGAGCCCGCCTATTGGCAGTATGTGGCGACGCTGTTTGTCGGCTTTTTGCTCATCATCCTGTTGTTCTTTTTCTTGAAACGAACGTTCTTAAGATAGGTGGGTTAGTAGGACGCGTGTTTTCTGACTAAGAATCCGACTTGTAACTGCAGATGAAACTCAGTTGCTCGGTTGTATCTGGGATACGAGTCCCTCTACTCGATGATACCAAGTCAATAGCCTGTTCCGCTTCCATGCCCATCTCTATCAAAATGCATGCAGCCAATGTTCCCGACCGACCAATTCCTGCTCTGCAGTGAATGCCGATACTCTTGCCGAGTTTCAAGTTCGTATAAGTATCACAAACAAGCCGACGAAATGCTATCGGGTCAACCGGCACGCAGCGATCGTCAATCGAGAACCGCGTAAAGTCCAACCCACAAATTCGACACAAATCTTCTTCCGACGTAAGGTTCAGTTCTTTTTCTTCTTCGCTAGAAAGAAGCGAAACTATTTGCTGTATTCCCTCTCGTTGGTAGGAAGCCAACTCATCTAACAGCCACTCGCTCGATGGCGCGGGCATCACAAAGAGCGAAAGTTCACTCTCAGTCTTTATTCGAAAAAGCGATGGTAAAATCGCCACACTCAGGAATACTCAGCTAAAGCTTCAGCTGATCTGGCTTAAACGCGTTAAATGTTCGTTGCGTGTCTTCCGCAGTGGCCGCCATTGGCGAGATGATGTGGGTGTGGATACCTGTCTTGGCACACCATTGCAGCCTTTCACGGCATTCCTCTTCAGAACCAATAATCGCGATTTCATCGATCACATCGTCGGTCAACGCGCCGGTGGTCTTCTCGCGATTCTTTTCAGCCCAGCCCTCACGAATGACCGCAGCCACATCCTCATAACCTGCCCAAGCCAAGAAATCATTATAGACCGGCGTTGCGTAATAAGGTGCAAAAGCCATACGGAACATGTTCCGCGCGCCTTCCTTATCATCTGTCACCAACACCATGTGCCGGTTCACCACCTCAACATCCTCAAATTTTTTGCCGGCACGCTCCGCACCAACCTTCACGTGCTCGATCATCTTGGGCAGCGCACGCATAGGCCACAAATTGAAGATGACGCCGTCACCAATTTCTGCCGCCATTTCAATCATCTTGTAGCGTAATGCGGCGAGGTAAATGGGAACCGGTTGTTCCAGCGGTGCTTGCCTGTAGCCCTTGCTCCGCAACGTTGTAAGATCAAAGTTAGACTTCTCACCCGCCAACATTGACCGCACCATGATGGCTGTTTCTTCGACCCGCGTCAGCGGCTTTTCCAGCGGCGTGCCATGCCATCCGTCCATCATGTTTTGACTGGAAGACCCCAGGCCCATGATGAAACGGCCCGGCAACAATTGACCAAGAGCATTCGCTGATGCGGCGAGGACAGCTGGTGTGCGGGAATAAACCGGCGTCACTGCAATACCGATACGCAAGCTTTTTGTATGCGCAGCGAAAGCGGCTGTTGTGGTCAGCGCGTCCGGCGCTCCGGAATCTCCCCACCAAGCATCTTGATAGCCATTTGCTTCAGCCCATTTCAGGCGATCAATCGTATCTTGCACGCGGGGGCCGGCGGGAAGTGTCACTGCAATACGTTGTGTCGGGGCCATTATTCTCTCCGTCGCTTACGAGTTCTATGAATTGCTCAATTCGTTAGTCAAACGCGCCCATAACTTCTTCCAGCGCTTTGATCTGTCCACCTTTGGTCGACGACGGCACCAGAATGGGCGTTGAAACGCCGGCGTCATACCATTGTTCAACACGTTCACGCAGTTTGTTCACAGGTCCGAAGAATGTGTTGTCGGCAAGCCACTTATCGCTCATCAGTTTCGGAACTGAGTCAAAGTCTTTCTTCTCGATCGCCTGCTCAATCGCATCCATCTCTTCAACGTAACCAGCAGCACGCCAATAGTTGCGGTAATTGGGAAGCGACACATATCCGGTCAGCGTTTTCCGGTTCACATTGGCTGCCGCTTGTTCGTCATCATCAATTGTTGTGGGGATCATGTCGCCAACGAAAAAATCGGTCTTTTTCGCCTTCTGAACTGCGGGCAATTGCGTGGGCATATAGCTCAGACTGCCATTGGCCCAAACGGCGCCATCTGCAATTTCCAGCGCAAGATCGAGCATTTTGCTCCGCAGTGTGGCGAGCGTGATCAGCGGCAGTGGCCCAGATTCCTTTTCCGCCGCACGCAGATCTTCAACATACTGACGCATATCTGAAAGGGGCTTGCCCGACGACAGCTTATACCGATCCAACATGGGGCCATGGCTGACACCGATCCCAAGCCGGAAACGCCCTTGACTAACCTCATGAATGAACGATGCCGTCTTAGCGAGATCGCGTGGATGGCGAAAATAAATTGGATGGATCGAGGTACCAAACTCAATTTCGTTGGTCACATGTCCCAAGGCTTGGCATAGGGCCATGCAGTCATTCATGCTCGGGCAATAGATGCCCGAGAACCCGCGTTTCTCGATGTCTTGGGCGATTTCAAGTGTCAAAGGACGGCGGCCAGGTACTGCGGCCAGAGAAATGGCAGGTTTACGGGTCATGTCGAAAGTCCTCACACGATTGTTCTTTGATTGCCGTCAACCTATCGCGTTCCATGTCGAATACAAGCCAGCATCGCCAGGGATTAGATCAGGGAATGGATATTGTCCTCCTTTACCCCTCCGCCAAGATCGGTGAAGATATCGCCAACAAAGAATAATAGGCCTTAGGGAGGCTCCTTCGATGAGCGTATCTGGCGCCAACTCTACCGCGGCTCAACCGCTCGAGTCTTCCGAGTCTGTTGAAACACGGCACTACATGTTCCTGGTGTTCTTGATGATCCTCAACATCATGAACTTCGTGGACAGGCAACTGCTGGGAAGTTTCGCAAACTACATCAAACCGGAGCTTGGATTAACGGACGGCGAATGGGGCCTGCTGAACGGGCTGGTCTTCATTATCTTCTACTCCGCCATGGGACTATTCATGGGGGCGCTTGCAGACACATTGCATCGCCCACGCTTGGTCGCTGCGGGTGTCGGATTGTGGAGCGCGCTTACAGCCGCCTCAGGAGCTGCGACTAACTTCGTGACTCTCGCGATCCCACGGATGTTTATCGGCGTCGGCGAATCCGTCCTGACACCAACATCAATGTCGATGCTTTCGGATCGGTTTCCCACCTCTCGCATGGGATTTGCGTCCGGCTTTTATTACATGGGTGTTCCCATTGGCGCCGGCGCCAGCATGTTGATCGCGGGATATCTGGGCGATGCCATCGGTTGGCGGAACTGCTTCTATCTGTTGGGCGCGATCGGCATTGGTTTTGCGGTGATCATGTTTTTTGTACGAGAAACACCTCGGCGAAAGGTGCCCGGACAGTCCGAAGAACAGGTGCAGTTGTCCGTATCCGGACTGGTCGAATTAGCAAAGACATTCTGGGGGGCGATTACAACAAGCCCTGCCCTTTTGCTGACGATCCTTGGCGGGATAGCCGTGCATTTCATTTTGGGCGCAGCTGTTTTTGATCAACTCTGGTTTGTAGAAGAAAAGGGATTTGAACGCGCATACATACTGCAAGTGACTGGCTGGATCGGCGTATTCGCTGGCGTTGCGGGCAATCTGTTTGGCGGCATCGGCGGCGATTGGTTCCTTAAAAGGACGGGCATGGGCCGGCCGATGTTTCTGTTCTGGATCATGCTGCTGTTCCTTCCCTTTAATATTGTTTACCGCCTCGTCCCAGGCGATTCCCTTTGGTTTTGGGTTGGTGTATTCCTCGGGTGGTTTCAACTCGGGTGTTTCTACGGCCCCACATTCTCGACGGTTCAAGAGTTGGTCCCCCCGAGCATTCGTGCCTCCATTGTGGCCTTCTACATTCTAACGCTGAACCTCGTTGGCCTTGGCATCGGCATTACACTTGCAGGATATTCAATTGATTGGATGCGGGCTGCCGGTGTTGTCGAACCCTATACCTGGACGCTTTTGGTGTTCACGATACTGTCCGCAACCTCAATTCCTCTTTTCTATTTCGCAGGGCGCCGCTTCGCGCGTGACAAGGAACGTCTTTATGCGGCGCAATCATAAGCGGAAGCGTATACAGTGACAGAACACTCCTCACAGGGGGCCGCCATCGCGGCCCCTTCTGCTGTCGCCATACGCGAAGACGACAAGCTCAGCCAGACGAGCGTATTTGGTTACGGCGTCGGTGATCTCGGCAGCAACATGGCCTGGGGTATGGGCAGCACGTTCCTTCTGTTCTTTTACACTGATGTTTTCGGCATCACGGCGGCCGCGGCCGGTACCCTTTTGCTGGTTGCCCGTATCTTCGATGCTGTGAACGACCCGGTCATGGGCATGATCACCGAACATGTGGAAACCCGTTGGGGAAAGTTTCGTCATTACCTTTTGTTCGGCACACCCATCCTTGGTGTTTTGCTGGTTCTGACCTTCACGGTACCGCCGCTTGAGGGCGGAGCCAAACTCGCCTACGCCTACATCACTTACATTGCACTGGGCACAGTGTTTACGGCCGTCAATCTGCCTTATGGGGCGTTGGCAACAACGATGGCGCAAAGCGCGGCCGAGAGAAATCGGCTGTCGGCAGCACGCGGTGCGGGTGCCATTGTCGGGGGCGGCGTCATCGTTGGCATGGCAACTCCGATGCTTGTTGAAGTTCTTGGCGGCGGTGATCCCGCGACTGGGTTTCAAGCAACGGCCCTGATCTTCGCCGTCATTTGCGTCGTTTGCCTCTGGTTTACATTTGCGACAAGCGAAGAGAAGTTTCGAGCCCCTGAGCCCAGCAATATTTCTGTGGGTCGCTTGCTTGCGATTTTGAAATCTAACACCCCCTTCTTATTGTTGGCTTTATCCATCCTCCTTTCTTCGTCAGCGTCACAAACGCGTTTGGCGTCAGTTGTCTACTACGCCACATATTGCTTGAAACGACCGGACTTAATTGCGGCGATCTTCTTGTCTGGGGCGATTGCCATGATCTTAGGCATTGTGGTTGGGAACAGACTTGCCGCGCGTTTGGGCAAAAAGGATGCGAGTCTCGTCGGCATTTCGGTCGCCGTCTTTGGCGGCTTTGGCATGTACCTCACAAACTATGAAGCCATATTTGTCTTGCTCGCATGGAATATTGTTGTCGCCCTAGGGGGCGGTGTGATGTTGGGACTTCTGTGGTCACTGATTTCCGATACTGTCGAATATGGCGAGTGGAATTCGGGTGTGCGTGCCGAAGGCGCGGTTTATTCCGCATCGAGTTTCGTGATGAAATTTTCATCAGCACTCGCCGGAATCATTCCTGCCGTCGTGTTGTCAGCCACCGGATATATTGCGAACCAAGATCAAACGCCGCTGGCTACATCCGGCATTGATTGGATGACGACACTGATTCCATCTTTGTTGTCTCTCATGGCGATTGTTCCGCTGTGGTACTACCCCCTGACCGACGATCGTTTTAGGTCCATTGTCGAGGATCTTGAACAACGCCGGGTTTAACAAGAGCGAAACTCATGCAATTAGAACCGAGAGGTCTTTCACTTTTAGATCGGCCATGTTTAGGTGTGCCGAGCACAATGAGGAACAAGTTGTCGAAACGCACATGACATTAAACATTGCAATTATCGGTTCAGGACCTGCCGGATTCTATACAGTCGGCGCACTTCTGAAGTCTAAAACGCCGGCCCGCATCGACATTATCGATCGTCTGCCCACGCCCTATGGGCTGGTGCGGGGTGGCGTTGCACCGGATCACCAAAGCACGAAAAAGGTAACGGCCGCCTACGAAAAACTCGCTCTTTCTGATCAGGTCAGTTTTGTTGGCAACGTCAATGTGGGCTCAGATGTTTCATTGGACGAACTGCGCGGATTCTATGATGCAGTCGTGCTGGCGGTAGGTTCGCCCCTGGACAGACCTTTGAGTATTCCGGGAGCGGACAAACAGGGTATGGTGGGCGCGGCGGCTTTTGTCGGATGGTACAACGGTCATCCTGACTTCACCGATTTGGCACCCAACCTGAACACCACACGCGCCGTTGTGATTGGCGCGGGAAATGTCGCGATCGATGTCGCGCGCATCTTGGCCAAGACACGCAATGAGCTCTCCACATCAGACATCACTGAATACGCGGCTACGGCAATCGAAGCATCACCGATCACTGACATTCATATGATTGCACGCCGTGACGCGCCCCACGCAAAATTCACCAACCAAGAATTACGTGAAATGGGTGAGTTAGAAGACGCCGCACCGATCGTAGATCCGGCAGACTTAGAACCGGCTTACATCGACGATCTGGATGCACGCGATCAACGCTTGGCTGCAAAAAACAGTCAAACAATGAAGAGCTTCTTGGACGTTTCACCTGAAGGCAAATCAAAGCGGGTGCATTTTGATTTTTGTGCAAGCCCCGTAGAAGTTCTCGGCGAAGAGCGTGTGACAGGCTTGAAGCTCGAGCGGAACAATATGGAGAATGGCCGCGCCGTTGCCAGTGGGGAATTTTATACGTTGGAATGTGGGTTGGTTGTCACGGCAATCGGTTATCAGGGTTCTCCTCTTCCCGGCGCCGACTTCGACGAAAAAGGCGGTGTGTTTGTACATGACGATGGACGGATTGCGCCAGGCCTGTACGCGACGGGATGGTGCAAACGTGGCCCCTCGGGCGTGATTGGCACCAACAAGGCCGATGGCGATCAAACGGCCAAGCAGATCATTGCCGATCTAACGCCATCCGACAAAGCCGGCCGTGACGGTTTGCTCAAAATGCTGAGTGAACGGAATGCCACCGTTGTTACCTTTGAGGATTGGAAGAAGATCGAAGCGGCTGAAAAGGCTGCTGCGAAGCCGCCAGCACCGCGCCAGAAAATCGTCGCCATCGACGAGATGCTTGCGGCCCTCGACTAACGACTTTCGAAAAGAAGGACAGGTGTGCTAGAGCAACGTGCTTTCAAACCGACGCACTTTGCGTCGGTTTGAAAGCACAAAGTTGCCCTATTCTATAGATGTAGATCATCTTTATGCGATCAACCGGAATCGTTTCGACGATTCCGATTGATCGCATGATGATCTAGCCACCCTGTGCTAACTCACGGCCATCGATCGACCGAACGGTTGGCTGTGTCAGCCCGATGGCCGCGATAAAAATCACGACCAGTCCTGCCCCAATCGCAACAGCCAAAGGTGGCGAGAGATAACTGGCAAGGGCACCAATTGCCAAACCACCCAGCGACATCAAGCTGTATGAAATCGAATGAATGCCCATCACACGCCCGCGCAAGTTTTCGGGCACCGACAGCTGAATGACAGTCATCGATGTGATCAGAAAAACCGAGCTGGTCATGGAAATGAGAAACGCAAAACCCATCCCGAAGCTGAGGGGTAAAGGCAATAGGGCGGCGTTGGCCGTTACCATCGAAAATCCGCCCAAGAAGATCGCCATCAGTCCAAGCGCACCCAGCATGATCTGACCGAGACGCGGCGACGTTTGCAAACTGCCGACAATAATGGTCCCGGTAATAGACCCAAACCCGGTGGACGAAACCAAGGCGCCATATCCTGTTTCACCACTACCCAGCAGATCTGCAAAGGCCGGCATGATCTGCATAAACGACCATCCGAAAAACATGGAAGCAAAGGTGAGCAAGATCAGCATGAAGATAAGCTGATCATTCAGGATGAACCGAAACCCTTCGGCAACATGGCGCAAAGTTCCGTCTGTCTTTTGTCCGGGCGTGTCCACATCAAGAAAAACCAGCACCAGATGCATGGCGAAAAACCCAAGCGCACCGAGAAAGAAAACGACCCAAGTGTCCGCAAGCGCAATGATGACACCGCCCAATGCGGGGATGACCATCCGTGTTGTTTGCCAGACAACTGTATTGAGTGCGACCGCGCTCATCATGTCGTCTCGGTTAACGAGCAACGGAAACAGTGCCATTCGCGCGGGCCAATCAAGCCCCGTGACAAGGGAGATGGCCCCCGAGATCACAAGCACGTGCCACGGCTGAACAAACTCGGAATAATCGAGCAAACACAAAAGCGCCAAAAGGCTCGCAACAACGGCCGACGTGATAACCAGCACGCGCCTTTTGTCGAAGCGGTCGGCCATCGACCCACCAAACAAAGAGATGATGATGTTGGGGATCGATGTTGCAGCACCGAGATAGCCCAGATAAAGCGCGGAATTTGTCAGCTCAAATATGAGCCAGGCCTGCCCCATAATCAGCAATTGAGTAGCGCCAACAGAAGCAAAAGATCCTAGCCAATATCGGCGATACAGCGGCGCGCGAAGTGCGCGCAACCGCCCATTAAGGATACGGTCCCAGGGTTTGGCTGACGTCTTTGCGGCGGCGGGGTCTATGGGCTCAGTAATTTCAGTCACCCGGTCAGTCATTACGCCAAACTTAAGACTCTGACCAGCGGCAAAGACGCGCTATGCTGTTTCCTAATAGAGAAACAGGTGTGTGCGTCGACACGGGGTGGGGTGTCATGGATCTGTGGTGGATCTTCTACATAATTTCCGGCATTGCGCTGCTGATCGTCATTGAAACGGCTTTCTCCAGACGCCGCCTCATGAAGGCGCGCCGCAGAATGCTGACCCGCGTTCGCAGGAAGCTCAAAGGCCGCGTCATCGCGCTCATTCACCGCGAGGAAGTGGTGCGCACGCTGGGCATACCGCTGACGCGCCACATTGATATGGACGACGCGGAAGCGATCCTAAGAGCCATCCGAGAAACACCAAAAGACCGGCCCATCCATTTGATCCTGCACACACCCGGCGGCTTGGTGCTGGCAGCGTTGCAGATTGCACGCGCGCTTCACGCCCATTCTGGAAAAGTCACGGTCTACGTTCCGCATTTTGCCATGTCGGGCGGAACCTTGATCGCGTTGGCCGCCGACCAAATTGTGATGGCACGGCATGCGGTCCTTGGACCTGTTGATCCCCAAATCGGCGGCGTACCCGCATCCGCTATTCTAAAGGTGGTGGAAACAAAGGAACCGAACGACACAAGCGACACGACCATTATGTTTGCCGACATTGCCCGCAAGGCAACCGATCAGCTAGAGGAAGCCGTCACGGAATTGTTGACACCACGTTTTTCTCATAACGCGGCAACGACTTTAGCTCACCGTTTGACACACGGTGAATGGACGCACGATTACGCCATCACCGCTGACAAAGCCACTGAGTTAGGCTTAGCTGTCTCAACAAAAATCCCTGGCGAAATCATCGAATTGCTAAGTTTCTATCCCCAACCGGTCGGACGACGTTCAGGGGTTGATACAATCGGGAAAGCACCGCTGGTTCCCACTGAAAACCCAATTTGGGATCAGCGCATTACCTATTGATCCAACTCAAAGAAAAGTCCAACGCGGAAACATCGCAGCCTGCCCACAGAGCACGTCGTCTTTGGTCAGGACATTCCAAACAACGGTTTCTTCAATGCGAAACCGCTTACCGGAATGAGATACACGCACAGCCGTGTAGTTCTCGACAAAGCCATTCTCACGAACACCGTTCATCATTCTTTCACGGTCTTCACGGCGACCGGGTTCTGCCGTGAGGCGGGACGGTGTCGACGTCAAAGCGTCCCAACTCATCTCCCATAACTCGAGTGCCCGGCGGTTTCCGTAGTTCAGAATTGGATCTGATTCTGTCCCGTGGGAAACCAAGACAAAGGGCGCCTCGTGTATAGCCTTTGCATGGTCTTCGGCGTCTACCACCAACAAAGGCCGGCCGACAACACGTTCAAAACTGTCCGCCAGAAGCTCGATATGTTGTGCGACATTGGTCCAGTTCATATTGTTTTACCACTTCGCCTGGACATGGTTTCTGAAATAGGCCGCAATGGTGTCCTCAGTCATGTCACGAGATATGCAGCCTACAAAAGTATCAGGCCGCACCAACACGAGAGTACCCGATAAGGCACGGCGCCAATGCCGGTCGTTTGGCTGTGCCGCGTGAAAATGAAGATCAATGTTTAGATTGTGCGCAACCGCCTCACAAGCCTCGTGCGCGGCGCGGCTCGCTTTCTTGTTGGCTGCAAAACAGATTGCTGTCCATCCAGGTGCCTGGAAAAGATCAAAACTGGACATCAGACTTTTGTCTTCCATCTTGAGTTCAATCCAAGGAAAACGATCTCCTGCCTGAAGCGCTTTGGTTTTGGCCTGACCGTGCGACAAGGGACTGTCGCGATACTCAATGCCCGTCTGAGAAATTCTTGAAAACAAGAACCGCCGAGCACGGTTGATCCTAAGAACAACGCCCAACAAATTTGGGAAACCATGCTCGCGAAGCAAACGCGCCAAGATAGAAGGCGACGTTGCCGCCTGAAAGGCTTGATCCGTTGTCGACAGCAACACTTGGGCAAAGGCCCAACGTTCGTCGTGATAGCTATCGAGCAGCGTTGGTGCCGCCTGGCCTTTCAAGACCATAGCAAGCTTCCAACCAAGATTTTGTGCGTCAAGCAATCCAGTATTCATGCCTTGCCCGCCAACCGGGGAATGAACATGCGCCGCATCGCCGATCAGAAACGAGCGGCCGACCCTGAATGCGGGAACAGATCGGTGATGGACAACATAAGTTGAGAACCATTCAGGTTCACAGAAAGAAGTGCCTTTGGGGAAGAGCTGCAGCGCATTGCCCTTAACGTCGTCGAATGTCGGATCATCCCCGACTCGATCGCGTGGTGCCAAACCCACGAGCCGGAAGTGCCGCTCCCCAACCATCGGAAAAATTAGCGCGAAACCAGCACCCCCGAAAAATATCGATCCCTCCGTTTGCGGAATATCTCCGTCGATCTTGAGATCCGCAACGAAGAACAATTGATTGTAGGTACCTCCTGAAAACGTGGACCCGAGAAGATGCCGCACCCGGCTCGACGCCCCATCTGCACCAACCACATACTCAGCATGAAGAACAGTACTTTTGCCCTCGGAATTGACGATCGTCGATTCAATACCGTTCTCCTTCTCTGTCATCGCTTCAAGGCGCCATCCCCAATCAATTTCAATACTTTGCTGTTCAAGATGGTGGCCGAGCAGAGCCTCGTTTTTGCTCTGCTCATAGATCAAAGCAAAAGGGAATGGGCTTAAGCCATCACCAATCTCCGAAAGGGGAATCCGCCTGCGGTGCCGACCATTCACATGGAAATTCATGCCGGTCATGATTTGGCCTTCGGCCACCGCACGATCAGCAATACCAATCTGTTGGTACGCTTCCAACGTTCTTGCTTGAACGACCAACGCGCGAGACTCCCGCGTTGGACCGAATTTAGGATCGACGATCCGGAACGAAACACCGTAGCGGGCGAGCTGGGCCGCCATCATCAATCCGGTTGGACCGGCGCCGACGATTAGAACGGACGTTTGTTCCATTGAAGAAGCTTAGGGCACAATCACGGCTTTTCCCACCAATTTGCGGTCAAGCAGATCGCGCATGGCCTGTCCGGCCCGTTCAAGGGGATATGGGACTGGCGACGCCGGATTGAGTTTGCCCTCTCCTGCCCACGCCATTAGTTGCGCAAGGATCGGCCCATTGTTCGCAGGATCGGCGCGTGCATAACCGCCCCAATCAACGCCAACGATCTGGCACTGCTTAAGCAAAGCAAGATTAAGGGGGATACGCGGAATTTCGCCGGACGCAAAACCGATAACCAGCAGCCGTCCCTTCGGCACAAGGGACCGCAACGCCAATTCAGATGTGGGACCGCCAACAGGATCATAGACCATGTTAAGACCTTTTGATCCCAACATCTCCTTCAATGTCTGCCGCCAATTTTCCTGCGTATAGTCAAGTGTATGATGCGCCCCTTGCTCGATGCAAAGCTGACGCTTTTCATCCGTTGAAGCCGCCGCAACGATCTCAGCCCCCATGACGCGGGCAACATCTATCGCGGCGAGTCCAACACTTCCGGCGGCGCCCAAGACCAGCAAAGTTTCGCCCGGCATCAGCGACGCTCGGTCACGCAGTCCGAAAAGCGCCGTGGAATAAGCGACGACAAAACCCGCTGCTTGCTCGAATGACAAATTCTCCGGAATCGGAACACAACCGCCCGCCGCGACACAGGCCTGCTCCGCAAAACCACCAAAGCCCGACATGGCAAGCACACGATCGCCGGTTTTCAGGGTATCGACGCCCTCACCAATCTGGGAAACGACACCTGATATTTCATTGCCGGGTGTGAACGGCAGGGGAGGCTTCACTTGATAAAGACCCTGCACATAGAGCCCATCGACAAACCCGACGCCCGCCGCCTTGATGTCGATCAAGACCTGGCCTTTCCCCGGCGATGGTTCATTGACTTGCTGTACGCTGAGATTTTCAGGTGGAGCGTACTCCGTACAAACAATGGCGCGCATGGGGCCTCCGTTTTTTTTGCGTGGGATAGTAGCTTTGTGCAAAGCCAAATCCGCGGGGCAAATGTTGACAACGGGATGTTAAAACCCCGAAAAGTCGGTACAGTACGCGCAAAGTTTCAGGACAAAAAGAGCACTCTTGCAAAGGGAGAGAAGACGATGAAAGTCGATGCAGGCGTTGGATTTGACCTTAACAAAGTAAAGGACGCAGCAATCAAACTTGAAGAAGCCGGCTATGACGGTGTCATGACTGCAGAGACTTCGCATGATCCGTTTTTTCCGCTTCTCCTGGCTGCTGAGCACACCAGCAAAGTCGAACTCGTAACTTCAATCGCGGTCGCTTTTGCCCGCAATCCCATGGTACTGGCCAATCTGGGCCACGATCTGAATGCCTATTCAAAAGGTCGTTTCATCTTGGGTTTGGGATCACAGATCAAACCACACATCACCAAGCGTTTTTCGATGCCCTGGTCTGATCCTGCAGCGCGTATGCGCGAAATGATCCTGGCGATTCAGGCCGTCTGGAACAATTGGTATAAGGGCGAAGCCCTCGACTTCCGCGGCGACTATTATCAGCACACACTGATGACACCGATGTTCACACCGACGGACACGCAATATGGTCCGCCGAAAATCGTGCTCGCTGCCGTTGGGCCCAAGATGACAGAGACCGCCGCCGAAGTCGCCGACGGCATGTTGGTTCACGCCTTCACCACTGAAAAATATTTCCGCAACACAACCCTTCCTACCATCGAAAACACGCTTAAGAAGCACGGGCGCAAACGTGAAGACTTCCAAATCGTCTATCCGATGTTTGTTGTGACCGCGGAAACCGAAGAAGCCTACAACCAAACCAAGGCGGCAACGTGCAAACAGATTGCGTTCTATGGCTCAACGCCTGCATACAAGCCTGTGCTTGAGGCCCATGGATGGGGCGATCTGCAACCCGAGCTCAACCGTCTGTCCAAAATCGGACAATGGGACGAAATGGGCACCTTGATCACTGACGATGTGCTTGACGCATTCGCCGTCGTCGCCGAGCCGGATCAAATCGCCCAAGCGATTGTAAAGCGCTATGGCGGCATCGTTGATCGTACATCGCTTGCTTACACCCAGTTTGATAAGAAACGTCTGCCCGAAATTTTAAGCACGCTGCGGGCAGCCTAAGGGCAAACGTAAAGCGACAATGTGGCATTACCCGGTTCAATATCAGACAGATATCCGGGTAATCCGCATACGCATAAATCATGTTGCTTGAGACAATTTCCCGATCGTCATTGCATTCGCGAATCGGCCACACTTACATTGACTACCCAACAAACCAGGTTTCCGAATGACCAGCTATAAACTCGAAAAAATGTCTTGCATTGGAGACTTTCCGCGATACTTCGCTGAACGTCAGCCGGACAAAGTTGCGACGATCTACGAAGACCGCAAGATGACCTATGCGGAGCTCGACAAGTTCTCGTCCCAGGTCGCCAACGGCTTGATTGCAGCCGGCGTCAAACCTCAGACGCGTGTCGCCTATCTGGGTAAGAACTGCGATCTTCACACTCAAATCCAATTTGGCGCCGCGAAGGCCAACGCCGTTCTGACGCCGGTGAATTGGCGCTTAGCCGGACCCGAGGTCCAGTACATTGTCGATCACTGCGATGCGACCGTGCTGTTTGTTGGTCCCGAATTCGCCCCTTTGATCAAACAAATCCGCGATCAGCTTTCCAAGCTCACACAGATCATCGCTTTGTATGGCGCTTACAACGATTGGCCTGACTTTGAAACTTGGCGTGATGCCCAAAGCACAGAAGATCCCATGATCCCCGTATCGGGCGACGATATTGCCTTCCAACTCTACACCAGCGGAACGACCGGCAGGCCTAAGGGCGCCATGTTGCGTACCGAAGGATTGTTCACCGGATTCGGTGGCGTGCCGGTAGACCCCGAACTTCTTAAAGGGACGTGGATGGAAACGCGCGAAGACGATGTCGCGCTGCTCATCGCGCCCAATTTTCACCTAAGCGGCAATGGGAACAGCTTTCTGACGATACGCGGTGGCGGCACCATGTTGATCCATCCGGATTTTGACATTGACCGTGTACTGAGCGCCATCGAAGAATTTAAAATTGCCCGCGCCTTTATGGTGCCCGCGATGATCAAATTCGTGATCGACAAAATGAAGCGCGGCGAGTGCGACGTCAGCAGTCTGCGTGTCATTTCTTATGGCGCATCTCCAATCCCGTTGGAACTAATGCGCGAGGCTGTCGAAGTGATCGGATGTGGATTTACGCAGATCTACGGCATGACCGAGATAGGTGGCGGTTGCACCTTGCTTGAGCCGGACGATCACAGTGTTGAAGGCAACGAAAGAATGAAAAGTTGCGGCAAAGCATCCGAACCGCATCAGATCAAGATCGCAAATCCGACAACTGGCGAGGAAATGCCGCCCCGCGAACCTGGCGAAATATGGGTCAAGACCCCATCGATTATGGCCGGCTATTACAAACAACCCGAAGAAACCAAGAAAGCCATTTCCGATGGCTGGTACAAAACCGGCGACGCCGGCTTTATGGATGAAGATGGGTACATCTATATTCAGGACCGCCTCAAAGACATGATCGTATCCGGAGGTGAGAACATCTATTGCGCGGAAGTAGAGAGCGCTCTGTTCGATCATCCCGCCATCCGTGATGTGGCAGTGATTGGGGTTCCTTCTGAAAAATGGGGCGAAGAAGTCAAAGCACTTGTCGCTCTGGAGCCCAATGCTTCTCTGACCGAGGAAGAGCTTATCACCTTCGCCCGTGAACGGATCGCGGGTTTCAAGGTACCCAAATCCGTGGAATTCCGGGATGATCTGGGCCGCAACGCGTCCGGCAAATTGGTTAAAAAGGATCTGCGCGAGCCCTATTGGAAGGGCCATGAACGCCGCGTGAGCTGATCTGAGTGACCATCGTCACGCCTCACACATCGCTCACGCGTGTGTGTTTTGATCGGAGGTCTTTCTGAGCTTAGGTGTGGGCCAGGGCATGATCATTTGTCTTCGATTCATGATCATGCCCATGTTTCACCGTTTGTCGCGCGATCGGACGGTTAACCGGATTCCACTTAACCTGATCGCGCTCTGGCGTCGTCAAAAGGCAGCGCTTTCCCAAGACCGACAGAAAGGACCTGTATCAATGCTGAAACAGCTCGTCGCTGCCTCCTTGGCACTTTTCGCGACCGTCACACTCGCACTTTCGGCAAACGCTGAAAAATCGGAAACAGATACTGCCACGACGACGGAGATTAATGTTCTCCATTCCGGCGATTGGACCAACCTTGGATATAACGCCAAGGGTACATGGCGTATCGTAGAAGAAGATGGCCAGAAATTTGTGGAATTGGATGACGATTTCAGAACCCGTAGCGGACCCGATCTCAAACTATTCCTGACACCAGCTTCGGTCGATAGCGTCACCGGAAGAACGGCGACAGACGGGGCCGTCCGCGTCGCTGAACTCGATTCAAACAGAGGTGCTCAGCGTTACGCAATCGATTCAGACATTGATCTGTCTAACTACCAATCCATCATTATTCACTGCGAACGTTTTTCAAAGCTATGGGTCGGCAGCAGCCTTGAGTAGTTGGCAGCAGTAGCTTTCACTTTTTGTCTAGAACTTGCGAAACAGGTGAGGTCTCAACAGAGACCTCACCATTTGCATGAATCTTTGCTAGCCGATAATCGTCTCTGCCTTTTCAGGAACGATTTTGTTCTCGATGTGGCCGAGCTTTTCAATTTCGACCCGCACAACGTCCCCCTCTTTGAGGAACGACGGCGGTTTCATTGCACCGCCAACGCCGGAGGATGTCCCGGTGAAAATGATGTCACCTGGATCAAGCGTGAACGCCTGGGTCAAATGTTCAATCTGGTCATAACAATCGAAGATCAAATGCTTGGTGTTTGAGTCCTGCCGCTTCTCACCATTCACAAACGTCCGTATACCGAGATTGTGTGGGTCCCCGACTTCATCCGGGGTAACGATCCACGGGCCAATTGGACCATGCGTGTCAAAGGACTTACCAATCTGCATGGTCTGAACACGAATCTGCCAATCGCGCACGCTGACATCGTCCCCTACGAAATAGCCGGCAATAACTTTGTGTGCCTGGTCTCTTGGCACATGTTTCGCTCTTTTGCCGATGATGTAACAAAGCTCGCCTTCGTAATCGAGATAGTCGGTCGACGCTTTCGGAAGGTTGACGCCCTCATAAGGTCCGGCAACGCAGTTACGTTGCTTGTTAAACCACATCTGGAATTTCGGCATTTCCATGCCGCTTTCTTCAACATGGTCTTTATAGTTCAGACCGATTGCGAGGATCTTTCCGGGATTAAGGATTGGTGCTTCCAATGTTACGGCGTTCAACGCCAATGCATCGCCACCTTTTGATTGCGCTTCAGCCGCTGTTTTCATTGCGGCATCGCCAGCCTCGAGGAATGACAACATGTCCGTTGGCAAACTCGGAGCCGCCTTGGACAAATCGATGACTTGCTCTCCGACCACAACGCCGATTCGCGTCTGACCGCTTTCTGTAAACGTCGCTAACTTCATAATGTTCTCCTTGCCTCTTGCTTTTTCATTACAGGCCGCACTCGAATTGCCGCTATTCCGCCATTGCAGGGGGAGCCTTCATGCCCCATTGCGTGGCCATAAGTGCATCGATTGGTTGTTTCGTGGGTGGCGTTGATGCATTGAGCAGATCGCCATCGGTCCAATGCTCAATCTTGTGGCCCCAAGGGTCGCGCCAATAATCAAAGACCTGACTGCCGAGGATGTGGCGGCCGATACCCCACACATGATCGCGTCCTTTGCCTTTCAAATAGTCATGCCCGAGATGCAGATCATCTGTATCCGCAACTTCATATGCCATGTGGTTGAAACCCGGCTTTCCGGTCCCGACCGTAAACAGCGTGTGATGGTCGACATAGTCATCCCCTTTGTCACAACGCATGAAAGCGCCAAGGGCATTCTCTTCTGAGCCGATGTAGATCTCGTCCGACGTGATCAAACCAAAACGCTCTTTGTACCAACGTTCGCTTTCGCGGAAATCCTTGACGTCAATCACCACATGCCCAAGCCGTTTTACGTGAGAGGGCCCTTCTTTCAGACGCAGCAATTCACCTTTGCGCGCATACCCATGAACCTCGTTTATGGGCGCACGCTTTGCCGGCACAATTTCTTTCGTGCGTTCGGCCCCGTGCACTACGTCTACACGGAAACCGTTAGGGTCAGTGAAGTGAACAAGTGACCCTCCGCCCGGCAAGTTTGCCTCGTGAATTGGAGAGGCTCCTTCCATGCCTGAAAGGCGTTCAAGATCTTCCGGCGCGGCGCACTCGAACGCCAAACCGATGAAACCAGGATCCCCTTTTTCAGTAACATGAATGACGGGATTTGTTCCGGTGCCGCGCATGTAAAGCGCGGTCTCGGTTTTTTCCGCCAACAGCATACCGAATTCTTCTAAGAAGGCCTGCATCCTATCAAGGTCCGGCGCACGGAGGCGCAGATAGGCAAGATCTGTAACTTTGATCATGGGTTTATCCCTTTCCTGTGTCGGTGAGATCTGCGCTCTCAGGAGGTCCGAACAATGCGGTGACGACCGCTTCGGCATGCTGGTCAATCGTTTCTTTGGAGTAGGCGTCTTCCCCCGTGAACATCTGATACTCGGTGCCCATCGACCAAATCAGCGACGAAGCGCCCATCAAGATGTAATAGAAATGGGCATGATCAATGTCTGACTTCATGCCACTCGCCAGCGCCTCCTGATGGATGGATTTGGAATATTCGAAAAACGGACGCGCATGATGTTCAACCAGCCATTCCAGACGCCACGTCTTTTGAATGCCTTCTTGAATCATAATGCGGTTGAGCTGCGGATATTTCGCCGTAATGCGAACCAATGTCCGCACTAAAAACCGGCCACGCGACTGTGCCTCCAGATCGTTCAAATATTCTGACGCCTTCGCAAATTCAGCCTTCATTGCTTCGAACAAATGGTCGACAGCGGCACGCCACAAACCATCTTTGGCGTCAAAGTGATAGGCCAACAGGCCTCGCTTAACCCCCGCACGATCCTCGATATCTCGCGTTCGGGCACCGTCATATCCAACGGACGAAAAGACATCGATTGCTGCACCTAAGAGTTTCAAACGCGTCTCCACCGTGCGTTTCTGAGGACGCTTTTTGTCGTCCAAAGAAATCGTCTGCTGTGATTCGGAAGATGTCGGCACGTCGGGTTGCCTTAGTTAATTTTCGTATTTTGATGAATTTTATCGAGTAAAATTATTCGTCTGTCAAGTTTTTTGATTCCCGGCCGACCCAGGCCACTTGAATTGGGCGGATTTGTCCTAGAACGCTTCAAAAAAAGCCGCGCCGGGAGGGAATTCCGCATTTCACCGTTAACAATGAATGGTCTATAAGGGGAACATGGAACTGGGGCCTTTGGTATGCAGGGCAATCGGGCAGGCAACTGTCGGATGGAACTAAAGACGGCGGTCTAACGCCACAGAACTAGAATGGGAGGGACCATCGCTTGCGACGTCCAACGGGCAATTCCGGAAGGCTGGCAAGCAATTTTCATCCGAGAACTTTATTAGCAAGCGTCCTGCATCGGGGAATTCATCCACGAGTCAGGTCATTACATTTACTTTTGCTCGTTAAACGATCCGAATCGATTGGAGGGAGTACACAATGATTAAGAACGAAATTCTCCGCAAGCTGATGATTACCAGCATGCTTGTCGGTGTAGGCGGCTTTGTTGTTGCCTGCGATGGCGGTGGCGAAACATCAAGCAGCGGCAGCGATGTTATGGAATCTGTCGGCGATGCTGTTGATTCCGCAGCGGACGCCGCAAGCGACGCTGTTGACGCGGCAGCTGACGCAGCTAGCGATGCGGCTGATGCCGCAGGCGACGCCGCTGACGCTGCAATGGATGCAGCCGGTGACGCAGTCGACGCAGCAGGTGATGCAGCTGATTCAGCGATGGATGCGGCTGGCGATGCGATGAATGCAGCCGGCGACGCGATGAATGATGCGGCAGATGCGGCTGCAGATGCCGTAAGCGGTGCAGATGATGCTGCAGCAGATGCTGCCGGTGATGCAGCGGATGCAGCAGCAGACGCGGCCGGTGATGCTGCCGACGACGCAGCAGATGCTGTTGGCGATGCTGCCGACGATGCTGCCGACGCCGTAACACCGTAAGCTGCGGTTTCGATCTCCTACCTAACCGGGCTGGGGATCAACAGAATCAAGGCGCTTGGGATATCCAAGCGCCTTTTTCTTTGCCGGATCAACGAGCGATCAAGCGGAGACTTTTGCCATTTGCGCCTCAAAATCTTTGAGATCGAAATAGTCGCGCCAGGCAGTGATTTTTCCATCGCTAAATTCGAACGTGCCCATAACCGGCAATGACATCCATTTTCCATTGATCAGAAACCCGTCGACCCGCTCTGTAAGAACCGAACCGTCGCTGTTTTCTGCAACCACCAGAAGATCCCATTTGATTTCACTGGCCATGCCAACGAAGCCCTCCAAAGCACCACGGATAGCTTCGTGCCCTGTGAGTTTTTCCATCGGAATATTGTGGTAGACCGCATTGTCGGCAAATGCCGCTAGAATACCTTCAAGGTCACGCGCATTCCATTTGGCGATAAAATCACGCACACGTTCTGTGTTTGACATGCTAAATTCCATTTTAGGTGAGGTACGGGTTTTCGGCGAATTCTAGATGAGATTTTGCCCAATAACCATGCGTTTCGGTGCACTTAGATCAAGCCAAGAACAACGAGGGAACCTCTCAACACGCCGAGCAACGGCAATATTGCTCTTGCCTATTCATGCCTTTCAAGAGTCGTTGGCTACATTGAAAAAATAAGAGACAGCGGCACGCAATGCAAAATATGCTTCAGGCTCAACGGAACGTCTCGGTCGCAACAAGTGCGGTCGGCGGATTAACGGGTGAGTAACCTTTGCTTTACGGGTTGTTCTTCAGAATATGCGCCATTCGCTCACTATAACGCCGTACACAGATAATTGATTCACAAAGGATCTGAAATGGAAGACATAGAAAAATGGCTCGGCGCAATCAGCTCCTTTGTTTGGGGGCCGCCCATGCTTATCTTCCTGGTCGGCACCGGAATTTATTTGACCATCGGCCTGCGGTTTATGCCCATCCGCAGGATTGGCGCTGGCTTCAAACTTGCCTTTGCGGGACGCAAAGCAGACGACAGCGACAAGGGTGAAATCACCCCCTTTCAAGCGCTTGCCACGGCCCTATCGGCGACAGTCGGCACAGGCAATATTGGCGGCGTCGCCACGGCCATATTCGTCGGCGGCCCCGGAGCGGTATTTTGGATGTGGATCACGGCGCTGGTCGGTATGGCGACCAAATATGCCGAGGCTGTTCTGGCGGTGAAATTTCGCGAAACCGATTCAAACAACCAGTTTGTCGGCGGGCCCATGTATTACATGAAAAATGGGCTCGGGAGCCGATGGCCGTGGCTCGCCGCCCCTTTAGGTGCTGCGTTTGCCTTCTTTGCCATGATCGCCGGCTTCGGTATCGGAAATATGTTTCAAGCGAAATCCGTCGCACAAGTCATGCAAGACAGTTTTTCGATTCCGCCAATCGTAACGGGAATCGCCCTATCGGCTCTTGCCTTTTCCGTGATCATTGGTGGCATCAAATCGGTGGCCTATGTGGCTGAGCGATTAGTCCCCTTTATGGCTGCGGCTTACGTCACAGCCGCACTCATTGTTATTGGCATGAATGCTTCTTTGATCCCCGCGGCATTCTGGCTGATTATTTCTGATGCATTTACCGGCACAGCGGCCACCGGTGGTTTTGCCGGAGCTGCCGTTATGTATGCGATACGTTTCGGCGTTGCACGCGGCGTCTTTTCAAACGAAGCCGGCCTTGGCAGCGCAGCCATCGCCCATGCGGCCGCTCGTACAAACAATCCCGTGCGGCAAGGAACCGTGGCGATGCTGGGCACCTTTATTGACACCATCATTGTCTGTTCCATGACCGCACTTGTTATCTTGACGGTCCAGCTCTCCTCTCCAATGTCGGTGACGCTTGTCGAGAAATACGACGTCTACACGCAGTCCGCCGCGTTTCATTGCCCGAGCGCGGAAGACTTGGTCGCCGTCGAGAACGGCACGATGAAATCGCAAGCCTACGAAACCAGTACGGTTTGGCATACCTGTGTTGAAGGCGCGAGCATGACCCGGTTGGCCTTCGCGGACAGTTTCATCGGCGGCGAATATGTTGTCACGTTGGGACTTGTCATCTTTGCCTTTACGACCATTCTGGGATGGAGCTACTACGGCGAACGGTCTGCGGCATATCTAATGGGCGCACGCGCGATTGTGCCCTATCGCCTGTTGTGGGTCATCTTTTTGACCATTGGTGCAACACTTGATCTCGGATTGATCCTGACCGTTTCCGATATCTTCAACGCGCTGATGGCCGTGCCAAATCTCATTGCGCTGGTCTTACTCAGCGGTGTGGTCTTCAGCTTGACCCGCGAAGCAGAGGCGGAAGAACGAAAAACAACTAAGAGCACCGCCACCTGAGGGAATAGTTCGATCTCATTTCATTCGTCCTCGTACGCCAAATGAAGCGTGATACGGCGCTGGTGTTGCGCACGGCGGTGCTCAAAAAGATAGACCCCCTGCCAAGTGCCAAGCAGTACACGCCCTTGCCTGACGGGCACGGAAAGCTGTGTCTGGGTGAGTGCCGCACGTATGTGGGCAGGCATATCGTCCGGCCCTTCCGCAGTGTGGCGATAAAGACTCGGATCTTCACGCACGAGCGATGAGAAGAATGATTGAAGGTCATGGCAGACATCTGGATCTGCATTTTCTTGTATCAGCAACGATGCCGACGTATGCGGAATAAAAATCGTAAGCAGGCCAATTTCGGCGCGCTGCTTGCTTACCCAATTCACGACGTCTGTGGTGAATTCATAAAGACCAGCACCCTTTGTCGTTATCGTTAGGCTGTGCTGTTGATGGGGCATTGTGCGTTTTCGCTTTCACTGAAGTCAGAAGTCCACCTCTCATCATATATCGATCCTCGGGCCTAGGGTCCAACACACACAAAAAGAGCCCGATGCGTTTGGCATCGGGCTTCCGAATGAAAAACAGCGCAAATCTATAGAGCGTGAATTAGTGCCAACGGCGGTGGCGGCGATGCGAGAAGGCTTCGTCGACTTCCTTTTTCTGCTCCGCATTTAGCGATTCATAAAAGGTCTCGAAAGCCGGGCGGGCATTCTTAAAGACGTCCAAGCCTGTTTGGCTCAAGACCTCAAAAGCTGCAAGTCGAACGGGCGCGGGCTGATCCTTCGCTTTCTTAAGCTCTGTCTCACAAGTAGCCCGGAGCCCCGCGACGCCATCGCGCAAGCTATTTTCAACGCCGGTCCAAGCCTGCTTCTGTGCGTCCGTTAGCTCAAGCTTGCGATCAACCTTCTTAGTCGCCTTTTCTAGCCAACGGTCTGAGCCATGGTTGCACCACTCAACAATCTTTTCGTCAGACTCGCCACCAACGGCCGCCAAAGCCTGGGTGAACGGATTAACTGTCTGATAAACGGCATAGGCAGAGATGACACCGACACCGATGATCGCCACCGCCCAGAGAGGTTTTGTAAATGACATTTCTAGATCTCCAATTTGGTATCACACGCGACGGCTTCGTTCCATTTTGGATGCGCCGCTGTGCTGCTCCATGGAAATAGGCTCCGTATGTTTCATACCCATGTCCCGGATTCGCCTATTTGGTTACAGGCTGTTTCAAAGGCCGCCTTTGAAACAGTTTGTTACAAAATTGTGTTTCCCACTTGCCTATTGCCCTACTATCTGGAGGTTATGAGCACGCCACACATTCTGATTGTCGACGACGATCCGGAAATTCGAGATCTGGTTTCGAAATTCTTGGTCAAGCACGATTTGCGCACTGATACTGCAGCAAATGGCCAAGAGCTATTCAAGAAATTGGAGGTCGGGAATTTTGATCTCATCGTTCTCGACTTGATGATGCCCGGCGAAGACGGGCTTACGCTCTGCCGAAAAATCCGGTCAGAGTCTTCGATTCCTATCATCATGCTTACCGCACTTGGTGAAGACACAGATCGGATTGTTGGACTTGAGATGGGCGCTGACGATTATATCGCAAAACCCTTCAATCCACGCGAACTGCTTGCCCGCATCAAAGCTGTGCTCCGCCGATTTGAGCAAGGTGAACAAGACTCGCTTGGAGAGGTTCAGCGTGGAAAGGCACTTACTTTTGATGGATGGTCTCTCGACCTCACAAAGCGCGAGTTGCGTACCGAAGATGGCGTCCTCGTCACACTGACAGCCGGCGAATTTGATATGCTGGCCGCATTTCTTGAACGTCCGAACAGAGTCCTTAACCGTGATCAACTTCTTGATCTCACAAAGGGGAGAAACGCCGGCCCATTTGATCGCAGCATAGACGTTCAGCTCAGCCGCCTTCGCCGAAAAATCGAAGTCGATCCAAAGGACCCTAAGATCATCAAAACCGTGCGAGGTGGCGGATACATTCTTTCTGCGAAGGTTGATCGCCTGTGACCGATAACTCCCCCAACAACCAAATTGCGACGACACATTGGCGTCAGCATGCAAGGCGGTTTTGGCCCGACAGCTTGGCCGCCCGTATCGCGATCATCCTTGTAGCAGCTCTCCTGATCGCTGAGTTGGTCGAGCTGTTCGTTGGGGAGCGCGAACGCGATGATGAGATGGAACGAGCGATCGAAGAGGCGATATCGACCCGATTGATCAGCATCGTCGCCGTCTGGGAAGAGACATCGGACAAAGGTCGCAAGCAGTTGCTTGAAGCTCTCAACAGCCCTGTATTTCGCGTTTTGCATTTAGATCAACCGACTCCTCTTCTGGCGACTCCCGGTTGGATGGAAGAAAACGTCAACAGAAGTATGGAGCGGTTTCGGGCGGAACTGGGTGAAGGTACGATAGAGTTCGGTACGATTAACACGCGAAAGAACCAAATTCTCGACAGTCCGATCCAACGCGAGTTTCGATGGTCGTGGCGTTATTGGTTTGCCGTCAATATTGGCGTGTCTGACGGTTACCTTTTGTTCGCCTTGCCCGTCGGCTCAGACATATTTGACCTCGATAGGCGTGACCACCCCACAAATATATTATGGTGGATCGCGCTTATACTCTTGGTCTACTGGGCCGCTCGGCGCGTAACACGTCCAGTTCGGCACTTCACACTCGCGGCTGATCGACTGGGGGTCGACGTTAATGCACCTCCCCTTCCCGAACGCGGCTCTCGCGAGTTGCGCCGCGCAACACGTGCCTTTAACCGCATGCAGCAGCGTGTCCAGCGATTGATCAGTGATCGGACACAAATGATCGCTGCTATCTCGCATGATCTTCGCACGATGCTGACGCGGCTGCGCTTGCGTGCGGAATACATCGAAGATCATACACAAAAGGACAAAGCGCTATCTGATATCGACACCATGGAACAGATGCTCACCGAAACACTTTCTTTTGCGCGCGACGACAGTAACAAAGAAGAACGCACGAGATTTGATCTGGGTGACATGATCAAAAGCCTTTGCGAGGATTTCGAAGATAGTGAACACCCTGTCGCGTATCATGGACCAGAAAAGTTCGCGTTTCACGGCCGCCCAGTCGGGCTGCGCCGGGTATTTACTAACCTAATTTCAAACGCGATCACCTATGGCAATTCCGCAGATATCACGCTTGCTCCTGAAGAAAAGAACGTAACGATCCTTGTCGAAGACCGTGGGCCCGGTATACCGCCGGAAATGCGGGAACAGGTGTTTGCCCCCTTCTTCCGATTGGAGCCTTCACGCAATCGCGAAACAGGCGGCGCAGGATTGGGTCTTTCCGTTGCACGGACCATTGTGCGATTGCATGGCGGCGACATCGAGCTATCGGACCGAGAAGGCGGCGGACTGTGTGTGCGCATTGAACTCCCGGTCGTCGATCAGGGGTAAGCCATGTTAACCATTCACGCTTTCAAGATGTAAACGAAATCTAAAACACGCCGTGTCAGCATCGTTTCAACAAGGCATTCGTTGTCACAACAATCTATTTCTGAAAGGCGTCATGTATCGCATCACTGCTATCACCCTTTGCATCTGGAGCTTTGCGATTTCCCCCTCGCGCGCAGAGCCGGCTCAGGCTTTATTTTCATGCACCCAAGAAACGTTGGGCCAAGTTGCGTGCCAGGCCAACAAGCTATGTGTTTGCCAACAAAGCAGCTCGGAAGACATAAGGTTTCGATGGGATTGCGGTGTACTACGCCCGCAATGCGAGGTCACACCGGCAAGCGTTGGCTTCGAGCATCCTGCCTATCCGCTCAGCGTGGGTATCGATCGATCCACTTACATACTCGACCAGAATCAATCGATAAACGAATCAAGCGGCGAGAGTTCCGTAAGCGAATGACCAGGCAAGGTCAGTTGAGGCTTGAGAAGTTCTAATGAAGCCTGCCGCGTAAGCGTTTTCGGCAGCTTCGGACGGGCGATCTCCATTATCCCACCAATAATGAGATTGGGGATCTTTGTTTCATCCCAATCGTTCCCAGTATGCCCGCCAGTTCGAACGATAACGAGATCGTGGGCCGGCGATATCCAAACACGTTGATGATCTTCCCCAGAAATAGTCAGCATATTGGGATCGCGGAAAGGGGCCATGGCACGCGGAAACAAATGTGACCGTGCACCCCGCGGTTGATCGTCCAACGTTAGATGGTCACTCCCAATCCAAATCTGATAGCCGAAGAAACTCGCCGAATGGGAGGGTGCCACCATTTCATCGACCCATGTCTCGGCAACCAAACGCTCCTTCCCAGCCTGTCCTTTGTTGAGAATGAGTTCACCAACAGCGGCCCAGTCAATTGGACGGGACACAAGACAGCACGCCTTGAGAACCGCGCCATCCGGACGGTCTCGGATCATCGAAGCACCGCGGAGATTGAGCTTTTGCCAGACTTTTTCAGACAAATAATCATTAAACGGACGGTCAGTCGCGCGCTCAACAATAATGCCCAGCAGGTTGAGAGCATCAAGATTGTATTCCCATTTCTCACCGGGTTCCCGTTCAAGCTCTAACGCCAAAGAACGACCATCAACATTGTCACCCATGCGTGATCGTGCGTTGTCCTGCCATGGCATAATACCATCGCTTGGCAAGCGCGTGCCAAATCCCGCGTTCATCTCCAACAGATGTTTGATTTTGACGTCACCTCGTGCATCCGTTCGCCACTCGTCGATGTACTTGCTCACCGGGTCGTCAATCGAAGCGATCGCCCCTTCTTCAATAGCGACGCCTACCAGCAGGCCGAGCAATACGGATGTCATTGAGCGCGCGTCGAAAGTCGAATCTCGATCCATGCCGACGAAATACTGTTCGGCTTCGATGCGTCCAGAGCGCAAGATGATGAGAGAGGATGAATTGTATGTCCGCGCATAATCCGCCGCGACAGAGATGACCGCCGGATCAATCGTTCCGGGCTCTGACCATTCCAGTACATCATCGGATTGATGTTTGCCTTCAACGCTCGCCGCTGTCTGAAGCCCGACAGAATCGGTTGCCGATAGGGTGTCTGATTGCCCATACGACTGAAACCAATACGGTAAATCGTCAGCAACGTTATAGCCGACAAATACACCTGTCAGCAGCCCGCCCACGATAGGTGTCCAACGCAAACTCTTCATACTGTCTGGAACTGCGATTGCCAGTTAGTGGCTTATCCGCCGTTCACCCCACTTGTTCGCACATCGCCCTCTTGGGTAACGACGCACCTTCCTGAATGCCTCAGCGTGCACAATACAAACCTTTGATTGCAGGGCTCAGCGGCACGCATGGTTGAGTTTATGCGAAAACTCGATCCCTCACCAAACATGGACGGGCCAGAATGTTCGCTATTTGTTCGTGAAAAACGTCGCATATCGGCAACGCATCCCGCAATTATCGCGTGTTAATCACCTGGCTGCGGGCCATCATAGCCAACGATTTATGGTGACATCGCCCTGGGAGGCGCCTTCACGAAGGACTTTTGCGGCTTGGTATTCCGTTTAACCTGATCGCGCTTTAGGGAATTGAATGACCACATTGCGCTCTCGCCCGGTGCCTTCGGCCTGATCGATTTCACCCCGCAAACCAAAAACTCTGCCCCATATTTGGCAAAGGGAACTGCATTGGCGGCGATATAGTTCTAGTAACTTTCCTCGTCGGTTACCGTCACACGTACAATCCGGTATCCTTTGGTGATTGGCAGCACTCATTAGACAGAATGCTGCCGCTTATTGTGACCAACTTGTGTGAACCGCTAAGCGGTCATAACCGTGCAAGCGCTTAGTCCAGGCGCACCATAGACATGCGAGTAGGCCGTTTTCGCGCCTTCTACTTGCCTCTGGCCTGCATCACCACGCAGTTGCAGGACATTCTCGTATACTTGGCGTAAGCCGGACGCGCCAACAGGCTCTCCATTAGCCAGACATCCACCATCGGTGTTCATCGGAAGCTTGCCACCTATCTTCGTCGCCCCTGTCGTCAACCATTCTTCTTGCTCACCATCAGCACAGAACCCATTTTCGGACATGTGCATAATTTCAGCGCCACTTTCGGTATCCTGAATCTGCGCAACGTCCATCTCCTCAGGTCCCATGCCTGCCATTTCGAAAGCCGCTTTGGAAGCAAAAACAGTCGGACTGTCCGCCTCTTCAAGGGGAAGAGAGGGACTGAATACTTCAAACGATCCATAGTGGCGCGTTCGAATTGACGCGGCTTTCAGGAAAACAGGTTTTTTCGTCAATTCCCGCGCACGCTTCTCGCTTGCCAAAATCACAGCGACGCCACCTTCCGCCGGAGAGCAGAACATGAATTTGGTGAGTGGATCACTGATCATCATAGAGTTCTGGATTTCGTCCAGCGGCACCGGATCTTGACGCCAAGCGTAGGGATTCTTGGATCCGTTCTCGAATGCCTTCTCAGCAACCAATGCAAGGGCACGGTTGCTGATGCCATATTTGTGCATATAACGCTGGATCTTCATGCCGAAGAATTGTGTCGTCAGCATCATACCCGTGTCGCCGTACCATTTTTGAAGGCCGGACGCTTCCGGATCTGGGTTAAAGGCGCCGCGCGGATGCTTGTCAAAACCAACAGCCATGCCGAGGTCATACTCACCAGACTTAATGGCCGTGTAAGCCGAAAGCAGCGCGCTGCCGCCAGTGGCGCACCCATTGGCAACATTGACGAATTGCAATCCTGTTAAGCCCAATTCGTTTACCAGCGCATCGGCCGAACCGGCGGCAGAGCTGCCTCCGAACGCAAACTGCATATCGGACCATTCTTTCCCGACATCGGCGAGTGCCTGCCGGGCGGCATAGGCCCCCTGTTGCAGCCCCGATACACCATCAGTCCGTCCGAATTTGTGAATGCCGATTCCGACAATGGCTACGTCCATTTTTTCATCCTCAATCTAATTTAGATCTGTCTACGAATTATGCAGCCGGCCTAAAGGCGAAAGTCATCACCTCGTTACCGTCATCGTCTTCTTTGAACTTTTCGATCACCAGTTCCATTTCCATTCCGATCTTCAAATCGGAAAGCTCACATCCCGTGATTCTGGTTTCGACTTTGATCTCGCCCGGCAATTCGACATAACCCACTGCATAGGGCTTGAAAGTCTCCAGCGTTTCCGTCCCGGCGTAAGGCGGCGACTTTGGTAAAAAGCGTTGAACGGTCCATGTCCAAAGTGTGCCCTTTTTGCCCAACAGGATCTGCTCAAAATCCTCGCTGTTGCCATAGGCCTTCTTCGCCGGAAAGCTTATTCTTCCGGTGCTGATTTCCCGCGTCGCAATAAGACGTGGGTCATCAGAGGGCCAGGTGAATAGGTTCTCTGCTACAGCAACTTGCATGCTCGCGTGCTTTCCTTCCTGTCTGACTTACTTCCCTACAGTCATATCGAATAGCCGGTGCTGATGAAATCGAAAATGTCAGATTCCATAGCGATTTGCATGAGTGTATGCGGCTTTGCAAATTTCGACGCTTGATATGCCCTGATGTCACCTTCGACAGGTCGATTTTGACAGGCGCCTTGCGTAGTCGGCTACCGCCGCATCGACGGTATGCGTCCCGTTCAAGTGTTCGTTTTGAATGAACGGGAATCGGTCACGAGTTTGTATTTGGCGCATTCAGATGCTGTTTCAAAAAGACCTCAATCAGTTTGAGATAGGCCTTGCGGTCTTCAGCTCTCATCAAATTGTGATCCGCGCCCTTGAGGATCTGCAACTGGTGCTGCTTACCAGCTTCCTTGAGCGCATTGGCCATATTTTCGCTATGCCTCTTCGGGACTCGGCGGTCTAACTCGCTGTGTATCAACAGCACCGGAACTTCTATTTGATCCGCATACTGTATGGGCGACGCGGAAACAAGCAGATCGCGATCTTGGACCGGGTGCCCCACGCGCACAGCCGTTAAGTCGGCAAACCGAAAACGCCATGCGTCGACAAGAAATTGATGGAGATTGGAAACGCCATTCAGGCTGATGGCGCATTGGTACAAATCGGGCTCACGGATCACATTCATGAGCGCGGCATACCCCCCAAAGCTGCCACCAACGATACAAACACGGCCGGGGTCGGCAAAACCCGCTTCGATGAGCGCACGGGCACCGTCAGCGATATCATCTTGCATCGTGTCGCCCCAATGCTTGTACCCCTTCTCTTCGAAAGCCGCACCGTATCCGGCAGATCCGCGAAAGTTCGGCTTCAACACAGCCCAACCGCGATCAGCGAGAAAGTGGCTCATATAATCAAACTCGCGATAATCTCGAAGTCTTGGGCCGCCATGAGGCATAACGACGAGCGGCCATTTCTTCCCTTGGTGTGCTTGCAAATCGGCCCCTTTGGGCAAGGTCACATAGGCAGGAATGTCGAGACCATCGCGCGCCTTAAAGGAAAAGCGCTCAATACGCGCCATGTCGTTCGTTTTGAGTTGCGGATAGCGGTCCGCGATTTTGTCCAATTCGCCGCTTGCCTGGTCAAAAAAGTAATAGCCGCCTGCGTAGCGATCGCCTGTGGACAAGACGATGTGAGTTTGATCGTCATCGGCAGAACTTACGATGAGATTAGCGGTTTGTGGCATCGCACGATCAATGGCCTGCTGACGCGCAGCGGATTCCTTATCGAAATAATGCGCCCGTACATCGTCGACCGCGTAATAGACGCCTAACAATTCTGCATCTCTTGAACGGATGAGTCCGCTGATGTCGACGCTGGGATGTCCATAGACTTTTCTGCCAATACGTCGTCTTTGTACGTCATATTCGTAAATCGTATCGCGGTCTATCTCATGATTGGAGGATACGTATAAAAGGTTGGGATCGGGTCCGAACCCACGGGGAGTCAAATCCGGATCCTCATAAACGGTGTACCGTTCAATTTGACGCCACCTACCATTTGACAGGGAACGACGGAAAATACGCTTGTCGCGCCGTTGAAAGTCAACGCGAATGCGCACATTACCTTGCGCATCGGTTATCCACCGCGCTGTATTCCCGGTACCCTCAGCAACCCTTTCCAAGCCCCCTGTGTTTACATTAAGGCGATAGGCATCAAATGATTTGGTATCGTTTAAGGTAAGATCTAGCAAAACATGATCGGGATCGTCCGAGAGAATATTGATCAAATTAGTTTGCACCTGGGGTGTGACACCACCACGTTTGACGGTCAGATCTCGCCGGTTTCCACCATCATAGTCGACAACCATCAATCTCGTTTCTAGAGTTGGCACGCCATTGCGTTCACCAGGGAATCGCAACGCGACGAGCAAGCGATCACTGCTTAGCCATCTGACCCAGTCGATCCGGCGGTCAACAACTTGAATTTCTACCGGTGCATCCAATCCCACACGCGATCGAACAAACAATTGCTGCTTGCCTTGTATAGGCGCGAGATAGGCGAATTTCGATCCATCCGGCGCCAGCGAGGCGTAGATCATCTTTGGAAGCGCACCGAATTCATTAGCACTGTAGCGACTTTCCGCTTGCGCAATCGCCGACCACAACACAAACCCCATTGTGCAGAGACATGTCAAAATACGCTTCGTCGTCATCAAATCGGTTCCAAATGCCGTAAAGTTTCAATTCATGTGTTCTTTCAGCAGCGCTTCTGCTTCTTTAAGTATCGTCACGCGATGGCCTTCGCGCCTCAAATAATGATCGCCATCCACAAGAGGTACGTACCGATAGTTCTTTCCTGCCGCGGACAGGCGGGCAGCCATTTGTTCGGATTGTGAAACCTTCACAGTCTCATCAAGCGTCCCGTGAAGCAGAAGAACTGGAATCTTGATTTCGTCGGCTCGGTAGAGCGGGGAATGCTCCTTGAGCATCTCTTCATCGTCGACCGGATCGCCAATACGCGGCGCGTTGAGCGCGTAAGTCCGGCTGCTTTTGAGCGATGTTACATAAGCATGCACGTCAGAAACGCCTGCGATACTTACAGCACACTGATAAAGGTCTGGTGTTTTCACCGCACCCATCAATGCGGCGTAGCCCCCATAGCTCGCCCCCACAACACAAATGCGGTCTGGGTCCGCAAAGGATTCCGCAATTAAATAGCGAACACCGTCGGTGATATCGTTTTGCATCGCTTGGCCCCATTGCTTGAAGCCCGCTTCTTCAAACGCACGACCATACCCGGTCGACCCGCGAAAGTTCATCTGAAAGACCGCCCAGCCACGGCTCGCAAAAAACTGGCTCATGAAATCGAAGGTGACCACATCGCGAGCAGAAGGTCCGCCATGTGGAAGAACAACTAGCGGCCACTTCCTGTCTGTGCGCGTCGGGTATCGGGCGCCGCGTGGCAGTGTCAAGTAGCCGCGAATGCGAAGCCCATCGCGTGCCCGATATGACATGGGAATGACAGGTGACAAAACACCGGCACTCAGCTCAGGGTAGGACTCGGCGAATCTGTCCAAACGCACCGCTTTCGCATCCCATGTGTGGAACAAGGGCGCGTGTTGTGGACCAGAAGACCGTATGATGTGATAGCGCCCGTCATTGCTCGACGACACAATCGCATTCGAGGTTCCCAGCAATAAAGCGTTGACCGACCGCGCCATACTGCTGCGCCGCTCATCGACAAATTCAAAGGTCGGCGTATCCACAACATAGGTGTAGCCGATGATCCGATCCTTTGGCTGGCCTGTAATAATGCCTTCAAGGTCGACCACGGGATGCGAATAGAGTTCGTCACCAAACTTCTTACGTTGGGTGTTGTATTCAAAAACGGCCTGCCGTCCATTTCTGTTGGATAGTATATAAATTCGGCCGCGTTTACTTGCCGAGAAAGACAAGGGCGCAAATGAGGGGTCCTTCAAGACATCAAAGTCGATAATCTCGCGCCAGCGCGACCTTGACTCTCGGCGCATCGACACTTTCGTTTTGGTATCGTCCAAATCGATCCGCATACGAACAGCTCCATCACTATCTGTGATCCATTGAACGGTTTTGGAATTTCCTTTCTCGACGCGTGTCCGCTCGCCATCAAAAATATTGACTTTATAGACGCTGAATCCCTTTTTGCCGTCCGTCTCCATTTCGATGAGGACATGTTCAGGGTCACGGTACAGCGTATCTATGATGTTAGGCTGGAATTGCGTGTCCGTTGTTAAACCAACGGGCCGGTCATCCAAGACAACCGATTTGCCGCCACGGAGCGGCAATGACAGGAGCCGCGTTTCGGCACCAGCGGTGTCGTCACGCGCATATGTCAGGTTTATGCCGGCCAACAGTCGGGCGTCATTCGCCCATTGGACCCATAAAACGTCACCGTCTATTGGAAGCTTAACCGCGCGTGCCCTGTCTGACGCGCCGCGAGGCATTACGGAAATCCCGAGCCTATCGTCGTCTGCGCTGATGTAAGCAATCTGCTTTCCGTTTGGAGAAAGCCGCGCATTCATGATTTCCGGTAGCGCCCCAAAAACATCAACCGAAATGTCAGAGGGTTGCCGCGGCGCAGCCTGAAGATCGGCCACTGCAAAGAAAATGAGGCAAAATCCAACTGTCAGCCCGAATGACAGGCGTACACGTATTCCCATTACACTCAATCAAAGGCTCCCTTCCCGGCCACCCCGTACGGCCGTCGCCTTTAGTTTAAGTGCTGTTTCAGAAATGTCTCTAGTTCTTTTAAGAACCTCACACGAAGGTGTTTGACCCCAGGTGTTTGCTGCCTCATGTAGAGTCTAGGGGATATGGATAACGACTTTTCCAAAGACCTGCCGGTTGATCAGCCGGTCGAGGCCCTTTTGCAGATCTTCAATGGCAAACTCAGAATCGATAACAGGTTGGGCTGTCCCATCGGCCATCTTCTTCAGTCCATCAGCGACATTGCGCATCGAGGCGCCAAAGGAGCCGAAGATGCGCAGTTGTTGCTGAAAGATGGAATAGAGATTTGTTTCTGCGCTCACACCTGTTGTGGATCCGCAGGTGACCAGGCGACCACCGCGCTTCAGGGCAAACAAACTTCCGCTCCATGTGTCAGGTCCGATATGTTCGAAGACAACATCCACGCCAAGCTTACCGGTTTTGCGCCGCACATAGGAATCGAAACGGCGTTCATTGTAGTTAATCACATGATCTGCGCCGAGCGCCTCAGCCTTGGCAACTTTGTCCTCGGAACCAACTGTCGTGAACACCTCACAGCCGATCGCCTTAGCCATGACGATAGCCGTTGAGCCAATGCCGCTACCCGCCGCATGAACCAGAATCTTTTCGCCCGGTTCAAGTTTCGCGTTGTCGAACAACATGTGTTCGACCGTTGAAAACGTCACCGGCGCGCAGGCGGCGCGCACCCAGTCGACCTCATCGGGGATTGGCACCAACAGCCGCGCCGGCATATTGATCCACTGGGCCGCCATACCATCCAAGTGAAACCCCATGACGCCCATGATGTTTTCACAAAGATTATCCCGCCCTTCGGTGCACGCTTTGCACGTTCCACATGTTCGTCCACCATAAAGCGCAACGCGGTCACCGACGGAACGGGATGTGACGCCGGGTCCACAAGCCTCAATTTCCCCCACACCCTCAACACCAACCGTGATCGGTAAAGTGCGCTGGGCGAAAGCCATTCCCCGATAACCCCAAACATCAATGTGATTGAGCGCAATCGCTTTCATCCGGACACGAACTTCTCCTTCTGCAGGAGGTGGCAAGTCCGGCAAGTCTTCAAGGACAAGGTTTTTCTCTTTGACGAGACGTAGAGCTTTCATCTGAGCTATCTCTGTGTCGCAATCGCGGCAGAAAGGCCGCCATCTACTTTCATTACAGATCCATTCACGTAAGAGGCCCCCTCTGACAGGAGAAAAGAAACGCAGGCCGCAACTTCGTCGGACACGCCAAATCGTCCCGCAGGGATCTGTTTTTCAATATGCTCCCGCACCGCCTCATAGGGCGCGACCATATCTGTTGCAATAAAGCCCGGCGCCACAATGTTTGCGGTCACGCCGCGTTTTGCGACTTCACCAACCAAGGTTGTGACATATCCTTCAATGGCGGCCTTGCTTGCCGCATAGGCTGAATTGCCGTTGCTACCACGTTGCGCGGTTATAGACCCAATCGCAACAATGCGCCCCGCGCGGGCCCGCGTCATCGGACGGACGACCGCTTTGACCAAACGGGTAAAGGTCCAAAAATTGACCTGCATAAGCTTCTCAGCCGCGTCCTGATCCATCATGGCTGCCAGCTTGTCATAGGTCATGCCGGCATTGTGAACATATCCATAAAGGGCATCACCACCGGCCAAATCTTCTGCAAGTTCTTCAACCGCATTACGATCCGACAGGTCGCAGATGCAAGAGGAGACATCGGCGTCGGCATTGTCTTCTCTAATACTCGCGATCAGCTTATTGGCGGCGTCGGCAGATGCATTTGCCGAAAACCGGACGGCATAACCATCGGCCACCAGGGCGCGCACAATGGATGCCCCCATACCTTTCGCGCCCCCCGTCACAAAGACAGAGCGTTTATCCGAAGAAGCCATCAGCCTGGATCGGCAGACATGATGAGACTGACATTCTGCCCGCCAAAACCGAACGAATTGGACATCACGGTTTTGACCTCGGTTTCGCGCGCTTCATTCGGCACAACGTCGAGAGGAATTGCAGGATCTGGGTTGTCGCAATTGATTGTCGGGGGCACCACACCATTTTGAATGGCCAGCAAAGAAAACACGGCTTCAACGGCTCCGGCAGCCGTCAGCGTATGACCTATCATGGATTTGTTCGAGCTCACCGGCACTTTTGACGCGAGATCGCCAAAAACTGTCTGAATGCCGAGACATTCCATCTTATCGTTCTCCGGCGTGCCGGTGCCGTGCGCGTTGATATAGTCAACCGACGCGGCGTCGAGGCCGGCATCGTCAAGCGCCGCCTGCATACAGCGGACGATCGTTTTTCCGGACGGATCGCTCCGTGTACGGTGAAATGTGTCGGCCGCCTCACCACAACCGCGGATATAGCCGAGAATGGTGGCCCCGCGTTCCCGCGCCGCATCTGCGTCTTCCAAAATCAAAGCGCCGGCACCTTCGGCCATGACAAAACCATCACGGTCGCTAGAAAAGGGTTTCGCGGTCTTTTCAGGGATGTCGTTCGATGTCGACAGGGCGGACAGAAGCGAAAATCTTATCAGGGACTCGGCATGCATAGACCCATCCGTACCGACTGAGAGCGCCGCTTTGCAGTCGCCGCGCCGAATGGCTTCAACCCCAAGCTGGATCGCGGTCGCACCGGACGCGCACGCGGTTGACAAGGTTATGGGAGATCCTTGGGTGCCAAATTCATCGACCAAACGATCCGCGACGGTCGCGTACAGAAAATCATCATGAAGGTCTTCGCGCCCGTCCGGCGGAGACGCAAGGAGCTCAGCGTAAGTTTGCTTCCCTCCACTTGCCGCAACCATTTCCGCACGCTGTTGCCATTCTTGCTCGACCGGCGGCGCCGCCAAAAAGAGTTGCCCTGGAAAAGCGCCAGGCGAACCAATCCCGCTTTGCTCAAGCGCTTCCTTTACCGCGAGGCGCGCCATGGCATGCGATCGGTTTGGGGCATGTTGGGGATCAACCTCAATGAAATCCACTGATCCCCCAACGGTGGTCTTCATGTTATCAATGCTGAAACGTGTCAGCCGATGTATGCCCGACTGGCCTTTTGTGAGTTTCGACCAGTTTTCGTCCTTACCCTGACCAAGTGATGTGATGACACCAATCCCGGTGACCGCAATCGCTTTGTTGCCCATGGTACTTCCTTTGTACACTCTTACAATTTGGTGACGAGCGCCATTCCCTCGCCGCCCTGGTACCCCCACTGGGTGACCAGCACTTGATCAATTGCTTGCCCGGCCACGTCACGCTCCAACGCATCGTTGTCGTTGATCGCGGGGAAAAGAGCACCGTGGGCCACAGTATTCACCGCCAAGTTAAGATTAGCCACAAACATGGCTTCGACCCCATGCCCAAGCGCCCCTGCCGTTCCGCGCACAGCTGCATTGGTGCCAAGTGTCTCTAAGAAGTCATGCTCTTCTCTGGTGATGGGTCCGACCCCGCTTGCGCCGCTCAACACCGGCAACGCCCCGTCATTGAGTTGTTCACGAATGCTGGCGAACTGACTTTCTGCTGCCACTTTCGAAGCACCAGGCTTACGCTGCACGCGATCACTTTGCACCGAAGAAAGCCGCGCTTTGGCAACCGCCCCACGCGCCTCAGCGTGTTCACGAGACTCAACAACAAGGAAAGCGCCCATGCTGCCCAAGCACATGCCCGCCTCGCTGCGCTGCCAAAGTGGGTCAACAGCCCCTTGCCCAAGCACGCCCGACGGATTGATCAACAACATCAAATCGCGGCGGGCTGCATTGTAGGCCGAGCCCACGAGAAACAGATCTCCCTGGCCCGCTTGGATGCGCTGAAAAGCGATGCGTACCGCATCCACACCGGCGCCTTCTTCACCCATAAAAGTCCGGCTTGACCCGGTTACGCCGTGGACAATTGAAATATTGCCTGCAAACAAGTTGGGGAGTTGCGCCAAAAACAATGTCGGCCGCAGTTCGTTCAACAGCTTTTCGTTCAGCACACCTTCACGGTCATTCGATGCCTCGACCGCTTGCAAGATGGTTTCATCGGCTGCTTCGTCCCGTTCGCCTCCTCCAACCCCGACGATCAGATGGGTGCGTTCAAGCAGCTCTTCATTCCCTTTGATTCCGGCTGCCTCCAAAGCCATACCGGCTGCATACACGCCATAATGCATGAAAGGGCCCATGGACCGCTGATCGCCACGCTTAGGAATCTGCGTCTTGAGTTCCAGTTCACACATGGGATGCACTGTAAATGGCGCAAAGGTTTCATGGTCGATCCAGTTGTCACGGATCCCACCCTCGTTCAACGCCTGCCAATGCGCTTCATCCCCTTCGCCAAGCGCGGAAATCAAACCAGTTCCTGTGATCCAAACTTCGCGCGACACTTATGCCCCCAAAGAATTTGCGAATTGGCGTAGACCAATCTCATCCGCGAACTGAAACATAGTCTTTTTCATCTCGTCAGATGGGAAAGGTTGAATGCGCAACATGAGCTCCGAGTCAGCAGCAATCTTGCCCTCATTATAGAGCTTTGCTTTTGTTACCACGAATCCCGATCCCTCATGATCGATGCGGGCTTCCACACGCAAGTTGGCTCCAGGCGAAATAAACCCGCGAAACTTGGCCCTCTTCACGCTGGCCAAGAATGGCATGTCCTTAAACTCACGAACGGCCAAGATCAGGTAACCTGACGCCTGCGCCATCGCCTCCGTCAGCAAGACACCCGGCATGAGCGGGAACCCCGGAAAATGGCCTTCGAATATCGTCGATTCCTCAGGCACATTGGCCGCCGTCACAATGCGCTTTTCGGCCACGTCCAACTCATCAACGCGCGTGACAAGTTGGAAGTATTCAAGACGCATGATTTATGAGGAGTTCCAGAAGCCTGGGCTTAGCCCTTGGCTTTGATCAAGCCATCAATGTGGCCACAAAGGTTCTGCATGACGAAATACTCGTCGACTTCGGCTTTGCCTTCGTTGACTTCTTCCGTCCACTGCTCGATGGGAATCTTAATCCCGAATTTTTTGTCTAGATCAAAAGTCACGTCCAAGAAATCCAAGCTGTCGATTCCCAGATCGTTGATCACATGGGTTTCCGGCTTAATCTCATCGCGTTCAATATCGCAAACGTCCGCGATGACATCTGCAACGGTATCGAAAGTATTGCTCATGCAGTCCACGCCCTTGGCATTAAAGGGAATCTAGCGCGTAACTCGATGTGCTGGTTTTCCGCTCATCAGGTGATCGCGCAACTGACAGTGATCCATAAGGCAAGCGCATATTTAACCCGAAATGAGCGAGCCCTTGGAGTTTCGCGGGCGACTGTAGGCGGGCGCCCTTGAAATGGCAAGCGCGGCATTCAGTACCAGAATTTGGCCGTTCACGCGTTTTACCCATTAACCACAGGTCATGATTTGGCGAGACTAATCATAGTGAATACGCGTGTCGGGGCTTGAATTATGGGCGCGAACGGCCGATGCTTTCGCAATGAGCATTATTGATCCCATATACGGGGGTCCCGGCTCGCAAGGAGTGCCGCCGCGGACCCAATCTAAGCCTCTTCAAGTCAGCTTCAATCGCGCCGAACTCAATCAAATACTCTCGATTTATGGCCGCCAAGTCGCGGCAGGCGAGTGGCGTGACTATGCCATCGATTTCCACAAAGACGCCGCCACCTTTTCGATATTTCGGCACGCAAGTGAAATGCCCCTGTACAGGATCGAAAAGCGGCCGAAGTTACGCAGCAAACAGGGCCAATATTCGGTTATTGCGCCTGCCGGCCTTATTCTGAAGCGCGGCCACGATTTGGGGCAGGTCTTGGAAGTGCTGGAAAAGAAGAAAAAGACGTTGGAACTCGTCGATTAGCTTTAAGTAGACTCGCAAAACGAAAAAAGCCCCGCAAATTTGCGGGGCTTTTGCTGTTGTAACTGATGCCAACTTACTCTCGCGACCCAAGCAAATTGAGAAGCATGATGAAGAGGTTGATGAAATCGAGATACAGGCGAAGCGCACCGCTAATTGACTTCTTCGCGGCAACTTCACTGCTGTCACCTTCGTAATACATCGTCTTGATGTCTTGCGTGTCATAGGCCGTCAATCCAGCAAAGACCAAGACGCCAATCGCCGAAATAGCGAACTGCATCGCCGTGGATTGCAGGAATATATTGACAAGCGCCGCAATGATGATCCCGACCAGCCCCATAAACAGGAATGAGCCCCAGCCGGAAAGGTCACGTTGCGTTGTATAGCCCCAAAGGCTCAAGGACGCGAAGGCAGCCGACGTGATGAAGAACACACGGGTGATGTCTGCGCCGGTATAGGCGATAAAGATATAGGACAAAGACACGCCCATCAGCGCTGCAAAGCCCCAGAAAACCGCCTGAGCGGTGCCGGCACTCATCGCATGGAGGCGCGCAGAAAGATAAAAGACCACACCCAGCGGCGCGAGCATGACAACCCACTTGAGGGGCGTTCCATAGATCGTTTGTAACAAGGCAGGCGACGATGAAACCGCAAAGGCAACGATGCCGGTTAGAGCAACACCGAGTGCCATGTAGTTATAGACGCCCAACATATAAGCGCGCAGACCGGCATCATATTCCGCGGCGCGCGCATCCGCGCCAGCGGCGCCGCCGCGAATAACTCTGTTGTCGAATTCAGCCATGGGGGAACAACCTCCGTTTTTGGCTCATGAAAATACACACTAGCCCGGTATATTGGTCGAAAAACCGCAGAATTCAAGGAGAATCGGTGCGGATCCGGTCGATTTGAAAATCCTCTCACGATCCCATTAAGAGATTCGCAATGGATAACCACTGAATTGCTGAACCGTCGTTAACGGCCTCTTACTGCTCCTGGGCGGCACGCAGCACGGGTGCCGCTTTCGACCCTAGTGTCCGCCAGGTCCCCGCAAGGCCCAAAGCAATGGTCACAAGGGTCGCCCCAATCGCAGTGGCCATCAATGTATAGGGCAAGAAGGTCCAGGGCGCTTCCATAACCTCGGTCATAACAAAATAGGCAGCCACTGAGCCAAGAACAGCCGCGATCGCCGCCGTTGCGAATCCCAATAAGGCATATTCCAGGACATAGGCCAGCATGACGCGCCGCCGTGTTGCCCCCAAAACTTTCAGGACCACAGCATCGTAGACCCGGTGCCGGTGTCCTGATGCCATCGCCCCCGACAAGACCAGAATGCCTGCAACAAGCGTCACGCCGCTTGCGCCGCGCACGGCCATCACCAGATCACGCATCAGGCCATTTAGGCGGTTCAGCGTCTCACGAACGCCCACAACAGTGATATTCGGGAATTGGGCTGCTACCAGCCGCTGCAGCGTTTCTTCCTGATCGCGCGGCACGCGCAACGTTGCCAAATGCGTATGCGGTGCGCCCGCCAGGGCGCCAGGCGACAAAACGATCGTAAAGTTGAGGCCAGCACCTGAAAAATCGATGTCCCGCAAATTAGCGATGGTCGCCTTGATGTCTCGGCCCAACACGCGCACCGTCATTGTATCGCCAACGCCGACCCCCAAACCGACAGCCAGTTCGCGCTCAAACGACACAAGGGCTGGGCCTTGATAGTCTTCCGGCCACCACTCGCCCTCTACGATCGTCGACCCTCCGCCCGGCGGCAATCGCGAGTAGGAAACACCCCGATCCCCCCGCAGCGCCCAACGCGCATCAGGATGAACCTTGTCTGGATCCGCTCTTTCGCCATTCAAAAGTTTGATCTGTCCACGCAGGCTCGGGACCCGGTCAAGACTGTTTGCACCCTCTACGCTCAAGACCGTTTTATCGAATGCCTCAACCTGATCTTGTTGGATATCAACGAGAAAGAAAGACGGCGCCTTTTCCGGAATTTCGGCCAACACCTGTCGTTGGAAATTGCCGTCCACCAAGGCGATTGTCACAAGCAAGGTAAGTCCAAGCCCAAGCGACAATACAATTGCGGAAGTCGGCGCCCCAGGTCTGTACAGATTCGCCAACGCCAGGCGAACCTCTGTCATTGGCGATCCTTTGTATCGCGAGGCCAGGACCATCAGCCCGCGGCCCGCAAGCATCAGAATCACAAAGCTGATGACCGCCGCAATCAGAAACCAGAATGTGAAGGACCGGTTCTCGCTAAACATCATGGCCAAACCGACAAGAGCTGCAAAAGCCAAAGCGATGCCCACGAGATAGGACTGTCGCGGCCACCGCCGTTGCGGCGCGATGAGATCGCGAAAAAGGCTCGCTGCTGGCAGTTCCCGCGCCCGCGCAATAGGCCAAAGGGCGAATGCCAAGGCAACAAGCACACCATAGGCGGCCGCCAAAATCAGGGGCTCGATGTAAAGCCCAAATCGCGCCGGAATCGGTAACAACTCGCCAAAGAAAAAGGCGACCGCGAAGGGAATAATTGCGCCCAAAATCAACCCAACAGCGACGCCGACCAAAGCAAGCGCCATGACCTGGACAATATAGATTTTGAAGATGAGATCGCCAGGCGCCCCAAGGCACTTCAATGTCGCGATCACATTGCGTTTGCCGTCGAGATAAGTCCGTACTGCGTTCCCAACGCCCACACCGCCAACAACCAGAGCGGTGAGACCGACCAGTGTCAAGAAAACCGTGAACTGCCCAATGAACCTGCGTATGCCGGGTGCGCCATTGGTTCTATCTTGAATACGCCAGCCCGCATCTGGAAAGGTGTCGGTTGCTTCTTTTTTCCAAGCTTCCAGATCTTCATTACTGGACGCTTCATCAGGCAATCGAACCCGATAGTTGAACGTAATCAGACTGCCAAGGGTGAACAGCCCGGTTTCATCGAGCGCCTGACGAGTGATCATCACACGCGGGCCCAGTGCCATACCGCCGGCGACACGGTCCGGTTCATAGTCGATGACACCGCGCACAAGAAAGTCCGTCTCGCCGAGACGAATCTGATCGCCGATCTCGATACCCAATCGATCCAACAAAATGGGTTCAACCACAGCACCCCACTGGCCTTCCGTCTGCGCCAAAAGCTCATGCAGCGGCTGAGAGGGGGACAATTCAATCGCGCCATAAATCGGATAAGCAGCGTCTACTGACTTTAGCTCAACCAGGGTCCGGTTGGTGGCATCGCCGGTCGTTGGCCGCGCCATAGCGCGCATGTCCGAGATTTCTGAGACATTGGCCGCGTTGCCATCAAGCCAAGCACGTTCTTCATTGGAAACCGGCCGGTGGGTGAGGCGCAGATTGAGATCACCGCCGAGCAACGCCTGGCCTTCCTCGGCAAGTCCAAGAATCAACGCGTTGCTGACACCTCCAACAGATGCAATGGCGGCTACCCCCAAGATGAGACAAGCGAGAAAGACGCGAAAGCCGCGCAGCCCCCCGCGCAATTCGCGTCGCGCGAGTCGCGTGGCAAGCGGCCAATCACTCATCGATCGGTCTTTTCATCGGAAGAACACCCATTCGATCCCCGTTCGTTCAAAATTTGGGACCAGCCTTGTTACGCACTTGCCGCCACAACGGTTCTTTGTGCATCGCTCTCTTTTCCGACAACCAAGCCATCCCGCAGCGCCACAATGCGTTCGCATTTCTCAGCCAATGCATTGTCATGCGTAATCAAAACCAATGTCGTGTCGCGTTCACGGTGAAGCTCGAACATCAGATCAATGATCTGTTCACCTGTCGATCCATCAAGATTTCCTGTGGGTTCATCCGCGAGCAAAAGTTGCGGTCCCGGCGCGATCGCACGGGCAAGGGCAACTCTTTGCTGCTCTCCGCCTGACAATTGGCCGGGATAGTGATCAAGGCGATGCTCAAGTCCGACACGCTTCAACTCGCGTGCTGCGTGATCGAACGCATCGGCCCGGCCGGCGAGTTCCAGCGGCACAGCGACATTCTCAAGTGCGGACATGGTGGGAATAAGATGGAAAGACTGAAAGACAATCCCTACATGTTCTCGACGAAAACTGGCTAATTGGTCTTCATCAAGGGAGGTGATCGTTTGTCCAGCAACATCAATTTTTCCTTTTGTCGGCTGTTCAAGGCCGGCCAACACCATCATAAGTGTTGATTTTCCAGACCCGGACGGCCCAATCACACCGACCGTCGTCCCCCGCTCAATTTTCAGATCAATACCCCGTAGAATATCGACAGATCCCGCTGTGGTCGGCAAGGTAAGGTGGACATCAGAGAATTCGATTATGGGCTCCGGCACTGCGCCCCCGTTCGTTTCGTGGAATTTCTTTCCGGGAATCCCAAAGCGTGCCCAAAGTGAAATGATGCCCGCTCTGACGGAAGTAAGGAGAACATATAGGTATGGCGTCCCTTTTTGACTACACCATGAAAATATTTTGTCGGGCCGCGGGTCACGCCCTCGTGATCGCCGCTCTTGTATTGGCCGCGCCAGCAAGTGCATCCGCAGACAATGAAAAGGACGCCGCGACAGTGATCATGGCTCTGGGAACCAGCTTGACCGCCGGCTACGGTCTGCTGCCGGAAAATGGATTTACGTCAAAACTCCAAAACGAACTCAGCAAAGCAGGGCATAACGTTGAAATCCGCAACGCCGGCGTCTCTGGCGACACCTCCGCAGGCGGATTAGCGCGGCTCGAATGGTCGCTCGATACGGATGTCGATGCCGCAATCGTCGAGTTGGGTTCAAACGACGCGCTGCGTGGCCTTTCCCCTGAGCAGACGGAAAAGAACCTGGATCAAATCCTCAGCACACTTCAGAAAAGAAACATTCCGGTATTGTTGGCGGGCATGCTGTCACCCCCCAATTTGGGGCCAGAATATGCCGCTGATTTTGAGGGTCTCTATCCACGGCTTGCCGAGAAACACGGCGTCTCATTTTACCCCTTTTTCCTGGATGGGGTTGCCGCCGAGCCTCAACTCAATCAGCCAGACGGCATTCATCCCAATGCCGACGGCGTCGCCATCATTGTTGAACGTCTTTCGCCATTTGTCATCGAGCTGGTGAACAGGGTCACCGGCAAAGCAAACACAGAAGACGCCCTGCATTAGCACTCCGGCCTTCCAACTCAGCGTTGCCTGAGAAACTGATCAACAAATACAAAACAGGAAATACACCATATGCAGTATCGCGCCTTGGGCCAGACGGATCTGAAAGTCTCCAACATCTGTCTCGGGACCATGACCTGGGGGTCGCAAAACACCGAGGCCGAAGGTCATATCCAAATGGACTATGCGTTGGATCAAGGCATCAACTTCATCGATACCGCAGAGATGTACGCGTCACCGCCCACGCCCGAGACCCAAGGTTCGACAGAAGAAATTGTCGGGTCTTGGCTCAACGCCCGCAAGAACCGTGACCAAGTCATACTTGCCACAAAGGTTGCTGGACGGTCGCCGCTCAATTGGCTGCGCGACGGAGGAAAGAACACGGAACAGAGCAAAGCCCAGATCCACGAAGCGATCGATAAAAGCCTCAAACGTCTGCAGACGGACTATATCGATTTGTATCAGCTTCATTGGCCTGATCGCCCCATGCAGCTTTTTGGCGGCCTCAACTACAAGCACATTCAAGCCGACAGCCATCCGATTAAGGAAATTCTTGAAGTTCTTGAAGGCTTAGTCCAAGCCGGAAAAGTTCGGCATGTCGGTCTATCCAACGAAACACCTTGGGGTGTCTCACAATTCTTGAAAGCATCAGAGGCACGCGGCTACACGCGTGTTGCTTCGATCCAAAACGTCTACAACCTGGTTAGCCGTGCTTTCGAAATGGGATTGAGCGAATTCGTAATGCGGGAACAAGTCGGGCTGTTGGCTTACTCCCCGCTCGCTCAAGGTTACCTCACCGGCAAATACCGCGACGGCGCGCTTCCTGAAGGCGCGCGAAAAACCCTTTACGACCGGCTCCAACGCTACGAAGGCACAGGAGCCGAGAAAGCGATCAACTCTTATCTTGATCTCGCAAAAGACCGCGGCATTGATCCGGTACACCTGGCACTTAAGTTTTGTGACACAAGGCCCTTCGTCACGTCGACGATCATCGGCGCCACTTCCCTGGCACAACTCAAACACGACATTGAGGCCTTCGACGTTCCATGGCCGGAAGACTTAGAAGAAGCTGTCAACGCCCTACATCTTGAGCAACCAAATCCCTGCCCCTGAATTTCGGACGAGTTCCGGACGTATCCCGACCAAATCTGCATATGCCGCGTCTCTTCACAGCAATATCTCTGCCCGCCGACATCAAACAAACACTCTTAATGTTAAATGGCGGCATTCCCGGTGCGCGCTGGCAGCGTGACGACCAACTGCATCTGACGCTGCGATTCATTGGTGAGGTTGACGGCCGCCAATTCAGCGATATTGCGCAAATCCTTGAATCGGTGAATGCGGATCCCTTCACAATTTCGCTGGCGGGCCTTGATCAGTTCGGCGGTAAGAACCCCCACATTGTATGGGCTGGTGTGGACGCCGGCCCCGCAATCTTCCATCTCGAAAACAGCATTGACCGCCAACTGCAGCGAATTGGCCTTCCGCCTGAACAACGCAAATACACGCCCCATGTGACGCTCGCGCGCCTAAAGGATGCATCGCGGCGAAAGGTGATGGAGTACATCGCTCATCACGGACTCTTTAGGACGCCTACATTCACCGTCGACGCATTTCATCTTTATTCGAGCCATCTTCGAGGCGAAGGCGCCCTCTATCAGATCGAACAGAGTTATCCGCTCTCAAGTTAGGCAGGCTCTCCTCTCGCATCTGCAGCTTTAGCGCTTTTCATCGCGAATCCAACTGTATAGGGGCGTTCGATTTCTTCCTGTGATGAAGCCCTCGAAAGTTCGCGTACGCGCACATAGTCACCACTATCGTAGGCCGTTCTAAACTGCTTGATCGCACCCCAGGCATCACCGACGCGTCCTTTAGCGCTTAGCCCAAAACCTTCAATGGTGCTGCCATAGGTGAGCGCCTGGAAGCCCATGCGGTGCAACAGTTTTGGGCTGGCATTTTCGAGAACATCGGGCGCCACTGATACGACCCAGTTCTCCTGCGTCCGCATCCATGAAGCCACATTGCTCATGGTCGCAACAAAGCGGCATTCTTGCGATCTGTTGGCCCCCGTTCCATGAAGCAGGCGCCCGTCAAACAACACGATCGTACCGGCGCGCGCCTCTAAGTTGATCGCCGGTGGAAGCTCACCGACTTCACCCCCTTTGCCCGCCTCAATGAACACTTTGTGCGAACCCGGAATAATCAACGTGCCGCCATTCACTTCATTGACATCTTGGGGAATGTACATTGTGTTGAACAGGGCTGGGGCTTCGATCGTTTGCCATGGCAAAAGCGGCCCCTGATCAATATGCAGTCCCTGCGGATAGCCGCCCGGATCGGCACCATTTGCAAGGAAGCTGTGACAGATCCATCCTTTGCCGAGAGTCTCGTCCATGATCTGCTCGATGACAGGACCGGCTTGAACAAATTCAGGATCTTGTTCAATGCATTTTGCAAAGCATGTCCCTTTGTTGACCAGCGTGTTCACATATTGACCGAATGGCGTTTGCATGTTGACGCCGGCGCGCCTCTCCCCCTCGGCTTGTTCGAAAATGCGCGTTCTGAACCGCTCACATTGTGCCTCAGAAAGCCCATCCTCAATCAAACAGTAACCCCACTCGAGAATGTCGCGGCGCATTTCGGCAATATTCTTCGTTGGCTGAGGCAGTTCCACATTTTTCCAGTGCGAATGCTTTCGAGCGACCGTGGTATCCCAATAGCCACCAGTTCCCCATTCCAAAGGCAACTTCATATTGGGTGGCGTCAGCCAAGGATTGTTCTCGTAAAGTGATTTAAACGGTTGCCTAGAAGTAAGGAAGTCCGAGAATAATTGTTCTTCAGGTGGGGAATTGGCTTTCACAGATTCGCGTGTGAATTCTTGTGGGACCGGCATATCGGAGGTTCCATCTGAGTGATCGTCAAAAGACAACCTAGCCCCACAAAAGGCGCACGGGAAGTCGTAGGAAGCTATAGAACTCGTCTCGTTCCAATTGATGGCAAAGACGGCTGCATTGTGCATGTGCGAAAGTTGAAAGTGTGCGATGTGAGCAAAGTACCTGCGTGAGATCGGCTGTAACAAAGTGTTGCATGTTTGCGCGGTTCTGAAATCGGCGCGAAACAAATACACGTCAAAAGTGCTGCAATTGAGACGTCAATTGAGGCACAATAATGAGGACGACGGGTGTAGTTCTAGCGGCAACAATTTGTTTGGTCGGCGCGCTGTTTTTTGCAACGCGTTTTTTGGATGGACCATTAGGACCAATTCCGGGAGGCGAGCTACGTGCCGGAAAACTTGTCACCGATTCCGAAGTCGATTGGAGCTTTATTGAAATTGGCCAGCTAGGTGAGCTGCAGCTCTTAAGCCCACTAAGCTCAAGAACTGTTGGGCTGATGGTCCATGATGGTCAGCTTTATGTTCCATGTGACTTAGGTTTCGCTTGGCGCCGCATTCCGATTCCTCAGCGTTGGTTCGGAGCTCTTGTTTACCAGTTCAAACATTGGCATGAAGACATATCGCAAGACGGGCGCGTATTGTTACGGATCGACGGTAAGCGATTTGCCCGTCAGGCTGTACGCGTAACAGATCCGAACCTTCTCGCAGTACTTCATGCCCGATTTCAGGAAGGCATTGAGAGATTCGTATCCGCGCCGCTCGAGGGTGCAGTACCGATCGATGGTCCCAATGAAGTATGGTTTTTCCGAATGGACCCACGTTCAATAGAGTAGTGTGTCTCGGCGAAACTTGCTTAAGCTACGACAATCATTCCTTTGGAACAGAAAGTGGCCCTCACAGATTCTGAGATGAAATTCTTGCAGGACACTCATTGCATGTTGTTCCGTCGAAACTAACGTCAACAAGCAGCTCAACCGTGCAATCGGACGTGCGAGCAGAAGCAACAAAGTCTCGCCTCAATGAGTCGCAATAAAACAAGCATGACTCATGTGCGTCTCATGGAAGAATGCGATCTCCATCGCGTCAAAGAGCTGACTCTGCAGCTCGGTTACGAAGCACCTATTGAGGAGTTGCGCGCACGGCTCACCAAGCTCTCGGCCATGCCGGATCATGATCTGTACGTCGCCAGGGATGATGCAGGCCGTGTTATCGGTTGGCTCCATATGATGGAACTGCATGCCTTTGAAGTAGCCCCGATGGCACAACTGGCGGGCATCGTTGTTGAGGCCGGTTATCGCCGGACCGGCGCAGGAACAGCATTGTTGACACAGGCTGAGGCGTGGGCCCGAGATCACGGATTCACCACGATCACACTCAGGTCACGCATGGGTCGAGACGACGCCCATGCGTTCTACCGAGCCCGGGGCTTCAAAGGCGAGAAAACGTCAGTCTACTTTCAAAAGCACTTAGACTGAGACCTCGCGACCGAAGGTCTCGAAAGGACAATCGTGACTTGAAACAAACCGGTCACTGAGACACGCTGTCGATCGGATTGGGGAATTGCGCGCATGCCAGAGTCAATGGTTTGCTCGCATAGATAAATTTGGAGCATTACATGGTCGATAAACTTACTGGACAAAAACGCGCGGCGGCACTCGCACAACTGACCGGATGGGAAGAAGTTCCGGGCCGCGATGCCATCAAAAAGAGTTTTCAGTTCACGGACTTTAATGAGGCCTTCGGGTTCATGACCCGCATCGCCATGTATGCTGAAAAGACCGATCACCACCCTGAATGGTTTAATGTTTACCGCACTGTTGAGGTCGTTCTGACGACGCATGATGCTGGTGGCGTCAGCGAAAACGATGTGGCTATGGCCAAATTCATGAACGACGCCGCCGGATAAGGGACTGCCACACGCGATCAGGCAGGACGCCGTATTGACGGAGAACGCTGAACTAACACTCATCTATTTTGATCTGCGTGGACGGGCGGAGGCAAGTCGACTGTTGCTCATCGATCAGAGCATTCCGTTTCACGACGAACGCGTTCGATCTGCTGACACTTGGCAACAACTGCAAAAGGAGCTTCCATTCGGCGCTCTTCCCGTGCTCAAAGACGGCGAACGATCTTTATCTCAAAGCCACGCCATTTTGCGCTATCTCGCGCGTAAAAACGGACTGGTACCAGATACCGCCGCCGAGATGGCCACGTTTGATGAATTGTGTGAAGCCATCGCTGAATACCACGAAGAGCTGTGGCGTTTCGCGTGGCAAGAAGCTTACCAAACCGAACCCAACAGCTACGCGCAGGGCCCACTTCAACGTAAACTGCAACACCTTCAAAAAGCCTTCGTCAGCAACACGCACAATTTTTGGGTCGGTAGCGCCGTAAGTCATGTCGACTATCTGGCATATGTATTTACCGATGAGTTGCGCGCCTTCTTTCCGGAAGCTTTGGCAGGCTTCGGGGCCTTGAAGGCGTTCCACGATCAATTTGAACAGCGTCCAAACATTGCCCGATACATTCAGAGTGGAGACCGGCCCGCCGTTTTTGGCATGGGGCTCCATGGACCAAAGATCGATCCGGACATTTCGCACAGGCCGGGCGACATGTTCGAGAACCCCTGGTCGCCGCCAATACCCCTTTGCTAACCAGGGCAACCGAAATTCAATGACTTGCCGGCTGCGGATTTCGAAAAGGCAGACTTAGCATCCCCGGCAAACGAGAGACGTCATTCGGTTCAGAAAACTCGGGATTGCCGATGATCATTTCGAGATGGCCATCACGGGGTTGCGCACAATAAGAACCAAAGAGTCGATCCCACCAAGGGACATTGAATCCGTAATTGCTGTTGGTTTCATCTCCATAAATCGAGTGATGCACCCGATGCATGTCGGGTGTCACTAAGAAGAAACGAAGAAGCCGGTCAACGGACGCAGGTAACGCGACATTGCTGTGATTGAACAAAGACGTTGCGTTCAGCACAACTTCAAAAATGACGACGGCGACAGCGGGCACCCCCAACGCAACAACGATCGCCATCTTAATGGCCATTGAGAGAAAAATCTCAATTGGATGGAAGCGAAGCCCGCTTGTGACATCCAGATCAAGATCGGCGTGATGCACCCGGTGCACCCGCCAGAACAATGGGATTTGGTGAAAGAACCGGTGCTGCCAATAGATCGCCAGATCCAGAAGCAGCACGCCGAGCAAAACCGCAAGCCAGAACGGTGGCGTTATCCATGCCAATAAGCCAACCTGAAGACTTTCCGCGTAAAGCGCACTGCCAACAGCAGCCGTGGGAATGAGAAGACGCAACAGGACTGTATTGAGTGCCACAAGCGCGAGATTGCTTGGCCATCGGCGCGCCCGCCCCTCGCGCCATTCGCGCCTTGGAAACATCCACTCCCAAGATGCCATGAGCACGAAGACGCCGAAGAACATGCCGAAGCGCATCCATGGCTCGTTTGCGAGCAACGTTTCGTTCATGGACGATCCCTTCGACTCAACACGCTAATTTGTCCTCAAGACCCGGGTCACGCTCAGGATTCAGGAGCGAAGAAGTTCACCTGCCAATTGATACCGAATTTGTCCGTACCCCGGCCAAAATAAGCGCCCCAAAACATATCTTCCATGGGCATCGCGATGGATCCCCCTTCCATCAACGCATTGAATACACGGTCTGCTTCTGGACGAGACGGTGGTGCATAGGACACAGAAAAATTGTCACCGACAGAGAGCGGCACTGCGGACGGCGTGTCCGACCCCATCAGAACCGTGTCACCAACCGCGAGCGACACATGCATGATGCGGTCCTTATCCGCCGGAGGAACGTTCATATCCGGTGGCCCGTCTCCAAACTTTTGAACAACATCAAATTCACCACCGAATACCGATTTGTAATAATCAAAGGCTTCCTGACACCTGCCATCGAAATAGAGATAGATGTTCAGAGACATAAGTTCTACTCCCCACCTTATTAGGCTGGAAAAACCAGTAAGTGCGGCGCAAACAATAAAGCGAACGATTGGACCGCTCTACCCACAATTTCGTGACGGTCAGAGTTAAGGCAGCGAATTCAGATCACCGCAATTCTTGGCGCAGTTCTGAACCCACGCGTTTGAATCCGTACTTCTCGTAGAAGGGCAGGTTCTTTTCAGTGGTCGCAACAAGATAAAGACCATATTCCGCGCAGCCGCGAGATTTCGCACGCGCGATCGTCTCCTCAACCAGCAAGCCGCCGACATTCTTACCCCGCGCCGAAGGGTCGACGATCAGTTCCTCAAGTTGGCAATATTCACCACCATATCGCATGGCGAGATTGTAAGAGACCGTCGCCATGCCGAGCAGAGTGCCGTCCTCTTCTGCGACGATGACCTGACCGCGCTGTTCATTCAGCAAGTCATCAAATGCATCGGCGGCCCGGGGGTCGACGGTCCCCTCGGCGGCATCGGCCAGCATGCCCAGAAACTGAATACACTTGACTTTTTCTTCGGCACGCACTGTACGCACATGGACAACCATCGAATTCCTCCTTTAGCTCTCAGGCATTCTCAACCGGATAGGGGCCGTCAGCAAAAACTTCAGCATGATACCCCTTCGAACCAACGTCGATCGCAAGTTTGCTTTTCAGATCTTGTCCCCTGCTTGCGGCTTCAACGATGTTCGAAAAGTCATTTCGTGGCCGCCATCCCAATTCGCGCCGTGCTTTCGCGTTCACATAAATGCGGTCGACGGAGTCGTACATTTGCCATCCGACTTTCTCAAAGGCCGCCCGTGTGCCCGGCACCCGCTCTTCAATGACGTCAGCTGCGTCCCTTCGAATGTTATGAACATCCCCTTGAAGGAAGGGTGTCGTCGCACTCACGATGTAACGACCAAAGCCGATTTCTTGCGCCCGTTCGGCTGCACATAAGTGCGCGCTCACAACATCTTCCAACTCAACACGCCGATGAAGGAACTCGTTGGCTTTTAGATTGTCGTCGGAAAATGCGCTGCGCCGCTCGGCATTGTCATCTTCTTCCGGAAAAAACCGCGATGTGCGCAAAACCAAGCATGGCAACCGCTCGCGTCGATGAAACAACTGACAGAGATTTTCAGCGGCGAGTTTTGTCACGCCGTAAATGTTCTTAGGGATGGGAACGACGTCTTCCGTTACCCAAGCGGCGGGCTCCTCCGGCGGCGGGCGCAGGGCATCCCCAAACACACTTGTGGTACTCGTGAAAACAAAGCGGGCCGCATTCGCGCGAACAGCCTCTTCAAGGAGGACAAGCGTACCGGTGATGTTGGTGTCCACAAAATCCTGCATGCTGTGCGTTGCGACATGAGGTTTGTGAAGCGTCGCCGTGTGTAAGACCGTGCTGACAGCGTGAAAACAAGATCGAACAAAGTTTCGGTCCGCAATCGACCCAACTGCGTCCGTGAAGGGCGAAGCGTTGATGTCAATGCCAACAACATTTTCACCCCGTTCACGAAGAACACGGATCAGCGCTTCGCCCAAATGCCCTGCGCTGCCGGTGACCAGTGTTGTCATGAGAATCTCGCCCGCGGATCAGATATTCTCGCGGAGCCTAAGCACTCAGAAGCCAGTTGCCAATGACTTGGTCTGATGTGCGATATGGTTATGCTTGAGAGCGCAAGATCCAAATTCCGAGAAGCGGAAAAAGCACCAATTCCGCAAACAAGGACGGCGCGATGGCGACACTGAGCAAAATATCTTGATCCATAATACTGAGACGCGCGAGGCCACCAACAAAGACCATAACGGTAATTGTAACCAACACTGCCCGAAACTTGTTGAGAAGGAACGCCCCAATCAGCATCACAAGGCCGGCAGCAAGCCACACACCACCCAGGAACCGAACATGGTTGTCTTGATTTTGAAAAGCCGCCGCATCGCTAACTACAAAAAAGTCAGTGGGTCCTTGCAGCCCCATGGTCCGTATGCCGCCAAAGGCGACGTTCACGCCAAGGAACACAATCACCAGCCCCGTCAGCGCAAGGACGGTCCGAATTAGCCAGGCGTGCCCGTTGTTGGTCATTTCAAGCACCTCAACCGTTTTTACAACGCCGTCCAAACTTGCGTTTGACATAAGAATAGGATGCACCCCTGGACTTTGAGCGTGCCGTCTTCCTTCAGTTTAAGATTGGACCGATAGGTATCGCCGCTTTCCGGGTCGTAGATTTCTCCCGATGTCCATTCATCGTCATCGCGTTCAAAACCGGATAAGAGCTGAATGCCAACCAAGGGGCGGTCCCGCAACGACGGATCCGGATTCTTGTCATCCTTACCACTGTCCGTTGGTTTGAGGTCCACCCAAACGACCGTTCCACAGGGCGTACCGTCACCGCAATCTGAAATTTCAACGTGGGATGTCTGTGCTTCTGTCAGCCATTTGCCCGCAATATCAATGTCCTCTGCGATGGCGCCAAATGGAAAAAGAACCAGCATTACGGCAAGCAATAACGATCTCATGTTTCAACCCCGATTTAAATGTACGCGTTATAATTATATTCTTGCACCTGATCTGTCAATCGGATTTCATCTGTGGGCTGAGTCGCAGGAACGAGAATGGCAAAACAAAACACAAAAGAGCGGGCATCGAGAGGCAGACCTGCGCTAACGCAAGCGCAGATTTTAGAGATGCGGCAGAGGATCGCCGAAACGGCACGTCATTTGTTTCGAACAGAAGGCTTTGTCGCCGTCTCGATGCGCCGGCTGGCGAAAGAGGTCGGGTGCACGCCCATGACGCTCTATCGGTACTATCCCAGCAAGCTGGAAATCCTCTATCACCTTTGGTCTCAGGTGTTTGATGACCTGTTCACACATGTTTTGCAGGCGGCGAAGCGCAGACGTAACCCAGTTGATCGGCTCAAAGCGATCTCTCTTGCCTATGTTGATTATTGGATCGCTCATCCGGAGCACTACCGCATGGTGTTCGCCACACAGGGTGTCGCCGATCCCGAAGTCAGCATATTTGTCGACAGCACAGAGATCGTTGAGCGCTACGCCCTGATCATCGATGCTGTCGCCGCTGCGACTAAAGCGGACGCAGAAAGCCCCGCTTTAAAGTTCAAATCCGACTTTTTGATCTGCAGCCTCAACGGCATCGCACACAATCACATCATGATCGGCGCCTATCCTTGGTCCTCGCCAAAAACGCTCGTGAAAATGGCCATTGAGGGCCTGCTCTAAAGCATCTTGACTAATTTCCATTTTTTGTTATTATTTAATTATATTATTAAATATATGACTACGGAGGAACTCATGTCTGGACCTGCTACCGATCAAGCCAGTGTCGGTCCCTTTGATTTAAGCATGACACCCATCCATGTGGGCGAAGGTCCCGCCTCGCCGCAAACCGATTTCAAGTTCGATTTCCCTTCGTTCGAAAAATACATCGCGCAACATTGCCGGCCTGATGCAGCGGGCCATCTGATCATGATCGAGACGTCGCCCACAGATTGGCCCGCTTGGGAATGTCACAAGAATGGTGACGAGGTCGTGATTGTCCTGGAAGGCAAAGCAGACTTCATTCAGGAGGTCGACGGCGAAGAACGCTCACTGGCGGTGGGACCAGGAACCACCTTGATCAACCATGCCGGTGTTTGGCATACGGCCAACGTCAAGGAGCCGCTCAAAGCGATTTACATCACGCCCTGTCCGGGCACAGAGCACCGCCCAAGAAGCTAGTTATGGGCAGCAGGACTGGGCAGGACGATATCCTCCTGCCCTCTATCGCCGGCTTGTTACGGGGCGCGGGACGTGATCTCGAACAACCAGGCTTCGCCCCCCTCGCTGCCGGGCGGAGGCGGGTACTTGCCACGCAAGACTTCAAACACCGGCGCTGCTTCAGCTTCGTCCTTGAGACGCGTGAGCTGAATCGGATACTTCTTGCCCTCAATTCTTAGTATCGCGGCGCCATCTTCATCGGCTGTATAGTGCCAGGTTTTTCCGGGCGGAAAACTCAAACTGACAGGAATGAAAGCGCGTCCCTCATAGGCCACGACCCAGGTGATGCGTGAGGTTGACTGCGCAACCAATTGCATTTCGATCTCTTGAATATCGGTCACGAAACTCCAATCGGTCACAGGCTCGGTCACCAATTCGCCAGCTTTGAGCGGGCCGCCTGGAATGACCGCGATCGGCCCATCATTGAATCGCGCACCGACAAAGAGTCCGCCAATCAACAGCGCGACAAGAAGGATGAGATAGAACAAGCCCCGGATGATACGCATGAATGCCCCCGTATTTCTGACGAAGGCGTATTCAAGCAGAAAACGATGTCTTCGCGAAGGGGCTTCATCGGCACCACCGAACGCAACAAATTGCACCATGGGTTCAGCGTCACACAACTCTCTAAAGAACGAGGCTGTGGGTCACTTAATTGCCAGTACTTTTAGCCAGCGCCGCTTCTGCAAGAATGGCATTCACGATTTAACGCGTGGTTTTTCGCTCATGCCTTAACACCGTATGCAACTCAGCGGTACGGCCTGATTCCATCAGCCTACAGATTTTCGATAGGCAGGCCGGAAATGCGTAACGGCTTCCGAACCGGCCGCAGCCTCAGCTAAAACCTTGGTGCCGGCGCGGCCATGGTGAAAGACCATGGCTTTGCGTGGACCATTCGACTTGTTGTCGTAACTCCGGTGCATGAGAAAGCTGTGAAATATCAGCACGTCACCTGGTTGCATCAAAACGGGTTCGGCGGCATCCACATTCTGATCGCGGATTTCAAGATAGCCGTAATTTGCATTTGGCCGGGAATCGGGATGATGCGCATGGATCGGCCCTTTGTGTGAACCGGGGAGAACCGCTAGACACCCATTATCAAGGGTCGCTTCTGAAATGGCGAGCCAAACCCCAATTTGCGGCTGCTGGTCAAAGCGAAAATAATAGGAGTCCTGATGCCAAGGCTGCCCCCAAGCGCTCGGGTTCTTGTAGATAAACTGGCTCTGAAACACGTCGACATCATTGCCGTCTAACAGCGCCGAAACAATGGCGCCCAACCTCTGATCGCATGCGAATGCCTCACAGGGTCCTTCCAAATGCGTATTGAAGATTTTAGAAACCGCGTCTTCAGGTTTAGTAACCTGCATATCTTCTTGCGATTCAAGCGCGACGAGGAGAGGCCCAACGGCATAAAAGGGGGTATCCGGATGATCTGCCGGTGAGTCTTTGCGCAAAGCAGCTGCAATCTGACCATCTATATCTTCGACGACGGTTTCGTCCGCGAATCCCTTCAGGATGAAGTATCCCTTTTCATCCCACTCTGTCTTTTGGGCATCAGTCAGCATTGCACCGCATCTTTACTAGGTCATTCCAGAATTTGATTGCGCCTTCAGTTCAACGGACAGCCTTCTATCGTAATCCGATGCATCAAGCGGCGCTGGCCATGATAGTCATTAAGGGCATAGTGCCACGTGCTGCGGTTGTCCCACATGGCAATGGACCCTTTTCGCCATTGAAACCGGGTCGTGAATTCAGGCTTTGATGCGTGCGCGTACAGGTAACTGAGCAAGGGCTGCGATTCCTCGTCAGTCCATCCGTCGAACCGAAGCGTAAATCCGCCATTGACGTAAAGTGCTTTCCGGCCCGATTCCGGATGTGTGATGATAACAGGATGAATGGCATCTTGTGTCGCGGCTTCCGGATTTCCTATCCGCTCGCCAATGTCAGACTTTTCCTCGAATTCGCCGACGCGGCCAAAGACGTGACGGCTGGAATGGACAGCTTTCAATCCTTGAAGCGCCTTCTTCATGCCATCGGATAACGCCTCGTACGCAGCATACATATTCGCAAAAAGGGTATCACCGCCAGTTTCGGGCACCTCACGTGCGAGAAGGACTGAGCCCATCGCCGGTACTTGATCGTAGCTGTGATCGGTGTGCCAACCCCCGCCGATGTTAGTCACTTGATCGGCTTCCTTTCGCACCTCGGCAATCTGCGGATACCCTTCCACTGCTGCGAAAAAACGATTGACGTTGATTTCGCCCCAGCGTTCCGCAAACCGAATATGTTCTTCGGGTTCAAGATCTTGGTCCCTAAAAAACAGAACACCGTTCTGCCACAGTGCCTGCTGCATCGCTGCCAAGTCAGAGCGGCTGATATCTTTCGAAAGATCAACGCCGGCAATCTCTGCACCAACGCCGCCCGACACATCTCTCACTTCGATTCCGCCCATCTGACTCGACCTTTTCTCAGTTAGTGGACCTCTCGCCCGACAAGGCCAGGCTCGCCATCCTTGGTATCTCACCCGCAAGGTAAAACAGCATCAAAGCACCTGTCGAGATCGCCGCCATCAATAAGAAAGCACCGGTATAGCCTTCATTGAGCCCATAGAGGACGCCCATGAGTGCGGGCCCCAACGCGACGCCGAGCGTTGTTGCAAATTGACTGCTGGCGTAAAGCCGCCCGTAGGATCTTAGGCCGAACGCTTCAGCGATCAAAAGCGGTTGAACCATCAGCAAGTTACCCATGGTCAGCCCAAACACGATCGTGGCGCCATACAGCGCGACCGCACTCTGCGCGCCAGCAAACATCAGCATGGAAACCCCCTGCACAGCGATCAATGTTAGGACAAAAATGCGGGGTGACATCTTGGTGAGCAATTGGCCGCCGACAAGACGTCCGACAATGCTTGCTGTCGCGAGAAAGGCTACGGCGAGAGACGCTGCATCCAGGTCACCGGTGCGTTCGCTGACCAAACGAAACTGGTGCGCGATGGCACCAACCTGTGCAGCCATGGTCAAAATGAAGCTCGCCGTCATCAACAAAAAAAAGCGAGATCGAAATCCTTGCTCATAAGTCGCACCGAGCAATTCGGGCGGCGCATTGGTTACCGGTGCATCGCTTTTCGGTGGTGTACCGTCTGGACGTAAGCCGAGCGAATAGGGATCGGAGCGGAGAAGAAGCACCGCAACCGGAATGACGCCCACAAGAAACCCAATCGCCAGCCAAGGTGCTGCGCCGGCCATGCCCCCGTGTTCAATCAAACGAACCGAAAGAGGTGTCAACAGAATCCCCCCGAGCGAAAGGCCCGTGGAAGCGTAAGACAGCGCGACCGAACGTTTGGCCTCGAACCAGCGCGCCACAAGTGTCGTACACGGTAGTAACGCGCAGGCCGAATAGCCCATACCAAAAACAATATGGAACGCATAAAGCTGCCACAGATTTTCAATGTAGCCCGCTCCAAGAAGGGCAATTGCACTTAAGAGAGCACCGGCAACAATGGACCATCGAGGGTCATATTTTTCGATCAGTCTGCCGACAACCAAGCCAGTCGCGCCGGAAGCCACAAAGAATGCCGCCGTCGCGCCTGATGTCACCGACACGGGAAATCCGCGCTCGGTGACAAACGCGTTGAGGTAGACACCGAGATTATAAAAGCCCAGGCCCGAAGAGACAGTCATGATGATGAAGGCACCAGCAACCACATACCAGCCATAGAAAAGCGGCTGGCTTTTGGTCACATCGGCTCGATCCGGCGCAGTCATTACTCTGTTGGGTTTCGTTTCACGGCTTTGGCCTAAAGAACAGATAGCCTTAGTCAGCTGAAACGCATTTGCATAGTCCCAAAGAACGAACGCGTGTTGCCGGTCATGGCTTACAGTTCGCCGAGCTTCTTCGAGAACAGCTGGTTTGCAAGCTTACTCTTGTCACCGGTGACCCCGACAACCATTTCATTGAGCGCAACGATTTTTGAGATCTTCTGATCGCGGGTAGCATAAGCCATTCCGGTCACGCGGGAGAGTGCGGTGTCGGCTTCGAGTGCTGCAGCGCTCTTCTTAAACGAGAAGAAATCCTTGTAGTGCTCAATGCCATACTTCTGTTTCAGGTAGATATCCCTCGCCAGTCCTGTAGACATTTCGATCCCGATATCGACCAAAACAAGTGTTCCCCGATGCAGCCCCTTAAGATGTTTGAATGAGATGATCCAATAGTCGTTGAGCTCAGAGTCTGTTTCTAAGGCGGCGATTTCCCCCCACTGCTCTGAGAAATCGTCACCAATGCTGTTGAAGTCCCACAATGTTCCAAGCGGATCGATCAGTGTCAGAATGTGGACCGGCCCGCGCTGGTAATATTTCCAGATCACCGCCTCTTCCAGTCGGCTTTTGATCTCGTCGAAATCCTCAACGGATTCCACTTGGTAGTCCCAATCGCTAAACGGGTCGTAATCACCTGACGCGCGGCTACCTGTCAGTTTCATGTGTGTCTCCGCTGAAACTCTCAGTGAGAGCCTATCACGCCCGCTTTGTGAACGGAGAAAATTGAACGGTAAAACTAGAGGCGTCGAAACAGATAGAGCGGCGAAGTCATGTGTCGTTCAACTTTCCCATTAAATTCATCATTAGCGATACGCTTGAGCTTAGTTAGAATTTTCTCGCGGTCGGTGTCACTCAGTTTCTGAATGTGCGCAAAGGTGCTGTACAAAAGCGCCATATCATCCGCTGTGAGTGTCAGCGTCCAGCGAACTTCGTGATAGCAAGCCGGCTCGAACAACCCTGACTCAACAAATTCAGCCGTCCGCACCTCGCGCTGTAATGCAAACGGCGTCGGCGCCAAAGATTCCGATGGCGTGTCGCCAAGAGGCGCAAGCACATGTTGGGTCGCCTCATGGAAGGGATCAGGTTTCGTTTGGTCTTGAAACAGGTTCCACATCAGCGCGGCAAAGCCGCCCGGCTTCAGGGCGTCCGCAAGCTTTTGAACCCGCGTGCTTGGATCAAGCCAGTGATAGGAGGTGGCCGCAACCGTGAGGTCAAATGAACCGGCTTCTAATTCGGCGGCTTCAAAGGGGACACACATGACGGTGATGCGAGACCCAGATTGCGTGACCAACGAAAGCAAATGACTAGCAAATCGCCGGTCCGGCTCAATCGCAAGAATGGGATCAGCGCCATGCTTGATGAGTGCCCTTGTCGCCAATCCGTTTCCGGCACCTACATCAAGCGCTGCGGTGCCTTTCAAAAGCGCACCTTGGGCCACCAACACACTTAATAACTCTTCCGGATAGGGCGGCCTGATTTTGTCGTAGCCTTCTGCGTTTGACCCAAAAAGCGCCCGGCCTTCTGCAATGGAAACCTTGTCCATCATTTCTGGTTGTCTTCAAGATAATCCGCAAGGGAATCAAATCGACTGGACCAACGGTCCCGGCAATTGGTGATCCATGCGCCAACATCCTCAAGCGCCTGAGGCTGCATTTCGCATATGCGCTGGCGTCCTTGCTTTTCTGTTTTGACTAAACCTGCATTCTCCAGCACCCGCACATGCTTGAGCAACGCCGGCAGCGTCATCTCATGATGTTCGGCAAGCGAGGAGACATTTGCCGCGCCTTCGGTCAAATCTTCCATAATTGCGCGACGCGTCGGGTCTGCCAAAGCGTGAAATCCAAGAGATAGGTCTTGCAAATACTTTACCATTTGGTTTAGTTTAGAAGATACACGCCGAGAAGGGAATCCCGATCATGAGCGTAAAACACAATACAATCGTCATTGAACGCAAATTCAACGCCGACCTTAGAAGAACCTTTGCTGCTTGGCGTGAGACCGAAGCCCTCGCGAAATGGTATCTGCCGGGCGACGCAACCTGGTCAAGCCAATTCCACGAACACGACTTTCGCGTCGGTGGACGAAAACATTTGTCCTTCGGACCAAAGGGCGAAGAACCTTATTCTGAAGACTGCCGATATGAGGACATCATCGAAAACGAACGCATTGTCTTCACAATGACTGTACTTCAGGGCTCGAAGGCGCTCAGCGCATCACTCATTACCGCAGAATTCGCATCGGTCGGATCCCAAACGCAAATTACAATGACCGAGCAAATGGCAGCGTTAGACGGGCTCGACAGCAGTGACGAACGCACTGCGGGATGGCACGAAGTGTTCGATCGTCTCGGTCCGTTTCTGTCAACTGCATAGCGTTGCCGGTGGTAAACGAATGCGGTGAGCCGTGCTATGCGTAAGGGATGAAAATTACAGATGAGTCGCCGGATCGATTGGTCATTGTGATTGTTCCCTGGGCTTTGATCGCTGCAGCCGGTATTTTTTTCGGCGCTTCCTCATTCGGGCTCTTCACAAATTGGCACGAGATCGGTGTACTCGGGCAAACACTTGGGATCGCGTGGCTGGCCGCTCTGTTTTGGGGAATCAACTTTTTCGTTCACCGGGTCGAAGTCACATTTTCGCGCAACACCGATCGGCTGGAAATTTGGCGACGCGGAATCATCAGCAGTATCCATGAGGTTTTTCCTCTTCGTCACTTCCAACTCGCGCGGGTGGAAGGCGACAACGATGAACAAGTTACACAACGCATCGTCCTGCAATTCGACGAAAAAATACTCGATGAACTTGGCGCTGACTTCTGGACCAAAAAAGAGCGCCGCAAAGTAAACGGATTTCAGCTAACGGCACCTAACGAAGTTCCGCTGACAAACTACTATGCGAGTATCGCAAAGACAGACGAGATTGCAGGTAGAATCAACGCTTGGGCGGATACCTGGCTTGAGAAATCGCATGACAGGCAGGGTTAACGGGAATCCATGTACCAGCATCCAATAACTGACAAAATTGAAACAGCGCCCACAAGACCCTATATCTAGTAATATGGAACAAGATCCTGTGAAGGTCGGGGACCTGCCCGCCATTATTCCGCCCGAAAAACGCCAGGGCATTGTCGATCGGGGATTCTGGCCCAAAATTCGGCGTGTCGCCGCCCAAATTCCTTTTGCTGACGACATAGTTGCAGCGTTTTATTGCGCACGCGATCCGAAAACGCCTTTACGCGTGCGTGGTGTTATCATTGCTTCTCTCGCCTACTTCGTTGTTCCAACAGATCTGATCCCCGACTTTATTACCGGTCTTGGTTTCACCGATGACGCAACAGTTCTTGCGACAACGTTGGGAATTGTCGGCGCCCATGTGAAGGCACGGCATCGCCAACAAGCCCGCGCGGCTTTGGGACTGCCAGAACCGAGCGATCCAGAAGACATCTGACTGACTAATCTGGTCTGCCCTTGTGATCTGCAAGCGGTGCGGATGTCACCAGTCTTTTGCATGCCTTCCTGTTGATCGAAACGATTACAGCCTCATAAGATAACGCTAAGTCAAAACCAAAATGTGAGGCGCATGATGAAAGGCCCCTTTGACGGTATACGCGTTGTTGATCTGACCAGCATGGTTTCCGGCCCCGTATCCACCATGATGCTCGCCGACCAAGGCGCCGAAGTCATCAAAGTTGAACCGATGCACGGCGAACAAATGCGCTATATCGGCCCCAACAAGAATGGCGTCACGGCTGGATTTTTCTCCTGCAATCGTGGCAAGCGATCATTGGCGGTAGATCTCAAAAAACCTGAGGGCATAGAGCTAGTCAAAGACCTGATCAAAACCGCCGACGTTTTTGTGCAAAACTTCAGACCCGGCGCGATCGATCGTATGGGGCTGGGCGAAAGCGTCGCCCGCGCGCTCAAGCCTGACATTGTCTACGTTTCAATTAGCGGCTTCGGCGAAAAAGGTCCGTATGCACACAAGCGCGTTTACGACCCGGTCATCCAGGCTCTGAGCGGTGCCGCCGACGTTCAAGCTGATCGTGTCACCAAAGAACCGGCTATGTTTCGTGTGATCATCGCGGACAAGGTGACCGCCGTCACCGCAGCGCAAGCCATGTCGGCGGCACTGTTTGCCCGAGAACGTACCGGAGAAGGCCAGCATGTGCAACTGTCGATGCTCGACACCATGGTTGCTTTTTTCTGGCCCGAGAATTTTTCGACGCTCACATTCGTAGGCGAAGAAAAAGACCCGTCCACGTTTCAAACCGGACTTGACCTCATTTACAAAACGCAAGACGGCTATATCACTGCCGGCGCGATTTCCGATGACGAATGGCGCGGCATGTGCGCGGCCCTCAACAAACCGGAATGGCAGAATGACGAGCGCTTCGCCACGTCCACCGCCCGCTTTCAGAATGTGAAAGTGCGCAAAGAGCTGACTGCGATCGAGATTGCTAAATGGTCGTCAGCAGAAATATTGGACCGCCTCGACAAGGAAAGTGTGCCGAGCGCCCCAATCTTGAGCCGCGCGGAATTGATCGATGATGTGCAGATCGTCGAAAACGACACACTTGTGATCGGTGAATTCGGGGATCTGGGGCAAGTCCGTCAGGCCCGCCCTGCCGCCCGCATGGAGAAAACGCCGGCGGAAATTCGAGGTGCAGCGCCAAAACTCGGCGAACACACAGAGGCCATTTTGTCCGATCTCGGCTACGACGCGGACAAAATTGGCGCGCTCGGCCAAGATGGCATCGTCTCGACTACGTAACTCGTTGAGTCATGCTTTCAGAGAAGGCGGCGTATCCGGCGGATCTGCCGGCGGTTTTTGACGACCGAGCATAGCTTCCCGGCGCGCAATATAGAGCGTTGTCGCGACAATGATTGCAGCGCCCGTGATGGTCCATATGTCGGGTACGTGCGCGAAGACAAAATATCCGGCAATGGCTGCGAAGAGCAGACGGGTATAATCAAAGGGTGCCATCGCGGTTGCCTCGCCAACTGCATAGGCGCGAATGAAGCAGTTCTGTGCACTCACACCAAACGCCCCCATCAATAACAAAAGAAAGAACTCGTTCCAGGTGGGGGTTTGCCAAACAATGATGGCAGGAATGGTCGTTATGACCAATCCGATAGCAGCAGAAGAGGTCAACAGCGCGACAGGAGAATTCGTTCGTGACAAAATTTTGACGCAGATCACCGTCACGGCAACAAACACGGCCTGCCCCACTGCGGCGAGCGCCGCAGGCTCAACTGTTCCTGTCGGCCTCAGCATGATCAGAACACCCAGGAAGCCTACGGCGGTCGCTGTTAGTCTACGTGCACCAACGGCTTCCCCCAAGAAAATCATTGCAAGCGGCACGACAAACAATGCGCGGGCAAATGTGATCGCATTTGCGTCCGCAAGCGGTAAATGGATCAGCGCATAGAAGCCGCAAATCATTGCGATGTTCCCAAATACGCCCCGCGCAAGGTGTAGGCCGGGCCGGTCGAATTTCATACCTCTTCGGCCTTCCCGGTAAAGGAAAGGGAGGATGAAAAACAAGCCCGTCAGTGTGCGGAAGAAAACAACCTGAAAGGAATCTAGGCGGGTGCCCAGCAGTTTGGCCAAAGTAGCCATCGCCGTGAACAAGACCGCTGAGAACAAAACGAGGATAGCCCCCCGTACATTCGGTGCCAGTTTCTGCCAACCTACCCAATCCTGTTCAATTTGGCGCAGAACCCCGGTGGTGTGACCCAGAAGGCCAACTTCTCTGGTCATTTCAAGGCGCGTGGGATTTGGTCGCGCCAGCTTTTCTTGCGGCCCGTCTGGCGGCACTGGTGTCTTCTTTCGGAAAGTCTAGTCGCTCAAGCGGCGCTCAAGAGCACCAAGCTGTTTCAATTCGCGACAATAGGCGTGTCATCTGTCTGCCGCAAGCACGCCAAAATTTGGCCTCAACCGATTCTTAAGAACACTTACCCGATACTTAAGTCAGCATCTTGCGATGCATTCAAAAAAGACTAAATACAAAGCAATGACGCGTTGGACTGAACGAATGAGGGCCGCACCGCTGCCCTGGAAGGATACTTCCGGCTTTACATCAGGTGAGCTGGAAGAGCTGGAAAGTTGCTATTTAAGCTCTGAGAAACGCGGGCCCTGGGTTGGTTATGGCTACACCGAACGGAGCCAGCGCACACCGATGCGTGTTTTTCTTTTTGTAGATCGCGGAATTCACCACCGGCTCGTCCTGACAAAACAGCATGGCGGCGCATTTGAGCTCGCAACTGAAGACGGACAGCCGCTTTGGTGTGGTACCGAATTGACTGGTTTGAGCAAAATCCTGAACCGTACCCAGCTTTCCGAGCGCATCAACGCCACCGTTCAACGTCATCTGAACTAGCCAGCAACGCTCGACATATCGCGGCTCCCGCACCTGTTGCAAGTGATAGCCGGAGCTGCGACCCTTGCTCGATCAAATAGATCGGGTGGGAGGCGTCAGATGAGAATCCTTCGAACAATCGTAATCACGATATTGGTGTTGATCGTCGGGGCCGCTTTTGCCTACCAGTTCCGCACCGACCCCATTGGACCTTTGTCTGGCAAACAGCTCTCAGGACCGGAGGCCGACTATCCGGTCAACTGGGATTTCACGAATGACCATCAAACGGTTGCATTAGAGGTCCGGCCGGAGGATCCCCATTCCATCACCGTTGTCTGTTTTATGCATGATGACAAGCTGATCGTACCTTCACGCGATCCCTCTTCAAAAGCCTGGCCTAAATGGATCTTAGCAAACCCAAAGGCGCGCCTAAAAGTAGGCCGCGATGTCTATCGCGTTAAGGCAACTAAATATATTCCCCTAGATCAAGAGGCCGTCGCGGCTTCAATCATCGCCAAGTACCCCCAATTAGCCGAAAGAGATCCCAACGAACCAACACCAGAAGTGTGGTTCTTTGAAATTGGTCCCAGATGACCTCGCAAAGGAACATTCAATGAGTGATGCACTTAAGGCCTGGCACCACATCGTCAAAACAGGCGATATAGCTGCGTTGAACGACTTGATCGCTCATGAGGCCGTTTTCTATTCGCCCGTCGTTCACACACCGCAGAAGGGCAAAGACATCACGATTGCCTATCTTACTGGGGCATATGAAGTCTTGATAAACGATACGTTCGAGTATTTGCGGGAAGTTGAAAGCAGTGACGAAGCCTTTCTTGAATTCAAAGCCGTCATCGACGGCATCGAAATCAATGGCGTTGATTTCATAAAGTGGAATGACAATGGACAAATCACTGAGTTTCGGGTTTGGGTGCGGCCACTCAAAGCGATGAATACGCTCCACGCCAAAATGGGCGCGTACTTGGCTCGTCAAACGCAGCAGGCCAAATAAACTATGCCTCGTCTGTCACACATCCATCCGACGCGTTTTTGACCGTGGCTGCGTAGCGGGCAAGCACACCGCCGATATGCGCGGGCCGCGGCTTCCAATTTGCACGCCTGCTTTCTAATTCTGCCGGCGAGACATCCATCTCCAAGAGCCGTTGGTGCGCATCAATCCGCACGATATCGCCGTCTTGCAAGAACGCGATCGGGCCACCATCAAAGGCTTCAGGCACAACATGCCCAATGATGAATCCGTGAGATCCACCGGAGAATCGGCCATCGGTCAAAACAGCAACATCTTGGCCAAGTCCCGCTCCCATCAACGCCGAGGTTGGCGTCAGCATTTCTGGCATGCCGGGACCACCACGCGGCCCAACATAACGAATAACGACAACGTCGCCTTTTTGGATGCGTCCATTTTCGAGCGCAGACACCATTTCATCTTCCGTGTCATAGACCCGGGCCGGCCCCTCAAACGCAAATCCTTCTTTGCCTGTGATTTTCCCCACAGCGCCGCCCGGAGCGAGATTCCCATTCAGAATCTTGAGGTGTCCTTCTTTGCTGATCGGTTCATCCAAGGGGCGGATCACCCGCTGTCCGGCCGCAAGTTCTGGCGTGTCAGCAAGGTTTTCCTCGATCGTTTTGCCGGTGATCGTCAGACAGGACCCGTCTAGAAGCCCTTCCTGCAAAAAGTACTTCATCACCGCCGGTGTGCCGCCAATCGCGTGAAGATCGTTCATGACATGGCGGCCGCTCGGCTTCATGTCCGCGAGCAACGGAACCCGTTCACCAATTGTGTGAAAATCCTCTGGCGTAAGCGGAACGCCAATCGCCCGCGCCGCAGCAATGAGGTGCAAGACCGCATTCGTCGATCCACCCAATGCGTAGACTAGGGTTATGGCATTTTCGAAGGCCGCCTTCGTCATGATATCGCTTGGGCGGATGTTGTGCTCAAGAAGATGGAGGATGGCTGGGCCTGCATCCGCAAGCTCGCTGATCTTTTCGGCGCTGTCTGCCGGAGCTGAAGCACTATAAGGAAGCGCCATCCCCATGGCTTCGATGGCGCACGCCATTGTGTTGGCCGTGTACATACCGCCGCATGCTCCTCTTCCCGGACAAGCGGCACGCACAATCTGGTCTTGCTGTTCGTCATTAATTCGGCCTGCGAGGACTTCGCCGTAAGACTGAAAGGCGGAAATGACGTCGACGCTCTTGCCACGAACGGCGCCGGGTTTGATGGTCCCGCCATAGACGATCAGACTTGGCCGGTTAACCCGGGCGATCCCCATCAAACATCCGGGAAGATTCTTATCGCAGCCCGGAATCGAGATGTTGGCGTCGTACCATTGGGCCCCCATGACCGTTTCGATTGAATCCGCGATGAGATCTCTCGACGGCAATGAATAGCGCATGCCCGACGTTCCCATCGACATGCCGTCACTCACGCCCGCGGTATTGAATCTAAAGCCCAACAGGCCCGCGCGCTGAACGCTTGTTTTGATCTGCTCAGCAAACTCTAAGAGATGCGCGTTGCACGTATTACCTTCGAACCAGACACTGGCGATCCCCACCTGCGGTTTCTTCAAATCTTTGTCTGATAGGCCAAGACCGTAATACATCGCGCGGGCGCCGCCGCGGCGCGGATCTTCCGTCAATGTCGAACTAAAGGGATTTTGTTTTTTCATCGGACAGCCTCGCAGGTAGGAATCTCGATTGCCTTTCAAGTTTTACCTTGCCTGCAAAATCTATCTGTCGTCCAATGCATTTTTTGCGTCTAATTAATACTCTAAATGCATTACTTAAAATGATTGAGATTCGTCATCTACGCTATTTTCTGGCCGTTGCGGAGGAAAAACATTTCGGCCGTGCCGCCGACCGGCTACACATCACGCAACCTCCTCTTACGCGCCAGATTCAACAGTTGGAGAGACTACTCGAGCTAAAACTCTTTATACGAACAAAAAGGCATGTGGAACTTACAGATGCAGGTGCTGCATTTGTCGACGAGGCCAAGGACCTCCTGGACCGGCTTGATCAAGCACAAAAGGCAACTCAGCGGATTGCGCGCGGCGAAGCGGGAGAGCTTCGAATAGGATTCGTCAGCACCGCAAACTACAATGTGCTGCCGCCCATACTCAGAACGTTCAAAACGAACTACCCCGATGTTCGCATACGCCTTGAGGAACTGACAGGCGATGAACAACTGATGGCCTTAGAACAAGCAACCATCGACCTGGGCATCATGTTTCCGGAGATGCGACAGCACTCATGCTGGATGTCTATGTACAAAGAACCGCTTGTGGCGGTCGTTCCGAAAGGACATCCAAACATCAGCACACGGTCCACAAAGCGGGTGTCTGTAAAGCAGTTAGCACATGAGCCGTTCGTCATGTTCCCAAGACCTCTCGCACCCAGCCTGTACGACCGCATTCTGCGTTACACGGAAACGAACGGATTTAGTCCTAACATTGTGCAAGAAGCGCGGCAGATGCAAACCATCATCGGCCTGGTGGCTGGTCATATCGGCGTCTCTATAGTGCCGGCTTCGATGCAGGCGATGCGGCGCGCCGATGTACAGTTCCTTTCGTTGACCCCTTCGACCCCAAAGATTGAAACGGGTTTCGTTTGGAACGATACGAATAGATCGCCAACGCTGGCGTCCTTTTTGGAGATCTGTAGGCAAGTGAAGGCGAAAAAACGCGGTTAGCATTCTCGCCAAACTGGCTTTTATGAAACCAGCGCATCTTCCATGGACAGCAGGTCAAATGGTTCTTGGAAACCCGGCAACGCCCTCATCCTCTTCGACCAAGCCTCCACATTGTTCAGATCACTCAAATCAAACTCACAAATCTCCGCGAAGGCGATGTCGCCACAACAGGCAATGTCCGCGATTGTGGGCTGCTTTGAACACAAGAAATCGCGGCTTTCAAGAAAACCATTAAACAAATCAAGTGCGCGCTCAGCGCGCTCCCGATGGTAGGCAATGATTGGCGCGTCGACGTGGATCGGGAGCAGCTTTTGTTGGCCAAGTCTTACACCGTAACAGTTGAATATAGGTGGAAACAAAACATCGGCGTCCCAATAGAGCCACTCACGGACCGCGCGTTTTTCAAACTCCGTCTCACCTTCAAACACACTAAGTGTATGCGATAAATGTTCGATGATTGCGGCGGATTGCAGAAACACTTCCCCGTCATCCTGCAAAACGGGCACTTGCCCCCAGCGGGACAATGCACGAAACGCAGGTGTTTTGTGCATTTCCTTCTGATAGCTTACATAGCTGAATTGGAACGGCTGGCGCGCAAGGCTCAGCGTCAATGCAACCTTATAGGTTGGCATGGAGTGAGGGCTGCCATGAAGCGTGAAACGCATTGTCATCGGCCAGTCTAAAATCGCTCCGCAGCTTAGCATCCTGACCTACCAGCGCAAGTTGCATTTCAACGATATTCGAGCGGCGTCATTCCGAATGATCGTTTGAATTGCGTGGCAAGGTGAGATGCACTCGCGAATCCAGTTGCGTGCGCGATGGACGTGACCGTTTCTTGCGTCTCCCGCAATTTTCGCCGCGCAACTTCCATGCGTCGCTCAGTGAGGTAAGCATGCGGTGTGGTGCCTGTCGCCGCCCTGAACGCACGCAAGAAAAAACGGGGCCGAAGTCCAACGACGCGCGCCATTGTCGAAACGCTAATGCGCTCACCAAGATGCGCTTCCACGTAATCGTTCAAATCACGAAGTCGGCGATCAGATAATGAAGGCGCGCCGCGCTCACCACCGCTGCCTTCACGATCCACGCTTTCAAGCACGGCGTCAGCAAAATCAAATACTGCTTGTTCCAGTTGGCAGGCATCAGGTCCAGACTGCAACAACAGCCTACGCAGATGGTGTGCAGGATCCACCGCCTGTTGGATAGCCAGGTTTGTCAGCGCAGGCCGGTCTTGTGATCTATCAAATCCAGAACAATGGAGGGAGGAAAGTTGCAGGGTTAGATATTCTCCTCCCTGCTCCGACGACGAGTAGATATCGCAACCGGCTTGTGTGACGGCCGCGGTTGAAGGCCGCGTCATAAAGGGAACGACCCGGTCGGACGCGAAAGCGTGAAACCCGTGTTGAATATCAAAGGCAAACCCGATGCGAAGCGCATCTGTTGTGAGGCGCGCGCGATAAGATACGCGCGGCAACAACGCCACGGTTAGACCTGGAAGTTCAAACTCAATGGCAGACGGTTCACGATGCTTTCGATCAGCTTGCATAGCTCCCCTTAGCACAGTTTTCTTATGGGGACCCGCTCGCATCACAAGCAGGGGCACTTTTTTGAAAGCACTCTTCTGAGCAACGGCGCTACATTATTTGGCACGATCAATGGAGCACTGACCAATGACAAAGTGGAAATCGTTCCCGGCCAGGATCAAGAAACTGCCGCCCTTCGATGGTGCATTTGACGCTTTCAAACTGGCCGCCGAGGGCTGCGACGTCCTGTTTGCAACTTACCCGCCAGAAACCTCAATTGATCCCCACACTCACGACACAGACAATTGGGGCGTCATCACCAAAGGAAAAATGTTCATCACAACCGACGGCACAGAAACAAGTTATGGCGTCGGTGACTGGTATCACGTCCCTTCAGGTGTTGTTCACTCGGCACGCTGCGAAGTGGAAACAGAAGAGATCGAGTTCTGGTTTAGCGTATCGCACGGCAAAGAGCAGATGTAGCCGAAATGCTGGTATAACTGCGCGGCTAGGCCATGATGGGATTGAATTGAGTTCGCTGTCGTCTTCTTAGATGGTGTCGAAGTAAAAACTTCGTCATTGCGAGGAGCGAAGCGACGCGGCAATCTAGAGCTACTTGCTCAAACCGTGGTGCTCTGGATCGCCGCGCGGGCTTAAGCCCGCTCGCGATGACGACGACAGATCTAAACACATCCTACTCTAGTCCATCTTGATGCCTTTCTTCGCCATAGATGAATGGCCGCGGTCGGGATTAGGCTCTACTTTGATGCCAAGGCGTTGACCCAGCTCGTCTGCGCCACCGATGTAATCACCGTCAATCCAAATTTGCGGCACCGTGATCGGTGTTTTGGGCCCAACGATCGGCTTGACCCGCGCCAGCATCTCATAAAGGGCCCGAGGGTTTTTGACCACGTCATGATACATGTAGTCGATCCCTTTATCGGCGAGATAGCCCTTGGCACGGCTGCAGTGAGGACAGTTATCCTTGCCAAACAAATGCGTGCCTTCGATCTCGAACCGTTCGACAAAGACGTTGATCACTTCTTCAGCCAAGACACCACGATTGAGCGCAGCGCCTTCACTGACGATCTTATCTTCAATGAGAACGATGGGCGCGTGATAGCCGCTGGGCGGGAAGAAACGCAGTGGCTTCCACCATTCAGTCAACCACTCACGTAAATCAAGCTCGACAGGAACACCAGAAAGCTCGTTCTCCATCGTGTCCAGAATAACATCTTGTGTGAGGGCGCATTCGCCACAAGGAATCTTGATTTTGAAAGGCCCCCACCGGCCTTCCCATTTGAAGACTGTGATGTTGACGGGTTTTCCAATATCGGCCGGATCGACTTGCTTTTGTTTGGGTGATGCCATGAGCGCCCCTCGCTTTACTCTACCGACCCATCACATGACACGTCCGGCCCCGCTTAGTAAGAGGGCTTAACGCTATTGTGAAATCGCGTGACTGTGGTCTGGCGCGACTTATCTGACCCAGACACCGCCTTTGTTGTGGCGATAGCCAAGCGCCTGGTACGTCGCGTCAATCAAGGACTGTCCACGCTCGTTCAGCAGAATGCCGAGGCCCTGTTTGTTCATGACATAACCGAAACTCATCCGCGCTTCAGGATCAGCAAATCCAATCGACCCACCGGCGCCAACATGACCGAAGGCAGCGTCTGACAGAAGCGCGCTTTCCACCGATTTCTTATCCGTGTCGAGAACGCGATTGTCCATCGACTTCATGAAGCCGAGTGCAAATCTTGTCGGAATCAACAATGTTGCATCCAGCTCTGTTGCCGCAGCGACACGGCCCATGCGCGTCAGCGTCTCCTCGCCAACGAAGGTCTTGCCATTGATAGAGCCACCAAGACTGAGCGGCGCATACATCTTTGCCAGCCCCCGTCCATTCGTTACGCCGTTGGCTGAACCAATCTCAGCGGCGTGACATTCGCGGGAGTTAAAGTTGATGCCGCCATTGTTCAGAAAAAAAAGGGTCGGGATGGCTTGAGGATCGTTAAGCAGCGCAACCGTGAAATCAGAGGGCGGGCGGCTCTTGTCCAATGTTGGCGCTGAGATGGGCGCGAAGCGGCCCTCCACATCGTCCGCGGCGTCGGCGGAGACGCCAACATGAAAATCAAGTCCAAGCGGTCCGGCAACTTCTTCCGCGAAGAATTGACCCGCAGGCTTCCCAAGCGCCTTACGGATCACGGTCCCTATGGTCCAAGCATAGGTGAGGCCGTGGTATCCTTGACGCGTTCCCGGCTCCCAAAACGCTTCTTCATTCGCAATGCGCTCTGCCATATAATCAAAGTCATATGCATGATCTTGTGGCACAGGTTCCCGCAATGCAGGAACACCTGCTGTGTGATCCAACATCATGGAAACACGCGCACTGTCTTTCCCCTTTCGCCCAAACTCCGGCCAATATTCCGTGACCGGCGCATCCAGATCGATGACGCCTCGATCGGCCAAGATATGGGCGCAAAATGCAAGAGCGCCCTTGGTGCTTGAAAAGACGGTCGTGACCGTATCTTCCGTCCACGGCTTTTCTTCTTGATTGCCTTTTTTGGGTACGGCGAACCCACCCCAGAGGTCGGCCACGACCTCGCCCTCAACCGTCACGCAAACACCGGCGCCAATCTCACCACGTTCCGCCAGATTGGTTTGAAACACATCAACAAGAGACCGGAAGCGTGGATCACAAGACCCTTCGATGGTGCCTTGCGGTGTTTCGACGTGAACTTTTTCTAACGAGGACATGGGATCGCCTTATGACTATAGGTGTTGGATTTCGGTGGTTTACTGGGTTTAGGAAGGAAGATAAGTGAATTCGACGAGGTACACATTTTCACCCTTGCCGTGCTTTGCTGTCTTGAGCAAGTCAACGACACCGGCAAAACCGGATCTCCGCGCGAGGTCTGGCGTAATGTCTTGAAGCTCAATGCGTTGCAGGGCATCAATTCTCACATACCCTTCCTCCATTCGATAGGTATTGCCGACTTTGACGCGCGGGCTTTTCCAAATCCGAACACTGCACGTGATCTCACCTCGCTTGATGGGCTCGCGCAGGCGCTTGGTAAATTGCATTGGCCCTACCGCATTCTGACAACAACTTTTCCTTTGGCACGCCGTTGCCCCAAATGATCAATGGCATCCGCGGCCTGGTCTATTGAAAAAGTCTCTGAAACGAGAGGCTTAATCTTACCGTCGACGTAAAGCTTCATCAAATCACTGACGACTTGATCGCGTCCTTCTTTGGATCGACCGGCAAACGCCCCCCAAAACACACCAACGATTTGGCAGCTCTTGAGCAATGCAAGATTAAGCGGAATGCGCGGAATGTCACCGGCCGCAAAGCCAACAACAAGATAGCGCCCTTCCCAATTGATGGCCCGCAAGGCGGGCTCCGCGTAATCATCACCAACAGGATCGTAAATGACATCGACGCCATGACCGTCGGTCATTTCTTTGATTTGCTCGCTGAGCGCCTTTTGTTGGGTACGATCAAGTCCTCCCGAAGGGTACACCAAACCTGCATCAGCACCATGGGCCTTGGCGATTGCAACTTTTTCGTCAGTCGACGCAGCGGCGATCACACGCGCCCCCATCACCCGGCCCAGTTCGACCGCAGCCAGTCCAACACCGCCTGCGGCGCCCAATACCAGAAGCGTCTCGCCCGGTCTTAGGTCCGCTCTGTTCTTCAATGCGTAGTAGGAGGTACAATAGGTCAACAGAAAGGCTGCGCCCGTATCGAAGTCCATTTCATCAGGCATCGGCGTACAGCTTGCGGCGTCGGTGACAATTTCTTGGGCCAGACCGCCCCACCCTGTGGAACCGATGACGCGGTCGCCCGCTTTCACATTTGAGACGCCTTCACCGACAGACTTAACGATTCCTGAAACTTCACCGCCGGGCGAGAAAGGAAGCGGGGGTTTGAACTGGTACTTGTTTTCAATCATCAACACGTCGGGAAAGTTGATGCTGCAGGCATGAACTTCGAGAACGACCTGGCCGGGCCCGGCTTCCGGCGATGGTAACTCTTCGATTACCAACTTTTCAGGTGGGCCAAATTCTTTACAAAGTACGGCTTTCATTGATCATTCTCCGCTAATCTGCGGCCTGAACTCTACAGGCGCTGCTGGGTGTCCCTCAAGATTGGTTTGAATTACGGCGGTTATTGCAAATTTTGACGCAGCAAACCACCTGTGTAAGGTCGGGCGGCTGGCGCCAAGGAAAAAACAGTTGATGCGTATGACTTCGGAAGAGATCGGCAACACCGCAAGCGAAAAGAGAAACCTATTGCTCAGCCTTGCGGTCGGCGTCGCAAATCTGTTCTTGATCGCATTCGCGGTCGACGCCTTTATGTCTTTCGGCGAAGAAATCTACCGGGCAACCTTTGGCGGAAACCAGCTCCTTGGCCTGCGCAATGCCATCGCCATAGGCGTCTTCTACGCTGCGTTTCCTTTGCTCTTGCTCACGGCAGTCACGCCACCTCTTCCCAAGCGCATTTTGTTGCCCCCAATCCTATTCGCAATCTGGGCCGGTATCGGATCCGCGCCGTTTGGTTTGTGGATTGAAGATGCACAGACATTGGCATTTGTCGTCGTCCTTCTGCAATGCGCGATTGCCGTCATTTCATTCATGATAATCACGAACCAATTTTCGACCTGGTTTCTAAATTCAACTGCACTCCCTCGTTACGCTTCGCCAGTTTTACGAGGCGTGGTCGGCTTTCTGCTGCTTATCATTCTGTTCCCCCCTCTTCTTGCAGGCTACAGCGCCTTCGCTTTTGCAACATCGATCCAAACATCAAGCGGGCATTTCATGCGTTTCGGCTGGGAAGGGATCGACGCTGTCGAGCGCGTATACAAGAAAGGCGACCAAGAAATCCGCCTCATAGGAATGATGCATCTCGGTGAAGGGTCCGCATACCAAACACTATTTGACTCCTTTCCGGACGAAGCCATCGTTTTGACCGAAGGCGTAAGTGACAATACCGGTCGATTAGCGCGCGACCTTTCCTACCAGCGGGTCGCCCGCGTGTTAGGCCTGGACCCACAGCCGGCGATAAAGGGCGGAAACAAAGTCAAGGTCGAATTGCCTTCCTCTGCAGAATCCGACACACCGCAAAGTCAATCCGGCGTGTCTTCTGGAAGCGGTCCAACCATTCGCCGTGGCGACGTGGATGCGAGTGTTTTCTCAGAAGAAACGGTCGACTTTCTCAACACGGTCACTGAAATCTATGGCAGCGGCTCAATGCAAGAAGCCTTTGAGCGCATTACCAAATACCAAGAAACCTACGGTGATGATGCAATCCAAGCCGTATTCAAAGACATCTTGGACAAGCGAAACGACCATCTCTTAGGCGAAATCGACAAGGCCTTCACGGACTACGATTTGGTGATTGTCCCTTGGGGCGCCCTGCACATGCCGGAAATCGAAAAAGAAATGCTCGAACGCGGATTTGTTGAAGTTGAAGAAAACCGGTTTCCCTTAAGTCGCTATGGCACGATCATTGAGGGATTACGTACAACGCTTCGGGGTACCGGTACCTGACTCCTCACTTCTTTGTGACGACCTGTTCTTGCCACACATTTCACGCGCCAATGTGCTATTCTGCGCGACGGACAATTGCATCCGACAAAAAGGACCCGTGTCATGGCTTCAAAACCCGTACGTCACCTAACCGGTCTTGTATTTGCGTCCCTGCTATTCACCGCTCCCGCACTCGCCGACGATTGCCCCATATGGGTCGAAGTTCGAGAAATCGACGTTGTCGATGGTCAGACTTTGCATGTCACGGAAACCAATGGCGATGAGTGGGTCGTCACAACCCGCACCAATTGCCCTGGATTACGCCGGAATGAGGGCATCGCCTTCGGTCCCGACGGATCGCGAGAATGCATGAAGCCCGGCGACATTTTGCATATTGGTAGCGGGTTCATATGCACGATTGGCGAGGTCACGGCAGTTGACGAAGAAGACGATGCCGATGACGAGCAAGCCGCGAATTCCGATACAACTGAGGAAGGCTAAGGCGCGCTTCAGATCGGCAGGGACACTTTCGCCTTGACGGACGCGCGCGCTTCGGGTGCAAGTGAGCATCATGAAGGGCTATTTCGGAATTGGCGTTGAACGGCTGAGCAAACCAGAAAACGCGGGTAACTTGTTTAGGTCTGCCCACGCATTTGGCGGCAGTTTCATATTCACAATTGGTGCTTTGTCGTCCAAAGCCAAGCTCTATTCCGATACCTCTCGGTCATTCGAGAATATGCCCTTTTACGAGTGGCCGACAATTGACGCCGCAGTGTTTCCGGAAAAGTGTCAACTTGTCGGTGTTGAACTGACGGATGAAGCCATTGATCTTCCGAGTTTTCGGCACCCGCGCATGTGCGCTTACATTCTTGGCCCAGAACGGGGTTCACTGAGCGAGACCGTGACGGCCCGCTGTGACTATGTCGTCAAAATCCCAACCGCATTTTGCGTCAATGTTTCTGTTGCGGGCGCCATTGTCATGTACGACCGCATATTGAACCTTGGGCGATTTGCGGACAGGCCCTTGATGCCAACCGGTGTCCCGCCCCAGTTACCGCCGCATCAATTCGGCCGATCCTGATTAGGAGCGGTCAAACGCCTTCGCAAGTGGATGTCGATCTCGTCTGCACCGAATTGGACAAATCCATGCCCCCGATAGAACGAAACAGCATCGCGCCATTCTGGTTGTGTAAAGGCCCGGATCTCAATGCCCCGGTTCTCAATCGCAAAACGCACGCTGTGCTCTAGCAGTGCACTTGCGATGCCCCGTTGGCGAGACTTCTTCTGCACCGACATGCGAACGATGCGATATATGGATCGGACTTCCTTGAGAAGCCCCGAACAGCCGACAACCTTCCCCGCTTGTTCTGCAACAAAAAACTGATGCCCCAAATCGAGGTACTTGGCCACAATGTCGTCGAGGTCCGGGTTGAGGCTGCCATCGATAGACCCAAATCGCTCGCCCAAGCCCTCAAGCACAATATTCCGAACACGTGCTTGGTCGTCGGGCCGAAAATCGCGAATAGAGCAACGAGCAGATCCCATCGAAAATCTCCGATCTACACGGTGAGGCGAACATCACCCGAAAATGCGATTTTTGAGGCACACTGGACCGCGGCACAAATGCCTTGTCCGTTGCGCTCAGGTCACAGGCCCCAAATTGTACCCCCGTTTCACCGAAGATTGGTTTTTCCCGACATTCGATCGGATGCCGTGATTTCGCCAAGTTCCCCTTGCATGAAAGCGGTCGAATACCTAGAAACGCAAGTAAATGTTGGCTTCGTCAGAACGAAATCTGACAGGACCAAAAAACCAGTAGTCGGGGGGCGCTGGCCGATTCTCGATCACCATGAAAATCGTGGTTGAGATCACAGGTTCGAATCGGTCATGCTCACGGGCACTGGATGCCAAGAGGAAGAAACATGCGTCGTATGTTGTTGTCCATCGCCCTTTCGGCAGTCGTCGCCGGGTGGGCTGGAATGGGTGTTGTCCCCGCAAATGCGCAACAGTCACCCCAAGTTCTTGGAAGCTTTAACGACTGGGATACGTATAAGCTGGACGCAGATGGTGACACCATGTGCTATGCCGTGTCCCAACCAAAGGATATGGCGCCCAAAAACGTAAAACGCGGCGATGTCTTCTTCATCATTACCAACTGGAGCAAGCGTAAGGTAAAGGGCGAGCCCAGCATTATTACGGGCTATCCCTACCGGGAAGCCAGCAGGGCAAGCGCACAAATTGGCGGTCAGAAGTTTGAGTTCTTTACCCAGGGGGATGGCGCTTGGGTGCGGGATCCGAAAGACGAGAAGCGGATCGTATCTTCGATGCGCCGTGGAAATTCGATGATCGTCAAGGGCACGTCCGCCAGAGGGACGCTGACAACCGATCGCTACTCACTTTCCGGAATCAGCGCCGCGCTCGACAAAATCAATCAGGCGTGCAAGTAACCCGCTGCCAATTAGGCACGCGGAGGATCCTCGAAAATGACACAGGCTGCGGTTCGCTCGAGTAAATCGCTCATCGGCTTGCCGCGACCAAAACTAGCCGAAGAACTGATGGCGTTTGGGATTCCCGCCAAGGCTTCCGCCATGCGCGCCAATCAAATCTCGCACTGGCTCTATTGGCACGGCCTTCAAGACTTTGACGAAATGACAAATCTGTCCAAATCTTTGCGGGCTGAGCTTGCAGATGCGTTTTTACTGGATCGACCAGAAATCATCAGCGATCAACTGTCCGATGACGGAACGCGCAAATGGGTCCTGCGTTTTGGTCCCGGCGCTGAAGCTGAAACCGTCTACATCCCGGAAGAAGACCGAGGGACCTTGTGTATTTCTTCCCAAGTTGGCTGCACGCTTAATTGCCGGTTCTGTCATACGGGCACCCAAAAACTGGTGCGCAACTTAACGGCAGCCGAAATCATCAGCCAGGTCCTTGTCGCCCGCGACTGCCTGGGCGAGTGGCCGACACCGAATGAGGGCCGCAAAATCACCAATTTGGTGATGATGGGCATGGGTGAACCTCTCTACAATTTTGACAATGTCCGTGATGCGCTCGCAATCGCGTCCGATGGCCAAGGCATCTCGATTTCGCGACGCCGAATTACTTTATCGACGGCGGGTGTGGCACCAATGATCAATCGCGTCGGAACGGAAGCGAATGTCATGTTGGCCATTTCGCTTCATGCTGTGCGCGACGACATTCGCGACGAGCTTGTCCCTCTCAACAAAAAATATCCGATCGACGTTTTGCTGAATGCATGCCGCGGCTTTTCCGGTCTGTCGAACGCGCGCCGAATCACATTCGAATATGTCATGCTGAAAGGTGTGAACGATAGCTTGAATGATGCACGCGAATTGGTCCGTCTGCTTAAAGGCATCCCCGCCAAGATCAATCTGATCCCTTTCAATCCCTGGCCGGGCGCCCCTTACGAATGTTCAAACTGGGATCAAATTGATCGTTTCGCGGACATTGTAAACGACGCGGGCTATGCGAGCCCCATTCGCCGCCCGCGAGGCCGCGATATCATGGCCGCATGCGGGCAACTAAAATCAGCAAGTGTAAAAATGAGCGCGGCGGAATTGCGCCGCCAGTACGAAATGAATTCATCTGCGGATACTTGACCTGCTGGTGTTTGCCCAACGGCTTCCTTCAAACACCGTTTTCAAGTTCCAACTGAATGAACCGCAAGGTACAAGCGTTGTTATGGGTGTCGCTCGGCAAATTTTCTGGTGGGGTGTCCACCCTTAAGTTACGTAGGTTGCACTGCGCCGGCCAACCCACCTGTTCCCGAACAAGCGCTCGACTATTCCCTGATAGCTTCCAGCCCAGCGGAAAACTTATGCTCTCACCATCGGCACCCTTCGCATGTAACACTGATTTGCGGACAGGGTCCGTAATGTCATAAGCGTCGTCGCACTGAGATGCGTCGCCCGAAGCATTTGGGCATGGCGATGACAAACTGTTATCCGCACGATATTGCGCAAGGCGTCCGCGTTGAAGGCGCGCCGCAAGCAACGCCCGAACCGGCGACAAGGACTCCCCCCAATATCTGCGTGCACTTGCAGTTTCCTCTGTATACAGAAGGGATATAAGGCGGATTTCGGCCCCATTGCCTGTCGCGACATCTTGGAGCTGTTCAATTACGTCAAGCGCGGTCTCAACGCCGGAGTTTTCAAAATAACCGCCATCGACAAACCTTGCTTTTTTTCCTGTCTCCTCGTCGAGAAAAAAACCGGCAGGTGACAAATAGGTGAACCGCGCACTCAAAACAGATGCCGTCACTAGACTTATGTCATCATTGCTTTGGAGATAGTGATGTTGCGTCTTCAATTTCGTCGGCGCCAATGAGAATGGCGCCATCGGCACACGGCGGCCTGTTTCCACCTCTGTCGTGTTCAGCAATAGCGCCGGCATCACACCTTCTGCGGACCACGTTGCGGACATTGGCCGATTGAGGGGGTTTTCGTTTGTTCCTGTCCCCCACGCGGCAAGAATGCTGTCTTCTAAAGCCCGCGCCCGATCCAATGCCGGTATCGGCACGGGGAGGAAACGTTGTGTGAAGTCCGTAACGAGGAATCCGGCAGCAAGCGGTGAAATCAAGTCATTCGAAAGAATGTCATCGGCCGCCAACTCCATGTGACCCGATGAATTCAATCGATTATCACACGGTCGAAAACTGCCGTTCGAAACCGCAGTAACATCGCGCGCTTTGTGCCCGGCTGTGAGCCCGGAGAAAATGGATGCCCCGACGGATCCACCGGATACGCCACTGATCGCAAACACATGCTGCGCAAATGTTGGACACAAATCCTGTAAGCGAGCGAGAAAAATGGCCGCATGATGCGCCGCATACATGCCGCCACCTTCGGCAGCAACGACATATACCGGATAGCGTTTGCCTAAGTTCCGATAGTGATCTCGGTCTTCTCGCGCATCCAGCCAATCGGCAAATGCGCGATCAATTGCCTGGGGTACTTTCCGTTCCGCACTTTCGACTGTTCTTATGGCGTGATTGTCATTGATATCAAACAATGACCAGAGAAAAGCGAGGCCAATAAGGGTTACAATAATAGGCGCGCCTGTTCGCTCAAAGACAACCACAAAGATGCTCAGGAGAAAGACGGTTACGGCGAAAAAAGCGCCAATAAGAAACATTGTTCCGACCATCATCGGAAAGACAATTGGCATTGTGAATGTCGCCACGAAGAGAACGATCGGCAACAGTCCGAAAACCACGATCAGGCTTGGCCGAAACACCGAAAGGTTCGCATCTGACTTGTAGCGCTCGGCCATTGGGCCTCGCGCCCGGAATATCGTCCAAAGACCAAACCCAGATGTCGCAAGGATCAGTAGCACACCCGCCACATGCAATCTGTTTTCAACAAGACCGCTTTGTGATCCCGTAATCTCTGTACCGGCCAAAAGTAACGCTGCCCCCAATGCCAGGCCCGGAACAATAGCGGTTACACGCGGGATCCAACGAAATGATCGACATTCAATCGTCTTCTTCGCGAGTTCAGCTTGCCGGAGAGTCAAAGTGATCCAGCGGCCGGAATACCAAATCAAATATGTCAGCGCGCCGAACATCACAAAGCCGGCAATGATGGCGGTCAGTTGCGCGCCCGCATCCTCAGCCAAGGCACGATAAACCTCACGAACCTGCTCAGGCACAACCAGAACAACAGCAGCAACAAGAGAAACGCCGACTTGAACGCGCAACAGCAGCGCCGCGGTCACCAACCCCTGAATTGGTCGATAGATAGCCTTAAGAAGCTTCTCGGCCGCAAGGCACAAATAGATTATCGCGCGCCACATGTCTTTCCCCCTTCGCCACGTGGAACGCAAATTCTGGCGCTAAACATGGCAAAGCGCAATTCACTTCGGCGTGCTCCCGCCTAATCAGGCCTATCTGGGAAATGTTCGGTTGTACCAATTGACGATGTTGCGCCCGATCGATTCAGGATTATCCTCCTGAATGTAGTGGGTGCCGTAACCAACAAACACGGCTTCCAGATTCCTGTAGTTGGCTTGCATCCAATCCGCGGCAGGTGGGGGAACCAGGGCGCCGGGTCTGGCATACAACAGAAGCTTCGGCGTCTCGGAGTCACGAAGCCAGGCGCCGACCTTTTGCACCGCCTCGACGTTTCGCTGCGGTTTTCCTTCGATAGGCAATTCGTTCGGCCAAACGTAGATGGGTTCACGCGACTTTGGATCTGTAAAAGGTGCTCGGTACACATTCTTTTCTTCATCAGCCAGTTCGCGTGTAACCGGTGCATTAAGCAGCAATTGTTCGACAAAGGCGTTTTGGTCGATCAACAAGGGTCGCCCGGTTTCCGGATTGCGAAACTGGCGGAATAAATCTGCAGCCGGTCCCATCGCGTCTAGGGATTCCATCGGAAATGTGGGGGGAATGATCGCCTCCATCATAGCGATCGCTTTGACGTTATCCGCATGGCGGCGCGCATAGTCCAATCCCAACATGGAGCCCCAATCGTGGATCACAAGGACGATGTCCTTAAGATCAAGCGCTTCGATGAAGCCATCAACGAAAGCCTGATGTGACTGCAGAGTGTAATCGATTTCCGGCTTATCGGACTTGCCGAACCCAACCAGATCCGGCGCAATAACGCGCCCTTTGGCCTCGACCAACGGCATGATATTCCGCCACAGATAAGATGACGTTGGATTGCCATGTAGAAACAAGAAGGCCTGACCTTCCCCACCCTCCACATAGTGCATTCTTGAGCCAGCCACCTCGACGAACTTTGAGTCGTAGATGACTTCAGATGAGAATATCCCTTCTCGTGGATCCGCCCGCTCGACCTGCGCGTTTGCACAAGTTGCCGACACCAACATTGTGAGAGCTGTCCCCCAGACACCCAGCGTTGATCGTTTCATGACAATCACCTCCGCCATATTTCTCTACAAAGTTTGGTAGTAGTGGCGAACGCTGTCGACAAGGCGCAATTGCGCATACCTGCAGCGCACTTCTGCAGCATCAATGCTGTTCCGGATTTATCCGGAGCACTTGCGGTCGTGCATTAAGCCCAGGCACCACTAAACCGGCCCAAGTTTTCGACTAGCGCTGAAACAGACCGATCACAAACAGCAAAATGACGGCGCCGATCGTGGCGCTAACTAACCCGCCCAGGATACCATCGATCGCAAGAAGACCCGGCAACAGAAAACCCGCGACAACCGCCCCCAGAATCCCGATGACCACGTTGCCCAATATGCCAAATCCGCCACCACGCATGATTTGACCGGCGAGCCAACCTGCCACACCCCCGACTATCAGAAAAATTATGAGACTCATCGCATTCCCTCCGAGATGTTGGCCCTGGCGCACCAGCTAAACCTGGTGATTCAGCTTATTCGATACTCGAAACAAGCCAATGTCCACAGATGAAATCGACTTTGTTGTGGGTTGCGGTCCGTTGGCAAGTTTCTATAGTGCGGCCATACCAGGTATGACCAGGTCATACCTAAAGTCATACCACTCATTCTTGGGAAATTTGCCATGGGCGACATCAAAAAAGTCGTGCTTGCCTACTCGGGCGGTCTGGACACATCGATCATCTTGAAATGGTTGCAAACGACCTATGAGTGCGAGGTCGTCACCTTCACTGCAGATCTCGGTCAGGGAGAAGAACTTGAGCCTGCAAGAAAAAAGGCCGAGATGCTCGGTATCAAAGAGATCTATATCGAAGATCTGCGAGAGGAATTCGTGCGCGACTATGTCTTTCCAATGTTTCGTGCGAACGCCTTGTACGAAGGTGTTTATCTGCTGGGGACATCGATTGCACGGCCGCTCATCGCAAAACGGCAAATAGAGATTGCGCAAGAAACCGGCGCCGATGCCGTTAGCCATGGGTCAACGGGAAAAGGCAATGACCAGGTCCGTTATGAGCTGGCGTATGCCGCACTCGATCCGGACATCAAAGTGATATCACCATGGCGGGAATGGGATTTGGAATCCCGGACTAGCCTGATTGATTTCGCCGAAAAACATCAGATCCCGATTCCAAAAGACAAACGCGGGGAGGCCCCGTTTTCGACAGATGCCAACCTGCTCCATACGTCGTCAGAAGGAAAAATTCTGGAAGATCCCGCGCAAGAGGCGGAAGAGTTCATTTTTCAACGAATCGTGTCGCCCGAAGAAGCACCCGATCAACCGACCTATATAACCGTCAGTTTCGACAAAGGCGATGCAACCCACATTGACGGCGTGGCCCTGTCCCCTGCGCAATTGCTGACGCGATTAAACGAACTTGGCGGCGCCAACGGCATTGGACGGCTAGACCTGGTCGAAAATCGTTTCGTCGGCATGAAATCCCGCGGTGTCTATGAAACGCCGGGAGGAACCATCCTTCTTGCTGCGCATAGAGGGATAGAGTCCATTACGTTGGATCGCGGGGCGGCACACCTGAAAGACGAAAACATGCCGCGCTACGCCGAGCTCATCTACAATGGGCTTTGGTTTTCGCCGGAACGCGAAATGCTTCAAGCATTGATCGATACCTCGCAAACGGATGTTTGTGGCACTGTGACCCTCAAACTTTACAAAGGAAACGCCACGGTTGTCGGTCGGGAAAGCCCCCATTCGCTGTATTCGCTTGAGCATGTGACTTTTGAAGAAGATGCGGTCTACGATCAGCAAGACGCGACAGGTTTCATCAGGATCAACGGGCTGCGCTTGAAATTATTGGCAGAGCGTAAACGGCGCCAAAATCGGCCCTAAAGTGCCAAAAAGGACCCGACAGAGCCATAAATAGGGGCTTCCGCAGATAGGCATGGCCTATCAAATGAAACGGCCATTTAAGGAATTTCCGCGACACTAAACCCCCTTGGGGTTTCAGAAAGATGCGGCATGCCCAAAACGAAGGAAGAATGGGTATCTGGCGTTGCGATACTTTTTCTTGTCGCGATCTGTTTCATCGTCGATCTACGATCGCCAAACGACTTTGTCATGGCGTTTGGTTATGTCTTACCGGTTGCGCTTGCTGCGCGGCGATTCGAATTCTCCGGCGTCATCGCGACCGTCGTCCTTTGTAGTTTTCTGACCATCCTGCCCTTCTTTCCCGGCGTCGATACACAGCAGAGTCTGACTTGGCCGGGATTGGGCAATCGACTTCTTGTTGTGTTTGCATTTTGCGTAGTCGCCAGCCTGACACCGAGATTGAAAAAACAAATTGCCGACACGAATTCGTCGCGGTTGCCTACGCTTCTTTTGGTAATTGGCGCCCTTAGCAGCATGTGTGTTGTGCTCGGAATGGCGGCACTTTCATCGTTCGACCAACGGCGTTCAGCGCAGCAAGACGAAAGCATCATGAATCTGTCCATGATTGCTGTCCAACTGGCGCGGCTCGATGAAACGCTCACAATGTCCGCAAGAATGGCAGCACAGACAGGTGATCTGTTTTGGAAAGAAAGATACGACGAGTCTGAAGTCGCGCTTGAGAACGCGTTTAACAACGCACTTAGACTGTTGCCGGAAGACGCCCCCCATAAGGGTCATCAAATCACGCAGTCAGCCAATACCGAACTTGTCAAACTTGAACAGCGGGTTTTCAGCCTTGTCGCAAAAGGTGATCTCACTGCCGCCCAACAGCTCATAGGCAGCAAGCAGTATCGTACGGCAAAGGCGCAGTACGCTGACGGCCTGTCAAAACTTCAAGAAGACCTGCTCTCAATGATCGCGCCACATCTAGATGAGCGAAAAGAAAGCGCTGAGTGGCAGCGGGTCATGGCGTACAATGCTATCGCTCTGATCTTGATCATTTGGGCCGGCATGTATCTCATGCTTCACCGTTGGAAGAAAACCGAGTCAGAGAATCAAAAACTCATCGAGCAAGAAAGCCAACAAGCACAGCTTCTGGTCGATGCGGCGCCCTATCCTGTTATTGTCAATTCAGTCGAAGACCAAATCCTTTTGTACGTCAACTCTCGCGCGCAAGATTTGTTCGGATTTGTCGGCGACGGCGTGAGCGACACAGACCCGTCCGATTTTGTCATCGAATCGAAAGACGTGGACAATATACGCGCGACCCTGCAAACGGACTCCCAACTGACCGACTACGAAGCGCGGCTGAAGAAGGGGGACGGTTCGGAATTTTGGGCCAGCTTGTCGGGAATCAGATTCCGGTTTCATGACAAACTAGCGACCTATTTGTCGATACGCGACATCACTGAACAAAAGGAAAAAGAACTTGAACTCGAACGGGCTTATCGTGAGCTGAAGAAGCAAAAGGAAGATCTTCAAGCCTTAACCGCACGTCTTCGAGCCGAAAAGAAAACCGCGGAGGCGGCACTTGCTGCCAAGTCCGATTTTCTCGCAATGATGTCGCATGAAATTCGCACACCGATGAACGGCGTTATTGGAATCATCGAAGTACTGAGGCGTTCTGATCTGAATTTGCAACAAAAAGAGTACTTAGACATTGTTATGGAAAGCAGTGAAACGCTGCTCACCATCATCAACGACATACTAGACTACAGCAAACTTGAATCGGGCAAGGTGGCGCTTGAAAATGAGCCCGTCGATATTTGGGAGCAGTTGGCTTCCATTACGGCGTTGCTCTCACCCAACGCTGAGAAAAAAGGCCTAAGCCTGTCCTTAGAGACAGAGGGTTCGACTGCCCCTTGCATACTGACGGATCAGTCGCGTTTCCGCCAAGTCCTCACAAACCTGATCGGCAATGCGATAAAGTTCACCGAAGACGGAAACATTCAAATTCACAGCCGAATTCAAGACGCTACCGATGAAATGACGACCATAGAAGTTAGCATTACAGATACAGGAATAGGCATTCCAGACGGCGAAGATTCCGCAATATTCGAGATGTTTACCCAGGGTTCAAATCGCACCGGCGGATCCACAAGTGGCACCGGACTGGGATTATCCATTTGCCGAATGCTGGTGCAAAGCATGGGCGGAGAAATCTCCGCGAAAGCAAATGACGGTGTTGGGTCTACATTTACATTCACGATTAAGGGACATCCGGCACCGTATCAGACCGAGCAATTACCGTACCAAGACGAATCCATATCTGACTTCGGACACGTACGTGTGCTTGTCGCCGAAGACACGCCAATCAACCAACGGGTTATCAGGGTCATACTTGACGCATTCAACATCGAGCCCGTTATCGTCAATGATGGCGTCGAATGCCTAAAAGAGCTGCGCACCAATACGTACGACATCGTGTTCATGGATATCCGGATGCCAAACCTCGATGGCCTGTCTGCCGTTAAGCTGATGCGCTTGGACAAGACCAAATATCAAGATACGCCAGTTGTCGCGTTAACAGCCAATGCGCTCGCCGATGATAAAGCTAAGTATCTGAGCGCGGGAATGGATGACTTTATTGCCAAACCAATAGCGCCTTCTGAGGTATTGCGTGTCTTAACCAAATTTGTTCCGCAGAGCGGAACACCAGCCCGCAACCGTTCCACTGGGTAACAATCGAATCGGCGTTGGCTATTGATCTGTTGAGAATTTGTGTGCAGCAATAATCGGCCCAGTGCCAGCTTCTTGAATCAACACGGCGCATTCGTTGCCGAGTACCATATCAAGATCGCCTTTCGGCAACCTAAGCGTCTGCGCTGCACCGCTCCACATACCGACGGGCGCCATGCCGCGCACCACATTGTGATACGCAATCTTTGAATTGCGATTTTCACCCGCTTCGATTTCAACCTCACGTTTCCGGTCATACTTAACCAGCCAGACCGTCGCACTCTTTTGGACGGGCGCCGCCCCAATCGAAATCGTCAGAACTTCATCCGCATCATTCATCTCAATGAGTGGTGCATTTGCTGGGCTGCCCTGCTTTTCTATTTCGGCAAGTACGTCACTTCGCCTGCTCCCCACAAAATCAGCGCGGCCGTTAATAACCATTTGAGGTGTATAGACCTGACGTTTACCAAGCGTCTTTGCATAAGAGCGCTGGCGCTCTGCATTTTCAGGACGTGCGAGCGTGTCAGTCCATCCCAGATAGTCCCAATAATCCACATTGAGACTCAAGGCCAGAATGTTCTCACGTTCCGCCAACTCTCCTAGCAACTTGTCCGCTGGCGGACAGGAATTGCAGCCCTGGCTCGTAAACAGCTCAACGACGACCAAGGGCGAAGACGCCCACGCCGGCGCAGTTAAACTCATAGGCCCAATGGGCAATGAGGAGAGCGCTGCGGCGCCAAATGTGCCCTTAAGAAAGTTTCGTCTTTGCATAGCTCGGATACTAGACACGCCCGCGATCTCCGACGAGTCAAAATGAAGTGAGCTGCCTATGCCGCATCCGATTCGTCCGCTATTAGGTCTTCACGGTTTGGTGAAGATCCGGATTTTCATTTGGCCGGTAAGAGTTAGGCGGAGAGAAGATTCCTTAACACGTATTGCAGGATGCCGCCGTTTTGGAAGTAATCAACCTCGTCTTCGGTATCAATCCGGCACAAAAACTCGACCTGACGGTCAGGCCTCGACGAAGATTGGATCGTTCCTTGTAAACTCATCCGCGGCTTGATGTCTCCACTGATACCCTTGATCGTAACCGTCTCTGAACCTGTAAGCTCGAGCGATTGTCGATTTTCGCCACTGGTGAATTCCAGCGGAAGCACACCCATACCAACCAAGTTTGACCGGTGAATGCGCTCAAAGCTCTCTGCAATGACCGCACGGACACCAAGCAATCGCGTTCCCTTTGCGGCCCAGTCTCTGGATGACCCCGTGCCATATTCCTTTCCGGCAAATACGACAAGCGGAACATTTTCATTCTGGTACCTAAGAGCGGCATCATAGATGGTCATTTGTTCGCTGCTTGGGTGATGAACGGTGACCCCTCCTTCAATACCGGGAACCATTTCATTCTTGATACGTATGTTCGCAAACGTTCCACGCATCATGACTTCGTGATTGCCCCTGCGCGCGCCATACGAATTGAAGTCAGCAATTTTCACGCCGTTGCTTTGGAGATACTCGCCAGCAGGCCCGTCTCTCTTGATGGCACCAGCCGGACTGATGTGATCCGTTGTTATTGAGTCGCCAAACAGCCCCAAAACGCGTGCACCCTCAATATCGCTGATGGCGCCAACCGACTTTAACATGCCTTCAAAATAGGGCGGCTGCTGCACATAAGTGGACTTATCATTCCAGCTATAAGTGAGGCTTTTCGGCGTTTTGATTTTCCGCCATTGCCGATCACCCGTGAAAACATCTGCGTAACGAGCGCGAAAGACTTTTGCGCTGATGGTTTTACGTATGGTCTTCGCAATCTCCTGCGGCGACGGCCAAATGTCTTTCAGGAAGACCGGATTGCCTTTCTTGTCTTCTCCAATCGGGTCGTTTGTGATGTCGATGTTCATCGACCCTGCAAGCGCATAGGCGACGACCAGCGGCGGAGACGCCAAATAATTCGCCTTGACCTGCGGGCTGATACGGCCCTCAAAATTTCGGTTGCCTGACAACACCGACGTTGCAACCAAATCACCCTCTGTAATCGCATTCGCGATAGGCTCGGGCAGAGGACCAGAGTTGCCAATACATGTTGTGCAACCATAACCGACCAGATTGAAGCCAAGCTTATTCAGGTCCTTTTGAAGACCGGCGGCTTCAAGATATTCGCTCACAACTTGCGAACCCGGCGCCAACGATGTCTTGACCCAAGGTTTCACCTTCAACCCAAGCTTCACGGCATTGCGCGCCAGCAAGCCCGCACCAACCATCACGCTTGGATTGGATGTATTTGTGCAGGATGTGATGGCCGCGATGACGACGTCGCCGCTGGCAATGGAATAATCCGCGCCTTTGACCTGAACTTCGCCTTTTCCGGATTTGCTGAATTCCCCGCTCATCGCTGATGCAAATGCCGGCGCCGCGTTTGAGAGCGCTATGCGATCTTGCGGACGTTTTGGCCCTGCAATGCTTGGAACTACGTCGCCAAGATCCAAAGCCAGTGTATCTGTGAAGATCGGGTCCGGCGTTTTCGACGTACGGAACAAACCTTGCGTTTTCGCGTATTTTTCGACCAGCTCAATGCGCGACTTTTTGCGCGCCGTCGCCTTGAGATAGCGCAACGTCTCGTCATCAATCGGGAAAAAACCACACGTTGCGCCATATTCCGGTGCCATGTTCGCGATCGTCGCGCGATCCTCAAGCGACATGTGGTCGAGACCCGGCCCATAAAACTCAACAAACTTGCCGACGACACCTTTCTTGCGCAGCATTTCCGTGACGGTCAAAACCAGATCGGTTGCTGTCACGCCTTCAACCAATTTGCCAGTGATTTTAAACCCGATAACTTCGGGTATGCGCATGGAAATGGGCTGGCCGAGCATGGCAGCTTCTGCCTCGATACCACCAACTCCCCAACCCAGAACCGAGATTCCATTGATCATTGTTGTATGGCTATCTGTGCCGACAAGACTATCGGGATAAGCAACATCAATCTTACCCTTGGCAGTTTGTGCTTTCGACGTCCAAACCGTTTGAGCCAAATACTCCAAATTCACTTGATGGCAAATGCCCGTGCCCGGTGGCACGACCCGAAAATTGTCGAATGCCTCTTGCCCCCAACGAAGAAATTCATAGCGTTCGCCATTGCGTTCATACTCAACGTCAACATTTGATTTGAATGCGGACTGAGTTCCAAAAAAGTCGACCATCACAGAGTGATCAATCACAAGGTCCACGGGCGCCAACGGATTGATCTTTGTTGCATCACCGCCGAGCTCGGTCATAGCGTCGCGCATTGCTGCTAGATCAACAACGGCAGGCACACCTGTAAAATCTTGCATCAGTACCCTTGCAGGCCGAAACGCGATTTCTTCGCTCGACTTTTTCTTTTTGACCCATTTGCCCAATGCTTTGATGTCTTTGACGGTCACGGAACGGCCGTCCTCAAAGCGCAACAGATTTTCCAGCAAGACCTTAAGTGAAAAAGGCAGACGCGAGATATCGCCAATACCCGCTTTCTCCGCTGCCTTGAGACTGAAATACGCGTATTTCTTTGTTCCAAGTTGCAACTTACGCTGGGTCTTCAGTGTGTCTTGGCCGATCGTTGTCACGATGTTGTTCCTCTTTCGTCTGCCGGACGCCACGCGCCAGAAAGCCATCCAGAACGCTGTTGACGCAATAACCGCTCAATGTGGATTATCAGTTTGCCGAAACGGTCTAATTGAATCTATGAAAGCACGCGAAACACCTATTGCCATGCCCCCCTATATGCCGCAAGGCCAAACCGGGGTTCAACACCGATTGGCGCAACTTATTCCACACCATTAGATGAGGTGATTTATGACGGACGCTGTCACAATCGAAAAGCGAAACGAAATTTGGACCGTCATCCTCAGCCGTCCAGATGTGAAGAACGCTGTTGATCGCGAAACCGCAACCGCCCTTGCGCAAGCCTTTCTTGCCTTCGAAGCAGATGAAGAAGCAAAGGTCGGCGTTCTATTCGGAGACAACGGTACGTTCTGCGCGGGCGCCGATCTCAAGGCTATTTCCGCCGCCCAAGAAGTGCGGGGCAATCATATGACATCGCCTGCCACCGGCATGAATTTTGATCGGCTGGATGCCACCGGTCCCATGGGTGTCACAAGGCTTGTCCTATCAAAACCGGTGATTGGTGCGATCGCGGGATACGCAGTTGCGGGCGGACTCGAAATTTCACTTTGGTGCGACATGCGCGTGGTGGAGGAAGACACCGTGTTCGGTGTCTTCTGCCGGCGCTGGGGTGTCCCATTGGTAGATGGCGGCACGGTCAGACTCCCGAGGCTCATCGGGCATAGCCGGGCGATGGACATGATCCTGACAGGCCGCCCCGTTGATGCCCAAGAAGCATTGCAGATGGGATTGGCAAATCGCGTGGTCGCCAAGGGACAAGCCCGCACCGAAGCCGAGGCACTAGCCCGGGACATCGCGCGCTTTCCGCAAATGTGTATGCGCAATGATCGTTTGTCTGCGATCGAACAATGGGACCTCGATCATCCACGCGCCATGGCTAGGGAGTTTGAACTCGGAAGACGTGTGGTCCAAAGCGGCGAAACACTTAAAGGCGCCACCCGCTTCGCATCCGGCAAAGGTCGCGGCGGACGCTTTGACGAAATTTAGACACAGCATTCTTCAATGACTGGTGATCAAATCTCTGTTCCCCAGAGTGGCTGGTGCCTGCGTGGCGAAAAGCTCACCTGCATCCGGGGCGAACGGACAGTCTTTTCTGACTTGAGCCTAACGTTGACGCCGGGACACCCCGTGCTTTTGACTGGTCCAAACGGCGTTGGAAAATCGAGCCTTATTCGGACGTTGGCAGGCTTGATCCCCGCGGCCAGCGGAGCATGTGTTCTGTATAAAGATGGTCAGGAAGAGCCAGAGGACACGTTACAGGATCGAATGATCTATATCGGTCATCAGGATCCTGTTAAGTCTGCCTTGTCGGTTTATGAAAACTTGGCCTTCTGGAAGCACCTCTACGGCGCGCGCGAGTCGGTCGAAAACGCATTGGCGAAGCTAGGGCTTTCCGCTGCAGCTCCCCACCCCGCAGGCATGCTTTCTGCAGGACAGAGGCGACGCCTTGTATTGTGCCGGTTGGCCATGACCGACCGCCCTGTTTGGCTTCTTGACGAACCTTTGACATCACTAGACGCACACAACCGCCAACAGGTACTTGCGCTAATCGAACAGCATAGCGACCGGGGCGGGCTAACGCTGCTCTCGAGCCACGAGGCGCTTGAACTTAATCATACTGTGCCACTCGTGCTTTCATCGGAAATATCCGTTTCATGAGCGGAGCAAACGCACTTTTTCGCCGCGACTTAACGCTGGCATTTCGTCAAGGCGGAACGGGTTGGCTAGGGGCCGCGTTTTTTGCACTGGTCGCCGCTCTTGTTCCGATGGGGATAGGACCCGAACCACAAATCTTGGCACGCATCGCCGCCGGCTATTTGTGGATTGCTGCCGTTCTCTCAACACTGCTGTCACTTGATCGCTTGTTCCAGGCAGACTTCGACGACGGAACGCTTGACCAGCTGATGCTTTCACCACTTCCACCAACCCTCATGGTACTGACGAAAGTGTCTGCGCATTGGATTTCCAATACGCTTCCTCTGATCGTGCTTGCGCCCCTTTTGGGCCTTTGGCTCAACTTACCACCCGCAAGCTATCTACCGGTATGTTTGACACTGATTGTCGGAACGCCTGCGCTTAGTCTCATTGGCGCAATTGGTGCTGCCCTAACTGTCAATATCCGTCGTGGCGGGCTGATACTGTCATTGCTCGTCGTTCCATTATGGATTCCAACGCTACTATTCGGTGTGGGCGCTATCGACAGCGTGGCGCTAGGTGGTGGCGCGGCGTTCATGCCGAACTTGTTGATTCTCGCAGCACTCAGTCTTGTGTCGGCAGTATTGTCTCCGATCGCTGCAGCAGCAGCGCTGAGACTCCATCTCACTTAAGCAGCTGCACCTGATTGGTGATGTGACAGATCTTTAAGGGTCGATTGCGGACCGCAAAGCTTGCATTCCGGATCCGGCTTGACCTTCACCGTCCGAAACGAAGTATCTAGACCATCATAGATCAACAAACGCCCCGCCATCGATTGCCCCGTTTGCACAATCTCTTTGATGATTTCCGTTGCCTGCAGGGTTCCCATGACCCCCGTGAGCGCTCCCATAACGCCTGCTTCGGCGCAACTGGGCACAGTTCCTTCGGGCGGCGGTGCCGGAAAGACGCATCGATAGCAAGGGAAGTCTCCCGCATGGGCCTTGTATGTCGCCAATTGGCCGTCAAAACGTCCGACCGCTGCAGAGACCAGCGTCTTGCCAGCGAGATAACAGGCATCATTCACAAGAAAGCGCGTTGAAAAAGTATCGCTGCCATCAGCGACCAGGTCATACTCAGCAATGATCGCCATAGCGTTGGCGGCACTTAGTTTTTCGTCATGTTTTACAACGCGAACATCGGGATTGAGGGACGCGATGGTGGCCGCGGCACTTTCTGTTTTTTTGCTACCCACGTCATCCGTCGAATGAATAATCTGCCGCTGCAGATTTGAGAGGCTAACCTCATCAAAATCAATGACGCCCAACGTACCTACGCCGGCCGCGGCAAGATACATTAATACGGGCGACCCAAGTCCGCCCGCGCCGACGACCAAAACACGCGCGTTCAAAAGCGCGGCCTGACCCAATCCACCAATCTCTTTCAAGATGATGTGTCTGGCATAACGTTCGATCTGTTTGTCGTTCAATTCCATGTCATGGAACCCAAAGGACCACTAGTGTCGTGGTTTAAAAGTTCGCCACATAAGTCCGGCGAGCCCGAGAGCGAACTTTCGAACCGAAATCGAGACTAGATTCAATAATTTTCTAGTGTGGCTTTGATTCAGGAATTCGCTAAGAACGCGCAGCATATACTATGCGAATTCCTGAATCGCCACACTAGGCCTGCAGACCATCAAACAGTGCCGTTGAAAGGTAACGTTCGGCGAATGACGGAATAACGGTCACCACCATTTTTCCTGCCATTTCGGGACGACATCCTACTTCAAGGGCGGCGGCGACCGCAGCACCCGAGGAGATACCGACTGGAATGCCTTCCTTTTTTGCGATGTCTCGTGATGTCGAGAATGCTGTTTCGTTTCCGATCGTCACAACATCATCAACGAGGCTTCGATCCAATATGCTGGGAATGAATCCCGGCCCCAAGCCTTCAATGCTATGGGGTCCCGGTGGACCACCGGCGAGAATGGCACTGTCTTCCGGTTCCACCGCGATTATCTGACATGACGGTTTCTTTTCACGCATGAAACGGCCAATGCCTGTAAGCGTGCCGCCCGTTCCGACACCGCAAACGATGGCATCAACCTGACCGTTGGTGTCGTTCCAAATTTCTTCACCCGTGGTTGATTGGTGGATATTAGGATTCGCCGGGTTTTCAAACTGCTGAGGCATGACCGCGTTCGGAATGGACTGCAGCAGTTCCTCTGCACGCTCGACAGCACCGCGCATATGTTCGCCCGCCGGGGTCAGCTCAAGTTCAGCGCCAAGCAGTGCGAGCATTTTGCGTCTCTCGATCGACATCGTCTCTGGCATACACAAAATCAAGCGATAGCCCTTTGCCGCACACACAAACGCAAGCGCAATACCAGTGTTTCCCGACGTGGGTTCGACAACCACCGATCCTGGCCCCAACTTTCCCTGCGCCTCAAGCGCTTCGATCATGGAAACGCCAATGCGATCCTTAACGCTCGAAACGGGATTGAAGAATTCCAGCTTCATAAGGATTTCAGCTTTAGCGCCGGCTTCCGCTGCCAATTGGTTCAATCGAACGAGCGGCGTGTCGCCGATCGTTTCTGTGATGTCGTTGTAGATTCGGCCTCGGCCAACAGGTCTGACCGTCTTGGCCGCAGCCGAACGCAATTCGCTCATATATTCCTCCGCCCTGTTTGGGCCAATTGATCAGATGTTGAAATCAAAGCGCTTCAGCATGGCGCCTTCGATACCTTTTTCTTGCGCTTGCCTGCACAGATCTTCGACAGTGATCGCGTCCAAGCGATGCATCATTTCTTCTTGAACATTGGTCAACAGGGGACGCACGATCTGTTCTCCGATTGGCGATCCTTCTGCTGCGATCGGTTCGTCATTGGCTTCCATCGTTGAGACAAGCCGGACAATTTCGCCAACGGTGATGCGTCGCCTTTCCTTGGCCAAGCGATAACCACCACGTGGCCCCCGCACCCCCTTCAAAACACCTGCATGCACCAATTGCTGCATCACCTGTTCTAAGTAGCGCTGCGGAATACCCTGACGTTTCGTGATTTCTTTCGACTGCACCGGTTCCGGACGCGCGTTGTACGCGATATCAACCACGGCCTCGAGCGCCAACTGTGTCTTTTTTGAAAGCCGTATCATTGCGCCGCTACATCGTTTTTCTTGACGCGATGCCGGTAGAACCAAAACCGCCGGTGCCGCGCTCTGTTTTCGACAGTTGATCTTCTTCGCACCATTCAACACGAGTCACGGGCGCAACGATCATCTGGGCAACACGGTCGCCCCTCGCGATTTTGAGTGGCTCGTCGCCATGATTGATCAGAATGACTTTGATTTCGCCACGATAATCGGCATCAATTGTTCCAGGCGCGTTGAGCAAGGTGACCCCATGTCGCGCAGCGAGACCTGATCTTGGGCGAATTTGCGCTTCATACCCTTCGGGAAGAGCAATCGAAATACCCGTCGGAATCATGGTGCGTGACCGGCATTCCAACATGACCGGTTGATCCTCGGCCAACGCCGCGCGCAGATCCATACCGGCAGCCAGCTCTGTTTCGTAACTTGGCAAAGGAAGGTCACGGCCGTGGGGCAGTTGTTGGATTGAGACAGGTACGGCGCGGGTCATAAATTAGGCCTTTGCCCCAAAATGTTGCGCGACTTGCTTCACAAGCGCGGTTCCAACTTCTTGCTTAGTCATTTCGGCCCAACTCTCAGTCCCCTCTTTGCGTATGACATGGACGGTATTTCGATCTCCACCCATGATGCCCGTTCCAGGTGACACATCGTTGGCGACAATCCAATCGCATCCTTTCTTTTTTAATTTTGCCTTCGCGTAATCGATGACGTTTTCTGTTTCAGCAGCAAACCCGACAACCAAGTCTGGGCGCCCTTTCTTCAGTCCACTGATTGATTTGAGAATGTCTGGATTCTCAACCAGGTCCAAACTCGGTGTGGCGCCGCCATTCTTTTTGATCTTTTGATTCGACTTGTGATCGGCGCGCCAGTCGGCAACCGCGGCTGCACATATAGCAATATCAACCGGCAAAGCTGCTTCACAGGCGGCGAGCATTTCGCGGGCGGTCTCAACGCGAATGGTGTTTACACCGCGCGGATCCGAAAGGTTCGTCGGGCCAGAGATCAATGTTGTTTCCGCTCCACAAAGAGCTAGGGCCTCAGCGATCGCATAACCCTGCTTTCCAGACGATCGGTTGGCAATGTAGCGAACCGGATCAATCGGTTCATGCGTGGGGCCGGATGTCACCAATGCCTTGCGGCCGGAAAGCGGTAACGCCGCCTCTTGCGACAGAAGGGATTGAACCGCTGAAACGATCTCAAGCGGTTCGGCCATACGGCCGGGCCCAAATTCACCGCAGGCCATATCACCGCTATTGGGCCCCACAATGTGAACACCATCCTTCACCAATTGCCCCAGATTTCGCTGCGTGGCCGCGTGTTCCCACATGCGCACATTCATGGCCGGTGCGATTAACACCGGTTTGTCTGTCGCCAGCACCGCCGTGCTGGCTAGATCGCTGGCGTGGCCATGTACCATCTTGGCCATAAAGTCAGCGGTCGCCGGCGCAACAACGAGCAAGTCGGCAGAACGCGAAAGTTGGATATGGCCCATTTCACTTTCGTCGGTCAGATCAAACAGGTCGGTAAAAACCTTCTCACCTGCCAGTCCGCTCACCGACAGGGGCGTCACAAATTCAGATCCTGCTTTGGTCAGAATGGTCCGAACGCGGAAGTCACGCTCTCTCAGTCTTCTGATCAGATCCAAACTCTTGTAGGCAGCGATGCCGCCCCCAATAATCAGAAGAACACTCTGTTCGCTTTTCGCCGTCATTCACCTTCGCCCTGCGACAAGAATTCGATCGCGGCAACCTAGCATAATTTACGTGTGGGTTGTGTAAATAAAAGTCGATACCGTCGTCAACCCGTGAAATGGGCGAAAGCCTCAGAAAATCAAGGCCCCGGCAATGACAACCAGCGTAATCGCGATGGTCCATAATGCGATTTTGTTGGTCCAGTCTGATCTCGTCTGCGCGGCGCCAATTTGAGCCGCGGTTTCAGGATGAAGTTTGATGCCGTCCTCTGTAACCAACTGGGCGGCCATCTCGGCACGCCGCAAGAAGGCCGGCAGCGAGCCGAGTATGTGCGCGGCGTTCTCCGCCGCATCTGCAATACGGGCTTCCGGTCCCAATTCTTCTTCCATCCATTTCGATACGATCGGCCGTGCGGCTTCCCAAAGATTGTGTTGGGGATCGAGGCCACGAGCTACGCCTTCGACGACCACCATGGTTTTTTGAAGCATGACGAGTTGAGGTTGCAGCGCCATATCAAAAGCGTCTGTTGTCTGAAAGAGCTGGGCCAGCAAACGGGCCATAGAAATGCCCCGTGCATCGCGGCCGAGGATCGGTTCGCCAATCGCCCTAAGTGCCTGAGCAAATGCATCCACCGACTGTGTCTGTGGAACATATCCCGCTTCAAAATGAACTTCGGCGACGCGTTTGTAATTCCCGGTCAGAAAACCAAACAGAATCTCCGCCAAAAACCGGCGGCTAATGGCGTCCAATCTTCCCATGATGCCGAAATCGATCGCAACGATGTTGCCTTCTTTATCGACCAGCAGATTCCCTTGATGCATGTCAGCGTGAAAAAAACCATCCCGCAGGGCATGAGTGAGAAAGGCTTGCATGACCCGGGTCGCAAGATCGACGGGCTCAAATCCCTGAGACAATAAAGCTGCATGGTCGTGGATCGATACGCCATCGATCCATTCCGTCGTTAAAACGCGCTGACTTGTTCGATCCCAGTGAATGGCAGGAACACGGAACCCAATATCGTCTTTCGTGTTTTCGCCAAATTCGGACGCAGCCGCAGCTTCGACACGCAGATCGAGTTCGAGCTCAACACTGTCTGCCAATGTTTGGACAAGAGCGACTGGCCGCAACCGATCGGCGCCATCCACAAAACGTTCCGCAAAGCGTGCCGCAAAGAAGAAGGCGCCCATATCGCGCGCAAGCTGGTGCTCCACATTCGGTCGCAAAATCTTGACAGCGACTCTCGTTGCGCCGCCAGTCTTTTCTGTCTCAGGTTCTTGCGCACCCCCCTGTCCGCGATTGTGTCCGAGTGCATTTGGAATTTCTGCCCGGTGTACTTGGGCAATTGATGCAGCGGCAATGGGTTCAGAGAAATTCTGGAACAGGGCTTCAGGTCCGGCACCGAGTTCTTTTTCGAGTGCCGCCAAAGCCGCTCCTTGATCGAAGGGTGGCAAACGATCCTGTAATCCCTTGAGATCTTCCGCGGCCTGCGCTCCAACAATGTCAGGACGCGTCGCAAGGAATTGACCGAACTTGATATACGCAGGTCCCAATTCTTGTAGCGCAGAAGAAAAGCGCTCAACCGGGTTGCCGCCCGCATCAACAATCTTCTTTTCCCAAGGCAAGCGGACTTTGGCCACGCGTGCACCAATGCGGACCCATGTTGGCTGTGGACCCAGCATTTCTTCCGGCCACAGCGCGTCATACCGCGCGAGCAAGCGTCCGGCTTTCACCAAACGCGAAATGTGTTTGACGTCTTGGTACATTATCTAAAGGCGCAATCCGCGATGCACCAAACCAAGAAACTCAAAGCCGCCACCCCGAATGCATGGCTGCAATCCCTCCGGTTAAGTTTCTAAAGGTGACGTTGGCAAATCCGGCTTGTTTGATCATATCGGCAAATTCGTCCTGCTTGGGAAACTGCCGAATGCTCTCAACCAGATATTGATAAGGCGCGCCATCGCCGGCGACCCACTCGCCAATGCGCGGTATCGCCTCAAAGGAATAGGTCTCATAAAATTCCGCAAATCCGGGAACAGTAACTTCGCTAAACTCGAGACACAAAAACCTGCCGCCATATTTTAGGACCCGATGTGCTTCTAACAAAGCCTGCTCAATTCGGGTGACATTGCGGATGCCAAAAGCGATTGTATAGGCATCGACACTTCTGTCCGGGAAAGGCAAGGCTTCCGCGTTTCCGCATGACCAACTGATATTGTCCCCCATTGCGGCGGCAAGTTCGCGCTGGCGCCCCTCGCGCATCATGGATTCATTGATGTCGCACACAATGGCGCGCGCGCCGGTTCGATGTTGTGTTCGACATCGCTCCAGAAAACCAAAAGCGATATCACCTGTACCTCCGGCGACGTCCAACAAAACTTGGTCCGCTTTGGGATCCAACCAATCAAGCAGGTTTGTTTTCCACAGTCGATGGATGCCCATGGACATCAAATCATTCATCAAATCGTACCGGCCGGCCACACCATCAAAGACGCCTTTGACCAGATTGGATTTTTGACCCTCCGGCACTTGCGCAAACCCAAAGTGAGTTGAACGCGCATTTCCAGGATTTGAATTGCTTTCGGCTTGATCACTCATGATCAGCACGATAACGGATGGGTCAGTAACGTGTCACTAAGTCAACCCTCGGACAAAGGCGCGCCCCGCCGACGCGCTAAAGCGCGCGTCCGAGCGATAGGAAGCAAGCGTGCCGGAATTACCTGAAGTCGAGACCATATGCCGCGGAATCGCACCGGTCTTGGAAGGCCAGATACTTTCCCGAGTTGAGGTGAGACGAACAGACCTTCGTGTCCCTATCCCCAAGGATTTTGTGCAAACAACCGCTGGGGCCACGGCCGTGAAAGTAGCGCGCCGCGCGAAGTACATACTTATCCACCTCAACCGGCCGTGGGTAATCATAATGCATATGGGCATGTCAGGTCGCATGACCATCGGCAGCGCGGGACAGGATGAAAGGAAAGTTGGTCGCTTCTACGCCGACGAACATGACCAAAACGACAAAATAGCCAAGCATGATCACGTTGTGATTCATACGGGCGCAGGGAACACATTGACGTTCACAGATCCCCGCCGCTTTGGTCTCATTACTCTCGCGCCGGCAGACAGTCTTAACCAACACGCACTTCTCTCAAATCTTGGTGTCGAACCCTTTGATCCAAATCTGACACCCGTTTTTTTTGCAGACGCGCTCAAGGGACGAAAGACGCCTATCAAAGCGGCCTTACTCGATCAGCGTATAGTTGCGGGAATTGGAAACATTTATGCCTGCGAAGCACTATTTCGCGCTGGCATTTCACCAAAACGCCGCGCTTCAACAATTGGCCCTGGGCGCAGCAGAAAATTGCAACAAGCTGTGCAAGACGTCCTCACCGAAGCCATCGATGCCGGTGGTTCGACGCTGCGCGACTTTGCTCAGGCTGACGGAGACCTGGGATATTTCCAGCACCGCTTTCAGGTCTATGACCGAGAGTCACAGCCCTGCATCGCGCCAGGCTGCACGGGCGTCATTAAACGGCTTGTCCAAAGCAATCGGTCGACTTTCTACTGTCCCAACTGCCAGCGTTAACCTGCAAATCAGCGCAATAAATTGAATAGATCAAAGTCTTGGAAGCCGTACCATTGAGGTGGTATAGGACCTCCCACAGTGATGGAGATAAAGCCGCCTACATGGCTGCCATCTAATCGTTCGCCAAGACCCCAATCAGCAACAGCCCGCCCGGCAACAAGAAATACTCAAACGGAGGCGTCCAAAATGGCATTTGAAAACATCATCGTTGAAACGGAAGGACCAGTCGGAATCATTACGCTGAATCGTCCCGACGCTCTCAACGCTCTCAATAAAGGCCTGATGGATGAATTGGGCGAGGCGATCGATCAATTTGAGAATGATGACGGCATAGGTTGTCTGGTTTTACTCGGCTCACAGAAGGCATTTGCCGCCGGCGCCGACATTAAAGAAATGCAGCCCAAGTCATATATGGACGTCTACAAAGAGGACTTCATCACGGCGAATTGGGAACGCGCTGCAAGATGCCGCAAACCGATCGTAGCCGGCGTTGCCGGATATGCTTTAGGTGGCGGCTGCGAACTCGCCATGATGTGCGACTTCATAATTGCGTCGGACACGGCAAAATTTGGACAGCCCGAAATTACTTTAGGCGTGAGTCCAGGGGCAGGTGGCACACAGCGCCTGACGCGTTTCGTTGGCAAATCCAAATCCATGGAAATGTGCCTGACCGGCCGGATGATGGACGCGCAAGAAGCTGAGCGATGCGGGCTGATCAGCCGGATTGTTCCCGCCGACAAATTGCGCGATGACGTGATTAAAACCGCCACCAAAATTGCCGAATTGTCTCGCCCCATTACCATGATGACGAAGGAGGCGGTCAATCGGGCCTATGAAACCACGCTGGCCGAAGGGGTCCGATTTGAACGACGCCTGTTCCACTCGATGTTTGCAACCGAAGACCAAACCGAGGGCATGGCGGCCTTTGTCGAGAAACGAAAAGCACAGTTCAAGAACGCCTGACCAGGCTACCACGTCAGCACCCATTGAAATCTGGTCGATTCGCTGATTGACGGGATAACGGCGTATCGCTATAACGCCCCCCTTTCGCAACATCCTCGAACGGAAGTCAACTATGGCCAATACGCGGTCAGCCAAAAAAGCCATTCGCAAGATTGAACGTCAAACACGTGTAAATCGGGCGCGGCGCAGCCGTATGCGTACTTATGTACGCCAAGTCGAGGAGGCCATCGCTAACGGCGATAAACAGGCCGCAGTTGAGGCATTCAAATCTGCAGAACCGGAAATCATCCGAACGGCTGCACGCGGTGTAATTCACAAGAATACGGCCGCGCGAAAGGTCTCTCGTCTTTCCCGCCAAATTAGTAAGATGGCTGGTTAGCCTCGTTCTTAGCCCGCCAGACTATTCCCGGCCACACTATTCCAAGTATTCATTAAGTAAAAACGTCAATCCAGACGGCTAGCACAGCGTGCGCCTTTTGGGCATTACCTGTCTACGCGCGCCGACATGACGAGCAATACACGCGCTGGATGAATCAACTCTTTGTAGTCACCTGCCTTCCTAAAATGCTGATTTTGCAACGGTTCCAGACCATCACCGTTTCACGGCATGACAACGAAATAATTCGTTAAAAATCTGTTAAGTTCGCGATCTGTTTTGGTGGACAGAAGCTCTTGCCTGGGGTTATTGTAAGTCATCCAAGACAGCAAACACCTCTGAAGGCTGTCTTTCAAATAAAGTATCAGTAATTTCAAGAATAGAATGACGTCCAGAAACCTCTGGACGGACGGATATATTTGCCCCTCAAGTATGCGTGTTCATTTTGTCTGAAGTCTTCAAATACAGAATCGAGTTAAAGTCGTTTGAGTGCCGGAAAATGCGGCTCTTTCGAAATCCCAACGGCGCGCAAAACTGTCCCAATGCCTCGTTGCCAAAGATTAATGGGGAGGCGGGCCAATAATGACTGATTACGCTGGCGACATTACTGTTCAGCAAGCTTGGAACATGCTCGAGCAAAACGACAATGCCGTTTTGGTCGATTGCCGGACGACTGCAGAGTGGAGTTTCGTCGGCGTTCCTGAGCTGTCCTCGATCGGAAAAAAACCTGTGCTCATAGAGTGGCAGACTTTTCCAAGCATGGACAAAAATGATTCGTTCACGGAACAACTGGAATCCGATTTGAACGCGCTTGGGGCAACAAAGGATACACCGGTACTTTTCTTATGCAGATCTGGTCAGCGCTCGCGCAGTGCGGCCATTGCATTGACGGCGAGAGGTTTTAGCGCCTGTCACAATGTAGCTGGGGGATTTGAAGGTGACATTAATCAGGATCGTCACCGCGGTCAGTTAAATGGCTGGAAGCAAAACGGATTACCCTGGGTTCAAAGTTAAGAGAATAACGCATGATGGCGGCCCGAAAGCCGCCCTCAAAGTGCGAATTGTGTTGAGTTGTGTTCAAACGAATTAACCATCACGCGGCATGGCATGATGACGGGGAAGTTTAGGTCTCAAAAATATGCTCAAAGCATCAAACAAAGCAGCACCAGAGGTTGACGTGACAGCGGCAAACCAATGGAACTCTCTACATGAACAGTTCCGAGATCGGTTCGGTCCACTCGTTTACGATCGCTGGCTGCGCACCCTGGCTGTTGACCGGATCGAAAGTGGCATCGCTTTTTTGTCCACCAGTTCCGAATTTTATAGCCATCGCATTAGCCAAGAATTCGGCGACGATCTTCTGCAAATGTTTAAGGAGATCGATGAAGATATCGTCCGTTTAGACATTAGCGTTGGTCAAATACCGAACCGTCAAAATGGCAACGGCACAGAAGAAACGACCAGCACACAGACCGCCCGAGATGTAGCTGGGCAGAGCGAAACGGCAACGCCAAAAGAAGCTGCCGGATCAGAGCGCGCAAGAAACCTGATCAATGGTCACGCGAAAAACGCTGGAAGGCACAATCGTGCCACCTCGCTGTTGACCACTGAGGGATTTGAGCATGCGTTGCAGGCTAACCTTGAAACAGATTACACGTTCGACCGCTTTGTTGTCGGCAAACCGAACGAATTTGCCTATGCCGCCGCGCAGCGTGTGGCGAATTCGCCAGACGGTGCCTACAACCCGCTCTATCTTTATGGCGGTGTTGGACTGGGCAAAACGCATCTGATGCACGCTGTTGGCAATGCTGCGCGCGAACTCAATCCGAGTTGCCGTGTCCTCTATTTGAGTGCCGAAGATTTCACAAACAACTTCATCAGCGCCTTGAGAGAAAAAGAGACGTTCAAGTTCAAGAACCTGATCCGCAGTGTCGACGTCCTCCTGTTAGACGATATTCAGTTCATCGCGCGAAAAGGAACGACTCAGGAAGAGTTTTTCTACACATTTAATTCTCTCGTGAATGACGGCCGCCAGGTTGTGATTTCATCGGATCGCCCGCCCGCAGAACTCGATGGTCTGGAAGAACGCATTCGTTCGCGCCTTGGATGGGGCCTTACGGCGGATATCCATCCGACGGATTACGAGCTTCGTTTAGGCATTTTGCGATCAAAAGCCGAAGCGACCATGGCCAAAGAAGGCGGTCTTGAAATCCCATCGAACATTCTCGAATTTCTGGCACATAAAGTCAGGTCGAATGTACGTGTTTTGGAAGGAGCCCTGACCCGCGTCCACGTCCATATGGGCTTTGTAGGCCGCGCCATCGACCTTGAAGAAACGCGCAATTTGCTTCACGACTTGTTGCGATCCACGGATCGCCAGATCACGATCGAAGAGATCCAGAGAAAAGTCGCCGAGCATTTCAACATCCGCATTTCGGATCTGGTTTCTGCGAGACGCGGGAAAAACGTTGCCCGCCCTAGGCAAGTGGCGATGTTCTTGTGCAAGCTGCTGACAACGCGGTCATTTCCCGAAATTGGCCGAAAGTTTGGTGGCCGCGACCATACCACAGTGATGTACGCAGTACGGCGGATCGAAGAATTGCGCCAGGACGACCCGGAGCTCGATCAGGCCGTGGAGCTTCTGACACGTATTTTGGAGCAGTAGCCCATCGCGCCCTGTCCGCCTGAATGCGCGCAAAGCATCGTCGTGGTTGGGCGGGCCTATACATCCATGGACGAAATGCTCGAATCTGTTACAAGAATTGGGCTCGTTGTTTCTCTGTGTCTTGCGCATGATCGATTTGGCATCTGTCGCTGGAGAAACGATCGGTTTATACTGCCACGTTCTGCTTGAGCGTTTACGTCTGACGACTTCTGTTTGGGCGACCCCACCTGCCCCGTCATACGATCTTCGAGATTTGGTCTTAGGCCATGCACAGTCATGACCGACAGGTAACGTAAGTTAGAAATATGAAAACCACGATTGAACGAAGCGCCCTATTAAAGAGCCTAAATCACGTCCAAAGTGTCGTTGAACGTCGCAATACCATTCCCATTCTTTCAAACGTCCTGATTGAGGCCCGTGACAATGCCGTTTCGCTCACGGCAACCGACCTGGACATTGAAATCGTAGAATCTATTCCCGCAACCGTCGGCCAAGCAGGCGCAACCACGGCTTCCGCCCACACGCTCTACGATATTGTACGCAAATTGCCTGATGGCGCTCAGGTTGAACTCGATTACTCAGAAACGGAAAGCCGATTGAATCTCAAAGCCGGGCGGTCCCGATTTGCACTCGCGTGTCTACCGCGCGAGGATTTTCCAGAGATGGCGTCTGGTGACCTGCCCAACCGATTTATGATTGAAAGCCAAGAAGTTGTTCGGCTGATTGATAAGACCAAATTTGCCATTTCAACCGAAGAAACGCGTTATTACCTCAACGGAATCTACATTCATGCGGCCGAGACCAACAACGTTCCCATGCTTCGGGCGGTTGCGACAGACGGGCACCGACTGGCCCAAGTCGAGTTGGCATTGCCGAATGGCGCTGGTGAGATGCCTGGCGTTATTGTGCCGAGAAAAGCTGTGAATGAATTACGCCGTCTGCTGGATGACAATGAGGGCGGCGTCGAAATCGCTCTTTCAGATACGAAGGTCCGGTTTGAAGTTGGCGATACCATCCTAACAAGCAAACTCATTGATGGCACTTTCCCGGACTATTCTCGAGTTATCCCTGCCGACAATGACAAGGTCCTGAAAATTGAAGCGAAAGAGTTCGCACAGGCCGTGGATCGGGTGTCGACAATCTCAACCGAAAAGTCGCGCGCAGTAAAACTAAACCTGGAGGGCGAACACCTAACGCTAACGGTCATCAATCCAGAAAGCGGCACGGCAACTGAGCAAGTTGTCGTCGACTATGCAGCGGATCCAATGGAAATCGGATTTAACGCCAGATATCTGCTCGATATCACAGCACAGCTCGACGGCTCGGAGGCAGAATTTGCGCTCTCTGACCCCGGCTCGCCAACTTTGGTACGGGACACCAATGACGATGGCGCACTCTATGTCCTGATGCCAATGCGTGTCTAACGACCTTGACACTAGTGCGTCTGGGGATGCTTGGCTCAGGGCATGAAGAGCCCGCTTAGTCCTGTGCCAGATTCTGCCCTAACACTCTCGATACAACGATTGGTGCTGACCAATTTTCGTTGCTATGCGCATATGGAAATGGCGCTGGATGGGCGGCCTGTCGTCTTGACCGGCCCAAATGGCGCAGGAAAAACAAACATTTTAGAGAGTATTTCGCTCCTAGGCCCCGGCAGAGGATTGCGTAGTGCCCGCATGACGGACCTAGGGCGCCGCGCTACGAGCTTCCCCGGCAAAGACGATCCCCCCCATCCATGGGCCGTCTCTGCGGACATCTCAAACCACACCCATCAATTTCGTGTCGGAACCGGTGTTCATCCAACTGTTCCCGGCCGGCGGGCCATTCGCATTGATGGTCAAGCAGCCAAAAGCGCCGCCGAACTTGCGGGTATTCTTCGGATCGTTTGGCTGACACCCGCCATGGACCGCATGTTTATGGAAGGGGCAAGCGTGCGTCGACGGTTCTTCGACCGATTGGTGCTTGGCCTGGACAATGCGCATGGGACCCGCGTCAACCAATATGAGCGCGCCATGCGTGAGCGGAATGCACTGCTACGCGAAGGCCGTTTTGACGACGCGTGGCTCAGTGGGCTTGAGCTGACAATGGCAGAACACGGGATTGCCATTGCGGCTTCGAGAAAAGAGACCCTTGACCGCTTACAGCCTTATCTGATCGCTGACAGTGCCTTCCCGAATGCCGACGTGAGGCTGGAAGGCATGCTGGAAAAGGCCATCGGCGAACAGGCGGCCGTTGATATTGAGCATACTTTCGCCCAGTCCCTCAAAGACTCGCGGCGGCGAGACGCGGCAGCTAGCCGCACCTTGGAAGGTCCGCACAGCACAGATATGATCGTGATTCACGGCGACAAGAATTCAATCGCATCCGAGTGCTCGACGGGCGAGCAGAAAGCACTGCTCATCCGCTTGGTTCTTGGACACGCACAATTGCTGAGCCACCTGAAGGAGGCTGCACCGCCAATCTTGTTGTTGGATGAGATTGCCGCACATCTCGACGAACAACGACGCAGTGCCTTGTTTGACGAGTTGCTCGAATTAGGGATTCAGGCCTGGATGACGGGTACAGACACGACCATGTTTAAGGGCCTTGCTGAACGCGCGCAGTGGTACAGTGTGACAGCGGAACATGGTATCAACCAGTCGCATTAAATCGCCCTACGCCCGAAAAAATCGAAATCGGAACAATAGATGACAGACGACAATCAGCCGAACATTGACATGGATGAGTATGGCGCCGATTCGATCAAGGTCCTTCGTGGCCTCGACGCCGTGCGCAAGCGTCCTGGCATGTATATCGGGGATACGGATGATGGGTCCGGGCTGCATCATATGGTCTACGAAGTCGTCGACAATGCCATTGACGAGGCCTTGGCAGGACATTGCGACACGGTTGTTGTTAGCCTCAACGCCGATGGTTCCGCATCTGTTTCGGACAATGGCCGCGGCATCCCCACCCAGATTCATCCGGAAGAAGGCATATCCGCGGCTGAAGTGATCATGACTCAGCTGCATGCGGGCGGAAAGTTCGACCAAAACTCTTACAAGGTGTCGGGCGGATTGCATGGTGTTGGCGTCTCGGTCGTAAACGCCCTTTCAGATTGGCTTGAGCTGCGCATTTGGCGAGACGGTAAAGAACATTATGTGCGTTTTGAGAATGGCGACTCTGTCAGTCCGTTGACGGTGTCTGGTGAAGCAGACGGAAAGAGCGGGTCGGAAATCACATTTCACCCGTCCGCCGAAACCTTCACGATGACGGAATTCGACTATGCAACCCTATCGCACCGCCTGCGCGAGTTGGCCTTTTTGAATTCGGGTGTCACGATCACTTTGCGCGACCTTCGCGGCGTCGAACCCAAAGAAGAAATCCTATACTACGAAGGGGGCGTCGAAGCCTTCGTAAGGTATCTTGACCGGACAAAAAATGGTCTGATCGACGGCCCCATCCATTTCAGAGCCGAACGCGATGGCATCACAGTTGAAGTGGCCTTGTGGTGGAATGACGGTTACCACGAAAATGTGTTGTGCTTCACAAACAACATTCCACAACGCGACGGCGGCACGCATCTCGCAGGTTTCCGGGGTGCGCTGACACGTACGGTTAATGCGTATGCGAATGAAAGTGGCATCGCAAAGAAAGAAAAAGTTACATTGACCGGCGATGATGCGCGCGAAGGACTGACAGCCGTCCTATCTGTCAAAGTACCCGAGCCGAAATTCTCTTCCCAGACCAAAGACAAGCTGGTTTCATCTGAAGTTCGGCCTGTGGTCGAAAGCTTGGTGAACGAAGAATTGAGCAGTTGGTTTGAGGAGCACCCTCCGCTCGCTAAGGCGATCGTGACCAAAGTCGTTGAAGCTGCCGCCGCACGCGAAGCGGCCCGAAAGGCACGCGAGCTGACACGACGAAAGGGGGCGCTCGAGATGACCGGGCTCCCGGGGAAATTGGCAGACTGTCAAGAACGAGATCCCGCTAAGGCTGAACTGTTTATCGTTGAGGGTGACTCGGCAGGCGGTTCCGCTAAACAAGGACGCAATCGGGCTAACCAAGCTGTGCTACCTCTCCGCGGAAAGATTCTGAATGTCGAGCGGGCACGCTTTGACAAAATGCTCTCGTCCGATTCAATAACCATGCTGATTACGGCGCTTGGCACTGGAATTGGACGGGAAGATTTTGACATATCCAAATTGCGCTACCACAAGATCATCATCATGACCGATGCCGATGTTGATGGCGCACATATTCGGACACTCTTGCTCACTTTCTTCTACAGGCAGATGCCGGAAATTATTGAGGGCGGGTACCTGTATATTGCGCAACCACCCCTCTACAAAGTGAAGCGCGGCGGCTCGGAGATCTATCTCAAAGACGAACGCGCCTTTGAAGACTATCTTGTCAGCAGCGGAACCGATGACGCGGTTCTGACTTTACACACCGGCGAAACGGTTGCCGGCCGTGATTTGGAACAAGTCGTCGGACACGCCCGGAAAGTTGTGCGGTTGTTAGACGGGCTGCCTCAACAATATCCAACATTTGTAGTTGAGCAGGCCGCTATCGCAGGCGCACTGAATCCCGATGCCCTTGCCCAGCGCGGTCAGGCAGAAGATGCTGCAGCGTACATTGCGCGCCGCCTCGATCTGCTCGTTCCGGAAACCGATCGCGGATGGACGGGATCACCAACGGACGATGGCGGACTTCGCTTTGTGAGACTGTTGCGCGGCGTCGAAGAGGTCCGCTTGATTGACGGTCCCCTTATTACCTCGTCCGATGCACGGAAGCTGGATCGAGAAACCGAACGGCTCCAAGAGACCTATATCAAAGCGGCAACATTTTCGCGCAAAGGCGAAGAAACCATCATTCGATCCCCTTCTCAATTGCTGAAAGCGGTTATGGATGCAGGCGTCAAAGGCGTGAATTTGCAGCGCTACAAAGGCCTGGGCGAGATGAACCCAGAGCAGCTATGGGAAACCACCTTGGACGAAGATGCGCGCACGCTTCTACAAGTCCGAATTGAACATGGCGACACAGCAGATGAGATGTTCAGCAAACTGATGGGCGATGTCGTTGAACCAAGACGTGAGTTTATTCAGGACAATGCGCTCAAGGTCGCGAACCTGGACGTCTGATCTCAACACATCATCCGTGGATCAGAACTTGCCGCGTGAGTTCCTTAAAACCCCCAACGCCTTCGGCGATATCCTGCAGGCGACCATCGACCAGTAGATGGGCCAAGCCATGAACACTCGCCCACGCGGCGGTGGTCAAGATCTTCACATGCTCTGGCGTGCCAACCTCACTTGCCTCGGCAAGTTGCTGTTCTGTGGACTCATGAATCATGTCGTAGGACTTGGCAGAGACCGTCATGAGGCTGTCACTCTTGAAGTCACAGATCTCGGGCCCAAACATGAGGCGAAAAAGGGCAGGATTTTTCACAGCAAACACCACATAGCCGACGCCAAAGGCCAATCTCTTGTCGACAGTCGTTGATGCTTCTTTGGCTTCTCGCGCCATGCTTTCAGCAAGTTCAGCAAAACCAACTTCTGCGATGGCTTCAAGTAAGGCTCTCTTGTCCTTGAAGTGAGCATAGGGTGCGGCCTGGCTTACTCCAGCTTCCCGGGCTACCCGACGCAAGCTCAGAGCCTCCAGACCATCTTTTTCTAGTATCTCGACCCCGACAGTGACCAGCGCTTGTCGCAGATCACCGTGATGGTAAGACTGCCTCTTCGCTTCGTTTTTCTTTTCGGTTTTTTTGGCCATCACAGAATCATCCACATCTTTACATCGTTAAGATCAGTCTGCAAGGCGCAAGCGGTCGCAGGGACAAGCCACAAATTTATGCTGAAATTTCATTAGGTTAAAGCGCGACCACTGCAGCGCACACGGCGCTGATTAACACCAAATTAACGTTAACAACTCTATAACCCTTGCGCCATGACCCAGCGGCGCACAGTCACTCGAAACAAACGTCCACGTGCCAAACGACCCGGCCAATCCCCTGCCCAAAGGAGGCGGAAACGAAGGTCGCAACGCCGTGGGTTCATGACACGCGTCTTGTACTGGGGTGCCGTCACGGGCCTTTGGGCATTTATCGGATTGGCTGGCCTGTTCGGTTATCTCGCGATTGGATTGCCGTCACCAACAGACCTCTGGGTCGCCGAACGCAGTCCTGCGATCACGTTGTTAGATGCAACCGGCACAGAAATCGCGACCCGCGGCGTTTACTATGGTGACTATGTCGGCGTGGACGAATTGCCGACCTACTTGCCACAAGCGGTTTTGTCAGCGGAGGACCGGCGTTTCTATCGCCACTATGGCATCGATCCGGCCGGTCTGCTTCGTGCACTTATTGCCAACGCCACTGAGGGGCGGATCGTTCAGGGCGGTTCGACAATCACTCAGCAACTCGCAAAAAATCTGTTCCTGTCACCGGAGCGCACGATAAAGCGCAAAATACAGGAGATGATGCTCGCTCTTTGGCTTGAGTCGATTTTCAAAAAGGATGAAATCCTAACTCTGTATCTCAATCGCGTTTATTTTGGATCGGGCGCTTATGGTGTTGAAGCCGCCAGCAAACAATATTTCGGCAAAAGCGCCCGTTACGTATCTGTACAGCAAGCAGCATTGCTTGCGGGTCTGTTGAGAGCACCTTCCCGTTACTCTCCCAAAAACAATATCGCGCTCGCGCAAGAACGCAGCGAACTTGTTCTGCGTACAATGGTGGAAGCGGGTTACCTAACCGAACATCAGCGCAAGATTGCCGTGTCCTCGCCAGTTGCCCTTGTTGGTCTTGCTGGCTCTAACAATATTCAATACTTCGTCGATTGGATTGTTGATCAGGTTCCTGACTATGTCGGGCAACCCGAGACCGACTTGGTCATCAAAACAACACTTCACGCGCCGTTTCAATCGCTTGCAGAAAAGTCTATTGAAACGGCGCTGGCTCGAGACTCAGAACGTTTGAACGTTTCGCAAGCGGCCCTCGTTTCCATCGATCGCCATGGCGCGGTACGCGCGATGGTCGGTGGACGGTCCTACACGCACAGTCAGTTTAATCGCGCAGTACAAGCGCAGAGGCAACCGGGCTCTTCCTTCAAACCATTTGTCTATCTGACGGCGCTAGAGCATGGCTACAAGCCTTGGACGAGCGTCACTGATGCCCCAATTTCCATAGGCAAATGGCAACCCGCAAACTTTTCGAACAAGTATAAAGGTGCCGTTACGCTTGAGCAGGGCTTGAGCCAATCGATCAACACAGTTGCCGTACGCATTTCGGAACGGGTGGGACGAACGGCAGTCATCAACACCGCAACGCGGTTGGGCATCAGTTCGCCCCTTGAACCTATTCCGTCGCTGGCACTTGGGGCGAAGGAAGTTAATCTATTTGAGCTAACCGCTGCTTACGTCCCGATCGCAAATGGCGGGACAGGCATCTTTCCTTATGGCATTCAAGAGATCAAAACACGCGGCGGACAAGTGCTTTACGAACGCCATGGCGGCGGCCCTGGCCGGGTCATTGAGCCAAGCCACGCAGGCACCCTAGCCCGCATGATGTCGCAAACACTCACATCCGGAACTGGCCGCGCCGCCCGTCTTGAGCAACGTGACGCGGGCGGCAAAACCGGAACCAGCCAAGAATTTCGGGATGCCTGGTTCGTCGGCTTTACCGCGGATCTGATCACTGGCGTTTGGGTCGGAAATGACAACAGCGCACCAATGAATCGAGTCACCGGGGGCGGCCTGCCCGCCCTTGTGTGGCATGATTATATGAACCTTGCCGCATCCTCATACCCTGCACGTCCGCTGCCGGACGGCACATCAACCGATGGACCTGACTTACGTGTCGCAACCGACTCCCGGCAAAAGGAGGGCGGATTCTTTGAACGTCTTCTGGCGCGCATCACATCGGGTCTCGGACCTGATCGCGCCTCTGCAGGAACAAATTAGCGAACGCCTTTTGCTATTGGCCGTTTTGCGTAGTCGACCGGCGTTTAGCTTTCCGGCAAATCGATTGATGAAAATTCGGTTGGATAGACGCCGAAGAGATATTCTTGGCGGATCCAGCCTTTAATTTTACCAGACTTAACGATGCACCAGTCTTGGCTGCAAGACTCTAACTCAGCAATGACGCCCGGCTCCGCCATGGCAACAGCTTCAGCATTCACATGTGCTTCATCACGTATCAGCCGGATGCCGCCGGTGATCATCACCATGCGGCGTTTGGTAAGCAGCACGCTGTGCATCCAGCCCGTATTGCCTTCATGATCTCTGATCTGCCGCCACAATCCGGACTCTCCGATAACCTCAATCGGAAGCCCCTTTTTAATGAAAACCCAGTCAATGACATACTCGCTGCCTGGCCCGCGGCGAACACGCGCTTCACTGCTTTTGATGCTCTCGAAACGCGGCACGACACGCCCAGACGGCGTGTCCATACGAACTTCAGGCGCAGTCGTTTGGGCAACCGAATTCAGTCCGACGACGGAGGAAAAAGCAAATGTGGCAGCCAACAAGACGACCAATACGCCAGCTGCTATTGAAGAAATGGTCAAGAACCGTTGTGTAGAAGGCATGTCATCCAATCGCTAAGCGCCTATGCCGACCCATTTAACAGCCTTTATGACGCGAGCGCATTTATTTGGTCAAGTTACGAACGACGTATGGCGTCAAGCCCAATCGATCAGTTCTTGGTGTTCCTCTATTTGCCTGCTAGGTAAAGGGATATAGCACATCTCTAATGACAATCGGCATTTTCGGTCGTTTGTCACCAAGCTTAAGGCGCGCTATGACATCGTTGTTTTCTGTTGCGTCTGATTCGTTTCCAACAATGCCGACAAGTGTTTTATCGTCATTGCAAGAAGGTAACAGCGCGTAGGAGTCCGGAGAATATGACGACCAAAAAACCGCTCGTCATCGTAACCAGGAAATTGCCAGATCCTGTCGAAACGCGCATGCGGGAACTGTTTGATGCACGCCTTAACCTGGACGATCAGGCGATGACCGCCGACGAGCTCAAAACAGCATTTAGCCAAGCCGATGTTGTTGTGCCGACAGTAACTGACAGGATCGATTCAGATGTCATTCGTGCAGCCGGCGAGAAGCTCAAACTGATCGCACAGTTCGGCGCGGGCTACGACAATATCGACGTGGAAGCCGCACGCGAACAGAACATTACTGTGACCAACACGCCAGGCGTGCTTACCGAGGATACGGCCGACTTAACCATGTCGCTCATTTTAGCGGTACCGCGAAGAATCGTTGATGGCGAACGCTTGCTTAGAAGTGGCAACTGGGCAGGCTGGTCACCAACCGGCATGCTGGGTCGCCGCATTCATGGCAAAAGGTTAGGGATCATTGGCATGGGTCGTATCGGCCAGGCGGTCGCGCGTCGTGCGAGAGCATTTGGCCTTCAGATCCACTACCACAACCGCAATCGTGTGAACGAGGCCATGGAAGCTGACCTGGAAGCGACATATTGGGATAGCCTCGACCAGATGCTCGCGCGCATGGACATTATCTCAGTCAATTGTCCGCACACGCCAGCAACATTCCATTTGCTGTCCGCAAGGCGGCTTAAACTTCTCCAGCCGCATGCCTATCTCGTCAACACTTCTCGAGGAGAAGTCATTGACGAAGATTCCCTGACGGACCTTCTCGAAGCAGGCAAGATTGCGGGAGTCGGCCTAGATGTGTTTGAACGCGAACCCATGGTCAACCCAAAACTCATGCAACTGCCGAACGCCGTACTGTTGCCCCACATGGGTTCGGCAACGATCGAAGGCCGAACGGATATGGGCGAGAAGGTCATCATCAACATTAAGACATTTGTTGATGGACATAGACCACCTGATCGCGTGATCCCGTCGATGCTCTAAACCCATTCCAAGACATCGTACTGATGAGGACCGTTGACCGTCGCAATCGACGATCATCATTCGCATCATGACAATCCGCCGCGTGACCGGATGACCTAACGAATTGGCACCACCAAACACCTATCTTTAGGGAGTAAGGATGGGGTGGTCGAATGGATCAAATCCTGTTGGGTCTGGGTGCCGGGATTTTCCTATTGCTGGGCATCATGCATGGCGTCCTCACACTGCGCGATATCGCTTCGCCTAGGACTTTTGCACCACGCGACGATTCTGTTCGCATCGCGATGGCCGAAACGCCACTTGCCATTGACGCGACAACAAATGTCTGGCGTGCTTGGCTCGGTTTCAATCTCAGTCATGCCCTTGGTATCATCATTTTTGCCTCTGCAGCGACCGCGATCGCGGTGTTGGCTCCCGCCTTGTTTCGGGAGTCTATTGTTCTGCAACTCGTCGCTGTGACGATAGCTGCCAGTTATCATTTGCTGTCATTGGCATTTTGGTTTTGGAAACCGGCAATCGGGACCACAATTGGGCTCTTGTGTATCGCGATGGCCGCCTGGATTACTTAGGCAATACGAGAGCTTAGACGACGCTCTTGCAAGCCTGACCAGTGACAGGGTAGATCACTGAAATGATTGCAAAATACGCAAACCCTCGACTTTTTATGCAGCTCTCCGAAAGGCTGATCCCTTGGTGCGCGGCACTGACCGGCATTCTCGTACTGTCGGCCCTCTATTTCAGTTTGGTCGGATCGCCGCCGGATTACCAGCAAGGCGACTCCGTTCGCATCATGTATGTGCATGTGGCATCTGCCTGGATGGGCCTCTTTTGCTATTCGGTGATGGCAGGCGCGAGCGTAATTTCCATCGTCTGGCGACACGCTCTCGCCGACCTAACCGCAAAATCGACCGCTCCCCTGGGGGCAGCCTTCACTTTCCTTGCTTTAGTAACGGGCGCCCTTTGGGGAAAACCCATGTGGGGCGCCTGGTGGGTATGGGATGCACGGACAACCTCCGTGTTGATCCTATTTTTTCTTTACTTGGGCTATATTGCCTTATGGGAAACGATCGAAGATCGTAGTCGCGCAGCTCAAGCCGCCGCCATTTTATCCGTCGTCGGATTTGTTATGGTTCCTATCATCAAATTTTCCGTTGATTGGTGGGAGACCTTGCATCAACCAGCCAGCGTGCTGCGTTTCGATGGCCCCACAATTGACGGATCAATGCTTGTTCCATTGTTTTTGATGGCAATCGCATTCATGACGTTTTATGCCACGATACTGATGGTCAGGATCCGGACGGAAATTGTCCAACAACGGATTCGCGCCCATACACTATCGCAACTTGGTGCCGGTTGATGGAAGCTCTTGACATGGGGGGATATGGGGCCTTTGTCTGGCCGGCTTACGCGGTGACATTTGTGACACTCGGCGTGATCGCAACATTGTCTTGGCGGGCGTGGCTCAAACAAAAAGCAAACCTCGCTATGCTGAATCAGTCCAAATCCGAGCCGGACAGTGAAGACGAACTAGGCTCACACAGACCTTCTGCTGCGCCGGGATGACATTCATCCGCATCGTTCCAATTGGCATCTTCTTGATTTTCGCTTCGGTCTTGTACCTGTCTTTAGACGGCACAGACCCGAGCAAGCTTCCCTCGCAGCTCGAGGGCCAAAAGGCGCCAAAACTGCCTGAGAGCATGGGCTCTTCCGATTTTGAGAGTAGCGCGACCAGCCTTAGTTTCTCAGATCTAAAGAAAGATCAATTTGCACTTGTCAATTTCTGGGCCTCATGGTGTGCACCGTGCAAGATTGAGCACCCTATCTTGATGTCTTTGGCAAAGGACGAACGATTTGTCCTTTACGGCATCAACTACAAAGATAAGGAAAGCGCTGCGCGCGATTTCTTGGCAGAGTTGGGCAATCCTTTCGATCGCCTGCTAAGCGATAATGAAGGCCGCGCCGCTATTGACTGGGGCGTTTACGGCGTACCCGAAACATTTCTTGTGGATCAAAATGGAACTGTCCTATTACGACACGTCGGTCCATTGACCGAAGACGCGCTCGAACGGAATTTTCTGCCCCTTGTTCAGATTGGGACAACCGAATTTACCGATTCAAAATAAATACCTGCGACTGTCCGACTTGTGGCGGGCAGGGTCCCTTCTTGGCCACGCTTAGTAAGTGTTGCGTATCAAGCGTACCCGGACCCAATTTCGAGTTGAATGACCCAAGTAAACATCAATTCCCTTATCAACGCGCAGACACTTGTAGGCCAACCGGCTCCTCGCCAAGCTGCGCCCGCCCGTTCAGATTCGCCATCCGCCGCATTTGAACAGGCAAGGGCAACGCGTGCGCAACGCGAAGCCGCAGTTTCAGTCTCGATCAGCGAAACAGCTGCGTCCCGCGTCCTGGAACAAAGGAACGAATTGGTGGCTGGAAGTACGGATCAGTCGAGTAACGAGCCTCCCGAGGCGGACGGCGATCGCGCGCGTCCCGAGCGCGAAGCGCCATTCGGCCCAACAACACAGCGCCGCTTTGCCCCACCCGGCAGTCAGCTCGACATACGTATCTAGACGACAATTGATCTAAGGCCAGCGAACGCGCATGAAAAAACGCCTCTAACTCATTGCAGGATTAGAGGCGTCATGAAGTGCTTCGATACACTTTTTGGCGTTGTGGCTAGCGCCGCTTTTTCGCGCGGGTCGTCTTTTTCGCGCGCCGTGGAGCGGGCTTCTTAGCGACTTTGCGTTTTGCAGGTGCTTTAGGCCCATCATCAAGGCCTGCATCCGCAACAATGGTCAGGCATCTAATGAACTCTGCCCGTTTCGACGCCGGAAGCGCGTTGATTATGTTTTTTTCTGCCTTCGCAACTTTCGGAAGCGCACCATTCAAGGCGCGGCGACCTGAAGCCGTGATCTTAACTGAGTTCGCCCTCTGGTCAGCTTCTGTCCGTTTCCTCGCGAGCATCCCGCGCTTGAGCAGTCGGCTGATCATGTCGGCCAGCGTGCTGCGATCAATGCCCGTCTTGTGAACGAGATCTGTTTGGCTCAACCCTTCATTTTGTTCAACGGTAAGAAGGACAGCGAACTGACGTGGTGTCAGGCCGTTGGCGCCAACTTCCTGTGTGAAAAGATCATGAGCATATTGCTGACACCTCCGTAGAAGATGCCCAGGTGAGTCATCGAGATTGAAGGATTTACTACGCGAGGATTTGGTTGCCATGACGACCTCTAAAGAAAATTAGCCCCAGGGAAATAACGAACACGAACGGTCCGCATGAAAATGATAGATCATCAGCACGCACAGCATTATCTTTCTTGTGGCGCGCGCCCAGTTCTGTTCTGCCATATGCACACCAAATCAAACAAAGTGCAAGAGGCCTGTTTTCGGCGCGCGGCGAAATTTCGCATCGCAACAATGAGATGAACGATGGCCAGTAATTCCTCCGAAGCCGGTACATCCGGACCAAGATTTTCGATTCAGACACCTGACGGTGACACGGCCGAACGTTCGGTATGCGATACATGCGGCTTTATTGACTACGTAAACCCAAAAATCGTCGTTGGATCGGTCATTTCACACGACACAAAAATCGTAATGTGCAAGCGCGCAATCGAGCCACGCATGGGGTACTGGACAATTCCCGCCGGATATCTGGAGGTCAACGAAACGACGGAAGAGGGAGCACGCCGCGAAGCACTTGAAGAAGCCTGCGCTGACATTTCAATTAAGGCACTTCTTGCCGTATACAACATCGCCCGCATCAGCCAAGTTCAGTTGATCTATACGGCCCAGCTCAACACGCCCAGCATTGCTCCCGGACCTGAAAGCTTAGAAGTCGAGTTCGTTGAATGGTGCGACATTCCTTGGAAAGACTTGGCTTTTCCAAGCGTCCATTGGGCGCTCAATCATTACCAGGATGCTGAAAAACACGCGATTTTTGCGCCTTTTTCAAATCCCGACAACGCGACGGGCAACGAGTTTCCAGTGAGGTGAGTTGCAGATGATAAAGTGACACTGTCGTCACAATATTAAGGATCTAAGGGGTTTCTCCGCTTTTCGCTTCCAGTTGATGGTTTTGCAAAAGAGGCAACTGCGACATGGCAAACAACACAGTCAGCGGAAACACGCCCCACACCTTAAACGCAACCCAAAAGTCCGTCGAACTGTTGCGCCACACCACCTCGTTGAGGATCGCCAGGAATACGAAGAATGACGCCCATCGAAATGTGAGCTTGCGCCATCCCTCGTCCGTCAACTGAAAAACTTGTTCAAACAGTATTTTTATGAAAGGCCGCCCCATTGCGAGCCCTGCAAAGAGTATTGTTGCAAAGATCGAGTTCACAATTGTTGGCTTCAGTTTGATAAACGTCTCGTTTTCCAAGTAAATCGTCAGTCCACCAAACACCAATACAACGACCGCCGTGATCACGGGCATCGGCGACACAGTTTTTTCTAGCGCATAGGTGATTGCCAAAGAAAGCGTTACTGCCACCATGAAAGCCGCAGTCGCCGAGAAAATCTCGAACTGCCAGTTCACGCCGAAAAACACCAGCAGCGGACCCAAGTCCAGCGCCAACTTTAACAATGGTGACATCTCTCCGTTACCCTTTGAACTCATGCTTCGCCTCGAACAAAAATGGCGTGCCGTGCACGAATCGTCAGCGCGGTGATCGTTTTGCCAGGATGCGCTGCAGCGTCCTTCGATGCATATTTAGGCGCCGAGCCGTTTCTGAAACGTTTCGACCACACAATTCATAGACTCTTTGGATGTGCTCCCATCTGACTCGATCGGCGGACATCGGGTTTTCAGGGGGCGGCGGCTTTTGGCCAGGAGGGGCGAGAAGCGCCGCCTCAACATCATCTGCATCTGCTGGTTTTGCCAGGTAATCCACGGCGCCGCGTTTCACAGCGGCCACAGCCGTTGCAATATTGCCATAACCGGTCAACATCACAACGCGGGCTTCCGGCCGATGCTCATGGATAAAATCCACAACATCTAGGCCGTTGCCGTCTTCCAAACGCAAGTCAATCACGGCATAGGCCGGTGCTTTTCCGCGTACGGATTCAATCGCAAGCGATACGCTTTCGGCAGTCTGCACGTCGAAGTTTCGTTTTTCCATGGCGCGTGCCAACCGGTTCCGGAATGGCGCATCATCATCGACAATCAAAAGCGTTCGATCCTGTCCGTTATCCATAGTCATCGTAAGAGTGCCTTTTCTTCTCCCATTGCGGCCGTAGGCCTACATATAGGGTCATTTCACACATTTTATCCAGTTTCCCTGGCAACGCTTGTACGATTGCTCAGGAGGCCTCGATCGCCTCACGCGGCCAGACGATATGAACGCGCGCACCTCCAGATTTGCGATTGGCAAAAGTGAGCTCTGCTCCAGTCCTTTCGAGCAATGTCTTTGCGATAAAAAAGCCAAGCCCCATGCCCTCATGCTCGCTGCGATCCTGGTTCTCGTCTGTATCTTCGCCGACCGGCCGCCGTGGACGGCTGGTCACATAGGGTTCTCCAAGCCGATCTATAATCTCAGTGGCGAAACCTGGGCCGTCATCCGTTATGGTTATCATCACCTCATAATTCGTCCACCGGGCGCGCACACGCACTTTTCCGCGGGCAAAGTCGGTTGCGTTCTCTATTAGACTGGTAAGTCCGTGCAGAATCTCGGGCAATCGCTGAACTTCTATTGCTTTCTGACCTGAAGGCGAAACATCAATGTTGACCGTGACATCAACACCAGAATAGGGCTCCGAGATTTCTTCCAGCAAAGCATCCATTCTCATCTTTGAAAGATGTTCATCCGATTGGTCGGGGCGCTCTGCAAGTTGGCTTAAGATCTCGCGACAGCGATCAACTTCACTACCAAGCAGGGCAACATCCTCAGCCAAGTGGCCGTCGGCGGGAAGTTCCCGCTTCAATTCTTTGGCAACGGTAGCGATCGTTGCCAACGGCGTCCCAAGCTCATGAGCCGCAGCGGCAGCCAATCCACCTAACGCTGATAATCTGTGTTCTTTTTCAAGCACCGATTGTGCGGCGGCCAAAGCATCGGACATGTTTCGCGCTTCGATCGCGATCCGCCAAGCATACACCGTGGTGAAGACGAGACCGACAACCAGTGCCACCCAGATGCCCGACACGTATAGCGGGTCCAATTCGTAACTTTGCGCGCTGTACCAAGGCAGGGGTTGGTGTGTAAACGCAAGAAAGGTGATGCAAATCAACGCGAGCCCGCCGAGAATAAGCGTGTTTCGAAGCAGCAATGTTGTTGCCGACACCACGACCGGCGCTAGGAACAAAAGCGCGAAGGGATTCTCAAGCCCGCCGGTCAACCACAAGAGTGCGGCCAACTGAACCAAATCGTAGGCAAGATAAGCCGTCGCCTCATTGTCACCGAGTCGTTTGGTTGCAGGATATCGGAAAGATACAACCACGTTGAGTGCCGCATAGATGCCAATGATTCCCAGACACCAGAAAATGGGCAGGTCATACTCAAAGCCGAGATAGACCACCAAAACGGCTGTTAGCTGACCGGCAGCCTCCAGCCATCGCAGCAGCAAAAGCGTGCGTGACCGTATTCTTCCGGTCATACGCGGCGAATTTCGAGAAATTAAAGATCTAACGCTGGGAGAATTAGGCATCTTGCAGCTCGCTCATTGGTCGCAGGTGGTACGGGACCTTTGCGAATCTTGCAATGGTGAGCGTGACGCCTTGCCACGGCAAAACCAAACAGAAGCAACAGCCGGTTAAGGAGGGGCCATTGGCAACCATTAATGGCGGCTAAACAAGACCTACAGCGTTCCGCCTTTGTCTCGGATAAGGTCAGCTATCTGATGGATTCCCCGCTCTTGAGCCACGGCGAGGGGTGTGCGTCCGGTGTAGTCTGCAACGGCGAGGTCCGCGCCTCCTTCGACCAACAAACGGGCCGTGACGCTATCACCGTTTTGAATCGCGATGATCAAAGGCGTTTCACCCCGTTCTCCTGCCAGATCCGAATCTGCATTAAATTCCATAAGTGCGGCCACAACATCGCCGGCGCCTCCACGTGCCGCAAACACCATCGCCGTATTGCCTTTGCGATCCTTGATATCCGGGTTGGCTTTGCTTTGAAGCAGCAAGCGCGTGGCCATTGTGTCCCTTGCCTTCGCAGCAAGGATCAATGCCGGCACACCGGCTTCGTTTCTAATGTTCGGACTCTCTCCGTTAATCAGCTCCGCGCGCAAAGTGGCGTAGTCTTTTTTACCAATGGCTTCAATGATTTCGTGCTGGCCAAACTGCGCGTGCACGGTACCGACTGGCAATGTTAAGGAAGCAAGGCTTAAGAGGAGTGTCAGGATCAACGCGCCCGACAGACGGGAATTCGTTAACCCCGTCGTTTTTTTTCCCATCACAATCTCCCTTCAAAAGCTGCTGCGGCTGAGGGACAGCCTTTGTCGCACCAAACGCCCTTGATTTTCGTGCCAACAGATCGCCATCTTGATCTCAGATCGGGTTCTAATGTCAAGAAGTTGACGTCCGATTGAAGCGTGTTTGCCGTTTCGACAACAACCTGGAAATGTGACCTCAAGATGTCTCGCTTGCTTATCCCTGGAATTGTAGCCCTTTTGGGCATTGGCGCCGTCATTGCGATCATACTAGGAAGTCAGGGTGAGCAGCCCGCGCAAACCTCAAGTGTGCCGATTGGCGGCCCTTTTGAATTAACAAACCATCTTGGGGAAAGAACGACTGAGCAGGATTTTGGTGACAAGCTTCTGCTGATCTATTTCGGCTTTACCTTTTGTCCCGACATCTGCCCGGCAGAACTTCAAATCGTAAGCGCCGCGCTCGACCAATTGGGAGAGAAAGCGGAGGCAATTCAGCCCATCTTCATTACGGTCGATCCGGAACGCGACACTGTGGAGGCCATGGCGGACTATGTCCCCTTCTTTCATCCAAGACTTGTCGGTCTTACAGGGTCGGTCGAAGAGATCGAAAAAGTAGCCAATGCGTATGGCATTTATCATGTGAAAGAACCGAGCAAGGATGGTTCGGCGTTGGAATACACGGTGAACCACAGCAGCATCGTCTATTTGATGAAACCAGGCGGGCACTATCTCGACCATTTCACGCACGGCGTGAAATCGGATGCTATGGCCAAACGCCTAAGCGAACATCTTTCTTAGTGCATGCTGGTTTCTAGCCCTTGGCAAAAATTTGCTTTTCGTTTTTGAACGACTTGAACTCAAGTGCATTTCCACTCGGATCCTGAACGAAGAACGTCCCCTGCTCGCCGGCGCGTCCTTTGAAACGAACGGTTGGCTCGATCAAAAATTTGTATTGGCGTTGCTTTAGTTTCTCACCTAATCGTTCCCATTCTGCCCAATCAAGCAACAGGCCGAAATGGCGAACCGGCACCTGATGACCGTCGACAAGATTCCGGGCTTCAACGGATTGGTTGTGTCTGTCCAGATGGACCACTAACTGATGTCCGTAGAAATCGAAGTCGACCCATTCTTCACTTGACCGACCTTCTGGACACGACAGCATGTCGCCGTAGAATTGACGCGCCGATTCTAGATCGTCAACCGGAATAGCAAGGTGAAAGCGTGGCCGGAATTCCAAACGTGTTCTCCGTCATCAATAGTTCTTTGTCGTCATGAACTCACACAAACTTGAAGCGGGTCAACTGCCCACGCTGCACATCGACGGGAAAGAGGTCCCTGTACGGCTGAAAGTGAACCCGCGGGCACGCCGGCTCATCGTTCGCGTTCAACAAACAAACGGCGAGGTTGTGGTAACAGCTCCAACCCGAACATCGCTCAAGCAAGCATTGGCCTTCGCCAATTCAGAGAAAGCGTGGATCGCAAACAGTCTCGCCGACGTTGAAGCACCGATCTGCCTGCTTCCGGGACAGCAGGTGCCCTTCAAAGGCGAACCCCATCTGATCACACATGCCCCAGAAAAGCGTGGCTCGGTTTGGCAAGAACTTGTGTGTGGCCAAAACCAGATCATGTGCACCGGCGAAATCAGCCATGTTCCCCGGCGAGTCCGCGACTGGCTAAAGGCCCAAGCTAAGAAAGAGATGTCGCAGCTTGCCTACTCATTTGGAGAACAAGTCGGAAAGAAGCCCACACGTCTGACTTTTAGAGATGCTCAAACCCGCTGGGGTTCGTGTTCTTCTTCCGGCGTGATCAGCCTGTCTTGGCGGTTGATTTTGGCGCCACCCTACGTGATGAATTATGTCGTGGCTCATGAAGTCGCCCATCTCATTCATCTAAATCACGGACAGAAATTCTGGCGCTTGGTGGAACAGCTTGTCGGCAACACAAGTGCGGCCCGCGGCTGGCTCGATAGCTCGGGAGCGAGCTTACACCGATATGGGACTGAGCCTGTCTAATCGGTGGTTTGATAAAACACGCCATTGACTTGCGGCACAATGTGCCGCACCACCACAGGCGCCGCGTCTCAGAGAATGAAGCGAACCAGTGCCTTTACATCTCTCTGGCGTGACCAGATCTTAAAAGCCAAAAATTTTGTTGAGTGAGGAACAAAGCGGTCGTGAACCAAATCTCGCACCCTTACGGCAGGCGTTTCATTTTGTTGCTGGCGAGCATGACGGCAATCGGACCATTGTCGACAGACATGTATGTGGCCTCACTGCCCTCAATCGCAAGATGGTTTGCAGTTTCTGACTACGCCGCGCAACTGACACTAAGCGCATTCATGTTCGGGTTCGCCGCGGGGCAATTGGTGTTTGGTCCCTTAGGAGATCGCTACGGTCGGCGCCCGATCATACTGATCGGGTTGTCCCTCTATTTGGCGGGTACGCTAGCCTGCCTTGCTGCCCCTTCAATTGAATTCATTATCTCGGCGCGGTTCATTCAGGCGCTCGGGGCAGCGGCTTCTCTCGTCTTGTCGCGCGCCATCATCCGGGATGTTTACGGCACGGCCGGGGCTGCTGCGGTCATGGCCTTAATGGGCACGATCATGGGGGTTGTTCCGCTTGTTGGGCCAACCATTGGTGGCTTCATTGAGGCCTATTTGGGATGGCAGGCTAACTTCGTTTTTATGCTCGTCTGTATCGCGGGCGTATTGAGCGTCATTGCATTCAAGCTGAGTGAGACACTGGATCCCGCACACATTCAGCCCATTCGCATTCAAAAGATCTTGCACAACTACGGAACCCTGATTGGTGACCGCCACTTCATGGCGCATGTGGCGACGGCCGCGTGTTGTTTCGCCGGGCTGTTCGCCTACATTTCGGGTTCATCCTTTGTGTTCCAAATAACATTCGACATCGCCCCCGAGTTATTTGGATTTTTGTTTGGCCTTGGCGTCTTCGCGTACATGCTCGGCACCTTATTGGCGCGGCGTTTGGCACCAAGCTGGCCAATCCCACGGGTTCTTCTCCTTGGAGCTTCGATTGCAGCCGGTGGCGGGCTGCTCATGGCATTTTTGGCCCAGGCTGGGGTCAACGATCTGTTAGCGGTTCTACTGCCCCAACTGGTCTATTCGTTTAGCGTCGGGCTTGTCATTCCGCAGGCGCTAGCGGGCGCGATCATTCCGTTTCCTCACATGAGCGGCACGGCATCAGCCTTTGCGGGGTTTTGCCAATCAGGATTTGGCGCCGTTGTCGGAGCGCTTGTCGGCTGGACCTTTGATGGGACACAAGTGCCAATGACACTGGCGATTGGAACGATGGGTATACTGACATTCGCCGCGGCCTATGCGGCCAATCACACGACAGCACGGCAATCCTCGTCCGAACCGGTCGTCAATGAAAGTCCATCTGAGCCCGCCGAAACGACCGGCCAGGCAGGCTAAAGATCTTTTGCAAGTTCGGATTGGGTCTTCTCAGTGAGGACGGTCATATGCGCGTAATTTTCGTGATCCATGCCCAACACGACCTGTGTAGCAGGATCTCGAAATTGATCGACTCGATTTGGGGAAAGGCGAAAGTGAAGAAAATGCACTGATGATGTTTTGCCGTCGCTCGCCGTTCGGTCGACATCCCGTTCAGCGTCGGCATAAATTTTCTCGTCACCAACCTGAATAAACACGTGCTCTTCGATGCCGCCTAAACGAAGCAAGACATTCCTGCGGCGCACCTCGTCGTCAATCTCAAACATCAAGGTCGTAACCAGCTCGCCGCCCTGCGGAATCAGAGGATTGTATGCGTTCAGCTCATCCTCAATTTGTTCCTCGCCCCCCTTCTCGATGTACAGCATCTCATGGATTTGGAGCCACATGGTGTCGTAGCTCTCAAAATAGAATGTCGCATGTGGGCCGACATCAATGCGTCGATCCTTTTTGATGGGCAACAGCGCCGCGCGGCGCTCCCGACGCTGCACGCCATACTCTTCCATGGACAAAATATCTGCCCGCGTAATGGACCGGTTTGCTGCACTCATTTCCGTCTTACCTAAACTCAAGCGAGGCCATAGGCGCGTGCCATCAATTCGATGGGATGCGCTGTTCGTTCGGGACGCCGCGCGTTACTGACCCCCTCCAACATCTGGGATATGTGTTTTCCCGCAAGGGGGCAGTCCGAAACAATGTTCGATCTGTCTTGCTTCGCAGCAGTACGCGCAACCGGCTTGCCAACTTTCATGGCAACATCATGCGTCCCCTTCATCACGCCGAAGGTTCCGCCATGGCCGGCGCAGCGTTCGATCACATCAACATCTGTCTCAGGGATTAACTTCAACATTTCTGCTGCCTTTGGCCCCATATTCTGCGCACGCGCATGGCAAGCCAGATGAACACTCACCCCACCTTCAATAGGCGCCAAGCCTTCGACCAATCCTTCTTTCTTGGCGATGTCTACGACATACTCATTGATATCGAATGTTGCCTCCGACAGTTTCTTTACGTTGGCGTTAGACGGGACAATGAGCGGCCATTCGAATTTGAACATCAACCCGCAACTCGCCGTCAGCGTGATGACGTCGTATCCCTTCTCGATCCAACCGACCATCTCGCTAGAGATTTTTTCCGCCTGTTGGGCAACCCTTTCAATATCGGCTTGTTCCAAGAACGGCATCCCGCAACACCCCGGATAGACAACCTCAACGTCGACACCGTTCTTTGCGAGGACGGCCAATGCCGCATCTCCTGTGCTCGGCGTGTTGTAATTGACGAAGCAGGTCGCATAGAGCACTGCCTTACGTTCGGCCGCAGGCGCATCAGTGTTTCGTTTGGGCGGCAGTTGGCGCGCCGACATAACGAACGTTCGCGAGTTGAACTTCGGCAATTCAGCATCCGCATCGATGCCAAGCGCGCTTTCCATGAGGGGGCGACCCGGAAAACGGCGCCGCGACCCAAGATTTGCTATGCCAGCGATGGGCTGCGCGAGCTTGCCGTTCCGATCGGTCTCGGCAAGTTGTCGGGCGACTTTGTCCACTTTGCCGTTCTTGGCCTGTGCCGCACGGTACCGCAACATCAGGTGAGGAAAATCTAAATCGAACTCATGCGGCGGCACATAGGGGCATTTTGTCATGAAGCACATGTCACAAAGCGTGCACGCGTCAACGACCGGCCCGAAGTCATCTGACGAAACACTGTCGAGTTCGCCGGATTCAGAATCATCAATGAGATCGAAAAGCCGCGGGAATGAATCACACAAGTTGAAGCAACGCCGACACCCATGACAAATGTCGAAAACCCGCCGCAGCTCATCATCCAGTTTCTCCGCGTCATAGAAATCCGGATCTTGCCATTTCAACGGATGACGTGTTGGTGCCTCTGTGCTTCCTTCTTTCACCAATTCCTCCGTTCTGGCATGAGCGAGGCGCGCCCTATCCTTCTGTGCACATAAGACCGTGCACAGAGGAAAAGGCGCTATCCAGTTTCTTGAACGCGATTACTGATCGAGAGTATCGAGCGCTTTTTGGAAGCGTCCAGCGTGTGACTTTTCAGCCTTTGCCAGCGTTTCGAACCAATCCGCAATCTCGTCGAAACCTTCATCACGGGCCGTGCGGGCCATCCCAGGATACATGTCTGTATATTCGTGTGTTTCGCCGGCGATAGCGGCCTTCAGGTTTTGGCTGGTTGCGCCAATTGGCTCTCCTGTCGCCGGGTCCCCGACCTCTTCCAAGAACTCCAGGTGACCGTGTGCGTGACCTGTTTCACCTTCCGCAGTTGAGCGAAAAACGGCGGCAACATCATTGTAGCCTTCCACGTCGGCCTTTTGAGCAAAGTAGAGATAACGGCGGTTTGCTTGGCTTTCACCGGCAAAAGCGGCCTTCAAGTTATCCATGGTCTTGGAGCCATTAAGTGACATAGCGTTTCTCCTTGAGAGTGGGGGTCATGGCGGATCCACAGATAATGGGGACCGCCATTGGGCAAATTCGTTCGAAATTAACCTATACGCCGCGGCGCAAGCACTGTCAACACCTTAGAATGTTTCCAATCTAAGATTTAGCCGACTGTTTCTGAAAGAAAATTTCTTAGTTCGCGCTAGACTGCCGGGACACCCGAACAACAACATCTACCCGCGTCTGCTCCGTGCCGTCCGGTGTTTCCGGGATACCGGATACCGTGACCCCTTCTCCTGGAAAATCGACAAGTTCCCCGTCATCTTCGATAAAAAAGTGGTGATGAAGGCGAGTGTTTGTGTCGAAATAGGTCCTGGCACCATCGACCACCACTTGTCGAAGCAATCCCGCCTGGGTGAATTGATGCAGGGTGTTGTACACGGTGGCCAAAGACACACGGATGCTCCCTGCCAACGCCTCGCCATGCAACGATTCGGCGGTTACGTGACGTTCACCTTGTTCAAAAAGCAGTTTTGCAAGGGCTAAGCGTTGTCTGGTAGGCCGAAGCCCCGTCTCTCTTAGTCGTGTTACCAGATGGGCATAAGGACGATCGGGGTTCATAAATCAGACCTGCATGGTGTTTTCAAAGGCGTGGTGCCGAACGTGTCTTATGATGACACGCCACCTGATTTCAATTTGGGAGCCAATCGGCACTTGTCAAGTCGAACCAGAAAGGCCAAGAAACCGGCCCGGGATGAACCAAGCCGTCACGACAACAAAACTGTTTGTTTTCAGCCGATTGTGAGGTCGACTTTGTCGGCATTACCTGCGATATGAACGAGGCGCCATATCGACTCTCAAGACCACGCCAAAGACGAAAAGGATTCGCATGTGGGAACAACGCTCTAGCTACAGCTATGATGACTTGCTGGCCTGTGGCCGTGGCGAGATGTTCGGGCCAGGGAACGCACAACTTCCCTTACCGCCCATGTTGATGTTTGATCGAATTACACACATCAGCAAGGACGGTGGCGAGCATGGCAAGGGCCAAATTTTAGCTGAATTTGATGTGAAACCGAGTCTTTGGTTCTTCAAGTGCCATTTTGAAGGCGACCCTGTAATGCCTGGCTGCCTGGGGCTTGACGCTATGTGGCAATTGGTCGGTTTCTTCCTGGGTTGGCTCGGCAAACCGGGCAGCGGCCGCGCTTTGGGTGTCGGCGAGGTAAAATTCAGCGGGATGGTTGTTCCGACGGTCAAAAAGCTCACATATCAGATAGACTTTCGGCGGGTATTTTTAGGCAAACTAGTACTCGGCGTTGCCGACGGCGTCGTGCACGCAGACGGCGAAACCGCATTTGAGGCGTCTAATCTGCGGGTCGGCTTGATTCAGAAAACGACCTGACGCGGATCGACAAACGCACTGAAGGAGTGACCTTATGAAGCGTGTTGTTGTCACCGGTATGGGAATTGTCTGTTCTATCGGAAACAATGCAGGCGAAGTGCGCGCTGCCCTCAAGGAGGGCAAGTCGGGACTTGCAAAAAGCGATGTCTACGAGGAGATGGGATTTCGGTCCCATGTCGAAGGATCGATCAACATCGACTTAGAAGAGAGCATCGATCGAAAAACCAGACGCTTCATGGGCGATGGGGCCGCCTACAATTACATCGCCATGTCGGAGGCGATCCAAGATGCAGGCCTGGAAGAAAACGATATCTCAAACGAGCGCACCGGCCTGATCATGGGCTCAGGTGGTCCATCTACCTCAAACCAGGTCGCCGCCGCCGATATTGCCCGGGAAAAAGGCATAAAACGGATTGGCCCGTATATGGTGCCGCGGTGCATGTCGAGCACCAATTCGGCGAACCTGTCGACTGTCTTCAAAATCAAAGGACCGAGCTATTCGATCAGCTCGGCCTGCTCAACCAGCGCGCATTGCATTGGAACGGCTGCGGAAACGATTCAATTGGGCAAACAGGACGTGATGTTTGCGGGCGGGGGAGAAGAACTTCACTGGTCGCTGACTATGTTGTTTGACGCGATGGGTGCGCTATCGAGCAAGTACAACGACACGCCGACCAAAGCGTCACGTGCCTACGACGCCAATCGCGATGGTTTTGTGATCGCGGGCGGCGGCGGCGTTCTTGTTTTAGAAGAGCTTGAACATGCGATCGCACGCGGCGCACGCATTTACGGCGAGTTTGCCGGCTATGCGGCAACATCGGACGGCGCCGACATGGTTGCGCCTTCAGGCGAAGGGGGCGAACGTTGCATGCGGATGGTCATGAACAGCCTTGGGAATCTGCCTGTTGACTATATCAACACCCACGGCACATCAACTCCGGCAGGTGACATTGTCGAACTTGAGTCCATTCGGAACATATTCGGCGACCACATGCCACCAATCAGCTCAACAAAATCTCTCACCGGGCATAGCCAGGGCGCCGCAGGCGTCCACGAAGCGATCTATTCATTGCTGATGATGAATGGCGGGTTTGTTACCGCATCTGCGAACATTGACGAACTTGATCCGGGCGCGGAGGGAATACCGGTTGTGCGCGAGCGGATCGACAATGCCGAGCTCAACTGCGTTATGTCAAACAGCTTTGGATTTGGCGGAACGAACGCAACATTAGCGTTCAAACGCTACGACGCGTGAGTACCTGTCGGCGGAAAAGCTGGCCAATAACTGAAAGAGAATAATCAGTGAAAAAAGATTGGGGCATGTCATGACGGATGGGGGATTGATGCAAGGACGGCGTGGTCTGGTCATGGGGGTGGCCAACGACCATTCGATTGCATGGGGAATTGCCCGCATGCTGCACGCCCAGGGCGCGGAACTTGCGTTTACTTTCCAAGGCGATGCAATTGGCAAACGGGTGCAACCCCTTGCTGAGAGCGTTGGTTCTGACCTTGTGATCCCCTGCGATGTTGAAGATCCGTCGAGCGTCGATAATGTGTTCAGTCAACTCAAAACGGCCTGGGGTGGCATGGACTTTGTCGTCCACGCAATCGCCTACTCTGACAAGAATGAACTTAAAGGCCGTTATGTAGACACGACGAGAGAGAATTTCGTCAAGACGATGGACATCTCTTGCTTCTCATTCACGGACATCGCACGGCGTGCCGCGGAGCTGATGAATGATGGCGGTGCGATGATCACTTTGACCTATGCCGGCGCTGAAAGGGTGACCCCAAACTATAACGTTATGGGCGTTGCCAAGGCAGCCCTCGAAGCCAGTGTCAAATATCTCGCGGCCGATCTTGGCCGCGACGGCATTCGTGTGAATGCCGTGTCTGCCGGCCCTATGCGCACACTTGCGGGTTCGGCCATCAGCGACGCACGTTTCATGTACAAATGGAACCGTCAACATGCCGCCATTCAAAAGAACATCGAACTCGATGACGTCGGCGGCGCTGCCCTCTATCTTTTGAGTGACTTGTCCCGATGCGTCACCGGCGAAGTTCATCATGTAGATTGCGGCTACAACATCATCGGCATGCCGCGCGCGGCCGACGTAAAGGCTGAAGAAGGCACCAGCAACGGGCAAGACCGTCCCGCGGAGAAGACCGGCGCAAATCCTCAGAGAGCGGGCACGACCGTTCCTGCGGAGTAAGCGCTCAAGCCATTTCCCGCCGGTCAGCCAGGCAGGCCAAGACGGCCAGCTATATTGTTCTTCTGCATATTGGAGCTGCCGCCCACGATCGGCATGCCAACGATATCCCGGACGTGACGTTCCATGTCATATCCTTCAGATAATCCGTAGGCCCCCATAATACGTTGGCAAGTCAGAACGATCTCGACCGCCGTATCGGCAACGAACAATTTGGCCATGCTGGTTTCAACAGAGCAGGGGCGCCCCTCATTCGCCAGCCAGGCACCGTGATAGAGCATATGGCGACAGGCTTCGAGTTTGGTTTTCGCCTCGACCAACGCGTGACGAACAGATTGGTGCGCGCATATGGGTTTACCAAACTGTTTGCGTTCTTGCGCATAAGCCCACGCTTCTTCGACCGCCGCCTGCGCGATCCCAAACGTGACAGCTGTGATTTCGATTTTCTCAACATCAAGAGCCGGGCCCGCCAACATCCGCCAGCCCTGGTTCCATCGCTCAGCACCGCCAACAATGGCACTTGACGGCAAACGCACATCATCAAAGAAAACGTCGCTGGACAGCGTATATCGCAGATTCATATGTTCGATTTGGTGCATCGTGATACCCGGCGTATCCGTCGGGATCAGAATGAAACTGAGATTCTTATACTTCTCGCCATCCGGATCTGAATTCACCAAACAGTAGATATAGTCAGCAAACTCGGCGCCCGTGCACCAACGCTTAGCGCCATTGATGACGACCGTTTCGCCGTCATCTTCAAGCCGCGCCTTTGTTTGCACGCTGGCAAGATCGCCTCCGACATCAGGCTCAGACAATCCGTAAGCAAATAATATATCTCCGCGAGCAAGCTTGGGCAGCAATTCGGATTTTTGCTCCGGCGACCCATTCTCACTCAAATTAACGCCGCCATAGAAGGCGCAATGAATGAATGGCCCCGCAAGAAACGGCCCCGCACGGCATAACTCTTCGATAACAGCAACGGCGGCAACAAGATCCTGACCTTGACCACCATATTCCTCCGATATGGTGAGACCGCCCACGCCCAAATCCATGAGCTGACGAACAACATCTCTTGGATAAGTATGCGTGCGATCCCACTCTTGGCGTTTTTCGCGGGGCGCATTGTCTTCTACAAACTTTTTGATGGTGTCACGCAACAGGCCAATATGTTCAGGCTCATCTGCAAATATCATCGGGACCTCACTATTCGCCGGTAAACTTTGGCGTACGCTTTTCAACGAACGCTGATACGGCTTCCTGCCGATCGGCGGTTTGGTTCGTCATCATTTCATACGCCAGCGCCGCATCCATGATTTTGTTCGCCAGGTCTTTTAACGCCAAGTTCGCAGCCGTTTTTGTCCACCTGACCGCCCATTTGGGATTACTCAATATTTTATCCGCGACTTCCGCGACTTTTCCGTCAAGCTCGTCAGTGGGAACGGCATAGTTGATCAATCCCATCGCTTCTGCTTTTGGTGCCGGTACCATATCGCCGGTCAAGAGAAGCTCTTTCGCGCGCGCAAAACCTATGAGTTGAGGCCAGATAACTGCCCCGCCATCACCTGCTACCAACCCAACCTTAACGTGCGGGTCGCCAATAACGGCCTTTTCGTCTGCGATGATAACATCACAAAGCAGTGCAATAGACGCCCCCAACCCGGCTGCAGCGCCGTTCAATCGACAGAGGATCGGTTTTTCAAGTTCGATCAGTGAGAACACAATTTTCTTGGCGTCCGTACCGATGTCGCGAAACTTGGAAGGCTGATCGATCATAGCCTGGAACCAATCCATATCGCCGCCGGCACAAAAAGCACGACCTGCACCGGTCAAAACAACAAGATCGCAATCTGGATCATTTTGGATCTCACCAAACACACGTGCGAATTCGCAGTGCATATCATGGTCCACGGCGTTCATCGCGCCATTGCTGATCGTGACCGTCAAAACACGGTCTTCATAATCAAAGTTCAATGTGCGATAGCCTTGATAGTCCATTGCGCGCCCTTCCTGCTATTTGGTCTTTATGTGTTTCAATCCTTCTGGAAGTCGTATGTCAACAAAGCAAGATCTGGTTCCCCTTCCACCGCATCCCGAAGATGTAGCTTGGCCAACCGAGGCTTGGCCAACTGCGGATCTGCCGACTCACGTCAACAGCGACAAATTCCACGAGTTGTTAGATCTCGCATTTCAGGATCCAGCTCCAGAATCCATGGGGGAAACGCACGCCTTCTTGGCTGTGCAGCGCGGCCATATCGTCGCCGAACGATACTGGCGCGACTACAAGCCGACCGATACCTATCCTTCTTGGTCCATGGCCAAAAGCATTACACAAGCGCTGGCCGGCATCTTGGTCCGCGAGGGCAAGATCGACATTCATGCACGCGCCGACGTGCCGGAATGGCAGCAGCCCAATGACCCAAGACAAGACATCACGTTGGACCAACTGATGCGCATGTCCAGCGGGCTGGAGTTTACGGAAGACTATGTCGATCGAGGTGTCTCCGATGTCATCGAAATGCTCTTTGGCAAAGGCAAATCGGACGTCGCCGCTTTTGCCGCCAATTTCCCGCTCGCTCACAAACCCGAAGCATTCTGGAGCTATTCCAGCGGGACTTCAAATATCGTCTCGCGCTGCGTATCACGTGCTGAGGGCAGCACCGGCAAAGACTTTGAAACCTTTATGCGCCGGGAACTGTTTCAGCCATTGGGTATGAAATCTGCAACCCCGAAGTTTGATGACCAAGGCACGTTTATCGGATCATCCTTTTGTTATTGCACAGCACAAGATTTTGCTCGGTTTGGTCTTCTGTATCTTCGCGACGGGATGTGGGACGGCAAGCGGATTTTGCCTCAAGGTTGGAGCGACTACGCGCGCACACCGACTAAAACTCCGCCTGACGAGGAACTGGGCTATGGCGCCCATTGGTGGTTGGGACTGTGTGGGCCGGATAGTTTTTCTGCAAATGGCTATCAGGGCCAGTTCACTGTTGTGATCCCAAGCCTCGACTTGATTATGGTTCGTCACGGCGATTCTCTCGACGAAAAGGGAGACGAAGTGAAACGCTGGCTTGCGCGGATCGCCGACTGTTTTCGACAGCCGGCATAGCCACCACCCGGCCGCGCTATTCACTTAAGACTGGCCCCTTCTCAAGCCAAGGGAATCCCTAGTTTCGCCCTGATTTGACATTATGTGTCTTGGTAACGGGTTTGAAACCATACAACAGCGCAAATAGAGGGAAATGAAATCACGCCTTTGCGCTTGGAAGGAGGCACTATGTCGGCCCCTGCTCCGCTGTCTGCACCCAACCTGACTCATATCGCGCTTCATTGTGCAAACTTGGACCGCTCCATCGAGTTCTATGAGCGTATGTGCGGGCTCAAGGTTGTTCACAAACGCAATGACACCGGAACAACAGTTGCGTGGATTGCCGAAACCGGTCGCGAATGCCGATTGGTGATGGTGCTGATCGATGGTGCGAAATCACGCTTGCGCCAGGCAGAAGGTGACTTTTCCCATCTTGGTTTTGCCGTGAGCACAAAAGCGGGCGTCGACGACATTGTTGCTTCCGCCGTATCTCACGGATATGAAGTCTCGTGGCAGCCGACCGAACTGCCTTATCCTGTTGGTTATTTCTGCGGCGTGCGCGATCCCGATGGCAATGTCGTCGAATTTTCCTATGGCCAGCCTCTCGGCCCCGGGTCGGAGGACAAAATGCAGAAACTGATGGCTGAGACGGCACCGGCTTAAGCGCCCTCACTCGTTCTTGCTATAGGCGATGCCGCGGCCAGCTCTCGGAGCCTGATGCTCTCCGTAGCTTTGAGCCTTGATGCTCATCCTCCGTTTTCTGGCTATGCGTTGAAAATCTTGCCAGGGTTTAGAATACCCTTCGGATCCAAAGTCTTTTTGAGCATACGCATCAATTCAATCTCAGGCTCGCTGCGCGTCAGCGGTAAGTAAGCTTTCTTCTCAAGACCAATGCCATGTTCCGCTGAGATCGATCCGCCTAATGGAGCAAGCGGTTCGTAGATCGCCTGCTCAACACCGCTTCGCGCTTCTTGCGACCCATCCCCAACACCGGAAACGATATGGAGATTCCCATCGCCCATATGACCAAAGACGACCGTCCGATGATCAGGAAATCGTTCTGACAGGCGCTTGAGGACTTCATCCACATAACCTTCCATGTCTTTGATCGCGAGACTGACGTCAAAGACAAAAAACGCGCCAAACTGGCCAACCTGGCCGACGTCATCGCGCAACGCCCACATAGCATCTCGTTCCGCTTGGTTCTTTGCAATCACGGCATCGGCAATCAGGCCGTCCTCAACTGTTTGCATCAGCGCCTGCTCAAACTGCTCCAGATCGGCTTCTTGATCGCCTCCCATCGCTTCAACCAAAACATAGTAGGGAAAGTCTTGCGGCAAGGGCGGCCGATTTGTAGCCGGTGGTGTCGTGATAAGGCGATAGAAGTTGTTCCACATGACCTCAAATGCACTAAGCGAGCCGCCCAATGTCCGGTCAATCTGTTTCAAAAATGCGGAAAGCTGATCAAAGCTCTGAACCGCGACAAAAGCGGTGTTCTGACTGCGCGCGAGTTCGCGCAGGCGCAAGACCACCCGTGTGACGACACCAAGCGTTCCTTCGGTTCCAATGAAAAGCTGCTTAAGATCGTATCCTGCATTGTTCTTGATCATACGGTTGAGCGACGACAAGACAGTCCCATCAGCCAAAACCGCTTCAACACCAAGCACCATGTCGCGCATCATGCCATAGCGAATGACGCGGTTGCCGCCCGCATTTGTCGAGACATTTCCGCCGATGGTCGCCGACCCGCGCGCGCCAAGGTCCAGGGGAAACATCAGCTCGTATTCCTCGACCTTTTCCTGTGCCGCTTGCAGAGGCACGCCAGCTTGTAGTGTCATGGTCCGGCCAATGGGGTCAATGTCCTCGATCGCCGTCATGCGCTCGAGCGAAAGGACTAAATCTTCAGCACCGGCAGTCGTGCCCTGCACCAAACCGGTGCGTCCACCTTGCGCCACAATGGGACGGCCCATTTGATGACAGAGCGAAAGACTCTTCGAAACTTCTTCTGTTGTTTTTGGGCGCAGAACTGCGAAACCACCGGATGCCTCAGTTTCGTCAGAAAGGCCTACGCGCGAAACGCGCGCCAGCGCCTCGTCCCCTTCCAACAACCCTTTCGGCCCCAGCACATCACGCAATTGAGGAAGAATATCGGACATGGAGGCCTCCCTACGGCTGTTTTCAATTCAAGCAGCTTAGCGTGAGGCTTCCTTTGCGGCTAGTTCATCGGCTGCCCCTCCCGGCTCAAGAGGCAAGGGTTAAGAGAATTTTGACAGGCTTTAGCGACACTCAATTGATGTATGCGTTCTTTGTTCCGTTGTTGAGTTTCGTCCTTTTTCTCATTGCCCTGGCGGCCATCGTCTATCCATTTCCCCCCTTTGAAACGCGCACCAGCACCGCGCTACTCGCCCTCATCGCCTTCGTGAACATTGGACTCGCCGCGCCGCTCAGCCCACCTCCAGACCAATTGTCCTACACCTATTGGCAAGCGACCGGACGATACTGTGATCTGGAAGAGGACTGGACCGTTACATGCCGCGCCGAAAAAGAGATCACACAGGCGGTCAACTCGGCAGGCACAGAGGATCTAAATCGAGAATTGGATTTCGTACGCCGTGATCAAATCGCGACGTTGCGTGTGCGCTAAAGAGGTCCCAACAACCCGCAGCGCAAGTCAGTTAGTAGTTTAGTGAAACCGTGGTTTCCACGACGGCGCCATCTTCCACTTCAATGACAGCCTCATCATGATCAGGCGGGCCTATTTTGAAGCTGGCATCGTTTGAAAAGCCGACACCTTCTTTCGGAATACCTAGGAACCCGCGATCAAGTTTTCCGTCTGCATCGTCATCGTGATAAACGGAAAAGGCGTACTCACCTTCGGGAAGACCAGAGATCGTAATGACGGTCTCACCTTGCTCCGCCGGAACGCTGATCCGCTCGACAGGCTGTTCGAGGAAAGCCTCTTCGGAGTCATACAGGTTGACGTTCAAGAAACCGTTCGAACTCTCAATATTCTGCACCGTAATGTGCAGAACGCCGCCCGTTGTTGCTCCAACCGGCAGGATGGTGAGTGACACCAATAAAGCACTCGCAAAAACGCTCGACACCAGCGGACTAAACCTACGCATACTTGCCCCCAACGTGTCCGCTTTTTTTGACTGATTGGACACTCATTACCTCTTCCATAAGTATCGTTAGCAGGCTTCGTCATCAAGACCTGTCGGATGGAATGACACCTAGTCGCAGTCACCGCCCACTTCAAAACACGTGTGCGTGAGCGTGAACCAATTTGCAACATGAGGAGCGCCGCGATAGATCTTGGTGACAAGTTCAGCAAATCTCGTGCCTTGGGGCAGTCTTCGGATGGACGAACAACTGAAACAGAGATTTATGGTTAACCTCGGCGCGTTTGATCGCCAACGCGCGCAAACCGAGGGCCTGAAGCATGCCGCCGTTGCAATTGCGGTTGTCGACGAACCAGACGGCCAGCCAACTTTCATCCTGACCCGAAGAGCCGCGAAACTTAATTCACACGCAAGGCAGTGGGCATTACCCGGTGGTCGGCTGGATCCCGATGAGGATCCGATCGAGGCCGCGATCAGAGAGATGGAAGAAGAAATCGGCCTGCGCCTTTCGAAGGCGGACGTGATGGGCGAGCTTGACGATTACAAAACGCGCTCGGGATACATGATCACGCCAGTCGTTTTTTGGGCAGGCTCGAATCCAACATTATCGCCCAATCCTGACGAGGTCGCTGAGTTGTACCGAATTCCCCTGAGCGAACTTGACCGACCCGACTCACCAAAGTTCATTACCATTCCTGAAAGCGAAAATCCGGTAATCCGAATTTTTATCAATGAGTACCAAGTTCATGCACCAACGGCCGCGGTGCTGTTTCAGTTTCGTGAAGTCGCCATGCACGGACGCCCGACACGCGTCGCCCATTTTGAGCAACCTGTCTTCGCGTGGCGCTAATCTGTTTTCAGCAGCGATACATCTTGAGACTTGTAGCTTCGACCGCGTTCCATTACCGGCATCACATTCAACTTAATTAGGTCAACACCCTATGCCTCGAAGACTTTGTCGTTCTTTCTTTTACAGCTGCTTCACTCTCATTTGGACATTGATCTACTCCTCTACATACGCGGCAGAAGTCGCCGTGCCCGATGTGGAGCAATCTCAAAATGGCATCCAGTTCGCCTGTACGGGAATTGCAGAAGCCCGTGACGACCCAAAGTGGGACCAATATCCGCTGAAGGTGGTCTTCGCTTCCAAGAACGGACAATTTATCGGTCGTGTTCGTGTGACACTTCAGTCCGAAGCTGGCCAACCGCTTGTCGATGTATTCTGCTTAACGCCCTGGTTCGTTGCGCGCCTGCCAGAAGGGAAATACGCCCTCAGCGCAGTAGCCACTAATGGCGTCGAAAAAACGGCGACGATCACCGTTTCGCAAGCCAATCAAAAGACGCAGCACTTGCATTTCCCGGACGGAAATTACTGACGCCTCTAAGAGGCATACGCTGAGGCCGGGAGCGACGAACGCGCGCCTAGGTCTTTGCCGCTTTCAGCAGCATTACTCATCTGAGAAGAGGGCGACGCCACTGCACGGCTCATCGCTTTGTACAGTTCTTTTTGGTCTACAGGCTTGGAAACATACTCTGTCATCCCCATCGCGAGATACTTTTCGCGATCCCCCCTCATCGCATCTGCAGTTGTGACGATGACCGGCACATCATGCCAGCTTGCTTGGCTCTGCCGGATTTTCCTTATTGTTTCAGGCCCGTCCATGACCGGCATATGAACGTCAAGCAAAACAAGGTCGAAAGTCTCTTTCTCAAGGCATTCAAGACCAACAGCTCCATTCTCCGCTTCCGTCACACGCGCACCTGTGGGCGCAAGGAAGAGATTTACGATTTGCCGGTTGAGCGCATTGTCTTCGATCAGCAGCACTCTTAGACCTGTTATTGTTCCGGTTGAGTGAATTGACGTTGGTTGGATCTCAGGAGTCGGCAACACTGTTTCGCGTGCAACTCGCGTTTCAAAAACCAGTTCAAAGACCGACCCGGTGCCCAAACGGCTTTTGACATCCACATGGCCGCCCATCATCTTCGCTAGCTTGTAGGTAATCGACAGCCCTAATCCGGTTCCACCATACTCACGCGTCGTCGAACTGTCTGCTTGTGTGAATTCCCGGAACAGGTTTTCCTGAGCTTCTTCGCTGATTCCAATGCCTGTATCTTCCACCTTGATTGAAATCTTGCAGTCACCATCAGCACTTGTTGCGCAGTCAGCAGAAACACAAACAGAACCGGTTTCTGTAAACTTCACGGCGTTTGCAACCAAATTGGATACACACTGCCGAACGCGAACGGGATCACAGATCAAAAGATCCGGCAGGGATTGCGAGACGTGCCAGCTCAGGTCAACGTTTTTCTCTTTCGCAGTTGGCTCATACAAGCGAATGACCTGCGCCAACGCATTTTTGAGATCCGTTTCAACAGGTACGATCTCGACTTTTCCAGCTTCAATTTTTGAAAGGTCCAATACATCGTTCACAACGGCCAACAATGTCGAGCCAGACGCTGAAATCGTTTCAAGCATCTGCTTTTGCCGGTCGTTGAGTTCTTCCGAAGCCAACGCTTGTGTCATTCCAAGAATACCGTTCAGCGGCGTTCTAATTTCATGACTCATATTCGCTAAGAACGAAGACTTACTGGCGTTGGCTTGCTCTGCTTGAACCTTGGCATTTGTGACATTGATGTTTTGTAGTTTTAGCGCCCGACGCGACTTAATAAGGTCAGAGTAAATGCCAAAATAACTCTTGGTGATATAGGCCACCACAAGCGCAACCATCACCCAATTAGCCGCCATCGCGGTAAATGTGACATCGTCTTGCAGGATGAAGTGAGCAACGAAGATGAATCCTGCCCCGCCCATTACAGAGAAAGCCGCAGGCGGAAGCTGCATCACACAGAAGACGCAGCCAAACATTGTAACGGCCATAAAGTACGCGACATGGCCCTGTTGAAACGGGTCTCCGTACTTAAAGAGCTCAATACCCCATAGACTAATGACGACCCCGAGGAACGCCCCCAGCCAAACAAGCTGCCTAAGCTTTTTTACGCCCTCTTCCGTTGTGAGCTGACGATTACGATGACGAAACCAATGCACTGTTCTCGCGGCGGTAAATGCAAAAGCGATCGTTGGCACATAGACAGTCAGCCAAAAGGGCACTGAACCGTGATGCGTGTACGCAACTGCCAGTATGTTTGCGTTAAGGATCAGGTATAGAAATGGAACCTGTCGTGACAAGTTCGCGACCTGAGCAGCGACTATTTCTGGGTCTTCCCGATGAATACGAAATAGGTCGGTGACTGTACTTGTCAGCATCACATCGTGTCACGTTTCAAACGCAACAAATGTTTCACTTATCAGCTAACATGCCGTTTATTTTGCCGCTCCTGGCCTAGTCTATGTGCCTAGTCATATCGACTATTCGAAGGCTTTAAATAGACTCCAATCCGCTAACGCCATCGCCGTTTGAGGGCCGAACGCGAATGCTCTTAGCAACCAGCACTTCATAATCTTTTTGCTTGACCGAAGAAATCGCAACCAGGTCGGCACGTGCTTCTTCCGGAGTCAGCGTTAGGACCAGATATCCCCGGTCGTACAGATTTAGATGACGAACCTCCGGGCTCGCCCGACCCAACAATTTGTTCTGGTCTATGCTCGGCAAAGGCAAGATTTCAGGGATGCCGGGCGACGTAACGCTTGATGTACCGAACTCAACAGCAATGGGGCGTTCGCTCGGCTCCAGACGCAACTCGTTCGCCCAAAATGCATGGCTGTCACCACTAACAACGACGGCATTCGCTTTGGCGTCGATGATGGCCTCGTACAGACGCCTTCGCGCTGCCGGATATCCATCCCATTGATCCAGATTTAGCGGCAAACCAAGTTGCGAGAATTGATTGACGGACTTTATTGTTGGATTTGCCGCTTCAAGTTCCACCAATTCTTCTTTTGACATTGCTTTTGACAGCGGTGTCATAAACAAACCCGCCAACAGGAATGGATTCCCCAAGACCTGCCAGGTCACGCCTCTATCGACCGAATCTTGAAGCTCAAGCGCGACCCAGACTTCCTGCTCTTCACCTAAGACCTGGCGATCCTCGTCCCCCAGGATTTCTTCTAAGAATTTCTTCCGGTTCGGCAAGAATCCGATACCTGGCGGAAAATTCTTCGGGTCCAGTGTCTTGATGACGTTAAAATCCAGTATTGGCTTGGGTTTATCACCAGAGAAATCAAATGGTGTACGGACAGTCCGTACATTTTTGGGATCCAAGCTTTTAAGCGCCTCCGCGGATCGGATGGCCTTTGGGGCATCCGGGTCTGTGAAGTCGAAGGGTGTCGCTACAAAAGGAAGATCTTTGGTGTAGCTCAGCGGCGCGTCACGGTCGCTCAAACGACCTTCCAGCATAATTAGGCTGGCGAGATCACCGAACTGGAAAGACCGGTTGATGTTGCGGGTGACCGCTGTACCTTCACGTGGCCGTACGGGCAACCATTCGAAGTAGGCCTGTGTGGCTGCTAGAACGCGATCCGCCCACTTCCCTTCCTTTTCATCATTATGGTTTTCCGCGCCCGTCGCCCAACTGTCGTTTGCGGTTTCATGATCGTCCCAAATCGCAATGAAAGGATGGGCTGCATGTGCTGCTTGTAAGTCTGGATCGCGACGATACTGCGCATACCGCTCGCGGTAATCATTCAACGTAACGATTTCATGTGGGGGCTCAACCACACGACCAAGCTGCTCGCCTGTTTTACCGCCAAAACCATCAGTCCCATATTCATAGATGTAATCTCCGAGATGGAGAACAACATCAATGTCCTCACGCTTGGCTATTTCTTTATAGACATGGAAATAACCCGCTGAGTAGTTAGAACATGATACCACCGCAAACTTGATTTGATCGACCGCCCCTGCTGGCAGAGTCTTTGTTCGACCTGTTTGCGAAACTTGGTCGCCGACATTAAACCGATAAAAGTAGCTTGTGCCGGCGGTAAGGTCTGTAGCGTCGACTTTGACGGCAAAATTATTGGCAGATATCGCAACCGCAGTCCCGGCCACAACAACATCTTTAAACTCGGGGTCGCGGGAGACTTGCCACTCGACTGCAAACTCTGTGACTTTTTCATCTTGCGGCTGAGCACGTGTCCATAGAATGACGCGGTCCTGGAGAGGATCACCACTTGCGACGCCGTGATCGAAACTCACTGGAATGGAGGCAGTGGATTGGTCGTCGCAACTGCCCAATAAGCCCGCGGACCCCGCCGCAAGCGTAACCGACACGGCCTGACGCCGCGTCCAACTCAGATGATTCATGAGCCATGCCTACTTGGATTTTTGTTATCTCGTTTATTTGTGGCGGCACACTACCATGTTCAAAAGAAGGAACAATTCCAGAGCCGACCAGTTGCGCAATCATTTAGTTGGTGCCTGCTTGAACTATCTTTGAGACCTGCTGCCCCATTTGTGACTTGCCCGACAGAATACGCTAAAACCCGGTTTGAGCCCTCTAAGTCAAAAAGGATCCCCTGTCATGAAGCTGTATGATGACAAAGGCGCCCCCAATCCGCGCCGCGTGCGTGTGTTCATAGAAGAAAAAGGGATGGATGTTCCCAAAACACCTGTGTCCATCATGGAGGGCGGGCACAAGACACCCGAATATCGAAAAATAGCGCCGAACGCACGGGTGCCGGCGTTAGAGTTGGACGACGGGACCGTCATCCTCGAATCCATGTCTATCTGCCGCTATCTTGAGGGGGTTCAGCCAGAGCCCAACTTGCTTGGAAATGATGCAAAAGAACAGGGCCTGATCGACGCGATGTCGCGCCGCATGGAATTTGAACTGATGGGCGCTATGGCATCGGCCTTTCGGCATACGAATGAAGCGATGGCCGCGCTGGAGAAGCAGTTCCGCGAATTTGGCGAGTCTCAACGCGAGGTCGCCAATCGCAGGCTGAAAGTTTTGGACAAGGATCTTGAGGGCAAGGAATTCTTGGTTTGCGATCGTTTCACTGTCGCAGACATAACCGCCTATTGCATTCTTGATTTCTTTCCACGCGTCACACAATTCGAGATTGGAGAGGACTTAACGAACCTTCACCATTGGAAAGCGGCACTTAAGCAACGGCCCTCAATTCAGAACTCGATAAAGCGCTAACGCGCCCACAGCAGCGACGCAGTTCAGCAATCGGACTGCGAGACTTAAGATCGTACGACCCGACCTAAAAGGAGCACGCACTCAGTGACAGGCATTCTAAAACTCGAACCCCATGGCCCCGACACCTATGTTGGGGAAAGTCCGATGTATCCATGGGGCCGTATCTATGGCGGCCTTGTCGTAGCCCAAGCACTGAAAGCGGCCGCGCTGACCGTCGATAGTAACCACAAAGTGCATTCACTTCATGCCTACTTCATTCTTGGCGGCAATCCAAAGGAACCTGTGCGGTACGAAGTTGACCGCCTGCGTAACGGACGTTCATTTACCACGCGCCAAGTTGTTGCCCGTCAAAGTGGCGGCGCCATTCTGAACCTGTCCGCCTCATTTCAAGCGGATGAAGACGGACCCGATGTACAAATCGCACAAATGGACGAGGTCAGAGATCCAGAATCTATTTCACAGGAGCGCGTCATTCCCGGGCGCGAGACACGCACTGAATCGTTCGAGCGTGATCCCCCGCGCAGCCGCGAATGGGGCCGTTTTCCCGAAGAGTTAGGCGACGATCCAGTCGATCACATGTGCGCCATTGCCTATTTGTCCGATTCAAATGCGATGCGGGCAATCAGGGCACCGCACCCAAAGCTGCCGAAAGATGACCCTCACAATCATGACATCTTCATGGGCGCGAGCCTTGATCATTCTGTTTGGTTTCACCGGCCCGCACGCGCTGATCAATGGTTACTGTTCGATATGCAATCGCTCGGCCTTATCGGACCACGCGGCATTGCCCTTGGTTGGGTGATGGATCAAGAAGGCAAGCATGTAGCGACCATCGCGCAGGAAGGCCTGCTACGCGAGCGCAGAAAGAAGTAACAAACACATGAGTTGCCAAGGCCAAGACAAACCATGAATTCGCAGAACTAAACGTCTGATCATCTTTATGCGTTCATTCCAATGCCATATGCGTAGGCTTGAGCGCGTCTACGTTTTCAGTCGTTCTTCTTGAGGCCGTTCAAGAGAATATCGATATGTGTGTCGAAATATCGATCGAGATCGAGATGATGCACATGATCAAATGTTGCTTTCCACATCATTGCCATCATCGGAGCTGACATCATTAGCTGTGGGAACTCGGCAAGCCGCGTCTCACGAAATTCACCTCGGCTGACCCCACGCTCAATAATCGCTCTGATGTTGCCCATGCCGTGCGAGATGACTTCATCAAAATAGAATTTTGTGATGTCGGGAAATTTCCGCCCCTCCACCATCATCAGTCGAGAGAGGTGACGCATGTCGGAATTGACAAACTCATAGGCCGTGCTGCGCATGACAGTTCGTAGAAGTTCTTCCGACGTTCCTTCAAAGGACTCGATCAAACCCTGCATTCTCTCCATATGAGAGACGACCACCGCACGAACCACGGCCTTAAACAATTCTTCCTTGCTTTCGAAATAGAGATAGATGGTCCCCTTTGCGACCCCAGCTCGCCGCGCAACATCATCAAGACGCGCGGCCGCATAGCCGCTTTCGGCGAAGACAAGCAACGCAGCGTCGATGATTTCTTGTGGCCGCTCATCTTTGCGGCGCTTATTGCGGGGCTGGATGTCGGTCGACACCATCGAAATGCCTGGCTCCCAATTCCATACTTAGGTGGCCGTTCACCATACATTGGCATTGAATGACCATCGTGGGCTTGATCTTAATCACGTTGATACCATATCTTCTTAATGACTGACTGGATAGTCATTAATTTAAGGAACGAACATGCTGCAGCATGTCGAGGAAGCGACCCCGAAAACCCATAGTAGCGCAGAAAACCCGGCGCAGGGGGCAAATGCAGGGCCTATGGCGCCCAAGCCTTGGCATGCCCAACTGCTCCCTATTCTAGGAATCGCAGGTCTCGCCGGCCTTATCATCACGGCGATTATCTTCTTCCGCCCCAACCCAGAAGTCACACCCACGACCGATAAATCACCTTTCGTCCAAGTTGTGACCGCCCAGCCTCAAAGCGGTCCCATCAAAGTTGTCGGGCACGGGCGCGTCGAGCCCCGGGCACGTATCCGACTTTCGGCACAGGTTGCCGGCGAAGTCGTCGAAGTCAGTCCAACAATGGTTTCGGGCGGTGTGTTCCGTCAAGGCGATCTTCTCATCCAACTGGATGCGCGAAGCTACGAAGCTGCATTAGCCCAGGTCGCCGCCGACAAAGAAGCGGCGGAAGCCGCCCTCGTGTTTGCCACCCAGCAAATCGAGCGGACGCAAGCACTTAAAAAGCGGGGCTTCGCTGCTACCGAAAAGTTTGAACAACTGCAAAGTCAAAAGCGAGAGGCGCAAGCACGTGTCGCCAAGCTGGACGCCCAGCTCAAACAGGCCGAACTAAATCTCGAGCATACAACAATCACCGCTCCGTTTGACGGACGGGTTGACGCCGAAAGCATCGATATCGGCGAATATGTCAGCCCAGGGCAAGAACTGGCACGCATCTTCACCACAGATGCTGTTGAGGTCGTCGTGGCTCTTAGCGACAACGACGCAACGCTTCTTCCAAATTTGTGGAGCCAATCCGCGAATGCCAGCCAGAAACCCCAAGCTGTTGTATCAGCCTCGTACGGGGGTGGCGTCTATGGGTGGACCGGCCATGTGGATCGCGCTGAGGCCACCGTCGATGATCGAACGCGCACCATCGATGTGGTCGTTCGTGTCAATAACCCCTATCGCGCAGGCATTAGAACCGCTTCTGATGCTTCTCAAACAGCTCTCGGCTCACCACCACCGCTCCTTGTTGGCATGTATGCAAAAGTGGAAATCGAGGGTCTCGCAATGGACCGATATTTTGTCTTGCCCGAGTCCGCTCTGCGAGACGGCAATCGCATGTGGATCGTCTCAGATGAAAACACATTGCAAAGCGTTTCTGTCACCGTAAAGCAACGGCAAGACGAGATGATCATCGTTACGGCGCCGGATATTCCCGACGAAGCGCGGGTTGTGAAAAGCAAACTTGCAGTAGCGACCGCGAACATGCGCGTTCGCATCCTGTCGCCCGGTGAGAATGGCAGCGATGCCTCTGATGGCAGCGGGACCCTCGCCGAAGGGCCGTCAGAAGGCCGTCCACAATGAACGGCATCATCGCTTGGTACGTTCGTAACCAGGTCGCCGCCAACCTGTTGATGGTCTTCATCACTTTCGGTGGTCTGCTTTCCTACTTCACAATTGTCCAAGAAGTCTTCCCCGACATGCAGCTTGGGGGGATCGAAATCAGTGTCGACTATCCCGGCGCATCGCCGGAAGAAGTCGAAGAAGCCATCATTCAGCGTATTGAAGACCAAGTAGAAGGTATTGAGGGCGTCAAACAAATTCTTGGCACGGCCGCAGAGGGCCTCGGAACTGTTCAAATGGAGTTTGAACGAGGTCAGGACATGGGTCTGCGTCTTGACGAAGTGAAAGCAGAGATCGACCGGATCACGTCTTTTCCGGAAGACGCTGAAGAAGCCGAAGTCAGTCTGCTGACCAGTACCAACAAAGAAATTCAAGTCGCCATTTACGGCGATGCTTCGGAAGGCACGCTCAAAGAACTTGCCAACCGCGTGAAAGAAGAGCTTGCACTCAAAAGTACGATTTCTTTGGTTCAAGTGAGCGGTGTTCGCGACTACGAGATCTATATCAACGTCTCGAACGATACACTTCGTTCTTACGGTCTCAGCCTGCGTGATGTCTCTGCAGCCATTCGGCAGAGTAGCCTCGACATGCCCGGCGGCGATATTGAAACCAGTACCGAACAATTGCTGTTACGCACCAAGGGCCAGAACTATAACCGGCAAGACTTTGAAGACATCGTTGTTCTAACAACCGAAGACGGCGCACAAATAAGACTGCGCGATATTGCGACAGTCGACGACGGATTCAAGGACTCAAAACTCTCTTCGACAATGAATGGCAAGCCTGCAGCCTTTGTCGACATTTTTAGGATTGGCAGCGAACGCCTACCCGACATTTCGGCGACTGTAGAGCAGTATTTAGCTGAGGAACTTCCCCCAACACTTCCTGCCGGCGTCCAAGCGACGATTTGGAAAAATTTTGGTGACGATTACAGTGAACGCATGGGCTTGCTTCTCAAAAATGGTGGCCTTGGGCTCATTCTTGTCATCATCGCGCTGACCTTATTTCTCGATATTCGCCTCGCCTTTTGGACATCGCTTGGAATCTTTATCGCGTTTATCGGCGCCTTTGTTGTCATGGGCGTTACGGGACCATCGCTCAACATGATGACGATGTTCGGATTCATCCTCGCGATTGGAATTATCGTGGATGATGCGATCGTTACTGGAGAGAACATATTCAGGCAGGGTGAACTTGGCCTTCCGCCGCAGGAAGCCGCAATTGCCGGTGCGCAACGGGTGGCCGTTCCGGTGATCTTTGCGGTCTCGACCACCATCGCCACTTTTGTGCCCCTCCTCTATATTCCCGCAACAATCGGACAATTCCTGGCCCCGACCCCTGCCATTGTCATCATTGTTCTTTTCCTGTCTTTGATCGAGTCGCTGCTGATTTTGCCGCGTCACCTTTCACATCTGACGCACGGCAACCGATCGAAGAATTGGTTTGTCAATCGGCTGGAGTTTGTTCAGGGCGTAATTAAAGAGCAGCTTCGCTCTTTCACGGAAGGCCCTTTGCGCCGCGCGTTGGAATATGTAACCGGCGCTTACTTCACAACGATTGTGGCTGGGATCGCGGCCTTCGCCATTACCATCGGCTTCGTCAGCGGCGGCTACGTCAAATTTGAATTCTTTCCAGTTGTCGAAGCGACCGAAGCGACAGCCTCGATAGAACTGCCGGTTGGCTCCTCCGTGAACGATACCAGACGTATCGCCAGCCACGTCCAGCAGGTTGGCCTGGAGATTGCCGAAGAGTTTCGGCAAAAATATGAGCCGGCCAAGACAACAATTCTGGATGGCATCAGAGCATCAATCGGCAGCAACCCGGATGCTGGCGGACCGTCTTCTGTTGGGCGACAACCAGACCAGCCGCAACTTGCAAACATCGTCTTTAAACTGATCAAACCAGCAGACCGGTCTTTCTCGACCGAGGAATTCGCCAACGCTTGGCGGGAAGCTGTCGGCGTCATACCCGACGCTCGGAAGATGAAATTCTCAACTTCTTTCATTAGCATCGGTTCACCGGTCCAGGTGGAATTGACGGCGTCAGATACAGCGTCGCTTATGCGCGGTATGAATCTTGTAAAAGACGAACTCGCGCAAATTGAAGGTGTCTACGACATTGCCGATGACCTTGATGGCGGACGGCGCGAGATCCAACTCAGTTTGAAACCGGAAGCCCGCACATTTGGCTTAACCGTTGAGTCCTTGGCACAGCAGATTCGCGCCGCCTTTTTCGGCGACGAAGCGTTGCGCATGCAAAGGGGACGAGATGAAGTGCGCGTGAAGGTTCGTTTGCCCGATAGCGAACGAGACTCTTTGTCTGATCTCAACAACTATCGAATTCGGACGCCCGCCGGCGATTTCATTCCGCTGCAATCTGTTGCCGACTTCGAATATGGGTCCGGCCCCGCCACCATTCGTCGCCGTAATGGCCGGCGGGTTGCGACGATCACGGCCCAGGTCGACACCAATTTCACAACCGGTTCCGAAGCCACGTCGTACCTCTCACGCGAGGTCATGCCGCGCGTTGAGAATGCGGTGCCCGGATTGGCTTATGAGTTCGGCGGTAACACGCGCCAGCAAACCGAAGCGCTGCCGGGCCTGATGCGTAACTTCATCATGGCCATGTTTGCAATTTACGCCCTGTTGGCCATGGCTTTCCGTTCCTACCTTCAGCCACTTGTCGTGCTTGCCGCGATCCCCTTTGGTTTCATCGGCGCGATCATGGGCCATGTCATGCTGGATGTGACATTAACCATGGTCAGTATTTTTGGCATTGTTGGACTGTCTGGTGTCATTGTGAATGACGCGCTTGTGATGATGGACTTCATCAAGGAAGAACATGCCAATGGCAAATCGATGCGGCAGTCCATCATTGATGGCACCATCGGCCGTTTTCGACCGATCATGTTGACGTCAATTACAACCTTTCTGGGGATGTTCCCATTGATCCTCGAACCCAGTGTTCAAGCGCAATTTCTGATTCCAGCCGCGATCAGCATTGCCTTTGGCATCCTGTTTGGCACCATCATATTGGTCCTACTCGTGCCCGCCTTCGCAATGGCACAGCACGATTTTGTGCAGCTCTTCCGAAGGCGCGAAGCAGTGGGGCTGAGCGCCGCGGAATAGATCTAGGGGAAACGTCTACCCATAGACTCCGGTCAGGGTGAATTTGGGCGTTACCCTTTGTAACACAATCTTCCTTTCAAGAGCGCCATTTGGGTGTACTATCGAGATGACCGAAGAGTCATTAATTTGTCATAGAGTATCATGTTGGGGTTTGGGCGCCGCAAAGAGACGGCTGGGGGCAGCAAACGCGTCGGTTGGGTCAAAAGGTTAGGCTGGTATTTTGACAGTCTAGTCATTTTGGGAATCGGCGTCGGCGGATTCATGCTCCTGCAAATCTTTGCGCCGCGCCCTCAATTGGAAGAGCCGCCAAGCCGCGTCGCGGTTGTCGACGTCATTCCAGTAAAGATCGAATCTGGTCCTTTGCGCATACGCGGTCATGGCGTGGTGCGACCGCGCGCTGAGATCACTCTCGCCGCGCAAGTCTCAGGACGCATCGTTGAGGTAAGCCCCCAATTCGTCAGCGGCGGACAGTTCAAAAAAGGCGATGTGCTGGTACAGATTGATCCGCGCATATACGAGGCAAATCTCAAGCAGGCAGAAGCGAACAAGCGGGCTGCCGAAGCATCACTTGCCTTTATCCTTCAACAAATAAAACGAACCGAACCACTCGCCAAAAAAGGCTTTGCTGCCAAGGAAAAGTTCGACCAACTGCTCAGTCAACGTGACGAAGCTGAAGCGACAGTGCTGCAGAATGAAGCGCGCATCGACGAAGCCAAAATCAACTTGGAGCATTCAACCGTCGTCGCACAGTTTGATGGGCGTGTTGAAAGCGAGAATACCGATGTCGGTGCCTATGTGAATGTCGGCCAACAACTCGGCACCATCTTCGCGACAGACGCAATGGAAATCACCATTCAACTATCAGACGATGAAGCGTTCCTGTTGCCAGATATGTGGTCGCAAAATGTGGAAGCGCAATTTGATTCCCTCGATGCGACAGTCACGACGACTTATGGTACCGGCAAATGGGTGTGGGATGGTTACGTGCATCGCGCGGAAGCAACGATCGACCAGGGCACACGCACTGTTGATGTTGTTGTTCGGGTCGACGATCCATTTCGACGCGGCCAACATGTAGTCAAGAAAGACACTTCAACCCGACCCGTTGGCACGCCACCACCTCTGCTTTCCGGCATGTATGCCACGGTTGAAATGGAGGGGATCAGTCTCAATCGATTTGTGAGCATTCCGCGTGAAGCACTGCGCGACAATGATACGGTTTGGATTGTCGAAAATGAAAACACGCTGCGGGAACTGGATGTAGCGGTTATACAAAAACGCGGCGATCGCGCGACAATCCGATCGCCAATGCTCGATGACGGAACGTTGATCATTACCAGTGCGCTCACGGTCATGAATGACGGCATGCAAGTTCGTGTCCTGAATACGTTGGATATAGACGCGCTGTCTCAACTGCCGCAACCGCAGAGCTTGACCCAATGAAAGCGATCATCGAATGGTTTGTACGCAACGGCGTCGCCGCAAACCTGTTGATGATCTTTATCTTGTTCGCGGGGTTTACCTCGGCATTTACGCTCAGTCAGAAAGTTTTCCCCGACTTCAGCCTCGATAGCATCCAAGTACGCGTTGAGTATCCCGGCGCGACGCCTAAGGAAATCGAAGAATCAATTGTTCAACGACTTGAAGAACAATTGGAAGGGATCGAGGGCGTCCAAGACATTACCGGCACGGCGAGTGAGAATATCGGTTTCGTTATTCTAGAGCTCGCACGGGGCGAAAACATCCAGCAGCGGCTTGATGAAGTCAAAAGCGAAGTTGATCGTATTACTTCATTCCCCGACGAAGCCGAAGAGCCGGAAGTTGTCGAGCTGACCAATCGGGCGCGTGTCGTTCAATTCGTCGTCTATGGCGATGCATCGGAAAAGTCACTCAAAGAGCTTGCGAACGAAATCAAGGATGGCTTGACGGCTCTTCCGCCGATCTCATTGGTTGAGGTTTCGGGCGTCCGCGATTACGAGGTTTCCGTCGAAGTTTCGAACGATACCTTGCGTGCCCGTGGATTGACATTGGATGAAGTCGCCCAAGCTGTCAGCGGCGGCAGTGTCGACCTTCCCGGCGGCGATATCCAAACGCGTTCCGAAGAAGTGCTGTTACGGACGAAAGGCCGCAACTATACAGGCCGCGATTTTGAAGAGATCATCATTCAGAGCAATGCTGACGGCGGCCAGATTCGCCTTGGCGATATCGCCCATGTTGAAGACGGCTTCAGTGACACTGACCTTGCGACTTACTTCAACGACAAACGAGCGGCACTTGTCGACGTCTATCGCATCGGCGAGGAAAAGACGCTCGATATCAGCGGCGCTGCCATCGATTATATCGACAATGAAGTCACACCCAATCTGCCGCCCGGCATCAGTGTCGCCGTGTGGGACAATGATGCCGTGGCTCTTGAGGGGCGCGTCAATCTGCTGATCAAGAACGGAGCGATCGGCCTCGCTCTTGTCATTATCGCACTTGCGCTATTCCTCGACATTCGTCTGGCCTTCTGGGTTTCCGTCGGCATCTTTGTCGCCTTCGTCGGCACTTTTGCGATCATGAGCGGCGTCGGCTTGTCGATTAATGTGATGTCGCTGTTCGGCTTCATCCTGTCGATTGGCATTGTGGTCGATGATGCCATCGTCACCGGCGAAAATATCTTTGCGGAAAACGAACGCGGGAGTCCGCCCATGGAGGCGGCGATTCAGGGGGCTCAGCGTGTTTCGACACCTGTTTTCTTTGCCGTGTTTACGACGATGGCAACGTTTATGCCCTTGCTGTTCATTCCCGGCACAATCGGAAAATTCTTGCTTTCGGTTCCGGCCATCGTGATATGTGTGTTGGCGCTTTCCCTGGTCGAATCTCTCTTTGTATTACCACGCCACTTATCGCATTTGGGACCGCAGAGAATTTCGTGGCGCAATCCATTGATCGCGCCAATCTATGGCGCCCAACGCGTTGTGAATTGGTCACTCCGAAAATTTACGGAAGGCCCCCTCCGTCGGAGCCTAGAGTTTGCGACCCACCACTACGGCATCATCATTTCATCAGGAATCTCTGCCATCCTGATCACTTACGGATTTCTCGCCGGCGGTTATATCCACTTCAACTTCTTCCCAGAAGTGGAAGCCAGCATTGTGACCTCTTCGATCGAATTGCGTCAGGGAGCGCCTGTGTCAGAGACGCATCGGATCGCCAACTTGGTGCGCGACAAAGGCCTTGAAGTCGCCAAACAGCTCGAAGAAGAGTTTCCGGACGAGCCCGCGCCCATTGTGACCGGTGTCTATATGGTCGTTGGGGGTGCCCCTTCATCCGCCACGCCTTTTGGCGGGTCTGGTGGCGGGCGCGAAAGCAATCGCGCTACGGTGTTCTTGGAATTGACCGATCCGGAAATTCGCGATTTCTCGGCCTTGCTGTTCGAACAGAGATGGCGACAAGCGGTCGGCGCCATCCAGGGCGCACGCAAGCTGACATTTTCATCCGAACTTGTTGGCGTGGGCGATCCAGTACAAGTTGAAATCACAGCGCCTGATGAAGCTTCCCTTGCTCGCGCCACCGCCATGGTCGAAGACGACCTTAATCGGTTGAGCGGCGTGTTCGATATTTTCAATGACTTTGAGGGCTCGAAGCGCGAAATCAATCTGTCGCTCAAACCGGAAGCACGCACATACGGCGTAACAGTCGAACAACTTGGCCGACAAGTACGCGCCGCCTTTTTTGGATCTGAAGCTCTGCGCGTGCAGCGCGGCCGCGAGGAAATTCGCGTCTATGTGCGACTGCCGGTAGACGAACGTGATGCCCTTACCGATCTCGAAGACTATCGGATCCGCACCCCCGATGGGTCGTTTATTCCATTGAGCGCCGTCGCGAACATTGAATTCGGCTATGGGCCCTCAACCATCAATCGCCGCAATGGCCGGCGGGTGGTGTCGGTGACAGGCGCAATCGACAACACGCAGATCACGGAAACGGGCGTTGCTAACGTCATAACGCAACAGACAGTTCCGAAATTGGAAGCTGAGATCCCGGGCGTCTCAGTTGACTTTGGCGGGTCGCAAAGGGAACAAGCACGCGCCCTGCCTGGCCTTTTGCGAAACTTCTTGCTCGCCCTCTTTGCGATCTACGCACTGCTCGCGATGGCGTTTCGATCCTACACGCAACCGCTGATCATCATGTCCGCGATACCCTTTGGTTGGATAGGCGCGGTCCTCGGGCATGCCCTTTTGGGTGTCAATCTGACGATGGTCAGTATCTTTGGCATCGTCGGTTTGTCTGGCGTCATCGTGAATGATGCACTCGTCATGATCGACTTCATCAACGAACGGTTGAGGCGCGGCGCTGAGATGCGCGATGCCATCATCGAGGGCGCGCTCGAACGCTTCCGTCCTATTCTTCTGACGTCAATCACGACTTTTCTCGGCGTGTTCCCACTTATTCTCGAGCGCAGCGTGACAGCGCAGTTCCTGGTCCCGACCGCCATCAGCATTGCCTTTGGCATCCTGTTCGGCACTTTCGTGCTGATGTTGCTCGTCCCTGCGATTGCCATGGCGCAACATGACATCGGTTCACGGCTCTTTTTCTGGCGCCGTACAGCCGACAGCTATTAACATTTTGATAACCATCGGAAGCCCCAGCCCTCCCCACTAAATTGCCCTTGTGCAATCTTTTGTTAGGGATTCTCACCAACTCTTCCCGATAGGACGTAAAGATCCGGGCTACCTGGCTTCAGGATCGGCAATCCAACACGGGGGCGTGACGATGAAAATTGCGATGTTGGCCCGAAATCCGAATCTCTATTCCCACAAAAGGCTTGTGGAAGCCGCACGTATGCGCGGTCACGAAATCGATATCATCAATACGCTCGACTGCTACATGAACGTGACCTCGCACAATCCGCGCATTATGTATCGTGGTGAGGAACTACAGGGCTATGACGCTGTGATTCCGCGCATTGGCGCGTCAATCACGTTCTATGGGCTCGCGGTCCTTCGGCAATTTGAAATGATGGGCGTGTGGTCCCTCAACGAATCCGTTGCCATCGGGCGGTCGCGCGACAAACTGCGGAGCCTTCAGGTCTTGAGCCGAAAGGGAATTGGATTGCCGGTGACTTGTTTTGCGCATGCTTCGAAATACGCCGAAGATATGATTGGCATGGTCGGCGGCGCACCGGTTGTCGTGAAACTTCTTGAAGGTACACAAGGACTTGGGGTGATCCTGAGTGAAACACAAAACTCCGCAAAGAGCGTTGTGGAAGCCTTTCGAAATGCCAACGTGAACATTTTGGTTCAAGAGTTCGTCGAAGAATCCTCCGGCACAGACATCCGCGCCTTTGTTATTGGCGACAAGGTCGTTGCCTCCATTCTGCGAAAGGGCGCCGAAGGTGATTTCCGTTCAAACCTTCACAGGGGCGGCTCCGCAAAAAGGATCAAGATCACGCCAGAAGAAAGGTCAACGGCCGTTAGAGCCGCGCGGGCGATTGGATTGAATGTCGCCGGTGTTGACATGTTGCGTTCAAATCATGGGCCCGTTGTGATGGAGGTCAATTCATCACCCGGTCTGGGCGGAATCGAAGAAGCTTCAGAAATCGATGTTGCTGGGCGTATCATCGAGTTTATGGAGAAAAACGCCAAATGTTGTAAGAGCAATAAGATCCGCTCAAGAGGATTTGGGTAGGCGTGAGCGATACTGTCGAATTCTGCGGACGCGCGTTTGAGCCGGGCGAACGCGGCCTTGTTGAACTTCCGTCTGCGGATCTTTCCACCCATACAGCGGTGAACATACCTGTACATGTGGTCAACGGCCGTGAACCCGGTCCTGTATTGCTGGTGTGCGCCGCGATCCACGGGGATGAGATCAATGGTGTTGAGATCATTCGCCGGCTGCTTCGTCACAAAGCGCTTCAGAAACTCCATGGCACATTGGTCGCTGTTCCCATTGTGAATGTTCTTGGATTCATTGACCAATCCCGCTACTTGCCGGACCGCCGTGATCTCAACCGAAATTTTCCAGGGTCGGCACGCGGATCCCTTGCCGGGCGCATCGCCAATTTGTTTCTCAAGGAAGTTGTCCGCCAATGCACGCATGGGATTGATTTGCATACCGGTGCGGTGCATCGAGAGAACTTTCCTCAAATTCGCGCGAATCTCGAAAACGAAGAAAATGCGAAAATGGCCGAAGCGTTTGGCGTGCCGACCGTTATCAACGCATCACTTCGTGAAGGAAGCTTGCGCGAAGCTGCAGAGCAATTTGGCGTTCCCATGCTGGTTTACGAAGCCGGCGAAGCGCTCCGTTTTGACGAGCGTGCCATTCGGGCGGGCGTTAAGGGGGTTTTGAGCGTCATGGCAGCGCTGGAGATGGTCCCACAACGGGCGCGCCGATTGCCAAGGACGGCACCGCAAATTGCCCGCTCCAGCACGTGGGCACGGGCCCCGCAAAGCGGAATCCTGAGAACAAATGTCCGCCTTGGTGGGTTGTTCAATCAGGGCGACGAACTTGGTGTGATTGCTGATCCATTGGGCGACAACGAAATCGCCATTACGGCACCCGTAACCGGCGTCGTCATTGGACGCACGCATTTGCCGGTGGTTTATGAAGGCGACGCCCTATTTCACATCGCGTCGTATCGGGGAACACAAGTGATCGCGCGATTGCTGGATGACTTCGACCCCAGCCTGGCAACAGGCCTAGACAATGATACGCGAAATGCCGCTGAGTAGGCTGGGCCGCCAAGCCGAACACTGAATGCAAGCAGACGGCCCATTTTATCTCGCTGCCCTTTTGATGCTATTATTCTATGCAAACGAAATAAGGGGGGATCAAATTCAATGGAAAAACTGTTGTTTAAACGTTCGTCATTGCTGACGCTTTGCGTTTTAGTGTGCGGGCTGGTTATGGCTTGCGCCACATCGGGGATTGCGCAAACACGAGCATCAGTTACTGACGAAGTTGACATTTTCGTTTTGAATTTTTTTGACCAAATTCAACAACGTTCCTTTGATAACGGCGTCGAGTATTGCGGCCTTATCGGATATGACGAAAACGATCAACTGGTTGCGACACCACCGGCAAAGGGCACAGCAGATGCCTGCCAGCCGGATGAAGATCCTGAAGGCTTAGAAATTATCGCCAACTATCATACGCACGGGTCGGCGACCCACGATGCGGACACCGAAGTTGCATCCATTGACGATCTCAAGGCGGATATCAACGAACAGACAGACGGCTACATCGCCACACCGGGTGGTCGCGTTTGGTTCAATGATAGTGAAAAAGAGGTATCGCTTCTGCTGTGCGGCGTCGGATGTGTTAAGTCCGATCCAAGATTTAAGGAATGCCAAGCGTTCATGCCCGCGGAATCCTACACGCTCGATAGCCTCAAATCTCGCGAGGAAAACGACACCGGCGAGTGTTAGGCATCTGCAACCACGCAGCTTGAATTAGAATCAACCGACCCAAACCGGAAAGACGAGGCGCTGTCAAACGCCTCGCTGACTTAGGCTGATTGGAAGCAACTTTATCCCGACATCACGCGTGCAGAGGCCTGCTCAACCGCTTCAGCCATACCGCCACCGCCCGCAAGCAACTGGGCCACCAGATCCATCGTTTCCTTTTGCGCTTCGTCAGGGTGGCCGGACTTGAAAGGCGGGTTGGGCGAATATTCAAGCCCAAGCTGTGTGGCTCTGGCAATTTCTTCACCTGCAACCTCAGCCATAAGGGCCAACCCAAAATCAATGCCTGCTGTTACACCGCCGCCGCTTGCGCGATTGCGATCAATCACCCAACGATCCTTTACCGGCTCAGCCCCGAATGCGGGCAGAGCATCCAAAGCAGACCAGTGCGTTGTGGATTTGTAACCTTTGAGCAAACCAGCCGCCCCTAGGACAAGCGCGCCGGTGCAGACACTTGTGATCCACTTTGCTTTGCTGCCACGGTCCTTCAAAAACCCAAGAACCTCGTCATCATTCATGAGCGCAAAGGTGCCATCCAATCCGCCCGGCACAAATAGGATGTCCGGATCTGTCCATGCTGAAGCAAAGTCAGCATTTGGAACGAGAACCGCAGAGCTGTCGGTTTTGATGGGCTCGGTTGTTTTCCAGACGAGCTGTGTCTCACCGCCGGGCCATAGGTTCCAAACTTGAAGCGGCCCCACCATATCGAGCAACGTCATATCCGGATAAGCCAACATCTGTATTTTCATGACAGGTCCTTCGTTAATTCAGCCATCAGTTTCGCCGATCCTAACAAGGTGATCGGTGCGCCGCCAAGATAGGTTCGTGCCAATCGAACAACGAATTCCGCCACCAATCAGGTAGGGCTTTCTGGACCTGCCCCCTTTGGTGCCGATATGCTGTTGATCTGGGGCAATCACATTACGAGCGGGAAATGCGTGCCATTCGATACTCAGCACTGGCGGTCGGCTACCTTGTCATCGGCGCACTTTTTTTGGCGCTTGTCATTTTGCTGGGACACTATGCACAGATCTCTTTGTTCGATACGGATTTGGCTCCCGAGTACCTTGAGGAAAAAGAGGCGTATCTCGCTTCGCTCGGCCCCGCCTCTCCAGGCTCACCAAATATTATCGTCGTGTTTTTCGACGACCTGGGCTGGGGCGATCTTTCAAGTTATGGCAACAAGTTAATCAGTACACCACATATGGATAGGGCCGCCCGTGAAGGCCTGTTGATGACGGATTTCTATTCCGCCTCACCTGTCTGCACACCTTCGCGCGCTGCGCTTCTGACGGGCCGCTATCCTCCGCGCACGGGAACAGACAAACATGTGTTCTTTCCGAACGAAAGCATGGTTGGTCTCATCCGCCGTATGATGGGTTGGCCCAACCGGCTGCCGAGAGACGAGATCACCATCGCCGAGATCCTGAACAAAACCGGGTACAAGACTGGCATGGTCGGCAAATGGCACCTCGGCGGACAAAAGGGTCACCAACCAAACGACTTCGGCTTTGACCACTGGTACGGGGTGTTGTGGAGCAATGACATGTACCCGCTTCATTTGTTCCGCAACGGCGAGATCATTCAACGCGACGAACGCGAGGGCGGATGGATCAGCGGCGAACATGATGAGCGCAATCCCCTTGGCCCCGGCGGGATCGATCAATCCCGGCTCACAGAGAACTACACAAAAGAAGCGATTGGATTCATCGAAGAAAACCGGGACGCGCCATTCTTTCTGTATGTCGCACACACTTTTCCCCATGTTCCCCATTACCCTTCACCCGATCATGCAGGCAGCTCGCAGGGTGGGGATTACGGTGATGTTGTCGAGGATCTCGATCGCAGCACCGGCGCCATACTTGACGCGCTTGATCGACTTGATCTGTCAGAGGATACGATCGTTTTCATAACCAGCGACAACGGGGCCGATTATAACGGCAGCCCTGGTGGGCTGCGCGGACGAAAGCAAGAAATTCTGGAGGGTGGTCAACGCGTGCCCATGATCGTTCGCTGGCCAAGCCAAATCCCTGCCGGATCCCGATCCGATCAACCCGCCATGAACATCGATCTGTTTCCGACAGTTCTTGCTCTCACAGGCCAACCACTTCCACAGGATCGCGTCATCGATGGCGCTGATTTGTCGGCCCATTTGAAAACAGGCGCGCCCATTTCGGAACGGGACCTCTTCTATTTCCCAACGGTGGGTGCTGAACCCGGCGCTATTCGCCGACAGCAGTTCAAGTATCTCGGCAATACGGGGAAACTTGGGCGTGCACGCGGACATCTAACGCGCCTCGACAAAGATCAAGAAGCGCATGAGATCAGCAATCTTTATCCGGATGAAGCGGAAGCCCTTTCCCGCTCATTGTCGCGTATGGGCGAAATGATCCTTGAAAACCCGCGGGGGTGGATTAACGACAACGGGAGCGAGAACGAGTGATGCCAGCGTCGAATTCTATTTGGGCCATCGTGCTCGCCATCGGCTTGTGCCTTGTCTCGATTAACGGGGTCGAAGCCAGGCCGAATATTGTCGTCATTTTCTCCGATGATCACGCGACAAAGACCGTGAGTGCTTACGGATCTCAACTGATCGAAACCAAGAATATCGACAGAATAGCGAAGGCAGGCGTTCGATTTGATCGTGCCTTTGTCGGTAATGCCATTTGCGGGCCGAGCCGTGCGACACTCCTCACCGGTCTTCATAGTCATGCTAATGGTTTCTATACAAATGATTGGTCAGGCGAGTTTGACGGCAATCAACAAACCTTCCCCAAACTTCTACAAGACGCCGGTTATCAGACGGCCATGATCGGCAAATGGCATCTCTATAGCGACCCGACCGGCTTCGATCATTGGGAAGTCATTGACAACATCTTTGAACAAGGAAGCTACTACAACCCTGTATTCCGAAGTGCCTCCGGCAAGACCGAGACCACAGGTTACGTCGCTGAGATCATCACCAACAAAGCCATAAAATGGCTTGATCAGGCTGCAGCTACCGACCAGCCATTTCTACTCATGTATCACCACAAAACACCCCACCGTGATTGGTTGCCGGGGCCCGAGGAGTTGAAGGCCTGGGACGAGGATCTGCAGGTGCATGAGCCCGACACCTTGTTCCGATCAAGCGAGGGTCTCACGCGCGTTCGGCAAAACGAACGCATGAAGATATCCCGCAACATGACGCGGGGTGACGTGAAGCTCGACATGCAGGGCGACCTCACACCCGAACAGGAAGCGCTTTGGAAGAACGCCTTTGAAGAAGGCAATTCGGCGTTTGAAGAAGCCAATATGTCGGAACAGGACGTCGTACGCTGGAAATACCAACGTTACATCAAAAGCTATCTGGCTTCCGTCAAAAGCATGGATCGCGAAATCGGCCGGTTGCTCGATTATCTCGATACGCTCGGCGTTAGTAACAACACACTCGTTCTTTACACATCAGATCAGGGATTTTTTCTCGGCGAAAACGGGTGGTTCGACAAACGCTGGATGGATGAAGAATCCTTCCGTGTTCCCCTTGTGATGCAATGGCCGGGTGTCATCGACGCAGGCTCACAAAACACTGCACTTGTTCAGAACATCGATCTTGCACCCACTTTGCTTGACGCAGCCGGCGTGACACCAACAAAGCCCATGCATGGCAACAGCTTGCTGCCCTTGTTAAGCGACGCAAGCAAAGAATGGCGCGACGCCGTCTACTATCATTTTTATGAAAACCCCGGCTTTCATGGCGTGCCGCGCCATTACGGCATTCGGACGGATCGCTACAAACTCATCCACTACTATCAGGATGATGAGTATGAGTTGTTCGACCTGGAAGCAGATCCTGACGAGCTTACTAATCTTTTCGGCAAAGCAGGATTTGAAACGATAACAGAGCAACTACAAGAGCGGCTCGCAGAACTTCGCACGGAATACAAAGTGCCCGAACAAGATCCTGTTGCGCCTTGGTATCACGGTTATCTCATTCGATTCGTCGAATGGATCATGCACTAGACTCGTTGGTCTCTAGGCCACCGAAATAAGTCTCAATCGCACGCGTCAAGATCACCTCGGGATCAAGATCCGGCGACATGGATTGAATGGTTTCTTCGATCACCAATCGGGTCACGCCATGGCAAATGGACCACATGGTCATGGCGACCTCTTCCGGATCAGATGTGATTTTAGGGTGTGCCGCCAGATAGTCATTAACAGCACCTCGAACAACACCCATTGTTTCGATTGCTTCCTGTGGTGACTCGCCGGCCTGTCCCGGCTTCAGGCGCCTCGCTGTAAGTAGGTCAAACAATTCGGGGCTTTCCCGCCCCATGCGCAGATAGGCTTGGCAGAGGGCGACAATGGCGGCCATCGATCCCCGCGGATGCTTTGCATACGCCTCGGCACTGCGCACCCCAAGCTCATGCAAACAACTCAATAACAAGGCGTGGATGAGCGCGGCCCTGTCTTTAAAGTGCCGGTAAAGCGCCGGCGGACTGACGCCAACACGCCTGGCGGCCTCAGCAACGCTAATGGCTTCGACCCCGCGCTCAAGCGCGATGTCCCGTGCAGCGAAAACAAGCGCATCCGCCAGATTTCCGTGGTGATATGAGGCCTTGGCCAATTTCATTCCGTCAACAGGTCGTAAGCGTTTGTTTTACAAGACTTTTTACATGTTATGAACCGTAACAATGTTATTGACATTAACATCGCCCATCTCCATATGTCTAGGACGAGCGACAGACACCAAAGGTGACACAGGCGTCATGTATAGACGAATAAAGGGGCAGCCTTATTGGGCCGCCAGCGCAGTTATTGGATTTTTGCTGGCATTGGCCATCGGTGTCCGTGCGTCCGGTTCCCTGGACGAACTGGAAATTGATGAAAATCCTCTGTTGTCGGTCGAGACCTTCACAGCCCGTTATCACGACAGCTACACGATTGAGCAAATGTTCACCGGCCAGGTAACACCGCGGCGTGCCAGCGAACTGGGCTTTGAGCGCGGCGGACTGGTCAAAGCCGTCTTGGTGAACGAGGGCGCCGAAGTACAGCAGGGCCAAGTTTTGGCGCTTCAAGAAAGCCGTGTCCTCAAGGCGCAACTTGCCGAGATGACGGCGCGCGAGGTTGCCGCCCGTGCGAATTTAACGGAAGCAGATGCTGCGTTCGAACTGGCACGTGCTGATCATGCCCGGCAAGCCGTACTTCTGAAAAAGGGACACATATCAGACCAACGATTTGAGAACGCTCAGTCGGAATTTGACATTGCGACGGCTCGCCACGCAGCCGCGAAAGCGACACAAGAAAGCCTGGTGGCCAGCGTTGCTGCCCTAGAAGCGCAACTTGATCTTGCCCAAATCGTCGCGCCCTACTCCGGCACGATCACAGCGCGGTACATTGACGAAGGAACGGTCGCTGCGCCCGGAAACCCGGTATTCCGTTTGATCGAGAACAGGGATCTAGAGCTTCATGTCGGTGTGCCCGGAGATGTCGCCGCAACGCTCCAAACCGACGCCCCATATGAAGTCGAGATCGGCGGCACTAAGATCAGCGCAACCCTCAAGGCGAAGATTGATGAGGTCGAAAGAACCACACGCACTGTGACAGTCATTCTTTCGCTCCCTCAGGACAAACCCATTCGCGCGGGAGACCTGGGACGGCTGAACCTTACCCACGAGTTCGTAGCGAGGGGGATTTGGGTTCCGACAACGGCATTAAGCGAAGGGCAGCGCGGACTTTGGACTGTCTTCGCAGTCGTCTCTAACGCGGAAGGCGATTCGTCAGTATACGGCACGATTGTTCAGCCACGGCAAGTCCAAGTGATCCATGCAGGTACAGATCAAGTTTACGTCCGCGGCATGATCGATGAAGGTGATGTTCTGGTCGGTGCCGGCTCACACCGCTTGGTCGCAAGCCAACCCGTTGCTTTGTCTTCTGCGACTGACGGCTAGGCAGACTGAGTTATGTGGACGACGCTCTTTTATAAGAACCCACGCCTGACCTTGTTGGTGGTGACCCTGATCATGATCACGGGCACCCTGTCTTACATGTCAATCGGGCGTCAAGAAGACCCAATCTTAGAGCGCCGGTTTGCCACCGTTGAAGCCTATTGGCCTGGGGCTGATGCCCAACGCGTTGAAGCGCTGGTCACAAAGCCCATGGAAGACGCTGTTCGGGAAGTTCCCGAGATCAAAGAGTTTTCCAGCGAATCTGGTGCCGGCTTCGTTATCCTTTCCCTCGAATTGGAAGAGTCGGTCAGCGACGTCGATATCTATTGGTCCAAGGTTCGCACAGAATTAGAGGCTGCGGCGCTTTCATTTCCAAACGGTGTAACTTCACCTGAATTGACAGAACGGTCTGCCACTGCGGTGACCCTCGTCGCCGGTCTTCTTTGGACGCGCCAAGACGAACCGCAGCTTGATATCATGAGCCGGCTCGCTGAGGATTTGGCCGACAAGCTGCGCAATGTGGACGGCACACGTGAAGTGCTCCTTTACGGTGAAGCCCAAGAAGAAGTTCAAGTGACCCTTGACGCCACCCGCTTGGGAGCTGCGGGACTTTCCGTTGCTGATGTGGCGACGGCCATTCGAAACACCGACAGCAAAATCCCCGCCGGACAACTGCGTGCCGGCCGCAACGATCTTTTGATCGAGGTCGCGGGTGAACTCAAGCAACTCGATCAGATACGCAATATCCCCATCACGCGCCTTTCCGATGGCCGCATTTTGCGCGTTCGAGATGTAGGGGACGTTCATCGCGGCGCGCTTGACCCTCCAAGAAGCTTAGCGCTTCACGGCGACGCACGAAGCGTTTTTGTTTCTGCCGAAATGGAAGAAAATGGGCGCATCAATGTATGGGCAAAATCGGCGAAGGCCGTGCTGGCCGACTTTGCGAAAACAGTGCCTCCAGGTCTAGAACTCAAGCTCGTTTTTGACCAAGAGACATATACCAACGAGCGTCTAAACGGGCTGATCAACAATTTGATCATGGGCGTACTGGTAGTCATTGCAGTGCTGCTTTTCACAATGGGACTTAAACCGGCGTTGCTTGTCGCCGCGTCGTTGCCGCTGACCATAGCCGTCGTCATCATATTCTATAACTTCTCCGGCATGCCTCTGATGCAAACATCAATGGTCGGGATCATCGTGGCGCTTGGTTTGCTGATCGACAACGCGATTGTTGTCGTTGACGACTATTCGGCACTACGCCGTGACGGTGCCGGCGTTGCGGATGCCATCCACAAAGCCATTTCCCATTTGTCCGTGCCATTGTTTGCATCGACCGCAACAACAGCATTGGCGTTCGCGCCTATTATCCTGATGGGCGGCGGCGGTGGTGAATTCGTTGGACCCTTGGCGATTGGTGTTGTTGTCGCCATTCTGTCCTCCTTCTTCCTCGCCATGACGGTGATCCCCGCAATCACCGGATACGTAACGGGCTACATGGCATCCACACAAGCAGGGGGCCGCGTCTGGTGGCGCGATGGCTTCCACAATGATGGAATGGCGCATTGGTATCGCAGTACGCTGAAGACAATCATCAAGCGCCCCATTATCGGCATCGCCGTTTCATTGTTGATCCCTGCGATGGGGTTTTATTTTTCCGGCCAGCTTGAACAGCAGTTCTTCCCCGCAAACGACCGCGACATGATGCAAGTCGAAGTTCAGCTTCCTTCATCTGCGTCCATGGAAGAAACGCGCAGCATTGTCAGCGACATTCGCGCCGTATTACAAGCCGACCCGGCCGTCAAAGAAACCTATTGGGTGATCGGCGCCTCAGCGCCAAGGGTCTATTACACGCTCAGCAGTAAACCGACGGGCGTCGCAAGTTTTGCTCAAGGGATCATTGTAACGCAATCCGCATCGACAACGCTCAACGAGAGCGAGCGCATTCAGCGCATGCTGATGGCACAATTTCCCCAAGCGCGCATCATGGCCATGCCATTCGAGCAAGGACCACCGGCCAATGCCCCGTTGGAATTAAGGATCGTCGGCCCGGACATCGATACGTTGCGCCAACTTGGCGATGACGTGCGCCTGATCCTACAAGATGTGCCTGAAGTCACGTTCGCCCGTGCGCAACTGACGGGCGGCTCACCAAAACTTCGATTGAATATTGACGCCGATATGGCTGACCTGGCTGGACTGACACCGTCTGACATCGCCCGCAATCTGAACACGACGTTGGAGGGCGCGGTTGGCGGGTCCATTGTCGAAGGGTCTGAAGAATTGCCTGTCCGTGTTCAGGTCGACCGCGACGTGCGATCGAACTTGGCCGAGATTCAGTCTCATTACACATTGCCAGCCAATCCCAACCGACGGCCGAACCAAGACGTAAGCCCCGGCATCCCTTTGTCTGCTGTCAGTCCTTCGATGGAGTTGATGCCGACGACCACGCGCATCCCCCACTACATGGGTGAACGCGTCAACACCATTCAAGCGTTCGTCCTGCCGTTCAAACTGCCGGCAACGGCGCTCGGTAAATTCTATCAAGCGATGGAGGAGGCCAACTATGAATTGCCTCAAGGCTATCGCTTCATCGTCGGGGGCGAAAGCGAACAAAGTGGCGAAGCCGTCGGCGACTTAATGACTTTCGCTGTCCCCATCTTTGTCCTGATGCTCGGCATCATCATCCTGTCCTTCAATTCGTTTATTCACGCCAGCATCGTGTTCATCGTAGCCTTCCTCAGTGTGGGACTGGCGTTGTTTGGCGTTTGGTTGTTCGACAATCCCTTTGGCTTCGTTGCAATTGTCGGCACCATGGGACTGGTCGGCATTGCGATCAACGGAACCATCGTTGTGTTGTCAGCCTTACGCGCCAGCGAAGCCGCAATGGCCGGGAACGCAGAAGAAATTGAGAATGTGGTTTATCGCGCAACACGTCACATTCTTTCAACAACACTGACGACGATTGGCGGCTTTGCGCCGCTGATCATATTTGGCGGCCGGTTTTGGCAACCCCTGGCAACAGCCATTGCTGGCGGCGTTGCGGGTTCTGCGATCCTTGCCCTCTATCTCACCCCGGCGCTGTTTGTATTGATCGCGCGTTTCGCGACACGCAAGAATCAAGGCGTCAGAAGACTGTCAGAATCCAAAGCCCTGGCTGACCGTCAGCTCTCGGTCCCTAATCGTATTTCTGCGACTTAACGGCGTAGTGAAATTCTTGGATGCCGGTCTCTTCTCGCATGTCGGCGGTGACCGCGTCGGTTGCGTCATCAAGCGGAATGCCCGTTGAGTCGGCGACGCGTGTGATGCCATTAAAGGCAGCTGCAACCGTTAGGGCGTCAGTTGTTTCTTGAAGCCCCATGGCAGAAACCGCCTTTTCGCGCACTTCTGTTAGTGCTTCCCATTCGCGCCTAATGGTGGTTTCCGTCAATTCTCTGAGAAGATCCGAATGCGGAACACCGACATCAAGGCTGTCGTCGGTCACAGCATTCAAATTTACTTCTGTGTCTTCTTGTAATGCGCTCGCACGGAGCCGCAAAGTATGTGAGGTCGTTCAGTAAAAGCACTGATTGAGCGCCGAGACCCGCGAAGCAACAAACTCCGCTTGCGGCTGACTAATCGACAAGGGGATGTTCTCAAGCGCATAATGCGGCCGAAACGCCGTGAAAAACAGCGCGACGGAACTTGGCACCAATCCCATTGAACGAACGATGTTGGGTATCTGCGGCAATCCGGAACTGGTCGCTTCTTTTGCTGACACCTTCGTCATCGGCACCCATGCGCCCTCGTCAACCGTCGTTGTATCAAAGTGCCCATCCGGCTCACCCTCAACAATGGCCGGCAAGTCTGGCACTTCTAAGCCCAACGCCTGATGCATGGTATCTATGATCACCGATGTGTTCACAACGCCGACCACCTCGACATAAGCTTCCCGCGTATAGCCGCCGCTGACTACACCATCAAACATGGATTTTGTGATCCTGCCGGAATCAGTGCGGATACGATGGATCATATCGACAATAATTCCAGGCAGATCTGTCACCGCCCTATGATCGCCAGCAACTGCATTTGGCGAAAGCGCAGCTTTTCGCTCCGAACATAACGGGCAATCGAGCGCTGCGCGAGCTTCAGCAACCATAGACACGCGCTCCGCTCCCCGCCAAGAGGCACCGGGGCCGCCAATCATGGCCCATGCGGTTACATGGGCCTCCCGCAAATTATCTCGAAGCGGAAATTTGATTTGTTCGTACACGTACTGCCCTCCCTAACGACTTACGGCTTCCAGGGCTCGCTGTAGTTTTCCGCACCAATTTTCTTAACTTCCGAAAGCCAATCGCCCTCGTAAGGCCAGGCCTCCGGATTCTCATCCGACGGCCCCTGCCAAAAGCGCGCCATCGGTCCATCGATGCCTTTTTCAAGGGACCAGGCCTGCCGGCGAAACGTCCAACTGTCCGGCACCAATCGATGGGCTTCCCGAAAATGCTCAATGGCTGCCGAATGATGCCCCTGAAGTTCAAGCTCTGTTGCCAATTCAAAATGCGCATGCCCCAGCGACACATCGGCACTGCGCGGCCGAGACCGTTCAATGACGGTCTGCGGGTCATGGGCGAACTGGCTGTCGGCACCTTTTTCAACCCAATCGCGCAGTGCGGCGTGATAGTCCTCAGGGCTTGCTTGAATCTTCATGGCCTCGCCGCCCATCTCGAGGAATCGTTGAGGAATCTCGCCCTGAGGCAATTCCATACCGGGGGCATCGCTTGGCGGAGCAGGCGCTGCTTCGGCTGGGCGAACAATCATACCCTGCTCATCGATCCAAACGCTGCTGGGGATGTTGATCACCCCGTACAGATTTGCGAGCACGTGATGCTGATCAATCAGCGAGGGATGCTCTGGTTTCGCCGCTTCAATAAACTCACGGCAACCGGCAGCGCCGAGCACATCAAGCCCAACCGCCACAAGTTCCAATCCTTTTGGCTTGAGTTCGTTTCGAAGGGCCTGCCACACGGGCAGGTCACGGGAACAGCCTCAATAGGGCGCCCAAGCAAACAGGAGAACTTTTTCGCCTCTTAAGCTGCTCAACCGAAACATATTGCCATCGACATCCGGCAGCTCGAAATCCGGGGCTTCAGCAGAGGTCAGCGCTTTAGAACCAACGGATTCAGGGCCGAGCGCCCAAAGTTGATGTTCCTTGGACTGAACAAGCGGCAATCCCATGGCGTTGGAGAGCGCCACAACGTCAACTTCTTCGCCCTTTAGGGTGTCCGCCAATGGAATGCACACATCCCCTTTGCAAGCGCCTTCTTCGCGAAGATGCCATCCGGTACCTTCTTCGAATTTTTTGCGCGCAATCTTCGTCGATTTGAGCAGCACAGTTACCTCCCGACCGTAATTATGGATTGCCAAGCTAGCATTGGGCACACGGTCGAACAAGCTTGGTGCATGCTTAAGGCGCAAATGGCAATCCGCTCACAAGATCATGCAACAAGTAAGATCGTAATCTGTCTGTCACCTGTTGCGCATCCCCCTTCAGATCAGACGGCAATATGGGCGCTCCGATGGTGACATCGTAACGTTGCCCCTTCTTGTTGAGTACCTCATGAAAAAGCGTCATGTCCTTGAGCTCAAGACTCAAGTGCCACAAGAAATAGAACAGCCCGGAATTGCGTCCATCGATGTACATGGGGATGATCGGCGCGTCATACTTACGCGCAAGGTTAACCGCTGTTATCGTCCATGGCCGCTCAACAAGTTTTTTGTTCTCCATCCTTGCCAATCGGCCCGACGGAAAAATGACGATCGCGCGTTGATCGCGAAAAGCCGAAACCAACGCGCGAAAGGTTTCGCGAGAACGTTCACGAGAGCGTTTTTCATCGACCCATTCAACCGGGATGACCATCTGATCCAGTCCGGCTGCCACACGTATTGCATCGCGATTGGCAAGATAGACAGCGTCTTTTCGAATTGGACTTAGAATGTCATGCACAACAAAGCCATCGGCGATACCTGTCGGGTGGTTTGCAACGAAAATGGCGGTGCCTGTCTCGGGGATCGAGTCTTGCCCTGAAACTCGAAGATCCAAGGTCAGCAGTTCGCTCATATGGTCGAAAATCTCGGCCGCTGTCAGATCGCGAATATGATCCGCCATGCGGATGGCCTCACGATAGCGCAGCAATGGAAAGAAGAAGGCGCGGACAATAGGCCAAACCAATTTGTTTGAGTGAAGCCCACGCGAACGCTCTTCTATCAGCATATCGACAATATGCTTGCTTACGCTCTCATCAGCATGAGCACGCACTCGCTTGTTGTCTAAGGCTGACATGTTCATCGAAGGAATTGCATATGGCGGATCAGTAGGATTTGGAAGGCAGCTTTGTCAGTCAATGTCGACCCAGTCATTGCATGAGCAAAAAGGAGAATTTCAAAAGTACCACCTCGACCAAGGATCACTTTTTTCAACTGAGAAGGTTACAACGCAAGTTAACTGAACTAAGGCAAGCACAGCACCAATTTCAACAAGCACTTTGCCTGTAATTGCACTCGTTAACAAAAGTAAAAGCCATTTCGACCCTGATTATCTGCTCACGTTAACAGTTGCCTTGTCATGAATTCTTAAAATAAACTAGTCTGGTTGCGAACAGCGCGCGGGGGACGGAATGACTTTAGTGGAGAGTATCTCCGAGTACGAGTATCAAGAGGTCAAGGCGCCACCCCTTTGTTATGCTTTAACCGAAGGTGGCCGCGCCCTCACTGAACTCGCTTCGCTTCCGCTGATGTCTCCTCTGCTTCTCTCTGCCCCAATGGGTGATGGTCATCCTGTGATGGTTCTGCCTGGCTTCGTTGCCGGCGATCGTTCGACCATTGCGCTTAGGCGGTTCCTACAAAATCGCGGCTACCGGCCCTACGCATGGGAACTCGGTCAAAATTTTGGCCCCCTGACAATTGGTCCCGAAGGAGAGCTTCTTTCTGTCCGGTTGATGTCGATCTTTCGAAAGACACGCCGCAAGGTGACTCTCATCGGATGGAGCCTTGGTGGAATTATGGCGCGCGAATTGGCTAAAGCGCTGCCTAATCAGGTACGCCAAGTGATAACGCTTGGATCACCGTTCAATGGAAATCCACGGGCCTCAAATGTTGCGCGCTTTTATGAGATGATTTCTGGGCAACCATTGGAGTCCGACGATGCGCAGGACCTGATACAATCGATGCGCACACCGCCCCCTGGAATTCCCTGCACATCAATTTATACAAAAACAGATGGCGTGGTTGCGTGGCAAAACTGCGTCGAAAACCCGTCGCCCCTTACCGACAATATCGAGGTCTATGCCAGTCACTGCGGCCTTGGTGTCAACGCGTCAGTTCTCTATGCAGTCGCCGATCGTTTAGCTCTTCCCGAAACGGATTGGCAACCCTTTGATCGCTCGGCAACGTGGCGCCGGCTGGTCTATCCTCATTCCGGACACTGATGCTGAGGGCATCAAACCTCCGTTCACAGACAAACAAAAGGCCCGGTCGTTAGACCGGGCCTTTCCTGTAATCGTCAAAGGCAAATGTACCCTTGATGTTACGCAGCCTTGCGGCCTTCCTTTTCGTCGCGAGAGAAGGCGGCGCGGATAGGTTGGAAAGAAGCACGGTTGGCTTCCGTGACCAACTCAACAACTTCGCGCACTTGCTTAACATTACGTTCGAAACCTGAGCGAACGGCATCCTGTTGAATCTTGAATGCGTCTGCGATCGTCTTGGCTTCCAAAACGGCACGCCATGCTTCAAAGCCCTTTTGGGCATTCTCTTGTGCGTGATCAATAACCTTCAGACCGATCTTGCGGCGATTTTCACCAGCCGTTTCGCGGACTTCGGAAAATGTAGACCGGACGTTCTTCAGTGAGTCACCAATATTGCTAAAGAACTGATTGTTCGTACCTTCTGATTTCGTCGCCATCGCTTTGGTCTCCTTGGCCTTAGCCTGATTGTTAGGTTTTGAAGAATTGGTTGTCATCTCGTCATTCCTAAATTCGATCTTTGCGACCGTTACAGCCGCCGACCCCCATTTCGGGTTGAAATCCCCACAGAACACGCAGCCCTGTTTTTTCTTCGGCTCGATCTTTGAATGAACCCACATGCCAGTTACGCTGCATATGCTCAGTTCATTTCGCAGATGCATATAAAACCTGGGTGCCTCTGTCAACATTTCAAGCACTTTTTTTGTGCATCTGCTTACATTTTCAATAAATCGAGTCGAAAACGGCAGAAAACAGCCGTTTTTGTCGATGATATTTTTTGTTGCAGCGCACAATTTCCAAGGCTTGCACCTTAACATCAGATTCACTTTCTGCAGAAAATCGGACGAAAGCTGATTCTCATGAAAGCAAATGGGACGCACTTGCGAAATTGTGGCCGCTCGTCAAAAATTTGGGCATGACAGAGCGAAGACACCAGTATGCGGTAACGACAACTTGGACCGGCAATCGTGGCGAAGGCACATCGACCTATCGGGCCTATAGCCGTGATCACGAAATCAAAGGGGACGGCAAACTAACCATCTTGGGGTCGTCTGACCCTGCCTTTCTTGGAGACTCGGCCCGCTTCAATCCAGAAGAAATGCTGCTGGCCTCACTGTCGGCTTGTCACATGCTCTGGTATTTACATCTTTGTACGGACAGAAAAATTCTCGTGGCTTCTTACGAAGATCAAGCCGAGGGTGTCATGCAGGAAAATACCGATGGTAGTGGCCAGTTCGCTCACGTTACATTGAAACCAACGATCGTTATCGACAGTGCGGACAAAATTGAAACAGCTCACGAGCTGCACAAAGCAGCACACAATAGGTGCTTCATCGCGCGATCCGTCAATTTTCCAGTGAACTGCATGCCGTCGATTTCGTCCGATGGGAACCGCGCCTAGATTTACGCTTTTTGCTGATCGGCACCGTCGTCGAGCGACCAATCAGAAAGCATATCCGCAAACCAACGCCGGAACCCTTCTTGCGCATCTTCTTCGTCCAGTCCAATGATCGGCGACAAGAACTCACGTGAAACACCGTCACCTATGGCAGCGAATGCCGCGAGCATGACGACATATTGCGCAGCCTTATGGGCATCGCGTGATGTTGTCCCTTCTTGATTGTTCAAGCGTCTTTCTATCAGCGACACCACATCGGCCAACAGATGGTCACCTTCACTCATTGAATGATCTCGCTGCCCGGTCAATGTTAGCCATGCCATCAAACGTGCATGGCCGCGATCTGACAGCGTGCTAAAGACCCGGCTGACAATCTGTGCGACATCTCCCGACTCGATTTCATCGCTGTCCAGCGTTTTGAGAATGTCGCCCAATAATGACGCGGTCATGCGTTCGACCAGAGCCTTCTGAAGCTCCGCCGCGGATCCAAAATGGTGCAGCACTGTCGAATGAGTAATACCGGCTTCCTTGGCCACATCTGCAATTTTGAGCCCCTCCGGGCCGTGCGTCGCCAGTCGCTGCTCCGCTATATCGAGAATGTGGGTCTTCGCCGCTTCTGGAGACCGCCGCACACGCTTTGCCGTTCTTGTCGTCATACCCTGCTTATAAACATTTCTGTCTATAGCTATTGACATTACTGTCGATAGCTACTATCTACACCATTGTCGATAACGCATAGAGGAATTCCAGCCATGAGTACTCCCCGTCGCCGCGAACCCCTTAAAGCGATTCTGGCCCTTCGTGCACTTATGCGCAACAAGGAGGACACATCCCAGGTCTTTAAGATTATGCAAGCGCTTGCCGGCAACTCTATGCAGAAGCAATTCTTGAAATTCAAGGACACGGCGACAGGCCAAAAAGTGCTAAATGCCGACCGTGAATTGCTGGACGTTCTCAAAGACAGGGAGCGACTGGCAGCCCTTCCAGAGGGCTCCTTGGGCCGGGCCTATCTGCATTTTGTCGTTTCCGAGAATATATCACCAGAAGGTCTGGTTGAGGCCGACCAAACAAGAGATGAGCGCGATCAAGACATAGATCCAGATCAAGCCCTGTACGGCCGGCGCCTTCGAGAAATGCATGATCTCTGGCATGTGGTTACAGGCTACGGCCGAGATGCTTTGGGTGAAGCCTCAGTCGTTGCGTTTTCATATCCACAAACGACCAGCCTGGGCTTTGCCGCCATCGCTGTGATTGGCGCCCTGAAAATCACATCCGAATTCCCAGGTCAGGGTGTTATCGGAACAGTCTGGCAAGCCTACAGAGCCGGCAAACGGGCGGCTTGGTTGCCCGGCCAAGATTGGGAGAAGCTTTTGGCACAGCCACTTGATCAAGTCCGACGTGACCTCAATATTGGGGAACCGGCGAAATATTTGGCGGCTTCATACGTTATTGAAAATACGGGCGCGCCCGAACCTGCGATGGCATAACGGAGAACCGCTGCTCCTTGCCAGAAGTCCCTTTGTGTGAGGGCCAATGAGAATGGATCGTTATTGTATTTCTCTTGGCCCGAACTCTTTCGCTAGGCGTTGATAGTCCGCGACAAGAGCTTCATTGGAAGAATCGATTTCGTAGGCGCGCTGATATTCAGTAAACGCGCCGCGTTTGTCTCCCAGACCTTCATAGACCTGGCCAAGTGCGTAAATCGTGTTTGCATCCTGGGCGTCGTACACCAATGATTGCGTACAATCCTCAAGTGCTTCTTCAAACTTATCCAATGCCAAATAAGCTTTGCATCGGCCTGTTAGGGCTGCCGTAGACACGGGGCGGAATTCGAGCGCTGCCGTGTAGTCCTCAACGGCATCTGCGGCCTGATTGAGCCCTAACAATGTACGACCGCGGGTGATACGGGCTTCAGGATCCTGAGGATCGAGCGCAACAGCCTCATCATAATCTTGCTTTGCACGACGAAGGGCGCCTTCTGCCTCAAATACTTCACCCCGTGCGAGAAACGTCAGCGCGTCTTCAGGATCAAGTTCCAGCGCCTTGTCAAAGTCAGATAGGGCCTCGGTATAACGTCCGGTCCGCGCATAAATGCGGCCGCGCCAATAGAGCGCGAATGTGTTTCCCGGCGCCCGCTCCAACACTGCTGTATAGTCTGCAATCGCCAGGTCATGATCGCCCATCTTCTCATACAGGCTCGCGCGGCGCATATAAGCGCGCGGATCATCTGGCAGGAGTTGCGCGGCAACCGTGAAATCTTCTAATGCTTCGCCATTCCGCTTTGATTCTTCATACGCGATCCCCCGATTGAAATAGGCGCGCGCCAAATCCTCGCCTTCAAGGTCATTCGACTCCAAAGCCTGTGTTAATGTGGCGATCGCATCACTAAATGCCTCATCGCTGACTTGGCGAATGCCTTGGTCAAGAAGAGCAAAACCATCGACGGAATCTTCGCTGGCTTGGTCGCAGCCTGTAAGCAGCAGAGCACCTGCGAGAAAGAAAACTGCAAGCTGCCTTGGCCATTTGATGTTCTCACTGGCCTGCGCCATCTCATTGCCTTTCTGCTTCTCAACTGACTAGGCATACTGCCTAGCGACGTAAATCTGGTAACCATTCTTACCAGATCCCTATGACATCGTATCGACATTTTTGCGCCAATCTTTTGGAAATCTGAGCTTCTTGCCCCGGCGCTTGTTAACCTTTGTAAAAATCCACCTTATGCGGATATTCTGGGTTAATTCGGATACCAACTGAGTTAATGGATACGAAGGCGAGAGGCAATGCCGTCATATGTTCCTCAGCCACAGAAGCCTGCTCTCTCAGGCTACATCGAAACAGGCAAGCTGCTACCGTGGGGTTGGGCAGAAGTCCGCCTTCAAAAGGCGCGCAACTATTGGATTACCACCCATAGTCCTTCAACATTTCCTCACACGCGGCCAGTCTGGGGCGTATGGACAGACAACTCGCTGCTCTTTAGCACCGGTGGACTGATCGCTCGGCATGTCCGCTTGAACGAAGCTGTTCAAGTCAATTTGGAGAGCGGCGACGAGGTTGTCTTACTCGAAGGGCACGTTGGCGTTCTGAAAGACCCAACCACGCTCGCGGCGTGGATTCATCTTTATAAGGACAAATACAACTGGGATGTTTCCGAGCAGGCGGGAGATGTGTTTCAAGTACATCCAAAACGGGCCTTGGCTTGGATGTGTGACAGCAGTGGCCGAGACGATGGGATGCTATTTTCAAACACAGCAACCGAGTGGCACTTCTAAGGTACGTGAGACCAACTAGTCTAAGGACCCGGTCAGCGATTTTCGTTGAGATATTTCGATCCAATTGCCATCCGGATCGCGCACAAAGGAAATGCGAGCGACTTCCCCTAGTGTAGTTGGCGCCCGCCCCTCGATGCCCCCATGTTTCAATACATGCGCGTGAACCCCGTCCGTATCTCTCACTTGAACCGTGATGTAGCGAAATCCTTGTGCTTGCATTTCCGGGTCACGAGCAACGGTCTTGCCTTTAGTCAGGAACAGGACTGAGTCTCCACATTGGAATTGATGTTCGTCGAGGCGTGTCATTCCCATCGCCTCTTCATAGAAGCGCGCATGCGCCACCGGGTCCCTGACGGCCATTTCAAGGCCAATTCCGACAATCCCTTGATACCCTTTGGGCACCAATTCAATTCGATTTCCATTAGGGTCGGTCAAGGACTGAGAGGCAGACAATCCTTCACGTGCAATCAAGAGCCTCCGATAGCCACTTGCGGGCGCGTCGGGCATGGGGTCACGCACATCGTTGATCTTCATAACGGAGCCGTTCATGTCATGGCGATGTTGGCGGACACCACCCCCTACCGGCAGTAGGTGGTCGAAGGATAGCCCCACATTCTGCTGCCAAAAGGCCAGCATCTCTTCGGTCGCATTAGTGAATAGACCCACATCGATATGATTCTTCGCAAGTTCCATCCAACATTCCTTAGATCACGTTGTGCTCAATCGGTATCGCATCAGACGATTCTGATTGAGCACATAAAGATGATCTACTCTATGGAATAGAGCAACTTTGCGCACTTCAGCCGAAGCCAAACGCGCCTGTTTGAGTGCACGTTGCTTTATAACAACACAAGGCTTGCGCCCGTTTCCTCAGCCCGCCAAACTGATCACAAACACAACACAAAGGAAACTGTAAGGATGGACGTCAGAACCGCAATGCGGCGCGCCGTACGCTTTAACAAGGATCGAGAGGCCATCATATGGCGTGACCAGCGGCTGACCTTTCAACAATCCTGGATGCGCAGCGCACGCCTAGCCAACGGTCTTCTTACGCTAGGGCTGCAGCCCGGCGACCGGGTCGGCGTGTTGGAGGACAACTCGGTCGAAGCCGCAGACTTTTTTGGTGCTGGCGCCATTGCAAATCTCGTTCGCGTTCCTTTGTACCCGCGCAATGGCCGCGAGGCCCATCTACACATGCTAGGGCATACTGACTGCCGCGCCATTCTCGTCGCGCCGCAATATGCTGACGAAGTTGCCGGCATTGAGAATGAACTGCCAGCCATGGAGCATGTCCTCATTCGGGATAAATCCTATGAAGATTGGCTCGATCGTCAGCCATCGGATGAACCAGAAGTCTCCATCGAAGAAAACGACAACTACATCATCCGTCACACCGGGGGCACGACCGGCAAGTCCAAAGGCGTGGCTTACACGCACAAAGCTTGGCTCGCCGCCGGCCGCGATTGGTTTTATGGTTTTCCACCCGTCGAGCCCGGCGACAAATGCCTGCATGTCGGGCCCATTAGTCATGGCAGCGGGTATCAATATCTGCCGATCTGGCTAGCGGGAGGGTGCAATGTCCTGATGGATCATTTTCACCCACAAGAAACGCTTGACCTTATGGAAAATGAGGGCATTGCCTATGCGTTCTTTGTGCCCACCATGCTGAACGCCATGTTGCAGGACCCAACAGCCAAAGGTCGAGGCTGGTCAAAACTCAAATGCATTTTGGTTGCCGCCGCTCCAATCGCCGATGCCACCGCACTAAAGGCATATGACGTATTTGGAAAGAAACTTTGGCAGGGCTACGGTCAGACAGAGGTCTTGCCAGTGACCATGATGGGACCCGACCAATGGTTCGGTAAGGTCGAAGGTTCAACGCCCTTGCGCGCCTGCGGTTTGCCACTTCCTTTTGCCGAACTTGAAATCTGGAATGAAGACAACGAGCCGGTCCCCATTGGTGACCCAGGCGAAATTGTAGCCCGCTCGGACGGCCAGATGACAGGCTTCTGGAACAATCCCGAAGCAACTGCGGAACGCATGATCAATGGCTGGGTTAAAACGGGTGATGTCGGCCGGCTTGATGAGAATGGCTACCTTTATATTCTTGATCGTGCCGACGACATGATCATCTCCGGCGGGTACAATATTTGGCCGCTAGAAATTGAAAACGTTATTGCCGATCATCCGGCCGTAATTGAAGTGGCTGTCTTCGGCGTACCTCACGAGAAATGGGGCGAGTCGCCTTATGCGCTTTGTGTGACCGACAAAAATGCCAGCGTTACAGAACAAGAGATTATTACTCTGTGCACAGAACGTCTAGGTTCTTACAAGAAACCTGCAACGGTTGAGTTTACCATCAACCCGCTACCTAAATCGCCGGTTGGAAAGATCAAGCGCAAAGATCTTCGCGAACCACATTGGAAAGGGATCGAACGCCGCGTGGCCGGCAGCTAAGATCATCGGTTGCGCAAATGCCCGTTTCAGGCCTAGTGTTTCGCTTGGTCATTGGGGGGAAGGATGACACGAGCCAAGATACCTGTCTTTCGCAGTACGGGAGCCGGCATTGCGTTTGGCATCGGGCGACTAATTACTGTTTTTCGCGTGGCATGGTTGCCCTCACTGCTCATGCTCGTGTTTTTCGGGTTGTTTCTGACCCAATCACCCAACACAGCCCCGAGCCCCATTTCTGGCAATAATCCGATCCTTTTGATGATTGCGAATATCGGCTTTGTTGTCGCTCTGGTCATGTTCATGGTGGGGATGACCAAAGCCTATTTTCGGCACGACATCGGGACCTTGCCGCTTTATTTCAGATTTCAATCGGCCGAAGCTCGGATGTTCATTGCTTACGGCTTTACCTACGGCATCCTGGCCATCGTCACACTGATTGTGATTTTCAGTCAAATTGCTATTGGATTTGCCCTCGTACAAGCAGGGGTCGTCTCGCAGGAAGAACTCACCGGACTTATCATCAACCCGCAAACAAACGGCGCATCTTTTGAGGGAAACCAAGGATGGCTGGGCGCTGCCTTTCTGTTGCCGGTATTCATTGCCGTCAGCTGGGCGACCTTGCGTCTGTTTCTTGTCGTGCCCATCGTCGTGAACGAAGGAACATTGGGTATTGGGCGATCCTGGCGCTTGATGCGTGGCAATGTTTGGCGCGCTATTGGCGTTTCTCTGCTGACAACGATCGCTGGCTCCGTAGTCCTAATGGTCTTTGCCGCTATCGGATACGTCTTCACAGCCGTCCTGACGCCCGACATGCTGAATGACGGACTGACGAAAAGACTGAGTGAGATAGACACCAAACAACCGATGACCTTTTGGCCCGCCTTGCTGGGTGGCGTCGCCGGGGCCGTCGTCTTTTACGCGATGTATATTGGCGCCACCGCCCGCGCTTATTTGGCTGTCGCGCAAGTCGACGACAGCTAGACCGGCTGCTCACCTTCGAGCGTGATGCGGTGCATAACGCGACGGTGGCCTTGGTAATCGTTAAGCGCATTGTGCTGCGCACACCGGTTATCCCACAAAGCCACCGTACCCGCTTGCCAACGAACCCGGCACGAAAACTCTGGGCGTTGTTGAACTTGATAGAGATAGCGCAACAAAGGTGCGCTTTCTTCCGGCGTCATACCTTCGATATGGGCGACATGGGCATCGCTGCAGTATAATGCCTTTCGGCCCGTCTCCGGATGTGTCCGGACGATTGGGTGTGAGGCTTTGGCCGTGAAGGCCGCTTTTGCACCAGGTTTTTCGGCCATACGGTGCGTCCGCGTGACGGCCGCGCCTGCCTTTGCGGCCGAATTGACGCCCTTTAATCCCACGAGAAACTCTTGAAGCCCTTTTGAGAGCGAATCGTGCGATGCGTACATGTTTGCGAACAGGGTGTCCCCTCCTGTGGGCGGCACCTCGACCGCGTAAAGCAATGACGCCATGGGAGGACAATCAAGATAGGCCGTGTCTGTATGCCATAGTCCGCCAAAATTGATTTTCTCGTCTTCCTTCTTGACGACCTCAACGATCTCGGGGAATCCGTCCATACCAGCCACAAAAGGATAACGGCCGATCTCGCCAAAATGCTGCGCGACTTGGATCAACTGCTGCGGACTTAAGGACTGATCGCGAAAGATCAGAACCAAATGCTTGCGCCACAGAGATTTAAGCTCAGAGATCTGCCCGGCACGCAACGCCGCAGACAGATCGATCTCGCCAATCTCTGCTCCAATAACAGGTGACAGAGGAATGACCGTCACCATTGTTTCAGCCTTTTGTTTTCGACCTGTCTGCCTTGACTAAGATGCCTTGGCTTTGGCCGTTGCTTCCTCAGCAGCGTCAGCGTCAAGTAAGATGCCCGCATCCAAAAGACCGCTGATTTCGCCGTCCGTAAGTTCAAGCCAGTCCTGCAGGGCTTCCTTGTTGTGCTGCCCTTTCCGAGGAGCTTGCGAAGTCTCTGAAACACCGCTTGCCGCGTCTGAAAAACGATAAGGAGATTGGACTGTTCGTACGCGATTGCCGTGACCGTCATCCACTTCCACGATGACATCGCGTGATTTGATCGCCGGTGCATGATGCGCATCACCGAAATTGCGCACTTCGCCCCAGGCTAAGTTGACCTTATCCAAGAACGCGATCATATCGTCCCAAGTTGGAAAGCTCTTGATTCGTTCGGCGATGGCGTTGCGGCGACACTCGATCTTTGTGGCCAGATCTGCCCCCTCCGGTGTCGGATCTTGAACGCCTCCGCGTCGAGAAAAACAGTGCCACAACCATTTCTTTTCACCCGAAATCAAAATACGCCGTCCTTCCGGCGCATCCCACACAGTACTGCCTTCCCAATTCGACCACGCATTATCCAAGCTAAGATGCGCAAAATCGTCCATACTGTGCACGGCATTGAACATAGCCATGTCAATGTGCTGGCCTTGTCCCGTCCGTTGGCGCAAAAGCAGCGCAGACAAAAGACCGACCAATCCGTGCATGCCTGTTGTTGTGTCGGCAAATGACAAGGCAAGATCGTTTGCTGGACCGGCAACGGCATCTGCCTGGCGTGCAATGAGTCCGGTTTCAGCGTGAAGAGCTGGCGCATAAGCTGCCCGTTTCGCGTCCGGACCCGTTTGCCCGTATCCCGAAATCGATAGCATCACCAACTTTGGATTGATCTTGCTTAGATCTTTCCACCCAACACCAAAACGATCCATTACGCCTGGCCTGAAGTTTTCGATTACAACATCCGCAACTTCGACCATCTTGTAGATCAGCGCTTTGGCGCCTTCCGCCTTCATGTCGATGCAAATGTTCCGTTTACCGACATTTTGCTGAACATAAAATCCAGAGGCATCCCCATGTGGCCTGCCGAACTTACGCGTTTGGTCGCCTTCCGGCGGCTCAATTTTGACGACATCTGCCCCTAAATCCGACAGCATTCGCGACGCATATGGTCCGGCGAGCACCCGTGAGAAGTCTAATACTTTGATGCCATTTAAAGGGAATTCCATATGCCGTTTCCTTGTCTTTTGTACCGGCTCAGTCGATTGATCCGACTTCAACCTCTGTAGATCCAATCGGCAGCGTAATGAGCGTGCCGTCGTCGCTCAAGACCCAATCGCCATCACGCGCGTCATCAACACCCCGCGTGAATATCCGCTCCAAAACGAAATTCTGCGGCGGAGGCGTCAGGTGATAAAGCACCAACAGGCGCGCGCCCGCTGAATTTGCAATTTCAGCCGCCTCGACCGGGCTGGTATGATAATCTGGAATATCCGACAAAATCTTTTCGAGGCGCGTATTTCCAACCGCACCAACGGCATCCCGCATTTTTGCGACCATGTGCTGAGCCTGCGCTTCATGGAAGATCACATCTGCGCCAACAGAGACTCTCAACAAGTTTTGGGACTTGATCGTATCCCCACTGACGACAATCGATCGCCCCTTGTAGTCAAACCGATATCCGATCGCCGGCTCAACAGGACTATGCGCTACGGAAAACGCCGTAACCTTGAGATCCCCATCATCAAGGACAACCGTGCGCCAATCATCGCTGGCCCCGACACCGGATATCGTCCTCGGTACCATATGGGCGATACCTGGTGGTGCCACTTCCTCACCATGGTGAGCTGTACGATAGACACGATCGAGCTCGTAAGCCCGGTTAAACCCATCGACGACCCGATCAATACCAACCGGCCCATAGACATCCAATGGTCCGGGGCGACCCCCGATCCAGGATTGCATATTGAACTCGCCTAACTCACCGATATGGTCTGAATGAAAGTGAGTTAGGAAGACGGAACCAAGCCGGCCGCTTTGGATCCGCCAATTTGCAAGGTTTACGAAGGTCCCGGGCCCCGTATCAACAACGTAGAATTTGCCGCCGGCAAAAATAGCAATACAGGGGCGTTTGCGCGTCTTGTGTGGCAGCGGGGATGCGGAACCACAGACCAGTCCGTGCATGGCGTCATCTTCGAAGAGCGCACCACCACCTTGTGCAGCGCTTGCGACACCCGCTTTCAGGCCAGATTCAAACAATGCATCCTGTACGGAATGAAGTTGCAGAGCGATATAGAGACCAATGCCCAGCAGGGCCACAAGCCCTCCAACACTCCACAGCAACCACCGCATATACCCGTCCCAACTCGGTCTTTCCGATCGGGGGACTATATCATGGGGCGTTGACCGCGGCAGCCGGAATTATTTGCCCCAGAATTATCTACCTTTGAAATTCGCTTCTCTTCTTTCGATGAAAGATTGAATGCCCTCTCGCGAATCCTCCGTAGCAAGCAATCGCTCACGAAATTCCGGGATCGCGGCAATGGCGGCGGCTTCACCTTCTTCGACATAGGTAAGAGCGCTTTGTTTGGTGGCTTGGATACCCAGAGGCGCATTCTTGGCAATGGTTTTTGCAAGTTCTGTTGCGCGATCGATCTGCTGACCGGCTGGAACCACTTCTTGCACGAACCCGATTTCCTTGGCGCGCAGGGCATCAAATTCATCGCAGAGAAGAAGGTGATACATTGCATTTCCCCACCCCGCGCGGTGCACATAACGAAAGTGGGCGCCGCCAAATGGGGCGATACCGCGTCTTGCTTCCATCTGACAAAACCGTGCTGTATCTGCCGCGACAACAATGTCGGCAGCCAGCATCATCTCAATGCCGATTGTGTAGGTGATGCCTTGAACGGCCGCAACGAGGGGTTTGCAGCATTTTCGGCCAAGACCAAAAGGATCGACCTGCGATTCCGTTCTTTGCTGGCGTTGGGCACCAGGTCCAAAGAAACGCGGCATATCCAGTCCCGCCGTCGTGTGATCACCCTTTGCACAAAGAACGCCGACCCAGAGATCTGGTTCTTCATCTAGCTGGGTAAGCGCGGCACCAAGGGCATTCATCATTTCTGGCGTGAATGAATTCCGCTTCTTTTCCCGGTCAACCATAATCTTCATCAGGTGACCATCCACTTCGGTATGAATGCGTCCCAAATCTTCCTCGGCCATGATGTAACCCTAATTGAGTGAATACCTGAATTAACTATATGTCAGTCTTAAAAATGAACTCAATAGAAAATCCCTCCGAATAGAGCGACATATTTCTTTTCATACGCTCACTTTTTCAACGCAACGGAGTCCTGGTAAATGCTCAAAATTTGGGGACGTAAGAATTCCATCAACGTCCAGAAAGCGCTCTGGGCGATCGAAGAGACGAAGATACATTATCAGCACATCGACGCGGGCGGAGACGCCGGGGGACTGGAAGAGCCAGAATACCTGGCAATGAATCCCAATGGGCGAATTCCTACCATCGACGATGGTGGATTTGTTCTTTGGGAAAGCCAAGCCATCGTACGCTATATTTCAGCCGTACACGGAGAAACAATTCTCTGGTTCAACGATCCGCGCCGGCGCGCCATCGCCGATCAGTGGATGGATTGGACTCTGTCCACACTGTATCCGGATTTTATTGACCTGTTTTGGCGCAAGGTTCGCACGCCATCCGAAGATCAAAAGCCAGAACGGATTAACGCCTTGAACAAGTCCCTCTCAAAAAACTTCAAAATTTTGGATTCAAGACTGGCTGAAACACCATTTGTGGGCGGACATAGTTTCTCGATGGCCGACATACCTGCGGGCACAACAGCATACCGCTATTTTGAAATGCCGATCGAACGACCACCTTTACCGCATGTTGAAGCATGGTATGACCGGCTACAGCAGCGCCCCGCATATCGCAACACCATTATGCTTCCCTTTGATGACTTATACGGTCACCTCGCCTATTAAAGGCATCACGAATTGATGCGCTGACGAACAGAACCTGAGTTCTATTGTTCGCTAAAGAAAAAGTCGCGTGCTGAGGACGTCATCGCTCGAAACGCCGATACCAAACGGTCCCGCAATCCCGACTCTGAGACAATATCATTTGAGCTGCGCTCTTTCAGTTTTGCGACACCAAAATCAAAACTGCGTGGCTCACATTCGCTGCGCCCGCCAAATCTTACGAACACATCAAATGTGCTTTCCTGGAGCCGTGTCGTATCGAGTGTCAGATAGGTGACATCACCAAAATAGTCATAGGACTTCCAATCAATCGCGCCGGTACCACTCTTGCGAATCCCAATTTCTTCTGCATTGCAGCCGCCGTAATGAAAGTAGCCATAAGCATACATAATGTAACGGCCTGGCTCGGGCAGATCGATCTGTCCCGCTATCCAATCTCCTTCAACCCTAAGAGGTTGTTCGCACTGCGAACGTCCGCCTTCTGCCGCTCTTGCTTGAGACTTCGACACCGTCGAATTTGTGGCCATTGCGCCGCTTGCATTCTGCCGCATCGCGCGTCCCATCGGGCGCATTGGGCTCTCCAGACAAACACGCAATGACTGCAGACTTGCAGGTGTCGCAGGGCCAAAGACGTGATCGAAATCTGCAACCAACCGTCCTTTTCTGTGGGCGAGGACCGCGGGAATGTCACTATGCCCTTGTCCAAACTTGTCCAATAACCTTCGCCACGCCGGCTGGTGACGCGCCGTCAGAATCGCGCGGTCCTCTCCACGCATTATCTCGCTCAAAAGATCGGCACGTTGGGCACCAAATTCCGAAGCAATTGAATATTCATTCATCGAATGGACGGCGACAACTTCGCCGGCGCAATTGACAAGTGGACTGCCGCTGGCGCCTTGTCCAGAAGGTGCATTGTGCCGAATGCTGTACGCATTCTCGCGGATCGCCCCAACCTGAAGATAGTGATCAATCGCCGTAATGCGCCCCTGTTGAATTCGCGGTGTCGGGCGCACAAGATTGAATGCGGAAAAAGTAGTTGAGGGATAACCGATCAGAACAAGTGACGCGTTCTCCTTAAGCGAAGTAAGAATATCTGCACCGGCAATCGGCAACGCCGGTGCCAGCATTTCGGCTTGATCGACGTATAGCAACGCAACATCGAATCCGGCACCGCCGGCAACGAATGAAATTTTGCCACTATGCCCACTGATGAACGGATCGTAGGATTCAAGGTCAGTTCGATAGGCCTCAAATCCCGCATGGAGCTTTATATCCTTAACCAGATGGGTCGTCGTCCCGGAAGGACCGGTAACTTGCATTTCAAATGGTTCGCCTGAAGGCGACCGCCTTCCAAAAAACTGTGCGACATGCGCATTGGTCGCCAGAATGCCGTTTTCTTGATCAACAACAAATGCTGTTGCCTGGCTTGAGGAAGTTCCTTCGGGATCTCGGATCGTCAGAAAATAGACGGAATTAGAAGCTTTGCTGACCACATCCAACGGACACAACTGATCCCGAATGTCATCCCAGCCCCCCGCGGCTGTCTCTGAGATACGCTCCACCTGGCCATGCAACCGCTGCGATTCTTTGAGCGCATCGCGCGTTTCGGCTCCTATGTCGCCCAACCGCTGCTCAATGTCTGCTAACTTTTGGGTGTTTTGGTCGATCAGATAGAACAGCGCCAGAATTACCAATCCGGCACTTGCCACAAACACAAAACTAAAGAACGAAGACAGAAATCCTCGTTTTCTCTCTCGCATCAGTTCGTTTCCCCCCTCAACTGACCGCGCAGGCTCGATAATTTATTTTAAGTTGCAAACCCGGTTTTTGCCAATCCCATAACAGGGTTCGCGCCCCGTTTTGGTCATTTGAACGACGTCACCAATCACCTATGCTTGAATTGGGGTGCTCGTTTTTCTTTGAATGCGGCCACCCCTTCCACGGCATCTTCGCTGTTTGCCACAACCGCAACAGCACGCCGTTCAACCTCTAAGCCCTGTTCGGTGACCACGGCACCGCTGGCGGCAACGCTTTGACGGATGGCATCAATCGCAACCTGGCTGTGACAGGTGATCGAAGCCAGAAACTCGGTCGCAGCTTCCTGCACCGGCTGGCCTTCCTCTGCCACCCTATTGACCAATCCCATTGCAAGGGCCTCGTCGGCACCAATTGCCCGGCCTGTCAGCATCAAGTCGAGCGCCCTGGCTGAACCCACAATGGCGGGCAAAAACTGTGTCCCGGCATATGTCGGGATGAGCCCCAGCTTGACTTCTGGAAGCGAGAATGTCGCCTGGGGCGCAGAAACGCGGAACAGGCATCCCATAGCCAGTTCCAATCCGCCGCCATAGGCCAATCCATTGACGGCTGCCACACTTAGAAACGGCGCGCGGGACAGTCGCAACAGCAGATCGCGGGCAAAATCGTTTTTTGCGACGGCTTCCTCGTCCGTCAGCGTAGACTTCTCAAATAGATCTGTTCCCGCGGAAAAGGCGCGATCCCCTTCAGCCGTTACGATCAGGGCTCGTCCCCGCTTACGCTCCAAGTCATCAATACAATCAGACAGGCCGTACAAGACTTCCAGTGTCATCGCATTCAGCCTTTGAGGCCGCGTTATGCGAAATAGGGTATGCGTGTCCTGTTCCTGTATTTCAAATGGCTTCGATGAAACTGTCATCAAACGCTACCTTTCCGTTTCCCCTCCGGATCGCCCTGCACAGCACAGTAGCTCAATCCGACAAATCTACAGGTACACCTCCGGCTTTGTCAGTTGCATTCGAACATCTCCGCCCACAAACTGCATGTTTAAATGGCCTGCAACCATGACGAGGCGCACATAAATGGAAGAGCTTACATCCGGATATGGATTGATCGAAGGACCAGTATGGGACGCCAAACGCGGTCTCATATTTTCTGATGTGCTGAACGGTGGCGCCTTCGCACTATCTGCAAAGAGTGGCGAAGTTTCCACAGTTATTGAACATCGAAAAGGCATGGGCGGCATGGCCCTTCACAAAAACGGGGGGATAGTTGTATCGGGCCGTAACATATCCCTGAAACCAAAAGACGGCAGCGCAACCGTGCTTTTGCACGATTTAGATGGCACGCGCGGCGAAGTCGGATTCAATGATCTTTGTACAGATGAAGTTGGCCGTATCTATGTGGGTTCTCTTGCCTTCAGCCCTGTGGGCGAAGGCGCCGAAGATGAAACACCGCAACCTGGTTCGCTCTATCGATTAAATATAGACGGAACAACCGAACGCATTGCAGAAGGCATTCAACTCACCAACGGCCTTGGTTTTTCGCCTGACGGCTCGCGCCTTTATCATTCGGATACGTTGACCAATGTCGTGTGGGCATACGCTATCGCGGATGACGGGTCAGTTGGCGCAAGAACCAAGTTCGGATCTTTAGGAGATGAGTTTGCCCCGGACGGCCTTGCCGTTGCGATAGATGGTTCAGTTTGGGTTGCCGATGCAAGAGGCGGTCAAGTCGCCGTGTTTGAGGCAAATGGTACTGCGCGCAAATCAATTCCTGTTCCGCTTCCGATGGTCACTAGCCTGTGCTTTGGCGGCGGAGATTTATCTGATCTCTACATCGTTACTGGTTCGCGCGATTCCCGACGCGAAAACGGTGGAACAGTGTTTCGGATTCAGACAGAAACGCGCGGCATCCCGGTTCCGCTCGCGCGTGTGAAGCCCCAAAGATAGAAAAAAACAGACACAAAAAAGGCGGCCGGAATGGCCGCCTTTTTCATTGAAGAGCGATGCCGAAACATCGCTCAAATCAACACTTAGAATTCAGCTTTCACTTCGATCGTGAAGATCTGTGGGTTGCCCCAGCCTTGGAAGTTCACTGATGGCAGTGAGTTGTTCCGGTAGTCTTTGTTGGTCAGATTCTTACCGATTGCGGAAAGTTCCCAGCCCTTGTCGGAGATCAAGGTCACACGACCATCCAACAATCCGTAGGCTTCTTGAACATCCGTCAACGTACCAAGAGCACCAATCACGAAGTCATCTTGGTAACGCCATGTGAATGACGTATTCATCGAGAACTGATCCCACAAATGCGTCTCGTAAGTACCTGACAGTGAGTATTGGAACTCAGGCGTACGGCCAAGAGCATTCCCTGACACGTCGATCAGGCCTTGCGCAGGCGAACCGGGCGCGCCTCCAGGACCTACTGGGAGACGCCGTGCATCGATCATGGCTTCCTTAATTTCAAGATCCTGATAGCCACCAACGGCCGTCAACGTCAGGCCTTCAATGTTAGGAACATCCCAGACGAATTCGGCTTCGACACCCCAACCGCCAATTTCTTGAAAATTGTTGATGTAGGTCGAAGTTGCTCGCGGGAATGTCGGCGTATTCGTCACCGTGCTAACTTGGTAGTCCTCAACTTTCTGCCAAAAACCAGTCAAGTTGGCCAGCAGCGTATTATCAAACAAGCCGCCCTTTATGCCCAATTCGTAAGTCGTGTTCTTCTCCGGCTCATATGTGAAGAAATTATTGCCGGGGCATAACTCTTCCAATGGCGGAGCAACACCGTTGTCAGGCGCACAACTGTTGATGCTTTCAAAGCGCTCTGCACCGGTCGCCCTAATCGAGAAGCCACCACTACGGAAGCCTTCAGCTCGGCTGAAGTAAACCAGCACGTCATCCATGAGTTCATAGTCAATGCCAAACTTGGTGGTCCAAGCTTCAAACGCCTCTTCCTGCGTACGACGTGGCAGTGTCGTGCCAATAATCGGGCCGAAACCAATTGTACCCCGAGGACCAAGGTTTGAACGGGTAAAGTAGACATTCGAGAAATCTTTCTCCTCTCGAATGAATCGGCCGCCCGCTGAAATGGACAACCTTTCGGTCAAGTCAAAATCCATCGCCGCGAAACCAGCATAAGACCGTGTTTGTTCGGTCCCAAATTGTTCGACCAACGGAGCACCGGGAAATCCTAGATCGGTGTTTTGAATGAGTTGGATGTCTCCGTTGAAATAGTATCCGCCAGTTGTCAGCGTCGCACCACTAATTAAAGGCAACTCCCCAAACAACTCGCCTATATCTGTAACCAGCCGAATCTCTTGGGTGAATTGATCATACTGTTGATCACGGTCGGTATGTAACGAAGGAATAGGCACGTTTCCGGGCAGCACAAACAGCGGGTTGCGCACGAGACTAGCCGGGCATCCAAATCCGCCAAGGTCCGTGTTACATGTTGCATCAAAGTCTTGGGTCACCCGATCCGACGTATCAAAATAAGCCGTGATCGATGTCAAGGTTCCGATTGGCGTATCGAAATTGAATTCGCCACTGATGCGTGTTGCATCATAGGTCGTAGACTGATCAAAGTCCGTTGCAACTTGGTGCGCACCAAGTCCGCCTGGATTTGCAACCGCAGTACCTAGCGTACGTTCATTTAGAGAGTTTGCATTTTGAACCGGCTGACCGCCGCCACGCTGCTGCGTGAAGTCAAAAACAATCAGTCCGTCCATCCATTCTGTCGGATTGAGGGATACCATCGCATGGACGCCGTCATACTCGAAGTCGCCCCCGCGGCCACCAGAATAGACATTACCGTAGTAACCGTCGTGCTGCCGGTGTGTCAGACCGAATTTGACTGCAATGGCATCATTGGCAAAACTCGGCAAATTCAAAACCAGTTTGAAAATGCGCTCATCATAGCTGCCGTACGACGCTGATCCCTTTACGCCGAACTCACCGGTTGGCCGCGTCCGTTTCACATCGATCACGCCGGCTGTCGTGTTCTTACCGAACAACAATCCTTGTGGACCGCGGTTGATTTCAACTTGTTGCAAATCGAATGCGTCGAGCAACTGACCGGTGCTGGTTCCGATGAACATGCCGTCAATCGAAACACCGACGGCAGGGTTCTGTGTTTTTTCGATATCTGCATAGCCCTGACCACGGCTAAAAATCGCAGAAGCGCCTGGACCCGCAGTGTTCATGCCGATGAACATGTTCGGTGCAAGACCCGTCAGGTCCTGCAAATCAACAGGTGAAACACTTTCAATCGCGGTTTCACCAAGTACAGTCACAGCGACCGGAACATCGAAATAGCTTTCTTCGCGTTTACGTGTTGTGACGATGATTTCATCGAGCTGCGCAAACGCGGGCGCGATTTCTCCAAAGGCGAATCCAAACGCGGCGACCGCGCAAGCACTCGTCAACAGACGGGACTTATACTGTTTCATTCTGTTCTCCCCTAAGACGCACCAAAACCAATCCAACAAATGACCGGTCCCTGGACGGCGCGCATCCAATTAAATCAAGTCGTTCTGACGCTCAATTATTTGCGAGAAGAATAGGAATCGGCCCGAAGTTCGTCAAGCTGTCTCACTTCCGACCGCTCGTCCGGTTTATCGTAATTTGCCGCAGAAAACCGAACTATTTACAACAAAATGGTGCGCGATGTTAAAGAAAGGTGACTGTTTTATAGTCAGTGTGGCCGCATAATCACAGTTAAAGTTCGAAAGGACTTGCTCGGCGGATTACGTAGCCGAATCCGGCAACTTAGTCCGCATAGAAACTGCAGTATTCACCCGTCGCCAGACACAACTTTAAGCAGCAGCAGAACCGCGACTGTCTATTGGGAACTCCCCTTCTCTAGAGACGGCAAGTCTAGAAACTGCAAGGGCGATCCTTTCGGACCGCCCTTTGGACATCGTGTCAATGTTGCTTAGAACTCGCCTGACAGCTCAATCCCCCAGGTCCGGCCTGGCGTAATACCCGCGAAGGCGATGAGGCCCGGGATTGTGACGGCCGAGTTCGGCTCTTTTTCGTTTGTGATGTTGCGCGCAAACACTGTGAGCTTAGCTCGATTGTCGCCAGCCCAGCCGTAGGTGTAACCGGCTTGCGCATCGAGAAGTCCATTCGAGTCCAGGAAGCCCCGCGGATCGTTGCTCGCTTCCACGACATATCCGTCAGTCCACCGATAGGCCACGGTCATATCAAATTCGCCCGGACCGATCTCCTTTTCGTATTGGCCAAAAATCCCGAACTGCCACTCCGGCGTGCGACGCAAAACCAAGTCGGAGTTGTCGACTGGCCTCAATGCCCCACCAGCAGCAATCGGCGTAACCGTGCCGCAAGTTGTTTGAGCAGCTGTTGGGGCAATCAATGGACCGTTCAGATCCGCACAAAATGAATCATATTCAGCATTCAGGTAACCGACATTTGCACCGAACGTTGCGCCCTCAACTTGCGGTGGGGTCCATAGGAACTCTGCTTCAAGGCCCCAAAGGGTCGCCGTCGATGCGTTCTCAACCACGGTCGCAGATCCTGTCCCGCCAGCTCCGGGAGGTGCCGGTTGAATGATCTCTTCCTGTTTGTCGTCATACTTGGTGTAAAAGGCGGCCGCGTTGAAGCGAACGGTCCGGTCGAACCAATCACTCTTTATCCCGATCTCGTGTTGGTTCACGAACTCGGGTTCATACGGACCGATTAGTTCTGGAACCGTGTTTCGGCCATTAAAGCCACCGGACCGGAACCCGCGTGAGAATGTGTAATAGGTCAACAGATCGTCCGTTGCCTGCCAGTCAATCCCCGCTTTGGGCGTAAATTCTGCCCAGTCTTCTTCACCCCGTGCTGCCGCGCCCAAAAGGTATGTGGTGCCCGGTGTTGGAATACGCGGGAAGGAAACAAATTTCTTCTCTTCCCATGTGTAACGGCCACCCAAGGTCAGAGTGAAATCTTCCCAGAAATTCCAGTCAGCCTGCGCAAATACCGCATAGGACTTACGGTCCTGTTCCGCAGCATTACCACCTTCTGTTCCAGCAGGGACAGGCGAGACGAGCGGCAAGAAAAATAGAGTTCTTTGCGTAAGCTGATAATAATCCTTGAAGTAGTAAGCACCCGCAACAACGTTAAGCCCGTCGGCCAATTCGCCGGCAATGCGCAGTTCATTTGAGAGCTGATTGAATTGCTGGGAACGTATGGTCGAGAAAACCGGTATCGGAAGCGCGTCGAAATCCTGCGTTACCAAATCGTCGCTGTTTCGGTAGCCAAAGATGTTGGTCAATGTGAAGTCACCCAACTCAAGATTGGCTTCAACCGTATAAGCGTTCAAATTCAGATCTGAGACATTGATAAAGTCCTGCGCAATGTTTGTAAGATCGTTCCCCGAACCAAACGGGCCACACGCACCACGGCCAGTTCCAGCCGGCGGTGGCGCCAGTTGCAACAGACATGTCAACTCTGGTGCAGCGTTTACCGGATTGGCAGCGGCTTGCGCCGGCGTTTGCGAGATGTCTTGCAAGGGTCCGGCATCACCACGATCCGCGATGTGATCGAATTGGGCATAGATGTTCAGATTGTCGGTTGGCTCAAACAAAAGACCGACATTGATGCTCTGAAATTCCTTGCCACCCTGCCGATTTCCACCAACGGCCAAATTCTCCAAATGACCGTTGTCATTTAGGTTCGAGTAGGAAACCTTCGCCGAGAGCACATCTTCGACAACAGGCGCGTTGACAATGGCTTTAAAGTCATGCCGCCCGAAGGAACCAAACGTCATCTCGTACTTCAAACCGAACTCGCCGGTCGGCCGGCTGCGGCGGACATTGATGACACCACCTGTCGTGTTCTTCCCAAACAAAGTGCCTTGGGGACCGCGCAAAACTTCAACTTGCTCGAAGTCGAAGGTATTGATCAATGTGCCTGTGGAGTTTGCGAGATAGACACCGTCGATAATGAGCCCGACCGCGGGATCAAAAGACTTCTCAACTTCCTGGGTTCCAATGCCACGAATATAGAAGGACGCCCCCCCTGGGGTCGCGCTCACAGTGTCGATCACGACATTCGGAATGAACCCCTCGAGATCATTTAAGTCCCGCGTATTATAATCGTCGAAGAAACGCGTATCGAACGCGGTAACGGCAACCGGGACATTCTGAATCGCCTCTTCGCGCTTGCGTGCCGTCACGACGATCTCATCAAGCTGCGCGAACGCAGGTGCGACTTCACCGAATGCGAAGCCAAACGCAGCAACTGCGCAAGCACTCGTAAGAAGATGGGACTTATACTGTTTCATTTTTACTCTCCCCCAAAAGGACACAACATCGGCCAGCCAAACCAGCCGACGCCTGTATGACGCGTTACAAGTTCATTTGTGTCGCTGTGACACTGAACAATTGGCGCGGAGGATAGGAATCCGACCAGAAAACGTCAAGACGTCTGGCTTCCAACCTTCTGTCCGGTTTTTACGAATTTCCGGCAGTTTTACGGGCTTCTTGCACGCAAGAATGTGCAGGTGCAAAACAAAATCGCAATTTGTGAGAGGTGTTGCTTAACTGCCACGCATATCCCGAAGGATCTTTTTGACGCCGGCAATAAAGACTTCCCCGTCCTCATTCTTTGGCGCCGCAAATCTGTTCAGCATGTAGCCATCCAGTCCATATTGGATAAGCAGCGACGCAAAGAAAAAATCATCGTTCCGCGCACGCCACTCAGGAAAGATTTCCCTAACATCCGCACGCCAGCGCTTGATGAAGGCTTCGTGCTCAGAAGTCAGCACTAGCCGCAGATCAGAATCGGTTCGCGCCGCCATCAACAGCTCAAGATAGACTGTGTAGTGACGTGATTGAACAAGCTGATGGTAGGCATCAAACGCTTCCTGTCTTTCACGCTGTTCTGGGGTCAGCGACAGAATTTGCGAGCGGAACTCAGATATCCTCTGATCGAACAAGAACTGCACCAAACCACGTAAGAGATCTCTTTTTGTGCGGAAATGATGGAGCACCGCACCACGCGAGATTTCTGCAGCCTCGGAAATCGTCTTAAAGGTGAGACTTGCGAATCCGTGGTCATAAACCTGAGTCAGCGCGGCATTCAGAATAGCCAACTGGGATTCTCGGCTTTTGCGAGCTTGCCAGCTCAAGGACTTGGTATTACCGCTCAGGTTCATTCGAATCATCCATTAAAGGGCGCGTCTGAGGGTTTTGCCACGAATCCAATTCATCAGCAAAGAGCATAAACATGCAACAACACCACAATCGCGCTGGCCATGTCAAAAACCGGACTACTTGCTTGTTTTAATGGTTTGCTGGTAACCAAGTAAGTCAAGGCGCGTCCCCAGTCCGTTTTGCGCCTTCCTGCCAAGCGACCCCAGCACGAAAAGGAACCCACTCATGAACGCCAAGAACACGGGATATGCTGTTGCTGCGGTTGTTGCAGTTATATTTCTGGTCCCGCTTTTCGCCATGCTTTCTTCCGGCCAAAGTGAAGTGCCAACTGCAGCCGCGGAAGCTTCTGTCACAACAGGTGGTGCCCCTGTAGGAAATGAGAGCGGAGTGAAGCATCCTTCGCAGGTCTTTTGGGGCGATACGCACGTCCATACAAACAACTCTCCGGACGCCTATACATTTGGAAATGCAGGCCTCTCTGCCGAAGCGGCCTACCGATTTGCGCGTGGCGAGACAGTTACCAGCTCAACCGGCACCAAGGCCAAGCTGAAACACCCGCTCGATTTTCTTGTTGTGACCGACCACGCAGAATATTTGGGTGCCTTTCGTCGCGTGGCCACCGAAGACAAAGTGTTGATGGGAACTGAACTCGGTCAACGCTGGCGGGGTTACTTTGAAAACAACGAATTTGGGAAGATGATGGCCGAATTCAGAGAATCTCTCGACGCCGAAGATGGCGCCGACCTCGACCCGCTCGTTAGAAGATCGATTTGGGAAGACGTTGCCGAAATGGCAGACCGGTTCAACGACCCCGGCACATTCACTGCTTTCACTGGATATGAATGGACGTCGATGCCGGGGGGAAACAATCTGCACCGAGTGGTGATCTTTAAGGACGGCGCCGACAAAACCACGCGAACGATTCCTTTTTCCGCCATCGATAGCGATGATCCCGAAGATCTTTGGGCATTTATGGCGGAATACGAACGAGCCACAGGTGGCGATGTGTTTGCCATTCCGCACAACGCCAATACGAGCAATGGTCTGATGTTCGCGACCGAAACCCTCGATGGCAAACCCCTCACGCGGGAATATGCCGAGCGCCGCATTCGATGGGAGCCATTGGTCGAAGTAACTCAAGTCAAAGGTGACGGAGAGGCGCATCCCCTTCTGTCGCCGACGGATGAATTTGCAGATTACGAAAACTGGGATTGGGGAAATCTTGGACGCAGCGCCGATAAACAGCAGAAAATGCTACGTCACGAATATGCGCGCGGCGCGCTTGGCCTCGGCCTCGAACTGCAGAACACCTTAGGCGCGAACCCCTACAAATTTGGCATGATCGGAAGCTCTGATTCCCACACGTCCTTGGCGGCTGTCGCGGAAGACAATTTCTTCGGCAAGTTTCCAGACTCCGAACCCGCCGCAGCCCGGTTGACGAACAGAATGGGGTCAGGGCGCATGCCCGATCCACTTTGGGAAAATTGGCGGCTGGCATCGTCGGGCTATGCTGCCGTTTGGGCAACGGAGAACACCCGTGAAGCGCTGTTTGAAGCGATGGAACGCAAAGAGGTCTATGCGACAACGGGATCCCGCATCACCGTGCGTTTCTTCGGCGGGTGGGGCTATGACCAGGAAATGCTGCAGGCCAACGACTACATTGCCAAAGCCTATAGTGGCGGCGTTCCAATGGGCGGCGACTTACCGGCGCGTCCAGATGGCGCCGGACCAACATTTATCGTTGCTGCAACTAAAGAAGCTGACGGCGCCAATTTAGACCGCATACAGATTATTAAGTTATGGACGGATGGTTCCGGGAAGGATCAAGAGCGCATATACGATGTGGCCGTGTCTGAGGAGCGGACAATTGATTCTGAGGGCCGCGCCCCGGCGATCGAAAACACGGTGGACGTAGAGAACGCAACTTACGACAAAAGCTCCGGCAGCGCGGAACTGTCCGCGGTCTGGTCAGATCCCGACTTCAATGCACAACAATCGGCGCTCTATTATGCGCGCGTGCTGGAAATTCCAACGCCACGTTGGACGACATACGATGCAAAGAAGTTTGGAATTGATTTACCGCCAGGCATTCCTCAAACGCAGCAGGACCGCGCCTACACGTCACCGATTTGGTATCAGCCATAGGATGCAAATGTTGCATCCCGACTGAAACCAGCGTGTCATATTTTAACAACGAGTTTGCCCATGTGCCCACCGGCGAACATCTTTTCCAATGCGCCGGGGAAAGAATCGATGCCGTTCTCGACATGCTCGGGAAGTTTCAGCACGCCAGCCTCCATCCACTCAGTTAGCTGAGCAAAGGCTTCCGGGAAGTGCTCCATAAAGTGCATCACAGTGAAACCTTCCATACGGGCATAGCGCTCGGCGAGACGCAGATACAATTTCGGTCCCCGCACATCTTGGTGATGGCCGTATTGAGAAATGGCGCCGCAAATTGCGACACGTGCGCGATCCCTGATTTGGTCGAGCACAATATCGAGCTGCTCACCGCCGACATTGTCGAAAAAGACATCGACGCCATCCGGTGCTAGTTCGCGAAGACGCGCAGCGATATCTTCCCCTTTGTAATCAATGCCCGCATCAATACCGATGGTTTCGGTCAGATAGCGGACCTTTTGCGGTCCGCCGGCAATACCAATCACTTTGGCGCCGTCGAGCTTTGCAATTTGAGCAGCAATTGTTCCCACGGCGCCCGCCGCTCCGGAAACGACGACGGTTTCCCCCTTCTTGGCTTGGCCGACATGGCGCATTCCAAAATAGGCCGTGACACCCGTGGTCAATCCCAAAATACCAAGATAGGCCGACATGGGCACCTTGCTGTCGTCGATCTTTTGAAAAGCCTCGCCGGGCATGGTCGCGTAGGTCTGGGCGAGGGTCGGCCCGGTCACGGCATCTCCCACGGCGAAGTTGGGCGACTTGCTTTCAACAACGCGCCCCACACCAAGAGCTGTAATGGTACCACCAATGGGCGTTACACCGTGATGCCCTTCGAAATCGTTGAGGGTCGTACGAATGAAGGCATCAACCGAAACCGTGTCAGTTGCGATAAGAACTTCACCATCGTTGGGTTCCCTTGCAGCTTCTTCTTCGATCCCAAACTGACTCGCGAGGGGTGGGCCATCCTGCCTTTCACGTAGAACGATTTTGCGATTTGTTGGTTGGTTCGATACGCCAGCCATTCTCACAGTCCTCCCGTGATGCCGATAACTTCGCCTGTCACCCAAGAAGCGCCGGGCGACGCGAGGTATAGAGCCGCCGCCCCCAAATCTTCAGGCGTGCCCAATCGGCCGGCAGGCATCTGCAACGACTTTTCAAGATTGGGCAGGTCTTTTTCCTCAAGATTGAGAGCCGTCATCATGATTTCAGTCGGGACAAATCCAGGCATCAAACAATTCACACGAATCCGGGGTCCGAGTTCCTTGGCAAAGGCGCGCGTCAACATGTTGCACGCCGCTTTAGCCGCCGAATAGTGGCCGCTGCCTGGCACAACAGCCTCGGCCGCCTTCGATGAAATATTGATGATTCGGCCACCGTCATTCATGCGCTTTGCGGCAACTGAAGAGCACACCCAAATGGCCGTCAAATTGAGCGCAAGGGTGGCATCCCATTCTTTGCGGGGTAGATCGATTAACGGCGCTTGCACCGGCGAGCCACCGGCATTGTTGACCCAGATATCAAGTCCGCCGAATTCCTTTATGGCAGCATCTGCAAGCGCCTCGACGGCATCTTGATCGGTCACATCCGTTGTTGCAGCAATCGCCCTGCCGCCGCTTTCGCGTATTTCCGCGGCAACCCGGTCAATCTCGTCGGTTCGACGTGCGGCACAAACAACAGCGGCGCCTGCCCCCGCGAGGACTTTGGCGATCCCTTCACCGATACCCCGCCCTGCGCCGGTTACGACCGCAACGTCTTTCGAAAGATCATATAGATGTGAAACTGACATAGCGACTTCCCGCTGATTAAAATTCAAATTGTATAATTCGCATACAGATGAAATGACCTGCACGTCTCACACTAGATCACAACATAGAGAACAGAACCACCCCACAATTGGTTCATGCCGCAAAGCTCAGGATGCAAATTTGCCGACTTTCGCTAACTGGATTTAACCTGGCTGCGCGCCGAAAGTGCCACGCCCCACGGCAATCAGTTTGCCGTCATCGTTGAACACATCAATATCGACGACCCCCACCGTTCTTCCCGCGCGGCGCACAACGGCAACGGCGCTGAGGCTCGTGTCAATCGCTGGCCGCAAATAATCAGTCCTAAAGTTGATCGTAGGAACGCCATGGCCCAAGACGAGGCTCAGAGCAAAAGTGCCCACCGTATCGATCAACGCCGCAATCGGCCCGCCATGAAACTGTTTGCCCCCCGCAATCCGCTCATGTTGGGCGAGCAGCGGCATGCATAGTTTGAGTGTCTGTGCCCCTTCATCAAAATCCACCGCCTTCATGCCGGATGCTTTGATGAACGGCGAACTGTCCAACATCGCTTGAATTTGCGCGATCGTGGGCATCGCTATGCTGCCTCCAACATGATCATCGATTTACCGACGACTTGACGGTCGATGAGCTCCTGAATGGAGCGCCCAATTTCTTCAAGATGACGTTCGGCATGAATAACGGGCTGCAGGGATCCCTTATCAACCATGTCCAAAACAGCGACTTGTTCTTCCTGTGTCCACCCATTTGAACCGATGATGTTCTGTTCATATGTCCAAATGTATCGAATATCTGTTGGCGGATTAAACCCGGCCGTTGCGCCGCAAGTAAGCATGCGACCATCTGCTTTCAGACATTTGAGTGCCTGAGCCCAGGTTTCTCCCCCGATATAATTGATAATCACATCAACGCCTCCACCAATACCCAAGCGGGGCTTGCCCGCAATTTCGTGAACTGCAGGAACGAAATTGCCGTTCGATGTGTTGACTACATGATCCGCACCGAGCGCCCTCAACGCATCCAATTTCCAATCCGCACTGCCCGTCACAATGCATCGCGCCCCAGCCGATTTGGCCAGTTGAACGCAACAGGTGCCGACGCCGCCAGTCGCACCAAGGATGAGAACGGTCTCGCCTTCCGAGACATGTCCCCGTGTGGTCATCATTCGGTACGCAGTGCCATAAGCAATGGGGAGCGAAGCCGCCTCCACATAGGATACGCCGTTAGGGATGCGAATTAGATTTCGCGCCGGAATTCGAGCGAACTCAGAAGCAGCACCCAAGCGTGTCTCGCCGGTCATGCCTTCGCCCGGAACGAATGGGTGCGGGCAAACCCGGTCTCCAACTTTCCATGATCCCGCGCCATCGACATGCGCGCCAATTTCAATGATTTCGCCTGCATAGTCGCCGCCAGGGATCATCGGGAAAGGCGTCTTGAGACCGGTGGTCCCGCCCAAGATCATTGGGTCAAAACCATTTAGGGAAACAGCACGGACGCGAACGATAACATCATCAGGCCCACAGACAGGGTCGGGCAAATCGCCAATTTCTATGCGATCGACACCACCATGCTCACGAAAAAAGGCTGCTTTCATCGAAGTCTCTTATCCCTCCGTTGCTGGTTTCCGGCACACGGGTCACAAAGATGACGGTGTTTCGCCCGCGTGATCATCACCAGATTAGGGGAAATGTGTGACCACCGCCACTTGTTGCAGGACAAGACGATCTTCATGTTCATGCTCAAGTTGGAGGGTGAGACATGAAGACGTTCTTTATAGCGATCTGTCTTATGGCGGTGACGTTTATTGGGTACACGTCGCTTGGTTTGTCTTCCAGCGCAATAGGCCACTATGAGATCTTAGTGGGTGAAGACAAACTGTTCTATTTTCAAATGAAGACAGCCAGTGGTGAGACTATTGCACGATCTCCGGGTTACGAGACCCGTCACGAAGTTATGAAGGGGATTGTCAGATTGCAGGAGAACGCTGCCACGAACCAGATCATTGATCTAGCCCGGGAGAAGTAGAAGAAATCCCGCCTACAAGAAATCAGCGGCCAGTTCTTCTGACACTTCCCAAAGTCGCGTCGCTAGGTTTTCATCGCGGCCTTGCTGGCTGGTCTTCTTGACGTTGCAGTCCGAAAAGTAGAGACCGCCAAATCCATCAATATCCGGGCTGGTCGCTACATAACAGCTTGTCGCCGAACCTTGCTCTACAGATTTAAACAAAGGTGGCACGCCAACGAGCCCACCAAGTCGCGATAGCCCACTGACAATCGTAAACGCAATCACAGTGCCAATTCCCAAATGGCGTCCTAAATTCGTCCGTATACCACCCGGGTGCAGAGAGTGTGCTGTCGCATTCGTGTTTGAAAGCCGTTTATTCAGCTCATTTGCCATCAGGACATTTGAGAGCTTCGAAACGCCATAAGCCCGAAATCCACTATAATTCTCTTCTCCAGAAAGATTGTCGAAAGGGATTCCTTCCCTGGGCGCAAAATGGTGTCCCGCGCTGCTGACCATAACAACGCGGCCAGCAGGCGCTGCCCTGACCTGGTCGAGCAAATTATTGACCAGCACAAAATGCCCAAGATGATTGGTCAAAAATTGAAGCTCCAATCCCATCTTTTGATTGAGTTTCGGCAGTGCCATGATTCCAGCATTGCAAATCAACATATCGATGGGCACTCCCATCGCAGCGACATCGCGTGCGCATTTTTGAGCTGAACTTAGTTCCGACAATTCGCACGCCACCGCTGTGGTATGCCCTTCAATTTGCGCGCATGCTTCTTGGGCCTTTTCAAGTGTGCGCGCCGCGCCAATGACATGCGCACCGCGTAAACACAACACCCGCATCGTCTCAAATCCTAGCCCTGAGTTGACGCCCGTAATGAGGGCCGTCTTACCAGAAAGGTCCATACCCTCTGTAACTTCTTCGGCAGTCGAGCGCGCACCAAAGGCACTACGCGGAGGCTTCTGCGCTTTTCTTGCCATGTTTCATCTTCCCGGCCAGTAATTTTCGAAGAACGAAGTTTAGACAAGTCTCGTTACAAATGAAAAGGGACTGTATCCCTCACTGCATCTCGGAATTTGCGAGAAGAGAGTCTGCTTATGGCTGTCGGGCAGTAGGCTTACACGGCGACTTGACGATGGTCACTTTGCCAGGCGGCCAACCATTCATACAATTCCGCTTCAGGCATAGGGCGGGCAAACATATACCCTTGGACCCCATCACAGCCAATTTCGCGCAGAAACGCCACTTGTTCCGGCCGCTCAACACCTTCTGCAATCACACCAAGTCCAAGGCTTTGAGCCATACGGACAATTGCCTCAGTGATGTTGGCGGCTCGATGGTCACCGGGCAGGTCGTTCACAAACGACCGATCAATCTTCAGGTGTTGCAGCGGAAAATCCCTTAAGCGCGCAAGCGATGAATGACCGGTCCCAAAATCATCGATCGAAATCGCAGGCCCAAGTTCATTGATTTGCTTGAGCAATGAGGGCAGACCGTCAACCTCGTCGGAAAGCGCATCTTCCGTGATCTCTAACTCAATGAGCTTGGGATCGACGCCACTTGCGTCAATCGCCTCTTTGACTAAATGAAAGAACTCACTCCGGCGAAACTGGCGTGGCGAAACATTAAGAGCCAATGAGCCAAACTCGGTACCATCCGTCTGCCATTTTCGCGCATGTTCAAGTCCTCTCGTTAGGACCCAGGCCCCCAAGTCACGAGTCAAGTCTCCGGAATCGGCAACATCGAGAAAAGTATTCGGGGTCAGCAATCCTCGGGTTGGATGATTCCAACGGACCAAGGCTTCCACGCAACGGATCGTATGGTTGTGTAAGTCTATTTGTGGCTGGAAGTATAATTCCAGCTCGTCGTTGCGAATAGCGTTCCGCAACTCAATCTCCAGCTGCGCGACACGCTGGACGCGCAAATCAATTTCTCTGTCAAAAACTCGAATGGTTCGGCGCCCCGCCGCTTTTGCTTCGTAAAGCGCCAGATCTGCTTTGCGGATCAAGTCGTCTGGATCATCACCGTCGTCCGGAAAGTAACTCACACCAATGCTCGTGCCCACTTCAAGTGTGCCACACTCGTGCATGATCGGATTACAAATGGACGAAAGCACCCGTTTGCAGGGAATGAGCACACTGTCTTGCTCATCGAGATCTGTAATAATGATTCCAAACTCATCGCCCCCAAACCGCGAAACGGTATCCACTTCGCGCACACCTTCCCTGATGCGGTTTGCAATGGTGGTGAGGACAAAATCGCCAACCGGATGACCATGCATATCGTTGATCGGCTTGAATTTATCGAGGTCCAACAAACACAGGGCAATACGCTTCTTGTGACGCTGCGCCAACTTGATCGATTCCCTGAGACGCGACATAAACTGATGGCGATTTGCAAGTCCCGTTAATGTATCTGTCAGTGCAAGCTCTTCGATCTTGTTGCGTTGCACCGCCTTTTCTGTGACATCAGTATAGGTCGAAAGCATGCCGCCACCGGGCAACGGCTTACCAAAGACTTCTAGCAAACGCCCATCTTGGCTAGGACGTTCATACCTGTGTTGGGTGATTTTCAGCCGGCCGTCTGCATCCAAGAGGCGTGAGTAGCGGGCTTCTACAATTTCTTCTACTGAGCCTTCTCCGTAGGCCCCATTCAGCGCATTCAGCCTTAACACACCTTTTAGCGTTGCATTTTGCTTAAGGTCTTCTTCCCGTAAATTGAGCATCTGCCCGAACAAGGGACTCCAAGCAACCAAGTTGAGGTCACTGTCATAGACGCAGATGCCTTGGTCCATATGATCAAGAACGATCTGCAAATTTTGCCTTGCGCGCAAGACCTGACCCGCGACATCAAAAAACGTCTGCCGGAAACTCCCGACGATGACCGACAGCTGCGTTGCGACAAGCAGAATTATTGCGGCAAGCAGTTTGATCCGCAACTCACTTGGATCATCTGAAGCCAGCATTAATCCGTAGCCTGACTGGTTTCCCAAGAAAGCAATTGTGCCGATAGAGAACGCAAGGCCGGCAAATCCCCCTTTTGCCCCCCACATAATCGAGGCAAAGGTCGTCAAAAGTGTGAGATAGGCCAACGCGGGAACGCCGAGTCCTTCCCGCAGGTAGCCGGCAAGATTAATGGCAAGAACCGAAAAACAAACAAGGACAATGGCCGGCAGGTCAAGCGTCCGAAATATCCAAACGACCGCCGGCGTGACCAAGAAGAGGCAAGCCGCGAGAATGCCAATTAGCGTGTTGGGCGCGACGAAACCATCCATCACCCCTCGAAAGACGCTGAAGAAAATCAGAATCGTCGCCGTGAGCAAGGACAGGATGACAAGGCTGCGAAGGCGAATGACCTCGATCGGCTTTGTACCGGCGCTGAGGCCCAAGCGGTCCTCAAACGCTCTCCATACACCTGGAGACGCGATCGCTTCATTGCCGTCGAGTTCTTCCCCTTCCGCGCGCATAAGCGTAAAGATGCGCCCTTAAAGTTAATCGACAATTGAAAATGAAGCAGAAAGTCCGTGTAAACGACTTGTTTACATCTCAGATGACCTAACTGCGAACATTCTAGGCCTGCTCAAACGGAGATTACCGCTCTCTTCCCATTACGGAACCAAACCGGAATTAGAGGGTTCCACCGACCGCATCCTCTTACGTCCAGACCGAAACACGTAAGCGCTGTTTACAGGGCCAGCAGCTTCCACCGGCTCGGTTCCGGCACCAGACCCTTATGGGCCTGAGGGGTTTGCCGGATGAATGAATGTTGAGTGTCGTCCCAACTGGCATTGGAACGACACTCTAGAATGTTTTCTAAGCTGCCTTGAGGCCCGCTAACCTCTTGGCAATAATTTCGTCAGCTTCTTTCATAATGCGGTCGATCAATTCTTTGACTGTCGGCACATCGTGAATCAAACCGGCAACCATGCCACAGCTCCATGCGCCGGCATCCATATCGCCGTTCTGCATGATCTTCGGATAAACGCCGCCAACCATTTCGGCGATATCCATAATTTCGAGGGATCCGCCTTTTTCCCTTTCAACTTCGATGATCTTCTCAACAGCTTTATTGTTCAGCACACGTTCTGTATTGCGCAGTGAACGCATAATCAATCTTGTGTCGAGTTCGGAAGCATTGACGATAGCTTGCTTCACGTTCTCATGAACGGGCGCTTCTTTGGTCGCAATGAAACGTGTCCCCATATTCATCCCTTCAGCACCCATCGCTAAAGAAGCCACCAGGCTTCGCGCATCGGCCATACCGCCGGAGGCGACAAATGGGATTTTCAGCTCTTCTGCGGCGCGCGGCAGAAGGATCATATTGGGAATATCGTCCTCACCAGGATGGCCGCCGCACTCGAACCCATCCACACTGACAGCGTCGCAGCCGATCTTCTCCGCCTTCAGCGAATGGCGCACCGACGTGCATTTATGAATGACTTTGATGCCCGCTTCTTTCATTGCGGGCATATATTGTTCGGGGCTGCGCCCAGCCGTCTCAACGATTTTCACACCGCCGGCGATAATCGCTTCAATATATTCGGGATAAGGCGGGTTCGAAAATCCTGGCAGGAATGTCAGATTCACACCGAACGGCTTGTCCGTCATCTCATTGCAGCGGGCAATCTCTTTCGCCAGATCTTCGGGGGTCGGTTGTGTGAGACCTGTAATGATGCCCATGCCGCCAGCATTTGAAACGGCAGCGGCCAGCTCTGCGAGACCGACATAATGCATGCCGCCCTGGATGATTGGGTGTTCAATGCCAAATAGTTCCGTAATACGTGTCTTCATCTCTGTCCCCGTTACGATAGGTAGGTGGATTTTGTCGGTCGGGCCGCAACCCGGCATGGTCCGTCTAAAATGTGAACTCAGGGCGTTGTTTGCGCATAACGGACCCAATTTGTCGAGTCTGTGAAATTCCCATCACAGAGGGACTCGATCACCAACTGTCAGATTGATCTACCGTGAGGCCGTGGAGGTCGCGTTGGCCGTAGTCTCACCGGGCCACTGGGTCGCAAGGGCACTTGGGCGTGCCGAGACAGTTTTGAGCCACGCCGCAGTGCGGGGCGCCGACGCCAACATGACCTGACCTTCAGCGGTCAATGAAACGGCACGCCAGACACAATACATAAAGATATCCGCCAGTGAGAATGTGTTCCCGGCGAAATAGGGTGCTTCCTGCAGGCGCGCCTCAACGATGGAAAGTTGATAGGCGATGGTCGGCAGAGCTTTCTCGATTAGGTCTTCACGCGGCGTACCGCCCATCATCGGAACAACCAACCGAGGCAAAACGAGCCCAAATTCGGTGGTGGGAAATACATACTGATCGGTCACACCGATCCATTGTGTCATACGCGCCCGCCCTTCGGGCGTCGCGGGCTGCAAATGTCCATCTGGTATGCGTTCGGCCAAATAACGGCAGATGGCGAACGACTCAAAAAGCTGCAGGCCGTCAATCTCCACCGCTGGTGCCTTTTGAAAAGGGTGCCTTTTCCGATGCGCTGGACTGCTCGGGTCCGTCGGCACAATTTCCCAGGATACTTCGCATTCCTCGGCACACATGGAGACAATGCGTCCGTAGGTCGAAATCTTCGGTGTGTAAATCGTGAGGTCAGTCATCAAAATTATGTTCGCGGCGAAGCCGTACGTGTGCCAACACGATAGACGATAAAGCCGTTGGGCCCGCCCGTGACTTTGTCATACAGGCCGCGAGCGCGCGCATTGGTTTCATGCGTATGCCAATAGACGAATTGCCACGCATTGGCTTTGCACGCGTCATAGACAGCATCGATCAGCGCCTTACCCGCCCCGCTGCCCCGCGCGCCTTCTTCAACAAATAGGTCTTGAAGGTAACATACCGGCAGTGGTTCCCATGTATCCGCATGCGGAAAATAGTGGACGATTCCAACAACTTTTTCCGCCCCCGTATCTTCAGCAACGAGGCACCGGATGGGATGTTGAGGATCATGAATGCGTGTCCACAGCAACTGAGTCATCTCTTCGGTCAGACGCGCCTCATAAAACGTCAGGTAGCCCTCCCAATGAATAGCCCATTGTGATTTGTCCGCGAGCGTGACCGGACGAATTTTGATGTGTGACGACACAGCATATTCCCCAAAATAGAACCGCACATTGTTTGAACCACTCTATCTATGCGACAAAGCCTATCCAGATCCAATAGCGCGAATGAATGGGACCAATAATTACGTCATGAGTAATCAACATGGGTAATCACCTGGCCATCCTTGCGGACGAGACGCAGCCTGCGCGTCTTATCATCGAAACGGCGAGCCTTACCGGCTATGACCGTATCGATGTGTTCGCGGACAATTTTGAAAGCTGGAATCGCGATTTGATCACAGAGAACCCGTCCCGGGCCTTTGCCGGTCGCAAGAGCACCGCTTGTTTTGTTGCGCTCAACGATCCCAAAGCTCGCGCAGAGGCGATTGCGAACATACCGTACGACGCCCTGGTCAACATCATTCACCCGACAGCTTTCGTCAGTCCAACTGCCACGCTGGGACGCAACAACTATGTCGGCGCGCAGGCCATGATTGGCACCTTCGCCCGCGTCGGCAATGGCGTTTTTCAGAACGCACTCAGCACCATCGAGCATGACAACGTCATTGGTAATTTCTGCTTCTTTGGAACCGGCGCCATTCTCTGCGGTCGCATTACTTTGGGGTCATTCGTTTCGGTGGGCGGCGGCGCGACTCTTAAACCCGGCGTTTCGGTCGGCGAAAACGCAGTCATCGGGACCGGCGCGGTGGTTGTCAAAGATCTTGAGTCTGATCGGACCTATGTGGGGAACCCCGCCAAGCCTTTGGAAAAGCCGAAGGCGCAAACGCCGATTGCACCATTGATCGAGCGCATCACGAAATCGGCAAAAGTCGATCATACGTATAAGAAACTAACCGGCGGTGCCGGTGCTTTTGCACGAGTCAAGTTACAAATCGATCCGGCGCCCGCTACCGAATTGAAATTCAACAACCACGTCCCAGATGGACACGTGCCTCAACCATTTGTTCCGGCAGTAGAAGCGGGCGTTCGTGAGGCCCTCAACCACGGTGTTTTGGCGGGCGCACCCGTGATCAACGCGGAAGTCACATTGACCGACGGTGCTTATCATGATGTCGACTCCTCGGCCCAAGCGTTCGAACGCGCCGCAAACGAGGCCATGGAAATTATTTTGCTCGACGCGGGGCCCGAGCTTTTTGAAGCGATCATGGCCGTGACTGTCATGAACCTTGGCGACCACGTTCATCCTGCATTGAGCGAGTTAGGCGCGTGTGGCGCCCGGTCGGTTGACTTGAGCCCGCCACCTGAAAGCCGGATTACCTGTGAACTTCCGCTCGCGCAGCTGGACCGCTTGGCAGCCCAACTTGAAAGACTGACCAAAGGCGCCGCGGAACTCGAAACCGAGTTCCTGCGTTACGACCCGGTCCCGCCTAACGGTGATTTCCCCTTGGCGGCTGCTCAAAGAGCCTAACTCGTTGAAATGACTTGAGCGTAGGAACTAAGCTGATCAAATGCCGCCCGCGGATTGTCAGGCGGCAACGCCAAGACCATCCGTTCCACGCCATTTTCCTGCAAAAGATCAACATAAGCTGGTGTCGGTGGAAGTCCCATCGCGGTAATGGTTGGAGTCGCTTTGCCCGCGGCATCAGCGCGCTCTTTCAGCTCGGCGACATAATTTGGGCAGGCTCTCCAATGGTGTCTGCTTTCCGGCAAGCGACGGGTGCCATTCCTTCGCAAAGACAGGCATCCATCCATCACCTAATGCGACTACGCGCTTCAGAATATTGGGTCCAGCACCGGCGACCAATATAGGCGGATGAGGGTTTTGCACGGGCTTCGGCAGCTGCCAGGACCTTTTCAGAGACTCCAGTTCACCGTCAAATTCAGCCTCATCTTCGGTCCATAAGCGTTTCATGATTTCGATACGTTCGCGCGTTGATTTGAAACGATCATCAAATCGGACGCCGTGATTCTCCATTTCCGGCGGGTTCCAGCCCGCGCCAATGCCGAAAACCATACGACCGTTGGAAACACGATCAATTGAAGAAACAGCCTTTGCACAATTGATCGCATTGTGCTGTGGCACGATGCAAATGGCAGTGCCGAGTTTAATTGTCTTTGTAACAGCAGCGGCAGCGGCCAAGGCAACAAAAGGATCGAGCATACTTTTGTACGCAAGCGGCACTTGCCCATCTCCCAATGGGAACTCTGTGTCGGTAGGAATATGCGAATGTTCCGAAACGAAGAGCGACTCAAATCCCAAGCGCTCCGCTTCCACAGCAATCTCCGTGATTGAGGCACTAAAGTGGGTCGGGAAAATGCTCACACCGAACTTCATCTCTCAAAGCCCCCTAAATGGATCTACCCGTCTTTAGATGTGCATCGATAAAATCAAATCGATCCTTACCCCAATAAAGATCGTCACCGATCATAATGGAAGGGACACCAAAAACGCCGCGCTCAAGCGCGGCATTAGTCGAGTTGATCAATGCCTCGCACACCTCCGCACTTTCGCTGGCGGCTTCAAAAGCGGCACCATCGACGCCCAGAGATTCTGCGATGGGACGAAGCGTTTCGTATTCGCCAATCGTTCCCACATCCTGTTCCCAATAAGCGGAAAAAATCGCCTCCATGAACGCTCGTTCTTTATCCCACTCTCGCATTGCAATGGCGCCGCGCAACGCGCGGCTTGTTTTGATGGGAAAGCGAGTAGGCATTTTGAAGGGCAACTCATAACGGCGCGCCCAGCGCATCAAATCGTCTTTTCTGTTGCGAAGCTTTTCCTTCGGCTCGTCCATCAAGACATAATTGTTGGACTGAAAGACAAAGCCGAGATTGAACGGATGCCAACGAATGGGAGCGTCGTATTTTGCCGCGATCGGTTGGATCAGTTTCAATGCAAAATAAGTGTTTGTACTGCCAATATCCCAATAAAAGTCGATCGCCGATGTCATGCTGAAGTCCTAGAAGTTTCAATCACAATCAACTAGCACGGCGTCGCGGTATCGGCTACGCTGCGCCGGACATTTGCTGCAGGGTATATTAGAATGATTACTGTTGATCGCGACGGCGAGCTTTTTGTTCTCACGATGGATGATGGTGAGAACCGTTGGAATACAAGCTTCACACGTGAATTCGATGAAGCCCTGAACGAAATTGAAAACTCGGAAGGCCCTGCCGCGCTGGTCACGCGTTCGACAAATGAAAAGTTCTTTTCCAACGGCCTCGACCTTGAATGGATCACGACAAAAGACCTCGATCATCCTGGGGGCGATCGCGCGGCTTTCGGACCTGAAGTCATGGCTTTGTTTGCCCGTTTGATGACATTTCCGATTCCAACCGTTTGTGCCATCAACGGGCATGCGTTCGGTGCCGGCCTGATGATTGCGCTGTGCCATGACGTCAGGCTCATGCGCCGCGACCGAGGTTTCTTGTGCGCCAATGAAGTTGAAATCGGATTTGCGATCCCGGAACCGGAACTTGCCTTGTTTCGGCATAAGTTGCCCGCTCCCGCCTTCTTTGAGACCGTCCAACTAGCAAAACGTTGGAGCGGCGAAGCCGCGCTTGCGGCGGGGATTGTGGAACAGATCGCCGATCAAGATCAGCTTTTCGACCTAGCAAAGGATCGCGCGCAGTCGCTTGTAAAGTTGGCGAAGAATCGGGAGGTGTTCCAGTGGATGAAGGAACATACTTATGGGGAAAATGCGGCGATCAATGGGATCCACGGACCGGCGCATATGTTGCGGAACCCTTCACTCTATGCCAGCGGGCCAGGGAAAGTATCTTCCAGCTAACACGCATAGCTACTCGACGGCGTAATAGTCGCCTTTGTCATCTACATAGATGTGGTTTTGGATCTTAAGGCCTGTCGGCACCTCTAAGGAACCAAGCGCAACAGAGACATAAGATGTATCCCCTTTTTTGCGCCGCCAAAACAAAGATGATCCGCACACGATGCAAAAACCTCGCTCAGCTTCGGCCGATGAATCATACCACGCAATACTCTCGGCGCCGTGTGTGATCACTAAACAATCTTGAGCGATATCGGCGGTTGGCCAGAAATGCCCGCCCCATCGACGGCACTGCCCACAATGGCACGCATTGGTTCGAATGATTTCACCATCGAGCCGGAATGAAATGTCACCGCAGAGACATTGGCCGGAAACAGAATTTGTCACGCGCATTCTCTTTCAAGTAACTTCGTTGAACTGGGCACCAATCTGCATTCGATACGCGCCGCAATGACGGTGAGCACCAACACGAACCTCACAACAACGATCGCAAGTCTTGCATTTTTTCAAAGACATGCTCGGCGCCGTTATTGCGCAATTGTTGTCCTTGATCCGGTAAACAATGCCCGCCGCCGGTGAACCCTATCGCATACATACCCGCCCTTTTGGCAGCAATGACGCCATTCACACTGTCTTCAATCACAATACACTGGCCCGGGTCGATCCCTAATTGTCCTGCTGCGTACAAGAAGATGGCTGGGTCGGGTTTCCCGTTCTCGACAGAGTCAGCCGAGTAGACACGTTCCCCGAACAATGAGGCGAGATTTGTTCTCGTCAGCTTCTTGTCCAACTGTTCCCTCCGGCTCGACGAGGCAACGGCTGTCTTCCGGCTCCACGCGACAGCCACATCTCGCGCGCCTTCGATCGCCTCACAGCGTGTGTTAATGGCGTCATCAACCGCGGCGCCCATCTCACGAATAAATTCTTGGGTCATCGGCTTTCCGGTCCGTTCGAGTACATCTGACGCAACCGATTGATAGAAGTGCGCTTCGCTCGTTCCTGAAAACCGCCGAATGAACTCGTCCAATTCATACTCAAGCCCGATACGGGCAAGCCATTCCATCTCGACTTGCTGCGCGATCATTTCGCTATTTACGAGCACACCGTCACAATCGAAGATCAGCGCATCGAAGGAATTAGTTAGGCCTGCCATAACCGGTCACTCGAAAGTCTTTCTTTTGAGATCGGACGCTAAAGTTTACGCAAATAAACATCCCGGATCGTATGATCGGACCCTTTGCGCAAAATCAGATCGGCGCGTGTTCGTGTCGGCAAGATGTTTTCTTTGAGATTCAGCAAATTGATCGACGACCAGATGTTCTCAGCCACATCACGCGCCTGCGCGTCGGTTAGGTCGGCATACCGATGAAAATAAGCGTCAGGGTCCTGAAACGACGTCCGACGCAAATCAAGAAAGCGTTCAAGATACCAAGTTCCAACCGTGTCGGCGTCTGCGTCAATGTAAATGGAAAAATCGAAGAAGTCGGAAACAACCGCGCGCGCTTCCTTCATGTCTTTTAGGGGCGGGCTTTGCAGCACATTCAATCCCTCAACGATCAGAACGTCCGGGCTTTCGATGACAACTTCTTCGCCCGGAAGAATGTCGTAGTGGAAGTGCGAATATACGGGCGCCCTTACTTCCGTTTTTCCCGCCTTGATCGACGACAGGACAGAGGTTAGGCGCCTGGTATCAAAACTTTCAGGAAACCCTTTTCGCTGCATCAACCCCCGTTCTTCCAATACGGCGTTAGGGTATAGAAAGCCGTCGGTCGTGATCAGCGAGACTTTTGGGTGATTTTGCCATCGCGCAAGAAGTTCGCGCAAAACCCTAGCCGTTGTGCTCTTGCCTACGGCTACAGAACCCGCAATGCCGATGATGTAAGGAACCTTGCGCGCCTTATCGCGGCCAAGAAACCGAGAAGTCACCTGAAACAGGTCTTGCGATGCCGCAACGTAATAACTCAACAATCGCGAAAGCGGCAGATAAATTTCGCTAACCTCGTCAAGCGACACGCGCTCGCCCCATCCACGTAGCGTGCGCAGTTCGTCCTCTGAAAGCGTCAGCGGCGTGTCGGCTCTTAGTTTCCCCCAATCGCTCGCCGTGAAATGGCGATAAGGAGATAAATCCGCCCCTTCGAGGGATTCGGTTTGCGATATCACATTCAAGGCGCGCCTCTTGCCCGGTCATCATTGTTCTGTAACCAGCCTATTAGAGGTTTACCGGCCTTTCTTCCAGTCTTGGAATGCCATGATGGGTAAAATGGCATCAATAATTCTTCATCAACTTAAACGGCTAGGAGGCTGCTCTTGCGGTTTGCCTCTGGACTTAATGGCTGTCTCTTAACCCCGTCTTCACCGCTCTTCGCTACAACGGTTTTTGACTAGACATTCCGATTAGTCATAGTCGTATCCCCTTCAAGCTCCTGGTCCTAAATGGTCCAGGAGCTTGATTTTTTTGAGCTTGAGACCCTTTTTTCCGCTCCCTCCATCTTCCTCTCCCATTTCGACACCGGCTTCTTCTCGCGGTCTGATTTTGAGATCAGCGCTTGAGAAAATGCGTCTTCTACCATCCCAAACGTGCCCCTTGATTTATTGAGTCACACTTTATAAAGTGCGACTCAATAATGGTGACGACACTTACGAAAAGGCCCCCAGCATACCGTCGGGCCCCCGAGCAGAAGCGCGAGGCGCTTTTGGCGGCCGCGCGCGACTTGTTTTCCACCCAAGGGTTTGAAGACACATCGACAATTCAAATTGCTGATCGGGCTGGTGTTTCCGAAGGCATCTTGTTCCATCACTTTGGATCAAAAAAAGGACTTCTGCTGCGGATCGCCGAAGATTTCGCGCGCGAGGCGGCCGCGGCGACGATGCCGGAGGACGCGCAAGAAACATCAGAGGAGGCCGTGGTCCGCAATGCCTTTGATTTCGCTGAGCAGAACCCGGCGCTTTATCAAATGTTTCTCAAGGGTGGATCGCAATTTGCGGAAATTGATATCGCCTCGAAGAGCGATCTCATCGTCGAGGAGATCCGTAAGAACTTGGAGCGTGGCATGGCACAGGGTCTGATCCGAAGAGGAGACCCACGCATCATGGCCGAATTGCAATTCACCGTCGTCGACGGTGCATACAAGGCGTGGCGCCGGACGGGTGATCCGGACCGCCGCGAAGACTACATCACCGAAGCCGTCCGCTGCATGAAAGCGATGCTTTCAAACAGCTCTACCTAGACAATCTAACAATCAGCCGTAGTCGGATTAAAAGGGAGATCGCAATGAACGAACAAATTACCAAGCAAAAGCCATTCTGGCTGACAGGAAATTTCGCCCCGGTCTATGAAGAACGAACGGAGACAGAGCTCAAAGTCACCGGCAACATCCCCCCCGAATTGAATGGGCGGTATTTGCGCAATGGGTCAAACCCCCAGTCCGGAGAGACCGCCCACTGGTTTCTTGGGAACGGCATGATCCATGGTGTTGAGCTCAAGAATGGCAAAGCAAATTGGTATAAGAACCGTTATGTCCGTACACCTCTGATCGAAGATAAGGATGCAAATCCTATGGAAGGTATGGGCGATCTCACACGCTCGCTTGCCAATACGCACATCATCGGTCATGCGGGCCGCATCCTCGCGCTCGAAGAAGGTCACTTTCCTTTCGAGCTCACACCTGATCTCGATACGGTCGGCGCCTTTACCTATGACGGCAAACTTGAAACAGGAATGACCGCACATCCAAAAGTTTGCCCCGAAACCGGCGAGCTGTTGTTCTTCTTCTACGGCATGCAGCCGCCTTACGTCACTTACCACCGCGCTTCAGCAGATGGCGAGCTTGTTCAAAGCGAACCCATCGAAGTCAAAGGCGCGACGATGGTCCACGATTTCAACATCACGCGAAATCACGTGATCTTCATGGATTTGCCGCTGGTTTGGAACTTTGACAACTTGGAAAATGCCGGCCTGCCAATTCAGTGGAGCGACGAATACGGGGCGCGGCTGGGCGTCATGCCGCGTAACGGATCAAACAAAGATGTTGTTTGGTACGACATAGATCCTTGCTACGTTTACCATCCAATGAATGCTTATGAAGACGGTGATGAAATCATCTTGGATGTCTGCCGCATGGCCCATTCGATGACATTAGATCGCCCAGATGTGCCGCCCGTGCTTTATCAATGGCGCATCAATCAAGCCACCGGCAAAGTCAGCGAACGCCAGCTGGATGAGCGAACCGTAGAATTCCCGCGCGTTCCAGATTCAAAAGTCGGGTTACCGTACCGCTACGGCTATACCGCTGAATTTGCGGAAGGCCTGCCTGCCGCGGCCGCCTTCCGCAAATACGATTTGCAATCGGGCGCCTCGACAGCGCATGATCTTAAAGGGCGTGTTGGTGGTGAACCGGTATTTGTGCCCGCGGAAGGTGCGAGCGCAGAAGATGACGGCTATCTTTTGAGCTTTGCTTATGACCCAACCGAAGATAAGAGCGAGCTTGTGATTGTCGACGCCAGCAATGTTGAAGCTGATGCCGTTGCGCGGGTGCACTTACCGACGCGTGTGCCCTTCGGTTTCCATGGAAGTTGGGTGGCTGATCCAGCCTAACTCACCCGAAACGAGTGCTATCGAAAAGAGCCTGCGATCGGAAACGGTCGCAGGCATTTCTATTTCTAAAGCAGCAACGCTGCGTCTTCGTAGTTGACCAAGCCAAGCCGCGCAGCCGCCGGCGGCACATAGGAGCGGAACCCAAGCATCTTTTGCACATGTTCTGGGAATGCGCGTGCTTCTTCCAATGTTGTGGTCAGTTGATGATTTTCTTCTGCACGCAACCATCCAAGACAAAATCCTGCGTGAAGCCCGACACGCCACTGATCCGTTGAAGAATTAGGTCCACCACCGTGGATGATTTTGCCGCTATAAAGCAGCGCGGCACCGGCTTTCATTACGGCGCGACCCGTTGTTCCTTCGGGAACATCGGGCATGGCGCCCGGCCATTTGTGGCTGCCGGGGACAACGACCGTCGCGCCGTTCTCCTCCGTGAAATCGGTCAGCGCGAAAATAGCCGTGATTGTGATCTCATTCTCAACACCCGCCGCCTCGGGCCAGTTGAGTTCGTCCCGATGCAATATTTGCGGCGTCTCGCCCGGGCCAATGCAAATCAACTGCCCGGTGTTCAAATAATAATTATCCGTACCGAGATAATGATCTCCCATCTCTTTATAAAGAGGGTCACACAACAGTTCGACCCAGCCTTTGGACTTCCCCGCCAACCCAGTAATGCGCTTTGTTGCTGTTCCGTGGAATGCCTCCCAGAACTCGTTGCCACTTGAAACCCCCGGCTTATGTTCGGCCACCAATGGCATCACATCATCCCGCAGCTGCTTCAAAAGCGACGGCGACATGAAGTCATCCACAATGACACCGCCATCCCGATCGATCGCGGCCCAAATGTCATCAGGAGCGGCAGAACGCTTAAGGTGAGTAAGGTCAGCCATCACAAATTTCCCTTTAACATATCATTTGATATGTTAAAAATAGTTGCCCTGTTTCCTGTTGTCAATTGAAAATCTGAAGGCCCGCTGACATGCCCCGCATTGCCGACCCAGAAGAACGTCGCACTGAAGTGGTCGAAGCTGCTTTCCGCCTGCTTTCGCGTGATGGCGTTGAAGCCCTCACAATGCGTGCGGTCGCGAAGGAAGCCGGCTGTACCATTGGCCTCATCAATCACTGGTTTCAGTCAAAGGACCATTTGGTCGATGCGGCGCTGGACAAGGCCGTGTCATCCGCCCTGGAGCGGAGTGCCGAGGCGATGGGTAAATCAAACATGTCAGCCGAAAAAGCATTGGCTGAATTTCTGCCGCTCGACGATGTGCGCAAATCGGAGTTACGGGTGTGGCTTGCCTTTTGGGCCTTAGGCGTAAGTCGTCCTCATCTACAAGACCTGCATGAGGCCCGTTACATGGCCCTGCGCGCTGAACTGAAGAAAGAAGCGCGTTTCCGCGGAATCCCGGCGGACAAAACAACACTGTATGCTGACATTATTATGCCATTGATCGATGGGATCATGGCGAATGCGCTGCTCACGCCGAACTATTGGACCCCCAGTCGCCAGCTCCGCAGTTTGCGTTGGGTCTTAGCCGCTTTCGAAAAAGAACATATGGCCTCCAAAATTGAGGCCTGACATCACGCTTACAGATGCAGGCTGCTTCAGAAAAGCCGCATGTCTTTCGCAGCGTCGGTCAGTTCGCTCCGGAAATCCGGATGGGCAAGATCAATCAGCCTTTCGGCGCGCTCGGCCAGTGACAGGCCCTTGAGGTTCACCATGCCGAATTCTGTCACGACATAGTGTGCATCCATGCGGGTGTCGGTGACTGCGCCGCCTTCCAATTTCGGAACAATCTTGGAAACCGCACCATCTTTGCGGGTCGAGGGCATCGCAATAAACGATTTGCCCCCGGGTGCTCCATAGGCGCCACGCACAAAATCGAGCTGCCCGCCCGTGCCGCTATAGGGCAGACCGCCAATCGATTCGGCATTCACTTGGCCAGTCAGATCAACCTCGATTGCGGCGTTGACCGACATCATATCCACATTCTTTCGAATTACGGGTGGGCTATTCACCCAATCGGCTGGATACCCCACAACGCTGGGATTATCATCCATGAAATCGTAAGTTTCGCGGTCGCCGATGGCGAGCGTGAATACATGTTTGTGCGCCATGATGCTTTTGCGCCGCCCATTGATCGCGCCTTTTCTGATCAGCGGCACCATGGCTGCGGAAAAAAGCTCTGAATGCAAACCAAGATCTTTGTGATCACTCAGCTCACGGAGCACAACCGCGGGGACAGCACCGATGCCCATTTGCAAGGTAGCCCCATCGGGAATCTCTTTAGCGATCTGCTTCGCAATCTTGATATCAACGTCGTTTGCCGGGGCCGCAGTTGCCTCCATAAGGAGCGCATCATGTTCAACGACCAGGTCCACATCGTTTATATGCAACAGACATTCGCCGAATGTGCGGGGCATATGACGATTGACTTCAACAATGACTTTCTTGGCACGCCGAACGACTGTCGCGCCATAATCCGCATTTGTGCCGAGGCTGAAATAGCCCGCCTTGTCCATGGGCGAAACCCTTGTGACAAAGCAATCCGGTGAGATGTTCTCGGTGAGCAAACGCCCTGCCTGGTGGAACAGGCAAGGCACGAACCGCACCCATTCTTCACCTCGAGCGCGCCCTTGAGTTGCCAGCGCCCGATCAAACGGGCTCATGAAAAGCGGATGGGGGTGGATCACCTGCATCATCTCTGGCCGCAAAAGCGTTTCGGCCGCCGCGACCGAGGAATGCATATAGTAGAGCTTTAAGTCAGCATAACCGCCAGTAGCGGCCCTATTCGCAATGGCCCCCATGATGGCAGGCGGCATAGCCAGAAACATGCCTAGAATGAGATTGCACCCGTCGGGCACGGATTCGGCAGCCCTGTCGGCAGAAACACGTTTGGCTTGATAGGCTTCTAGATATTGGGACATCAGCATTTACACTTAAGGCTCAATCGGGTTTAGGCGCGTCGCGTGGGCGATACATATGAGGCCTGCTTTACAAGTAGGTATTCTGAATGTGCCGGGGTAAGGGACGCAGCCGGGGATACCACGGTCCCCGCAGGGGGTCGCCAGGATTCAGCATTGTTGCAAGGCCGGGCGTAAAGGGGGCATAGGGTTTGGACGCTGGCCGTTCCCCAAAGACAATATCATCTCCATACAGACGAATAGTCAGCGCGCGGCGACGGCCGTTCGTCAGCGTCGGACCACCCCCATGTATTACGGCCGGATGCAGAAAGATGACATCTCCAGGCTCAATATCGAAAGAAACGATGTCCCACTTTTCGCGTTCAGCTTCAATGTCCGGCAACGGTGGTAAGTCTCTACCGAAATAGGGTTTGGTCGGGTCCTCGTTGACCGCTTGGGGATCAAAGCCGTCATAGCGCGTCTGCCGATGACTTCCTGGAATCATCTCAAGGCATTCTTCCTTGCCGAGCGGATCAAGCGAGATCCAAATCGACGCGACCTGGTCCCCTTCCATGGGGAAATATGGCATGTCTTGATGCCAGGGTGTGCGCCTACACCCACCGCCCTCTTTGATGAAGAACTCATCAGAATAATACCAGACATTTTCCGATCCGATGAGCGCGCCGATCAAATCAGCAACAGGAGAATGATAGATGAGCCGCTCTATCTCAGGTGTGCATTCCATATTGCGGACAGTCTCCAGAAACTGTCCTGGCCTATCCTCATAGAACTTGAACTTGGCTTGTCCGGCATCGGCCATGATGCGCGCCAGCCCCTGTTCGATCAGCATCAGCCACAAAGGGTCGAGGGCTTGCTTCAAGAAAACAACACCCTCCCGCTGATACTGATCTTGCATCGCAGACGTGATGCGATCGCGTGCCCGCTGATTGTGTCGGGCACCCTTGTTCGTCAACGATGTCACGGTTTCAGCATCTTCACGCACCAACGACATTCCGATCTCTCCTGTTTCTGTCGCGCGCAGCGTAACACATTAGAAAGGTCGAGCCACACTTGCCCATAGACTGGGCAAAGCATGAACCAAACTGATCAATTGATATGCACTACGCAAAAATCAAACAAGAAACAAAGGTCCCGCGACACTACCGTTGATGCAAACTTCAATATTGCTGTCTATGATACAGGCATGGCGCGCCTTATAGCGATTTCGAATCGTACTGCTGCTGATCCCAATTCACGGGCCGGCGGTTTAGCAGTCGCTCTGTGGGACGCCCTTGTCGAAAGCGGCGGCACCTGGTTCGGGTGGAGCGGCGAGATTACCGACGAGCCGTCTCGGGGTCTCCGCGTTTTCCAGGAAGACGGCGTCAGTTTTGCGCTCACAGATTTGTCGCGCGACGAGCATGACGGGTTCTATTTCGGCTATGCCAATCGCGCCCTGTGGCCCATCTTTCACTATCGCGTCGATATTGCAGCATTTGAGGAACAAGAATTCGATGCCTACGATGCGGTGAACAGGCGTTTTGCGCGCTTGATCATGCCGCAAGTGCGTAGCGACGATGTGCTTTGGGTACACGATTATCATTTTCTGTTGTTAGGCGAAGCGTTGCGCCAGGAAGGCTGGACAGGCTCGCTGGGATTCTTTTTACACATACCTTTTCCGGCGCCTGAACTTTTCCGAACACTGCCGGAACACGGGCGTCTGGCCCGCGCGCTCGCCTCCTTCGACTTGATCGGATTTCAAACGGAGCAAGACTGCGCAAATTTCAAACGTTATCTCGTAGAGGAAGCTGGCGGGCAACCATATGATGATGGCGCGATTGATGCGTTCGAGACACGCGTCCATGCACGCGCTTTTCCAATCGGGATCGATGCGGAAGAGTTTGCACAGTTGTCAAAAAGCGACGAAGCGCAGGAAGCCGCACGGCGTATCGGCCGCTTTCTCAACAAACGCGACCTTATCATCAGTGTCGATCGGCTCGATTACTCGAAAGGTTTGCCGGAACGCTTTGAAGCCGTTGGCCGCTTGCTGCAAGATTATCCCGACTTGCGCCAAAAACTTCAGTTCACGCAAATCGCCCCTGCATCGCGCAGCAAACTTGAAGCCTATGTTGATCTGCGCGCGCAACTCAACCAACTGGCAGGTCAAATCAACGGCGACTTTGGTGGACTTGACTGGATTCCCATTCGTTATCTTGTTCAGACATTTGATCGTGCCGAACTAGCAGGTCTGTACCGCATGGCCCGTGTGGGCTTGGTGACACCTTTGCGCGATGGGATGAACCTGGTGGCCAAAGAATATGTTGCAGCGCAGGACCCGGAGAATCCTGGCGTCTTGATCCTGTCTGAATTTGCCGGCGCAGCCGAACAACTGACGGAAGCACTCATTGTCAATCCACACGATGTAAACGCCGTGGCAAATGCCATTCGAATGGCTCTGCTGATGCCGCTGCAAGAACGCAAAGAAAGATGGCAGTCCCTCAACAGATCTGTTTGTGAGTTCAACATTGTGGCGTGGCGCAAGTCATTCCTTGCGGCGCTGCAGGATATTCGGACGGCGCGATAGCCAAGTGATCGTGGTTGAGAAAAGTGATGCGTTGTTCCTGGACTTTGATGGAACGTTGGCCCCCTTACAAGATGATCCGGCAACAGTCTTCCTGGAAGATTCGCTGCATCATGTAATAGAACTGATTGCTCTTCGCTTGTCGGGTGCCGTGGCACTTATCAGTGGCCGCGATTTGAGAGACCTTGCCGCACGGACACGCAATTCCGTTTGGCGAATAGGTAATCACGGACTGGAAGTCGCGCCACCAAGAACGACCATTTCACCGATTGAGGATCACCCACCCATCCATATCCAGGAGTCACTCGTAAACTTTGCTGAGCAGCATGAAGGACTTATCCTTGAGGGTAAGGGACGCATTTTGGCCATGCATTATCGTCAGGCTCCCGAGTTCGAAGCGCTGGCAATTGAAACCGTCGAGAAGCTTGTCGCCCTAACGCCCGGCTATGTTGTACAGGTTGGCCACAAGGTGGTCGAAGCCAAACCCGCGGAGGCCAATAAAGGACAGGCGCTCAAAAAGCTGATGTCCCAAAAACCATTTCTAAATCGACGGCCCATTATGGTGGGCGACGACAAAACGGATGAAGATGCTTTTTCGGCTGCGCTCGCGAGTGGCGGCGCTGCGATCAAGGTCGGCGCTGGTGTCACCGTAGCGACGGAACGACTTCCTGATCCCGCTGCAGTCCATGCATGGCTAAAGGAAAATGCAAGTCGATGAGTTCATTGGAACTGGGAATAATTGGAAACGGCTCGATCGCAGCGCTAATTGATGAGCACGCCCGCTATGTTTGGCTTTGCTTGCCTCGTCTTGATGGCGACCCTGTATTCGATGCCGTGCTGGGTGGCCAGGGAACCTTTGCCATCAAGCTCGCGGGACATGTTTCTTCATCACAGAAGTATGAGCGTAATACGGCGATACTGGTGACCGAGCTTGAATCGTCCGATGGATCCAAGGTCGAGATCACCGACTTCGCGCCGCGCTTCCCAGCACGCGACCGAACTTTCAGACCCGCATCTTTCGTTCGACGCGTTCGACCGATTAAGGGAAGCCCGCGGATCAAAGTCCGCCTGACGCCACAATGTGGTTGGGGCACCGAAGCAATGCGCGCCATACGCGGCGTCAGTCATATCCGCTTCAAAGATGACGGTTCGGGATTTCGCGTCACGACCGACGCCCCCGTTTCCTACGTTATGTCGCAAACCGAATTCGTTCTTGACCAGGCCATCTCTTTCATCTGCGGTCCGGACGAATCCTTGAGTGAGGGCGTCAATGTTTTGGCGCGCGATTGGGAAGAACGCACCCGCGGCCAATGGCAAACCTGGTCGCGCCGATTGGCGGTTCCGCTGGCCTGGCAAGATGCCGTTATTCGCGCTGCCATTACTTTGAAACTGTGCGTCTACGAGGAAACCGGCGGCATTGTCGCCGCCCTAACCACCAGCATTCCCGAACATGCAGGGTCAGAACGCAATTGGGATTATCGTTATTGTTGGCTGCGTGATGCGTATTTTACGGTCACGGCCCTTAATCGATTGTCCGCTGTCGGCACACTAGAGCACTATTTGCGTTTTCTGAGAAACATCGTTGCACAGACCGATGGCGGACATATTCAACCGGTGTATGGCGTCGGCCTTGAGTCCGATCTCAGCGAACAGGTCATCAACCAATTGCCTGGCTATCGAAACATGCCGCCCGTTCGGTGCGGAAATCAGGCTGCGGAACATATTCAACATGATGTGTATGGCCATGTGGTTCTGGGCGCTGCCCAAGCCTTTTTCGATGAACGACTATTGTCGCCGGCAGGCCTTGCCGAATTTGAAAATCTTGAGCATGTGGGCGAACGCGCAATCCAAATGCACGACCAGACAGACGCCGGCATTTGGGAATATCGAACACGCGCAGAAGTTCATACATCATCGGCGCTGATGTGTTGGGCAGCCTGTGACCGGCTCTCAAAGATTGCAGATCGGCTGAACCTGCCGGTGCGGGCCTCCTACTGGCGGGACCATGCCAGCATCATCCACAAAACAATCTGCGACGGCGCCTGGAATGAAAGCCGTCAAGCCTTTACCGGTGCCTTCAATGGAGATGCTCTCGACGCATCGGTCTTGCTTATGTGTGAGGTCGGTTTTTTGCCGACGGATGATCCACGGTTTGTGTCGACCGTTTCGGCTATCGACAAGGAACTGCGCAGCGGCCATCACGTCTTCCGCTACAAAGCGCCTGATGATTTCGGCACGCCACAGACCGCATTCACTGCCTGTACTTTCTGGCATATCGATGCGCTGGCACAAATCGGTCGCCGAGACGAAGCCCTCGAGATGTTTGACGCAGTCATGTCAAAGCGCACAAAACTCGGTTTGTTTTCAGAGGACATTGATACCGCCACCGGCGAACTCTGGGGAAATTTTCCCCAGACCTACTCTATGGTCGGCATCATCAATTCGGCTGGACGCCTAAGCCGACCCTGGGCGGACGCTGTTTAAGTTTTGGCCCAATTGAAGGTTCTGTTCATGTGCTCGTAATCCACGTGTCCGAGTTCAACAGTTGTCGTACCGAGAAAGTCCTCCCGGCCCAACATGACACGCATTTCGTGAGGCTTGCCTGATAGCCATGCTTCATCTAGATGGTCGTAGTTTTCAACAGGACGTAGCGCAAGACGAGAAAACGTGATGTGCAGGACCACACGCTCGCCCGGTATCCGCCTCGAATAATTGCCATGCCAGATGCTGCCATCCCAACACACCACATCGCCGACGTCACATTCCGCTGGGATTGCGCCGGGTTGGTCGCGCACCTCATTTTCATCTGGATGGCGACGCTCATGATGTGATCCGGGAATAACTTTTGTGCACCCGGCTTCTTCTGTATACGGATCCATTGCCCAACACAGAGTGAATAGCTGATTGTGCACGGGGAATGGCGCTGGAAACCAATTTTGGTCTGCATGAAGTCCCAATTCAGCTGCGCCGTTTGGACGAATGCTCGTGATCAATTGTGAGAGCAAAGCGCCTTTGCCGCACATGATTTCGGCCATCGTCAATATCTTCGGATTGAGCACAACCTCGTTAAAGATCGGATCGCGTCCGAGCAACAAGGCGGCTGTATAGCCTTTGGCCGGCCCTTCTGTTTCCTGTGCAAGCCGGACACATGTTTCGCGAAGCCGGGCGGTGAAGTCAGCCGACGCGACTTGGCGCAGGATCGTGTAGCCATCGTCCCGAATCTGATCAATCGCTTCCTCAAGCCCGCAGGCGCGCACACGTTCATAAAGCGCATCGTCGAGTTCGAAGGGCTGCCGGGTCTCAAAGTGCAATTTAGTCATATCGCGTTCCTTGCGTACGTCGCGCGGATCCCAGGTCGTGCCGTTTGATTATGTTGAGGGCGGAACCACCGGTAAACACCCTCAAAAAAGATTCCTCGAAACACAGCTCTTGAAATTGACAACTTAGTTGTTAAATTTTGACCATGAACTCATCACCCGAAGAACTCACCGAGATGGTGGACCGGCTGGCACGCTTCTTCTTTCTTGCGAAACGCTATGGGACAAGACTCCACGCCGAAGCCGACATTTCCACTGGGGAACGGGCCGTTCTGTTTGAGATTGAGCAGGAAGGGCCACGCACCGTGCCGCAAATGGCGGATCGCCGCGGAATCAGCCGGCAAGCGATCCAGAAGACCGTGGACTCGTTGGTCGCGAGGGGGCTGACGGATAAACGAGTCGCAAAAGGCGATCTGCGCAGCCGTACGATCCATCTCACCCGACAAGGCAAGATTTTTGTTCGCCAACTCAAGAAACGGGAACGCCAAGACGCGCTTTCCATCAAGGCCGACATCCCCATTGAGGAACTGCGCAAGACAGCCCAGTTCATGGATTGGCTTGAAATGAACTTGGCTCGTCGCATCGCCGAGCTTGATCATGAAGGCGACGTGGATGACTGATTTTTCCGCTGCCATACTCGGCCATCTGATGGTGATAATCGGCGTTTGGTTTCCGAACTTTGACTTACAGGAGCTGACGGACCCGTCGCCGGTGAAAATCTGGATCGACGCAGATACCGCTTGCACCGGACAGCCGCGTACAGATCCGGACGACTGTTTGGCCGTATTCGCGCTGACACGGGCACCGCAAGTCAAGATTCTAGGGCTTTCGTCCGTGTTCGGAAATGCAAATCTCGCGACCACACACAAGACACTCTTGCAACTGACAGAAATGCTAGAAGCGGAAGGATATGTGCTCCCGTTGCCAACACAAGGCGCGCGTCACGCCACTTCACATTACCGAAAATCGGTCACGAATGGCGCGTCGGAGAGTCTGTGCAGCACTCTTGGTCAACATCGCCTTACCATCGTTGCGCTCGGTCCCTTAACAAACATCGCACACACTATTCGCACCTGTCCGAACAGGATCAAGAATGTAGAACGCATTGTCATTGTCGGTGGGCGACGGCCTGGTCATGTCTTCCATCCGATGGAAGACGCCGCAACAATTCCCGTGTTCATGCACACCATACTATTTCGCGATTTCAATATTTCACTCGACACGCGTGCGGCAAAACAAGTTGTCGATAGCGGCCTTCCCATCACACTCACACCCTATGAACTGGCGAGGCAATTTGAATTGACATCCCATGACCTCAACGCGCTTTCAGAGACGGGGACACCTGGTGCTTGGATCGCCGACAAAAGCCGTCCGTGGCTTGAATACTGGCGCAATACGATTGGAAGACAGGGGTTTTATCCATTTGACTTGTTCGCAGCAGCGGCGGTCATCGCGCCTCACCATCTTGAGTGCACCCCCTTAGAGGCAAAGGTCGCGCGAGATACGACCGGCCGATGGTTCGGCGGTCCCACCAGTCTTCTATTCTTTCCCACAACTGATTCCCAGAAGCCGAAGGACACCGTCACGGTTAAGGCTTGTTTGAACCTTCGTGCCAACGCTCAAGCCAACCTTAGAAATCTCATTGTCGAGGCTGCACACAATGGCTGACCGGCCACCCCTGCCTATGCGCCCTGACGGGCTGTTGGGGCGACCCTTTGCTTGGCTGATGGAGCGGATGAACCGCCAAGCCTACCAAGCAACGCTTAAGATTTTGAGGCCAAAGCGAGGAGATGCACTCCTGGAAATCGGATTCGGAACCGGTGCTTTTTTGGAGTTGGCGATCCGCGAAATCGGAGAAGGAACTGTTTGCGGCGTTGACCCGTCTCCTTTAATGGTGGCGATGGCAAGCAATCGGCTGAAGGCATTCGAACAACGTATCCAACTCGATATTAGAGAGGGCGACGACCGCGCACTGGGTTGGAGCGACGAGAGCTTTGACAGAATCGTAGCGCTTCATTCATTTCAGTTTTGGTCGGATCCGCGCGTCAGCATCTCAAAGACGTACGACTTGCTCAAGCCCGGTGGCATGTTGTGTTTAGCGTTAAGGCATCACGGCAAACGCGCACCAGACTGGTTGCCCAACCCTTTAAGCCGCAGCGGGGCGGAACTTCCATCGACATTAAAGCTGCTGAACGAAGTGGGCTTTGCGCGTGTGGAACATGTCGACGCGTTAAGCGGCACAAACATCGTGCGCGCTGTCAAACCTGTGGCTGGGCACTCGGATCAGCCGTAAGCGCTTCGGATCGAAATGGCAGCAAGAAGGTGATCGCAGCACAGAGCGCCAACATCATTGCAGAACCGACAATACACGCTATCAAACCGCCCTTCTGAAAAAGATACCCCGACGCCAGCGTACCAATCAGCCGGCCAAGGGCGTTAGCCGCATAGTAAAAGCCAACATCTTCAGCAGCCTTTTTGGATCCGGCGTAAGCCAAAATCAAATAGGAGTGTAGCGACGAGTTGACAGCAAACGGAACGCCAAATAGCCCCAAACCACCCACAACGATGAGCACCAATTGAAGCGTATTCGCATCAATCGTGGCGATTGCGATCGCCAGAACCGCGGGAACAGCCGTCAAAACCAAAGCCCAAATTCGTGCCGCCGGAATCTCACGACTGAACCCGTCCTGACTACGGCGAACAAAAGTGGGCGCCGTGGCCTGAATCATCCCATAGCCGATCGTCCATGCCGCTAAGAATCCACCAACCTCCCAAAAGCCCCAACCTGCGGAGTAGAGAAATACTGGCAATCCCACGACAAACCAAACATCGCGGGCGCCGAACATAAAGACGCGCGCTGCTGCCAGCATATTGACGCCCGGCGATTTACTGAAAAGCTCGCGAATGGTTTTCGATGCAGCGGCCTGTCCAAGATGGATCGGCAAGGTGGAAATGACCGTGAAGAACGCCATACCGAGAAGCGCCGCCATAATCGAGATGCCGGTTTGAAAGCCAACAGTTTCGAGCGTCAAACCACCGATGAAAAAGCCGACGCCCTTCATCGCATTTTTCGATCCTGTGAACCACGCGACCCAGCGAAACAACTGGTTACTGCTGTCAATCGCCGTAATCTTGATCGCCGATTTTGACGCCGTTTTCGTGATGTCCTTGGCAACACCCGCAACACCCTGTGTCGCAACAACCCACGCAACGGAGGCGGCTGCGCCCCAAGCCGGATTTAGCATTGTCAACATCATGAGACCGACAACTTGCAAGGCAAGCCCGGCTGACAGCGCGCGGGTAATGCCAAATCTGGACGCCAACCAACCGCCACCCAGATTGGCAAAGATGCCCGCGGCCTCATACAGCAAGAACAAAAAGGCCAGTGTGAATGGCGAATAGCCCATCTTGAAAAAATGAAACAGCACGAGCATGCGCAACGCGCCGTCAGAAAGCGTAAATCCCCAATAGGACGCCGTGACGATCAGATAGTTGCGCAGATTGTTCATCAGACCCCGGCGTCCAAAACGATGTTCGCGAGATCGACCATCCGACAGACATAGCCTATTTCGTTGTCGTACCAGGCATAGACCTTGAGCAACGTGTCGTCCGTAACCATCGTACTCAAGCCATCAACAATCGCGCTACGCGTATCGTTCACATAATCGGCGGACACCAAGGGTCGGTTTTCAAAGCCCAAAATTCCCGCTAAGGACCCGCGGCTCGCTTGCTCAAAGAGCGCATTGATTTCGTCTTTGGTTGTTCCGCGTTCAAGCTCAAATACGCAATCCGTCAGACTCGCATTCAGCACCGGCGCGCGAACGGCATGACCATTAAGCTTGCCTTTGAGTTCAGGATAGATCAGCGAAATGGCTGTTGCGCTCCCCGTCGTCGTAGGCTGCAACGACAAAAGAGTTGAGCGCGCGCGCCTTAGATCCTTGTGAGGCGCATCGGTGACAACATTCGTGTTCGTCGGATTGTGAATCGTCGTGATCTGTCCGTGTTTGATGCCGATCGCCTCGTGCACAATTTTGACAACGGGCGCCAAGCAGTTCGTTGTGCAAGAGGCCGCCGTCAAAAGCTGGTGTTCGCGCGGGTCATAAAGCTGGTCATTCACACCGACAACGACATTCAGGGCGCGGGGGTCTTTGACCGGTGCCGCCACGATTACGCGCTTCACGCCGCGGTCGAAATAAGCCTGCAGCGATTCGAGTGTTCGGAATTTTCCGGTGCACTCAAGAACAATGTCACACCCCAAGTCGCCCCAAGGGACATCTCCAGGATTCTGTTCTCGACTTACACCGATGAGGGCGTCATTGATGCAGAGCGTGTTTTCATCTTTTACGGATAGGGAGGTACGCCAACGCCCATGTACACTGTCAAATTCCGACAAATGCGCGATTGCCGCTGCGTCACAACCAATTTCATTGACGTGGGAGATCATGAGGCGGTTATCTGCACTTGGATCACTGTCATCCCGCAGCACACCGCCAAAGGCGGCCCGCAATGCCAGGCGGCCCATACGTCCCATGCCGTTGATACCAACCGTCATCCACAGACCTCCGCAAATTTTGGCGAGAACTTACGCGATCTCTCGACCCAAAAGTGTGAAGCATTTGTGTCACGTCACTTGTCGCAACCAATTGGGCTGGCTATATGAAACGCTTCAAAAAAAATAGGGAGTGGGTATATGGGTGTCGATGCGGCTTTGCGTGAACAGTTTCAACAGAACGTGCAAATTGAACCCCGCGCTGCAAAGACAAAGGAGCTTGGCGACACCCTTAAACCGCTCGCTTTTTCCGCCTCTTCGGAGCAGCGATTAGATGTCGCCGCAAGCCTGGCGCACGTCGCGTTCGCGGCGCCTGAACGAATTGGCACCATCTATGATGCATTTTCCGCGGGCTGGTGTGGAAAAGCGATCGATGCCAAACCGCTGCCGTCGTTGCAGCAAGCACCGCTCGAAACATCCGAAGATCTGTGGCGCGAGTTTTGGCAAGTGGTCGAGGATGCGGTTGCTGGAAAACTGGATGCCGCCTCCATAACGGCACGCACTGCCGCGCTCGGTGCTCACCTATCTCCCTCATTCGCGGACCGGGCTATCCAAGCCGCACACCTTTACCCGGGTGTAACTGAGGCCGCGGCTGGCCCACTTCCCAGTATGGTTGACCTTGGGCATCTCGCAGCATGTCCCAACGAGTCACTCGGCCGCCAGTTCCATGATTTGATCGTCGACAACAATTTTGATCTTGAAGTTCTTGACCGGGAAGCAATTGGATTGGCGGCTTTACCTAAGCCGCTCGATTATCTGAACACGCGCATTCTGCAGTCGCACGATCTTTGGCACATTGTTGGAGGATACGAAATAACTGCGCTGCACGAAATCGCCATTTCCGCGTTTCAAATGGCTCAGTTCGGGCATAACTATTCTTCCCAATTCCTTGCCGTCACGGCGACCGTTGGCGCCATCTCGCCGCCGGAAGGATGGGGCGTTTTGATGGACACCATTACGTCAGCTTGGGTCCATGGCCGTGAAACCGCTCCTCTAATCACCATTCCGTGGGAGGACGTGTGGACCCTTTCCACAGAAGAGATTCGTGGGCGCTATGCCATCGCGCCTTATCAAAGTCCTTACCCGGCCAACTTGATTGAAGAACTAAGGGCCGCTTAACACACGTTTGCCCGCAATCGACGGCGTGCGCTTCCTAATGCATGCCCAAGGGCATGCCGCCGTCAATCGCAACAATCTGACCGGAGACGGAAACCGACGTACAAAAGGCGACCGTCTGACGGGCAATATCACCGGGATCACCGACCCGGCCGCGTACCGCTTGTTGCCGCGCGCCTTGAACCAAAGGTTCGGGCACATTTCCGGCCATGCGCGTTCCTTCAACAAGACCGGGACAAATGCAGTTCACCGCGACCTCTGGCGCCAAGGCAACTGCGAGACAACGCGTGAGGTGGTTGAGCCCAGCCTTGCTCGACGAATAGGCAATACTGCTGCTGCCAGGAGACAATCCGCCTACAGAGGAAATATTGACGATGTGCCCGCCGCCGTCTGATTTCAGCACATCCGCAAAGGCGCGAGACAACAGGAACGGTCCCCGTAAGTTCGTTTCAAGGACACTATCCCAAATGTCGGCGGTCAGCTTGTCGATTTCAGGAAATGGAATACCGATATTCCAAGCGGCATTGTTCACGAGAATGTCTAACTTGCCGAAATGATGGACGATCGGCGCAACACAGGCATCGATTGAAGCCTCGTCGCGCTGATCAAGTTGAACAGCAAGTCCGCGGCGTCCTTCTGATTGGATGTCGGCAACCGTTTTGTCAGCAGCTTCTTTTTGTCCAACATAGCTGACCGCGACATCTGCACCCTCTAGGGCCAACTCGCGCGCGATCGCGCCGCCAATGTCTCCGGATCCGCCTGTCACGAACGCAACTTTTCCTTCGAGTTTCATTTCATTTCCTTCCTGCCCACCAAATTACCTTCCGTGGCCACGCTCTATGATCAATCAACCTTGAAACTTGGGCTCACACGATTCTTTAAGGCCTGCGCGACCCGCATCGCGGGCATGGCTGCCTCCCTATGAGATTTGTGCGGCTGTATCGAGTTTCGCAGCAGAGGGCGGAACTCACAACCGCAAACCACGCCATCAAACGCCAGCAAAACGCAGGGCGAACTGACGTCACTGCCTAAGACGAACAACTCTATTGGTATAGGGGATCGGACGCACCCTCAATGGATTGTTGTCCTCGTGCTTGACACGAGGACCCAGGGAAGATGGCTCTAGATCATCATACACTCAAACCGACATTAAATGCGTTGGTTTTTGTGCACGTTGCTCTGGGCCCCGAAGGACTTTTTGGGGGTCAAGCCCGAAGGCTACAGCGCGGTGCGAAGCGATCTGGCGATGCGCTAACTTGCAGCAGATGGGCTTACAGCGGTAACATTTCTCTCTGTACTGATAATTGGCCAGAGGAGCTGTTCGCCGACTGTTGTCGCGGGCAGGTTCTCAACACCCATCTTTTCAGGATAGCCGCGCGTGATCTTGGCCGTCCCAAACAGGACATCCCAGAAGAAGAGCAGGTTCCCGAAATTTCCTTTGTAGTTCGTCACACCATCGTCGGCATGTTTGCCATGATGCGCGCCGTGGGTTGCGGGTGTGGAGATCGTTCTTTCGACGAGCCACATAATTGGTGACAGCCATTTGATCTTGTAGAGCGGTTCATCCCAACGCACGTCGGAATGGGCGCCGAAAATCACCGTCATCTTCACAACCAAATAACCTGCATAAACCCAGCCGAGACCGAGATAGATGAGAACACCGGTGAACCAAAGGTTCGGCATGAACAAGTAGTAGAAGACATTGTTCCGATAGACGACGCGGATCGAGAGATACTCGGCGTTATGATGGGACCGATGCAATTTGTAGAGCCACGGCACCGTGTGTGAGAGGCGGTGCCACCAATATTGCACCATATCGTCCAGAACCAAGAGCAAGGCGATTTGAGCAAAGATGGGCCATGCGGCCAGCATGCCTTCCGCCGATGGCATCGCATATGCGGCGAGCAGACCGGCGCTGAAGAGCACAAGCGGCTGACTGATCATGACCAATGCGCCGCCGCCCAGAATTTCGACAAGGGCATCATCGCGTGTCTGGCCCGGCTTTTGAAAAAAACGTGTGAACACAATTTCTAGCAACACGAAAACGGCGAAAATAGCGGTCACCACAAGAATTTCGGGTTTCATCCTTCGCTCTCCCTTGGTTCGTTGGCCCATAGAGCCAAGTTCCAGCTTGATGTATCGGAGAAGGCCGCTTTAGAATGCTAAAAACTTTACATTCTATGCTATGTCAGATCTTCTTGATTTCAATGTGCCCGCCTTGGGCGATCTCTTGCCGTCCCATTTACGCGATGCCTTGGAGGGGATAGCCGTTCCACGCCGCTATAAAGATGGCGCCCTGATCCATTCGCGCGGAGATGTGAAGCCCGGCCTTTCCATCGTTGCTTCCGGTTCAGTGCATATAGGGAATACGGGGTCAGATGGGTCTTACGTGACGACAACTATCTTGGGGCCCGGTCAGACGTTTGGAGAGTTCACCCTGTTTGCCGACCTTCCTCGTACCCACGATGCGGTTGCCGTAGGCCCAACAGTGATCAACCAAATTGGCCGTGCGCCGTTTATGCGTCTGTACGATCAAGATCCCGAGCTTGGAAAAATTGTTCTGATCGCGACCACAAAGAGGCTCCATGTCGTCCTGGAGTTTTTGGACGATCTGCGCCGCCTACCCCTTACCGTTTGCACGGCAAAACTTCTGTTGATGATGTCTTATAGCGCCGAGACACCGAACAAAATTGTCGGCAATCAAGTCGAACTTGCTTTCACCTTAGGTGTATCCCGCGTTTCAATCGGCAAGGCGCTCAAAACGTTGGAAGCCGAAGGCGTGATTAAACTCGGCTACGGATATATCGAGGTTACAGACGAAGTCCTGCTCGCCGAATGGATAACCGACCGCAGCGCACTGGCGCCCATTACCCCAGGATGATTTGTGGGAACTATTCTGCGGCCCCACACAGAATGGGCTCGACTCTCTTCTGGTCATCTGGCGATTTCGCGCACGCAGCCACAAGGTCTTCGAACGCCCCTCAAATAGGGCTTGGCGATCGTCAGCCCTCAATGGACCAGACCATCTGTCATCACCGTTCTTCCGTGTTTCGGCTCAGGCGCCTGTCCCTTTCTTGAGTCAATCTACCTTCGGTTCCGGCGCACCATCGAAGAAGATCTCGCGCCGTTCAGCTTCCGGACCATATACAGGTTCCGTTTTTGCAATCAGGTAAAGCTTGTTCGACGTGCCTACAATTCCAACACTTCCCAACGCCTCAACCATCGCATCATAGTTGGGGTGCTTAAAGTGTGCGGCCAGCGAAGGCCCATCCACCCACTCTTCAAACACTTGAATGCGGTTTGGATAACAGGGATCAGGCGCAAAACAATAGTCAATGCAGCCTGGTTCTTCATCACGCGTTGCCTTTTGGATGGGCGTGACCAGTTCGATCGCCTTGTCGCGATCCGCCTGACTTGCGAAGTCTAACTTGGCCGAAATGACGAGCACGAGATTCTTCCTCTTCTGATGTTTTGATCAACCTTATCCACTGCACGCAGTCGACACCAGTTGCCGAAGACATTTTGCAGAACGGCGTGAAACTCTGCGAGACTTACAACGGTAACTGCGAAGAGCCTTTCACCTCTTCCAACACGAACCCCGATGTCATGTCTTTGACGCCGGGAAATTTGAGAATCCGCCGCATCGCAATGTTTGAAAAATCATCAAGGTCACGGGCGACGATCTTCAACAGATAGTCGTAGCTGCCGCTTACAGCAAAACACTCAACGACATGGGGCTCAGCACGTACCGCTTCCCAGAAATTGTGCGTCATCGCCTCGGTACTTTGATCCAGGTTCACCTGTACAAAAACGGTCACCCCAAGGCCCAGCTTCTTTTGGTCGAGCTGCGCCGTATAGCCCTTGATGATGTCGGCATCTTCGAGCTGGCGGACCCGCCGTAAACAAGGCGACTCCGACAGACCGACCTTGTCGGCCAATTCCACATTGGAAATGCGGCCGTCCTTTTGAAGCTCTGTCAGAATACGTCTTTCGGTATCATCAATCATGTTAGCAGATTTCACCCAGTTTCGAAGATATAGCGCAACTTTACGTCGAAACAAGCCACCAGACAAAGAACAAAGACAGGATCCGTTAACAAGGCTGGCGGATAATTAGCCAAATGGTTTCAACCAGATTTGGAGCGCGCGATGCCTGATCTTTTTGAGAATCCCATGGGTTTGGATGGCTTTGAATTTGTTGAGTTTGCCGAGCCCAACCCGGGCACATTAGCCCCGGTGTTTCGCAAACTGGGATTTGAGCGCGTCGCCCAACACCGTTCAAAGGATGTTGCGCTTTACCGGCAAGGCCAAATCAATTTCATTTTTAACAATGAAAAGGGCAGCTATGCCAGCTACTTTGCCGAGGAACACGGCGCGAGCGCCTGCGGACTGGCCTTTCGGGTCAAGGATTCTCATCATGCCTACAACCGAGCCCTAGAACTGGGCGCGCAGCCCTTTGACATTCCGACCGGGCCCATGGAATTGAAACTCCCAGCCATTAAGGGCATTGGTGGGGCGCCGCTTTACTTGATCGACCGTTACGCTGAAGGCACGTCGATCTATGACATCGACTTTCAATTTCTCGACAATGTCGACCACCACCCCATCGGTTGCCACCTCAACGACATCGATCATCTGACCCACAATGTCTATCGCGGACGTATCGCGCATTGGGCGCGGTTCTACGAGAAGTTTTTTAATTTTCGGGAGATCCGTCACTTCGACATCAAAGGCCAACAGACCGGGCTGGTGTCGAAGGCGTTGACGGCACCTGACGGCCGTATCCGCATTCCTCTTAACGAAGAAGCGTCAAACAGCACAGGCCAAGTCGAAGAGTTTCTGATGGCCTATAACGGCGAAGGAATTCAACACATTGCTCTGTCAACGGACGATATCTTTAAAACGTGGGATGCGCTCAATGATAACGGCGTACCGTTCATGCCGCCGCCGCCCGACACCTATTACGAGATGTTAGAAGATCGCTTGCCGGGGCATGGCGAAGATGTATCCGCCATGCAATCGCGGGGCATTCTGCTTGACGGCGATACCGAGACCGAACCCAAACTTCTGCTTCAGATTTTCACGGAAACGCTTCTGGGGCCGGTGTTCTTTGAGATCATCCAACGCAAGAAGGATGAAGGATTCGGGGAAGGTAACTTCACCGCCCTGTTTGAGAGCATCGAACGCGATCAGATCAATCGCGGCGTTCTTGAGCCAAGCGACGCATGAGTTAGTTTTTGACACATAGCCCCTGTCATTGCGAGCGCAGCGAAGCAATCTAGAGCAACTTGTTCTCTGTTAGAACTCTGGATCGCCGCGGCCGCTTGCGCGGCCTCGCGATGACGAAGAGAGGGAACTCAACTCGAGTTCATAGTCCTTCGAATCTAGGCAAACGAAAGGCTATTCTTCTGGCCAAACCTCGTTCAACACTTTGAATGCGGAGACGGACACCGGCCACCCCGCATAGTGGGCAACATGCGTAATCGCCGCTTCAAGCCGTTTGCGCGGAATGCCCAGATTTTTTGCGCCGGCGAAGTGGATACGTTGCTCATTTTCACGGCCAAGCGCCACCAAAGTCACGCAAGTGATCAGTGAACGCTCTTCAAGCGCCAGCGTGTCATCGGTCCAGACTTCGCCGAACAGGTAGCCAACCGTCTTTCGCCTAAAGTCGTCTGGCAGAGTGACACCGCCGCCAGGTCCATCTCCAAGCAACTTGCCCAGAACATCCGCACCCTTTTTCATTCTTTCGTCATCGCTCATCGCATGTTCCTTTCTTATACAAAACTAAAGAGCCGTGTCGCCTTTCAACAATCGCTGTGCCACGGTCCGCATCAAAATCTCGTTGGTGCCGTCGGCTACATTGACAATGCGCAATGCATGCCAGGCATCGGTCAAGCCGACTTCATTTGTGAATCCCATGGCACCATGCGCTTGCATGGCGCGATCGACAGCACGAAAGCCGGTTTGAACCGAATAGGCTTTGGCCATTGACAACTCTTTGATTGCTGGGTGGCCCGCGTCCAATAGTTTCGCTGCGTTGAGCCCCATCAAATGTGCCCCGTGAAGCTCAGTCGCTGACTCCGCTAGAGGAAAACTGACACCCTGATAATTGGCGATGGGCTGACCGAAGGCAACGCGATCGGAGGCATAGTTCAGAGCCAACTCAACCGCCCACCTTCCATAGCCGACCGACCGCGCAGAATTGTAAATGCGTCCAAGCGAAACGCCATAGAGCGCGGCACCAAATCCTTGGTCGAGATCACCGACAACTTGCCACGGTTCTACATAAAGATCTTCAAACCGCAATTCGGCCTCATCGCCGCCGATCGATCCGAACATTTTCACGACGCGTTGGATCTCAAATCCGGGTGCGTCAGTCGGAACCAAAAAAGCCGTGATGCCGCCCCTGCGTTGTTTTGCCTTATCCGAATCTGTGATTGCAAACAGGATACAATAATCCGCAATCGGAGCATTGGTTGTCCAAATCTTGCGCCCCTCTATCCGCCAACCGTCGCCATCTTTGACCGCTCGTGTTGACAATGCAGCGGCATCGGAACCAGCCCCCGGCTCGGACAGACCGAAGCACATGGACCGATCCCCGCTCATCAACCCGTCAAGGATCTCATCCCGGGCACGATCGGAGACTTTTTCGAGTAAACGGCTTGGCCCAAACGCCCAATGGGCAATGGCATACAAGCACAACCAGTTTTGGGGGCCACAATGATGAAACAGGGTTTCCCAACCCACATAGTAAGCCAAGTGACCAAGCCCGCCTCCGCCCAGCGCCGTTGGCACACACATGGTGTAGTAGCCGGCCTCCGCAGCAACCATGCGCATTTCACGCACGACCTTCTGCGCATCTTCACAATAGCCACCTCGTGCATCGAACAACCGGCGCGGATCATCCAGCAGGTCTCGATACTTTGCTTGCCGTGGCAAAATCTCTTTGTCTGCAAACGCGAGCAATCCTTCGCGCACTTGGACAAGCTCTTCCGGCAATTCAAAGGCGATCGCTTCTTGGGACATGCGCACACTCGCGGGGATTAGGTCAGTTCAATTCGAATTTAGACCCTAGCACGGCGCCAAGTGGCTGCAATATTGGTGATCTACGGAAGCGCAAAAGCGACGATGTAATCGCCCTGTGCCGTTCCCGATTTCCCATGACCGCCTGACGCCATGACCACATATTGGCGGTCTTCCCACGTGTATGTCATGGGCGTTGCTTGTGCACCCGCCGGCAGACGGCCCTTCCAAAGCTCGTGCCCGGTCTCCACATCGAGCGCACGAACATAATTGTCCATTGTCGCGCCGATAAAAATCAGCCCACTTGCCGTAACAACCGGTCCACCAAAATTCGGTGTACCCAGTTTGAGCGCCAAGCCACCCGCCAAGTCTTCGGTCGTTCCAAAAGTTTGTCGCCAAACGATGTCCCCTGACGCCAGATCAATACCTGCAATGACGCCCCATGGCGGCGGCGTACATGGCAACCCCAATGGGGATAACACCAAAGTACGCGTCAAAGCATAAGGCGCGCCTTCCATCGGTGCGAATTCATCATTGTGGCTGATCTCGTTTGATTGGCTTCGCTCCGTAATGTTGGGATGAAGCCGAATGTTGTGGGCAACATTGGTCATATTGACGACCAACAGGTTTCTGCTGGGGTCAAATGCAGCGCTTCCCCAATTCGCCCCGCCACCGGTCATGGGATATAAAAGCGTACCCTCAATGCTAGGCGGTGTATAAAGCCCTTCGGCACGCAGACTGGCCAGCGTCGATTGACAGGCCCACTTGTCCCAAAGTGTCAAACCAAAGGCATCAAAAGGGTTCAAGCGATCGGGCACAACGGCTGGCGTGTTCACGGGAAACGGTTGTGTGGGCGACAGCACTTCACCTTCGACCCCATCTTGTGGCACAGGGCGTTCCTCAATGGGTAAGAATGGTTCACCGGTTTCGCGATCCAAAACGAAAACAAGGCCCATTTTTGTCACTTGTGCGACCACGTCATGTGCGCGGTCATTACGCCAAACTTGGTACAAGCCAGGCTGTGCCGGTAAGTCGAAGTCCCAGACGTCGTGATGAACAACTTGGAAATCCCAAACGACGCGACCAGTTTCTCCGTCAACAGCAACAACGGAGTTGGCGTATTTATTGTCTCCTACCCGGTCGCCCCCATAAAAGTCCGGACTCGGACTAGATGTAGGAAGAAAAACAAGGCCACGCTCTTCATCGACCGCAATACTTGTCCACACATTGGCGTGCCCAACTTTTTCAGGTGCGCCTTCGGCCCAGGTTGAACGGGCAGGATCATCCGGGTTAATCGGAACCGGATTGAAGACCCATTTTTCCGCGCCCGTCCTGGCGTCGAAAGCATGCACGGTTCCGCGCGGCGCCTTGGTTCTTAAATTGTCGCCGATCGCCGTTCCGGTGACGAGCGTATCGCCGACAATGACAGGTGCTGATGTGATCTGAAACTCACCGGGCCATCTCAGTGACAGGCTGGGCTCAACGCGCACGGCGCCATCCGTACCAAAATCTTCACAAGGTTGACCGGTTCTCGCATCGAGCGCAATCACCCGCGCGTCAACAGTTGCTGTGAACACCCGTGTTGCGCAGGCCGCATTTCGCACCACTCGATCGTCCTGCCAATACACCACGCCACGACAGTTAAACTCGTTCGCGGGCCGTACATCTTTTGTGATGACCTGGGGATCGTAACGCCATTTCTCTTCACCTGTGGCCGGATCAAGTGCGATGACTTCATTGAACTGTGCACAGAAGACCAGAGACTCTTCAACCAGTATGGGCGTGGTCTGAAACGACGTTTTGCGGGCAACATCTTCGCGCCCCTGCAATACACCTGTCCGGAAAGTCCAGGCAGGCACTAGACTCGCCACATTATCTTTTGTGATTTGATCGGCCGAGGAATAGCGATTGCCACCCGCATCGCCGCCGTAAACGGACCATCCATCCCCGAGCCCCGGTGGCACGGCGCGTACAACAGTGGCAGACCCTTCAATCGTCATTTGGCTTGTGGCGATGCCCAAGACCCACCACATGGCGGATCCGCCGAGAAAACTAACCGCCACCAACAGTCCCAGCGCGATTAGAATGTTTCTTAAAGATAACAATCCCATCCCCCATTAAGTGCGAGCATTGCGAAAAGATGCAAGGGATCGGCGTGAGAAAATACTGATCAGCGTCACTCACGCTTGATCCTGATCAATATTTGCCGGACTATTCTGCAATCGGCGTCAAAGGGAGGCAGAATTGACACAGGCTCAACTACAGACATTTTCGCCCGATACAGAATCCGAAATACTCTCCCAAGCTTTGGTTGATAATGGCGCTTGCATCGTTCGCGATGTCTTGGACGCCGGGGAAATAAACCGAATCCGAAAAGAAATTGACCCTTGGATCGAACGATCGGAAACGGGACGAGATGATTTCACGGGCCGCAAAACGAAGCGCACCGGCGCACTTGTCGCGCGCTCGCCCGCATGCTGCGACTTGCTCACACACCCTAAGATTCTCGCAGCTGCAAACAAGTTTCTGGAGCCCTATTGTGACCGGATCATTGTCCACCTAACGCAGACGATCGATATATTTCCGGGCCAGGAAGCCCAGCTCTTACACCGCGACCGTCTTGCTTGGGGAACCTATCTGCCAAAAGAGATCGAGCCTCAGTTCAATACAATCTGGGCACTGACTGATTTTACGAAAGAGAATGGTGCAACGCATGTTGTACCCGGCAGCAATCATTGGCCGTTAAAACAAAATGCAAAACGCGACCAAACGATCCAAGCGGAAATGAGTGCCGGTTCCGTGTTGCTCTACTCCGGCACCGTTATCCATGGCGGGGGCGAGAACCGTTCGAACGCCGAGCGGCTGGGCATCAATATGACTTACTGTTTGGGCTGGCTGCGCCAAGAAGAAAATCAATATCTCTCTTGCCCGCCCGAAGTTGCAAAGGATCTACCGAAAGCCGTCACGGATTTGCTCGGCTACACGATGGGAAATTACGCCCTCGGCTATTACTCGTCGCCTAGTATGGTCGATGGCTTGCCGGATACGCTGTTGCCGGAAATCGCCGTCGGCAAAACCGCCGGCGAACAGCCGCCAAATACGCCGCCGCCAAACGAGGTTTCAAAACAGGCAGAGTAATCATTTCTGCATAAGCACCTCGCCTGCCCGGCCACGCGCATAAAGAAAGCCTCATCCGAGAGCTTTCTCGCATGAGGCTTGTTCACAAGCGCCCATGAGAATGGGCGCGAAAACCGCTAAGGCTTATGCAGGCTGCAAGTTCGTTGCTTGCTTGCCCCGGCCTCGGCTATCGTCTTCAACTTCAAAGCTGATTTTGTCGCCCTCGTCGATGCTGCCGATACCGGCACGTTCGACCGCAGTAGCGTGAACAAAGACATCCTTGCTGCCGTCTTCGGGCGCAACAAAGCCGTAGCCTTTTGAGTGATTGAAGAATTTGACAGTTCCTGTAACGCGCATGTGTGGGTCCTTTCCCGACTTTATGTGCATGGTCGTCTTGGAATAAGAGAACCAAGCGGGCGCAAATCGGCTGCGCCTACCGGGCAAACAGTATGTCGGGAGGAGATCAATTGGCTCAGATCCGTAGCCAAAGAGGGGAAGGGATCATTGCGGGCATGGCACCTTGGCCGAAAACTGACAATGCGCCTCATCCAAGTCACGGCGCATTAATGGGCGCGACCATAGGGGAATCTGGAAAAACTGCAAGGAAATTGGGGTGAGACCTTTGCGCAACGGTCGCACCTAGATTTCTGAACACGCATGAATCAAGTTCGCCGGTCACTTCATCTTTTTTGCGCACAGCACCGTGAAGCCGCGCACCGTTTCCTCAAACACCACGTCTAGCCGCGACCGGGAAAGCTCGTCTTTCAGACCGTTTAAAGGAAGAACCAGTTTTTGGTACATGCTCTTTTGCAATTCCCATTCGCCATCCGACTTCACATAGATCAGGTCGTGAACATTCACCTTGTCGCCTGCAGCTTCCAAGAAACAGGTCATAATTCGATTATCCGATTGCTGAAGGGGAATAAATCGATCGACACCTTCCGGAAGAGACTGCAGATCGCGGTAGCTGATCACAAAGTGCCCGCCCACCGCCAGTTTGTTGGACACATTCTCGATAAGTGATGTGACATCTGAATGAGATGCTAAATGCGTAAGGCTGTCGCCCATGCACACGATCGTATCCGCGTGCCCGGTGAGAACCCCTGGAAACGCCGTCATATCGGTGCAAACGGTTGTGAAGTCTTGCCCGTCGATTCGTGCTGAAAGCTCGTCCAACAAGTGCTGACTGGTATCGACCGCCAAGACGCTTTGCGCCCCCAGTCGGGCGAGCGCAAAAGTCTGAAAGCCGGAACCGCAACCAAGATCTACTGCAATACCTGGCGAACCGATGCCAACCCGTGCCAAAAGCGCCGTCTGCTCTTCCACCTTCTCATCGAACGAGGTCCCAAACATCCATGTGTAATGTTTGGCGAGCAGAGCATCGTAGTGTTCTTTGGCAGTTGTCATCATTCCAGTTTCCATTCCGTTCACCAGAGGTTTAACAGACATGCGATCTAGTCCGAACGCGCCGGACTGCCACAGCCCCTTTCGATCAAACTTGTCACAGTTGACAATTTTGTGCCCTGTATGCAAACCTGTCACAAATGACAATTTTGAGATGAATAATGGTCCGACCCCGAATTGGTGATGAACGGCGCGAACAGATCCTGTCGGCATTCGAACGCTGCGTAATCCGCGATGGCCTTTCGAAGGCGACGTTACAGAAAGTGGCCGCCGAAGCTGACTTGCCGCGATCGCTTGTCCGGTACTTTGTCGGCAACAAGGAAGACATGGTCGGCCTTCTCATTGACCGGATGATTGAACGGGCAGAAGACAGTCTTTCGCGCCTTCGCCCAAAGGATCGCAAATTCTCCATTCAAGACATGCTCGACTACCTATTCGGTACTGTATTCGCAGACCGGACTTCAAACGCCATTGTCGATGAACTTTGGTATTTGGCCGCGCACGATATTGCGATCAAAAAGCGGCTTGCAAAAATGTATGCGCGCGTGCGTGATCTCATCGCGAAACAGCTGCATAAAGACGGCGTTGGCGGATCATCAAGCGAACGCCAGGCAACAGCCTACGCGTTGGTCAGCCTCGCCTATGGAGATGCCAGCTTTCGCTCACTTGGTCTTAAAGGCCGTGCGCAGGTCCCCCCACGCGAAATCGCTAACTACCTTCTAAATCCACTTAACAATCAAGCAATTGTCCCCAAGGAGACGACAAAGTGAAAAAGTACAAGTTCCTAGTCATGATGGCGTGTAGCCTTGCCATCGCGGGATGCGCCCAGCAATCCGACCGGATGGGGTTCGCATCAACGCTGTTTTCGGGTGCCGAGCAATATGAGAATTTCAATCGTATTGCCGATCTCTTCCCCACCGCCGCCATGTCGGCATCGCCGGAACCATATCAATTTCCCGACGGCCCAGTGATGGAATTGCCGGCCTCCTTCGTGTTTGAAGGCAATCAAGTTTCAACCGATGAATTCCTAAGGGAAACCGATACCAGCGCTGTCTTGGTGCTCAAGGGCGGCGAAGTCACTCATGAAAACTACACCCTAACCGGCGGGCGAGACGTGAACTGGCTTTCAATGTCAGTCGCAAAAAGCTTCGTCTCTGCCGCTATCGGCATAGCTGTCAGCGAAGGCCATATTCAAAGCATCGAAGAACCCATTACGACCTATGTCCCATCTCTTGCAGGATCTGCGTATGACGGCGTTCGCATCAAAGATGTATTGCAAATGTCGTCCGGAGCAGGTTGGAACGAGGATTACAGCGACCCAAACTCAGACATCAACGGCATGGCCCAAATCATGGCTGTCGGCGGATCGCTCTCCGATTTCACTGCAACACTTAAGCGCGCACGTAAGCCCGGGACGTACAATCTTTACAATTCGACCGACACCCAGGCACTGGGTCTGTTGTTGCGCAACGCCACGGGCCGAAGCATCGCCGACTATATGGAGGAAAAGATCTGGCATCCCTTGGGCATGGAGTTCGACGGTTACTGGATGACAGACGATGAAGATGTCGAAATGGCCTTTGGGGGGCTGAATGCCACGGCGCGTGACTATGCCAAAATGGGCGAGCTCTACCGCAATCTTGGCAATTGGAATGGTGAACAGATCATCCCCGCCCCCTGGGTCCATGCTTCTGTCACACCCGACGGCCCCCATCTGCAACCGGGCGACAATCCGCTATCGGATTTTCCAATGGGATACGGTTATCAATGGTGGATTATGGACGGTGATGAAGGCGAATACTCAGCCATCGGCGTCTACAACCAATTCATCTATGTGAATCCGACTCGCGAGTTGGTCATCGTCAAACTCTCGGCCAATAGTGCATACGGCACGACGCCCGATGAATCTTCATCGCGCGAATTTGAAACGATTGAGTTTTTCCGCGCCATCGGCAAACAGGTGGCGGGATAAACACGCCATCACTTTCGAAGCGAACATTGTGATTCTGCGCGAACACCGTCATCTTCGCGCCGATGGAACGGTTCGCTTATTATCTTCCCATTCTCGACTGGGGCCGCAGCTATTCGCGCGCGACATTTGCCAATGACTTGATGGCGGCTGTGATCGTCACGATCATGTTGATCCCGCAATCATTGGCCTACGCGCTGCTTGCCGGTTTGCCGCCGCAAGTCGGCCTTTATGCATCGATTTTGCCTCTGATTGTCTACGCCGTGTTTGGTACGAGCCGCACCTTGGCGGTTGGACCGGTTGCCGTTATTTCACTGATGACCGCTGCGGCGGCAGGACGGGTCGCGGCACAAGGATCGCCCGAATATATCGCGGCCGCTTTGATCCTAGCTTTCATGTCGGGAGCCATGCTCCTCGTCATGGGGCTCTTCCGGCTTGGTTTCTTAGCGAACTTTTTGAGTCACCCGGTTATATCCGGCTTCATCACCGCGTCGGGCATCGTGATCGCGCTAAGCCAGCTCAAACACATTCTTGGGATTGATGCCGGCGGCCACAATCTTATCGAGATCGCCTCATCGCTTGTTACACGATTTGGCAAACTAAATGTCCCGACACTGATGATCGGCGTGGGCGCACTCGGGTTCCTTTTTTGGGTACGCTCTGGCCTGAAACCCGTCCTGGAAAGCATCGGATTGTCCCCCTACGCCGCGAATATGTTGACACGCGCAGGGCCGGTGTTTGTCGTCATCGCCGGGATCGGCGCCGTGACCCTGTTTGATTTGGATGATAGCGGCGTGCAAATCGTTGGTGCCATCCCAACAGGTCTGCCGGGCCTGGCAGCCCCAAGTTTCGATCGCGAATTGTGGATCATGCTCGCGGGTTCGGCCGCCCTGATCAGTCTTGTCGGTTTTGTTGAGTCCATATCGGTCGCCCAAACGTTGGCTGCGAAACGCCGCCAGCGTGTCGTCCCGGACCAAGAGCTCATCGGTTTGGGCGCTGCCAGCATGGCAGCGGGTGTGTCCGGCGGCTACCCGGTGACGGGCGGCTTTGCGCGATCAGCGGTCAATTTTGATGCCGGCGCCGAGACACCGGCCGCGGGGGCGTTCACAGCCGTGGGCATCGCAGCAGCCGCGCTTTTTCTGACGCCGCTATTGTTTTTCTTACCCAAAGCAGTGCTGGCCGCAACGATCATCGTTGCCGTTCTATCGCTTGTGGATCTGGGTGCAATCAAACGCACATGGGTGTATTCAAAATCCGATTTTGCCGCGATGGCGGCCACGATCGGCGCCACACTGATTGTTGGCGTTGAGATCGGCATAACAGCAGGCGTTGTTTTGTCTCTGCTTCTTCACCTCTACCGGACAAGCAAACCTCACTTTGCAATTGTCGGCCAAGTCCCGGGAACGGAGCACTTTCGAAACATTCGGCGCCATGCGGTTGTGACCAGCGACCGTGTCCTGACAATACGCGTTGATGAGAGCCTTTATTTTCCTAACGCCCGCTTCTTGGAAGACACTGTCTATGCGGAAATGGCTGCCCGCCCTAGTCTTGAGCACCTGGTTTTGATGTGTCCTGCCGTCAATCATATTGATGGGAGCGGGCTTGAGAGCCTGGAAGCCATCAATGAGCGCCTCAAAGATGCGGGGGTCACCTTACATCTGACCGAGGTGAAAGGCCCGGTTATGGACCGCCTTCAACGCACAAACTTCCTTCATCACTTAACGGGCCGTGTTTTTCTGCATCAGTATGAGGCCATGCGCTTTCTTGATGTCGAGAGCGCCGAAGCCGGCGACGATCCGAAAATTCCAAATGCATGAAGCGTCCTGCGCGTTTGGCTGAGCACTCTTGCCCCACCCGCACCTGATGTTACGCTCATACAAACCGGAATCCCTTCAACCAACGAGGGCCGCATGAGTGCACAAAAAGAAAACGCGCCGCTGACCGGCATTAAGGTGATCGAGGTCGGTCAAATGATCACCGTTCCTGCTGCCACACATATCTTGGCGTCCTATGGTGCTGAGATCATCAAGGTCGAGGATACGGCCGCGGGAGATCCTCTGCGCTTTTACGGCAGTGTCAAAAATGGAATGAGTGGCTGGTTTGCTAACGCCAATGGCGGCAAGCGATCGATTGCACTTGACCTAAAATCAGACGCTGGGAAAGACATTCTGTGGCGCCTTATCGAAGAAGCTGACGTCTTCCTTGAGGGATTTCGAAACGGCGTCATCGACCGACTGGGATTTAGCTATGACCAGGTCAAGGAACGCAACGCGAAAATTGTGTTTTGCTCCTCGTCCGGTTTCGGCCCCGTTGGTCCTTATGCAGATCAACCCGTGTATGACCCCTTGATTCAAGCGCTGACCGGATGGGCCGGCATCCAGAAGAAAGACGGCGAGCCGGCATTGGTCCGCGGCATGGTGGCCGACAAAGTTGGCGCCAATACCAATGCCCAAGCTATTATGGCTGCCCTGATCAAACGGGAAAGGACCGGACGAGGCTCGCATGTGCAAGTGAACATGCTTGAAGCGAGCCTCAATTTCGTCTGGAGCGATGTCATGATGGATTGCACATTGCTTGATGAAGACGCGGACCATCGCCCGAATGTACTCGGCATCTATCGGTTACACAAATGCAAAGATGGGTGGATCAGTATTGCTGTTGGCGCCGACCATCAATGGAAAGCCATGTGCCATGCCCTTGATCGGCCCGACATTTTCGCTGACGAACGGCTGGTAACGTCGGCTGGGCGCGGCGCCAACCAAGCGCACTGGTACGACATGATGGATGAGATGGTCGCACCGCTCACCATCGAAGTTGTTGTCGAACGATTACGGGAAGCAGATGTGCCCGTCGCCCCGGTTCTAGAACCAAAGGACGTTTTCAAGGATCCCCAGGTCGCCGCCGCCGGATTCCTAAAAGAAACCGATCACCCGATCGTTGGAAAGCTCCGTCATCCGCGCGGTCCCGCCGCCTATCTTGGTGTCGACCATGACTTGGCTCCGGCGCCGACCCACGGCCAGCACACAAGCGAGATCTTGGGCGAACTTGGTTTTGGCGAGGACGACATTGAGGCCATGATCGACGCTTCGACGGTGCTTGAAACCAAACCTGCGTGATCCGCAAAACGAGAAATTAGTCATGCCTGACCGTATGCAGATCGGCATCACCATGATGGATACCGACCGGGCCATACACCCGGTTGAACTGGCCCAAGCGGTTGAGGCACGCGGTTTCAAATCGCTTTATCTGCCGGAGCATAGCCACATTCCCATCTCGCGTCGCACACCCTGGCCGGGTTCGCCGCCTGGCAAAGACATTCCGCTTCCGGATTACTATCAACGTCTAAACGATCAGATCGTTGCCCTTTCCATGGCTGGCGCCATTACCGAAAAGATTGAGCTGGGCACGGCGGTGACGCTGGTCCCCCAACACGATCCCATTTGGCTGGCTAAACAGATCGCGACACTGGACCACCTAACGGACGGGCGCGTCGTCCTCGGTGTCGGTTATGGCTGGAATAAGGAACAGGGCGAAAGTCATGGTGTGGCCTTCACGACTCGGCGCGAGCGATTTGAAGAATATCTGGCCACCATGCGCGCACTTTGGTCAGAAGATGTGGCCGCATTCGAAGGCAAATTCGTCAATCTCGAACCGTCTTGGGCTTATCCAAAACCAAAACAAAAGGGGGGACCGCCGATCATTGTCGGCGGTATGGGCCCAAAAACATTCGATGCCATTGCGCGCTGCGCAGATGGCTGGATGCCGATCACAGCCCGCGCCAGCCTCAAGTCACGCATTGAACCTTTGCGCGCTGCCTTTGAACGGCACGGGCGCGATCCGGAAAGCATCAAAATTGTGATTGCTGGCGCTCCGACAGATGCAGATGCGCTGCGCAGCCTGGAAACGGAAGGGGTTGGCCGCGCGCTTCTAACGGTCTGGAGCGAAGACCGCGACGAGATCCTTCGCACCTTGGATAGCTTCGCATCGCTCCACACGGACTTTTTGAACGCTGCCTAATCAGCACTCAACACCGGATTCAGAATGACTTTAATATCGCGCTCATTGCAGTGACGGCCTCCGGATCCGCATTGCCATGAAAGGCGGCTTCTAACGCGCCGTTTCGCTGACGAACAAAGTCTTTAAATTCCGGATGCGTGCAAATAAAGAACTTGTTGGTCTGGATTGCCTCCAAGACCTCCTGTCCGATATCCAAAGGGTCTGCGCCCGCGGCAAGTGTTGATCCGTCACCTGGCCCGGCAATCTCACCGGTCTTTTTCAAATGCATAGGACGATTGCGAGAGCTCGATTCGAGATTGGTCCGCACGATGCCCGGACACAGGACAGAAACACCAACGCCAACTTCGGCCAAATCGGCACGTAGCGACTCAGATATGCCAACAACAGCAAATTTGCTCGCGTTGTAAGGTGCCAGATTAGCCATGCCCAACAATCCGCCAACAGAGGCCGTGTTCACAATATGTGCGTCCGCGCCATGGCGTTTGAGCTCGGGCAAGTAACTCACAAGGCCATTCACCACACCGTTGAGATTAACGCCCAAAACCCAGTCCCAATCTTCATACGTCAATTGGTCTATCGGCCCAGCCGCATTAACACCGGCATTGTTGCAGAGGATGTTCACTTCACCGAAGGCGGCCTTCGATGCTTCCGCGATATCCGCCATCGCCGCCCGATTGGTGACATCAACCAAATAGCCAACGGCTTTGGCGCCCTGATCTTTGAGTGTCTTTACCGCTCCATCCAAAACGCTCTGCTCAATGTCTAAGAGCACAATGTTCATACCAGCATCGGCAAAAACACTGGCCATGCCAAACCCAATTCCGCTGGCGCCGCCTGTTATAACCGCAGTCTTTCCTTCGACGTTTTTCACCTGTGCTCTCCACTCAGTCAGAATTGATTTGCATACAAAACAGGAAGCAACCTTAAGGGGCAAGATCGTAATAGCGTTTTTTGCATATCTCGCAATCGATTTGAAAAACTGCGCCTCGAGTGAATCGCAATCGGCCAGAAAACGCGAGCAGAGCATTGTGCGATCGAATTCTGGAGACGATAATTTCACACCACGCAATCGAAGTTATGACGGGAGGTCAGCGAACAATGGCGACGGGTTCCAAAACAGGCGTACGCACGATGGACGATGCATTTCAACAGTTGCTGGATGCCGACACCAATCCCGACAAGATCATTGATGCGTTCCGGCGCAACGCCCCGATGGATCCCGGCCCAACATTGGTTCCTGTCGCGCGCTACACCGATCGCAGATATCACGAACTCGAGAAGGAAAAGCTGTGGAGCCACACTTGGCAGGTGGCTGCTCACGAAGACGATTTTCCCAATGTGGGCGATGTGGTGCCCTATGACATCGCAACCATGTCGTTCCTTGTCGTTCGGGTGGCGGAAGACACATACAAAGCCTACTACAATGCCTGCCTTCATCGCGGACGCAAGTTAAGAGAGTGCCGTGCCAAGGGGCTGAAAGACCTTACCTGCCCGTTCCATGGATGGAGTTGGAAATTGGACGGCAGCTTACGCGCTGTGCCATGTGCCTATGACTATTCGGGACTTCACAAAGATGAGGAATCGCTACCTGAAGTAAAGATTGCGCGTTGGGGCCGCTTCATCTTCATCAATCCTGATCCAGACTGTGCACCGCTGGAGGATCATCTGGGCGATCTCAGCTCGAACTTCGAGTTGTGGCCCTATGAAAAGCGTTATAAGTCAGCCCATGTGGGCAAAGTCATCCGGGCAAATTGGAAAGTCGTCCAAGAAGCCTTCATGGAATCCTATCATGTCCTGCTCACTCACCCGCAGATATTGACTGGCGGCGCCAACGATCTGTGTACGAAATATGATGCCTTCGGGAATTACTCGCGCGCAATCCGGTGCGGGGCTCTTGAGAGTGATGGCATGCCGTCATGGGACCCGCTTCCGCAGGATAACGTATCGCGTTTACGCCACCCTCTGACAGGGTGGATTTATGAGGATCTGGGCAACGAGACTGTTCTGGTAACAACACCCAAAGGAGAAACAGGGAAGTTTACCGTCAATGCGGATTGGATTGAGGGCGAACTCACCGACGCCAATCCTCATTTATGTCTATGGGTGTCCGGCCGGCAGGCGGAAATTGGAGAAGCGCCAGGCAGCCCCGAATTTGCAGAAAAGGCAAAACAAAAACTGGGCGAAGACGCCCCCCCACGCGCGATCGGCGCAGAGGTTCAACGGCAAATGTTGAAAGCCGTGGTGCCGTCCGTTGCGGAAAACATCCCCGATGTGGAGTTGACCTCGTCGATCTTCTTCACAGTATTCCCCAACTGGCATCCTTGGGGGTCGTTCAATCAGATCAACTACCGTTTCCGGCCCAATGGCGACAACCACGAAGAAGCGATTATGGAATGCATGTTCTTGTCACCCATTCCTGACGATGGTCAGTACACACCTGTTTCGGAAATACACTGGTTAGGCGTTGATGATGATTGGACCGATGCGCCGGAACTCGGCACGTTGGCGATGATCTTCAACCAAGATCTGCGGAACTTACCGTTCGTCTTTGATGGTCTGAAGGCCACCGCGCGCGAGCATGTACGCCTCGCAGACTATAACGAACTCAAGATCCGCCATTTTCACGAACTCTATGGGAAATGGATTGGCGATACCTAATTGATCACCTGATCTTATGAGAATGGAGAAAATGGGCTACGAGCCGTGTTTCAATTTTCCCGCGGGAACGGCGTCGGATCGCCTTTTGCTGTCGGAATATTGAAACTATTCAGCGTCATTGAAACGAAAGTGTAAAAGCCGATCGTCTGTATGATATCCATCAAGCCCCGTTCCCCCCACATGGAAATGGCCCGATCGTAGAGATCTTTCGGTAAGTCCTGCGTTTCGTGGAGAGCACGGCAAACCTCGATCGTCAGAATTTCGTCGTCGGGTGCTTCTTTGGGCATGCGTTGATCGAACACGGCTTGGATAACTTCGTCTGAAACACCTTGTTCCCGCGCCATTCGTTCGTGCGCGACCCATTCAACGTTACTCCGCCAATGCCGGCCTGTGACGATGATGGCCAACTCGACGATCCGTCGGCCAACAGATGTCCGCTCCCAAATATAATTGCCTAGGCTCATCGCACGCTGCGCCACTTCGGGGCTCCGGATCCACGGATCAAACGGTCCACCAAATTGTTCATCATCGCGCGGTGCACGCGCCCGCTTGATGCGATCATACTGTTCCTTTTGATCCGGGGTCAGTTCGTCATAGGACTTGGGCGCAAGGCGGCTGGTCATTGAGTTCCTTTCTTGTGAGAGACCGACACATAATTGTATCGACACCACCCACACAAATTGACGTCACGTGTTCAATAGTATCCAGTTAGTCGCCAAAGACCAACGCAAGGGAGCCTCAGCATGACAACAACAAAGCGAAAGATCGGCGGAGAGAAAGTTCATCCGGTCGGCTTGGGCTGCATGAATCTGAGTCATGCCTATGGACCTGCCATGGATTGGGAAGACGCCATCGCTTTCCTGCGCCGCGCAATCGACATCGGATATGACTTTCTCGACACCGCTACAATCTATGGCATGGGCAAGAACGAAAAACTCATCGGTGAAGCGCTCAAAGACAGGCGCGACCAATTCTTTCTTGCCAGCAAATGTGTGATCGGATTCGAAAACGGGAAGCGTTTCATTGACGGGAGGCCTGAACGCATCAAGCAAGCCTGTGAGGACAGTCTTGAGCGCCTGCAAACAGATCGCATTGATCTCTATTACATGCACAGGCCAGATCCGAATGTCCCCATTGAGGACTCCGTCGGCGCTCTGTCAGCTCTTGTCGCAGAAGGGAAGATCAGAAATGTCGGATTGTCAGAGATGTCCGCCGCAATGCTGCGCGCTGCAAACGCTGTGCATCCGATCGCAGCCATGCAATCTGAGTATTCTCTGATGACAAGGAATCCCGAAATCGCTGTGATAGAGACCTGTCATGAACTGGGAACAACCTTTGTTCCCTTTTCACCGGTCGGACGCGGCTTTCTCGCCGACCAGCCATGCGATCCGGCCAATTTTCACAAAGCAGATCTGCGGCAAACATTTCCGCGTTTCACGGAACCGAACTTTGCGAAAAATCTGACGCTGCTTGAAAAAGCAAAAGCCTTGGCCTCGGATCTCAAATGTACGACCGCTCAACTTTCCATGGCCTGGATGCTGGAACGAGATTCAACTCTGATACCAATTCCAGGAACGACCAGCCTTCAGCACTTGCAGGACAATTTTGATGCCGCGACTATCTCCTTATCCGAGGAGATTCTTGCGCAGCTTGACTCTCTCTTTGCACCAGAGGCCATCTCAGGCTTGCGATACAACGCGCAAGCCCAATCAACAGTCACCACGGAACAGTTCGAGTTTGAACGAGCAGCTTCCGCTTAATGACTGTTCAAGGGTTCTATGACGAGATCACTTCGAGTGGTGGTAAATCCAGGGCCTTGCGAAACGTGTTATGGTAGTGGTGCAATGCAGGCTCATTTCGGCCGAAGATGACATGATCAAGGAGCCCGCTTTCTGCAGCCTTCTGTGTCGTTTCGCCCATCAGATAGTCTTCTTTTTCAATGGTGCTGTCGAAGACTTCGGAAATCGCTTCCAGGCTTAGAACTGCATTTTCGCGCCCACCGGCGTCATACACATTTTCGGCGGTGACCTTTGTGGTTTCATCGCCCGCATCCTCTGCAGCCGCAAGCGCCTCATCTGTGAAATAGTGACCAACGCGGGTTATCGATCTGCCTGGGTTTTCTGCATCCGGGTAAATCTTGATCAGGGCAACACTGCCGCCCCCTACATTGAATTGAATGTTCGGAAACAAATAGTAGAGCAAGTTTGCTGCCTTGCCGAACTCCCACTCTTCCTCGGGCTGATCGCGCAAGCTGTCGATATTGCGGTTAGCGAACACAAAGCGGTGATGCTGGCCAATCTCTTCATAAGCGAGATTGTCGCCATAGAAGATTTGACCGAGCGTGTCTTTGTGCAGCTTCTGAAAATGATAGGTCTCGCCAAATGTATCGTTGGCCAGTTTCCAGTTGAGATTCATGTCGATGACGCTTTCACCGAGATACCGCATCTCTTGGAAATTCCAAGACGCAATTTCATCGGCAAGCAACGGGCCCAACAGCTTGGTTACATCAAGTTCGCCGTCCGGCTTTGGGTGTACCCAAAGAAGGCCATCTTGCTCCACAGCGGGCAAGGCAATCAGACTGTGACAGGACTTGTCAATTTGTCCGAAATGGTCTTCCTGAGGAATGGCGACCAAGTCGCCCGAGTTGGAATAGGTCCAGGCATGAAACGGGCATGAAAATCGTTTGGCATCACCACGGGGCTCATTTGCAACACGGACGCCGCGATGACGGCAAGCGTTCAGGAAAGCATGGAACTTTCCATCCTTTTCTCGCGTCGCCAGCACGGGCGTACCGAATTCATCAACCGTGAAATAACTGCCAGGCTTCGGCAAATCTCCGGACAGGCCGATAAGTTGCGGGTGGTTCTGGAAAAACGCGTGCCACTCTTTTGCCGCGAGTTCCGGACACGTATACATGTCGGTCGGGGCGCGCATTTGCAAACCGGCATCAACATTCTTCTGTTCGTCCAGTTGCCGCATCAGCTCTTTTAGAATCTTGATTTCGAGATCTTGTTTCATCGCTCGGTGTCCTTTGTATGGTCGAACAACAATCCAATGTGATTAAACGGCCATTGCTTTCCGTTCCTTATTCAGTGACCTGATTTTTTTTCGCAAAAGGTTCTGAAATTCCTCCGATGCATCCGATGCAAGACAAATATAGAAGCCTTGCAACACGCGCCGGCAGAACTCTGAAATTTCGATTTCGCCATAGGCCCAATCGCGCATAGGAACGCGATAGCAAACAAACATTTGCTCGCCCAAAATTTCCGGCGGAATTTTGCCTAACAACAGGCCTTGGCGCCGTGCCGCACGACAGGCATTGACGGCCATACGAACGGATCTGTCGGAAATGACCGAAGAAGAAATCCCCGAATCTTTTCGCGCATCAGCCCGGTCGCTCGCAATCATGGCGGCCCGGTAGAAGCTTTCATCTTCTTGGAACAACTCCGTGGATTCGATCGCGATGGCTTCTGCCATTTCCAAGGGAGCTTCAGTCTCGAAAGTCTTGAGTCGTTGTTCAATTCGCTCGATGGCATCCACCATCAACGTCATCAAGATTTCGTTTTTGTTCCCGATGAGATTGTAAAGCGTCGGCACGGTGACATCGGCGGCCTCGGCCAATGATCGCACATTCAAGGCCTCAAATCCTTGGCTGGTGATCATCTCACGCGCCGCGGTGAGAATGCGGTCGCGTCGGCGCTGCATGTTTATGGCACGCGTGTTCATTCAACTCTCCATCACCAGCAATGTAGGCACATTGCTTAATTTTATCAATGATAAATTTTAATCGATGATAAAATTATCTCGTTGCGTGTTGACATAAAACCTACAGGTTGGATATTAGTGAGGTCTAAATCCAAGGAACACAACGATGACGTCAATAAATCTGCTCATCAGAATCAACGCCTCCTTGGAAGAAACCTTTGCGGCGCTGAGCAACAACGAGAAGATTGCAAGCTGGTTTACCGAAACCGAATGCGATGATTGGACGGCCGGATCCGCCGTTACATGGTTTGGGGAAACCAAAATGACGATCCGGGAAATCCATGAAAACGAAAAAGTCGCCTTTCATGTCAACAGCGGCAGCGGTTGGGAGGGAACCGACATTGTTTTTTCGACGCAACAAATCGAAAGTGACCGCACACTGGTGCGTTTTGATCACGAAGGTTGGACTAACATCACGGATCACTTTCGCGATTGCGCGATGAGTTGGGCCTATTTTCTTGAGAGCCTACGTCTTTATCTGGAGACGGGTCGCGGTACGCCGGAAGAGTTGGCACCGAAATGTGAAGCCACATGACGTACCGCATCGAAGGGGTTTACGATGCGATCGCCGACCGGAAGAGGAGAGACATTCTTGATCTCCTGCGAGAAGAGCCGCTCAACATTGCTGAGCTTTCTGCTCACTTCACAGTAAGTCGAACGGCGATCGAAAAGCACTTGCGCATCCTGCAAGACGCCGGCCTCGTTGAATCGGAACGCGTAGGACGTACACGAATTCTTAGGGCCAACCCGAAACCGTTAGAAGAAGTCTGGAATTGGCTCACGTCCTATGATGCGTTTTGGACTGAGCGTCTCGATGACTTAAAGCAAGCGGTTGAAAAAAGTGACGAATGAATGGACATCGGGCGGAGGGCATTCGCACCGCATCCTGAAGCGGATTCAGATCAACGCCAAACCGGAAAAGGTGTGGCCTTTTCTGGTCAAGCCTGAGTTTATGGAAAAGTGGCTGCCCAAACCCATCGGCTTTGAACCGATTGTTGGTCACCGTTTTGTCTTCGCTTCGGAGTGCGATGGCGTCCTTAGCGAGATTCAATCCGAGGTTCTTGCTTTTGCAGAATTTGAGGAAATAAAGTTCTCGTGGATAGACCCATCGATAGATCTTGAGTCCGTTATCGGCATAGAACTGGAGCAAGTCGGAGACACAACACATCTGACATTATCGCAGCACGGCTGGCGGTCGGCCTCACCAACCCGGCAACGTCATGCCCTAACATGGCAACAATGTCTTGAAGATCTGCGTAGCCTCGTCAACTCATCTGCAGATAACAAAGTGTAGCAGATCATCCATCGAATGGCGGTAAGTCAATTGGTAATCCTTGTTTTTCCCATTCGAGAAATCCACCCACGACGTTCGCAATGTCGGTAAAGTCTGCCTGCATCAGCTTTTGCGCTGCTTGGGCAGACCGGCCACCAGTCCGGCAACTTAACGCAACGGGCGCGGTTTTCGCGCCAAGAAGTGCTGTTATCTTCTCAACAAAATCTTCATCTTGAAGCGTAACACCATGGCTGCCCTGAGGGCGCCCCGTTTCGGCCCACTCGTCCGGCCGACGCACGTCAACGAGTGTCACCAGACCGCGGGTCACCCCTTCGTGGGCCTCTTGTACGCTCACATCCCGAATGACGAATTTGCGGGAGCGCCCCCAACCAAAAAATTGACGCAGCACCATAGCGCTTCGCTTCCAACAGATATCCATTATCTCAGACAGACTAAGGGGCGTGGCGCTTGTCGTCTAGACAGTCAAACTGGGGCTCAATTGACGCAAGCGAGCCGATTGCCTATAAGCGCCAAAGCCGGTGCGGGTTAGAAGAATTGTAGTCTAGGGCCATTAAGCACACGCTACAAACCGCCGAGAAATGCCCGCAACAACATCTCCGACCGTTTCAGCAACAAACATCAAACGTCTCGATCTAATGCACATGTCATAAAGACCGTGGTCGGGCGCCTGGATAACAAAGCATATGGGTAAAAGAAGAGCACTTATCACCGGCGTAACCGGGCAAGACGGCGCCTATTTGGCCGAATTGTTGCTGAACAAGGGATATGAAGTACATGGCGTAAAGCGACGGTCATCCTCCTTCAACACGGGCCGGATCGATCATCTGTATGAAGATGAACATGTCAAGAATACGGATTTTCATCTTCACTTCGGCGATATTACAGACGCCACAAACATTATCCATCTCGTCCAAGAGACCCAGCCTGACGAAATCTATAATCTCGCCGCACAGAGCCACGTGCGTGTCAGCTTCGAAACAGCTGAGTATACAGCAAACGTAGACGGCCTTGGCACACTCCGCCTTCTTGAAGCCCTGCGCATTCTGAACCTGACGGACAAGACCCGCTTTTACCAAGCCTCGACTTCCGAATTGTATGGCAAAGCTCAAGAAACACCGCAAACGGAGACCACGCCGTTTTATCCAAGAAGCCCTTATGCGGTTGCGAAACTCTACGCCTATTGGATCGTGGTGAATTACCGTGAAGGATACGGCATTCACGCCTCAAACGGCATCCTTTTCAACCACGAAGGACCAACAAGGGGCGAGACCTTTGTAACGCGCAAGATTTCCAGAGCAGTCGCGGCCATCAAGTTTGGGCAGCAAGATTGCCTCTATCTGGGAAATCTGGATGCACAACGCGACTGGGGCCACGCGCGAGATTATGTTGAAGGCATGTGGCTTATGCTTCAGCAGCCCAAACCGGATGACTATGTACTAGCGACCGGTGAAACACATTCGGTTCGAGAATTCGTGGAACGGGCCTTTTCTGAAATCGGCCGTAAAGTCATTTGGCAAGGGCAGGCTGTCGACGAAGTGGGAGTTGATGCGGAAACCGGATCGGTCCTAGTTCGGATTGATCCGCGCTATTTCCGTCCTACCGACGTCGAGGTGTTATTGGGCGATGCCAGCAAAGCTGAGCGCGAACTGGGCTGGAAACCCAAAACGACTTTTAGCGCGTTGGTTCGCGAAATGGTGACTGCTGACTGCACCGCACTCGCTTCAGAATAGTCACACATTTCCGTGTATAATTGGGCACCCTATTTCCAATAACGAAGAACAATGATCAGAGGTCACATCATACAGTTCGGATCAACGCTCAACGACAAAGTGCGGTGCTCACTTTACGTGACTTGGTTCGCTTGAACGGATGGCTGCTAAGGACCCGACAGCCCTTATCCTAGGCGCCACTGGTCAAGATGGCGCGTTGCTCGCAAGACATTTGGTCGACAAGGGCTGGCGCGTCACAGGAACCGGCCGAGATCTTTCGGCCCAGAAACTTTGGCGACATAAGGAACTAGACCTGCGCGATCAAATCAATCTTCTTGCGCTTGATCTTAGGGATTTGGAACGCCTGAAAGAACTCATGGCAATACTCCGCCCTACGCATATTTATCATCTCGCCGGTGAGAGTTTTGTCGCGAGTTCTTTTGAGCAGCCCAAACCAGTTCTTGAAGCGAACATTATTGGTACACTGAATGTATTGGAAGCCGTCAGAGAAGATACGCCCGAATCCCGAATGTTCTTTACATCGAGTTCGGAGATATTTGGACAAAACCGAGACGGCATCGCGCTGACCGAAGAGAGTCCGCCGCGCCCAGCCAATCCATACGGCCTGTCAAAGCTCACTGCCCAAAGTCTGGTGGAGATGTATCGCTCTCACCATGGATTACACGCCTGTTCCGGCATCATGTTCAATCACGAAAGCCAGTTTCGCTCGCCCCATTTCGTCACGCGAAAAATTGCGGTCAACATGGCCAGGCTTAAACAACAGGGTGGCGAACCGTTGCGGATTGGCAATTTCGATGACGCCCGAGATTTTGGGTCAGCTGATGAGTTCACGAGAGCAATGTTCGAGGTCTTGAGCCTCGATACGCCGACCGACTTCGTCTTCGCGACGGGTGTCACAACCCCGCTAAAAAAACTCATCAAGTATGCTGCCGTTCACGCCGGATTTTCGCCGGTGTTTGAGGGAAAAGGCCTGTCCACCCGTTGCTTTGACAAAGAAACCGGACTGGAGCTCGCCTACGCCTCGCCCGATTTTTTCAGACCGAGTGGCACCCCGCCTTTGGTCGGAAACCCGTCCCGCCTGAGGGCAGCGACAACTTTTGAGGGCAAGACCGATGTGAAAGGCCTAATGGCTGAGATGGTGGAGGCTGATCTAAAGCGACGTTTGCACCATCAGGACTTGTGAGATTCGATGCCATTGCGATTTCGCTGTCATGAATTGTTGGGCGCAAATTGGTATGCTCAAGGAAGGGCCACTTTTCAACATAGGATTGGGCACCTTGCTCGTCTTGGTTCCCAGTCGAAATAGCACACAGCATGCCCAAGGCGCTGAGATCGACAAAGGATTTGACCTTCAGCAAATCCGTTCGCTAACCTAAGTTTTTGTGTCATGGAAAGTCATCGGCTTGTCCACCGAAACCGATACGAGTGCCAATCGCTATACCAAACATGCTTCGAATGGGCGGAACCCATACGAGCTCACAATCGTCGGAATTGCAGCACTCTTGCTGATACTATTGGTCGGCGCCTCTATGGTCACAATCGTCTCGCAACTTGCGGACGTGGCTGATCCAGAAAGACAAATCTTGTTTGGCCGCAATGTATTGGCCCTGACGATACTTGTAACCTTCGGCGCGTTCGCCATGCGTAGAAGTACAGTGACGACACTAACTTCGCCTTCTGCCCGAAGTCTTCGAGGCATTAACCTGTTGGTCCCAGCGCTTTTGGTCTGCTTGCTGATTGCTCTTGGAACGGCATTTCTCAGTCTAAATGATATCTCCTTGAACAACTTGCTCGGCTCACAACTTGCCCAGCTCGGCGCCTGGTACGCGCTGCTCGTGATGGCCGGCATCACCGTATTTCTTCTATTGAATCATCGCGACATGCTGCATTTCTCGGATGGCGCTCTCCGCGATAAGGACGATCAGATCGCCCAATTGTTTCAAGAAACGGAACGCCTCAATGAATTATTGCGCGAGGCCGTCTCACACAACCAACCAACAACCGACACAATTGCAGTGAAATCAATTGGCCGGCTTGACTATGTGAAGGTGGCTGACATTCATTGGATTTCATCCGCACGCAATTACATTGAGATCCATTGTGGCGGCGCAGTCTATACGCATCGAGAATCATTGAAGTCAATTCTCAGGCGACTTGAGCCTGCCGGGTTCGTCCAAGTTCATCGCTCCGCCGCTCTGAATCTCAGGCATATCAAACGCTTCGAACGGCAAGATGACGACAAAGCCGTCGCCCGTCTTCGGGATGGCACTAGCGTTCCTGTCAGCCGGTCCTATCGCGGTGTGCTTCTGTCCGCGCTGGACAAAACCAATGGCACAGAGAAGGCATGCCTTGGTCCCCTCCAATCACCGCTTTCGTCCCAAAACGCTTGAAAAGCGCCCTTCTCCCGAGAAACTGCGCTGGGACAACCAGCAGCTCACGCACCTTGAACGAATGAGGAGGGAATTATGGCACGTCGCTATCTGTTTTCTATTTTGGCCGTCTGGGTATTCATTTTTGCGTTTGAAACAATGGTTCATGGATTAGGGTTGGCGTCCGTCTACCGAGACCAAGCAACCCTGTTCAGGTCGCCGGAAGAAGGCGTCGATTTCGTTCCGATATTGATAATCGGTCACCTATTGTTGGCCGCTGGCATTGTTGGGCTCGTCTGCGGCGTTGCTCAGGCTGCATCACCAGCCAGTGCCGCCGGCATTGGCGCCTTCTTGGCTCTTACGATCGGACTGGGCACATCGGTACTTCAGTTCGTCGCGCAACCCCTGCCACTCCACCTCGTCGGGATTTGGGGCATTGCGGGCATTGTCGAGTTTGCCACCGCAGCAACGCTCGCACGCCTGGTCTTTGGCGACACATCGAACGAATGACGAGAACACAGGACGGGTCTGGCGCTCATTGTGGAAATTGCTTTTCCGCCCGCGCGAGACTGTCGGCATAGTGTCGGCGGCCCCACCATAGGGCGCCGACCCCCAAGGGACCGAAGATCGCCATCATCAGCATGATCGAGTAGCGGACCCCATCCGGCTCAGGGAAGATGTAGTCATTGATCGCGCCGGCAATGGGTGGGCCCACACCCATACCGAATATGGCCCCGATGAGCGCATAGATGGCGGCAACCTGAGCCCGCATATGAGGCGGCGCGATCACCGGCAAGGCGCCGGCCGCAAGCCCGAAAGGCGCGTTCACGAAAAACATTGCGGGCACATAGAGGATCCAAGCCCAGAAGGGAGAAGGCGCCATCTGAATAAGAATGATGATCGGAATGATGGCAACACCCCCGAGCAAACCACCGACAATGTTCGCGTCCTTCCACCCGCGCTTTGCTAAATACTCCGCCATATAAGGTGCCCAGAGCACACCCGCGGGTCCCGCGATTAAGAAAATGATGCCGAAAAGTTGAGAGGACTCGCCAGCCGAAATGCCGTGAATGCGCGTGAAGTAAGTCGGCGTCCAAAACACGAACGCCCAGCCCACCATCGCTAGGCTGGTAAAACCCAAGTGATGAGCAAGTATGGTTTGCTTGTTACTCGCGTAGAAGTCCTTGAGTTCAGCCAAGTCGGACAGGCGGAATCCGGCCGCCGGCAGAACGGATCTGCGCATTGGCTCACGTATTGTGAACATCAAAAGCGCCACCAAAATCCCCGGCGCACCGACATAGATGAACGTGAGTTGCCAGGGCCGCAAAACGCCGAACATGCCGGCATCGACCGGCGGGCTGTTTTTGACGAGTTCGACAACGATACCGCCGATCAAAAAGGCCAAACCAGAGCCAACCACGGCACCGATCTGAAAAACACTCAGCGCACGCGGTATTTTTGCGCGGGGGAACGTATCGCCAACCAAAGAGTGCGTGGTCGGGCCGAGGGTGGCTTCACCGACCCCAACGCCTATTCGGGCGAGCATGAGCTGCAAGAAATTCTTAGACAAGCCGCAGGCAACGGTCATAAGGCTCCACGAGATGATGCCAATGACGATGATCAGGCGGCGGCTTTTTCGATCAGCCAGAACGGCAATAGGGAGACCGGCAACAGCATAGAAGATGGCAAATCCGCCATAGAGCCACCCGATCTGGGTGTCACTGATATTCAAATCGGCTCGCAGTGGTTCAACGACCAACGCCACGATTTGGCGATCAATGAAAGACACCAAAAGAGCCAGGGTCAAAACGAAAATCATCCACCACGCGTAAATCGGGCTTGGATAACTTTCGTCTTTCGCTTGCGCCTGAGCAATTGAGTCTGCAACTGTCATCGTATGTCTGCCTAGAGCGCAATCAGGTTAAGCGGAATCAGGTTAAACGTGCGATCAAACCAAATACTCTGGCTGCACACGCGAAACTGATCAAGTAGGAATGACAATTAATCGATTACAGCGCCTTTCATGTCCAACGCCACATCGAGAAAAGTAGAACCGATCGCAAGCACGTGTTCATTTTCTGTCGTGATTCAGACAGAACAGCGAAACTCAAAATACACGTGCATTGTATCGAATGGCTCTTCTTGACTTGAATCTTCGACAAACACAGGATTACATCAGTATACTGATGTAATCAAAGAACAAGTGAGCTCGAGAGATAGTCATGGCCTCAAGCTCAACAAGTCGGTGGAGTCTTCTACGCGACTTTTACCGGCGGTTCGTTTTCGATATTTGCAGAGATCTGCTCGTCCGACAGGCCCATGACCATTTCGTAGACACCTTCCGGATAATTGGACATGTGGGGACCGGGGGTCTGTTTGATATCTGGTTGCGGAACTTTGCCACCTTCATCCACATAAGCAAGCGGATTCTTGTAACGCTTGAGTTCTTCTTCATCGATACCAACGAGCGCAACAACTTCGGGGTCGATCCAGGCGCGCGCATCTATGGGCTCGTCAGAATAAGATAGTTCCAATGACAGATTTTCAGGTCCGGCAAAATAGATTGACTGGCAAAGTCCGTGATCGATTGGCCCCATCACCGGCACACCTTTTGACCGCAAGCGATCGCGCATCGCCAACAACTCATCATGACCTTCTACTTTAAGGGCTAAATGCTGCATGGTGCCGCCCGCGCTGTTGGCGCCGGGATTGCCCGCATGTGAAACACCCATATCGGGTTTAATCTTTGCAATTTCCGGATTGTGGACAAAGGCAACACTGCTTTCGTCATTTAGGCGTAAGAACGCATGAAATGTATTTTCCACGCCGTGCATCCAGTAAAGCGCAACCAATTCCATACCCAGCCGATCGGTAAAGAACTCGATCTGCGCTTTCATATCGCCGGTGCAAACGGCCAAGTGATGCAGTCCTTCAACTTTGTTCATCTCAGCTCTCCTTCACATTAAATCTGTTGTTGCACCCAGTCGTGCACCTTGGTTGAGAATTCTTCCGTGTGGAACAGCATCAGCTGATGCTTGCCGTCTTTGAGGCAATAGAACTCTACCGGTCCGGCAATCCCGTCAGCTACCATTTTCATGATGTCTGGCGAGAAGCTGGGGTCTTTCTCGCCACAAGCGACAAGGATAGGTTTTTCATTTTTGTCGACGGGCACTTTGGGATCAAAGGTAAACAGTGTCGCCCAAGAAGCCAGGTCATAGGTCCATGTGTTCCAGGGATCGAGGCGCTTTTGCTCGCCCGCCCCGGCGTAGCCGTAGTCTTCGTCAAAATTAAAAAGAATACCGCAATCGAGACGTGCCGCGCGTCCGACCGTTGCGAGCATTTGTTGAACGCCTTCGCTACGCCAAGGCGCAGAGGCCAGCGACAACGCTGCGCCACCGGGAACGGCCGGCGAACCCATGAGAATACCGCCTGTGATCGCATCCGAATGAAGCGCGCTGTACGCAGCTGCAACGCCGAGACTGGAACCAAGCGTAAAAACCGGCAAACCCGTTTCCTTCTTCACATACTCCGCATACATCGCAGATGCGTCCGCCCACTCTTCCAAGGTCCATTGTCCCCTCGGGCGATTGGTGGTCGACTTACCGTGACCGGGCGCATCATAGGACCAAATGTCGACGCCCTTCTCCGCGTGATGGCAGCAAAAAATGTCGTAGATTGCACCGTGCGACGCGATGCCATGAGAAATAATCAACGCATAATTCGGATTGTCACCCCGATATCTATAAGCATAGATTTCATTCACGACATGTTGTTCACGCTGCATTTTTGGTTTCCGTCTTTATGAGAATTGTGAAGTGCATTCGTCTCAAGCCAAGTGTGCGCTCAGCGGGTCATATTTGAAGATCCAATCAAGGGTTTTTCCGCCAGCGCGTTTTGCGACCGCATTGCGGGCGATCGCTTTCATACCGCGCGCATGAAATATGCTGGCGTTGCGCCGAGAGCCTGTTTGGACACGCGCTGTTCGCTCACGGCGCAAAGATTCGTATTTCTTGAGACTTGCTTCGATATCGCCTCCGGAGGCAACACACCTTGCCAATACCGCACCATCTTCGATTGACATCGCCGCACCCTGCGCCATAAAGGGCAAAGTTGGGTGACAGGCATCTCCTAACAGCGTCGCCCGTCCCTCGCTCCACACATCCATTGGTGGACGATCGAACAATGCCCACTTAAAACAAGCGTCACGATCCATATTGTCGATAAGAGTCTGGATGGTCCCATGCCAACCGGCAAAGTCCGACTTGAGCTCATTATGATCGCCGCGCTCCGTCCAGGACTCGACTTCCCACCCTTCTTTTTCAACAACACACACACAATTCACCAGGTCGCCACCACGCACATAGTAGTGGACAAAGTGTGAGCCAGGTCCCCACCAAACTGCTGCAACCGGCGGAACAAGGCCATGGGACAAACGCTCAGCCGGCACCAAACTCCGCCAAGCCACATTGCCCGTAAAAGTCGGTGCTTTCTCACCAAACAATTGTGCACGTACAATTGAGTGGATGCCGTCTGCTCCGACGAGCAGATCGCCTTCGAAAATACCTCCGTCGACTTCCACCGAAACATTTGCGCCAGTGATCTTGAAGCCATCGACATGGGAATTTGTATGTAGACAGATCTTTGAGCTGTTTCGAGCGGCGTTTGACAACACACTCATCAGATCCGCTCGATGAATGTGGTAGTAGGGCATGCCGTAACGGCCCACCACTTCATTGCCGAGCGCGGTCGACGCTAATAGCTTGCCGCTCTTCCAATCACGCATTTCGGTGCCTTCGGGCAAAAAGGCAGCCGATCTTAACTCAGATTCAAGCCCGAGCTCATGAAGAACACGATTGCAATTCGGACTCAATTGTATGCCGGCCCCAATCTCGCCGAAGTCGGACGCTTGCTCGAACACATCCACATCAATGCCTTGTTGGGCGAAACAAAGCGCGGCGGTGACCCCGCCTATTCCCCCACCGACAATGAGCACCCTGCCACTGCTCATGATTTCTGTCCTTTGAACAGGCTCAAGACCAATTCGGCATGTTGCTCGATGAATTTGTCACTGAACGGATCTTTTCGGGAAACGAGCTTGAACTCTGGCGCGAATGCAAAAACGGAAGTCGCCGCGCCAATAAACAAATACCTCAGATGAATAGGGTCACCTTCAATGTCGAATACACCTTCGACTTGCGCGCGCGCCAGCACGGCGGCTTCATTCTTGCTGCCCGCCTTAAGAAATCTGTCTGCTAGCCATTTGAGTCTCTTTTGATCTCCTCGGTTGGCCTGCATCATGAACCGATGAAACGCGGGCACGTCGGCTGAGAACAAGATGAACTCTTTCAACAAAAGACGAAGGAGCACAGGTTCATCCACGCCCTTAAGGCCAGATCGTCTTTTTTCTATGCGCTCAGAGTACAGGCCAAACACATAAGCCGCCGTTGCTTTCCACAAGGACTCTTTATCCCCAAAGTGATGTGCAATGACGGGATGTTTAACCCCCGCTCTTTCAGCAATCCCACGCGTGGTTGCCCCGTCAAATCCAAGATCCGCGAACACCTCCAGTGCGGCTTCTAAGACGGCGGCCTTAGTGTCTTTCGCACGCTGCTGCTCTCGGCGTTTTTCGCGTGGTGTCGCCAGCGCAGTGCTCAAATCCGATCGCTCCCTTTAAGTCGAATTCGTTATCTTTATCATACGTATAATTTAGTTCAACTATTTTTACCATTTGTATGGTTTTGAAATTCCCACGCTGCGGGGACTGCTAATTGTCTCGGCTCAAAAAGACAATTTACTCTTCGATGGAGACGCTGAATCTCATACGCTTCCCACACCACGCTCCGTAGCCTTTGACAGCGTCACGCCTCTTCAAACAGGCCACATCACTAGGGCGCGTCAGAAAGCGAGTTTGCTGACGTGGACCGCCGGTGGAACTAAAGCAGCTATTCGAGTTTGGAAGTTTTGGAGCGGGCGAGGCGATTCGAACGCCCTAGCAATTCCCTTTTCTCATCTTCAAGGCACGGACTCCCAAATCAGTGAATTTTCAGACAGCACGTCAGGCACTCAAATTGATCCAAGCTCCATATCTTCGTTGAAGCCATCTGAACACGTGTAACGCAGCGTATCCGTTTCGTTGGCAAAGCAAGGCAACCCGACCAAATCGACAGCTCACAAACTTCCACTCAACCAATCTTTTGCGTGTGTTTTCACGAAACGCATGGTTAGCTTGCGGGCGGTCTCCGGAATAGACTGCCGATAGAATGGGAGGCGGGCATGAGAAGACGAGATTTTCTGAACTTGCTTGGGATGACAAGCCTTGTTGCGTTGGCTGGTTGTACGTTGCCACCAAGAGCCATCGAAAACATCGGCAAAGAGTGCAAGAAGCAAATCGCAGACGATTCAATTCTTCGAATTGATATGCACTGCCATCTCAAGAACATTGACGATGCCAATTCGACGGCTTTTGTAAAAAGGCGTTTCCTGGAAAATGTGCCCTTCCTCGGTTTCACGCTGGATACGGCAGCGAGCCTCGTTCTCCCAATTGTGCGCGTTGCCACGAAACTCACGACACAGAGCTCCAAGACGGAAGCAAAATATCTACAGAAAGAACTCAGTTACGGGAAAGCCTTCAACCCTCATGAGTTTTGCGAGGAAGTTTCCAAACGCCAACGCGGCAGTTTTTTGAGTGATGATTTCAAAGAAGGAAAGCCAATCCGAATCGGAAAAGGCCGCACCATGGGCTTTACCAGCAATCGATTACGCAATGCGGCGCTGATGATGGCGCAGTGGGAGCAGGTCGACATTTTCATGCCGTCGATAGTGGACTTTTACGAAGGCATTGGCGGTGGCAGCGCGGAGGAACCTGAGGACCTTGCGCGCTTTTATTCAAAACTCAACCTTGTGACGCGCGGCCGCTTCCTGCCGTTGATTTCTTATCACCCCAGACGCCAGATCGACGCGCTTAAGAAGAGAGCAAAAGGCGAGGAAGTTAAGACGCCTCTTGAGTTGGTCGAGGACGCGATTACGAAGTATGGTTTCATCGGCGTAAAAGTTCACCCCTCTTCCGGATTCAACCCAATAGAGAACGCTAAGTATGGCTGTAGAAACGGTGGGCCTTTTGTCAAAGACCGAAAATTGGGCGAAGAAGACGGTGCAAAGTACGACAAGGCAATGACAGATCTCTATGAACTTTGTGACCGGCTTGATTTCCCCATTTTAACGCACGGCAGCGATTCGCTCGCAGCTGAATCAGATTGCATGCATGAGCCTGAAAGCAAACCGCAAGAATGGACGGGCTCTGCCCATCATTGGATCAACGCTGTGAACGAAGAGAGCGCGAAAAAGCGAGACGTCAAGGTGTGTCTTGGGCATTTCGCCTCGCGCTTCCAAAATCATGAAAAAGGCTTGCGCGGCGAGTATGGTTCAAATGAATTCCACGTAGAGTACAAGGATGACAGGGCGCTTGAGCCGTCCGCTTGGCTCGCGGCCGCGGAGGGCGACATTAAGCAAAACGACAATTCCAATATTTGGCTCGATCTTTCTTATATGGTGGAACTCATCTACTCGGCGGCGAAGGATGACAAAGTGACCAGAAGGTGGCCCCACATCTTTAGATCGGAAGGCCGGGAGGACCCTGATGGCAAGTTTGCCTGTGCCTTTAAGCGCTTTCTAGCTGAGCGTCCCCATCTCTTGGAAAAAACCATGTATGGGACCGATTGGCATATGCCCGAAGTATCGCGGATCGGCGATCTCTATCAAGATTTGATGGAAAACCTGCTGCCGAAGGAAGCGAAAGAAAGAGTGATGGGGCTCAATGCCGTTGAGTTCTTCGGGTTGTATGAGGGCAGGGCAAATCGCGAAAGGCTCAATGAATTTTACAAAGACAATGGCATTGATGAAGAGATCCCATGGATGAAACGTGTCGATGCCCGTTGGAAGAAGAAGAAGGAACTCAGATCCAAACCAAGTCCTGAAGATCTCAGCTGTGACAAGATTTCGGATGTAGAATATTCAAAGAGGTCATGACGTCTAGAAACGAGGTTTGGGAGCTAACCTCTGAATTCAGATACCGGCCATGGAACGGAAGAGTTTTCGGAAATTTTGGAGCGGGCGAGGCGATTCGAACGCCCGACCCCAACCTTGGCAAGGTTGTGCTCTACCCCTGAGCTACGCCCGCATCCTAAAGACACCCGGATGGCGGGGTACGAAGCAGTGCCAGCCGGGGGTGGGGAGTTATTGCGCAAACGCGCGTTAAGTGCAATAGCAGACGGCCCTTGAGATGACCTTAACGTTAAGCGGCAACCGCTTTACCTCCCTTAAAAGGACGTGCGCATGGCGGCAACGCCTGAAGAACTGTTTGTTCGATTGGACACGCTTGGCATTCAATACGTCACCCACCATCATCCGCCTGTTCATACGGTAGAGGAAGCCAAGGCCCTGCGGGGCACGTTAGAAGGCGGACACACGAAAAACCTGTTTCTTAAAGACAAGAAGGGCGCACTCTTTCTCGTCGTCGCGCTCGAACACAGGCAGATTGATTTGAAAGCCCTGTCCAAAAACCTGGGGGCCGGGCGATTTTCATTTGGGAATGCAGACCTCTTATTTGAGCGGTTGGGCGTGAGGCCTGGCTCAGTCACACCCTTTTCCGTCATCAACGACCATGACGCGGTCGTTCAAGTCGTCCTGGACAACGGCATGATGGCGATTTCACCGCTTAATTTCCATCCGCTCGAAAACGACAAGACAACCGCGATTGCCCCAGAAGGGCTCCTGTCCTTTCTGGCGGACTGCGAGCACAGCCCTCTGCTGGTCGATCTCGACCAGTTTGGCTAATCTGCCGGACGCGCCGCCCCTTCCTTTGGCCACAAAAATCCTTATCTTCACGACACCTACCAAGGCCAAAGAGCCAAAAAAAATCGGAGATTCCCCATGGTCGATATCTTAGGTCAAGGCGCCCCTGCAGGCGGCCCTCCCGGCGACTTGATTAAAGACTCGTCGATTGAAACTTTTGCAGAAGATGTCATCGAAGCGTCAAGCCAGGTCCCAGTTATCGTCGACTTTTGGGCACCCTGGTGCGGCCCCTGTAAGCAATTGACGCCAACCTTAGAAAAGGTCGTCAATGGCGCGCGGGGCGCTGTTAAGATGGTCAAAGTCAATATTGACGAGAACCAACCGCTTGCTCAACAACTGCGTATTCAGTCAATCCCTGCGGTGTTTGCCTTCAAGGACGGTCAGCCGGTCGATGGGTTTATGGGCGCGCTGCCTGAGAGCCAAGTGCGTACATTTATCGAACGGCTCACCGGTGACCTCGGACCATCGCCAATCGATGAGGCGTTAGCAGCCGCGAACCAAGCCCTTGAGTCTGGCGATGTCGGCAACGCGGCACAGACATTCGCGGCGATTTTGCAGGAAGATCAAGGCAACGCCGGTGCCATCGCAGGCCTAACCCAATGCTACATCAAGACCAATAACTTCGAACAAGCCAAGCAAACCTTGGCCCTGACCCCTCCCGAGTCGCGGAATGACCCGCTGATCTCTGCTGCGGAGGCCGCTCTCCAACTGGCAGAGCAAGCCGGCGACACGGGCGAAATCGATGAACTCAAGACCAAGGTCGAAGCGAACCCGAAAGACCATCAATCGCGCTTTGATTTGGCCGTCGCGCTCAACGCCAATGGCGACCGGGAAGGCGCCGTCGAGCAGCTGCTCGAAATCGTTCGCATCGATCGAAAATGGAACGAAGAAGCCGCTCGCAAGCAGTTAGTCACCTTGTTCGATGCTTATGGCCCCACGGATGAAGTGACCCTTTCCGGCCGTCGCCGGCTTTCATCCATTCTGTTTTCTTGAATTGAGCATCATAGGATATACTTTCTGAACACGAGCACCCGTATTGATCAGGTGTCGCAGGAGGTGAAGAACCATATGACCCGGCACTACAGATCCGTCGCTGATCTGAGCACAACCATTCCGGTATTCCCTCTTTCAGGGGCACTGCTTCTGCCCCATGCACCGCTGCCACTCAACATATTTGAACCAAGATACTTGGCCATGATTGATGCAGCGCTCGGATCAAACCGCCTCGTCGGCATGATTCAACCCGAAGGCGTGGCAGAGCATGAGGTCTCCGCACCTCCCATCTACAAGACGGGCTGTGTTGGACGTTTGACGTCATATTCGGAAACAGAAGATGGACGATACTTGATCACCCTCACGGGCATTTGCCGGTTTCACGTTGATCAAGAACTCGATGTCACAACACCCTATCGACAGGTCATCGCGAGTTACACGGGCTTCGATGAGGATCTTCAGCTCACAGACAATGAACGCATATTGGATCGCGAGCGTTTGATGACGGCTTTGCAGCACTATTTCAATTCAAACGACCTGCGTGGAGACTGGGATTCAATTCAGAAAGCGCCAGCCGAGACACTCATTAACTCGCTTGCGATGATCTGTCCGTTTGCACCGACGGAAAAACAAGCCCTGCTGGAAGCAGCGACACCGGCCGACCGCGCCGACGTTTTGATCACCCTGATCGAGATGGCCGGGGCGGCCGACACCAACCCAAGTTCCGGTGTCCAGTAATAGTCTCAACAAACGACGACTGAGTAGAGGAACCCGCTAATGGCTGATAAAGCCTTGGAAGTAGACCCCAAACTATTGGAAATTCTTGTTTGTCCGCTGACCAAAGACACATTGGTTTACGACAAACAGGCACAGGAACTGATCAGCCGGGGCGCCGGTCTTGCCTATCCGATCCGCGACGGCATCCCCATTATGTTGCCCGATGAAGCACGCGAACTGACGGATGCAGAAAGGCGTTGACCGCGTGAACGATCAAACAAGCCCCTCCGCTGGCAAAGCCCCTTGGCCGGAGGAACTGAGAGTCAAAAAAGAAGAAAGGCGCTTGGAGGTTGATTTCGACACGGGCGAGACTTTTCACTTGTCTGCAGAGTATTTGCGCGTTGAAAGCCCAAGCGCAGAGGTAAAGGGCCATGGTGCCGGTGAAGCAAAAACAATCGGAGGCAAACGGCATGTCGGCATCAGCAATGTCGAGCCAGTTGGCAACTATGCTGTGCGCATCACGTTTGATGACGGCCACGACACCGGCCTTTTTTCATGGGACCTTCTTTACAAGCTAGGCGCGGAAGAAAATCATTTGTGGGCCGACTATTTGCGCCGACTACGCGAGAAAGGCCTGTCCCGCGATTGATTGGACTAAGCAGCATTGCCCCAGTCATTCAGATCTCGGCAACGCATCGCGCCTTATAGCGGCTCACCCTTCAGCAATTTTGGCAGCTGCCCCATAGCGCCGCCCGCCTGACGCATAAAATAATGCCGCGCAGGCGTAAGTTGTTGAACAAGTCCCAATCCCAAATCACGAACCAGACGCAAAGGACCGATATCGTTTGAGAACAAACGGTTGAGGAGGTCCGTAACCGCCGCGAGCGACACATTGTCAAAGCGGCGCCAGCGCTGATACCGCTCAAGGACCGATAGGGAACCGATATCAAGCCCCAGTTGCGCGGACTCGGTCAAAACCTGTGCCAAAGCGGCGACGTCGCGCAATCCCAGATTAAGTCCCTGCCCCGCAATCGGATGGATCGCGTGGGCAGCATCCCCTATGAGGGCCAATCGCGGCCTGACATAATCCGTCGCCAACTGAAGGCCGAGCGGATAAGACCATCGCGGTCCGGTCACTGAAGTCGCCCCTAAAAACGCGCCGAAGCGTTCTGCGACCGCGCCATTAAAGTCGTCGTCTGACATATTCATGAAAGTTGGTGCCAGATCTTGGCGTTCAGTCCAGACAAGCGAAGAACGATTTCCTGTCATGGGCAAAATGGCGAAAGGACCTGCGGGCAAAAAATATTCATGCGCGACGCCTTGGTGCGGCCTCTCATGTTCGACCGTCGCAACGATACCCATTTGCGGGTAGGACCACGCCATCGACTTGATTCCATACCGCTTTCGTAAGGGTGATCCGCGGCCGTCGGCGGCAACACAAAGACGCCCTTTTAACTGCGCGCCATCGGCAAGTGTTGCGGTAACGCAGTTCTGTTCGATCTGCGTTTCGGTCAATTGGCAAGGCGCCAGCAAAGTCAGCTTTGGCTCCCTATCGACAGCCCGGTAGAGGGCTTGTCGCATGTGCCGATTCTCGACCAACTGGCCGAGCGGTTCATTCCCAATTTCTCGGTGATCAAAATGCAGAAAGAACGGCGCGGCGCCTTCTGACACCCGGCCGTCAGAAACGACAATGTCATTGATCGGCTGAGCCACGTCCGCAACCAACGGCCAGATTTCAAGCGCCTGCAACATACGGCAGGACGCGAAAGCGATGGACGAAACCCTACCGTCGAATTCATCGGAAACGGATTGAGCCGGGTCCAGCGCATCGACCACAATCGTCTCAAAGCCGCTGCGCGCGAGCGCAACGCTCAAAGAAAGCCCGACCAGGCCGCCTCCAACAATTATGACATCGGCGAATTCGCCGCTGGGGTCTTTTGACATGACTGAAAATTGGGTTGGGGCGTGTCCGCTGTCAAAAGGGTATGACGCCGCGGGAGCGTGCTGCCTATTTTTTCATCGCACCTTTTTACGCACAAAATTTAGGCGCGATGATCAGGAATCAATCGAATCGAGGATTCGCCATTTGCCGGGCGCCGCAGAAATCAGCCGATTCTCGGCCTGTCCAATTTCGGCACAGTTCTTGGAATGGAGAGGCCGGGCGTCGACATCTCTCGGCACCGAACCGTCTAGGACGAGTGAAAGCAATGAAACTGGTTACCGCAATTATTGAGCCCAGCAAGCTGGATCCAATTCGGAACGAGCTCATCGCGCGCGGCATCCATGGCGTGACGATCACAGAACATCGCAACGTCCCCGCAGCTCGCAACAACGAAACCGACGGCAAGGAAGCGGATCAAACAAACAAGTTGGTGCCCGCTTTGAAAATTGAGGTCGCTGTCGCCGACGACTCTGATGTCGATTTAGTGAGTTCGATTTTGACATCCTTCTGCACCCAAGCAGAAGCAACGCCCTGTGTTCATGAAGTCGATCATGTGATCCGCATACGAACCGGGGAAACAGGACTTTCAGCATTGTGATGAAACTGGAGACAAAAGGAGAGGGACTATGATGAAACGAAAATGGATTACCAGCGTGGGGGCGCTGGCGACGCTTGCCTTGATGAGTATGGGCGGGATTGCAAATGCCCAAGAAGCAGAAGCGGCGATCGCTGTATCAACGACATCCAGCGAGACGGCGTTTATTCTCAATTCTTTCTTATTCTTGGTATGTGGATTCCTCGTCATGTTTATGGCGGCAGGTTTCTGCATGCTGGAGGTCGGCCTGGTGCGGACCAAGAACGCCGCAACAATCTGTACAAAGAATATTGCGCTCTACTCAATTGCCGGCCTGATGTATTTCTTGATCGGTTACAATCTGATGTATGCGGGCGTTGATGGCGGCTATTTCGGCTCAATCTCAATTTGGGGTCCGGATAACGCGCATCTCGGTACAGAAGGTGAGTTTGTCGGCGGTTCTGACTACACACCGGGATCCGATTGGTTCTTCCAAATGGTCTTCTGTGCGACGGCCGCTTCGATCGTCTCAGGCACCGTTGCAGAGCGGGTCAAGCTTTGGCCGTTCCTGTTCTTCGTGGCCATCCTAACTGGTGTCCTGTACCCGATCACAGGAAGCTGGCAATGGGGTGGTGGCTGGCTCAGTGAAGCAGGCTTTTCCGACTTTGCTGGTTCTACAATTGTGCATTCCGTTGGCGGTTGGGCTGCGCTCGTGGGCGCCATCTTGATCGGCTCACGTGTCGGCAAATTCACGCCAGACGGCAAACCACAAGCCATGCCAGGTTCGTCGCTTCCATTGACAACACTGGGCACGTTCATCTTGTGGCTCGGCTGGTTCGGCTTTAACGGCGGGTCACAGTTGGCCATGGGAACGGCAACGGACATCACCGACATTTCCCAAGTCTTTATCAACACAAACATTGCGGCCGCCGCCGGCGTCGTCGGTGCGATGGGACTGAGTCAAATCATGTATGGCAAAGTCGACCTGACATTTGCACTTAACGGTGCACTTGCAGGTCTTGTTTCCATCACGGCGGAACCCCTGACACCAACAATGGGCTGGGCTGCTCTTATTGGTGCTATCGGCGGCTTTATCGTTGTCATTGGTGTTCCATTGCTTGAGCGCTTGCGGATTGACGATGTGGTCGGTGCTATTCCTGTGCACCTGTTCGCCGGCATCTGGGGCACGATGGCCGTTCCTCTGACAAACTCAGGCACCGACTTCGCGACACAGGGCCTTGGCGTGGCCGCCATCGGCGCCTTTACGGTGGTCGCAAGCCTGGCCTTCTGGCTTGCCTTGCGGGTTTCGGTCGGCATTCGCGCCTCCGAAGAAGACGAGATTGCAGGCCTCGATCGCAGCGAACTAGGGCTGCACGCCTATCCTGAATTTAGGAACGGCAACTAGCGAACAGCGATGCTTCTGCTCTAACCGTACAGACAGGCCATGGGGTAGAAGCATCCACCAGACTTTTGAATTCGATACCTTCCGCGGCCGGCGAAACATGCCTCTCGCCGGTTCGGTTCACTAAAGCCCGGGTCTTACCCGGGCTCTTTTTTTGGGCGCGTATTGGTCATGGCCATGATGTCTACTCTGTACAGCCAAGTAGACATCGTAGACATTTCCCAATCTTACTTTCAGTCGGCGTGTGGAACGCGGTCAAATAAGATTGAGGAATAGAGTCATGGACGCAGTTGGCCTCACAAGTGAGCGCATTCCTCTGCCGATGCCCTTTGGTTGGTTTGCTGTTTGCTATAGTGACGAACTCGAAGAAAAAGGCGTCAAAGCGCTCAACTATTTTGGAAAAAATCTCGCCCTGTTTCGAGGCGAAGACGGCACGCCCCGCGCCTTGGATGCCTATTGTGTTCATATGGGCGCGCATCTTGGCGTTGGCGGCAAAGTGATTGGCAACACGTTGGCCTGCCCTTTCCATGCTTGGCAATATGACGAAGAAGGAAAATGCGTCCACATCCCTTACGCGACAAAGATTCCGGGAGCGGCCGCTCAACAATGCTTAAAGTCGTGGCCCTGCCGCGAAGTCAATCAGATGATCTGGATTTGGTATCACCCGAATGACATTGCACCACAATGGGAACCGCCTGCGTATGCCGAATGCTCGGATCCTGAGTGGAGCCCTTTCGAACGCTACGACTGGACCATCAAAACGCATCCCCAAGAAATGGCAGAGAACTCTGTCGACGCCGCCCATTTTTTGTATGTACACGGAACAGCTGATTATCCTTCCGACTGGCAATCAAGCTATGACGGTCCCCTGCGCCATGCCTATCTCGATACTGAAATGACCACATCGAAGGGCGTCGTCAAGAGCCGGATCGAGAACGGGAATGATGGTCCAGGACAAGCATGGACCCGCTTTACAGGGCTAGCAGACACATTCTTGCTTGCCTCAGTGACCCCCATCGCGCGAGACCTGGTCCACACGCGTTTCGCTTTCACTCAACCCAAAGCGGATGTCGATGGTCCCCGCGGCAGTCTGGCTAAAGCTTTTATCCAAGAGATCGTCCGCCAACTGAATGAAGACATCCCCATATGGGAAAACAAGCGCTATTTGCCGCAAATGCGGTTATGCGATGGGGATGGCCCGATTATGGATGTGCGCCATTGGTTCAAGCAGTTCCTCATCGCAGGCGCTCCATAGAGAGAATCACCAACCGCCAGGCTCTAAACATTCAACCCTTGGCTTTCGAGGCATGCCTGCACGTCTTCAATTTTTGTCCATTCCAACAGAAGGCCACGGGTCTGCAAATCGAAGACAAACGCGCTGCCGGTTTGCTTCTGATCTTCTGATCGCGCGATCGGCCGGTTCGCAAAAGCACACAGGAGGAAGGCCCCCACAGCGCCATGACCGACAATCGCGACGTTGTTGTTATGCCCATATCGCTGGAGAATACCATCGACGGCGCTCACAATACGTTTTTGAGCGGCGACCGCTGTTTCCCATCCGCACGCAGACCGGGTCGGGTCACCGAAAAGACGATCGGCGAGATCTTCGTGTTCTTGGTGGGGAACATAACCGGTGCTGCTTCGATCAACTTCGCCGCTGCCCTCAACCACGACGACAGGCGCTCCAGAGAACTGCGATAGCATCCCAGCGGTCTCCCGGGCTTTGGCCTCAGGGCTGGACATGATGCGCCCGAGAGATTGCAGCCACGGTGCTGCGCAGATCTGCTTTAGCCGACCCCGCCCGACATCGGAAAGCCCCCAATCCGGAACAGGCATGTCGGGATCAATAATCACTTCCGGATGCGAAATGTAAAAGCCAAGTCTCACAACAGATCCATCACTATAGCCATGCCTCACTGACTGCATAGTTTTTTGGCAATGCCCTTTCTTTGTGCATTTCGCGTGACAGATTCTTGTGCATTCCCTTACAATTTCTTAACCAAACAAAGGAAAGTGCTTTGTTTTCAAGGGCTTCTTAGTCTGGCACGAAACTTGTTCTGTATCCGCCCAATTCGCCGCATTTGGGGCGAAAAACGTTGGATTTGCGAGGGCCACTGCAATCACAGGCCCCGTGAGGGAGACAGACAATGAAAACGACGCAGAGGCATAATCACCTCACCTTTTCAGCGCTGGCGCTGGTCGCAGCGCTTGGGATTCCAGACTTCGCATATGCGGAGGATGCACTCGATACCGGTGATACAGCTTGGATGCTGATGTCTACCGCATTGGTCCTCATGATGACCATTCCGGGGCTCGCTCTTTTTTATGGCGGCATGGTTCGGCGCAAAAACGTGCTCGCAACGGTGGCACAGAGCTTTGCGGTCGCAGCGTTGATGTCGGTACTTTGGATGATTGCCGGTTACAGCATCGCCTTCAGCGATGGCGGCGCCATGAATGACTTTACTGGTGGCCTGAGCAATCTTTTCCTGAGCGGACTGACCGCCGACGCGATGAGCGGCACCATTCCAGAAACAGTCTTCATGACGTTTCAGATGACGTTTGCCATTATCACACCTGCGCTCATCTGTGGGGCTTTTGCCGACCGAATGAAATTTGGTCCAATGCTCGTATTTCTCGGCGCATGGATGCTGATCGTCTACGCGCCAATCTGTCATTGGGTTTGGGGCGGCGGCTTCCTCGGCAATGACGGTGTTCTGGACTTTGCTGGTGGCACGGTTGTTCACATCAATGCCGGTGTCGCGGGTCTGGTCGCGGCCTTTGTGCTCGGCAAACGTCACGGCTATGGCACAGAGAATATGGCGCCACATAACTTGACCTTAAGCCTGATCGGCGCGTCGCTGCTGTGGGTTGGCTGGTTCGGTTTCAATGCGGGCTCGGCCGTTGGTGCGAATAACGGCGCCGGCATGGCAATGGCTGTTACGCAAATCGCAGCGGCCGCAGCGACCTTGTCCTGGATGTTCCTTGAGTGGGCTTTGCGCGGCAAGCCGAGCTTACTTGGCATGGTGTCAGGTGCCATTGGTGGACTTGTTGCGATTACCCCGGCATCCGGTTTCGTGGGTCCAAGCGGTGCTTTGATCATCGGTTTGATTTCCGGCGCTGGGTGTTATTGGGGTGCGACGTCACTGAAAAAAGCCATGGGTTATGATGACTCGCTTGATGCGTTCGGCGTGCACGGCGTGGGCGGCATCATCGGTGCGGTATTGACAGGCGTCTTTGCAGTCGAGGCCATCGGTGGCACGCCCGGCGCACTCGAAGGCAATATCGGCCAGATCTGGACTCAGATCTACGGCATCATCGCAACCATCGTCTATTGCGGTATCGGTACTTTCGTCATTCTCAAGATCGTTGAAATGACGATGGGACTGCGTGTTGATCAAGACTCCGAGATTGAAGGACTTGATATCAACCTGCACGGCGAAACCGTACACGGATAAAACAGTTCAGAGTAAGAAACTCGGCTGAATGCTGCGGATAAACCATCCGCGGCATTCAGCTTTTCGAAACTGGAAAGGGGAGGTTCAACCGAAGTCAATTCGCGCTTGCCGAACTGAAGACAAAAAGAAAGTCAGTCCAGCAAGTTTCTCATCCAATCACGGACTAGAAAAAGATCGCAAACGATCTTTCCATTAGGAGGCATGGCAATGGAAGCTTTCGCTAGCGGAGGCAACGTATTCTTTGTGTTGGTGGGCGCCATTCTGGTGTTCGCGATGCATAGTGGATTTGCATTTTTAGAAGTTGGTACTGTTCGCAAGAAGAACCAGGTCAACGCACTCGTCAAAATCCTCGTCGATTTTGCCGTTTCGACTATTTTCTACTTTTTCATCGGCTACAGTGTTGCCTACGGCATCGACTTTTTCGTCAGTGCGAAAGCGTTATCCGGCGGAGAAGGAACCGGTTTCGCCCCACAGGGCTACGATCTTGTTAAGTTCTTTTTCCTGTGCACCTTCGCGGCAGCAATTCCCGCCATTATCTCAGGCGGCATCGCGGAACGCGCGAAGTTTTGGCCGCAAGTCTGCGCGACGGCCATCTTTGTTGCGCTGATCTATCCCTTCTTCGAAGGCATTGTATGGAACGGGAATTTCGGTGTTCAAGGATGGATCGAGTCCACCTTCGGTGCAGCTTTTCATGACTTTGCCGGATCTGTGGTCGTCCATGGAGTTGGCGGATTCTTGGCTCTAGGCGCCGTCATTGCACTTGGTGCACGCCAAGGCCGCTATGATCGTGGCGGAAAACCCGTTGGTATTCCACCATCCAGTATTCCTTTCCTCGCATTAGGTTCCTGGATCCTATGTATCGGCTGGTTCGGTTTTAATGTCATGAGCGCGGTGACACTTGATGGCGTTTCTGGCTTGGTTGCCTTGAACTCTTTGATGGCCATGGCCGGCGGTATTATCTCGGCACTGATCATCGGCAGAAACGACCCTGGATTTGTGCACAATGGCGCGCTCGCAGGCCTCGTCGCAATTTGTTCCGGCTCAGACGTGGTGCATCCTATTGGTGGACTCGTGATCGGTTTGGTTGCCGGTGGAATCTTCGTCTATATCTTCCAAGAGATGCACAACCGTTGGAAAATCGACGATGTTCTCGGCGTGTGGCCCCTTCATGGATTGTGTGGCGCGTGGGGCGGTATTGCGTGCGGAATTTTCGGCGTCGAGGCGCTCGGTGGACTGGGCGGTGTCAGCTTCGGCGCTCAGATTGTCGGAACTTTGATCGGCATCACTTGGGCCGGAGTTATGGGCTTTGCCGTTTACTCGGCACTCAAAGCGTCACTCGGCATCCGCTTGGATGAAGAAGAAGAGCATCGCGGCGCCGATCTCTCAATCCACAAGATCAGCGCTGAACCCGAAGGCGAATTTGCGGGCGCATAACCCCTCTCACCTTCTCACAACAATTCAGAATGCCCCGGATCGATGTCCGGGGCATTTTCATTTGAGGCTTCTCTGATCCGAATCCCGCTGCTGCAATCAGTGGACATAAGATAAACATGTTCTTGGCGTTTACTTTTTGTTAAGTCCGATGAACGGAAGCTAGGAACCAGTCCTCATCGCCGATTACTCATACTGAAGTGGCCTCAGTCGGGCGCTGTGATTACGTGTGCATTCACGTGGTCACACTCTGTTTCGTCTTTGGGAATCGCTCATTGAGGCTGAACACATTGAAACGCAAAGAGCTGGAATAGTCGTGTTAGTTTGGTTGCCATCAGCGATTTGGGAAGGGCGCTTTCGCCGAGCCCAAGCTTCTTGCGCCGATCGGAACACTTGATGTCCGCAGGACGATTCGACAGCTTGCCACCTTATGCCTTTCCGCGCCTGCGCGCCTTGCTGAATGACATTGAACCCGGCATGCCGCCGATCAACTTGTCGCTGGGCGAACCGCGCCATCCTTTTCCGCCCTTCATCTCAGAGATATTGCGGGCGGAAGAGGCAGATTACGCCAAGTACCCCCCGACAGACGGCACCGAGGAACTGCGTGCAGCCATATGCGATTGGATCGAGCGGCGCTACAGCTCGACAGCAGCAAAAATCGCCGCGGACCACAACATTTTGCCACTCAATGGAACACGTGAAGGACTGTTTTCAGTTTGTCTTGCTGTGGTGCCTGAAGCCAAAAACGGACAGCGGCCAGCCGTCCTGATGCCCAATCCGTTTTACCAATGTTATGCCGCCGCGGCGGCCGCCGCTGGCGCTGACGCCATTTATGTCCCGGCAACGCAAGAGACCAACTTCCTGCCTGACTATACCGCTGTAGCAAATGATGTTCTTGCACGGACATCGGCTGTCTATCTTTGTTCGCCGGCCAATCCGCAAGGCACGACTGCTGACACCTTTTATTGGCAGGCACTGTTGAATCTTGCCGACAAGTATGACTTCACGGTTTTGGCGGACGAATGCTACGCAGAAATCTACATAGACACGCCGCCTACCGGGGCCTTGGAAGTCGCAGCTCAGGAAGACAAACTCAATCGGCTCCTTGCATTTCATTCCCTTTCAAAGAGATCGAACCTGCCGGGCCTTCGTTCGGGCTTTGTTGCTGGCGGCAAGGAACTAATCGCGCGCTACCGCAAGCTTCGAAGTTATGGCGGCGCTCCCAGTCCGCTGCCTGTGCAAAAGGCGGCAGCGGCCGCGTGGCGTGAAGAGAGTCACGTAGAGACGAACCGCGCTCTCTACGCAAAAAAGTTTGATGACGCGGCTTCTGTGTTAAATGGAAAGTTTGGATTCTACCGGCCTGCCGGCGGCTTCTATTTGTGGCTGGATGTGGGCGATGGGGAAACCGCGGCAGCAAAGTTGTGGCGTGAAGTTGGCGTGCGTGTCCTTCCGGGCCGCTTTCTGGGCCGTGACTCCGTTGAAGGCGACAGGTCAACAAACCCAGGAACCGCCTATATTCGCGTCGCCCTGGTTGATACCTATGAACAGACGCATGAGGCGATGGAGCGGCTTGTCTCATGTCTGTAACCGTCCGCGCTAAAAAGACAGTCGGCGAGAACTCGCTGATGCCGATCGCCAAGCGTTGGTCCCTAACGCGCTGGATCCCGCAAGCCATTCGCACCTTTCTTTATCAGATGGCACTGCAGGCGCTTGGCGTCCTTTGCGTCGCCATCACCATTACGTTATTCCTGTCTGTTCTGACTTTTTCGGCCAGCGATCCGAGCCTCAACAATGTGACCGACGGTCCTGTATCGAACCTATTGGGTCGAAGCGGTGCCGTGATCGCCGACCTATCCCTGCAGCTTTTTGGATTTGGTATCTTGGTTTTTGCCATTCCGCTCGCGCAATGGGGATGGCGGCTGATCGGCCGTCCTGCGCGCCCGATGCCAACGATCGAGAAATATGCACGGCTGGCCAGTTGGCCGTCCGCGCTCATCCTCAGTTGTTCTTTTCTTGCGGCAATCGAGGTCCGTGAAACTTGGCCTTATCTAACAGGATATGGCGGCGTCTTCGGCTATTGGACCCTGAATGGTCTCGCATCGGTGTTCGCGCAATTCGGCCCGTGGTGGGCTCATTTTTGGGCAACGCTCCTGTCCGGCCTTGCAGCCGCGGTTACCATCTCAGGGGCCACCGGTTTCGGGCATCGGGGCCTTTGGTGGGTGGCAACACAACTTGTGCACCTCGGACGCGGAGCAAGCCGACTGACGGCGCTTGCGAGCGACTGGCTGACCGATCGAAGCGACTTTTTCTACCATGTACGCAATCGCGAGTTTGGCGATGCCTGGGCCGTGCTGCGTTCAGAACCCGCACCCATAGAAAGACCAGTCCGGACAGAACCAGTCATTGCGGCCGATGACGAACCCCAGCAGGAAGCCGCTTTGAATTCGCGCCGGGTAAAACGCGGTCCGAATCGCATCCAGCCGGGGAAACGCGAAAAGAAAGAATCCCAGCCCACTTTGCGCCTCGCACCCAGCGCCGATCATGAGCTGCCACCACTCAGCCTGCTGTCGAAACCAAAGGTGCGCAGCATGACGGCGGAGATCAGCGACGAAAGTCTCGAACAGAACGCACGTTTGCTGGAAGCTGTTCTGGATGACTTCGGCGTTCGCGGTGAAATAATCCAGGTGCGCCCAGGACCTGTGGTTACCCTATACGAATTAGAACCGGCTCCGGGAATCAAGTCTTCCCGTGTGATCGGGCTGGCCGATGATATTGCGCGCTCCATGAGCGCCATTTCTGCACGTGTTGCCGTTGTGCCCGGCAGAAACGTCATCGGTATCGAATTGCCCAACAGCAAGCGCGAGATTGTCTTGTTGCGTGAATTACTTTCTGCAAAAGACTACGAAACGTCTCTGTCATCCCTAACGCTTGCTTTGGGCAAAACTATTGGCGGCGAGCCGGTGATGGCCGATCTCGCAACGATGCCCCACCTGCTGGTAGCCGGAACAACAGGTTCCGGTAAGTCGGTTGCGATCAACACCATGATCCTGTCCTTGCTCTATCGGCTGTCACCGGAACAATGCAAGCTCATTCTCATTGATCCAAAGATGCTCGAGCTTTCCGTCTATGACGGCATACCGCACCTTCTTGCACCTGTTGTCACTGACCCTCGAAAAGCCGTGGTCGCGCTTAAATGGGTCGTGCGAGAGATGGAAGACCGGTATCGCAAAATGTCGAAACTCGGTGTACGGAATATTTCGGGTTTCAATGCCCGCGTGAACCGTGCTGCCGAAACCGGCGAAGTGCTTAGCAGAACGATCCAAACCGGCTTTGACCGCGAAACTGGTGAACCGATCTTTGAAGAAGAGATCATGGAACTGGCGCCCATGCCGTTCATCGTGGTTATCGTCGACGAAATGGCGGATTTGATGATGGTCGCGGGTAAAGACATCGAAGGCGCGGTCCAACGGCTCGCCCAGATGGCTCGGGCTGCGGGCATTCATTTGATTACCGCAACACAGCGGCCGAGTGTGGACGTCATCACAGGGACGATCAAAGCCAACTTCCCGACGCGGATCTCCTTCCAGGTCACCTCGAAAATCGATAGCCGCACCATCTTGGGCGAGCAGGGCGCGGAGCAGCTGCTCGGGCAGGGCGACATGCTCTTTATGGCTGGCGGTGGGCGCATCAGGCGCGTTCACTCGCCGTTTGTTTCAGACAGCGAGGTCGAGAACATTGTTGCCTTCCTTAAGAAACAGGGCATGCCGAACTATATCGAAGATGTGACCGAAGGCTCTGATGAAGACGACATGAACCTTGCGGGTTTTGAAACAGGTGCAAGCTCCGGCGATGAACTCTATGATCAAGCCGTAGCCATTGTCGCACGCGACCGAAAAGTATCGACCAGCTACGTTCAACGGCGGCTACAAATCGGCTACAATCGGGCCGCACGCATTGTCGAGCAAATGGAAGAACAAGGCGTGATCTCAGGCCCAAATAGACAAGGGCGGCGCGAAGTTTTGGTGGGAGATCACAGCGGCGAGGACGCTTAACACCCACCCAAAATTAACCAATCACGAATCTTTTAAGCAGCAGCCATCGCCAACCCCCTCGCCATTCATTTGCCATTCAAGCAAACTATTCGTAGATCTCATCGTTTTGATGATCATTGCGATAAAGAGTGAAATGCGTCCTCAATGAAGAATTTAAATCGTCGTCTGTTACTCACTTCCGCCTTCTGTCTTGCGGCTTCGTCGCTGTCATATGCAAGTGCGGCTGCCGAAACGGCGGATGGCGCGCCAACACAGGCCCCCGTAAATCAGGGCGAGGTCCTAACGCGCGTAAGTGACTATCTCAACAGCCTCACCACGATGAAAGGCTCCTTCACGCAATTTGAGCAAAACGGGCATATGTCCGAAGGCCTATTCTTTCTGCATCGGCCTGGCCGTTTGCGTTTTGAATACCAAAGTCCCCCTGATGCGCCGATCATTGTTGCTGACGGCTCTTGGGTCTTTGTTGAAGACCGGCGGCTAAAAACGACCAACAGATTTCCATTGAGCGCAACTCCGTTGCACATATTACTTAAGGGCGACCTCGACTTAGAGAAGGATGCCAACATTGTGGGCGTAGAGTCTGAGCCCGGTATCCTTCGGGTAACAGCGCGCGAAGATGTGGGTCCGGCCAAAGGCGAACTGACGATGGTCTTTTCGGACCCTGCCATGGAATTGCGTAATTGGATCATCAAGGATTCGCGCGGTCTGACAACAACGGTTTCGCTGAGCAACGTGCGCCGGGACATCAGCTTGGCACCGAGCCTTTTTGAAAGCGAAGACGACGCACTGGACGAGTAGGATCAAGCGGTCCATGTCGGCTAGTCTGCTCTCATGAAAATCCAGTCCTCCCGCCCGGTTGTCGGAATTCCCTGCGATCATCGTCTTGTCGGCCTGCACCCGAGCCAAACGGTCGGCGACAAGTATATTGAGGCTGTACGGCAAGCAGCGGACGCAACGCCGCTGCTGCTGCCGTCGCTCGCAGACCCCCTAAAACCGGCGGATGTCTTCGAGGCCGTTGATGGCTTGCTGATCACGGGGGCGCCTTCAAATGTCCATCCGGACAGATATGGTGGAACACCGCCAGATGAGAACATGGCGCTTGACCAACGACGCGATGCAAGCACGCTCCCCCTCATTCGAGCGGCGATTGACCAAGGCAAGCCTATGTTCTGCATCTGTCGCGGCCACCAGGAATTGAATGTTGCATTGGGCGGCACGCTGCATCCGCATCTTCACGAGGTCGCCGGCAAGCTCGATCACAGAGAAGACAAGACAATGCCTATCGAGGTTCAGTATGGTCCCGCACATCAGGTCACCTTGGAACCGGACGGCTACCTCCATAGGCTTCTTGGACGGCACGAGATAACTGTGAATTCGGTGCATGGCCAAGGGATCGATCGTTTAGCCGATCGACTTGTACCAGAGGCAAAGGCTCCGGATGGCACCATCGAAGCCATGCGCGTGACAGATGCGCAATCTTACAATTTGAGCGTCCAATGGCACCCGGAATGGAAGGTCATGGAGCGCCCTCTTAACCGGCGCCTCTTCGAAGACTTTGGATCCCATTTGAGAGCAGACAAAACTGCTTGAGCTTTGGTATTGGCCGACTGATTCGAGAGGGCATTTTCGGCGTCAAGACCATTGCGCCCTCTCACGCGATTAGGGCGACGGGGCCACATCGAGCGCTGGAGAACAGATCCAAATTGCATCGCACGATCTAAGTTATTGATTTTACTGACAAAGCAGGGACAGCAGTCGCGTTGCGAAGAAATCACACCTTCGAACAAAATTCTTTGCGGCAAAGTTTTTTGTAGACTGTTGCAGAAAGGCCAACTTTTTTATTGAAAGTCCAGGCGAAATTCCCTATGTTTCTTTTGCAGGCGGATGAGATCAGTGATCGGTTCTGTGTTGCCCCCCCCGCTTGCAGATCCGATCCTCATTCGCAGGCGCCGGCCTATCCCCTCCCGGCGCTAGCGCATACAGCGCTTTCAGCGCCCGATCCCCCAAGATCGGGCGCTTTTTTTGTTTCTATTCGCCATTTGGCTGTTGTAGCTTCCTCTTTTTCGGCAATAGCACTTAAGCTGTTCCACCTCCCTTTTTTTTGCAGTTCCGCGATTCCCCAATGGCCCCGCCAACAGACGCATCCAATGTTGAAGACACCAGTGAAGCGTTTGATGAGCTTGAGGATTTAGAACCGTCCTTTGCCTTGATTGGCCGATTCATAAAAGGCGCGACGCTTCAACCCTGGTTTGCCAATGTCGGAACCGCCTTCGATGACGACATTCGCCGGACGGCCACACTGTATCTGGACGCTCTTGGGTTTCCGGACGCCACTTTGGTGCAGTCAACAGATTGGGAAGAGGCCGGCGATGTTGCAGAAAGCTACGCGCTCGACAGCCAGGCATGGGAAGTTGACGAGCAACTTCGTGCGGCTCTGACGGTGCAGGCCTGCGAAATGCTGGGGGAAGAAGCCGTACAGATCATGTTGGCCCATGTGTCTGCCCAACTCGGGCCCTCTGTCAAAGAAGCTGCGGAAGAAAGCCACGCATTGTGGGATGTACAGGACGAATCCTTGAGGAATGCGGCGGTCGGCAGCGCCGTGCAAGCCACTCACCAAGCCTGCCTGGTTCTTGCTGTAAGTGGCGAAGAAGAAGATGAGGAAGAAAGCGAAGATGATCTGCCCCATCCCTTTGCCCTCAAGTTCAAACTGTTCGAATGCGGACGCTGGCCAGTTGGCATCGTCGGCGCAACTTTCAATTTGTTTTAGCCGAGCAACAATAATTGCAGGGAGAAGAAATACGTGACCGTGAAGCTCGCCACTTGGAACATCAATTCCGTCCGCTTACGCATCAACACCGTCGTCGAGTTTCTTCAAACCTACAAGCCAGATGTTCTTTGTCTTCAAGAAACAAAAGTTGCAGATGATCTGTTTCCGTCAAAGCCCTTCAAAGAACTGGGCTATGAGCATATCGCCCTCAAGGGTCAAAAGGCCTATCACGGTGTGGCGACGGTTTCGCGTCTGCCGTTCAATAAAGTAGCCACGCAAGATTTCTGCAACAAAGGCGACGCGAGGCACGTTGCGGTCACCATCAATGACGGGATTGAAATCCACAATTTCTATGTGCCGTCTGGTGGCGACGAACCTGACCCGGAAATCAACGAGAAGTTTGCTCACAAGCTTGCGTTCCTGAACGAAATGGAAACCTTCTTCGGCAAGCGGAAATCAAAGAAGAAAAACAAGTTGATTGCGGTCGGCGACATGAATATTGCGCCATTGGAAACCGACGTCTGGTCACACAAACAACTTCTCAAAGTTGTCAGCCACACGCCAATCGAGGTTGAACATATGGACCGGGTTCAAAAGAGCCACGATTGGATTGACGTGACACGCACCTTCATTCCGCCCGAGGAGAAGCTCTATTCGTGGTGGAGTTATCGGTCAAAAGATTGGAGTGCGTCAGACCGCGGACGCAGACTTGATCACATCTGGATGACCCCGGCACTTAAGGATACGGCCATGTCATCCGAAATTCTTCGCGATGCGCGGGGATGGGACAAGCCATCGGACCACGTCCCGGTTTTAGCCGAATTTGACATATAGGTCCGTCGCCCGAAACATACTAACTGCCGTCGTCCAATCCGGCCGCACGGAGACGCACGCGTGCGTCGGTCAGATGTTTTGTTGTTTCAGCGATGCGGTCCGCCAGCTCGCGCATCATCTCAAGCGACATCTCCGGAAATTCTTTCAACAATTGAAAAAGAAACTCTTTGGAGATTTTCAGCGTGACGAGTGGGCTTCTTGCAATAACCGTCGCACTTCGTAGAGATTGTCCGAATATTGCAATCTCGCCAAAAAAATCGTTCTTCTGAAGATGGGCAACCACAACGGGGCCGGTCGGCGAGGCGACGATGACATCCGCAACGCCATCAATGATGACGTAACCATCGTCGCCGGGTTCGCCTTGCTCGACCAACACTTGGTCCGTTTCGAATTCCATTCTTTCGCTTGTGAATGCGAGCAACTTTAGTTTGGACGTATCTATCTTTTGGAAAAGAGGGACTTGTCGCAACAGTTCAACTTCTTCAGCAATGCTCATGTCTTGACCTAGATTACGATCCTGCCGCGGGTTCCGCTTCGATCACTGGTGGTACTTCGATGGACTTTGTTCCATGAGAGTCACGCAGCACACCACGTTCCATCTCCATCTGCCGTTCAAAGTGGGATGCCACGATGTCCCTGCTCGTCATCCAAATCACCGCGGTGCCAGATCGTTCCGCAATCACCCGTTGGGCGATATCAGCGTGGCTTGCGTCATCCAAAATGGATAAGGCGCCATTAACAACCAGATAATCTGGCCGCTTGATCAGCGCACGCGCTAAACCGATCTTCTGTCTCTGAACGGAAGTCAGTCGGCGGCCGCTGCTCCCCACATGATAGTCGAGACCCAGTTTGAAGATTTCATCCCGCAGTCCGAGTTGGTCCATGATTTCAGACATGGCGCCAAGCACACGCTCACGCGCCCGCGCCTGCCCATAGGATATGCGTCCCATGAGAATATTGTCCTGAATGGAGGCCCCTAGATTGTATGTTTCCGGGTCATAGAACGTGACCGCCTCAGGATCGTTCAACTGCAACTGTTCGGCAAAAATCGATCTCGCTTCAACGATCTGCTGTTCGAGAGCAGGCGTCACGATCCCCAGTCGATGGCGTGCTTCAATGTAACGAAACGGTAGATTTAGGAGCAGCGTTTCACAATCATACGTCAGCCGGCCCAAGAAATCGTCAGCTTCGTAAGAAGGACTGCGCATTAAGATCGCACGATACTCCGGCAAGTCTTCCGCAGATACGAAACTGAACTGTTCAAAGAAGGGATGATCGGCAGGCAGATCATGAAACAGTTCCACCATTGTTTGGGCGATTTGGTGCCCCATTTTTAGGAGCGGAACCTCTAGCTGTGCGCGCCGAATAATGTCGCGCACCAGCAGGTTCTGTGAGAGCGCATCGTCTTTGTATTCCGCACGTTGTGAGGCGCCAAACAACAGATTCTGCGCAAGCGTCGCATTTCGATTATACGCGTTCGGATCAAAGGGCTCGATCAAGCGATCAAGTTCCAGCTCGTGCAGCCTCTCCCGAAGTTGACGCCGTGCTTCCAGAGCCCCGGCGACAAGGTCGGGATAGACGAGAGGATCAAATGCACCGCGCAATCCGTACTCGTAGATGTCTTGGTCGAGATCCACCAAAGACAGGACACGTTCCAGCCAGCGTTCGAAGTCTTCGTCCTCTTGTGTGCCGTTGACATCACCTAGCTCAGGTTGCGGGGGATAGGTCGCACGATAGTTGAGGCTGTAGGCAACATTCTGACGGATGCTAGCTGGGAACAAATATGTCTCCTGGGCAGCGTATCCGATCCGCCGACCGATGGCGCTCTCTGGAATCGTGCCCAACGGCTGCCCATTGAGCGAAATCTTGCCGCCCGTAGGCGGCATCAAACGCACGAGAACTTGGCCAAGAGCTTCAGCACCCGACGCAGCACCACCCATCACCGCAACATGCTCTTTTGATCCGAAGGACGTCGAAACGCCCGACAAGACCCGGGCCCCCGATTCATCAATCAAGGAGATATTTGAGAGGACCAAATCTCCGGCACTCTCGGTATCATGTGCCGTAATTTCCTGCAGACGCGGGTCCGTCAGACCATCGGGCTCAAACTGCTCGATGACCTGCTCATACTTGATCTGCACGTCAAGACGCTCTTGATCCCACGATATGAGATCCTTAACAGGCGAGGGCAATTGGTTGTAGGCCAACAATGCGGCCACAACAGACCCAACATCCATCACACCAATGATCGCAAAGTAACCACCGATCACATAGAACAAGAAAGGTGTGACCTGAAACATGAAGTTATTCAGGAATTTGACAAAGAACTTGCGCCGATAGATTTCGTACCGAATGTCAAATATGTGCCCAAGGCGCCCCCAGATTTCCGCACGCTCGTAATTTGATGTCCCGTGGACACGAATATCTGCCGCGCCGTCAACAATCTCGCCAACCCGGCCGGCCAAGTGCCGCGCCGCAATCTGACGCTTCTTGCCCAATTCCAAAATCGGGTTTCTAAGGCGCGGCATAACAAAAAACTGGATGGCAACAACACTGACCGCCACTAATGCCAACCAGGCATTCTGCAAAAAGATGAAGAGAACAGCCGTTATCGCCATACCACCCAAGAAGACTGGTTGCACAAAAGCATCACCGATGAAGCCGCCCAATGGTTCGACTTCATCTTTGACCATGCTGGCGACTTCAGCCTGCTTGATCTTTCGATAGTGGGAGGGCGGAAATCTCAAGACCCGATCCAAGAGTTGAAAGCGTAGACGGCGCAAAAGACGCTCGCCCATGCGCCCCTTCAACGTATTGATCTGAAATTTGAAAAGACCGTTCAAACAAACGAGGAGCAAAAACGCTCCACTCAGTGCGAACAGGTAGTCCATCCGGGACAACAGAAAACCGTCAAAGATGACCACCGGCCCGGTCGTGTCGGTTGAAGAGAAGGGCAGTGTGAGTCGAAACATGGGCGCAGCTTCGATACCGTTCTCAAACGCATGACCTTCGATCGCCTCATTCACAATACTCTTTGGCAATGACAGAGACACAAAGTAGAAGGGGAGCGACAACAAAACGACGGACAAGACGCCCAACTGTTCGCGCCGGCTATTGTGCCATATGTATTTGAAAAGGATCGGCTCCATGAAATCAGTATACTACGGTCTGCGGTAATATGCGTTAAGGTCCATCAACGGCATGCGCATATTGATTTATAGTCACGACACATTTGGTTTAGGGCATCTGCGGCGAAGCCAAACCATCGCACACGCCATTGTGCGCCAGTTTGCCAAGGCATCCGTTCTGATTGTCTCTGGATCACCGCTCATAGGTCAGTTTCGTTTCGAGCAGGGCGTCGATTTCGTACGCATACCGGGCGTGCTGAAAAACGCGGATGGGGATTACACAGCCGCCAGTTTGAATCAAGCGGTGGATGAGACGATCGCTTTGAGACGGGCAATCATCTCAAGAACAGCGCAAACATTTCGCCCAGATATCGCTATTGTGGACAAGGAACCTTGGGGGCTCCGAGGCGAACTCAGCGACACCCTAGAGGCCTTAGCGTCGAATGGGTGCCATCTCATTTTGGGCCTACGCGATGTCCTCGATGATCCACTATTGCTGCGTGCTGAATGGGCTCGGAAACATGTGGCTCCAGCTCTCACAGATCTTTACAACACGATCTGGGTGTATGGCCGCGAAGAGATCTATAATCCGTTCCACGGCCTAGACCTTGGGACCGAAATTGAAAGCAAAGTGCAGTTCGTCGGCTACTTGAGACGGAGTGTCCAGAGCGCTACCCCACCTCAACGCTTACGCCCGATAATGGACAGGCGCTACTTATTGGCCGTCGTTGGCGGTGGCGGAGACGGCGCCCGAATGATCGACTGGCTGTTGGCGGCTTACGAATACGAGAAGCCGCCAAATGCAAAGATCCATATCGTGTTCGGCCCATTCATGGCTCAAGCTGACCGAAATCGCTTAACGGCGCGTGCCGCGAAACTAGCATCTGTTACTACACTCACCTTCGACACGCAGATCGAGCACTTAATGCAAAATGCCCAGGGCATTATCGCGATGGGCGGATATAACACGTTCTGCGAGATTCTCTCTTTCAAGCGACCAGCACTCATCGTACCTCGCCTGTCCCCAAGACGCGAACAGCTCATTCGCGCCCAACGCGCCAATGATCTCGGATTAATTCGTACAATGACGGAAACTGAGATCGAAGAAAGATCGCCTGAAACAATGGCAGACGCCATACGTGCTCTTCAAACACAACCCCCACCAGAAAAAGAACTCACCGATTCTCTCTTAATGGGCCTTGATGGAATCACTGCAAATCTGTCATCCTTCGATATCAGGCGAAACCGATTCGCCATTCCATCCTAAAGCGTGTGCATGTCTGAGGGCCGTCCAGATAAACCGCAATATCGCAAGGTGGCCTTTGTTGTTAAAGGCTATCCACGGCTCTCTGAAACATTCATTACGCGCGAAATATTGGCCCTTGAGAGATTGGGACTGAAAATCGCGCTTTACGCACTACGCCATCCGACAGACATGTCGGTTCACGAATTTCACGGAGAAGTCAGCGCTCCTGTCGCCTATTTGCCGGAATATCTCAAGGATGAACCCCGTCGTGTCATGGCCGGCCTGAATTGGGCCCTAAAATACGGGGAGTTTCGAGAAGCATTCGCGACGTTCTTCAAAGACCTTCGTCGTGATCTCACGACAAATCGGATCCGCCGTTTTGGTCAGGCGCTGGTCTTAGCTGCCGAACTTCCCGACGAAGTTGATCACATTCACGCCCATTTCCTGCATACCCCGACTTCCGTGGCGCGTTATGCCGCCTTGTTGAAAGGGATGGAATTCAGTTTCTCAGCTCACGCAAAGGATGTGTGGACTTTGCCGGAATGGGAGATCAAAGAAAAACAAGCCGCAGCGAAATTTGGTGTGACTTGCAACAAAGCGGCGGCGGCATACTTCCAGAACATCATAGGTACAGCAGACGGCACACCGGCTGTTGAGCTTCAGTACCATGGCATTGATGTCACCACTTTACCTTCACGGACAATCGAACGCGAAAGCCGGAAAGGGGACTCTGCTGAAAACCCCGTCACGATTTTGACAGTTGCCCGCGCCGTGCGAAAAAAAGGGCTTGAGCACCTTCTGGATAGCCTATCTGCTCTTCCAGCAGACTTGCATTGGCGGTGGGTTCATATCGGAGGCGGACCCGATCGCAGTGAACTTAAGAACAAAGCCCGTCGAGCGGGGATTTCAACGCGTATCATGTGGCTGGGACCACGGACCCAAACGACCATTTTCAGGTGGATGGAACTGGCAGATCTCTTTGTGTTGCCCAGCATCATCGCCGAGGGAGGAGATCGTGATGGGCTGCCCAACGCACTCTTAGAAGCACAGGGCCATGGGCTTGCCTGCATAGGATCAGACATCGCAGGCATTCCGGAAACCATTCGGCATAATCAAACCGGTATCCTTGTACCGCCGGCAGACACTGAAGCGCTCACCCGTGCCTTGGTTATCCTTTGCCGCAACCCCAAAACGCGTGCACAATTGGGGCAAGCGGCGTACACGTTCGTGCGCCAAAATTTCTCGCAGGACCGGCATATTGGTCAATTGGCGGCAAAATTTGGCCTTGAGGCAACTGAAGAAACGGCAAAGACCGCTGCAGCATAGAGAAGCCGCGGCGACACCTCTGAGAATCGCATTCTACGCGCCGATGAAAGCGCCAACGCACGCGACACCTTCCGGCGACCGGACGATTGCGCAGCTTTTATTAAAAATGCTCCGTAATACCGGTGACGACATTCGGCTGATAAGCACACTTCGAATGTATCTCAAATCCCCATCAGATTTTGACAACAAACGCTTATGTGCTGAGCAAGAAAGTCACCGCTTGATTGCAAACTATCGCAATCCAACTCATTCATGGCAGCCGGACATTTGGTTCACCTATCACAATTATTACAGGGCACCTGATCTGATCGGACCTTACGTTGCGCGCGAGCTGAACATTCCGTACGTCATTGCGGAACCCTCGCTCGCACCGCATCGCGGAGCAACAGAATGGGCGGATGCTTACAGAGCGGTCGAAACGGCGTTGTTAGAGGCCAACCATCTTTGGGCGTTGAACGAAAAGGATCTGTTGGTTCTGCGGCAATATTCAAGATTGGGACAAAAGACAACGCTGCTTGGTCCATTTGTCGACGCATCTCCGGCCAGTGCACTTCGAAAGTCCGTGTGCGCCACCGGACTTGTGCCAAAACGGCGGCCAAATTCAATTAAACTTGTAACTGTTGCCATGGCGCGTCCCGGAAAGAAGCAACAGGGTTTTCAAGAACTCTGTGCCATTATTGACCGGCTTCCTCGGCACGGATGGCACCTATCGATCGTCGGTGACGTAACTACGCCATCTGTCTCAAAGCCGATCACCTTTCTCAAACATCATCCTTGCGTGACGATTTTGGGACAGATGGAACGCGATGAACTGAGGCAACTCTTTGCGAGATCCGATCTCTTTGTTTGGCCCGGGCCTGAGGAAGCGGTTGGGCTCGCCATCTTAGAAGCCCTGTCCAGTGGATTGCCAGTGATTGCCTATCATACGCCTGGCACGAATATGACCATCGAACATGGCTGCACGGGATTGCTGGTCACAAAGCGAAATCGCCACGACTTTGCTGAATCCATACGCGGTTTGATCCTGTCAGGTAGCCGACGTTTAGCCTTAGGTCAGCAAGCGAGACGCCATGCCAGGGATTGCTTCAACCTTGACACAAAAGGTGCCTATCTGAGCCAAACGATGGCGAAGATCGTTACAACAGGCCGTGCATGTTGATCGCAACTCTGCGGCATGGGGAAACCGCTTGGAATGTCCAAGGCCGCATGCAGGGCAGGGCGGATATTGCTTTGAGTGCCCTGGGCATCACCGAGTTGAATTGCCTTTCTCTGCCAGCCTGCACGAATGGCTTTCGCTGGTATACAAGCCCGCTCCGTCGCGCCAAAGAAACGGCCCAATTGCTGGGCATCTCCAGTGCCATACCGGACAATCGACTGATCGAAACAGATTGGGGGGCCTGGGAAGGTAAGACGATCGTCGACCTTCGCAACGAACTTGGCGACGCGTTCGTCAACAACGAAATGCGTGGTCTTGATTTCAGGCCACCCAACGGCGAAAGCCCGCGCGATGTTCGTGACCGCATTTTTGCGTTTCTGGTCGATATGGCCTCTGACGAAAAGCAGATCGGGCTTGTAACTCATAAAGGTATCATTCGTGCGCTTCTCAGTTTGGCATACGATTGGGACATGAAAACTAAGGCACCTGAAAAGCTCGAATGGCGGTGTGTCCATCTCTTTGAACTGAACGACGATCACCATTTGAGTGCAAAAAAACTGAACGTTTCTTTGCAGCGCGCCCCGTGACCCACGGCAAACTAAAGTTTTTGATCTATGTTCAACACCTTCTCGGCGTTGGGCATCTCGTCCGCGCCGGACGCATCGCAAAAGCACTCGCAGAATACGGGTTTGATGTGACTTTGGTTTCTGGCGGGGCGCCAATGCCAGGATTGGAAATCAGCCCTGCCAAGCTTGTGCAACTTCCTCCTTTGCGCGCGGCTGACACCCAGTACGACACCCTCTTAACTCCTGAAGGGTCCCCTCCGACGGACAATGAGTTGGTGAAACGCCGGGACACCCTATTGTCACTCTTCGCCCAGCAAAGCCCCAATGTTCTCATCGTTGAGCATTATCCGCTGGGTCGCCGAAAGCTTGCTTTTGAGCTTGATCCTTTGTTGGATGCGGCCCATGCGGCATCCCCACGTCCAAAGATCATCTGCTCCGTGCGCGACATCTTGGTACTGCCAACGAAAGCGGGGCGAGCCGAAGAAATCGTCAATAAGTTAAACGCGCGGTTTGATGCCGTGTTCGTTCATGGCGACCCAAGGATCAATCGCCTTACTGACCAGCTGCCCGCATTGCGCCAATTTGCAGGACAGGTTCGGTTCACTGGTTACATCAAGAACACCGCAGAACCGACAGCAACGAGGGAACGTGACATCCTGTTTTCTCTCGGGAGCGGCACATTCGGGCATGACCTTATTGAGATCGGGATCGCCGCTTCCAATCATTCAAAATTCCAGAAAACACACCGCTGGCGCTTTCTCACTGGCGCAACGGATATCGGTTTCGATGCACAAACACCTAATGTCACAGTTGAGAATTGGCAACCTGGCCTCTCGCGTCTGGTCTCTGCTGCCGCACTCTCTGTCAGTCAGGGCGGTTATAATACAATGATCGAAACCGTGGCCGCTGAGACGCCCTCGATCATTGTACCTTATGACGCCAACGGTCAGACCGAACAACGCCAACGTGCGGAACTCTTTGACCGACTGAATTTGGTACGCATGCTGACGAGAGAGAGCCTCACACCCAAGCTATTGGCACAAACAATTGACGAAACCCTTGAACATCCGCCCACCCCAAACTTCCTGCCTGATTTCGATGGCCTCAACAATACCGTGGCGGGACTCAAAGACTTGATGACTTTTGCTTGAGGCGACACTTGTTTCGCCTGTGTGACCTCTCTAATGTCCGAATGACTATCGATTTCGCGTTATTTTCGGTGTTGCCTCTCAAGTGACTGTTCTGAGCATTCGAGATTTAACCGTTGACTTCAAACTTGATGATCGCCGGGTCACGGCCGTTCGTCACGTCTCTTTTAATGTTCAGCCAGGCTCTGTCGTCGCCTTAGTCGGCGAGTCAGGGTCGGGAAAAAGCACGATAGGGAATGCGATCCTGCAGTTGCTGCCTCGCACCGCGAACATCCGTACCGGCAATATCCTGCTGCGCAACGAGGTAGAAGCGATAGCGCCTCTCATTGATCTGTTGAGCTATGCGCCCAACGACGCTGCACTCCGCGCAATTCGTGGCACGGTTATATCCATGATTTTTCAGGAACCAACGGCAGCCTTGTCGCCGGTTCATACGATCGGCAATCAAATCTCTGAAGTCTTGCGGATCCATGACAATCAGTCCCGCATTGCCAGTCGGGACCATACGTTAACGATGCTGGCCCGATGTGGGTTCCCCGATCCTGTACAATCATTCGACAAGTATCCGTTTGAATTGTCCGGCGGACTTCGGCAGCGAGCTGTAATTGCAATGGCGTTGGTATGCGGGCCCGCTTTGGTCATTGCGGATGAACCGACGACGGCGCTGGATGTCACCCTTCAGCGCCAAGTCCTTACACTCCTCCGCGAGCTGCAGTCGGAGTTGGGGTTATCTACGCTGCTGATCACACATGACTTTGGTGTCGTGGCTGAAATGGCCGACGAAGTCATAGTCCTGCGAGACGGAGCGATTGTCGAGCAAGGCCCGGTCGAAACAGTGCTGCTAAAACCGAAAACGCGACACGTTAAAAGATTACTGGATTTGGCACCACGACTTCCGCAAGCCCAGAATACAAATAATGACACAATTACCAGTGAGACACCTACAGCAGACCCAAACGCCGATCTGATAGAGATCCAACAGGCAAGCAAGACGTTTCTACCAAGACGTCATCCGGTTTTTGGCCAGAACACTCTCGAGCCCATCCGAGCACTTGACCGCGTCACACTATCGGTACGCCGCGGCGAATGCCTCGGGCTCGTCGGCGAGTCTGGGTCTGGCAAATCCACATTGGCGCGCGCAGTAATGGGTGATTTGATCTTGGACCACGGTCAGATCCTATACAAAAAAGATGCAGAAGCATGTGTGATCAACGATTTCGGCCAAGAGCAATTCAAGACCTATCGCAAATGCGTTCAATATGTCTTTCAAGATCCTTACAGTTCGCTAAACCCACGCATGACCGCATTGGAAATTATACGCGAGCCTTTGATCATCCACAAAATTGGAACGTATACTGATCAGATTGCACGTGCAGAATATCTGATGCGGGCCGTTGATTTAGATCCTGATTGCTTGTCGCGTTACCCACACTCCTTTTCTGGAGGCGAGCGTCAACGGATCGGAATCGCAAGGGCACTAGCCGTTGAACCCACCTTGCTCATACTGGACGAACCAGTCTCTGCTCTTGATGTTTCTGTACAGGGCCAGATTCTTGAGTTGCTGAATGGTCTTAAAGCTGCGCTGGGTCTTACCTACCTTTTCATCAGTCACGACCTAAGCGTTATCTCTGAGGTCGCCGATCGTGTGGCCGTTATTCGTAATGGGCGGATTGTCGAAGTTGCGCCTTGCCGCAAGTTATTTGCATCTCCCGCACATGACTATACGAGGGAGCTTATCGCCTCTATTCCCTCAATGAACCCCAAAGCAAGAACCATCGCCGTACCTTCTGACAGGGATGGAGCGCAGCCTGCAACGGACGAGGTCAATTCAACAGCGCAACTGATGCTGCAAGAAATTGCGCCTGATCACAAGGTAGAACGTGCCTTACCGTGACGTATCGCTTACCTCATGCGCTCCATCCGCCATGGTTCGTCCTCTCCATAACGACGGCTATTGGTTTACTGGTTAGCGCCGCACATGCCGAACAGGCGGCAGATCACCAGTTGATTGAAACGCCCGGATTGGTTCAACGGGTTGAAGAAGGGACATTACCACCAATTGGCGCGCGACTTCCCGACGAGCCGCTTTTTGTCATGTTCACAAATCCTGAAAGAGAGGCGGGATTGCATGGTGGTGAAATCCGCACATTGATCAACCGACCGAAAGACATAAGGTTCATGGTTGTGTACGGATACGCACGCCTCGTGCGGTATCGCGAGGACCTTGCCATGGAACCGGATATCCTAAGGTCCTTCGATGTTTCTGAAGATCAGACCACCTTTACGCTCCATCTTCGCAAAGGACATAGATGGTCAGACGGATACCCCTTTACTGCCGAAGACTTTCGCTACTTTTGGGAAGACATTGCCTCCAACGAAGAGCTTTCCCCGTCCGGCCCCCCTTCAGACTTACTTGTGGAAGGGCTTCCGCCGACCGTTTCGTATCCAGATGAACACACCATCATATATCGATGGCCGAAACCGCATCCGAAGTTTCCGTCTTTGCTCGCAGCACCGCGGCCGATCTTCATCTATCGACCCGCACATTATTTAAAGCAGTTTCATTCCAAATATGGAAACGAAGAAACGATCGCGTCTCTCATTGTGAACGAAAAGGTTCGAAACTGGGCGGCGCTTCACAATCGAAGGGACGCCATGTACGCCTTCGACAATATCGAACAGCCAACTTTGCAACCTTGGCGGCCACAAACGCCGCAACCAGCCACACGTTTCATCATGGCGCGCAACCCATTTTTCCACCGCGTTACCGGCCAAGGGCGGCAGCTTCCCTATATTGATCGATGGATCTTTTCACTGTCCGAAAGCAATCTGATCCCAGCCAAAACGATCAGCGGCGAAGCCGACCTGCAAGCGCGTGGGCTGACGTTTCGCGATATCACAAGCCTGAAATCCGGAGAAATGCGCAACGACTATACGACGTTTCTCTGGCCGATCGGGCAGGGGTCGAATTTCGCACTTTATCCGAACATGACGACAAACGATCCAGCCTGGCGTAATTTGTTCCGTCGTCCCGATTTCCGCCGCGCCTTGTCACTGGGTATTAATCGAGACGAGATCAACAAGACCCTCTTCTTCGACCTCGCATTGGAAGTAAACAACACAGCTCTGCCTCAATCCCCCTTGTTCAGCGAGGACAATCAGCACCTTTGGGCTGAATTCGATCTGACGCAAGCGAACGAGTTGTTGGACAATGCCGGCCTCACACAACGCAACTCAAATGGCGTTCGGCTGTTACCCGATGGGCGGCCTCTCGAAATCATCGTCGAAACTGCCGGCGAGCGCGCGGAAGAAGAAGACCTCCTCGCCTTAATCACAGAATCATGGGCGGAACTTGGCATCAAGCTCCTGCCGCGCATCTATACGCGGGATGTGCTGCGCAGACGCAATTATGCCGGAGCGACTTTGATGACTTTGTGGTCGGGCTGGAACAACGGGATTCCGACGCCTTACACAAGTCCGGACGAGTTAGCGCCAGTGCAACAGACAAATTTTGCGTGGCCCAAATGGGGCCAATACATTCAAACCAAGGGGCAAAGCGGCGAAGCAATCGACATACCGATTGCGGAGCACTTACTCAGTCTCTATCACAGATGGCCCTTGGCCAAATCCACCACAGAACGACGCGACATTTGGCGAGAGATGCTGCGCATTCATGCAGACCAGCAGTTTATCATTGGCGTTGTTTCTGGAGTGGGACAGCCCGTAGCCGTGAACCAGCAATTGCGCAATGTGCCAAACAAGGGCATTTACAGTTGGAACCCCGGCGCCTATTTCGGCATATATCGACCAGAGGAATTTTGGTTCGACCGCCCACCGGTCACGAAAAAAAGTGTGCCGCAACCCTGAGGCAAGAGATGTTGTCCGACGAAACACGGACTCGGTATGCTTAGCTATAGCCTAAAACGCCTCGTCACGGTCTTTGCGACACTGTTGGCAGTCAGCATACTCATCTTTGCGATCGTTCAACTCCCCGCCGGAAATTATATAACAAATCAAATTGCTGAACTCGAAGCACAAGGCGAAAGTGCCAGCGCTGAAAGAGCCCAGTTTTTGTTGCGGGAATTCGATCTCGACAAGTCACTTGCTGAACAATACGCCATTTGGATTGGCGTGTGGCCCGGGTCGCGCGGCTTTTCAGGTCTTATTCAGGGCGATTGGGGATGGTCATTCGAGTTTGACCGACCGGTTAGCGATGTTGTTGGAGACACCTTAGTCCTCACATTCGTGGTGAACCTCGCCACGGTCATTTTCATCTACGCGGTCGCCTTTCCAATTGGGATTTATTCGGCAACACGTCCGTACAGTTGGGGCGACTATGGCTTTACATTCCTTGGATATCTAGGCCTTGCGACACCAAACTTTTTGCTCGGCCTCATCCTCCTTTACTACGCAAATGTGTGGTTTGGTGTTTCGATCGGCGGCCTTATGCACCCGCAATATGTGGGGGCGGCTTGGTCGTGGGACAAAGCGATGTCTGTTCTCGCACATTTGTTCATACCGGTCTTGGTCATCGGCACCAGTGGCACGGCTGCCATGATCCGACGTCTGCGCGCCAACCTCCTTGATGAGCTACAAAAGCCCTATGTCACAACGGCGCGCGCGAAGGGGCTCAGCGAAAGACGCGCAATATTGAAATACCCGCTACGGATGGCGCTGAATCCCTTCATTGCAGATATCGGCAATCTGCTGCCGACCTTGGTGTCCGGATCGGTGATCGTTTCTGTCGTACTGAATTTGCCCACAATCGGACCCGTGCTGCTCAACTCGCTTCAGGCTCAAGATCATTTCCTTGCCGCTTTCATTCTGCTCTTTCTATCGGCTCTTACCATCATCGGTATGCTGATTTCCGATCTTCTTCTTGCTTTGCTTGATCCCCGCATTCGATTTGAAGGGCGGAACTGGTGAGCGTACAACACGATCAAACAGGGCATAGCCTTGCAGCGCTGAGCACGACGTCACAGTCGCGATTGGTCCTTTTGAGGTTGAGCCAGCACCGTTTGGCTGTTGCATCGGCCGTGTTTCTTGCTCTCGCGTACTTGTCCATTCCTTTCGTTGAGTGGATTGCTCCTTATGGGCCCAATACGCGCGACGCGGACCACATCTACGCACCGCCACAATCCATACATTTGTTTCACGAAGGCCGCCTTGTCGGACCATTCGTGTATGGCTATGACATGCACTTGGACCGCTCACGCTTTCTGCGTGAATATGAAAGAGACGAGACCGATATCCAACGACTTCGATTCTTTTGCTCCGGCGACGAATATGTCTTTTGGTCGCTGGTGAAGATGGACTTTCACTTTGTTTGTCCCGCGCAGAATGGAAACCTCTACATCCTAGGAACTGATCGTCTTGGACGAGACGTCTTTTCTCGCCTTGTCTATGGCTCGCGCATATCGTTGACCGTCGGATTGATTGGCATAACCATCAGCTTCGTACTCGGGATCTTTTTTGGCGCCATGGCCGGATATTTGGGCGGCTTTGTCGACCGAGCGATTCAACGGCTGATCGAGGTTCTTCGCTCCATTCCAGAGCTCCCCTTGTGGATGGCACTTTCGGCTGCCCTTCCCGTTACATGGTCGCCGCTATACGTCTATCTGGGCATTACCATCATTCTGGGATTGTTAGACTGGCCGGGATTGGCCAGAGCCGTGCGCGCGAAATTTCTGAGTCTCCGCGAAGAGGATTACGCGACCGCCTCAGTTTTGATGGGCGCGTCCCCATCGCATGTCATCGTGCGGCATTTGATTCCAAACTTTTCAAGCCATCTGATCGCTTCCGCGACGCTTTCCATTCCAACAATGATTCTCGGGGAAACCGCTTTGTCATTTCTGGGGCTCGGGTTGCGGGCCCCCATCACCAGTTGGGGGGTGTTGCTCAATGACGCTCAGAACTTGGAAGCGATCCAATTCTACCCATGGATTATGGCGCCGATGGTACCGGTCATCCTTGTTGTACTGGCTTTCAACTTTCTCGGAGACGGGCTGCGAGATGCTGCAGATCCCTACCGATAAGCCGGCAGCGGTCAGGAATTAGATCAAACGCGAAGACGCCCATTTGATATGGTCATCAATAAAACTCGCAATGAAGTAATAGCTGTGATCGTAGCCGTCACGCCTATTCAAGCGAAGGCCGATGCCGGCCTTCGCGCAAGCCGTTTCCAGTAATTCAGGTTTGAGCTGGTCGACAAGAAACCCGTCTTCCATCCCCTGATCCACAAGAATGTCCTTCACACGCGCCCCATCTTCGATGAGCGCACAGGTATCATAGTCACGCCAAGCGTCTCGGTCGGGGCCGAGATAGCCGGTCAACGCTTTTTCACCCCAAGGACACTGGAGCGGTGAACAGATGGGCGCGAAAGCCGATACGGAAGCAAATCGATCCGGATTCTTAAGCGCGATCGTTAGGGCACCATGGCCGCCCATCGAGTGACCGGTAATCCCAATGCGCGTCATATCAAGTTGCGAAAAGGCATTCCCAACCAGGTCCAGAATCTCATGCGAGATGTAGGTGTACATCCGGTAATTTGTTGACCAGGGTGCCTCCGTCGCGTCGACATAGAACCCTGCACCGGAACCAAAGTCGTAGTCTTGATGCTCGCCAGGAAGCTCAAGTCCACGCGGTGACGTGTCGGGCGCAAGAAAAGCAAGCCCTTGTTCCGAACACATGCGTTGCGCACCGGCTTTTGAAACCACATTTTCGTGCGTACATGTCAGACCAGACAGATAGACCAGCAGCGGCACCGGTTCGTTATTCGCCTTCGGCGGAACATAGAGACCGAACGTCATATCCGTGCCTGTGTTCTTGGACGCATGACGATACACGCCTTGAACACCATCGAAACAACGGGTTTCGCTCACCGTTTCCATCTGCTGCCCTCAATCCTATCGCCTAGTGAAACCCAATCCGACTTAGGTCGACCGTTTCAAAACAGACGCGCTTTTGTTTAATCAACAACTATTCTTTGATCAAACAAAACCCATTGCCCAACGGATCGGCGCGGTAAGCACAGGTAATGTTTTGAAGTCTCTGCTCCAATAATAGACTTGAATGCATAAGGCGGCTTCAACACAAACACGCTCGCTGCAGAGCAACGGATGCAACCGATCGACCGCGGCAGTCTTACTCGCCCTGACCTACATTGAAGCTGCCGGTGCCGGAGGTGGTGAGCTTTCCGGAATAGCTTGGCAAATTGATTTCGCCGCTGCCATTGATCGTCAGATCAGGGTCTTCAGCATTGCCACTGAAGGCAACATTCCCACTCCCATTGATGACCACGTCAAATGGGGTAGCTTGACCGCCATCAATTTCTACATCGCCCGACCCGGCAATCTCGAGCGACACAGGTCCGTTCACAGTGGCGATAGCGACATTTCCGCTGCCCAATATGCTGGCCTTTAGCGGCCCATCAATGGCACCGGCAACAACATCCCCACTGCCACTGATATTAAGCATGAGCCTGCTTGATGAATCAGCGATCACATTTGCGCTGCCTGTGATCCTGACATCCAGGAACCGCTTGACCGCCCCCAATTCCAAAGTGCCTGCACCCCGCGCAACAATACTTGCTTCATCCAATTCACCAATTGTGGCGTCCAACGCGTTTGCCGACAGCGAGAGCGGCCCCGCAATGTCTTCAACGTTCGCGACGCCAGAAATGCCGTCGAGATCCAACGGCGTCTTTTTGGGCACTTCAATCACGACGACGGGAAGCGGCGCAGGGGATAAGAACAACGAAAAGATCTCGCCAGCACCAATTTCTCTTGGGAGTTGTTGGACATGAAGCGTATTGCCAACGACTGCCATTTTGATCCTTGACGTCGGTTCGTACGGTCCTTGTGCAAAGACAGTCATACCTGGACCGTCTTTGAGCTTAACCGTCAAACGAGACTTAAGATCGTCCACCCGAAGGGTCTCCGCAGTGAACTCTGTCTTCTCTATGGTGAGCAGTTCTTCACCGTTCTCACCCTCGGCGTTTGCCGACACCGAGATTGCAACAAATGCGAGCAGGAAAAACAGCGTTTGCAGGCGAAACATTGGGTATCCTCGATCGGACGTCATAACTATCCTATTGCGTTCACAGCCCATGGCGAGGCCTGAAGTTCTCTCATTTTCCAACATGGTTAACGGAATTCTGGTTTCCAGACGTTTAATTCACATGAAATGAAGCTTGGCCCCTGGCTCTAGAGATCAAAATACCCACATAGCAGGCAGGGACAAGAAAGTTGGGAAATAAAGAATGAACAAGGTCGAGAATCCGACCGCACAGGACATTAAGCAGAAGCTTGGGCTCGAAGGGGAAGTAGGAACCACAGCAATACATCGAAATCCCTATATTCTATCCGGTGTTTTCCTTTTGCTGGCCGCGCTTCTGACAGTCTATTTCACAAGTTCTGGACCGGTTGAATACCGGACCACCCTTGTCGAAAGACAAGATCTGGTTGTCAGAGTTTCAGCCACCGGGACCATTAAGCCTGTCAATCAAGTTGAGATTGGCGCCGAAATATCCGGACTCATCCGTGAGGTCCATGTCGACTTCAACAGTCGTGTATCAAGGGACCAGCCTCTTGCCCGCCTGGACACAGACCAACTTGAGGCCAAAGTTGTCCAAGGCGAAGCATCGCTCGATAGCGCCAATGCGGCACTTGCTGAAGCCATCGCCACATTGTCAGAAATAAGTTCACGTCGGGATCGAACCGTAGACCTGGCAAAACGACGCGCCAAGTCACAACAGGATGTCGAAATCATTGAAGCAGAAGTCGCGCGCGCGGAAGCCGCCGTTGAGAAAGCCCGAGCGCAGGTGAAAGTTTCTGAGGCAACATTGAAATCTGACCGGTCCAATCTTGGCAAAGCTGTTATTCGGTCACCCATTGATGGGATCGTTCTCGACCGCACGATTGAGCCCGGCCAAACGGTTGCCTCGTCTTTTCAGACACCTGTCTTGTTCTCCATCGCCGAAGACTTGCGCAAAATGCGCCTGCATGTCGACGTTGACGAAGCCGACATCGGTCAGGTGAAAGAGACGCAAAAGGCAAATTTTGCGGTTGATGCCTATCCGAACCGGCTCTTTTCGGCTGAAGTACTATCAGTCCGCAACGCACCACGAACCATTCAAGGCGTGGTGACATACGAAGCCGTCTTAGCGGTTCAGAACGAAGACCTTGCCCTTCGCCCAGGCATGACTGCGACCGCCGAGATCATCGTGGATGAGATTACCGACACCGTTGCCGTTTCGAACGGTGCCCTCCGCTTCACGATGCCGACAACGACGAGTGGCGGTGAGGCTTACGCGTCTGCAGACCCGGCAGATCCATCAAGCAAAGTGATTTGGGTCCTTGAGAATGGCGCGCCATCCGCAGTTACCGTGCGCGTTGGTGCAAGCGACGGCAATACGACAGAGATCACAAGTGATGGGCTGGCGCCGGGCACTCGCGTCATAACTGACATCGTTACCAACGCACGTTCATGACGTCTCTGATTTCGCTCACCAATATCACAAAGGTGTATGGCGCCGGTGAAGCCGCTGTTGTGGCTCTAGATGGGATTAATCTGGAGATTGAAGACGGTGATTTTGTCGCTGTGATGGGACCATCGGGCTCAGGCAAATCCACCTGTATGAACATCCTTGGGTGCCTCGACACACCGACTTCGGGAACGTTTGAATTCCGCGGCGTTGAAGTCGCCACGCTGACCCGCAATCAACGCGCCTTGTTACGGCGAAACTTCTTGGGATTCGTGTTTCAGGGTTTCAATTTATTGAAGCGCACCACAGCGCTGGAGAACCTGGAGCTACCACTCATTTACCGCGGCATGGGCAAAACCGAACGCCGAAAGCGCGCGCGGGAGGCGCTGGCCCAAGTCGGCCTCAGCGATCGCGAGACGCACACTTCAGCCGAGTTGTCCGGCGGCCAGCAACAACGTGTGGCAATCGCGCGTGCCATCGTGACCAATCCGTTGTTGCTTTTGGCAGATGAACCAACGGGCAATCTCGACACTCAACGATCGATCGAGATCATGGAACTGCTTGTCGACCTCAATGAGAGGGAAGGCATCACCATTATCTTGGTCACGCACGAACAGGAAATGGCCCAATACGCAAAGCGGGTCGTTGAATTTCGCGATGGTCACATCACACGCGACACTCGGCATTGAACGCGGAAACTGAATGATCTGGACAACTTTACAACTCGCCCTGCGTGAAATCCGATTTAACCTGCTCCGCTCCTCGCTTACTGCATTGGGTATCATCATCGGCGTCGCTGCTGTCATCATCATTGTGACGCTCGGCGGCGGTGCGACAGCGCGCGTCACTTCCGACATTTCGAACTTGGGTCACAATCTGCTAATCATCGTGCCCGGCGCAGATCGGCGCGGCCCCGCGGCGCCCGCACGCCAATTTACCGAGGCCGATTCAACGGCCATCCTCGAAGAGATTGAAGATGTAGAAGCTGTAGCGCCAACGGCAACGCGAAACGCGACGGCGGTTTTCGGTAACAAAAGCTGGACAACCAGCGTGAATGGAACCAGCAACGGGTATATGGGCGTCAGAACATGGCCGCTCCTTGAAGGCCGGCCATTCACTGCAGGCGAAGAGCGTTCCGGCCGGGCCGTGTGTGTGATCGGCCAGACGGTGAAGAAAGAGCTGTTCGGCTACCAGTCGGCTCTAGGATCAAAGATACGCGTTGCCAATGTACCGTGTGAAATCATTGGTGTACTGACTTCTAAGGGGCAATCGACATTCGGCCAAGACCAAGATGATGTGGTGATCGTTCCACTTAGAACCTTTCATAGGCGCATAGCTGGGAACAAGGATGTCAATTTGATTTTCGCATCCGCAAGATCCGCCGACTTGACGACTAAGGTTCAAGAAGAAATCGAACGGCTACTCCGAGAACGCCGTTCGATTGTGGAGGGAGCCGATGACGATTTCTCAGTGAGGGATCTCCAAGAAATAACTCAGGTTGTCGAAAGCACGACCGGCATTCTTACAGCATTGCTCAGCGCCATTGCCAGCGTAAGCTTGCTCGTCGGAGGGATCGGGATCATGAACATCATGCTGGTTTCCGTCACGGAGCGGACACGCGAAATCGGTATCCGTCTGGCGATCGGCGCGTTAGAACGTGACGTGCTCCTTCAATTCTTAATCGAAGCCATGGCTCTGTCGGTTGCAGGCGGCATCGCGGGTATTTTTCTCGGACTCGCGATCTCAGGCATCGCCTCCTACTTTCTACAAGTCCCCTTCATCTTAAACATTTCGATTATCGTGATTGCTGTTTGTTTTTCAGCGGCCGTCGGTGTCATTTTCGGATTTTTCCCCGCCCGCCGAGCAGCCCAGCTCGATCCGATAGACGCACTACGTTACGAATAGGAACGAAAGCAATCCGCTAGACCTTGCGCAGCCATAGGCTGGAATTTAGCGCATCGGGAGCTTGCGGCAGCCCAGCAACAAACAGATGGGCATACGCTTCCGTCATGCGCGTTGTCACAAAGTGACTTGCAAACAACACTTCCAGCGCCCCATTTAAAACCAAGGGTGCAATCGCATTTTGTTCGTTATAGCCCCGCCAGTTCCAAACAGCAGGGTAGGGGTCCGGCCAAAAGATGTCATGAAAATGAATCAAAGCCCCAACGGGAAGCGCGGGCAAAATGTGATTCAAGACAATATCGAGGTCTGTGCCTGGCATAAGCAAATGGCTGCCATCCACACTGAGAATATCGGACGGCCTAAACGGCTCGAATAAAATCGCATCTGCTGGCTTCAATACATCTGACTTCAGAGTGATCGAAAGTTTCCGCAATGCCGGCGCGGGATCTGGATCAATAACCGTCACTTCCGTGCAAAGTTCGCAGTCGGTGATCGCCTGTATGATGAACCGCGTAGAATGACCGCCACCTATCTCGACGATACGCGTTGGCTTGTTGTCGCACACGATTGTGTAAAGCACACTGGCATCAAGTGGGGCGAACCAGCTCTGGTCCCATCGCGGTGCGGGCGACTCGGCACGGCCTGCCGATCCAATCTTAGCAAGTGACCGGTTGTGAGCACCGATCGCGTCAAGTTGATCCGCAAATCTCTGCTCGCAACGATGAAGAGATCTAAGAAGGCTCTCATTTACCGACGAAGGACTGAGCTTGCCGGCAAATCGGTGCGGCAAAAAAAAGCCCTGGGGTGACCGACCGAATAGTGTTCGCAATCCCATGAACATTTGCCGGCGGCGGGCCCTGCTCACGGTGAAAGAACCATGCCCTCTTTAGCGACGATCGTCCCTGGACGGGATTTCTCAGCAGCGGCCGCAACTTCATCCATGAAATCATCATCATGTGCTGGGTCGTGATGAAAGATAACCAGTTGATTGGCGCGCGCGGCATCGCACAAACGAACGCCTTCTTGCCATGTAGAATGGCCATATCCGGCATGAGCCGGATATTCATCGTCTGTATACGTACTATCGTAAATGACGATGTCAGCGCCTTCAATGAGTTCGAGTACGTTTTTGTCTAACTGCCCCGGTACATGTTCTGTATCAGTCACATAGACAATTGATTTACCCTGATAATTGACCCGGTAACCGACGGCGCCGTTCGGGTGATTAAGAGTCGCAGTTTGAATCTGAACATCCTCGACCGGTCGCAATATGTCACCAGCCTCAAAGTCACGATAGTGAACGCGTGCATGAAAATAATCGGGCGCAATCGGAAAAAGCGGCTCCGCCATCAACCCTTCGACCGCTTTGCGTGTATCCATGCCGTTCTCTAGATGTCCTGACCAGATTTCGCATGTTTCTTGCGGATCAAACAGGGGCCGAAAAAAAGGGAGCCCTACAATGTGATCCAGATGGGTATGCGTCAGAAAGATATGAATGTCTTCCTGGACCGACCCGCGATTTTGTTTGATCAGCTCCGTTCCGAGGTACCGCAGTCCAGTTCCGCCATCAAAGATTAGGCGGCGCCCACCTGCCATCACTTCCAGGCAAGAAGTGTTGCCGCCGTAGCGGGCCACCTCTGGTCCAGCACAAGCAATGCTTCCTCTTACGCCCCAAAACTTGACGGAAAAGTCGCTGGTTTGATTTTCATGATCATTGCGAGCCATCAACAACCCGTTCATTCTGACGCGCAGTCTGAGATCCGACCGCACGTCATCTGAGCACGGCTACTTTGGCGCACTATGACTTAAAAAAGCGCGTCTTCCTATAGACAGGCGGGATGAATGTGATGAATGTCACGGATCGCGACAGGGCTCATGGTTAAGAAATCACCATCAGCCCAACAAATTGTCTATCTTGGCTTAGGGGCAGAGTTTGTAACCACCGGACTCGGTGACCAGAAGCTGGGCGTTGGAGGGATCTCGCTCAATCTTCTGGCGAAGCCGGTATATGTGCGTTTCAAGCGTGTGTGTTGTGACCCCAGAATTGTATCCCCAAACCTCATGCAAAAGCGTGTCTCGCCCAACCACCCTTTCGCCAGCACGGTAAAGATATTTGAGGATAGAGGTCTCTTTTTCGGTCAGCCGGACTTTGTTCTCTTCCTCATCCGTGAGCAATTTGGCGCTTGGACGGAAGGAATAGTGCCCGATATGAAAAACAGCATCTTCACTTTGTTCATGACTGCGTAGATGGGCGCGTACGCGCGCGAGCAGAACGCCGAACCTGAAGGGCTTCGTCACATAGTCGTTGGCGCCTGCATTGAGACCCAAGATTGTATCCGCTTCGCTGTCTGCCCCGGTAAGCATGACGATCGGGCACTTGATACCCGCCTTACGCATTAACGTGCACACTTCACGGCCGTCCAAATCGGGCAGCCCGACATCTAGAATGATGAGGTCAAAATGGGCGTTCTTCGCCTTTTCGAGGCCGTCTTGGCCGGTTGCCGCTTCCTCGGTCGCGTATTCCTCATGATGTGCCAGTTGCTCCAACAGCGACTCGCGTAAGGAATCATCATCATCAACCAAAAGTAGCCTTTTTGCGGTGCTCATTTACCAATTCCCTGTCGCTTGGGAGGCGCCCGGGTGCCACATTGGACCCAACACACCTTGTTTAGAATAGTTCCTGACAGCCTATATAGGCATTCAATACACCCCCCGTGACAAGAATGCGGTAACAGCATATCAAATGGATGTGAGGACATTTCAACACAAAATTCGGGCGCAACGTTAGGAGCGAATTGCTTGGAAATTGGATCAGACCTGATCGCCGTAGAGCGTGCCGTCAGCGATCTTCGCCGTGGATATCCGGTATTAATCCAACGGGACCAGTCCGTCGGGATGGCGGTGGCGACGGAACTTTTGAAGGATAGCGCCTTAAAGGCTCTTGCCGCAGCAAAATCCGAGCCGTCGATCTTGCTTACACAGGAACGCGCCGCCACCCTAAAGATCCGGCCGTATACGGAGGGAGTTGTTGCGATTCCCCTACCCGCCGCTGAGATTATTACAACCGCACGATCCCTGTCTGATCCTTCCGGCGATTTGATGAATCCAATGAGGGGGCCATTCCATGCCCGGCGGGAAACTCTGCCGCCGACGGCCTACGATGCTATTGCTTTGGCAAAACTGGCGGCCTTGTTGCCGAGTTGCGCTTATGCCCCTCTCGCATCTGATCTGAAGCCGCAAAGTGTCGCCGGCGAGCATAACCTGATCACCGTCCAAGGCCCCGATATTCAAGGCTACCCAGAAGCGGCCGCACAATCCTTAACGCAAGCGGCCAGCGCCAAGGTTCCCCTTGAGGATGCTGAACATACGCAAGTCATCGCTTTTCGGCCTTCGGATGGAGGTCAAGAGCATCTGGCCATCATTGTCGGCGACCTGGATCCCTCCAAACCGGTCCTGGTACGTTTGCATTCGGAGTGTTTTACGGGTGACTTACTGGCGTCACTAAAGTGCGATTGTGGCGATCAACTGCGCGGTGCGATCCGGCAAATGGGAAACGAGGGTTCGGGCGTGCTGCTATATTTGTCGCAAGAGGGGCGGGGCATTGGCCTGCTCAACAAACTAAGAGCCTATCGCCTGCAAGATCAGGGATTCGATACAATCGAGGCCAACGAACGGTTGGGGTTTGAGGCAGACGAACGGCTCTTCTCGCCGGCAACCGTCATCTTATCTCGCTTAGGTATTTCAAAAGTGCGTTTGCTTACGAACAATCCCGATAAGGTTACGGCACTTCAGAACAACGGTGTTGATGTTGTAGAACGCGTTGCCCATGCCTTTCCTTCGAACAAACACAACGAGCGCTACCTGGATGTAAAAAAGCAGAAGTCGGGACACCTGTTGTAGACAGCAGCTCAACCGCTAAGCTTTGACCGTCACATTTTCTGGCGCGCGCCGAAGATCGCTGTTCCAACCCTCACATGCGTGGCGCCCAAAGCAATGGCTGTCTCAAAATCGTGGCTCATTCCCATACTGAGGCAGGACAAATTGTTGCGCGCTGCGATCTTAGCCAGAAGCGCAAAGTGAAGCGAGGCCTCTTCATCCTGAGGTGGAATGCACATAAGGCCACAGATTGTCAGTCCGTATTCATCTGTACACTGCTTAATAAAGTCGTCAACTTGATCAGGGAGCACACCTGACTTTTGCTCTTCTTCACCTGTATTGACTTGCACGAACAGAGCGGGCTGACGGTCTGCATCTGATAGAGCTTCCGCCAGAACACGGGCCAGTTTCGGCCGGTCGATTACGTGGAACGCGTCAAAAATCTCAACCGCAGCCTTAACCTTATTGGTTTGCAGCGGCCCGATCAAATGAAGCTCCGTATTTGGCCATTGGCTCTTCAGATTTGGCCATTTCTTTTGCGCTTCCTGAACACGATTCTCCCCAAAGATCTGAACACCAGCTTTCAAGGCCTCCGAAACCGTTCCCGATGAATGGGTTTTGGAGACAGCGATCAGTGTAATATCACTAGCCTTGCGCCCAGCTCGTTGGGCAGCGGTTTCAATTCGTTCGCGGACGTCGGCCAGATTTCGTTCAATAACGCCGGTATCAGTAGAGGTCATGACTGCTCTAGAAAAAATAAAGCGGGAGGCTAATCGCTTGTGTCGTCTTAACGGCCGTGGAGCGATGCGATTACCTTCTCTTATCATGCTAACTGACCGAACACGGATTGAAAATCTTGATACTGTGATCGCGAACTTACCGCCCGGCTCCGTGATCATCTTCCGTGATTACGATTTGCCGGACCGCATGCAGGCGGCCCGCGCGCTGATTGGCCAAGCGCACAAACGCCGGCTACGGTTGCTTATAGGAGGAGACGGGGGACTGTCCGCTCATTTACGCGCCGACGGCGTGCATCTACCGGAATATCGTGCCAGGGAAGCTCTGCGCTGGAAAAGACTGCGCCCGAACTGGATCGTTACAGTTGCAGCGCATTCTGTTCCCGCTCTTCGGCACGCCGAACGTTACGGCGCGGACGCGGCGCTCGTATCTCCGGTATTTCCGACTGCCAGTCACCCAGGAAGTCAGACTCTCGGATCTGTCCGTTTTTCGAGTCTCGTTCGCGGCACGAGATTGCCGGTCTTCGCATTAGGCGGTATCGACGCAACGAATTGCGGCCAGTTAAGACAGTCCAGCGCTGTTGGATTTGCTGGTATCGGCTTCTATTCAGAAGAGCCCCAAAAATAAGGAGCGGACACGAAGTCCGCTCCAGTCCCCCCCCCGAAGATCGGTAGGATCAGAACGTCAGTTGAGTTTCTAAGAAAAGAACTGCCGAATTCTCTTTGGACTCGCTGGTCCCAGAGCGCTTTAAGTCTAACTTCGGCAACTTTGATAACTGAACACCCGCGTTCAGCTCCAGACCGGTGCCGAACTTATATCCACCTGTCAGCTCAACACTTTGACCTTTGCCGCTGGGTTTCAGAAGCGATTTACCCAAATCGCTGCCGATATAGGCAGCCCCCACACGCCAGTCTTCCGCACGATAAGAAATGCCCGCATCCCATGACGAATAGGTCGACTCCCGGAACCCTAGGGCGGCGGCGCCTTCAACACCGGACAATTCCCGATATGACGTTCCCAGCGCAACATTGCCGAAACCGACTTCACCACGCATGCGCCAACCTTCGGTTAGACCAACAGCATTTCCGCGCCCCTTGTCCGCCGTCAGGAAAGCACCCCCCAGTCCGAGTTCAAAATCACTGATAGACGTCTTATAAGAAGCCCCAATCTCCAAAAGATCTGCATTGGATGCAAACAAAGTAACGGACCGGCCGCTCAATGCATCATCAATCGCGCGATCGAGATCTGGCCCCTGGCGCTCATTGCCCGGCAGCAAAGACAGGCCAATCCGCAGGCCCTCGACTTCCGGTGACAACGAAATCACTTTGCCGCTTTCGTTGGCAAAATTCTTCGGCAAATTCAGGGGACCTAGATTCGGCAAATACAAATCAGAGTTCTTCGCGCGAACATCCGTTGCCAAGTAGGGTGTCGAAAGACCCGCGGCACCATCCGACAAAGCCGCTGGCCGAACACTTTCGATCGGGTCACCCGCGGGTGCCAAAAAGGTGCCGCCGCCCGCACCAACAAATTGCTGTTTTGAACTTGGCAACACGGCGCCGGAGCCGGATGCAGGCTCTTCTACAAAATAGCCCTTCAGCCCAAGGCGCGTCTTATCCGCAGCCTGCGTAGGCGCTGAAAGTACCATCGCAAATGCGATCGCTATGATGCCAGCCAATTGGCGCTTCATCGGATCAATCCAAAATTTCCGGAGCCCAGCCACAAGCCAAATCCCCCAGAGCCGCGTGAAAAGTGGTTACGTCAAACGCACATAGACCACGCAACGATAACCTCATATTAATTGGTTATTTACGAATTGAGGTCAACCGGGACCCGGACAATCGCACCCGAATCCGGCCACTTGTGGCCCCGACGCCACAGACGCCCCTACGTTACTCACGTACCAAAACGAGATTAACCGTAACTTCCGTAAAACGGCCGCATTTGCTGGATTCCCTGTCAGGCACTATAACCGGCCCGCGATTACAATGCCAATCCATGGGTGGCTGGACTCGTGAAAAAGGCCTAATTTCGTTTACTGATTCGCTCTGTTCATGTCATTCGCCCCTTCGGTTTTGACATCTTCAAATACTATACAGGTTCACCAAATGTTCTCACGCACTCTTAACAATGTTTTTTGGCGGGGCTTAGGGCTCATTGCATTGCTGGCAGCCGCCGGGTGCGGATCGTCACAAGGTGAATATGCAGAGCGCGCGGGAGCGCCGGCACCTTATGACTCTTCGCAATTGGAAGAAGAGGATTCCGGGTTCCTGGGACTTGGCGGCGGTAGCGATGCCGGTGTCGATGAGACGGGCGCAAAGATCGGCGTCAACGGTTATTTGTGGCGTGCATCGCTAGACACGCTCGCCTTCATGCCCTTGCAGTCAGTTGATCCCTTTGGCGGCGTCATCATAACAGACTGGTATGCAGCACCTCAGGCTCCCGAAGAGCGCTTCAAGATGAATGTCTATATACTCGATCGCCGGCTCCGTGCGGATGGCGTAAAGGTAGCCGTATTCCGGCAGGAACGGCGCGCAAGTCAATGGGTTGATGCAGTTGTAAATCCGGACACGGCCATAAGGCTTGAAAATGCTATCCTCAAACGGGCACGCGAGCTTCGGATTGACACAGCCCAATAGATAGGTTGTCACATAATCCGACCGGCACGTGCTGAGTTTGTTAAGGACTTGGTCAGACGCCGTGTGACCATATTTCAAACGAGATTAAAACGAGAACCCGAAACGCGGGGTTAGGATCATGTCGCGGTACAACGCGAAAGAGTCAGAAGCCAAATGGCAAAAGATTTGGGACGAACGTCGCTCCTTTGAGGCGGAGAATACGTCTGATCTACCCAAATACTATGTGCTGGAGATGTTTCCGTATCCTTCTGGCCGCATCCACATGGGACATGTGCGCAACTATACCATGGGTGATGTCATCGCGCGCTATAAGCGGGCCAAGGGATTCAATGTGTTGCACCCAATGGGATGGGACGCGTTTGGCATGCCAGCCGAAAATGCGGCTATGGACAAGAAGGTTCATCCGGCCAAGTGGACCCACGCGAATATCGATGCGATGCGTGGCCAACTGAAGTCAATCGGACTATCGATCGATTGGACAAGAGAGTTGGCAACCTGTGACCCGGATTATTATCGGCACCAGCAGGCCTTGTTCCTTGATTTCTTAGAAAAGGGACACGTCTACCGAAAAGCCGCGGAGGTGAATTGGGACCCCGTTGACCAAACAGTTCTGGCAAATGAACAGGTTATCGACGGACGCGGATGGCGCTCGGGTGCCGAAGTTGAAAAGCGCGAACTGACACAGTGGTTTTTCCGCATCTCTGACCACGCGCAGGATCTGTTGGACAGCTTGGATCACTTGGATCGCTGGCCAGACAAAGTGCGCACCATGCAGCGGAATTGGATAGGCCGCTCGACGGGCGTTCGGCTGAAATTCGCTCTGGTCAACGAATCCGGCGATCCGGCAACGGAAAGTGATCATCTGGAAGTCTATACAACGCGACCGGACACGCTGTTCGGGGCAAGCTTTTGCGCAGTCGCCGCCGATCATCCGCTGGCAAAGAACCTTGCAAAGTCAAATACAGAGATCGCCGCTTTTGCAGAAGATTGCCGTCACTTGGGGACCAGCGAAGCGGCCCTGGAGTCTGCCGAGAAACGCGGCCTTGCAACCGGACTTTATGCCCTGCACCCGTTCGACGGAGGCAAGCGCGTACCGGTTTATGTTGCGAATTTTGTTCTGATGAATTACGGGACCGGCGCGGTTTTCGGCTGTCCCGCTCACGATCAGCGCGACTTGGATTTTGCGCGCAAATACGATTTGCCGGTGACCCCTGTCGTATTGCCCCCCAACATGACTGAAGCAGATTTTTCGATTGGCACAGAAGCCTATGACGGTGACGGCACACTGATAAATTCAGAATTTCTGGATGGATTGGGAATTGACGCAGCAAAGGCGGCGATCACAGAGCGGATAGAACAAAACGGGTTGGGGACATCCGCGGTCAACTATCGCCTGCGCGATTGGGGTGTTTCACGGCAACGATACTGGGGCTGTCCCATTCCCGTTGTGCACTGCAAAACTTGTGGCGTCGTCCCTGTCAATCGAGGGGACTTGCCCGTGACCTTACCGGAAGACGTCACGTTCGACGTTCCCGGAAATCCTCTTGATCGGCATGAGAGCTGGAAGCAAACCCGGTGCCCGAAATGCGGTGGTGCAGCAGAGCGTGAGACCGATACGCTGGACACATTTGTGGATTCCTCATGGTATTTCGCGCGGTTTTGCGGTTTGCCCGACGATCAGCCAACAGACACAAAAGCGGTCAACTATTGGATGCCGGTCGACCAATATATCGGCGGCGTCGAACACGCCATTTTGCATTTGCTGTATTCAAGATTCTTCACCCGCGCGATGAGGGATAGTGGCCATATCAACTTAGCAGAACCCTTTGCTGGCTTGTTCACGCAAGGCATGGTTTGCCACGAAACTTACCGTGATAAGATGGGCAACTGGGTGCCCGCGGATGACGTGGTTTACAAGGACGGCACCGCGTATTCGATGTCGACCGACGAGCCCGTTCAGGTCGGTTCTTCGGAAAAAATGTCGAAGTCCAAGAAGAACACGATTGATCCGGAAGACATCATCAACCGCTACGGGGCGGATACAGCTCGTTGGTTCATGCTGTCGGACACACCGCCGGAGCGGGATATTGAATGGACGGAGGCCGGCGCGGAAGGGGCGTGGCGTTTCACCCAACGTGTGTGGCGGGTCGCAACCGAACAGGTAGACGAATTGTGCCCCGTTGACACGGTAAAGCCCAACAAATTTTCGGCAGACGACATTGTCCTACGCCGGGCGGTCCACAAGACCATTATGACCATTACGAGTGATATCGAGGGCTTTCATTTCAACCGAGCGGTTGCGCGTCTTTACGAGTTGGCGAACACCATCCAAAGCCACAAATTCTCGAAAGACCTCGGCGCAAAGTGGGTCCATCGAGAAGCCGTCGAAGCATTGGTTCGGCTGGCCAATCCGATGATGCCACACTTATGCGAAGAAGCTTGGTCGCGGCTTGGGCATGACAACTTGCTGGTTGATTCAAGCTGGCCGGAAGCAGATGACGATCTGACTCGCGAAGATACGGTCAAGATTGCGGTGCAAATCAATGGCAAACGCCGTGCCGAGATAGAGATTGACCGCGATTGCGCAAAAGACGCGGTTGAAGCTAAGGTCATGGAGTTGGACGCTGTTAGGCGTGCGCTTGAAGGTAAGCAAGTGCGCAAGCTGATTGTGGTGCCAAACCGAATTGTAAACATCGTTGCTTGAGCGGGGGCGGCCATTCATGAGGGCAGGACGAGTTCAGTATCAATGGGTCATTGTTCTGTTGACGATTATTGGTCTCGGCGTTTCGGGATGTGGTTTCCAGCCACTTTACGGCACAAACAGCAATCTTGATGGCGCAGATGGTTCGGCGCTGGCGTCCATCGAAGTGGGCCAGATAACCAACCAAAATGAAAACAGAATGGTCGCTCTGGACGTACGTAACGCATTGATTGACTTGCTGAGCGCACACGGACAGGCGGACCCAGCTTACAGATTGGACGTCGATCTTTTTGAATCACTTCAAGGAATTGCTGTTCAACAGGACGCCACAACGACTCGATTCAACTATCTGCTGAACGCCGATTTTAAGTTGCATGACAACAATACAGCGCGGCTTGCCTGCGCCGGACAGGCACGCATCGTTTCCGCCTATAACGTCGTAGATTCAGAATTTGCGACGGTAACATCTCGTCGAAATGCGGAGACGCGCGCAGCACAAACAATCAGTGAACGGATTAAATTACGCCTCAGCGTGCATTTCAGAAATCCGGAAGAAAGGTGCGGACTAACCGAAGCTGAGAGGAAAGAAAAAGAAGCAAAAGAGAAGGCGGAAGCGGAGCAGGCTGCTGAAGCCGCAAAAGACCGAGAGAGTGATACCGAAAAAGACCGCACCGAAACGCAATGAAGCTGAACGCCCGCCAGGTAAATACTTTCCTCAATGCCCCTGACGAAAAAATTGTCCTTGTACTGATTTATGGCCCCGACTCCGGATTGGTCCGGGAACGAGCAGAACTATTGGCCGCCAAAGCAGGCGCCGACGCAGACGATCCATTTCAGACAATAACGCTCAGCGATCAGGATCTAAAAAACGATCCGGCCCGAATCTCTGACGAGGCCGCCGCAATTCCCATGTTCGGCGGTCGCCGTGTGGTTCGCTTGAAGAACATTTCCGAAAGTGCGGCTGCTCCCGTAACCGCTTTCATTAAAGACGTCGATGCGGGGTCGGCTCAATGCCCTGGATATGTAATCGTCGAAGGTGGCGATCTAACGCCACGTTCCTCCTTACGCAAGGCCGCCGAGTCTGCGAAATATGCGGCCGCCATTCCTTGCTATTCGGATACACCGGAAGCCATCAGCACGTTAGTCCAAAATCAGCTTTCCACAGCTGGGCTCTCAATTTCGCCGGATGCTTTGGATTTTGTCGTAGCACGGCTCGGCGATGACAGGCGCGCGACAAGAATGGAAATCGAGAAGCTCGTGTCCTATGCCCGCGGTTCAGCGAGCTTCGCCCCCGTCTCAGAAATCAGCCTTGAGGATGCCGAAGCTTCAATGGGCGACCTCAACAGCTATGCCCTTGATCAAGTTGCGGACGCTATTTCCGAGGGAAATCTTCAAAATGTGGACCGAGAACTAACCCGATGCTTCGACAGCGGCGTTAATCCCGTTGCGGTACTGAGAACCATCTCAGGTCACTTCCAGAAACTCCTGGCGGTGCGAACGGAGCTCGATCAAGGCGCCGACTTTTCAAGGGCGGTTGGAAAGCTGCGTCCGCCGCTGCACTTCAAGAGAAAGGACGCTTTTCAGCGTCAAACGCGCATTTGGTCTGCGGCGACGATCTCGCGTGCGCTGGGTATGATCTTGGAGACAGAAGCGCTGTGCAAAACAACCGGCATGCCGGATCAGTCTGCCTGCTGGCGTTTATGCCTGCAACTTGCCGGCGCAGCCCGTTCACGCTCCCGGACGGGCTAATAGGCGCTTTCGAGCATACCTGTTAGGCGCTTGCAAAGATCATCAAGCTGCTCAAGCGTCTTGTAAGCAATACGGACTTCTCCACCCTTTTCCCCCCGATCGGAAACTGTGACCTTCAAGCCCAACGAGGCGCTGAGATTATTTTCAAGGTCTCGCGTATCAGGGTCTTTTGGAGTGGAAGGGGCGCTTTTCTTGGCTGAGGCGGGCTTGCCCTGACGCGCCATTTCCTCCGCTTCACGGACTGTCATCTTTAGCCGAACAATCTCGTCCGCAAGAAGGGCAGGATCCTCCGCCGTTACCAGAGCCCGCGCATGTCCCGCGCTGAGCTGGCCATTCACCAACATATCTTGAACTTGGCTGGGGAGGCTTTGCAGGCGCAGCGTATTGGCAATGTGACTGCGGCTCTTACCAATCAGGTTTGAAAGCTGTTCCTGGGTATGACCGAACCGGTCCATCAGCGCCGCGTAGCCTTGCGCTTCTTCAATAGGATTTAGATCGCTCCGTTGAATATTTTCGATAAGAGCGATTTCCAAAGCCGCCCCATCGTCGAGTTCCTTGATGATCACAGGCACTTCATGAAGCTGAGCGTTTTGCGCGGCCCGCCAACGGCGCTCGCCAGCAACGATCTCGTATTCGTTTGGATCACTGGGCTTACGGCGGACAATGATCGGCTGGAGAATCCCACGGTCTCGAACAGATGCCGTCAGATCACCAAGCTCATCGGCATCAAAGGTTCTGCGCGGCTGAAAGGGACTCGGATGCAAAAAAGCGATAGGAACATCGCGGACACCGCGTTTCCCCTCAGATGCGTCCGCAGTTGGAGTGCTCTCGCCCAGCAGGGCAGACAATCCGCGACCTAGGCGATTCGGTTTTGCTTCGGCGACCATTTCTTCACTCCACACATTGAAAGGCTTGGGATTAATTGAAAGCTCTTTGGATGCATCATGCCGCCGGCAGAAGGCGCTCGCGTTGAAGCATCTCACTTGCTAGACGAATATAGGCTTGACTGCCGGCGCAACGATGGTCGTAGATTAGGGCTGGCTTACCGTAGGATGGTGCCTCCGACACCCGGACGTTGCGTGGTATGACCGTATTGTAGACCAAGTCTCCCATATTCTGGCGTACATCCGCGGCAACCTGGTCCGACAGGCTGTTACGGCGGTCATACATGGTCAAAACAATCCCCTGAAAGCTAAGGTTTGGATTGAGGTGCGCCTTCACTCGATTCACGGTCTGCACCAATTGAGACAATCCCTCGAGAGCAAAAAACTCACACTGCAGCGGCACCAGAACTGACTGCGCCGACGTCATGGCGTTGATCGTCAACAAACTCAGTGAGGGCGGGCAATCAATGAAAATATAGGAAATATTCTTAGTCGGCTCGTTCTCCGGCGCTCTGGGATGACGTGGCATGGGCCCGCTTAGAAAGTCATCGAGCGCGTGCTTGAGCCGGAATGCGCGGTGTTCCAGTTCAACAAGCTCCAATTCGGCGCCTGAGAGATCTACAGTCGACGGCACGACGAACAGATTTGGAATAATAGAAGGCGTCACCGCCTGCAAAATAGTCTTGTCCCCCATCAGCACATTATAGGAAGACACACTGCGGTGCAGCCGTTCAACACCCAACCCTGTGCTCGCATTCCCTTGTGGATCCAGATCAATAATCATAACCCGTTCGCCAACGGCTGCCAGCGCGGTACCGAGGTTCACGGCTGTTGTAGTCTTGCCAACGCCGCCCTTCTGGTTGGCCACGGCGATAATACGTGCATTCACTCGGCTTGGCTGATTGATGAAATTGATCGTGTTCGAACTAGGGTGATCCACGCCAAAACTCACTAATGATCAGGACTTTGCCTTCTGGGTCAGACAGGCTTGCGGATTGGTTAACATCCATATGCCAAGATTCGCGCGCCGAGATCAATTCATCCTTTGCGCTTTTGCCCTTCAAAAACAAACAAACCGCCCCAGGCGCGGCAATCGGTTTTGCGACCGTCAATAGGGCATCGAGGGGGGCCAAAGCCCTTGCAGTAATCACTTCTGCTTTTGGGCTCTGATAGTCCTCAACGCGAAGATTGTGGACGATCGCGTTAGCCTGGGTGATGCGGATTGCTTCTCTCATAAAGGCGCATTTCCGCGTGTCACTTTCGATAAGGTGGATTTGGCCGTCCCAGCCGTTGCCAACCATTGCCAGTGCAAGAGGGATACCTGGCAATCCCGCGCCTGCACCTATGTCGGCAATGATGCGCGTGCCTTCCGGAACCAAGTTCATGAGCTGGATCGAATCGAGTATGTGGCGGCGCCAAACATCGCCAAGCGAGTGTTTTGACACGAGATTGATCTTGGCTTGCCATCTGACAAGCAGATCAACGTAGGCGTCTAACTTCTCCAATGTTTCACGTGAAACATTGAGCGCCTCTTGAACATCGCTGGGACCGAGGGGGCTGATCGGCATGAGAAGGTTCGCGTCCTACACCAAGGTGTCTAGGCAACCTTGGACGAACGCCTTTTGACATAGGCCAACAGCAGCGTCAGCGCTGCCGGAGTCATACCATCGATTCGAGAGGCTTGGCCGAGTGTTCCAGGCCGGACATGGGCCAGTTTTTGCCGCACCTCGTTCGACAGCCCATTGATCTGCGTATAGTCGATATCGTCAGCAAGACGCACATGCTCATCTTTGCGAAACCGGTCTATGTCAGCGCGTTGGCGGTCCAGATAACCAGAATATTGAGCATCAATCGCTAACTGCTCAGCAACGTCATCTGAAATCTGCTCCAATTCTGGCCAGATGCGGCGAACGTCGTTGAAGTCAATGTCCGGATACGCCAACAAGTCCTGAGCGGAACGCCAGGCGCCATCTTGATTGACATTGAGGCCTTCAGCCTTGGCCTTTGTCGGCGTGATCTTAAGCTGCCCTAAAAGCGTGCGTCCTTGATCGAGATCTTCTTTCTTTTGGACGTAAGCGCACCATCGATCTTCGTCCACCAGGCCGGCCTTCCGTCCAATCTCGGTAAGGCGTTGATCGGCATTGTCCGCGCGAAGCGTCAGCCTGTACTCAGCGCGGGACGTAAACATTCGATAGGGCTCAGTCACACCACGCGTGACCAGATCATCGATCATGACACCGATATAGGCCTGCGAGCGGTCCAGAACGAAACTTTCGGCGCCGGTGGCCAAATTAGCCGCATTTACGCCAGCAATCAGTCCTTGTGCAGCGGCTTCTTCATATCCGGTCGTCCCATTGATCTGCCCGGCGAGATAAAGGCCTTTGACTTTTTTTGTTTCAAGGGTCGGCTTGAGCTCCCGAGGGTCGACATAGTCATATTCAATGGCATAGCCGGGCCGCCTCACTTCTACATCAGCGAGTCCCGGAATCGTCCTCAAGAAAGCATCTTGCACATCCGCAGGCAGCGACGTCGAAATCCCATTTGGATAGATTGTGTCATCATCCAATCCCTCAGGCTCAAGGAAGATCTGATGACCGCTTTTGTCCGCAAAGCGTACCACCTTGTCCTCAATCGACGGACAATAGCGAGGTCCGACACCGTCGATCTGACCAGAATAGATCGGCGCACGATCCAAATTGGCACCGATGATCCGATGGGTTTCCTCGGTCGTTTTGGTAAGATGACAGGAGATTTGTGGCGTCGTGATCTCTGACGTCATGAAGGAGAAGGGCACGGGAACATCGTCCCCCGGCTGCTCCGTGGTCTGAGACCAGTCTATGGATCCGGCCACCAAACGGGGCGGTGTGCCAGTCTTGAGCCGGCCCAGGGTCAGTCCGAGCCCATACAGTGTCTCAGACAGACCAATTGCCGGCGCTTCGCCCACACGTCCAGCTGGTGTTTGTTTTTCACCAATATGGATTACGCCCTTGAGAAACGTACCTGTGGTCAATACCACCGCCGTCGCCCGAAAGTTAGATCCATCGTCGGCGACAACACCGCAAACCGAGCCATTCTCGTCAAAGCTCAAATCTTCAACCGGCATGCCGAGAACAGTCAGATTGGGTGTTGCCAGGATTTCGCTCTGCATCGCTCGGCGATAGAGCCGGCGATCCGCCTGCGCCCGCGGTCCGCGAACTGCAGGCCCCTTGCGGCGATTCAGCATTCGAAACTGAATACCGGCCTTGTCGGCAACACAGCCCATAACGCCGTCAAGCGCATCGATCTCACGAACAAGATGCCCTTTTCCCAGTCCGCCGATGGCCGGGTTGCAGGACATCTCGCCAATCGTTTCGATCTTGTGAGTCAGCAATAGAGTCTTGGCGCCACGACGCGCGGACGCGGTGGCGGCTTCGCATCCTGCATGGCCACCGCCAATCACTATCACATCATAGGAACCGCTAGAGGGTCCGGTATCTCGGCAAAACATGCGCGCCTTCTATCAGAGTTTCTTGACCCAAACAAAGACAATAGGTCGACGGTCCTAAAGAAACATGAGGTTGTTATTTTGACGGTATGACCACCCGGTAGGACCGATGTTTCACGTGAAACAATCCGTCTTTTGCCGATGCATCTATTTTCCAATGCAAAAGTCGGCGAAGATCACGTCTAGAAGATCTTCCACGTCAACGCGGCCCGTTATGCGCCCTAATGATCTCGCGGCAATACGCAAGTCCTCGCATAGTAACTCAGGTGTTTCTAACCGGCCTTGAAGTGACCGATCAATGGCTTGGGTGGTTTCCTCTAAGGCCTTTCGATGCCGGGCCCGCGTGAGAAAAACACCGTCGCCGCCAGCCAACCCATTGGACACCAACTCGGTCAAATGATCGATCAACCCGTCGACTCCGTCACCATGCTTGGCGGACAGAAGCATTGGCATAAATGTTAGCGATTCATTGGCACTGATTGGTGAGGGGGCCAAATGGTCAGCGGAGCCAAGAAGATCGCATTTGTTTGCAACAACAAGGTCTCCTTCCGTCAAAAGACCTGAGACAGCCGGACTGACCTTTGGAACCTGCGCGTCGACGACGAGGACACGCAGATCCGCTTCCGCAGCCCGCTGCTTCGCGCGGCGCATACCTTCCGCTTCGATCGGGTCATCGCTTGCCCGCAAACCAGCTGTATCAAAAAGGGTCGCCGGAAACCCTTTTAGGTCGAGATGTACTTCTACGATGTCGCGTGTTGTACCTGGTAGAGACGAGACAATGGCCACGTCCCGTTGTGCCAGCGTGTTAAGCAAGCTGGACTTGCCAACATTCGGCTCCCCGATAATAGCGATGTGAAATCCCGCTCTAAGACGTTCGCCCCGTCCATCATCATCTAGATGCCTTCGAAGCTCGTCGGACATCTGCCGCATGGGGGCGAGAGCCGTTTCCAGCAAATCAGAGG